>APMI01001104.1_pt1 | contig 195124 bp, 138 predicted proteins | sample 667938 | NCBI WGS metagenome assembly APMI01 (sample SAMN01084076, study PRJNA167559) | wastewater metagenome | biome: Wastewater | place: Denmark: Ejby Moelle, Odense | collected 2011-11-28
CCCCCCCCCCGCCATATTTTTTCTGGCCCGCTCGCTGCATAGGATCGGGGATCGGCAGATGGCTGTGAAGATCAGGTTTGCACTTCCGTATTTCTCATCCATGATCCCGAGTCTGATGAACCTCAAACCTGCCAGCCGAATTGCGATTCGTGCCGTTGTAAAAACGGTATGCGCCCTTTGGCATGCCTAACACCACGGTTTGAGGAACCCGCGCAGACAGCGCTCATCATCACGAGACAGAAAGATCAGACATGATGCCAGAAGGTAGCCCTCAAACCGGCACCTCCATGAGCACCCCTGACATCAAACTCCAGCTCGATCCCCGGCGCGGCGCCAAGGCCATGCTGCTCTCCCTCGCCTGCTTTTCCGGCAATGCCTTGCTGCTGAAGGATCTGGCCTCGCATCGAAATGTGGATCCATGGATGTCGATGACCTTCCGTGCGGCAATCGGTCTGGTCTTGACCATCATTCTCTTTGCGCCTGCAGGCACCTTGAATCTGCGCCGCTCCTTTCAGAGCTGGCTGCTGGCGTCGCGTGGCGTGCTGGGGGCTCTGGGCACGGCGGCTTACTACACCACCATCGGACCGCTGGGCGCTGGCAAGGCCACGCTCATTGGCAACACCTGGACCATCTTTGCCGCCATCATGGCCGCCTTTGTCCTGCATGAGCGGCTGGGTGTGGTGAAGCTCTTTGGCATCCTGCTGGCGCTTTCCGGGTTGAGCCTGCTCACAGGGCTGGCTCCGGGAACCATCGCACACTTTGGTCATCATGAGATGGTCGCTCTCATCGGTGCAGTGCTTGCCGCCACGGTGGTGGTGGTCATCCGCCAGCTCACGCGCACAGAGACGAGCGCCACGATCTTTTCATCCCAGTGCATCTATGCCCTGCTGCTTTCACTGCCGCTCGCCATGGCTCATTTCGATTCGCTGAGCCTGATGGATGTGGTGCTGCTTACGGCTGCGGCTCTCTGCGCCAGCTTCGGTCAGCTGGCCATGACAGAGGGATTTCGCTTCCTCTCCGTGGCTGCAGGTGGTGCCTTTCAGATGATGGTGCCTCTAGTCATTTCACTCTCAAGCATCGCTCTCTTTGCCGAGCCGTTCAGCATGGCTCAGGCGGTGGGCGGCATCCTGGTGCTGTGGGGCAGCTACCACACCGTGGTCGGCGGCTTCAGCCGGAAGCCAGCCGCTGCGTGACTCAAAACGCAAACCCCACCGTGATGTGCAGAAAGCCGCTCTGCTCGCCTGTACGCTTGTTGGGGTTGTGCCCGTAGTCGATGCGGATGGGGCCAAAGGGCAGGTGATAGCGCAGACCTGCGCCGATGGCTTCGCGGAAGTCTGAGGAGTAGGACAGCGCCGAAGAGTTGTTTCCCTGACCAAGGCTTCCGATGTCACCAAAGAAGGCGAGCTCCAGATTCGGAATGATCTCGTAGGAAAACTCGGCGCTGGCAAACAGCGCCGAGGTGCCTCCCAGCGGCGTGCCGCCTGGAGTCACCGGCCCGAGCTTGCGCATGCCAAAGGAGCGCACGCTGTAAGGTCCTCCGTTGAACACACGGCTGTCGATCGGGATCTTGTCCGCCGCGGCACCTTGGATGGTGTTCAGCTCCGCCCCGGTGGCGAAGCGGAATTTTTTCGTGATCGGGATGTACCACCCGCCGCGCAGGTCTGAGCGTATGAAGCTCAGGCCCGACCCCAGGGTGTCGGTCGAGCTTTCGATTCGGCCTGAGACATACCAGCCCTTCTTGGTCAGCACCGGGCTGTCTCGGCGGTCATACATCACGCTCGCGCCCAGGTTCATCAGCGAGTAATTCGTCGGGCCGGTCTGGCTCCTGGTCAGCACATCCGAGGTGACGGTGTTTGCCGTGGTGCTGACGAATACGGAATAACTCAGCGAATGGTTCACCCGGCGAGCAATGTCCAGGCTCAGAGTGGTGCCCAGACGGTTGTACTCAAAGCGGTTGAACTGCTCCAGCGCCCAGCGTGTCGTCGCCGAGTGCTGCGTGTTAAACACCGCCGGATTCGTGTGGCTCACAAAGCCCACCGGCCCCGCCATGCTGTAGCTCAGTTCTGCCGCCAGCGTGTTGCCGGAGTCACGCCAGTTCGTGTTTTTGTAGGTCACGCCCATTTGTGCGCCCAGGAACGTGTCAAAGCCGGGCTCAAAGCCTATCGTGACTGGTTTCGACTCCTCCCCGGTGATGCGCAGATTGCCTGCCGCCAGGCTGCCGTTGTCTGGCAGCACCTTGGTGTCCAGCAGGGAAAACATGCCGGTGTCCAGCGCACGCTTGAAAAAAAAGTCCGCCTCCTCGGCCTCGTACAGCTGGCCTTTGAGCGGTTTAAACTTGGCCAGCAGCACGCGCTTGGCTCCACGGCTGAAAGCTTCATGCGCTGTGATGCTGGTGATGCGCACCCGTTCTCCGGCCTGCACACGAAACACCACATCCACCGTGCCCCCGTTTTTTCCCAGCTTGTAGTCGGCGGTGGTGGTGGCATGCAGCCAGCCATGCTCGGCGCAGATGGAGTCCAGCCGCTGCTGGATCTGCTGCACGCGGGCTTCATTGAAAGGTGTGCCTCGTGCCTCGGTCATCTCCGCCTGCATCTTCTTGTCCAGTTCCGACGGCGATCCCGTGATGGAGGCCTGGCCGAAGATGAACTTGGGCCCCGGCTTGACCTCCAGCGAAAGATCACGCCGCATGTCCGGGCCCGCAGCCGGTGCAGGCAGCAGCAGTGTCTCTGCGTTCAGAAAGCCCTCGGCACGCAGGCGCCTCTGCACCAGCCCCGCTCCCTGCTGCAGGTCCGCCTCCACCCATTGGGGCAGCTTTTTGTCCACGTCTTCGCGTTCCAGCGTGGGCTTGAGCAGGTATTTTTTCAGTTCGTCCTCAGGCAGAGGGAGCTCGCCTTTCAGCGTCACCGTGCCCACGCGTACGGCATGGCCCGGCTTCACGGTCAGCTCGATTCCGTTCTTGGCCATCTTCCAGTCCACTGCTGCCTCGGGCCATCCTTCGCGGATGAAATGCTGACGCACAAAAAACGCCAGGTCATCCGCCAGCGGGGCCCCGGCCGGTCCTGTGCCGTTGAGGGTCAGCTGATCCATGAGCATGGCGCGCAGGGGCTCCCACTGCGCCTCCTCCACGCCTTCCACATGGATGGTGGTCTGGCCAAAATGAACCTCGTGCGCCTGTGCCGCCGCCAGCAGGCCGGTGCATGCCAGCAGGCAGCAGAGCCGGCGGTGTTTTTTCAGCAGATGGGTGGAGGTCAGTTTCATCGTTGCGTGTCTTCATCCACCGCTCTCGCGGCCTTGCCAAAGCGCAGCACATAACCGAGCAGCCCCTTCATGCGGCCTGACTGCGAGAAGCGGCCGATGAACCGGAACTTGGGCGTGATCTCATACATGGCCTGCATGCTGTCGCCCGCACGGTCCGCGCCTGAGGGATTGAAGGTGGTGTGCAGTCGCGGCGGCTCGGAGCTCACAGTCTTCTTCTTGTGGAAAATCTTCCGGTAGGTCTCGGCGATCACGAGGAAGGCCGCTCGCGTCATCGCCTCGCTCGCCATCTGCGCGTTGTCGCCTCCCAGCGTCATGCCCGTGCCCAGCAGCGTCACGATGTCGGCCTCGGACAGCGGCGGAGTGCTGGTAAACCTCGTCTTGGGATTGGCCGTGTCTCCATAAACGTAGAGGGTGATGTCGTTGCTGTCGATGCGTGATTCGCCACGCACATCCAGCTTCGGCGTGAAGGGCTTCTCCGGATTCATCGTCACCACACCTTTGGTGATCTTCAGCAGGCTGAAAGGTAGCTTCAGCACCATGCGGTCCACATTGGCAAATCCCGTCAGTTTCGGCGCCGCACCAGTGCCGCCGAGAGCGATGTCTGCCGAGATGGCTCCGTTCACCAGGTTGCCGGCGATCACCACGGGGTCGCGCGTTTTCACCTTCAGGTCAAAGGTCCAGTCCTTGAGCATGGGCGGGAGTGCCAGCTTTTGATCCACCTTCGAGGTCGAGGGCGGCGGCGGTGGCAGTTTTTCGCCCTGCTGGATCATCCCCGTCACATTCGGCAGCAGGTTCACTTCTTGGAAAATACGGCCGCGCACCGCCTCCACAGTCCCGCTGACGCGGGCCGCCTTGAGACTGCCCACGCAGGAGATGTCTGCATTTGCTCGCACGCTGGAGGTGGGATTACGCATCACCAGCGCCTCACGGGCCTCCACCTTCAGGTCAAAGCGCGGATCCTGCGTATTCGCCGCGTCCAGCATGCCGCCCAGCTTCACCTTGCCGCCTGCCAGCATAACTGAAATATCATCCAGCGTGGCCTTGCGGTCATGGGTGTGCAGTTTCACACGCAGGTCATGCACGCTGGGCATGTCTGCGCTGACAAAGTCGATCTCTGGCGCGTTCAGATCGAGCGCGGAATCGATCAGCGGGGCCTTCACCGTGCCGCCCACACTCGCGTGCAGTTTCAGCTTGGCGGGAATGGCCTTGATCATGTCTGGCGCAAACTCGCGCGCGAAACTGAGGTCGCTCTCCGGCAGATCCAGGGTGGCCTGCAGAGGCAGGTCCGTGGCGCTCTCCGGCTGCTTCATCAGTTTTGTCAGCACCACAGGCACAGCGGCCTTCAGGCTCAGCGGCTGCAGCGGCTCCTGCACCACCTTCACATCGAGCGCCAGCTGATCCGCCTTCAGCGTGGTCAGCACATCGACCGTGGCTGGTTGAAATGACTTGGGAAGTCCTGGCGCTTTCACATCCTTCAGCCCCACTTTTACAGAGGCGTCCATCGTGTCCAGCCTGCCACCCACCTTCACATCCACGCTCAGCAGTCCCGGAGGCACGCTCTTCACGCCAGCCGCCGCCGCGATCTCATGGATGGGCAGTTCCTTTGCATTCAACATCACATCCACGCCCCGTCCGCCAGCCACGTCGGTCTTCATCACATCATACGGAGCCTGCGCATGGCCGCTCATCAGCTGCCGGTCCTTCTGCCAGAGGCTCAGCTCGCTCAGGCTGGCCTCCTTGTCTGTCACCGCGCCTTTGGTGAGCAGTTTCCACGGGCCCAGCACCGCCTGCAGCGTTTCGATCTGCGCAGTGGTGCCGGCAAAAGTGGTCTTGAGATTCACATCCGCAGCTTCCGGCATGCCGTTCACCTTGACCTTCTCCGCCTGCATCTCGACGCGGCCTTCGCCACGCCACGGGCTGGCATCTCCGCTGACATTCAGCTTCACCGCGAGTCCGCCCGACTCCATCGCCGGTGCTTTGAAGGATGCGAGCAGCGTGTTCAGGCTGGTGAGCTGGGGCAGCGAGATGTCTCCATTCAGATCAAAACTCCAAGGTGCCTTTAGCTTGGCCTTGCCCGTCAGTTCAATGTGGTTCTTCTCATCCACCACGATGCGGCATGGCTGGATCACGGCCTCCCCTTGGGCGGCATTCATTTTCATTTCGATCAAGGGCAGGGGGGCGTCGCCATAGCGTCCATCCTTCACACTCAGGTCCATCGCAGCGCTGAGATTCATCACATCACTCACCTTGAGTGCAGCCTTCCCAGTGGTGGCGATCTTTGCCGTGACCGGCTTCTCCTGCGGCGGCAGGCCCACGGTTTGCATGAGTACGGCCGGATCATCAATCTGGATTCGCCACTCCGCATTCACGGGCATGGCATCGTCCATAGTCATCGTCGCATTCAGGTCCACGCGATTCCCGTCACCCAGCATCAGCGCGGGCACGCTCACCTTGGCTTCCTTGCCATCCATGCTCATCAACACGCCCAGCTTCGGCAGCTTGTAGCTCTCAAAACCCAGGTCCGCTCCGTTCACCTGTGCCGCCACCTTGGTGGGAGTCGCGCCGATGCCGCTGGCATCGGCTGTCAGTTCGATCAATCCGCGTGCGGGTGGCGGCTTTGCCAGCATCTGCGTTACGTCGGCGATTTTCACTTTCGCCTTGGCCGTCCACGGGGATTTCATCGCATCGGCGGCCAGCTTTGCCTCCAGCTCCGCCGTCACTTCATTCACGCCGCGCAGCACCTTCAGTTCCTGCACTCGGGCCACACCATCTTTGACCTTCAGCGTTGTGGTGACCGAGTCCAGCATGGCACCCGCTGCCCGCACATCGGGAATGCTCATCTTGCCATCCACCGCCAGCGTCATGGGTTTCAGCGGATCTCCTTCAGCGTGCAAATCCACGCTCACTGGCCCGAAGGAGATGCCTTCCGGCAGCTTCAGTGCCTGCAGTTCGCTAGAGGCCAGGCCGCTCACTGTCACATCCGCCTTGGTCTGCATGGATCCGCCGAAAATGCCGTGCGCCATGGCCTCGATGGCCACGGCTGCCTTGCCCATGGCGGCGTCCAGTTTTACGCTCGCAGCGTCTTTTTCCCACTCGCTCAGGTCCACGGCCAGCGATTTCAATCGGGCCCCATAAGGCAGATCCAGTCCCGAGATGGCCAGCATGCGCTCCCCCCACTGCACCTGCGCTTTCACATTCGCCACTCGTAGATCTCCGGGCTCCATCTTGAACTCCCCAAGTTCAAAGATCCCCGGCATCCCGGTCCCGACTCGCAGGGTCAGGCCCTTGATCGTGATCTTGGCGCCGTCGGCCAGTGTTACTTCGGCATTGATGTTCTGGATGTCGATGACCTTGGGCCACACCAGAGGCGGTGGCTTGTCAGACTTGGCCGCCTGCGGCGGTTCGGGTTTGGGCTCAGTTTTGGGCAGTTTGCGCAGGTCCAGCACCACATCCGCGTCTTTCAGCACCACCCGCTGGACGATGTCGATGTTGCCGGTCTGCGCCAGCGTCCAGGTGTCGTAAGCGGCGGAGATTTCGCCGACCTTGGCTCGCTCCACCAGAGAACCGCTGGCCTCGATGTCTTTGAGCTGCAGATCCTGCAGCACCGAGCCGTCCACCTGCCACTTGAGCTTGATCCCCGCCATTTCTGCCCCTTTGGGGCCTCCATAGCCGATCCCCCAGCGCAGCAGCGGCGCGTGGAAGATCACAGCCAGCACCACCAGAGCGATGCCGGCCAGCAGCAGTCGCTTGATCCATCTCCACCAGGGGCGGGTCTTTCGGGGGGCGTCAGAGGGCACGCTCATTGGATGCCGCAGATTGCAGCAAGTTCAATGCTAGCTGAGAAATCCTTTTGCCCCGGGACTCTCTTTCTTATTTGGCCAGGTCTTCCGCTGTCCAGGGAGTGGCGCGTTCCTGAATGGTTGCGCGGATGGTTTTCACCTGCTCCGGCGTGATGGCGGGGGACTTGTTGTCAAAATTGGCGCGCACGTAGCTCAGCACATCCGCCACCTGTTGGTCATTCAGGCCCATGGGTGGCATGGGCAGGGGGGCCACCTGCTTGAAATCCTGTCCGTTCACGCGGATCGGGCCGCTGAGGCCGTGGGTCAGCATTTTGATCAGGCGGTCAGGGGCGCCAGCCACCCAGTCGCTGCCTGCGATGGACGGATACACCCCCGGCAGACCCTTGCCCTCGGGCTGGTGGCAGTTCAGGCAGAGCGCGTCATACACCAGTTTGCCCGGATGATCGACGGCAGTCGCCGCACTGGCGATCTGCTTCACATATTCGGCGTGCTTGGCATTGCCGCCAAAAGAGAGCTTGGCCATGACCGGCACAAACTGCGGCTTGAGGCTCTTCACCACCTGCTTCAGCGCGTAGCTGAGGAATTTGTCCATGGGCTGGTCGAGTGCCAGCACCGCCACCTCCACCGTTTCGGGCTGGGCCACATGGGCGCAGGCCACCACGGCCTCCAGGCGTACACGCGGGTGTTCGTCCCGCACGGCCTGGCTCAGCAGATCCAGCGACCTCGCGGACCGTGCGCCGCAGGCACGCACTCGGGCGTCTTTGGCTTTGAGCAGTCGCTTGACCAGCTCATCATTCGGAGATTCGTGAGATTCATACACACCACAGACCTCCATCAGCAGATGCTCGTCCTCGTTTTTGGCGATGAATTCGTCCGCTGCCTTGAGGACAGCGGCTGTCGGGGCATCAAACAGCAGGCGCTTGGCCTGGTAGCGCGTCCAGCGTTCGGGAGACTTCAGCTGCTCCAGCAGCTCCGCCGGTTTCATTTCGGCCAGTTTGGGCTGCTTTACGGGCGCACAGCCTTTCGCAGTGATGCGCCAGATGCGGCCGTGCTTGCGGTCGCGGCGCGGGTCCGCGTAGCTGGCCTGGTAGTGGCCGATCACGGGGTTGAACCAGTCACACAGATACATCGCGCCATCGGGGCCCACGCTCACATCCACTGGGCGGAATGAGGCGTCGCTGGACCTGACCAGCTTGGGCAGCTGCATGCTCTTGAAGCCGGAACCGTCATCCGAGAGGCGGTGCAGCTCCACCACATTGCCAAAGTAGCCGCCGATCAGCGCGCAGCCCTGGATGTCGTCCGGCAGCGCCTTGGTGCCGATGAATTCCAGGCTGTTGGTCTTGGGGCTGGTGTCAAACAGTGCGCCTGTGGGATGATACTCATCCGGATCAGCCAGGGCCACTAGGCCGGGCACGCTGTAGTAGCCCACCGGGCGGTCACCGCTTTTGTGGAAGACCTGCAGGTAATCATCAAAGGCCACGCCCCAGCAGTTGTGGCCTGCCTTGCCACCGTTGAAGTAGGCATCCATTTTCTGAGTGCGCGGGTTCAGCTTCCATACCCCCGCTTTTTCCAGGCGGGCCAGCCCCCAGGCCGTTTCCACACGGGAGAAGGCATGCAGGCCCTGCGTGAACCACAGCGCGCCGTCGGGGCCGTGGCAGATGGAGTTCGCCAGCTGGTGCGTGTCGCCAATGCCAAAGCCGGAGAAGAGCACGGTCTTTTTGTCCGCCTTGCCGTCGCCGTTCGTGTCCTTGAGGTGAATGATCTGGTCAAAGTCACACACATAGACGCCGCCCGCACCCGGCTCCACGCCCTGCACCATCGTCAGGCCTTCGGCAAAGCGGGTGGACTTGTCCGCCTTGCCATCGCCATTGGTGTCCTCCAGCACGAGGATGAAGTCAGAGGGCTTGATGCCCGGCACAGTCTGAGGGTAGGTGGGAGAGCAGGCCACATAGAGGCGGCCGCGCTCATCCCAGGAGAACTGCGTCGGCTTGGCCACGCCTTCGGCTTCTGAGGCAAAAAGATTCATCTCGTAGCCCTCTGCCACGGTGAATGTGGCCATCTGCTCCTCGGCAGTGAGTACCTTTTCCGTAACCACAGTCGTTTCCGGCTTCGGCTCGCTCTTCACTTTCTCGCCTTTGGCCAGGGAGTGGATGCGTTCGTCCAGCTTGGCCACCAGCGGCTTGCGGGCTTCAAAGCTCTCACGCAGAGAGGGGGCGTCCTGCGCGGGCTTGCCAAACATCTGTGTCACGCGATCGCCGTAAACAAAAGACCAGTTCGCCGGGCGCCAGCAGTCGAACCACAGCCGGTTCTTTTCCACGATCGCCGATTTCAGGGCGGCGAGTTCATCGGCGTCGCTGGATGAGGCTCCGAGCTGCCGTGCGATCTCTCGCGCCACCACGCGCAGGCCCAGCTCGTTCAGATGCAGTCCGTCGTCGGTGATGCGTGCCTTCGCAGCAGGAGCCGACAAGGGGGTGAACAGATCCACAAAAACAGCGCCGCGCTGCTGTGCGATCTCACGCACCGCCTCCGCATACGCCTTCACATCCGCATTCCGCTGTGTCAGGTCCGGGGCATGAGATGCCTCCGGCTTTTCAAACGGCATGGGAGACACCAGCACCAGCCGCTGCGTCTGCGCGGAAAACTGGTCCAGCAGCCGATGATAGGCCGACTTGAATTCCGAAAGCCGCTTCACCCCGTCAAACGACTCCGTCTGGCCAAACTGCGCGATCACGATGCCCGCCCCGGCCGAGTCCAGCTGCCCCTTCCAGTCGCCAAAATTCAGATCCCGCCACTGCTCATAGACCGTATCTCCCTCCCACGCCATCGAGCGGAATCGCGGCTGCTTGCTCGAATACGAGGAGCTGAAAATCGCCTCAAATTCTCCCACCTTCTGCTCGCGCACCAGATTCTCCTGGCCCGCCATCACGATTACCTCGTCCTTCTCCAGAGTGAACTTGCCATCTTTGAACGGGCCATGCTTGGCCACTGCCGCGCCAGGATTCCCAAAGCGGTTCAGCACATCTTTTTCTTCGGGCACCAGTGCATCCGGCAGCGCCTCAATCGTGATGTTGCGGTAGGAGATCTGCGCCTTGCACTTGCCATGGATCTGCAGCGCGATCAGCCCCTTCAGGTCAATGCCCGGCTCGCGTTCGGTGTAGTCCACCGTACGCACCTTGTTCACAAACAACTGCACGCGCTGCTCTTCGGCGCGGATCTCATACGTGTTCCACTCGCCCGGCTTCTCCGCCTTCTCGATCAGCTCCTTGGCTGGCTGCATCAGCATCTTCTTCCGGCGTGACTCATCATACAGGCAGCCCGAGTAACCCGCGCCGATGTCCGCCTGGTAGCCGCTCATTTCATTCGGTGGCTGCGGGATGCGAACGCTGCGAAACTGCACGCCACCATTCACAAAACCCTCCGTCCCTTCCAGCTTGTATTCCAGCCGGAGGATGAAATTGCGATACACCTTCTTCGAGGTCAGAAACTCATTCTGCGGATTCCCCTCCAGCGACCCGCCCACGATCACGCCGTCCTGCACCCGCCAGACCTTCGTCTTTTCTCCATCCCAGCCGTTGAGAGTCTTGCCATCAAACAGTGAGACAGGCTCCGCAGAGGCGGAGACCAGCAGTGAAACAAACGCGAGCAGGGGGAGGGGGCGCATGGCGGTAAAAAGTCGGGGCTGCATCAAACGCGGCTGACGGCCGGATGCATGCGCAAAGTTTCTGCAAAGATTCCCGGCAGACGTATGTTCTTCTCAATCAACCATGCGTCTGCTCGCCTTTTTTTTCCTGACCACCTCCCTCTTTGCCCAGACTGAGGCGGATTTCCTTTCCAGCACCCGCCAGCTCACCTTTGAGGGCAAGCGCTCCGGGGAGGGCTACTTCAGTGCGGATGGCCAGAAAATGGTCTTCCAGTCCGAGCGCGAAGAGGGAAATCCCTTCTACCAGATTTACCTCATGGATCTCGAAACGGGCGACCAGGAGCGCATCTCCCCCGGCATGGGCAAGACCACCTGCGCCTGGATTCACCCGGATGGCAAACGGGTCATGTTTGCCTCCACCCACACCGACCCCGAATCGAAAAAGCTCCAGGCCGCCGAGTATGAGGAGCGCAAGAACGCCAAAGTCCGCCGCTATTCCTGGGACTACGACGAGCACTATGACATCTGGGAATACACGCTGGCGGACAAGTCTCTCAAAAACCTCACCCACACCCGCGGCTACGATGCCGAGGGCGATTATTCGCCCGATGGCAAAAAGATCGTCTTCGCCAGCAACCGCCAGGCCTACGAAACCACGCTCAGCAAGGAAGACGATGAACGTCTCAAGATCGACAAGCAGTACTTCATGGAGATCTACACCGCCGATGCTGACGGCTCTAATGTGAAGCGCCTCACCACTGCTCCCGGCTACGACGGCGGCCCCTTCTTCAGCGCCGATGGCAAACGCATCTGCTGGCGCCGCTTCACCCCGAAGGGAGATGTGGCCGAAGTCTGGACCATGAACGCCGATGGCAGTGATCAGAAGGCCATCACCAAGCTCGGTGCCATGAGCTGGGCCCCCTATTTCCATCCCAGCGGCGAATACCTCATCTTCACCACCAACCTCAACGGCTTCGCTAATTTCGAACTCTACATCGTCGATGCCGCAGGCAAACACGACCCCGTGCGGGTGACCACCACCGACGGCTTCGACGGTTTGCCCGTCTTCACACCCGATGGCAAAAAGCTTTCGTGGACCAGCGGCCGCGGGGCAGGGGGAGCCTCACAGATTTACATCTCGGACTGGAACCATGAGCATGCCCTGGAAATGCTGGGCCTCAAGGCGGGCACGAAAGCCGTCGCCAAAGCGCCTTCGGCACCTCAGCCGGATTTTGCCGAAACCAAGGCCGACATCCGCGAGGAGGACATGAAGCAGCAGATCACTTACCTCGCCAGCGATGCCCTTGGTGGTCGCCTCACGGGCACCGAGGGCGAAAAGCTCGCCACTCAGTATGTGGCGGACTTCTTCCAAAAGCTCGGCCTCGCCCCCATGGGCGATGACGACACCTACTTCGACAACTTCGACTTCACCGCCGGTGTCGCGCTTGGGGAAGGAAACACGCTGACCCTCGACGGCAAATCGCTGGCTCCCGACCAGGACTGGAAACCTCTCTCCTTCTCCCAAAACGGCGAGGTCAAAGCCGCAGGCATCGTCTTCGCTGGCTACGGCATCGAGACACCCGACGAAGCCACCGGCAACGACGGTAAAAAAATCGAAACCTACAGCAGCTACGCCCACCTCGATGTGAAGGACAAATGGGTGCTCGTCTTCCGCTACCTCCCCGAAAGCATCAGCCAGGAGCGCCGCAATGAGCTCAGCCGCTACGGCAGCCTGCGCTACAAGGCCCTCACTGCTCGCCAGAAAGGCGCTCGCGGACTCATCGTCGTCAGCGGCCCCAACAGCAAAGTCGTCCAGCAGCTCGCACCACTCACCTTCGATGCCTCCCTCGCCACCAGCGGCATCGCTGCCATCAGCATCACGGATGCCGTGGGCGACATGCTGCTCGCCAGCGCCGGCAAGAAGCTGAAAGAGTTGCAGGACAAGCTCGACAACGGCGACCTCCTCGGCGGCATCAACTGCAAGGGCGCTCTCGCTGCCAACATCGTCATCCAGCAGGAGAAGAAAAAAGGTCGCAACGTCCTTGGAGTGCTGCCTTACGGTGACAAGCCCGACCCGCACGTCGCGCCGCTCATCGTCGGCGCGCATGTGGACCACTTGGGCAGCGGCGGCGGTTCCAATTCCCGCGCCAAAGGAGACGAGGCAAACATGATCCACCATGGCGCCGACGACAACGCCTCCGGCACCTCCGCAGTCCTCGAAATCGCCCAGTGGCTGGCTGATCTGAAAAGGCAGGGCAAGCTCAAGCTGAAGCGCGACATCATCTTCGCTGCCTGGAGCGGCGAGGAGCTCGGTCTCCTAGGCAGCAATCACTTCGTCGAAGTCTATGCCAAGATGATCAAAGGCGACCCCAACGCCAAGCTCACTGGCATGTTCGCCGCCTGCCTGAACATGGACATGATCGGCCGCTTCCAGAAGTCCGTGGTCATGCAGGGCCTCGGCAGCAGCTCCATGTGGGCCAAGGAAATTGAAAAACGCAACGCCCCCATCGGCCTGCCCATCACCACACAGAATGACGCCCATCTCCCCACCGACAGCACCTCCTTCTACCTTCGCGGCATCCCCACCCTCAATGCCTTCACCGGCTCCCATGCCGACTACCACATGCCCAGCGACACCGCTGACAAGATCGACTACGACCACGCCGCCAAGATCGCCCGGCTCATGGGCCTCATCGCCCGTGGTATCGCCACTTCGGATCCCGCCCCCGATTACATCGCCATGGAGGCTCCAAAGAACCAGGGCGTGCGCACCGGACTCCGCGCCTACCTCGGCACCATCCCGGACTACGCTCAGGGAGACATCAAAGGCGTCAAACTCAGCGGCGTCTCTCCCATCGGCCCCGCCGCCAAGGCAGGCGTCAAAGCTGGCGACATCATCATCAAGCTCGGTGGCAAAGACATCGCCAACATCTACGACTACACCTACGTCATGGGCGATCTTAAAATCGGCAAGGAAACCACCATCAGCGTCCAGCGCGAGGGCAAGGAAGTCGAAATGAAGATCACTCCTGGCTCGCGCGACTGACGTTGTAACGGCGTATCACAGGAAGAGCGACTCTTGCACCACCTTGCCTTTGCGGCGGATGACCTGGTGCCAGCCGCTGGCGTCATTCAGCACGATCCAGCGCCGCTCCTCAGTGCGGTAAAACCAGTCCTTGTCCTGCTGGAAGTAGATCTGGCAGCCCTCGCGTTCAAGGATGTTGATGATCTCGTTGCCGTGAGACTCAGTGTCGCTGATGTCGGTCGTCGCCTTCTGGCCCATCTCGCTGTAGATGTGGTTCAGGTCCAGCAGCATGGAGGCCACATCCGGATCCATGGACAGTGCGTTGAGTCCGATCTTCCGCGCTTCATCGATGAGAATGGGATAGGCGTGGGATGGATATTTGGAGTTCAGAGTGGCCGCGATCTCGTTGCGCTTGGCCTGGTCCTTGATGTGATGGGAGAGGATTTCCTCGCACAGCATCAGGGACAGGGAGTCCGCCCGGTCCACCGCACCGATCACTAGCGGATGGATGTGTTGAAACAGGGCGTGGTAGGGATTCATGTCGCGCGTGGCGCTTTCGTTTTTCCGCCACAGGTTGATGATGCGCTTCACTTCATCGAGGCTCACGCTCACCCGGTCATTGTCTCGATCAATGGGAGACAGATCATGAGTGAGCGAGGTGTCCACAGCGGTGAGGTAGGCGATGGAGCCCATCTGTATGTCTTCGGCTCCCAGCGCGATCATCGTGGCGGCGGAGGCGCATTCCAACGGCACCAGAGCGACGAGTTTTTTGCAGTAGCGGCGGATGAGGTTCACCATCCGCAGGGCGGCTCGTCCATTGCCTCCGTCTGACTTGATGAAGATGTATAGCTTTTCCTGCGTGTCGATGTGCTCGAGCAGCTTGAACAGCGCCGTCACGTCACTGTGGCATACCGAGCCACGCGGGTTGTTCCAGTAGGTCAGCAGCTTCCCATCCAGTCTCTTCTGGATTTTCTGGATCATTGCCTGCGTCTTGTCGAACAGCACCGGGGGCTGCTTGAAGGTGGAGGACACGCCGTTTTTCTTCGTTTTGCTGTCTTTGGTCTTGGTGGGCGACATGGATGCGAGGGTAAGCTGCAGGTCTTAACATCTTCTGGGCGCAGGATGCAATCATAACATCTAAGAAGCATGCCCCGGCTCAGCCCCTGCCTGTTTGGGATTTCCCCAAAATACATCTGTTCTTGGAGGCTTGCGCAGCCGCCCCGGCGCGCTAAGCATCCCGGCCCATGAAAATCCTCGTTACTGGCAAAGGCGGACGCGAACACGCACTCATCACAGCGCTCAGCGAATCGCCTCAAAAGCATGAACTCTTCGTCTATCCGGGCAGCGACGCCATCGCCACGCTGGCCACTCCGGTGAATGTCGCAGGCATGCCGGAGCTGATTGCCTGGATGAAGAACAATGGCATCGACCTCTGCATGGCGGGCGAGGAGGCCCTGCTCGTCAAAGACGCCGGCCTTTCCAACATGTGCGCCGAGGCCGGCATCCCCTGCTGGGGCCCGCGCAAGGAGATCGCCCAGCTTGAGGCCTCCAAGACCTTCGCCAAAAAGTTCCTCAAACGCCACGGCATCCCCACCGCAGATTTCACCATCTGCACCACTGCCGCCGAGGCCAAAGCCGCGCTGACCGAGCTGCCCATCGTTTTGAAATTCGACGGCCTCGCCGCCGGCAAAGGCGTCGCCGTCTGCACCGCCAAAGACGAGGCCGAGGCCTTCGTCGATGACGTCATGGAAAAGCGCTGCTTCGGCCCTGGCGATCTCCTCGTGGAGAAATGCCTCACCGGCCCCGAGATCTCCGTCTTCGCCTCTGTCTGCGATGACAAATATCAGATCCTCATGCCCGCGCGTGATTACAAGCGCATCCGCGACAACGACCAAGGCCCCAACACCGGCGGCATGGGCGCCGTAGCCTCGCTCGAACTCGCAGACCCTGCTCTCATGCAGCGCATCGAGCGCGAAATCGTCCAGCCCACCGTGCAGGGCATCTTGAAGGACGGCCTCAAATACCGCGGCTTCCTCTACTTCGGCCTCATGCTCACTCCCACCGGCCCCCAGGTCATCGAGTACAACTGCCGTTTTGGCGACCCCGAGGCCGAGGCCGTGCTCCCCATGCTGCGTGGCGATTTCGCCACCTATGCCTTCGAGGCGGCCAAAGGAAACCTCCAGCCAGACCTCATCCGCTTCGAGCCCGGTTGGAGCATCTGCCTTATCAGCGCCAGCGCAGGCTACCCTGCCTCATCCCGCAGCGGCGATGTTATCTCCGGTCTGGAGTCCGTCAGTGGTGCCCGCGTCTATCACTGCGGCACCAGGCGAAATGCCGCTGGCCAGTTTGAAACCAACGGCGGTCGCGTGCTCGCCGTGGTGGCCCAGGGGGCGACTCGTGTTGAAGCCCGGGAGAAAGCCTATGCCCAGAGCGCCAAGGTCACCTTTGATGGCTTGCAACGCCGCTCCGATATTGGGAAAATGCACTTTGAATGAATTCAGGAAAATCTGCCCGTTCTCTGGTCTGGTGGCTGGCCCTGTGTTTGCTGACCACCGCAGGACGGGCGGATTTCCCACCTCTCGCGCTCAAAGCAGTCAGCCAGCAGCAGATCGTTTCCCCCACGGACATCGCCAATGCAGGCGATGGATCGGGTCGGCTCTTTGTCTGTGACCAGTCAGGCATCGTTTACATCATTCGCGATGGCATGCTTCTGCCACAGCCCTTCTTGGATGTTCGCTCCAAGCTCGTGCCACGCGCGCCCACCACCTACCTCTTCCCGCTGAGCACTAGCTACGAAGAGCGCGGGCTGCTGAGCATTGCTTTTCATCCGAACTACAATCAGTTGGACGGCCTCGGCCAGCCCAAACCGGGTTTTGGCAAATGCTACATCTTCTACAGCGCTCCCTCCCCCAATGTGGCCAGCGGCAGCAACCCGGTGAACTGCCGCAGCACGATCTCCGAATTCAGCGTCTCCGCGACAGATCCCAATACGGCGGACATCACCTCCGAGCGCGTGGTGCTGGCCTATGACAAGCCGCAGGCAAATCACAATGGTGGTCAGCTGCGCTTTGGTCCGGATGGTTTTCTCTACATCAGTGCCGGAGATGGCGGTGGCCAGCATGATAATCAGGACGGTCACACCGGAGGCAGCGGCACGAGTTCCCCGGGGCCTTCAGGTGGCCTGGGCAATGCGCAAGACAAGACGCGCCTGCTGGGAAAAATTCTGCGCATCGATCCCCTCGGGAACACTGGCCCCGGCGGTCAGTACGGCATTCCCGCAACCAACCCTTTTGTGGGCTCAGGCGGCGGTGTGCGCGAGGAGATCTACGCCTTCGGCCTGCGCAATCCCTGGCGCTTTTCCTTTGATGACGGCCCCGGCGGCAGCGGCACCATGTTTGAGGCCGATGTAGGGCAGGACAAAGTGGAGGAGGTGAACATCATCACCTCGGGTGGCAATTATGGCTGGCGTGTCATGGAGGGGACTCTGACCCACGACGGCACCGCGCCCAACAGCGGCCTGCCGCTCATCGCGCCCATCGCTCAGTATGCGCACATTGGCGTTGTCACAGGCTCGCCATCACTGCCTCAGATCGGTGCGTCCATCATCGGCGGTTTTGTTTACCGCGGCTCGGCCATCCCGGCGCTTCAGGGCAAATATGTCTTTGGCGACTACAGCCAGTCCATCGCCTCTGCCAATGGCACGCTGCTCGGCATTGAGGGGACTTCGCCTGGCTCCGGCACTTGGAAATTTAGCAAACTCGTCATCGCAGGGGGCAATCCGCTCACCACCCGCGTTTATGCTTTCGGCCGCGATGAGTCAGGCGAGCTTTACGTCGCCACCAAAGTCACACGCGGCCCCTTTGAGCTCGACTCCGGCAGCAAGCCCACCGGTGCCATCTACAAGGTCGTTCAGGCGCAGGTTTCCACGGCCACATTGAATCCCGTGCATGACAATTCGATCTACTCGGACTTTCCCGGCAACAGCAATGCGCTGGGGGATCTCTACGCTGGCAACAACGCCAATACGGCGCCACGCCGTGCGTTGCTGTCTTTCGATGTCGTGTCCGGCCTGCCTGCAGGTGCCCAGGTCACATCGGCTTCTCTGACCTTGAATCTGAAAAATGCGGCCAGCAATCCCGGCCACCCGGCAGCCACGATGTCGCTCTATCCGCTGAGCGCGAGCTGGGGGGAGGCCACCTCTTTGGCCGGCGGCGGCGGCGGGAGCGGCACCTCCGCGACGACGGGGGATGCTACTTGGTCCGCCCGCTTCTTTGATGCCACCAGTTCGATCAACTGGGCCACGGCAGGTGGCGTCTTCGGTGCCACCGCATCAGCCACCAACACGGTGGGAACCACCCTGGGTGCTTACACGTGGAGCTCTCAGCAGATGGGGGCGGACGTGCAGAGCTGGTTTGGCACGCCGGCAAACAACTTCGGCTGGATTCTGGTGGGAGATGAAAGCACCAGTTCCACCGCTCGCGTTTTCACCAGTCGGGAGGGCACGGCCTCCTTGCAGCCAAAGCTGGTCGTCAGCTACAATCCTGTAAATCCCCCTCTCAGTCGGCGAGACACCTGGCTCAGGCAGTACTATCCGACACCTGGAACGTATGTGGATGACAACGCGGATCCTGACAGTGATGGCATAGCGAATCTGGTTGAATACGCCTTTGCGTTTTCTCCGCTCAGCACCAACAGCATCAGTCCAGGCCTGCAGTCTGGTGTCAGCACGACTGGTGGCAGCACCACCTTCACTCTCACCTTTCGCCGGGATCCGCGTGCCACTGATCTCACTTACCAGATGCAGACCAGCGACGATCTCGTGACATGGACCACCATCACGCAAAGCTCGGCGGGTGGGGCTCCTGCTGGAACCGGCTTTGTTTCCGAATCCGATGCACCGGGCGAATCCCCGGTCAAAAACGTTATCACTGTAGAAACCCTGGGCAGCAATCCCCGTCGCTTTGCCAGGCTCCGGGTCACACGCGCCGCACAATAACCCCGATTTCGCGTTGATAGGCCATGCGCCCACCCTATCCTCCTTTTTAGTAGCTGCTGTGCGCCACACAAATTCCATCCAGACGCGTTTTGTCATGCCAGCCCTGGTGCTGCTGGTCATGCATGCCTTGCCGGCGTTCAGCGCCACCTTTGTCACGACAGCGGCGGCAGACACTTCCATTTATCAGAATCACCCTGACTACAATCTGGGCGGCACCACACTTGTCTCCGGCACCAATCAGCAGTTTTCAAACTCGCGCGCGTTGTTCAATTTCGACCTCAGCGGCATCCCGGCGGATGCGATTGTCACCTCCGTGCAGGTCGCTCTCTATGTCACCCGCCGTCCGGATCCCGATCAGCATGGCGGACCGGTCAATTCAGATTTCAGTCTCTACCGTGTGCTGCAAAGCTGGACCGAGGGTTCCGGCGGCGCTGTCACAGGCTCTCCCGCCGCCACCGGGGACACCACCTGGAATGACCTTCACTACAATGTGACGGGTGGCGACAACTGGGCCACTCCGGGCGGCCAGATCGGCACGGACTTTGCCAGCACTCCCAGTGCCACCACTTCGGTGGGAGACGTGGGGCTCTATCTCTGGGGCTCCTCGCCTGAGCTCGTCAGCGACGTGCAGTCATGGCTGGGCTCGCCCACGTCGAATTATGGGTTTGTTCTCATCAGCGAGAGTGAAAACGTGGCTGGCACCGCGCGGCGCTTTGCCTCCGGTGAGCAGCCAGGAGGCAGCATTCCAGCACCCACGCTGACCGTGACTTTTCAGTCGGCTCCTGAGCCTGGTAAAACTCTGCTTCTCTTCACGGGGATGTCGGTTGCATTGGCCTGCCGCCGCAGATCACGCGTGGGTTTCAGCGTGTGAAGACGTCATCATTCGTCCACATGCGGCGGTCCGGGCCTGCAGAGCGGATCTCCATGCTGTTGCGGGAAAGTTGGTGGAAAAAATAGGCGGTGCCCCAGCGGTCCACCAGTTCTCCGCTGCCATTGAGCGGCAGATCTTCAGGCAGGATCTTCGCCTGCTTGGGGTTGTCACCAGAGAGTGCCTGCACGATCTCCGCATTCGAGCCGATGGGGTTGTCTCCTGCAATGCTGCGGTAGTCTCTCAGCAGTCGTGTGATGCGCAGTACATCGGTTGCCGCTTCGTTTTCGAACCCCGCATCCACCACGGGCGTCGCTGCTGCCATCGGTGGTGCGGAGGCCGCTTTGGTTTTCACTTCAGCAGGCTCGGGGGTTTTCTTCACAGCCGGGCTGTCGGCATCCGCCATCCACCAGACCACGGCCGCTAGGAGCGCGACCGCGCCTGTGACCCCATACGCCTTGGATCGGTTCATCATGAATGCAGTGTTTCCATCCTGGGCGCTTCAGAGGAAGCCGAGATTGGAAGATGAGAAACGGCCGAGATTGGGGAAAATGGTGCTGAGATTCGACGAATCCACCCCAAACCACGAAGCAAGCGTGGCCGAGTATTGATCCACGGACGTGGTCGGAATCCACCGCCCGATCCCCGTGTCATCCGGCCCGTTCACCGCCAGCGTGGGAAACTTGCCATACGTCGCGCCGCCTTTCACCGCGCCGCCGATGACGAGATGGTGCCCGCCCCAGCCATGGTCGCTCCCGGAGCCGTTGGTGGGAAAGGTGCGCGCAAAGTCGCTCGCTGTGAATGCCGTGACAGAGCTCATCAGGTTGGAGCCGCCTCCACGCAGGGTGTCGATGTCCTGCAACGAGAGAATCAGCGCATTGAGCGTCTTGCTCAGTTCCGCCAGCAGGTTGGCCTGCGCGCCGATGACGACATTGGCGTTGTTGGTGGTGCTCTGGCCGGCGTTGTTCGTCTGGTTGGTATGGGTGTCGTATCCTCCCACCTGGATGAAGAAAACCTGCCGCTTCATCCCCAGCCCGCCGCTGGCCACCGACTTGCTGCCCAGTTCGATCAGCCTCACCACCATCTTCATCTGGGACATCAGGGATGAAGTGAAGGTGGAGCCGCCATTGGGCGTCGTGACCGTTGTCGGGAAGCGGCCGAACCACGTCGGAGTCCCCTGTGCGCTGAGAGCCGTGCTGAGAATGTTGGCCTCGCTGATGGCGTGATCCAGCACGCCCGCATACGCCTTGGTCTGCAGGTCGGCCGAGAGCTTGTCGGCGTTCAGGATGGACTGCAGCGCTGTTTGCCTTGCCCCGCTCACACTGCTCAGCTGCACCGCTCCGCTCGTGGTGATTGCGTACTGGGGGGCATAGTTCTGCGTGCCTACTTCAAAGATGTTGGACCCGGCCACGGTCACCGCCATCGACACCTGCCCCCCCGAGTTCACATCTGGCGGCGAGGAAAACAGATCGGCCAGTCGTCCTGCCCAGCCGCTGATGGAGGGCTGGTCCGGCAGCGAGGTCTGCCACTGCGTCTGCTGGTCGCTGTGTGAAAAGAGCTGCGGTGGCTTGGGCACCGACTTGCCGGTGTACTGTGCTTTCGTCAGCGGAAAGCTCAGCGTGCCCAGATTAAACACCGGAGCCACAATGCCGTTGTTAAAGTGAGTGGCCAGCTCCGCCATCGCAGGGTGGAAGCCATAGGTGCGTCCGTCGCTGGCGGGGTAGCCGTTGGTTCCATTGCGGGAGTTGAGAGCCAGCGCAGTTGCTCCGCTGCCATCAGTGTTCGGAATGGCCAGCGGTGTGCCGCGCACAGCGCTGTAGTTCGCCCAGTCTGCCGCCAGCGTGGGTATGATCAGGTTGTTGGAGTCATTTCCTCCGTTGAGGAAGACGCAAATGAGAGCCTTGTAGTCGGAGAATGAACCCGCCGCCATCGCTGACCCCATGAGCTTGAGGTCTCGGAGCGAATTGCCCAGGGCGCCAAGGCCGATGGCTGCCGGAATGTAGCGCTGCAGAAACCTGCGGCGCGGAATGAAGGGGGCGTGAAGTGGCTTGTTCATACAGGTTTACTTCTGGATCGCGTATTCCGCGGAGGTGACGATGAGGTGAATGATCGCTCGCACTCGATCACGCATCTGTGTCGTGGTTGGGGTGGTGTACGGGAAGTTGCTCGTGTTGGCCACATAGGTGACGATGGCCGTCCGTGCAGCCGTGTTCAGCGGACCTCCGATCAGTCGCGTGGCCAGTGTGTCCACCAGCGTGGGAATGGCGGCGTCACTGGTCTGCCCCGCAGTCATGTACGAGCTGATGTTCATCGGGATCGACCCGCCCCCGCTGCGGAAGCTCTGGAAGCCATAGGTGTTGCCGCCGCTGAGAAATCCACCCGTGATCGCATTGGTGAGATTCATCGTGTTGGAGTCATTGGTCAGCTGGAACTCCGGCACCGTCATTCCTGCGCTGGCCATGGCGCCTGGGTAATGATAGTCCGGATAGAAGAAGTTGAAGACCGTGGTCGACGCCAGCGGTGTCTGCGTCAGGTCATTCTGGCTGTAGCCCATGTTCCACGTGCCAAACTGAACTGTGCAGCCGCCTGAACGTGTCCACTGGGCCGCCGACAAAGGATACACGGCCTGCCCGGAGGTGCTCTGCGAGCCATTCGTCACGGCCGGGGTTATCGTCACGGTAAACTGGTTGGGGCGCGGCACGCTGGCCACGGTGTACACCTGGCTTGGCGCGGCCGTGGGGCTGTTGCCCACCAGAATGTCGATCCACACAGAGTCGCCCACGCTGAGATTGTGGTTGCCGTTGGTCTGAAGACTGATCGTCGAGACGTTGCTGGCTGTGGTGATGTTGTAGCCGCCTGTGAATCTCGGAATGTAGGCCGTCCCGCTGCTCGTCGCCGGTGGGCTGCCTGTCAGAGTGATGGTGAAGTTGCTGGATGTCGCCGAGGCGATCGTATAGACACCATCGTAGCCCGCTCCTGCCAGGGGGCCGCTGTAAAATTTCACATACAGTTGGTGTCCCGCAATATAACCTGTGGCGGTGATGGTGACTGTGTTGTTCACCCCATTGTAGCTCGGCGTGCTGATGCCGGTGGTGTTGACGGTGAAATTGTTCGGCAGGAAGGCGTTGCCAGAGGGGTTGCCGCTCACGCTGTTGGCGCCGATGTTGATTGTGAAGGCGGTCGCCGTTGCACTGGCCACCGTATAACTGCTCACAGTGTTGTAGGGCGAAGTGCTGCCCAGCGTGCCCGAGGTGAACTGCATCGTCACCGTGTCACCTGCCTGGAACCCAGGAGAGTTTACTGTGACGACCCCAGTGGAACTGACGGTGCTGTAGCTTGGCGTGGTGTTGGCCACGCTGTAGCTGCCTACGCTGGGCAGATAAGCTGTCGGACCGTTGGTGATGTCAAATGTGTCCAGGAAAACAGTGTCCCCGTTCGTCAGCTTGTGCGCCGTGGGGGTTGTGATGAGAATCTGCTGGTAGCCAATTTGACGGTAGCTGGAGCCGGGGAAACCCGTGGCAGGGAAGGTGCGTGCAGGCCCGGTCAGGCGCAGCAGCGGCTCCCGCTGTTTGCCAAAGCCCACGTCCGCCGCCGCAGTGGTGCTGCGCGCTTCGTAGTCGAGCAGGATGGCTCGGATGACTTCCTTCATGTCCCCGCGCACTCCGGTCGCCACGCCGTCCACATTGCGCTCGCCATTGAATGCACGCACCACTCGGTGCACATACTCGGGCTTCGGATTGCTGGTGACGAGGCGCTGGATGAGCTGTCGGCAGATGTAGGGGCCGATCGCGGAGTTGTTGATGATGCTGTCCAGAGCCGCCTCCAGATCACGCAGGCCGTTCAGGTCATAGGAGTTGGTGATCGTGGTGGAGACCAGATTTCCGGCTCCCAGCACCGGATCAGTGGACTGGATCGTGATCGGGTTGGGGTTTGGATCCTTCGAATAATCATTCACAAATGTGACGGCCGCAGGCGGCAGCACCACGTTGTCGAGCAGGATCTTTTTCCCCGGTTCATGGTGCGAAGGCACGAGCACCATCGGGTCAAGGTAGTTGCTGCTGGGGTAGAAGGCCGTCGGCAGCCTTCCTCCGCTCATGGCCTGTCCCCACGTCCAGCCGGTGAAGACGCGCGCCATGCCCGTGATCACAGACTGATCATAGGTCGGCACCGCGTTCCCGCTGGAGTCCAGGATGAGAGAGCCGTCCGGCCACAGGCGGTAGAGGCCGATGGAAAAGAGCTGCATGATCTCGCGGGCATAGTTCTCATTCGGATGAATGCCCGTGGAGTCATTGCCGATGTCGTTCTGCAGCATGTCCAGATACAGGCCCATCGCCGGCGTTAGCGTCACCTGCTTCAGGATGTCCCGGTAGTTCCCAAAGCACGAATCCACCAGATTGTCATAGTAGTCTGCCAGGATGCGGCCGTTGTTGTTCAGTGGCCCGACGTCAGACACGACAAGAATCTCACTCAGGGCAAAGGCCACACGCTGCCGCAGCTGATCCGATGCAGTGACCGAGTTTTTCCACCACGAGTTGAAGAACAGTGAGCTCGGGTAGGGGTTCTGCGGGTCGTTGCTCAGGTTGGCCAGGATGTAGGGCACGTTGCGGGTCGCGCTCAGGCCAAACTGGTTTTCAATCCAGTTCCGGTATCCGTTTGATTGCACGTAGCTGATGTCGGTTGGGCCCGGGCCAAACGTGGCCTGTGTGAGGAATCTGGTGGCACCGGCATCTGTGGTGTGGTCGTCCGTCCAGGAGGGATTGCTGGGCAGTGGTGGCGCCGTTTGGGAGCCCGGAACCGCTCCAAAAGTCCCAGACAGCTCGCCTCCGGGGTTGTTCACGGTGCCGATGCTCACAAACACAGTTCCATTCGCCAGCGCCGTGAGGTCTGATGCCTGCATGTTCCAGGTATAGCCGCCGTCAGACGTACGCTGTGTGGGGTAGTCGCGGTCCTGCGCGTCAAAATCAAACAGCATGACCGGCGGGTTGCCTCCAGTCTGCGCGGCAAAGATTTGTCGAGACGTGCTGCCAGACGTCAGGCCCGCATAGTTCAGATGCACCACCCCCGTCGATCCACTCACCCGGATGAAGGCGCCGCCGCTGCCGGTGATGCCTGTCAGTCCCGCTGCTCCCTGGAGGTTCGTGATGTACAGCGTTCCCGGCGTGGCCGTCGTCGGCGGATTGTCCCATGGCGAGAGCACAAAGCCCGGTATCACCCCGCCCGTCGTTGCCGCTGCCGGTCCGCTGCCATTGGCGATCGCGGCGGAGTTTCCAGTCGGATCCAGATACCACCCCACCGAAAGGTTGTTGGCGGCTCCGCTGGCTCCGGTGTTGTGCAGCACCTCGATGTAGTAGGCCTGCCCTGCTGTCAGCGAAAGCCAGCCGGATTTCTGGCTTGTCGCTGTGTTCCAGGTCCGCGTGGAGGTGCCTGAGGTGACATAGGCCCTTCGCACCTTGTTCACTGGCTCGGCATCATTCGAGATCCACAGTTCCGCCACGTTCGCTGCAGCCAGCCAGAAGTAATAGTTTCCCGTGGCGCTCGGCGTGAAGTATCCGCGCAGTCTTTCTCCTGTGTTGGCGCCGTAGGTCGTCGTATTGTCTTCGGCGTTGGAGATGGTGTTGGTGGTTGTCGGCGGTGTGCCCCATGGCACATCACCCAGAGCCGCCCCGGCGACTCCTGTCGTCCAAAGTTCTCGTGTGAACTGTCCCCCGCTGTCCTCCACCTGTACGGTGATCACCGCACTGGTGCTGCCTGCCGCATTGGTGGCCGTGACCGTAAACTGGTACACTCCCGCCTGTGTCGGCGTTCCGCTCAGCACGCCATTGGAAAGTGTAAGCCAGGAAGGCAGCCCGCTTGCCGTGAATCCTCCTGCTCCATTGCTTGCCGTCAGCGTCAGGCTGAAGGGGGATCCGGAATTCAGCATCGTCACCAGATTGGTCGCGCTGGTGATCGCGGGTGGTCCGGCTGGCGGATCACCAGCGCGCGGTGTCTGGCCGGTCATGGTGGGAAACAGGCGCGCGGTGGGGATCGCCTGCTTGGACTGGCTCGGGCTGAACCACGAGAGCGTGGCCCCCGCTCCTCCGGTGAGTTCGCATGTCTCCAGCTTGATGTCATACAGCACGCCCGCCTGCAGGGCTATGGTGGCATAGCGGTCCGCTCCGGTGTACACAGACCAGTCCACAGGCAGGTTGGTGGTGTCCACTGAGCTGTTGCCCGTGCCGGAGGCTGGCAGACTCGTGCCGGTGATGGCAAAGGTGCAGTTGGTGCCCGTTGTCACCGCAGTCACAGTGTAGGGCAGGGAGATGTTGTAGCTCGCGCTGAGATTGCCGGTCGTAAATTTCAGCGGAATGACATCTCCCACATTGATGGCGGCGCTGGTGTAGGGCAGCACGATGCTGCCGTTCGTCGATGAGTTCTGCGTATAGGTGTACGCGACGGTGGGATTGTCATTCGTCAGCCGTCGCAGTGTCATTGGCTGGCCGTTGATCCACAGCTTGGCCGTGTCATCAGCATTCACAACCATCGTATAGGTCTCGCTGTACTGCGGCAGCATCTGCCCGGTCCACCGGCTGCAGAAGTAGTTGTGGTAGATCAGCGGATCTGGCGAGCCCGCTCCCCAGTCGCCGTTGTTGCCATTGGTGATGGCGCTGTCAGTTTGTGTCCCCGCCGCAGGTGCCGTCAGAGTCGTGTTGGCATAGTAGCTGGCAGCCCAGCCTGCCGTGCTGCCAGTATTGTTGGTGTAAATGTTGCCGCTGGGAATGTTCGCAAAGGACCCGCCGTTGATCTGCCACTGAAATTTGCACTTCGCATTGCCGGTTGTTTCCACAAACTCCACCCGGATGTGGTAGCGGTTTGCAGGCGCTGCCGGGATGCTGAGGGAAAACTGGCCGCTTTGTTTAAAGGCTCCCGTCGCTGTTGTGTCCCAGCCATTCTCCAGGATCTGCACCAGCCCCGCTCCTGTGTCTAAAAGCACCCGCGCCTTGTCATCCGCATCCAGTTGAAACACATACGTCCCCGCAGTGGACGGGGCCAGATACCCATCCCAGGCTACGGAGTAATTGTCTGCGGCCACCAGATTGGTGCCGTTGGGGGTGCCATACAGCCAGCTGAAGGCCACAGTTGGATCCAGCCTCGTCACCACCGGCGGATTCAGCACACACGCTGTGCTGCTCGCTTGGGAATTCGGCACCGCTGCCCCCGTGATGGCCACCGTGATCGTCTGCCCGGAGACCCCGCTGATCGTCTTGATGCCGTCATACGTTCCGCCGCTCAGTGCGCCCGCTGTGAAGGTCAGGTTCACACGGTTGTTGGGCGAAGTCGTCGAAAATCCCGTCGTCCCGGTGTAGGTGATGACGGCGCTCCCAGTCGTGGCGGTGCTTTTGGTAAACGTGTACGTCGCACCGTTGCCTCCAAAGTTCACATTGCTGCCGTAAGTCGAGTTGGCTCCCACATAGTAGTTCCCAGTGAGACCTGTCCCCGTCGGATTGCCTGAAGGGTTGATCGTCACCCCGGCGCTGATGGACCTCGTGCTCAGCGTGTAGTTCCCCACGGCTCCCGCAGACCCCGGCGCGCCTGCTGTAAGGATCACCGCACAGCTTGTCAGCCGGCTCGCGTTGTACAGTGGCGTGATCTTCATGTCCACCGAGTTCACTCCCGCTGGAAATGTCACCGTCGAGGGGATGGACGCATAATCCACCCCCTCGACCGCAGAACCCGATTTGCTGAGAGGCACCGTGATCGGCTGCAGTAGATTGTAGCCCGAGCGGGATACGGTGATGATCCCCACATCCCCTGCGGGTGTGAATTCATCGGAAGGCTGCGTGGTGGAGGAATCCGTCGCTGTCAGGCTGACTACATTTTGTGATAACAGATTCGTGGCGAGCGTCGTGTGGTCGTAGCTGGACTGCGATCCGATGGGAGTCCCTGCGGCGTAGCCCAGCAGGTTTTTGGCCCAGTCGCTTACCTGATCACCAGAGGAGTCCACATCCTGCACCAGCACTCGGTAAAAGGTGCTAGCCCCGGTGGCCGGGGCCGACAGCGTCTGCGTGCTCCCATTGCCCACCACCTGCACATTGGGCGTCAGCGCAGACCAGTTGGTGCTCACGAGGTTGTTGGTGGACTGCAGCACATAGAGCTTTCCCGCCTGCGTCGGGATGCTCATGTTGATCGTCGTCGGGTTCGGCATCGACATCGAGCTGATCTTCAGGATGGAGCCCGCCTGAAAGGGGTTGGTGCCTGCGGTGATCTCAGCGTTGTTGGTCATGCCGTCGCCGTCGTCATCACGTGCCAGCCAGGCCGCGTCATTGATCTGCGCGTCCGTCACTCCATATACAGATTTCCACACCGCTTTGGTGATGTTCATGTCCGGGGCTCCCCAGCACAGTATTCCGGATGCACTGTACAGTCCTGTGATCAGGATCAAAGCAAGCCATTGGCCACGACGTACGGGACGAGGAGCGAAGAAGGACATGGTCGTATAAAGATTCGGTTCTCTGTGGCCATGGCCGCAGTCCAGACGGGCTGCGGAGGTTGGAGCTACAGCTGTATGAAGTCTTCTTCCTAAAATAAGACCAAAAAACCCCGGGTTAGTCGAGACTATATTTTGGGGGGGCGTTCAGAGCACACGTTACGGCTCATCCATTCACCTTGGTGGATAAGTATTTTCGGTATCAGCTTGCGATTGGGCTGCTGAATTCGAATGAGAAATTCGCTCAGGTTTGCCAGCCTCGTAGGTGGTTTTTCGCTTGGATAATTACGCAGCCCAAGCGGCCTTCCCATGTCGGGGAGGCGGTTGCCGTTCCGTGGCTTGCAGGTGGATCAGCCTGGACGGCTCCATTGCGACACTTCGAGTTGCTTGCAGCCTCGGCAATGAGGACAAGTTTTTTGAGAATCGGTCGCGTTGAATGCCCAGCCGCATCATCACCATTCTCCACGCATCTAGGCAGCACAGGCCATCGGGCAAGAGGCACAGCATTCTCATGCTGCCTCCTGCCCGGCTTGGAGGTGCGGTCTGTTCCCGGCTTTTGAGGCGCGGCTGCCTGCTACTTCAGCTCCTGAATCCGCAGATTGCGGAACTTGTACGTCTGCCCCTTTTCACCGTGATGCTGGATGCCGATCACGCCAGATGCATCCTTGTCGTCCTTCACATCAGTGGTGAGCACACCATTCACGAAAATTTTCAGATGCTTGCCGCGGCACTCGATCCGGTAGGTGTTCCAGTCATTGCGCTTGAAGGCATCGCCCGCGCGTGCACGGAAGGCCGCTTCGCTTTCCGCGTTGCCCTTGATCGGGCTGGCAAACCACATGCGGCGGCCTTCGTCATACAGTCCGCCGCTCCACTTGCGCTTGGCATCTCCGTCCACTTCCGCCTGATAGCCAAAGACCTTGTTTTTATCGACGTGCGCACGGAACATGAAGCCGCTGTTGGCCTGCCCTTCAGGCAGCAGAATGTCTCCTTCAAAGATAAAGTCTCCGTAGGTCTTCTCCGTCACCACAAAGAACTTCTTCTCACCCGTCAGATGGATCTCGCCATTCACGATGTCGATCTGGCCCCACTCATACGGGTTCTTCCAGCCAGACAGGCTTTTGCCGTCAAACAGGGAGACAAATTCATCGGCCAGGGCGGGAATCGTGATGGCCAGGGCGGCTGCGGCAAAAAGGAGGCGGGATTTCATGGTTGGAGGGGATATGAAAGCGAAGTCTGGCACACAAGACAAGCAGCTTTACAGGCGGTGAGTCAGTGGCCGGGGGGGAGATGAATAAAACGAAACGGCGGCCGCTTGGCCCATGCGGCCTGCTGCGGTGGTCCGCAAAAAAAACGGGCCGCACTTTCAGAGGGAGTCAAAATCTCCTCCAGTGCAGCCCGCAGTTGGGAAAAAATCAGTCAGGCGATGAGCTCAGCTCACATCAGTTTCCGCCACGCAGCTGGCCGACGATCTTCGGCACCGACATCTTGGTGGTGTTTCCAGAGCCGCCTGCAGCGCGGTTGTAGCCGCCGCCGAGCGCCTTGTAGGCCTTCACATAGGCGTTGATCTGCTCCTGCTTCAGTTCGACGAGGTCGATCTTCGCTTCCAGAGCATCACGTTGGGTGAACAGCACTTCGGTGTAGTCCGCACGGGCGTTGAAGAAGAGCTGACCGGCAATCGTGATCGAGTCTGACAGCGCCGCCACCTGCTGTGTCTTGAGCGCGTAGCTCTTGCCGTAGTTCTTGATCTGGGCCAGCTGGTTCACCGTCTCGATGTAGGCTTTCAGCACCGTCTGCTGGTAGGTGTAGATCGCGCCGATCTGGCGTGCGCTCGCGCCCAGGAAGTTCGCCTTGATCGCGCTCCGGTTGATCAGCGGCGCCATCACGTTCGCAGCCGCCCCGTAGATCAGGGAGGAGGGGATGATGAAGGCTGTGTCAAAGGTGAAGGACTGGATCCCCAGCGCTCCGGCCAGACTGAGGGAAGGATAGAATTTGGCGGCAGCCGCCTTCACATCCAGTCCAGTTGCGGCCAGTTCCAGCTCAGCTTTGCGCACATCCGGGCGGTTGCGCAGCAGTTGCACCGGCAGCCCCGTGTTGATGGGGGTCATGGCCAGCTTGTCGAAGCCTTCAGACTGGCGTTTGATCGGCTGCGGATAGCGACCAACCAGATAGTTGATCTTGTTTTCCGTGACCGTGATCTGCTGCTGGATCTTGAAGAGACGGCTCTGGTTCTTCAGCACTTCAGCTTCGAAACGGCGCACGGCCAGCTCGGTCACTCGGGCGTTCGCCTTCTGCAGCCTCACCGCTTCCAGCGCGCTCTGCTGGATCTCAATCGTGCGCTTCAGGATCACCAGCTGGTTGTCAAAGGCGATCAGCTCATAGTAGGACTGCGCGATCTCAGACACGATGTTCGTGATCATGAAATTCCGTCCTTCCTGGGTTCCCAGGTAGCGCAGGATGGCGGCGTCACGCTCGTTGCGCAGCTTGCGCCAGATGTCCACTTCCCAGTCAAAGTCAGCCGCAAAGCCAAAGTTGCCCATGGGGTCAGGAAATTCCTGCCCTGGCTTGACCTGCGTGTTGGCTTCCAGCGCGCCTTCACGTGTAAAGCGTCCCGTCTTGTCCAGCCCTGCGGTGCCGCCGGCAGTCACGAAAGGCAGGTAGGCGCCTTTCGTTCTGCGGACATCAGCCTTCGCAGCTTCGATTTCCTGGATCAGGATGTTCAGTTCCTGGTTGTTCTCCAGCGCCGTGCCGATCAGGGCCTTCAGGTTTGAATCCTTGAAGTACTCCTTCCAGCCGATCATCGCCGAGTTGTTCTTCCCCGCTGCATCGGGGAAGTTCGGCGGCAGGGGCGGATCGCTTGAGGGAAGGGGACCACGACGGAGCACGGACGAGCAGCCCTGCACCATGAAGCTTAGACAGATGAAATTAAATGCTAGGAGCTTGTTCTTCAGGTTTTTCATGTGGATTCGGAAACTCTCCAAGTTCGCTCAACGGGGTGTCGTCTTCATCAGGGAGAAGTTTGCCTCGGGCCGCGAGCGTGCCGAAGATGTAATACAGTCCTGGCACCACCAGCAGACCCACCACCGTTCCCAGGAACATCCCGCCGGCCGCCGAGGCGCCGATGGTCTTGTTGGCGATCGCGCCTGCACCATGGGCTTTCAGCAGCGGAAGCATGCCGGCAATGAAGGCGAATGAGGTCATCAGAATGGGGCGGAAGCGAACCTTGGCCCCTTCAATGGCAGCTTCAAGGATCGGCAGCCCTTCATGATGTCGCTGTGACGCAAATTCAACAATCAGAATCGCATTTTTCCCCAGCAGACCCACGAGCATGATCAGGCCCACCTGGGCATACACGTCATTGCTCAGCCCCATGGCTTGCAGCATCATGAAGGAGCCCATCACCCCGATCGGCAGGGACAGAATCACCGCCAGCGGCAGCATGAAGCTCTCATACTGTCCCACCAGCACCAGATAAACAAACGCCAGCACGATCACAAAGATGATCACCGCCTCGTTTCCACGGCGCACTTCATCAAAGGCCAGACCCGCCCAGGCGATGTCATAGCCGCGGGGCAGCGTCTTTGCGGCCACTTCCTGAATCGCCTTGATCGCCTCACCGCTGCTGAATCCTGCCGCAGGTGCGCCCTGGATGCCCGGTGCCGGGTAGGCGTTGTAGCGCGTGATTTCATTCAGGCCCTGCTTCGGCACCAGCTTCATGAAGGCGGAGTAGGGCACCATCTCTCCCTTGTCATTCGCCACAAACAGGTCCTTCAGGTCCTTCGGCAGCTTGCGGTAGTTCGGGTGCGCCTGGATGTACAGCTTCCAGAAGCGGTTGAACAGGATGAACCCCTGCTCGTACGTGCTTCCCACCATGATGTCCAGGTTGTCCATCGCCTTGCCGATCGAGACCCCCTTCTGCATGGCGATCTTGTTGTCGATCACCACTTCCAGCTGCGGGTAGTTCGCGCTGAAGAAGGTGAACAGGCCGCCCAGCTCCTTGCGCTTGCTCAGGGCTTCCATGAATTCAGTGTTCACCTTCTGCAGCCGGTCATAGTCGCCGGAGTTGGTCTTGTCCAGAAGGCTCAGGGCAAAGCCGCCTGCTGCACCATAGCCGGGAACCGCCGGCGGTTCGAAGAACTCGATTCGCACACCGGAGATCTTTGTGCACTTCTCCTTGAGTTCGGCGATGATCTGCGGCGCCGTGTGGTGGCGCACTTCCCAGTTCTTCAGGTTGATCAGGCACGTTCCGGAATTCGACCCGCGTCCTTCCGTCAGCACTTCATAGCCCGCCAGGGTGGACACCGAATCCACACCATCGATGGTTTTGGCTGTCGTCATCAGCTCGCGGGACTTCGCATAGGTTCGCTCCAGCGTTGTGCCCGGCGGCGTCTGCAAAATGGCGTAGATCATCCCCTGGTCTTCCGTGGGGATGAAGCCCGCAGGAATCTGCTGGCTGATGAAGTAGATCAAGGTCGCGGCGCCTCCCAGCACGGCAAAGGTCAGCGTGCGGATGTGCACGATCCTCTTCAGCAGCGCCTCGTAGATGTTCGTCACCTTCTCAAAGTAGTGGTTGAAGATGCCCAGCAGCCAGGCAATCGGGCCGCGCGCCTTGTGGTGGTGGTCCGTCTTCCTCAGGATCATCGCGCACAGCACCGGTGTCAGCGTCAGCGCCATCACCCCGGAAAGCACGATGGACACCGCCATCGTGATCGAGAACTGGCGGTAGAACACACCCACCGGACCCGACATGAACGTCACAGGCACAAACACCGCCGTCATCACCAGCGTGATCGCGATCACAGCACCCGCGATTTCGTGCAGCACCGCCTGCGTCGCCTTGTAGGGGGACATGAAGCTGTCGTGCATCTTCGCATGCACGGCTTCCACCACCACAATCGGGTCGTCCACCACGATGCCGATCGCCAGCACCAGTGCAAAGAGCGTGATCAGGTTGATGTTCACGCCAAACATCTGCATCAGGAAGAAGGCTCCCACGAGGGACACCGGCACCGCCAGTGTCGGGATCAGCGTGGAGCGCCAGTCTCCCAGGAACACAAACACCACCAGCGCCACCAGCACGAAGGCTTCCACCAGCGTGTGCAGCACCTGATGAATGGACGCATCCAGGAAGCTCGACACGTCATAGCTGATCTTGTAGTCCATTCCCGGCGGGAAGAACTTCTCCTTCATCTCCTCCAGCTTGCCCTTCAGCTCCTTGATCACTTCAGCCGCATTGCTGCCATAGCTCTGCTTGATCATGATGGCCGCCGAGGGGTCGCCGTCCAGATCGGAATAGAGGTCGTAGAATTCACTTCCCAGCTCCACTTCGGCCACGTCCTTCAGCTTCAAAAGCTCTCCGTTTTCCGTGGCGCGCAGGATCACGTTTTCATATTGCTCGGCGGTGTTGAATCGGCCCACATACGTCAGCACGTATTCGAGAGATTGGGATGTCTTGCTGTCCGCTCGCCCTATTCGTCCCGGAGAGCCGATCATGCTTTGCTCTCGCAGCGCCTTCATCACCTCCTCTGTGTCCACGTTGTAGGCGCGCAGGCGGTCGGGCTTCAGCCACACACGCATCGCATACTGGCGCGTCCCCAGCACTTTCACGTAGCCCACGCCACGTGTTCGGAAAAGCTCCGGCATCACGTTGATGTACGCGTAGTTGAAGAGCAGCTTCATGTCCGCGTTCTTGTCCTTGGAGTACAAGTTCACATACATCAGCATGCTCGGAGCCAGGTTCCACACGATGATGCCCTCTCGCACCACCAGCGGCGGCAGGCGGAATGACACCGCATTCACACGGTTCAGCACGTTCACCGTCGCCTGGTTGGGGTCCGTTCCCATGTGGAAGAAGACCTGGATCACCGCCTCGCCGGAGCTCGCGGCGCTGGACACCATGTACTTCATGTCCTGCACCCCGTTGATCGACTGCTCCAGCGGGATCAGGCAGGACTCTTCAAGAACCTTGGCGCTCGCGCCGGGGTAGTCCAGTGTCACCGTCACTAGCACGGGGGCCACGTTCGGGAACTGTGAGATGGGCAGCGTGAAAATGGACAGCGTGCCCAAAAACAGAATGATCAATGAGATGACGATGGCCAGCGCTGGCCTGTGCAGGATCTTGGTAAACATGGGAAGTTTTTTTTATTCCGCCTTAAGCTTCAGCTTTTTGAAGGCTTCCTTCGGTTCCTCATACTCATACTCGGTGGCTTTTTCACCATCGTGGGCGTCTCGCAGCCCTTCGAATATGATCCGGTCATTTTCATTCACGCTCCCTGGAGTCACGATGAAGAGGTCTTCCACCTCTTCCACAATGTGGATGCGCTCCTGCTTCACGACATCATCTTTGCCCACCACAAACACATAGTGGTGGTCCAGCACCTCAAAGGTGGACTTCTGTGGAATGAGCAGAGCTCCTTTCACCAGCTTCTTCATGCGGATGTTCCCGGTCTCTCCATGGCGGAGAAGGCGGTCCGGGTTTTGGAAGTCGGCTCGGAAGGGGATCGTTCCCGTCTGGTTGTTGAACTCGGCCTCGATCACATTGATCCGCCCGCTCTCCTTGAACATCTCTCCGTTCGCCATGATCAGGGAGACCTTCTTTCTCTCTTCTGGCTGTTCCTGGGACATGTAGTCCAGATACTCCGCCTCGGGCACGTTGAAATACACCCACATCTCGCTGTTGTCAGACAGCGTCGTCAGCAGGTCGCCTTCATCCAGCAGGCTGCCGGTTCGCACCCGCAGGCGGTCGATCAGCCCGGGGAAGGGGGCTTTGAAGTTGGTGAAGCCCAGATGCGCCTCAGCCAGCTTCACTTCCGCCATCTTCCGCTCGTAGTTCGCCTTGGCGATCGCCAGTTCTTTGTCTGACACCACGTTCTGCTTCGCCAGACGCTCGGTGTTTTCGTATTCCACCTTGGTGGCCTGCGCTTCCGCTTCCTTGCTCTTGAGCTCAGCCTGGTAAACAAGCGGCAGGATCTTGAACAGCGGCTGCCCCTCTTGGACCAACTGGCCTTCTTTGACGAAGATGGACTCCAGATACCCGCGTTCCAGGGCTCTCACCTCGATGTTGCGGTTGGAGCGGATCTGGCATACGTATTCACGTGTGACGACCGTGTCCTGCACAAGTGGCTTTGTGAGGATGAGTTGTGACTTTTCCTCATGCTCCACATGCTCTTCATGTTTGTGGCAGCCGCTTAAGATGATGCTGGCCACTAGGCCGACGCACATGAGGGATTTCCGGGATGCGATGTGTGGTAGTTCCATTCTTGACGGATACGAAGCCACAAACCTCCGTCTATTCATATAACCTCGTCAGGGGGTTTTTACACCCATCCCCGGCACCACTGGGGGGAGTCTGTGGAAAGGGAAGGCGCTACACAGGCATAAAAATTTACGATGATGGCATAAATCAATATACTATTCATCCAAGCCTTTAGATGGGCAGTACCCCAGCCCCGCGCAGAGTCCTCTGCCGAAGTAAAACAGCCCTCAAACTCACTGCTGCCCATCTCAGGCGTTGTGTAGCCTCTTTGCTTATTAGGAGATCTTGATCGTCAGCCTTTTCCGCCTCCCGTCCTTATGGCAGGGGCCTCCCTGCCGCCCACCATCGCCCTTCCGTCATCACGATTCGAGGGGACTCGGGAATACCACGCTCATTTTGCTGGTACTGCGTCACCAGCAGGTCCACCGCCGCAGCACCCAGCACATTCGCCTGCTGGTCCACTCCCGCCACCTCAGGCATGTCCGCACGCCAGCCTAGCGTGACATGCTGCGGCCTGCGTGCTCCCGGCACCTCATCCAGCCACTCCTTCACCAGGTGCCCGCTGTCGATCACCACCTCCGGCTTCGCTCGGCGCAGCCACTCTTGAAAATCCAGTCGGCTCATCACTTTCCTCAACGCCAGCAGCTCCCCCGGCTTCGCCAGCGGATGATGCGCCAGAAAGCTCGCCGACCACGCCCGAAACATCCGCTCGTTGATCGTGCTCCCGCAGTAAAACCCGATCCGCTTGCACCCCTGCTTCTTCAGCATCCGCAGCGCCGTCATCATGCCCAGATAGTGGTGGTGGTGCACCCGGTGCAGCTGCGGCCTCGCATACCCCAGGCCGATCACCACGCTGCAAAACTTCTCCCACGCCATGCTCACATGCCCGCGGCTGCGCGATACCAGCGGAGAGAGGATGAATCCCGGTATTCCCCGCGCTTCTAGGATCTCAGACAGCCTCCTTCCCGTCATTCCCCTCGCAGAGAGCTGAAACTCCTCCAGCCGAAACCCCAGCTTCTCCGCCTGCCGGTGCGCTCCCAGCACCAGTTGCTGCGACCACGAAGAGCTTTCCCTCTCCCGCGAGCTCCGCTCCGCCCACACAAAAGCCAGCGTCTGCGGCTCAGCCGTCCGCCTCGTCCGCCGCATGTGCGTCATCAGCTTCGAGATCTCCGGGTCCGGCCGATACCCCATCTCCTCTGCCACTCCCAAAATCCTCCACCTCAGCTCCGCCTCCACATGCTTCCCGCCACGCAGCGCACGCGACACCGTCATCTTGGAAATCCCAAGCCGCAGGGCGATGTCGTTCATGGAGGGGCGTGCCATCCCGCATCCTACACACGGCCTCCTCGCGAATCCAATCTTGCTCTTGCCCTCTCTCCCTCGTTTCGCTTCACTGGCTGAAACTTGAGCACAATAAACCGCTGCTAAACCATTCGCAGGCGTAACCCTCTCCATACTCCCATGGACATCCACCGCAACGGCTCACGCCCCTCCGCCCAGGGCCCCGCCACCTGGTTCACCGGCACCGTGCGCATCGATCCCCTCGTCCAAACCGAGGCCCCAGCCCGCGTCGCCGGAGCCACCGTCACATTCGAGCCCGGTGCCCGCACCGCCTGGCACACCCATCCCCTCGGCCAGACCATCATCGTCACCTCCGGCTGTGGTCGCGCCCAGCGCCTCGGCGGCCCCGTCGTCGAAATCCACCCCGGCGATGTCGTCTGGTTCCCGCCCGGTGAAAAACACTGGCACGGCGCCTCACCCACCACCGCCATGACCCACATCGCCATCCAGGAAAGCCTCGATGGCAAAGTCGTGGACTGGTTGGAGCACGTCACCGACGAAGAATACCAGCAGCCCACTCAGCTCAACTAACCCTCTCAACATCCCCACTACTCCCATGCCCACCGCCAAAGCCTACGCCGCCTCCAGCCCCACCTCCACACTCTCCCACCTCAGTATCCCCCGCCGCGACCCCACCGACCGCGACGTCGAGATCGACATCCTCTACTGCGGCGTCTGCCACTCCGACCTCCATCAGGCCCGCAATGAGTGGAGCGCCATGCCCACCGTCTATCCCTGCGTCCCCGGCCACGAAATCGTCGGCCGCATCACCCAGGTCGGCTCCGCGGTGAAAAAACACAAACGCGGCGACATCGTCGGCGTCGGCTGCCTCGTCGGCTCCGACCAGTCCTGCCCCCAGTGCGCCGCCAATCTCGAGCAGTTCTGCCCCCACGCCACCTTCACTTACAATTCCCCCGACAAGCACGGCACCGCCCCCGTCACCTACGGCGGCTACTCCTCCTCCATTGTGGTCGATGAGCATTTCGCCCTTACCGTCCCCGCAAACCTCAGCCTCCCCGGCGTTGCCCCGCTCCTCTGCGCCGGCATCACCACCTACTCCCCCATGCGCCGCTGGGGAGATCTCAAAGGCAAAAAAGTCGGCGTCGTCGGTCTCGGCGGCCTCGGCCACATGGGCGTCAAATTCGCCCACGCCTTCGGCGCCCACACCGTCGTCATCTCCACCTCGCCCAAAAAGAAAGACGCCGCCCTCGCCCTCGGTGCCGATGAGGTCATCATCTCCTCCGACGCCAACGAAATGCAGCGCCACGCCTTCAGCTTCGACTTCATCCTCGACACTGTCTCCGCTGATCACGACATCAACAGCTACCTCAACCTCCTCAAAATCGACGGCACCCTCACCCTCGTCGGCGCTCCCGACAAACCTCTCCCCGTCTCCGCCTTCGGCCTCCTCTTCGGTCGCAAGCGCCTCGCCGGATCCCTCATCGGCGGCATCGCCGAAACCCAGGAAATGCTCGACTTCTGCGGCACCCACAACATCACCTCCGACGTCGAAATCATCCCCATTCAGCAGATCAACGAAGCCTACGACCGCCTCCTCAAGAGCGACGTCAAATACCGCTTCTCCATCGACATGGCCTCCCTCAAATCCGAATAACAAGGAACGGGGGTCTCCCGCCCCCCTCTTCGAATCTCCCCACCACGCGGTGCCCTCCCAAAGGCACCGCGTTTTTTATTTCCCACCATCGCCCCACCATCGTCCTCGATCCATCCTCTCCGCTGCACCCAGCCTCTCCCTCCTGACCATTCGCCCCTCCCGCTCCCCCAACTTTAAACCTTAAACTTTTAACTTTAAACTCATCCCCGCCTGTTACCGTAACAAAGACTCAATGATTGCATTGCGGGCCATTTCCCGTTTAAAACCACCCGCAACCATGAAATCCGTCCTCCTCGCCACCCTCCTCACCCTCGCCACCGCCGCGCACGCGCAGCCCCTCTGGCTTGAGGCCGAATCCTTCTCCTCCCCCGGCGGCTGGGTTCTCGACACCCAGTTCATCGACATCATGGGTTCCCCCTACCTCATGGCCCACGGCATGGGCAAGCCCGTCAAAGACGCCACCACCAGCATCGACCTCCCCGTCGGCACCTACACCCTCTGGGCCCGCACCAAAAACTGGGTCGCCCCCTTCAATGCCACCGGCGCCCCCGGCCGCTTCGAGATCAGCGTCAACGGCCAGAAACTCGACCACACCTTCGGCACCACCGGCAAAGACTGGCAGTGGGAAAAAGCCGCCCCCGTCAAAATCACCGGCAACGGCAAAACCACCCTCGCCCTCCACGACCTCACCGGCTTCGATGGCCGCATCGATGCCCTCATCCTCGCCAAAGACGGCGAAGACTTCACCCCGCCCGCCGATTTCGCCGCTACCAACAAGCTCCGCCGCCAGCTCCTCGGCCTCCCGGAGAAAGCCCCCGAGTCCCCCGAGTACGACCTCGTCGTCATCGGCGGCGGCTACTCCGGCATGGGCGCCGCCATCTCCGGCGCACGCCAGGGCCTCAAGGTCGCCTTCATTCAAAACCGCCCCGTCCTCGGCGGCAACGGCTCCAGCGAAATCCAGGTCTGGGCCATGGGCGGCACACGCCGTGGCCTCTACCCCCACCTCGGCGAGATCGTCGAAGAATTCGCCGACCGCGCCAGCAACAGCCCCGCCGCCAATCCCCAGGAGTTCAATGACAAGCTCAAAGAAGACACCGTCAACGCCGAGAAAACCATCTCCCTCCACCTCAACACCCACGTCTACGGCGTCGAAATGACCGCCGACAAAAAGAACATCCGCTCCGTCATCGGCCTCGATACCAAAACCGGCAAAGAAACCCGCTTCCTCGGCAAGCTCTTCGTGGACTGCACCGGCCACGGCAGCGTCGGCGCCCTCGCCGGAGCCGAGTTCATGATGGAAGAAAAAGGCCGCATGGGCATGAGCAACATGTGGGTCATGCAAAACTTGAAGCACCCCGTCACCTGGCCCGCCACCCCCTGGGCTCTCCCCCTCACGCTCGATGACTTCCCCGAGCCCAAGCCCATGGCCCCCGTCGGCAAAAAAAACGCCGAAAACATGAAAGGCTACGACCTCGGCTACACCCCCACACCCGCCCCTGAGGACTACGTCCACGGCGAGTGGTTCTGGGAAAGCGGCTTCGACAAGCACCCCCTCAACGACCTCGAACTCATCCGCGACCACAACTTCCGCGCCGTTTACGGAGCCGTCACCGCATTGAAGACCCTCAAGGCCGACAAATACGCCGGCTTCGACCTCACCTGGCTCGCCTACATCGGCGGCCCCCGCGAATCCCGCCGCATCGTTGGCGACATGATCCTCAACGGCGAAGACATGGTCAAAGGCATCATCCACCCCGACGGCTGTGTCCCCACCACCTGGGACCAGGACCTGCACTATCCGAAAGAGCAGTACGCCAAAAACTTCCCCGACAATCCCTTCATCTCCCGCGCCGAATTCGGCAAGCACACCGACCGCAAAAACGGCTACCCCGTCCCCTACCGCTGCTTCTACAGCAAAGACATCGGCAATCTCTTCATGGCCGGCCGCACCATCTCCGTCGAGCGCCACGCCCTCGGCTCCACCCGCGTCATGCGCACCTGCGGCATGATGGGAGAAGTCGTCGGCAAAGCCGCCTGGATCTGCGTCCGCCACCACACCACCCCCCGCGGCGTCTATGAGCAGTATCTCGACATCCTCAAAGACCTCATGTCCCAGCCCGGAGCCATGCGCCGCGACACCCTCGAAGGGAATCTCTACCTCCCCGCCAACGCCAAAAAACTCCCCGATCTCCCCCCTCCCGGCACCTCCGCCGACTCCATCGACCCCAAGAAGCTCGAAGGCATCGTCATCGACGACACCGAAGCCGAGCTCACCGGCAAATGGACCCACGGCGAAGGCCTCAAGCCCTACGTCGGCAAACACTACAGCTACAGCTCCGATCCAGCCGCCAGCGCCCGCTTCCCCTTCAGCGTCAAGCAGACCGGCAGCTACGAAGTCCGCATCTACTTCCAGCCCCACGAAAACCGCGCCAAAACCGCCCCAGTGACCATCCTCACCGCCGACGGCGAAAAAACCGTCACCGTCGATCAAACCAAATCCCCCAAAGACCCCCAGGGCGCCTACAGCTTGGGAACTTACAAGTTCAATTCAGGTGAAGAGGCTGCAGTAATCTTCCGAACAGCCAACGCAGGCGGAAACGTCCACTTGGATGCCGTGCAGGTCCTTCCCGCCAAATGATCCGCTCTCGGGAACTTTAAACTTCAAACCTGAAACTTTAAACTCCCTCCGGCATTCCCCGCCGGCGAAGAATCCGCCGTCATCTTCCGCACCGCCAACGCCTCCGGCAACGTCCACCTCGACGCCGTGCAGGTCCTTCCCGCCAAATGATCCACTCTCGGGAACTTTAAACTTTAAACCTGAAACTTTAAACTCTTCAGTCGCGAAGAATCCGCCGTCATCTTCCGCACAACCAACGCCTCCGGCAACGTCCACTTAGACGTCGTCCAGGTCCTTCCCGCTAAATAGAGCGTGGAAACTTTAAAGCGTTTCGCGCATGCGCCAGCAATGTGGTCCGCACAGTCCTCTGTGCGGCGCTCCGCAACTCCCATCCTCTCCGCACCACCAACGGCAACGTCACTGGGAAGTGATGCGGGCACTCCTGCCCGCAATCGCTCCGCCAGCGAACTTGATTCCGGACTCGGAATAATTCGTGTCCATTCGCGTTGAAACACCATCCGCCTGCGCATGCCCAGCACAGGTAGGGCTGGCTGTCCCCAGCCAGCCGCCTTCAGCTCCATAAGGTTCGTGCCAGAACCACTTTACTTCGGGTCTGTTTCCACCTTCACGATCATTCATGCTCATTCCTCCCCATCCGCATCGCGCATGCGCCAGCAAAGTAGCCCGGTTCCTGTGGAACCGGGGCCCGCTATCTTTCCCCACCCAGTCCACGCGAACCCCGCGCCTCCAAGTGATGCGGGCACTCCTACCCGCAATGGCGCAGCCACTAGATCAGGACCCCGGAGGGGTCCAAGAAGGTAGCCAGGGGTCAGCTCGCGCAGCGAGCGCCACCCCTGGAAAGCCGCCCCACAATTCGGGAAGCAAACCCAACGCTTTCTTCCCTCACCGCGCCCACCAGCAGCGTCTCACCGCCATTCCGCTTCGTTGCCCCCCCAACGCCACACTATCACTCGGGTCTTCCACCCATGCGCCAGCAAAGTGGTCCGCACACTCCGTGTGCGGCGCTCCGCCATCTCCCCCCACTCCGCATCAACCCTCGCGCCTCATTCCTCATTGACCATCCACAAGCGCCCCCCTGCCTCGCCGTGGGGGGGCGGCGCATGTCCGGCGCAGGTAGGGCTGGTTGTCCTCAACCAGCCGCCGTCGAAGCCCATGACCTACGATCAAGAAACAGCCTGCTCATTAGAAATGAGTTTTGCGAACCGCTATATCCCTGAACATCCTTCGCCAAAGCGTCCCCGACACCGAGATCGAAACCATCCACGACGTCCGCCCCGTCGGTCGGCACCCCGGATTTCGCGTCGGCGGCATGCCCGTGGCAGAAGGTTCCACCAAAATCCGCCTGCAGGACATGACCATGCCCTTCGATTTCGAGATCACCGTCCGCTCCGGCCACGACAGGCATCGCTTGCGCACCACCTTCACCATCGACTGCCGCAAGGTCGATGAAACGCCCGAGAACGAATACCGGTTGGAGATCCATGAACAAACCGGCCTATGACAACGGGTAGGCTGTATCAAGTGATGCGGGCACTCCTGCCCGCAATGGCGACGCAAGCAAATGTGATCCCGAACTCACGATCATTCCCAGCCATTTCTCCCCATTCGCGTTTCAAATGCAATCCGGCTTGCTCAAGCCCGTAGGGCTGTCACAACCGTAGCCGTGGGTGCCAACCCACGGACGCATTGATCCCCAGAGGGAATCAATGCGTGTAGCCAGGGGTAAGCTCGTGCAGCGAGCGCCACCCCTGGAAAGCCGCATGCAATCCGGGAAGCAAAGCCAACGCTTTCTTCACACACCGAGCTCACCAGCAGCGTCTGCAACAAGTGATGTGCCTCATTAAGTCGCACCGCTCAAAGCGGGAAGCTAGGCAGTTCATTCAATATGTTTTGAGCAGCGGAAACTGGCGCAACTGCATGGTGCAATGAATCCACAGCTCGGGAAGGCGTCCCCCCTCGCAAAAGCGATACTAGCGATGCTGCGCGATAGTGCCCCCTCACATCCGCCCCAGCCGTCGAACCTACATACACATGGAATCTGAAGGAAGACCCTTTTAACACTTCGCCCACCAAGAATTTCAGGACATTCGCTTCAAACAGGGGTTGGTACAAGCGGTCACTCCGCACTGATCGTTTAGCAGCGATTGCAAACAACAAAGACCTGCCTGTTAACGAGCCTTCAAAAGACTGAAAAGCATTCGCCAATCGAATCTGGGACGTTTGGCTAAGATCCAATAACGGCTCATGAAAAATTGAAGCTTCTTCGGCCTGAGGGTCCGGAAGCCTAATGCCCACGATATCCGGACACGACAGCCGCAATTCTGAATCCTGTATAGCAAGCGCGTTCTCGAATGCATCCAAAGAAGCACGAGTCTCGGCGTTGAAGAGCTTGGTAGAATCGTAGCCTCTCGGAAGCTGAACGATCGCAATTCGCCTTGTGGGCGTAGGAATGCTACGATCAGGACATGTGTACACAGATGAGTTCCATACACCAGTGGTCATGAAGTTGTTCCAAACGGTCGCGGCATTCCAAAGTGCTGAAGACAATAAAATTTCGAACAGATCACCGCCAACTTTGGCAACTGCGCCTGCGTCAACTTTGTAATCATTCGGGTATAGAAAATTACCGGCGTTCTTTACGTTAGACGCGAACTGCTCGAGATAATGGTCAAAAGTTCGGGATGCTTCACTGTCACTTGGAGAGCCAGGAGCAATCGCGTCGAATGTGCACGCTATTGCTGATACCTGATTAATACGAAACTCCGTATTGCGGTTGGCAATCCGTCGTGTTCTCACATCTTCATTGCACCGATTAGGGCATTGAGGACAAAGCGATTCAAAATGAGGAGTGAATGGCACGCTACTGCTTCTGTTCAGAGTTAGAATCGGCAAAAAAATCCTCAATTTTAGAGTCGAGGGCTTTAGCGAGAATGCTGATGATTCTTAAGGTGGGATTTCGAACCCCTCGTTCTACACCGCTCACATAGGTTCGGTCGAGGCCTGCTGCATCTGCAAGGGCTTCTTGAGAAAGCCCTTTTTGCTCGCGTTTTCGGCGAACAGCTCTTCCAAAGTTTGAGAAAACAGACACATCTAAAACTGGCAAGTCGTGACGTATGAGTCCACGGACTAGAAGTCACATTTGACGGCGCCCAACATCACCTCCATTGGTTCGAACTTTTATCTGCTATGCCGAAATATTGGTTTGAAGAACACCCATCAAAAGTTCCAGCGAAGCCGTTGACGGCCATTTCGTTGTTTTCTGGTTGTGGCGGCTTCTGTGAAGGCATTAAACGGGCGGGTTTTAAGATTTTATGTTCAGTTGAACTCGATCCCCACGCATGTGCCACATACCGTCACAATTTCCCGGACGTTCCTCTTATTGAAGGAAGCGTTGCCGATTTCTTGAAAAAGAATCGCGATCAAGATGTTAAGCAACTCGGCTTAAAAAATGTTGATTTGGTTTTCGGAGGCCCACCCTGCCAGGGGTTTAGCCAAATAGGACCTAGAAACCTTAATGACCAGCGAAACTCGCTTTACGAGGAGTACGCTCGCGTTGTCGAGACGTTGAAGCCTAAAGTGTTCTTGATGGAGAATGTACCAAACCTCGTACTGATGAATAAGGGGCAGTTTCGAGATGCGATCCTACAGAAATTTCAATCTATCGGTTACAAAAACGCTTCGTATATAAAAGTGAAAGCCTCCGACTACGGTGTTCCGCAGGATCGCTATCGAGTCATCTTCATGGGAACCAAAGACGGGGAAATGAGCCACGATGAACTAAAAAGTGAGTGCCTGAGCATATTAGCGTCGTTGCAGTTAAAAAAGCCATTCACAGTTTGGGATGCCATCGGTGATTTGCCGCCCGGTGTTGTTCCCAGTGGGGAAATCCTCCCATATCCCAAGGCTCGCAACCCTAACGCATTTCAAAAACTCATGCGGCTGGATCGTGACACTGCTCTTTATTCCGCAGAGACAAAACGGCGGCTTACTCCCGTGGGGCATTTACATCTTCACAATCATCACACAAAGGAAATTCAAGCGCGACGTATCGAACTGATTTCTCATCTGAAACAGGGAATGAAAGGCGATTCTCTACCAAAAGAAATTTGGAATGGCATGCGTCCCGAAAAATGGAGGCGATTGCATCCAGCAAAACCAGCGTACACAATTCTTGCCCAAATGCACCGAGATCTCAGCGAGTGGGTTCATCCAAATCTTGAACGCTGGATTACCGTCCGAGAGGCTGCGCGTCTCCAATCTTTTCACGATGGCTTCATTTTTGTTGGCAGCGAATGGCAGCAACTGAAACAAATTGGTAATGCAGTTCCACCGCTCCTAGGTGCCGCTCTTGGCAGACTGGCAAGAGCTCTCATTTCCAAGCGATGACTACATTAATAGTTGCTTAGCTCAGGTAGATTGTTTGCTCGATAGTACTTGTCGAGGCTTCGGCTGTGATTGGTCATTTTCTGGATGGAAAATCTCCAAGCCGCTTTTATCCCCCTCACCGCCTGCTAAACAGCCCATACTTCGGACTGAACACATACGCCGCCACAAAGAACACCCCCAGCACCACAATGATCGTCGCGCTCACGCTCCAGCCCAGCGGGTACGACAGAAAGAACGCCGCCACCGATCCCACGGCGCCGATCACCCCGCCACCCCAGAACAACGCACGCGCATTGTTCGTCAGCAGATACACCGTCGCCGCCGGGGCCACCATCAGGCCCACGCTCAGAATGCACCCCACCGCCTGCAGCGATGAAATCAGCACCAGGATCGTCACCGCAAACGTCGCATAGTTCAGGAGCCGCACCGGCACCCCCAGGCTCGCCGCAATGTTCGGCTCAAACAGATAGATGAGCAGCGGCCGTTGCAGCGCCGTCAGCGTGATCACCGCAATCGCGCTGATCCCAAACGCGATCCACAAATCCGAGTCCGCCATGCCCACGATGCTGCCAAACAGCCACTCATCCAGCTTCTGCCGCATGTCCAGGTTCTTCAAGATCAAGACCCCGCCCGCAAACGCCGTCGTGTACAGCACCCCCATCGCCGTGTCCTGATCCAGCCGCGACGTCCGCGAAAGAAAGATCGACCCCAGCCCCACAATCAGCGCCGCAAAGATCGCCCCTGCCAGCGCGCTCCACTGCGACAGCCCAATAATCAGCACCGCCAGCGCAATCCCCGGCAGCAGCGAGTGCGACAGCGTCCCAATCTTCAGCGCATCCTTCCGCAGCACCACAAACGCACTCACAAACCCATTCGCAAACCCAATCATCAAACACGCCATCAGCGTCCGCTTGGCAATCGGTTCAGCAAGAAAATCAGCAAACGTGGACATGGCAAAAAAGAAAACGTTTCTCAGTCAGTACGGCTCCTCGGGGGAACCAGATTTTTGAACCACTAATTGAACACTAATCAGACACTAATGATGAGATGGAATGTGGTTTGGAGCTTCTGGAGGATCGGATCAGTGTTCAGTGAGTGTTCAGTCAGTGGTTAAAAAATCTCTGCGTTTTTCCAATCTCTGCGGTGCAATGCATGGATGAATTGGGGCCGGCTTTCCGTCTGTCCCGCATGTTCAGTAAGCCATCATTTCCGTTTCAGAAGGATCGGATCAGTGTTCAGTGAGTGTTCAGTCAGTGGTTAAAAATCTCTGCGTTTTTCCAGTCTCTGCGGTGCAATGCATGGATGAATTGGCTCCGGTTTTCCGTCTGTTCCGCACATTCAGCAGGCCATCACTTCCGTTTCTGGAGGATCGGATATGAGTGTTCCATTAGTGTTGGATTAGTGGTTCAATTTTTGGCACCTGCCCACGCCCCTCCCCGCTCTCATACGCGCTCGCAATATTCCCCGGCGTAAACACCTCCTTCACCGGTCCAAACGCCACCTGCTGCCGCTTGATGATCAGCACATCATCAAAAATAGCCCCCACCGTCTGCAGATCATGATGACTCGCAATGAGCAGCCGCCCCTCCGCCGTCAGCTCCTTAAACAACCGGCTCAGATTCTCCTGCGCCGGTTTATCAAGGCCCGTGAACGGCTCATCCAGCAGCAGCACATGCGCCTCCTGCGCCAGCGCCCGCGCGATGAACGCCCGCTGCTGCTGCCCGCCTGACAGCGCGCTGATCTGCCGGTCCTGCAAATCGCACAGGTCCATGCTCACCAGCGCCCGCTCCACAATCTCGGAATCATGCTTCGAATACTGCCGCCACCACCCCAGGTTCGGGTAGCGCCCCATCTCCACCAGCCCGCGCACCGTGATCGGAAAATTCCAGTCCACATCCCCGCGCTGCGGCAGATACGCGATCTCATGGCTGCTCCGCGTCAGCGGCTTTCCACGCCACAGGATCTTGCCCTTGTCAGCACGGATCAGCCCCGCCAGCGACTTCAACAGCGTGCTCTTCCCAGCCCCATTCGGCCCGATCAGCGCCATGCTCCGTCCGCACTCCGTCGCAAACTGAATCTTCTCCAGCGCCCGCACCTCCTGGTACTGCACGCTCAGGTCCACCACCTCCAGCCGGTGATGCTGCGTATGCGCGCAGCCTCCGCCCCAGCAGACGTGCTCCTTGGTGTGAGTAGGGGAATGGGAAACAGCCGCGCTCATGTCATTTCCATTCAAACGTGATCACCTCATCCAAACTCGCCGCAGACGACCACCGCGTCTCGCTCCGCGTCGGCAGCCCATCCGGCTCCAGCTCCACCGTCACCGCCGTATCCGGCGTGCCCTCCGGCCACGTCGCCCTCACAAAAACATCCACCCCATCCTTCGTCGAGGGCAGGGGAGCCTCCACCTCCATCGGCGACTCCTCCACACCCTGTATCAATTCCTTCTCACCAACCCTCACACTCAACGTCACCGGCCTGTGCGCATACCGCACCCTCACCAGAGCCCTCACACTCTCCGCCTTCTCACCCTTCACCTCCGCCGCAGCAGCCCTCACAGGCACCGTCGTCCCCGTCAGATGACTCAACGGAATCGCCAGCACCACAAACGCGAGCACGAGCAGAAAAATCTGAATGGGCGGAAAACCACGCATGGATCGTTGTCGCTAAGTAAAAGCTTTTATATCACAAACAGCCGCAAGTTTTTCACCAGCCCACAAACCCTCATTCGTGAAAATTTGCGGACATTCGTGCCCATTCGCGTTGTCGAAACTGATCATGCTGTGGCGGTTAATTGTATGAGTGAAAGTCTGAATGAACCATCGTGGAGGAAGAGGGAAGAACGCAAAGCGCCGATTCAAAATGGTATTCTCTGCGGTCTTCTAATCTCTGCGGTGTTCAATCAGGGCTCCTGACACTAATGACATTGAAGCTCGGCACTTCTCATTTCGCCGCACCCGCCGCCGGAGCCAGCGCCGCCACAATCGACCTCACATTGTGCGCCAGCATCGTCTCAAACGTATGCGCCGCCTTCGCCGTCCCATCCGCAATAAGAGGCTCCCCAATCTTCACCCCCGTGCTTCGCGCGATCTCCGCCAGCACCTTCGGGTTCGCCTGATCCTCCGGAAAGATCGCCTTGATCCCATGCTCGCGGATCTCCTCAATCGTCTCCGCCACGTGCTTCGATGACGCATCATCACTGCGCCCGATGCCCAGCAGCGAGATCGGCTCAAACCCATACTCCTTGCAGAAATAACCAAAGGCCCCATGCGCCGTCACCAGCAGCCGGTCCTTCTTCCCAATCTTCGCGATCTCCTTCTGCGCCCAAGATTTGAGCTCACCAAACCTCTTGCTCGCCGCCTTCGCCCCCGCCGCATACGCGCTCGCATTTGCCGGATCCACCGCACTCAGCTCATCCGCCACAATCCGCGCCGCCCGCTTCATGTTCTCAGCACTATGCCACCAGTGCGGGTCCTCCGACCCATGGTGATGATCATGCTCATCATGGTCATGATCCTTCTCCTTCTCCGCAGGCTCCTTGTCCCCGTGCTCATGGTGATGCTCCTCAAAGGGGATCGACGGAATCTTCGCCCCCACCTCCACCAGCTTCACATCTGCCCCAAGGCTGTCGCGCAGCTTGTCCAGAAAGCTCTCCAGCCCCTTGCCTGAAGCCAGCAGCAGCTTCGTCCCCCGCATCTCCGCCAGGTCCTTCGGTGCTGGCTCAAAATGGTGAATGTCCGCCCCCGGCTTCAAAATCTCCACCACCTCCACATTCGCCCCGCCCACCTGTCGCGCCAGATCCGCCAGGATGGGGTGCAGTGTCGCCACCTTGGTGGCGGCCAGGCCCGGCAGTGCTGCGGCGAGAAACCCAAAAGTCAAAAAGAGCTGCTTCATGAAACGAAGCTAGGTCACAAAAATCAAAAATACAAATGATTTGCAATTGCAATCAGGTTGCATATAAACGGGCTCCGTCCTGCAACCCATTTGCACTATGAAACGTTTCCCGCGCCTCTCTGACATTCCACGTTTTCAATATTTTCTGGCAGTCATCGCCGCCCTCCCGGGCGTCCTTTTTGCGGAATCCGACACAAAACCCGACCTTAAAATCGACCAAATCGCCACCTCCGCCAGCCATGTGGAGGAGATCCCGTTGGACGAAATGGTCATCACCGCCCCCCTGGATCGCCCCCTCTTCCAGCAGGCCCAGTCCGCCTCCGTCCTCACCGGCCAGAGCCTCACCCTCGCCCTCGAGCCCAGCCTCGGCCAGACCCTCGCCCGCATGCCCGGCGTCAGCAGCTCCTACTTCGGCCCCGCCGCCAGCCGCCCCATCATCCGCGGCCTCGACGGCGACCGCGTCCGCATCCTCCAAAACGGCCTCAACACCATCGACGCCTCCGCCACCAGCGTCGATCACGCCCTCAGTTTCGATACCTCAAACCTCAAATCTGTCGAGGTCGTGCGCGGTCCTGCCACCTTATTATATGGCTCCAACGCCATCGGCGGCGTCGTCAACTCCCTCGACGGCCGCATCGTCGATGAGAAACTCGACGGCACCATCCGAGGTGCCCTCAATGACCGATTCTCCTCCGTGGACAATGGCTATCTCACCAGCGCCATGGTCGAAGGCGGTTACAAGGGCCTCGCCTTCCATGTCGAGGCCTTCACCCGCGCCGCAGAGGATTTCCGCATCCCCGGCTACGCCCGCACCCCAGCCGAGCAGGCCGCCAATCCCCTTCCTCCCGGCCAGACCGAAGTCTCCAAAATCGTCCCAAACAGCAATCTCCGCTCTGAAGGCGTAACGGGTGGCACGAGCTACGTCTGGGACAAAGGCTTCTTCGGCTTCGCCTGGACCGAATTCCACACCAACTACGGCTCCCCAGCCGAGGAAAATGTGGTCATCGACATGCACCAGCACCGTCTCGATGTGCGCGGCGCCTTCTACAAGCCCTTCGCCCTCATCAAGGAGATCAACTACAAGCTAGCCACCTCCAGCTATCAGCACACCGAGTTCGACAGCGGCCTGCCGTCCACCCTTTTCAAGAACAACGGGTACGATGGTCGTATCGAGGTGAAGCATGAGAAGATCGCCGGCATGGAGGGCGTCGTTGGTTACCAGTCAGACCGCAGCGAGTTCAGCACCTCCGGCAGCGAGGCCTTCCTGCCTCCCACCATCACCCAGGCGGATGCCCTCTTCCTCTACGAGGACGTCAGCCGCGGCTCGTTCAGCTTCCAGTTCGGCGGCCGCTACGACCACATCTCCGTTCGCTCACTCGACAGCCCCGCCTTCGGCCCTGGAGCCACTCGTCAGTTCGACAATCTCAGCGGTTCGATGGGCGTGGTCTTCACTCCCAATGACGAATATGCCATCGCATTCACCATCAATCACGCCGAGCGCGCCCCCACCTACCAGGAGCTCTTTGCCAATGGCACCCACGCCGCCACGGGCGCTTTCGAAATCGGAAATTCCAACCTCAAGCAGGAAAAGTCCCTCGGCTTCGACCTCAATCTCCGCAAACGCATCGGCTGGATGACAGGCAGCATCAGCGGCTACTACAACCGCTTCACCAACTTCATCGGCCAGTTCCCCACTGGCGTCGTGCATGTGGTCGGTGGCGAGAGCTACAACGAGCTGCTCTATCAAGCCACCAATGCCGAGTTCATCGGTTCCGAGCTGGAGGCCACCTTCCATCTGCTGCACCCCATCACTTCCGAGCCTCCGGAACATCAGAGCAATCTTCATCTCCAGCTGCGTGCAGACGCACTGCGTGCCCGGGACCTGAAGACAGGCCAGTCTCTGCCGCGCACTCCGCCCTTCCATCTCAGCAGCACCCTCATCATGGAGCACGGTGCCTTCGGTGCACGCCTTGAGGGCATCTACGCCGCACCCCAGAGCCAGCTGGCCGCAAATGAGTTCCGCACCAGCAGCTACTTCCTGGTCAATTTGAGCCTCACCTACCGCATCCTGCAGGGCCCCACCACGCTGGATGTCTATGCCAAAGGCATGAACCTCACCAACGAAGACGCCCGCGAGCACACCTCCGTCCTCAAAGACCGCATTCCACTGCCCGGACGCGGTCTGGTGGTCGGAATGAAGCTCACTTTTTAAATAAGGGTTGTTAAAGTTTAAGAGTTATGATTATCAAAACTGAGACACCAAAAAGATCGTTTTTACACAAATGAGATAATTTTCAGACCTTTTGGTTGCGGGTAAATATATACTGAGTATAATTTAGTCAGTTCGATTTAGACCGCCATGAACGCAACCACCACAAATTCTGGTATTTTAGGAAGCGCTGCTGTTTTCCATGCTTTGGAGGCGCGGCGCGCATGGCGGGTCAAAGAACAAGTCTCACCGCATTTCTGGGTGCTTGTCAGCATCCTTGGTGACCTCGTCATGGCGGTTACGGCATCCTGTGCAGCCTTCCTGCTGCGCTTCCACACGGGGCTTCGTGAGTTTGGCAATTTCGACGAAATGTCCTTCCGCCAGTATAGCGGACACATGGCGCTGGCCAGTCTCTCGCTGATCCTGGTTCTGGGCTGGCAGGACATCTACCACAAGAACGTCCTCCTCCGCACCCGCTGGATCTCCTCCAAGATTGCCAAAGGTATCCTCGTCTGGACGGCGGGATTCCTGGCCATCACGCTCGCCCTGAAGCTTCAGCCCAGCATCTCCCGTGTCTATGTGGGTCTCAATGGTGCCACAGCACTCCTTTTCGTGCTGGGCTGGCGCGCACTTTTCATGGCTCGCCTGCGTGCCCCGGGCCGCATCGAGGCCCTGCAGCAGCGCACCCTGTTCGTGGGGTGGAACGACGAGGCGCTCAGCCTTCTCAAGACCATGAAGCGGGATCAGGCCGGCTCTTTCGACATCATGGGCTGGGTCAAAACTGGCAGTGCTGAAGAAACTGAGCCCGTGGACGCCGGAGTGCCCTGCCTGGGAGATCTGAGCGAGGTGGAGCACCTCGTGGCCACACACGCTGTGGACATGGTGGTCGTGGCCGACCTGCACGGCCCGCGTGAGCAGATGATCTCCCTCGCAAATATGTGCGAACGCGAAATGATCCAGTTCAAGGTCATTCCCTCCTACTTCCGGGTGTTTGTGTCCGGCCTCACGCTGGAAACCATCGCCGGTACTCCCGTCCTGGGCGTCACCCGCCTGCCGCTGGACGACACCCTCAATGTCATCCTCAAGCGCGCGGTGGACATCATCGGTGGCAGCGTGGGGCTGGTGCTCAGCGCACCGATCATCGCACTGTTTAGCGCCCTCGTCTGGCTGGAGTCCAAGGGCTCGGTTTTCTACCATCAGCGCCGCTGGGGCTGCAATGGCGTCTCCTTCAACATCATCAAGATCCGTTCCATGAAAAAGGACGCCGAGGCCGCCAAAGGTGCCCAGTGGTGCGTCAAAGATGATCCGCGCCGCCTCAGAGTGGGTGCCTTCATGCGCAAGTGGAACATCGATGAACTGCCGCAGTTCTGGAACGTGCTGAAGGGCGAGATGAGCCTCGTGGGTCCGCGCCCGGAGCGCCCTGAGTTGATCGACAGCTTCAAGCACCAGATCCCGCATTACAACGCACGCCACCACTCCAAGCCAGGCATGACCGGCTGGGCCCAGGTCAACGGCCTTCGTGGAGACACCGACCTCGGCGAGCGCATCCAGTGCGACCTCTGGTACCTGGAAAACTGGAGCCTCTGGCTCGACTTCCAGATCATGCTGCTGACCTTCTTCAAGCGGGACAATGCCTACTGAGGTTTGAACAAGATGGGGTTGGCGCGGGCTTCCAGGCCGTGCTTTCATCTCAAATCCGCAGGTTCCTGCCTTGTGAGACCACACCATGCCGCTCTTCACGGTTTTCACCCCAACCTTCAACCGTGCGCATACACTGCACCGTGTGTTTGACAGCCTGCAGGCGCAGACTTGCCGGAATTTTGAGTGGCTGGTGATCGATGACGGTTCCACGGACGACACTCCGGCATTGATGGCCCGCTATCAGAGCGAGGCCAGCTTCCCCATACGCTACCTGCGCGAGCCGCACCGCGGGGCGCATCATGTGCACAATCTTGCCGTCAAAGAGGCGCAGGGGCAGCTTTCCATCAAGCTGGACTCCGATGACGGCTGCCTGCCAAATGCCCTCGAGCGCCTTCAGCACCACTGGGAAAGCATACCGGCAGACATTCGCGGGAAGTTTTCAGGGGTCACCGGGCTCTGTCAGGATCAGAACGGTCATCTTGTCGGCAACCGCTTCCCGTCTGCCCCTCTCGACTGCTCGGCAGCCGAGCTCGAATACCGGTACAAGGTGCGGGGGGAGAAGTGGGGATTCCTGCGTGTGGATGTACTGCGCCAGTTTCCCTATCCGGAGAATGTGTCCGGCAACTTCATTCCGGAATCCTACATCTGGTGCCAGGTATCCCGCCGTTACATCACGCGGCATGTCAATGAAGAGCTGCGCATCTACTGGACGGACGCGCCTTCACTGGTGCATGGCCGCTCCAGTCCGCGCACCAATGCCGAAGGGCATCGTCTCATGTTCAAAATGGTGCTGGATTGCGAAAGCCGCTGGTTTTTCACCGCACCGTTCCGGCTGCTCCGTGCCGCCGTTCAGTACTGCCGGTTTGCCTTTCTGAGCGGTGTCGGAGTGTGGCAGCAGTTCAGAAATTTGAATGCCACGGGCGGGCGTCTGCTCTGGCTGGCAGGATTGCCGCTGGGCTTTCTGCTGTGGCGGCGCGACTGCCTCAGGTTTCCTCAATCGTGAGCCTGCTTACCTCCGAACCAGCGCGGGCTCGGGGTATTCAAAGGTCTTGCCTTCGTAGTTGCGGATCACCACGCGCTGTTCGTCGCGCACCAGCACGTAATCGGGATTCAGAGGCACCTTGCCGCCGCCGCCGGGGGCGTCGATGACGAACTGAGGCACCGCGTAGCCGGTGGTGTGGCCGCGCAGCTGCTCGATGATGTCGATGCCATCCGCCACGCTCGTGCGCAGGTGGGAGCTGCCCTGGATGAGATCGCACTGATAGAGGTAGTAGGGCCGCACGCGGCACATCAGCAGCTTGTGCACGAGGGATTTCATGACCTCGGCGTTGTCGTTCACGCCGCGCAGCAGCACGCTTTGGTTTCCCAGCGGCACACCGTGGTTGGCCAGCAGGGCCAGTGCGTCACGCACTTCGGTGGTGAGCTCGCGCGGATGATTGGTGTGGATGCTGAGCCACAGCGGGTGGTGCTTTTGCAGCATCTTGCAAAGCTCAGGCGTGATGCGCTGGGGCACAAAGATGGGCACGCGGCTGCCGATGCGGACAAACTCGATGTGCTTGATGGAGCGCAGGCGGGTCAGCAGGGCGTCGAGCTTGGCGTCGGAGAAAAGCAGGGCATCGCCGCCGGAGAGCAGCACATCGCGCACTTCCGTGTGGCGCTCCAGATAGCGGAAAGCAGCCTCAAATTCCGTATGCAGCTCCTGTTCTCCCACGCCGGAGACGACGCGGCTGCGGGTGCAGTAGCGGCAGTAGCTGGCGCAGCGGTCGGTCACCAGAAACAGCACGCGGTCCGGGTAGCGGTGCACCAGGCCGGGCACAGGCATGTGGCTGTCTTCGCCGCAGGGGTCGCTCATTTCATCGGGGTCCTCCCAGGACTCCTCGATGCGCGGCACCACCTGCCTGCGGATGGGGCAGTTTGGATCCTCGGGATCGATCAGGTTGAAATAGTGCGGCGTGATGGCCATCGCCAGCTTCTTGCCGGAGAGCAGCACGCCGGCGCGCTCTTCCTCGGTCAGTGTCAGGTGCTCTTCCAGCTGGGCCAGGGTGGTGATCCGGTTCTTGAGCTGCCAGGTGGCGCTGTTCCAGTCAGCGGCTGAAACATTTTTGGTGGACCAATAGCCTGGAGCGTAGGAGCGGAACTCCTTCTCAGGCAGCGGGGTGGTGTCGTGCATGTACTGCGGGATCGGTGGGCGCGGAGGTTAGGCGCGGGAGGGTTGAAATGTCAAACGTCCCCTGCGCCTGTTTGGGTGCACCCACCCCGGAATCTCCTGCTCGGTGGCTGGAGTATCATGCTGTAAATCAGCGTGATAAATGTGGCTTCTGCTTATTATTGAAGGTGCCCGTCGGGCTTCCCGTGTATTCTTCTCCTGCCGGTTTGCTGAGGCGAATCTGTGTTAATCGAGGTGTGAAACCACGATGTAGATGCACAGGATCATGGCGGTGAGCAGAAAGATATGGCTGGGGTGCAGTTTCATGGGGTGATGTCTAAAAGCGCTTCTGAAGAGTCCTTCTTGGAAATACACTCCCCCCCCTCAAAGCAGCGTGCGTGCCACTTTTTGCCAGCTTGTCCGGCCAGCGGGGGATATGAATGCCATGAACTGGGGAGGAATTTTGCCCGCGTTCAGTCCGTTGGCCGAGGCAAAGCCATTTGCCGCAGGCCTGCAAAGCGGCCACACTGCATGCGTGCCAGACATCGTCCTCGCCACGCTCAATGCCAAATACATCCACAGCTCCTTCGGGCTGCGCTATCTGCTGGCAAACCTGGGACCGCTGCAGCCGCAGGCGTGCATCGCCGAGTTTCAGATCAACCAGGCACCGCTGGAGATCGTGGAAGCGGTGCTGGCGCATGAGCCGCGGATCGTGGGCTTTGGCGTCTATATCTGGAACGTGGTGGAAACGACCGAGGTGCTGGGGATGCTGAGGCGGCTGCGGCCGGACATACGCATCATCCTCGGCGGGCCGGAGGTGTCTCACGAGTGGGAAGGGCAGCCCATCGTGGCGCTGGCGGATCACGTGATCACTGGTGAGGCGGATCTGAAATTTGCTGAAGTCTGCAGCGTGCTGCTGGGAGGAGATGCCGCAGCCATTGAGGCGCTGCCCAAGGTCATGCCTGCCGGGCTGCCGCCTCTGGACCGCGTGGCGCTGCCGTATGATCTCTACACGGAGTCAGATCTGGCACATCGCATCCTCTATGTGGAGGCGTCTCGTGGCTGCCCGTTCACCTGCGAGTTCTGTCTTTCCTCTCTGGACGTGCCGGTGCGCGCTTTTGCGCTGGAGGCTTTTTTGCAGGCCATGCAGGGGCTGCTGGACCGCGGGGCGCTGACCTTCAAGTTTGTGGACCGCACCTTCAATCTTCACCTGCCCACCAGCATGGCCATCCTGCGCTTTTTTCAGGAGCGGTGGCGGGACGGGATGTTCCTGCACTTTGAGATGGTGCCTGACCGACTGCCGGAGCAGCTGCGCGATCTCATCCGGCAGTTTCCGCCGGGGGCGGTGCAGTTTGAGGTGGGCATCCAGACCTTTGACGAGGCCACGTCCAAGAACATCAGCCGCAGGCAGAATCTGACGCGGCTGGAGGACAATCTGCGCTTTTTGCGCGAACAAACCGGCATCCACGTGCATGCGGATCTCATCGTGGGGCTGCCGGGAGAGGATGTGGCCAGCTTTGGACGCGGTTTTGACCGGCTGGTGAAGATGGGACCGCAGGAGATCCAGGTTGGCATCCTGAAGCGGCTGCGTGGCACGCCCATCGTGCGGCACGATGCCGAGTATGGGATGAAGTACGCGCCCGCGCCGCCGTACGAGATTCTGGAAAACCGGGACATCCCCTTTACGGAGATGCAGCGCATGCGCCGCTTTGCGCGCTACTGGGATCTCGTGGCCAACAGCGGCAACTTTTCCTCCACCCTGGCGCTGCTGTGGCAGCAGGGGGATTCTCCTTTTCAGTGCTTCATGGCCTTCGCCGAAGGCTTGTACACCAGACTGCGGCGTACACACCAGATCGCGCTGCCGGTGCTGGCGCATGCGTTGTTTGACCATCTGGTGCACGCATGCGGCGTGCCTGTGGAGACGGCTTCCGCCACGTTGATGCAGGATTGGAATCGCGTGCCTGGCCGCGAGTCTCTGCGCCTGGGCGGGGCGCAGTCATCAGATCGTGCCGCTGGCAGGCATGGCACCGCCGGCAGTCGTCAGGCGCGGCATGTGGTGGCCTGATTGACATCGATACCCTGCTCACAAATCATGGAACTTTCAGACGCCGAGATCATCCTTCCATATGACTACCCGCGAATCAAAGTCGTGGGGAGCTTCGAGGAGCTGGTGACGACGCCGTTTGCAGATGGGGTGAATGCCATGTGCTGGGTACGCCAGCTGCCGGGGGATTTTGGCGAGATCGTGGAAAAGCTGGCGGTGGGGAAGGGGATCACGAGCATTGATGACGCGCGTCTTCTCTCACTGGAGCTGAGCGCTGCCGGAAGGGTGGCAAGAGACGTTTTGCTGCAGGATCAGGAACGGCTCCGCGCGCGTGAGCTGCAGCCCAGCCTGGACTGCATCAATGAGTATTTGAATGAGATCGAGCCCGAACTGCTGCGCACGGATGTGCAGTCCTGGCATGTGGACAGCGCCACGGTGGAGGCTGACACCTACCTGTGCACCTACCACGGGGCTTACTCCGAGGGGCTGCGCAATGACGAGGCCATGAGGCGCGTGGATATGCCGGTGGCCCGCGCGGAGCTGCGACAGCTCTATGGCGAGAAGGATGAGGAGGGGTTCCGCGAGTTTCTGCACGAGCACTATCTGGACCTGCACTACACGCCGCTGCCGCATGCGACGCCTTTTTCCTTCGGAAGGGGAAATTTGTGGCGCATCGCCACGGAGCACCCCGGCTGCCGGGTGCCGCCGTGCATCCACCGGGCGCCAGCCACACTGCCGGGGCAGCCCCTGCGGCTGCTGCTGATCAGCTGAAGATCCAGGGACCACCGGGCTGGGCATTGCGGATGGCCCCTGGCGGGGCTAGTCTGAAGGCGGACTCCCATGCTGAACCTGCTCCGAGAAATGCTGCACTCGCCGGTGCTGGACATCGTCCAGCGACTGAAGCATTCCACGGGAATGACGGTCACGGAGCTGTGCACCGCCATGAAGATGAGCTACATGGGGGTGAAGCAGCACTGCGTGGAGCTGGAGAAGGCCGGGTTTCTGGACACCTGGCGCAGGCCCAAGGCCTCCGGCAGGCCGGAAAAGCTGTACCGCCTCACAGCCAAGGCAGAGGCTCTCTTCATGAACCACGGTACGCCGCTGACGCTGGACCTGCTGGCGACAGCGGAAAAGGTGTATGGGGAGAGCGCACCGCCCAAGCTGCTGTACTCCTATTTTCAGTCCAAAGGCGAGGTCTGGAGCCTCCGGCTGGCGGTGGCCACCACCCTGGAGGAGCGCACACGGCTGCTGGCGCGGCTGCGCACGGCGGACGGCTGCATGAGCACCTGCGAGACCGACGCCCATGGGCATCTGCTGCTGGTGGAACATCACCGCCCCTTCCGCGAGCTGGCGGCACGATACAGCATCGTGGACGAGCTGGAGTGCGAGTTGATCGAGCGACTGCTGGGCTGCGAGGTGCGTCGTTCGGTGGAAGAAGTGTCAGGTCTGGTGCGTGTTACTTTTCTAATCAAGACAACAGCGCATTCAGCATGACATCAGGGAACGCAGGCAGGACAACGGCATGGATCAAAATTTTGGCGGCAGCGGCAGGCATGACGCTGGTGGCATCGTGTGACAGCACCGTCGCCCCGCTGCGGCCCGCATGGCAGCAGGACCCCAATCTTTTCCATCGCGGCTTTCCGGCCCGAGCCTCGCAGACCACCGACCAGCCGCACATGGTGGCGCGGGTGGTGTATGCCGAGCCGGAGCAGTTGAAACGGATGATCGAACGCCAGGGCGATGTGTCTGACGCGCAGCACGGCATGGCGCGCATGGGGGATGGCACCGTGGAGCTGGGGGTGCAGGATGCATCCTCGGGGAAATGGCTGGAATCTTATGTGAGCGGAGGCATCCTGTTTGTGGCCGGGCTGCCCAATCAGGCCTACCGGCTGGTGCTCAAAAACCGCACGCCGATGGCGCTGGAGCTTCGGGTGGGGGTGGACGGCAGGGATCTGCAAAACGGAGGCACCGCCACTCTCGGACGCGGCAGCCTGCGGATGGAGCCACGGGGCAGGCTGGAGCTGGACCACGCTTCGAACGGTCCGCTGCTGTTTAAGAGAGTGAGCGGAGATTCGGCGCTGTTTCTCCACAGCAGTCCGAAGGGCGGCACCGGGCTGATCCAGGTGGGGGTGTTCCTTGCGGCGGATGCACCGAGCCTCGGGCCTGAAAAGCTGCGGCCGGATCAGGTGGCGCCGCTGGGCTTCTTCCCCGTGGGCAGGCCGGAGCAGTACCGCTGATGCGCGGACCTGCATCCGTGCGGGCTTGCTGCTTGTGAGTTCATCCGGCTTGGGTAACTTTGGGCTTTCATGCTTCGTTTTCTGCGCCGGGCTTTATTTTTCGCCATTGTCAGCTTTTTGCTGGCTGCGGGCGTGTATTTGACCACGGCGTCCTTTCATGAGCGGTGGCATGGATTCGTCACCGGAGAGCTGGCGCAGCACGGGGTGCACCTGAATTTCGAGCGCCTGGCCATCAATCCCTTTGGCGGCTTGGTGGCGCGAGGGGTGCGGGTATTCAATGATGCGAACAAGAGGCACCTCGTGGCGGCGGTGGACCGCCTGAACCTGGATGTGGACTTTGGCAGCCTCGTGGAGGGAAAGGTCAAGATCGACGGACTGGAGCTGCTGCATGCCAGCGTGGCGCTGCCGGTGGACCCCGACCGCCCGGACCTGACGGTGATCGAGCTCAAGGACCTGAGCGCACGTGCGCTGCTGGAGGACCGGCGGCTGGAAATCCGGCATGCGGAAGGACTGCTGTCGGACGGGTTGCATATTCTGGTCAGCGGTGTCCTGGAGCTGCCAGCACCCCAGCCGAATCAAAAGGCCATGAGCCCCGAGCAGAGGATGAACCTGATGCGGGAGCACCGCGAGCAGATCCAGCACGGGCTGGACTGGCTGGCGCGGTTTCGCGCACCGCATGTGCCCACGCTGAATGTGAAGGTGTCCGGCGCGCTGGAGCGTCCGGATGAGATCAAGGCGGAGCTGCTGTTTCAGGCGGAGGGGCTGGCATTTGAGGACTATGTGTGGAAGGAGCTCGTCGCAGAGGCGGAGTATGACGGTGGGTTCATCGATCTGAAGCGCCTGCACCTGCACGACCATCTAGGGACGCTGGAGGCCACCGCCACCTGGCGCCTTGGCGCCGACCAGCTGCGCTTCCGCCTGACCTCAAGCGCCGACCTGCCCGGGCTGGCGCGCGCGTTTTTCAGCAGTGAAGGGCTGCGCGAGGTGGTGTTCTATGAGGCGCCGCAGCTTGCGCTGGAAGGCAGTGTCTTTCTGAAAAAGAAGTCTCCGGATGACATGGTGCCTGTGAGCGTGACGGGCAGCCTGGACTGCGGGCGCTTCGGCAGCCGCGGAGAGGTCTTCAACTCCCTCAGCCTGACTCTCGGCGCCACGCCCGAGGGCGTGATCGTCAAAGACGCCCTGCTCAGGCACAAGACCGGCAGCCTGGTGCTGAATGCGATGCACCACCGGGAGAAGGGATTTAAAGCGGAGCTTCTGCTGCGCATGCACCCCACGGTGTTTCTGCCCTTTGTGCTGCTGCCGAAGACACGCGAGATCATCCAGCGCTTTGAATTTGACGAGGACTCCCAGGTGGATGTGCATGTGTCCACCGCAGGGCCGAAGCTCAACCTGCGTGAGTCCCCCACGTCCGGGCACGGCATGATCCGAAACTTCAAATACAAAGGGGTGCCGTTTGATTCCGCCGAGATGGACCTGGCCTTTCTGGGGGACATCCAGAACTACGCCAATGTCAAAATCCAGCGGCCGGACGGACCGGCCGAGGCGGAGCTGGTCTTTGTGAACGATGATGACAGCGAGAAGTGGCTGCGGCTTGTCAATGTGCATGCCCTGGCGGATGCAGCCGGGATCGTCCGCGCCTTTGCCCCCAAGGTGGCAGACCAGATCGGGCGCTATCGTTTCTCCGCCGGCACCGACGTGACTGCAAACGGCGTCATCGGCTACAAGGGAAACCCGCAGCTCAACAACTACAAGGTCAGCTTCAAAAACCCGGTGGGTGGCGCCCACTATGTGCTGTGGGACGAGGACTACCCGATCACCGCGCCGAATGGAGAGGTGCACATCGTCGGCAGCATGCTGAACTTTGATTTCAACGGACGTTTGTTTGGCGATACCATGCATGCCAAAGGCGCGGTGAACCTGACGCCCGGAGTCAGCGGCTACGACGTGGTGGTGCAGGCCGGGCGCTTCCCTTACAGCATCTTTGGGAAAAAGCTGCCTTTTGAGGAAGTACGTGCCGAAGTGCACAACCGCGAGGGGTTGTCCCGGATCGACATCGCCGCAGATGTGCTGGGCGGGGACATGACGCTCAAAGGCACGCTGAATGACAACCGGGAGCCCAATGCCTATGAGGGAGAGCTGCGCATGAATGCACTGAGCTACCACAAGTTTGCCCAGGTGTACTCCCCGGGAAATGAAAGCGTGGGGGACATCAGCGGGCATTTCAAATTCACCGGCCGCATGAACGACTGGAAGACGCTGAAAGGCGGAGGCGCGCTGATCATCGTGAATGGAAACCTGCTGGCTCTGCCCGTGCTCGGGCCGCTGACGCCCATCATCGGAGCCATCCTGCCCTCTCCCATCAAAGGGTACAATGTGGCCAAGAAAGCGGACTGCACCTTTGATGTGTCAGACGGTTTCATCGTCACTGACAATGTGGAGGCCGAGTCCAGCGCCTTCAGAATTGTCAGCCGGGGCAACATCGACTTCATCCGTGATGACATCGACTTCAACGCCGAGGTGCGCATGCGAGGCCTGGGCATTTTGCTCTTTCCTGTGACCCAGCTGCTGGCTTACCAGGGCTCAGGCACCCTGAAGGACACCCACTGGTCTCCGCGCATTTTCGGCGGCGGCAACAAGGATGAGCGCAAGCCGCCCACCGAGCAGGAACTGCGCGAGGCCCAGCGGATCGGCGGCAGCCCGGCCAAGCCCAGAGCCAATGTTTCTCCACCGAAGCAGAAAGCGTTGTTTGGAAATTGAGTGCAGCGTCCGCCGTAGTGTGGCACAGAGGGCGGAATGAAAGTGGAGAGACTCAAATACGTCATCTGGGCGGCGGACATGAAACGTGCGGTGAATTTCTATGCTGCCGTCTTCGGCGGCACCGTCCTCAAGCAGAACGACATCATCAGCGAGGTGGAAATCTGCGGCGGTGTCATCGGCATCCACGGCGGGGGTGAGGGCTCACGCACCTGGACCGGGCTGAGCTTTCAGGTGCCGGATGTCATTGAGGGCGCACGGGAAATCGTGGCCGCTGGTGGCCTGCTCACACGCGAGCCCGAGCCTGAAAATGGTGAGCCGCCGCATCTGGCCATGTGCGTGGATACGGAGGGGAATGAGATCATGCTGACGCGGAAGCGCGTGCATTGACAGCCCGCTTCAAGTCAGGGCTAGATTGTTCTTGGAGGAAAAGGCTGTATAAGTATTGAGGCTTAAAAAGCTTCAGGTATGGTCAGTGTTTTTTTGGGGGGGAATAACCGACTGCTATGTGTGACATCGAGAGTCAGCCAGAGATCATGATCGTGAAGGATTTTCTTTCACCTCAGTCTGCCACCAGTTTGTTCGATGAACTGGTGCGTCAGATACCCTGGGATGAGCGGATGAGGGCGCGCAAGACTGCGTGCTATGGCCAGACCTATGATGATTCAGGAGTCGATTATCAGGTGTTGCCCATGCATCCCTTGCTGGAGCCTTTGTGCTCGGCCGTAGAACAGCAGTTGAGTTTTCATCCCAGCAACTGCCTTCTGAACTACTATGAAAATGGAAGGTCTTCGATGGGGTTTCATTCTGATGCGGTGCACAATCTTGCAGAGGGTACCGGGGTGGCCATTGTGTCTTTGGGGGCGGAGCGGAACTTGACGTTCCGCAAGAAAACAGACGCGGAAAAATGCGTGGATGTCCCGCTTCCGCATGGATCGTTGTTTTACATGAGCCAGCTTACACAGGCCTACTGGACTCATGCCGTCAGGAAGAGCAACACGGACGATGCGCGCATCAGTCTCACGTTCAGGCACATTCTGTCGCAGGAAGAACTCGCTGCCCGAATCCCGGTATAAGGTGAACAGTCCCCGCGTGCTTCAGGCGGCGCACAAGTCCTCTGTTGGCTGGCAGCCCAAACGCGTTGCAATTCCCCCCATCTGGGCCATTCATTCCTCCCGCCCATGACCCCCAAGATCGACCCCGCCCTGCATCGTGACAAAAAACCGGACTGGATCCGCGTGACTCTGCCGCGAGACCCGAAGTTCTGGAGCACGAAAGGGCTGATAACGGACCTGAAGCTGCACACGGTGTGCGAAGAGGCGCAGTGCCCGAACCGCTGGGAGTGCTGGAGCCAGGGCTCGGCCACGTTCATGATCGCCGGGGACCGCTGTACGCGTGCCTGCGGCTTCTGCGCGGTCAAGACCGCCAAACCCTTTGCCCTGGAGGCAGACGAGCCCCAGCGCGTGGCCGAGGCCACCAAGCGCATGGGCCTGAATCACATCGTGATCACCGCCGTGGCGCGTGACGACGTGAAAGACGGCGGTGCCGAGCACTTTGCCCGTACCATCGAGGCTGTGCGCGAAGCGGTGCCGACGATCACGATCGAGATCCTCGTGCCCGACTTCAATGGTAAAGACGACGCGCTGGAAGTGGTGATGAAGGCCAAGCCGCACATCTTCAACCACAACCTGGAAACGGTGGAGCGCCTGACACCGCTGGTGCGCAGCCGTGCGATGTATCACCGCAGCCTGCACGTGCTGAAGCGTGCCAAGGCGATGGCTGCGGAGCTGGGCTCCAAGTGCGCCACCAAGAGCGGTCTCATGCTGGGGCTGGGCGAGACGGAAACCGAACTTTTCCAGGCGATGGACGACCTGCTGGAGCACGACGTCACGGTGCTGACCCTGGGCCAGTACCTGCGCCCATCCGCGCAGCACTTGCCGGTGATCGAGTACATCCACCCGGACACTTTTGAGAACTACAAGCAGATCGCGCTGAAGAAGGGCTTCCGCCATGTGGCCAGCGCGCCGCTGGTGCGCAGCTCGTACCACGCCTCTGACTTCAAGCCCGAGCTGGACGTGCAGTAAGAGGAGGCCGAAAGCTTCCGCAGGTCACTTGCGGAAGCCGCCTGCCATCCGGTTCCAAAAATTGGCCAGCGAGACCGCCAGGCCCAGGGACACAATCTCCGCCTCGGAAAACTGGGCGCTGAGTTCCTGGAATTCCTTCTCATCGTTGTGGATGGTTTCGCCATTTGTGAGTGCCTCCGCCCAGGCCAGGGCTGCCTGCTCGCGGGGTGTGAACAGGGGGGATGTGCGCCATTCTGAAAGCTGCTCGATGCGCGCTGGATCTTCGCCATGCTGCCGCGCCTCCGCACGGTGAACCTGGATGCAGTAGGTGCAGTGGTTGATCTGGGAGACCCGCAGCTCCACCAGGGCTCGAAGACCGGCAGGGAGGGCGGTTTTGGCCAAGTCGCGGGTCAGCTGGCGGAGACGTGAGATCAGTTCTGGTTCGATGGTTGCATAATCAATGCGCATGAGATGTCTGGTTGGATTGGGGGAGTGTCATCACCCGACAGCAAAGGTAAGATGAAATGCAGGGGATTCCAAGAGTCGCTGAGTGACGTAAGTCATATGTTAGGCGCTTCCTAACGTGGGAGCGGTGGAGTGAATGAAGGTTGCTTGTGCGACTTTCTGAGTTCTCTTCGTATTATCCCCCAACCCATCGCGCCATGTCCATCCGACCCCCAGCCGAAGCCTACGAGAAAGTCCCGACCATCATTTTCCCTGATTCCGCTGCCGCAGCCAAGGCGCTGGCACAGGAGGTGAAGCTGCTGATCGAGACCAAGAACAAGGCCGGAAAAGCCGCCGTGCTGGGCATGGCCACGGGCTCCACGCCGGTGCCCTTCTACCGCGAGCTCATCCGCCTGCACAAAGAGGCGGGGCTGAGCTTCAAGAACGTCATCACCTTCAATCTGGACGAATATTACGGTCTCAGCTCCGAGCACCCGGAAAGCTACTCGAAGTTCATGGCGGAGCAGCTCTTTGACCATATCGACATCCCGAAGGAGAACATCAACCTGCCCAGTGGCATGGTGCCGGGGGACCAGGTCTTCAACCACTGCCGCCAGTATGAAGAGAGGATCGAAGCAGCCGGCGGGGTGGATCTGCAGATTCTTGGCATTGGTCGTACGGGCCACATCGGATTCAACGAACCCGGCTCCAGCCGCGACTCTCTGACCCGCCGCATCACACTGGACCGTGTGACACGCCAGGACGCCGCGAGTGACTTCCGCGGGGAGCAGAACGTGCCGCACTTTGCCATCACGATGGGGGTGGGGACCATTTTGCGCGCCAAGAAGCTGGTGCTGATGGCCTGGGGGGAAAACAAAGCCTCCATGGTGGCCAAGGCCGTCGAAGGCCCGATGACGGAAGTCATTTCGGCCTCCTTCCTGCAGGATCATCCGGATGCACGCTTCTTCATCGACCACGGCGCCTCCCGCGAGCTGACCCGCATCAAGCTGCCCTGGCTGGTCGGACCGGCTTCCTGGACGCCGCGTGAAACCCGCCGCGCCATGGTCTGGCAGGCCTTCAAGGTCAAGCGCCCGATCCTCAAGCTGGTGGACGAGCACTATAATGAGAACGGCCTCTCCGACCTGCTCTCCGAACAGGGCCCGGCCTACCAGCTCAACATTCGCATCTTTAATCAGCTCCAGCACACCATCACCGGCTGGCCCGGGGGCAAGCCCGATGAAGATGACACCTACCGTCCGGAGCGTGCCCGCCCCTATCCGAAACGCTGCCTGGTTTTCAGCCCGGAGCCGCAGGATGCCATCACCGGCATGGGTGGCACGATCGACCGCATGGTCGAGCAGGGGCACGACGTGCGCTTCATCTCCCTGACCTCTGGCAGCCTGCGCGTGCCGGACAGCGAGGCGGACAAATTTGCCGAGACCCTGCTCGAACTGGCCTCCAACGCGGCCAACCCCGCTGCCTGGGGAGCCCAGGTGGCCTATGCCAAGGAGGCGCTGGGGCTGCTGGAGGCGAAAGGGGAGTTTGGCGAAGACCAGCCGCTGCTGCGCCAGCTCAAGGGTCTGATCCTGCGTGGTGAGGTGCGCGACGCCGCCCACACCGTCGGCCTGGCCAGCGACCGGGTGGTCTTCCTGGATCTGCCATTCTATGAGCAGGGCCGCTACCGCCGCTTCAAGAGCACGGAGGAGGATCACAAGGCTCTCGTACGCCTGCTCCAGGAGCACAAGCCCCACCAGATCTACGTCACCGGTGATGCCGCCGACCCCTCCAGCGTGTCCGGCATCTGCTTCCGCCTGCTGGTGGCCGCCCTGCAGACCTGCGGCGGCGAGGAGTTTGCGAGTTCATGCAGCGTCTGGCTGTATCGCGGCAAAGAGCGCCCGCTGGAGCCGCATGAGATTGACATGGCCATCCCCATGAGTCCGCTGCAGCTGGAGCGCAAGGCCATCGCTCTGTCCCGCTATGGAGCCCTGTCTTCTCTGGAAAAAGAAGCGCCGGAGACGAATCGTGAAAACGCACGTCTTTATGACGCGCTGGGGCTGGCCGAGTATGAGGCCATCGAGACGTTCCAGCGCTGGCGCCGGGCGTAATTCGCTGATCTTTACACAGCTGCCGCGAGCTTGGCATCGCGGTAGCTGCATTTGCCCAGACGCAAAAGCTCATCGCAGTGGGCTTCGATGCGCATGCTTTTCATGCTGGGCTGGAATCCCAGCCGACGGGTGATGCAGTCGTGCAGCAGGGCGGTGTGGTCGTCTTCAAACTCCACCACGCGGTCACAGTCCAGGCAGATCAGGTGGTTGTGCTGGGGCTTGTCGAGGAAATTGGGGTCGTAGTAGGTCTGGTCACGGCCCAGATCCACCTCACGCAGCAGCCCGCATTCCACCAGCAGGGTCAGGGTGCGGTATACAGTGGCACGAGAGACGGTGTTGTCGAGCTTGCGGGCTTTTTCCAGCAGCTCCTCCGCCTTGAAGTGTTCATCGGAGGCGAAGGCGGCCTCGACAATGACATCCCGTTGCTTGGTTCGGCGCAGGCCTTGGCTGGCCAGGTGAGCTTCCAAGCGTTGAGTGATACGTTCGTCCATGTGTGGTGAGGTTAGCCGGGGCTGTGGATCGTGCAAGGCAGTGCTTTTTTTTGAAGAAGCGGGGTATTCATCAGGCGTTTCTGGCGGGAGGGGTGGAAAAATATCGCATAATGTCCGAGGTAATGTTCGTTAAATAATTGTAAATCAACGATGTGTTGCGACTCTGGGGGCGACAAATCTGAGCGGCTATTGAAGGATAATTTGCAAGACAAACCGGATGGCAGACCGATTTTGTTCAAAATAATTATGGATTTTATTGTTAATATTGATAAAATTCCATGGACTGCCTGATTCCACGCATGCCTTTACCTTTTTCATTTTCTACACAACGCCAAAACTCTGAGGGCCAGAGCCCTATGGAGCCGATGCCTGCGGCTGTGCCTGAGACGATGATGAACCTAGCCCCTGGCTTTGTGAGCACAGAGCCTCTTCCTGGCACCGCCGGGAATCCTTTTCCGCTGCCTGCGGCCGGAATGGCCCCGCGTCCAATCCCGGTACATCCGCGGGATACGCATTTGTTTGCTGGAAACCAGGCGTTTGCCGCAGAACAGGAGGTCGATCAAGCACTGACGGCGGCAGTTTCATCGCCATCTTCATCCGCCCGGCCTAATGCCGCCAAAACAGCCGCTGCGGGGCACGATCTCTCAGCGCAGATTGACCAGTTGAGAAACGACATCTTCGGCATCGCCATGAATGTGAGCGCCTTGAGCGACCGGCTCGACAGGCTGGAGCAGAGAATCCCCTCGGCGAATCAATCCACACAGGCGAGCATAGCCACTCTGAGGGCGGAAGTGGAGACCTGGCTGGAAAGCCACCTCAGTGCAGCGGTGGAGCACTGCATGCATCAAATCATTCAACGTACGAACACTGCCGCCACGCAAGGCCAAACCGTCAACTGATCCGTTTCATCCCAACCATACGACCACTCCTCTATGAACTCCCTGAGACTACGCATCTTGTTTCCGCTCTGGCTGTTCGGCTTCCTGCCGGCCATGGGAGCTGCCAGAATGATGGGACAACAGCTGGAATGGTTCTTTGGGATCACGGGTGTGCTGCTGGGCGGCGGAGTCTTCCTCACGGCCTACCTCATCTCCGGCTGGCTGCTCAAGCCCACGACCGCCGTGATGCGCGGCACGACCGCCGTGCTGCGTGGAGTGCCGCCGGATGCCCAGTCAGCCGAATGGCTGCCCGCCGACTTTTGGAAACTGCGCTGCGACATCAACATGATCTTTGCCAAGCAGCGCCAGGCACTTAATGCCGCTGAGCAGCATGCCTGCCAGACGGCGCAGCGCCTGCTCAATGCCGAGCGCCTGCTGCGTGAAGCCTTCACCGCGTTGCAGGGGCTCTTTGCCGCCAGTGATGAAGGCGTGCTCGTGGTGGATGCCCAGGGGGCCATCATTGCATCCAACGCCAAGCTGGACGACTTCCTCGGCAAGCCCGTGGAGGAGGTCGCGGGGCGTGACTCGACTCGTGTGCTCAATGCCTTGATCGACCGGTTTCAGGAAAAAGCGGTCATCACCGCATGGGTCGAAAAATGCTCCGTCAAGCTGGATGGCCAGGATGAGACCCCGCCGCTCGTCTCCAATGACAACAAGGTCTTCTCCCTGCGCTCCAGCCCCATGCGCACGGATGCTGGGGAGGTGATCGGCCGTATCTGGATCGTCAAAGACCGCTCTGAAATGCGCGTGCTGGAAAATCAGCTGCGTGAATCCCAGAAGATGGGCACCATTGGTCAGCTGGCCGGGGGGATTGCCCATGACTTCAACAATCTCCTCACCGCCATCCGCGGCAATCTCACCCTCGCTGAGCTGACACCTGCATCCAACCAGGCCGGCGTGCGTGACAAGCTGCAAAACGCCAGCCACGCCACCACGCGTGCGGCGGAGCTGGTGAAATCCCTCCTGGGCTACTCACGCCGCAGCACCGGAGTCACCGTGCGCAAGACCATGAATCTCAAGCGCCTGCTGGCGGATGTGCAGAACCTGCTCAAACACAGCGTGGACCCGCGCGTGACCATCCAGATGCGTGGCGGCATGGATGCCTCCTACGCCACAGGAGACGCCACCCAGATCGAGCAGGTCATGCTGAATCTCTGCCTCAATGCCCGCGATTCCCTGCCTGCAGACAAAGGCGTGATCGAGATCGCGGTGGAAAACGTGACGCATCGTCTGCCCTCCAAGGCTGGCGAGAGCAATGACAAAGCCGACTTTGTCATGCTCGTGGTGCGCGACAACGGCCACGGAATCTCAGAGGAGCACCGCTCCCGCATTTTTGAGCCCTTCTTCACCACCAAGGCCGGCAGCAAGGGCACCGGGCTCGGGCTCTCCACGGCGCAGGACATCGTGCGTGAGCATGGAGGCTGGATCGAATTTGACAGCGAGCTGGGTCGTGGCAGCGAGTTCCGCGTGTTCCTGCCGCGTCTGCTCAATCCCGAGCAGGTGGACGAAGATGCCGGACCCCCGATCGACAACAGCCCTGCCATCAATGCCCCCATCGGCGGGCAGACCACCATCCTGGTGGTGGATGACGAAGCCCCGGTGCGCTCCATCGCCACGAACATGCTCGGCTTCCTCGGCTACCGCGTGCTGGAGGCTGCCGACGGCCAGCAGGCGCTGGACATCCTGCTGCGCACCAAGGAGAAAGTGGACGCCGTGCTGCTGGACATCTACATGCCCAAGCTCTCCGGCCGCGACACCTTCAAGGAGCTGCGTGCCGTGGGCAACGACGTGCCCGTGGTGGTCTGCAGCGGCTTTGTCATTGATCCGGACGAATTCACCCTCCTCAGCCAGGGGCGTACGCCGCCCGTGGACATCATGCTCAAGCCCTACTCCCTGGACGGGCTGAGCAAAGCGCTGGCCAAGGCCGTGCAGAAGCCGCAGAGCGAGGGGGGCATTTTTGACCTCTCCGCCAACCGCTCCATGCAGCAGGCGCCCATGCTCGTTTCCTGAGTCGATTGATGGTTTGAATGCCGGCCCCCTGCCTCCACGGCTGGGCCGCTGCCTGCCGGAGAGGCATCTTTCTCCTTTCCGCAGGCCGTAAAGGCGCTAAGATGCCAGCCCCCATGATCAAAGTCGGCCTCGTCTCCCTCGGTTGCGCAAAAAACCTCATCGACTCGGAAATCATGATCGGCCACCTCCAGCAGGCTGGCATGGTCATGACACCTGAGCCTGAACTTGCGGATGTGCTCATCGTGAACACCTGCTCGTTCATCGACATGGCCAAGAAGGAGAGCGTGGGTGCGGTGCATGATGCCGTGGACGGCCGTGCCGGATCCAAGAAGCGCGCCAAGCAGAAGATCATCGTGGCGGGCTGCCTCTCCCAGCGGTTTTCCACGGAGCTTCCGGGCCTCATGCCGGAGGTGGACGCCTTCATCGGCCTGGACCAGATCACGCAGGTGGCGCCGATCATCCAGAATCTCGTGGGCACCAAGGAGCACGAGCAGGAAAATCTTGTCACCAAGCAGCCGCAGTACATTCCGGACTACGACACGCCGCGCTTCCGCCTGACACCACAGCACATGGCGTACATCAAGATCGCCGAAGGGTGCAATCATCCCTGCTCCTTCTGCATCATCCCGCGCATCCGCGGCCGCCACCGCAGCCGTACGCAGGAGAGCATCATCAAGGAGGCGCGCCAGCTGGTGGCCGCCGGCGTGAAGGAGATCAACCTCATCTCCCAGGACACGACCTACTTCGGCATGGACAAGTGGACCGAAGAACGCCCGAAGCCGCGCAGCGGCGTGGACTCCAGCAAGGGTGAGTCGCTTTCCACCCTCATTCGTGAGCTCAACAAGATCGAGGGGGACTTCTGGATCCGCCTGCTCTACACGCACCCTGCGCACTGGAGCGACGATCTCATCCAGGCCATTGCCGAAAGCCCCAAGGTGGCGCGTTACATCGACATGCCGTTGCAGCACATCAGCGACCACATGCTGGACCTGATGAAGCGCGAGACCGACGGCGCCTACATCCGCGATCTGATCAAGCGCATCCGCGCAGGCATCCCCGGCATTGCCATCCGCACCACCTTCATTGTGGGGTTCCCCGGCGAAACTGAGGCTGATTTCAACGAGCTGCTGCAGTTTATCGAGGACACCAAATTTGAGCGCGCGGGCGTCTTCAACTACTCCCGCGAGGAAGGCACCCGTGCCGCCAAGATGGAGGACCAGCTGCACCATATGACCCGCAAGGCCCGCTGGAACGAGGCCATGCGTGCCATCCAGCGCAGCGTGGAGTCCTTCAACACCACCCTTGTGGGCCGCAAGATGCGCGTGCTGGTGGAAGAGCCCGGCGTGGCCCGCAGCGAGATGGACGCCCCGGACATCGACACCACGGTGTTTGTGAACAAGAAGCTGCCGGTGGGCAGCTTTGCTGAAGTCACTGTGAAGGAGTGGCGCGGCTACGATCTCGTTGCCGCCTAGTCCTTGCTTTCAGACTTCGGAACGGGCATCACTCCGATGCCTTGGGGCTGAAACGCGCTGCCACACGGTCCACGCCGCCACGGGGGCCTGCGACGGGTTTGAATCCGGCGACCTGATCCCAGCTCGTTTTTTCCGGATAGGGATAGAGCGGCATGTTGATCTCGGTTTTGCCATCCACCACACGCTGCGCGTCGAGGGTGTGGGGGGCTTCGCCTTTTTCGCGCCAGGTCATGACGAGACCGAGCATGTCCGGCAGTTTGTTGATGCCGGGGCCGGGGCCATGGCTCATGCCGGGGACGATGTAGAGCTTCATGAAGTCGGCCAGCTTTTCCAGGGAGCCGCACTGGGCGGCGGCGCGCTCGTAGTAGTCGAGGGTGGCGTGGTAGGGGACGCAGGAGTCGGCGGAGCCGGAGATCATGATGAGTTTGCCGCCACGTTTGGCGAAGGGGGAGAGGTCGGGGTTCTCGGCGTTCAAATAAGGAGCCAGCGCAGCGGTGTAGGTGTCGATGTCCTTGCCAAAATCGAGGCTCAGGAGGTCTTTGTCCTTCCCGAAGACCCAGTTGAAAAGATAGAGGTGGCCGTGGGCGATCTTGAAGGAGCTGCCGAAGGGGATGCCATTGAAGATGCGCTCTCCGGTGATGGCGTGCTTTGGACCTGTGAAGAGTTTTCTCAGGGCCTCGGCGTGTTTGTCTGTCAGTGTCGGGTCTTTTTTGCGGGCCAGGGAGATCACGGCCTCGATGTCCTTGTCGTTGCAGCGTGGATCAGAGACGAGTTTGCCGGCGGTCTGCGGGATCTCACGCGCGGCCATGTATTCATTGCCTGCGGCGATGATGTTTTCCTCCTGCGCGGCGGAGAAGGGGCACTGGTGGAAGATCTGCTCATTCCACAGGAAGTAGGCGTGCAGCGGTGTGCGGCAGTGAGCGGGAACGTTGGCGATGATGCCGTCATAATCTTCGGGGTAGCGCTGAGCCTCCTGCATGGCCTGCTGACCGCCGGTGGAGCCGCCGTTGAAGTAAGAGTATTTGGGCAGGCTTCCGTAACAGGCTGCGATGACCTGCTTGGCCGTGGTGGTCATGAGGTGCGTGGCGCGGTAGCCGAAGTCTTTCCAGACATCCGGCTTGCCCACGCCGGAGTAGGCGTCAGGTGCGGTGCCCATGTCGGTGGTGGCGACTGCGTAGCCACGAGCCATGTAGCCCAGCAGGCTGCCCGAATTGATGCGCCCCGCTGCGCCACCATTGCCAAGGCCGATGAAGCGGTTGTTCCATTTCGACGTCTCAGGCAGGCAGATTTCGACATTGATGTGGGAGTCCTTCCCCGGTGTGAGCAGGAGCTTCACCACCGTGTGTGGAGGCACCTTTTTGTCTTCCGTGCCGAAGTGTTCGGCGGAAACGATCTTTCCAGACTCGATGGGAAGCTGCTGGATGGTGGCGAGAGGGTCGGCAGCCTGAGCTGCCGCCGTGGCGATGATGCCAAGAAAAAAGAAGCGGACGAGAGAGTGTTTCATGTCTCAGACGATGAAGATGCGGATGACCGTTGAACTGCGGCTGATGCGCCAGAGGGCATGAGTTCAACACACCTCTGACGGCTCTTTCTTGCAACTCACGATGACACTTTTCGCATCCATCACCGCTTAGCGTCTGCTGGAGCGTCTTTTTTTGGTTGTTTTGGCCTGCGGCTGCATGGCCTGGCGGATCTCCTCCGGGCTGAGGATGATGGCGTGACGAATGGTGACTGGCTCGGCAGCAGCCTCAACGGCGGGCTGCGGGCTGATGGAAACTGGGGGGGGCTCGATGACGGCAGGTGTGGAGAGCGTGGGAGCGATGGCTGCCATCACTGCAGCAGGCTGGGCGGGTGAAGCGGGGGCCGGTTTTTCAGGGATGGATGTCGACGCGGCTTCTTTTGCCGCCGTGGCAGTCGATGAAGGAAGCTGGTTGTCGGGCACAACAGTGGCACGTCGTACGATGACTGTTTCGGCATCTGCCACCGCAGGAGGCGGGGTGGGTGATGTGGATGCCACCACCTCCGGTGAGGAAATATTTTCCGCCGCTGGTGCAGCGGCCACCATGGCCGGCATTGACGCCGGAAGCGCAGATTCCGCTGGAGGCGGTGTGGAGGTCAGAGCGGGCGTTTCGACGGGGATCTGATGGATGACAGGCAGTGACTTCGGTGCCGAAGGAACTTCTATTGCGGGTGGAACCGCCACCTCTGTGGCCGGTTTCTCATTCGAGGGCAGCTTCGTTTGTGCCGATGCGGTGGCTGCAATTCTCTTTGATGCGTCTTCAGGGAGATTGCCAAAGATCATCCATGACAAGACGCCCAGCAGAAGAATCGTCGCGCTGAGTGCCACCCAGGGGAAATGAAAGACCGGCCGGACCGGGCGCTGATAAAACTCGAAGGGCTTGATGTGAGGAGCGACTGGCGTCTGGCGAGGCTCCTCAGGCTGCTGCACAGACGTGGCTTCGACAGGGGGCCAGTCCTCTTCAAAGTCGGAGACGAAACCTGCGCTCTCCATTTCTCCGATCTGGACAGGGGGCTCATCACCCTCATCGGTGTCAGCGTAGGTGATGGTGAGATGCTGGCAGAGCTTTTCAGTAAAGTCTGCTGTGCTGGGCAGGGGGCTGCCGCCATGCACAGACTGCAGGCACTCAAGCAGGTAGCCTGCAGCTGAGGAGGGCACGCTGACGGGGAATTCGGTGATGCTCCGCATTTGTCCCACACCAGAGAGGAGATAGGCAGCCAGACAGATGAGGGAACGCTGGCGCTCCTCCCGCGCGACGAGGACATCAGTCTCCTGCACGGAGCCGAAATCGCCGAGGCCAAGGTCGATCAACTGCGGGCGGCAGAGGCAGCGCATGGTCTTGTGGAGACGAAGCTTGACCATGAATTTTGGCCAGACATCCAGGCGCTTCTGGTGCAGGCGCTCCAGGTCTCGGGGGGCAACAGGGCCGTCATAGCCGACGCAGAGCTGAATGTTAGCCGGGTCCAGGTTTACCTGGTGTACGCCGGTTTCCAGGGCCTGCTCCAAGCCCGAAAGGATCTGGCGCATCAACAGAGTGACCTCCACGGGATTGAGCGTGCCCCGTCTGGCCATCAGGCTGCCGAGGCTCATGCCGGGTTCGCGAGCCTCGGAGAGAAAGGCCCAGTCCGGCCCCTGCCAGTGCTGAATCATGTGCAGGAGATGGCCCTGCCGGGCGGGATCCTGCCGCCATGACTGGGCTGGCATAGGAGTGAATTCCGAGTGGCTGACAATGCGCTCCGGCGGCAGCAGGTGCAGGGTGACCGTCTGCGCTCCACAAACATTCACAGCAGGAATGGCAAAGGGGTGGCAGCCAGCCAGCTCAGGGGTCTCTATCCGGAAGCTGGCGCCAAAGAGTGTCTTGAGCGGAATGTTTCCCAGCAGCTGGTGCTGAAGATGTGATATGGGCAGCGAGGCCTCATCAGCCGCCAGCAGCATTCGGGGATTGCGCGCCTGAACGAGAGTCACCAGGGAGCAAAGCGCTTCGCGCACTTCAGTGCGCAGGGTTTTGAGTGTGATGGAAGTCTCAGAGGGCTTGGTCAGCACCTGCCTGAGCAGAAAGCGCAGTGCGGATGGCAGTTCGGCGATGACGCCAAAGTTTTCAGGGTTGCCGCCAGCGTAAGGCTGCCCGGTCATCAGCAGAAAAAGCAGGTGGCAGATGTCGCGCACGAGTGAGGTGCAGGCACCGTGGTGCGACAAACCGTAGTCAAACACACGCAGCTGCAGGTATTCCTCTTCCTGTGAGGTCACCAGCACACGCTCCAAGCGCAAGGTGGAAAGGAGCGCCGCATTCTCCTCGTTTTCGGAGAGATCCTTGAGGAGCTGTTTCACCAAGGCCAGCGAGATAACGGGCGGCTGTGCGCCTCTCCTGCGAACGTAGTCCTGCACAAACTCGCCATCGTTGAGATGAGTGATGTAGTAAGGCATGTCGTCATCCATGCCGGATTCCAGAACAGACATGAACGACGGGCCTTGGATCCTCGCGGCTTGTCGCAGCAGCTCGCAGGTTTTCAGATGAAACTCCGCCCCCATGACTGGCTGGGGCGCGATGGGAGCTGGAGCTGAAAAGCTTTGAGGCTGGTAGAAACGGTGCAGACAGCGTGCACGCACGCGTGGGCTTTGCACCAACCGACGTCTGCCCGAGGTCTTGGCAATGATGCGGGCATTGGAGCGCTGCGGGAGGGATTGCTTGCGTTTGAGCAGCCAGCTTTCGGGTTTGACCCATCTGCGGACAGTAGGCACTGTCGGGTCGGGTTCGGGGGAGGCTGTCCCCGTCACCACATGAAGCTCCACCAGACGACTGTTTCCTCGGTCGTAGGCCAGCATGACCGTCTCATCCTTGGCACGGGGCAGCATGATGGGAGCACCATCGCGGTGCTTGGCCAAAGAGAGGGATCCTAGAAGTTGCTGACCAGCAGTCGTCATTCGGTCTGTCTATATGGAAAATTGAGTGAGTTGTGTTTAATGGGCCCGTTGTTTATTAAATATGAGCATTGCGACTCAATATTGCAATGGAAATTATGTGTTGTAGATGTAAGTTTGAAAAACAAGGTTGAGTATGATTGAAGTTACCGGTGGTATAACCAAGTCGGGGCATTTCTAAAGGGCTCTGATTGAGCTCGAAAGATCCGGCGAGGGCTTGCTCTCCGTGTACGCACCTGCCATCCTCCCGTCATGACACGCACCATCCTGGCCATCGGCGCGCACTATGATGACTGCCCATTCGGCATCCCCGGAACTCTGCTGCGGGCTGTGCAGAAGCATCAGAGGGTGGTCATTCTGAGCCTGATCGGCGACTACACAAACTGGCCTCCGGTCAAAGGCAGGGAGCAAGGGCTGCTGGAGCTTTCCAGGCAACTGGCTGCTGAGCGTGGCATCGAAATGCGCTTTCTGGGTTACAAGAGCCTGGGCTTTGAGCCCACGCTGGAAACCAAGCGTGCGGTGGCGGAAGTGGTGGCCGAGGTGAAGCCGGACACCGCTTTCATGCTGTGGCCGCGTGACCGCCACCCCGATCATGAAGCGGCCAGTGCCATCTGCCACGCTGCGCTCTATCAGCCGGCGCGTTTGCTCGGGCGCGATGACATGAAGACGCCCTCCAAAGTGTTTTGGTATGACAATGGCCCAGGGCACACCATTGGCTTTGAGCCGGACACGTTTGTTGATATTACTGCCGAATGGCCTGCGGCCAATGAGTGGCTGGGGCGCCTGATGGCCTACGTGCGCAAGGAGGACTATGATCCTGCCAAAACGGATGCCGCGATGGAGACGAAGAGCGTGCTTTCCCGTTATCGTGGACTGACCTGTGGTGTCAGATACGCAGAAGCATTCAAAGGCGTGAAGCCGGTGGTGAATGCTGAGTTTTGAGATACCACCCCGAGGGTGGTACCCCCGGTAGGATTCGAACCTACGACAAATTGATTAAGAGTCAACTGCTCTACCAACTGAGCTACGGAGGCATTTGATCCCCGCCACATATGTGCCGGGTCAGCAAAGGGGACGAGAGCTTTAATCGAGTCTGGGCTCTGTGCAAGTGAGTTTTTAATGTTGAGGGTCAACTTTCTGCTGCTTCCACCGGCTGATGTGGTTTCACAGCGGGTTTTTCCGGGTGTTTTTCAGCTGGAGCTGTGCTACTCCGCCTGCATGCGTGCGCTGCTGCTCCCGGCCCTTTTTTTTCTGCAAACCTCCCAGGCGGCAGAGCTGCCTCTGGCGATCACGATGGGCGGGCAGCCAGGGCCTTATTCGATTGCACGATGGAAAAGCGACTGGCCGGGCTGTCAGTTTGAAGGCGGCATCGCCCAAGGGCGGGTGGAGGTGGTCGAGAGTGATTCACTCAAATGGCTGAGAGTGAATTTTGCCGTGGGGAAGATCGGTCCTGAGCAGGGAGGCGCTGGCTGGCGCATGCCGTTTGGAAGAAATGAAGAGGCGGTGCTCAGCTATACGATGCGTTTCAGCAAGGACTTTGACTTCATCAAAGGCGGCAAGCTGCCCGGTCTGTGCGGCGGGCCGGACAATGTGAGCGGCGGCCGAAGGGCCACGGGCACAAATGGCTTCTCAGCACGTCTGATGTGGCGTAAGGAGGGCCGTGGAGAAGCCTATGTGTATCACAAAAATCAAAAGGGCGACTATGGGGACAGCTTTGCCTTTCCGCCTGAGTTTCGCTTTCCCACCGAGGTGCCGATCCAAGTGCGGATCGCCGTGACGATGAACACCGTGGGAAAACGTGATGGCACGCTCTTTGTGTGGATCGACGGCAAGCGTCTGGTGAAAAAAACCGACATGGAATGGCGCACGGTGGACAGCTTTGGCGTGGATGGTCTCTATTTTGAAACCTTCCATGGCGGCGGCGATTCCTCATGGGCGCCCACGCATGCCTGCTGGGCGGAGTTTGCAGAGATGAAGGTGGCCCGATGAGGATCGTCAAGAAACAAACTCAAGCCCGGACGCGGGAAAAGATGTCCGGCTTTTGGATTTGAGCGTAGCCCGCCGTCTGTGCGGAGAGGTTATTTCACCTCGATCAACTGCACTGCGTCTGCGCCTACGATGCCGTCGGTATCCTTGTTGCTGATGGTGATGACGGCGGGTTTGTCTGCACTGAACGAGAAGGTGCCTAGGCTGATGAAGAGATCGTCGATGGCAGGGGCTTTGCGTTGGTTCACCATCACTGTGTTCGTGCCGCCGACGTGTTCGATGCTCACGGGAACGTTGCTGGCACGATTGGTGGCGGAGACATAGGACATGCGGACGTCATACTTGCCTGAGGAGGGAACCTTGATGCGGTAGGTAATGGTCTTGGCACCTTTCTCGGTGTTGGCATCGTGGAAGCTTGAGCCATCCACCGGAGCCCCATAGGAGCTGGCAGTCCAATGCCCCATCCTTTCAGCAAACTCTTCGGTCATGACGATGCCCGGCAGCTTGGCGGAGCGGATCATCTTGGCCATGGCGGCGAGTTCGAGCACGGCTTTCTGTTCCAGGAGTTTCTTCTGCAAGGCGGGCACGTCGATTTTCTGCACCGGGGATTGCGCCTTGAGCGCCATCACAGCGGCAAGACCTGAGGCCTGGCCCAGAGCCATGTACACGGGCTCCATGCGCAGCGAGCAGTAGGCGATGTGGCTGGCGGAGAGGCATACCGGGACGAGCAGGTTTTCGCATTCAACGATCTTGGGTGTCAGGCTGCGGTAGGGGATCTGGTAAGGCAGTGCAGGGGTATCCTGAAAGCTGCCCTCGTCCCGCACGGTGCCGTCTTCGGCCAAGATGCGCTGCACGATGTGGCAGTCGATGAGGAAGGAGCCCATGCCGACTGAGTCGGTTTTGAAGATGTCGGTCTGCAGATCTTTCTGCACCATGACGTAGTCGCCGATCATGCGGCGGCCTTCGCGGATGTAGAGGGCGTAAGGCCAGTGGGCATTGTCGGTGAACTCGTCTTTGCACAGACCCCAGGAGTTCGCTTGATCACGCAGGCTCTGTGGCACGCGCTCATCATGGCCGAGGAACCACAGCATGCCCTGGATGAAGTCGGTGTGGTCCTGCCAGATGCGTGCGCGGGTGGCGGCATCGCCATCCGGGTAGTCGAAATTGGCACCAGGGTAGTCGGTGGAGAAAAGGCCCTGCGCATTGAGGTCGTATTTGTCATTGGCGGTTTTGCCGAGATGGAAAAGGCGACCAAAGCGGATGCCGGGGAAAGCCTGGATGAGGCGCAGCAGCAGCTCGTAGTGTGCAGCGTCGTAGCTGGCGGGTTTGGGGAAGGGAACCTTGATGTCCTCTCGCTGAGTGACGCAGATGCGGAAGTTGTAGCTCTGGGTGCGCTTATCCGCGCTGCCAGGTGCCAGCTTGGAGTCTGGAAAGACTCCGTAGATGGGCTTTCCCTGTGCATCCAAGCCGGAGATGCTCACGGGGGTGCCGTGGATGTAGCTCGGGCCTTTGCCACCGATGCTGGGGCAGTCGCTCTCCATCACCTCAACGGTACGTGGGCGGATGGGCATGGGGTGGTAGCCAGCGAGCGGCTCGCCGTATTGAGCGGTGCTTTCACGGCCGACGATGTAGCTGACTTTGGCGGCCGCCATGAGATCGCCCTCATAAGTAGCATCGATGAATTCTTTGCCGTGGTAGGTGGTGCCGTCTCCAGTGGTCAGGCTGGTGATGCGTGCGCCGTCTTTGGTAATCGACTTGAGCGACTGTGCCGCGATCACCTTCACCCCGGCTTCTTTGAGCATGGCCTGAAAGGCTGCCATGTTGGCACCAGGCTCGGCATACCACATGGGGGTGTCAGGCTTCAGGGCGGCGGCGCGGGCGAAGTACTCACGGGGAAAGCCGCCGATGGTCTCCTGCTTGCCCACGTCTGTGCTGGTCAGACCGCCTGTGACCATGCCTCCGATCCATTTCGTGGGCTCGATGACCACGACGGAGGCACCCTCTCGTGCAGCCACAATACCGGCAGCCAGTCCGGACGGCGTACCGCCGTAAATCACGAGATCAAAATCTGCCGCGCAAATGGAGGAAGTGAGGCCGAGAAACAAAAACAAACGATGCAGGGACATGAGGTGAAAAAAGAGCATGCGGCCTCGCCATGCATCTACTTTCCACCTCACTTAGTCAGTCTAAAGCAATCACTGCTTGGCGAAGGCCTCGTAGGCTTCAGCGACCTTGCCTTCCTTCTCGTCTCCTTTGTGGAAGTAGAAGAGGTGGCGGAGCAGGGTGTACTCGCCTTTTTTCAGCTCATAGGCACCGTCAGGAGCGTTCTTGTCCAAGGCCTTGGTACCGAAGGGGTTGGCGGTGAAAAGGCCGTAGTCGCGCACATGCCATGGGGTGGGGAAGCGGAAGCTGGAGGGATGGTTCAGCATGGCCACGCCGAGCTTTTCTCCGCCCACGGTGCCGTAGTAGTCGCACCACTTGGCGCGCTTGCCCCAGGCTTCGACATCGGTGATGCCTTCGCTGTTGATGATGTGGCCGCTGCCCTTTTTGTTTTTCTCGATATGGACCGCCATTTCGGTGGGCACGCGGATGCTCAGACCCGCATCCTTTTTGTCTTCAAAGTTCACGGGGCCTTCGGTGGCGAGAAGGATCTGCTTCATCTCGATGCTGCGGGTGCCTTCACCAGCGGTGAAGATCATGGTGCGCTCTTCTTCCAGGTACTTTTTGCCGCTGGGGTCGAGGTAGTCGATGATGGAGACGAGCACGGCGGAGTCCGCCTTGGCTTCCAGAGTCTTGAATTCGCGGTGCTTTTCGCTGCCCAGTGACTTTACACGCTCGGCCATCTTTGCGGAGTCGCCAAAGGTGGCGCGCTCGGCCCAGGACTCGATGCCATTGATGCCCTCATGGCCAAAGCAGATGCCGCGATGATGCGGGTGGTCGTGCTGCTCGCCTTCGACATTGGCCATCGGGTAGTTGCGGGTCATCTGCTTGCCGGTGGGGCCAAAGACTGGGGCGAGGTAGGGCTTGTTGGCCTGATCCACGACGTATTCGGCAAAGACCTGGCCGTCCACCTTCACGATGGCGCCGCCCGTGGCGGTTTTTTCAACGGTGAACTGGGCCGCGCTGGCGAGCGAGGTGAGGAGGAAGGAGGCGAGAAGGAGTTTCATGGGTGGTGGGAAGGAACGTGGGGGAGATTGGAATGCTTTCGGCGGAGATCAATCCCAGCCACGGAAGAATTCGAGAGCCGTGCGGGTGGTGTCTGCCGCCACTGCTTCCACAGGCTCTCCACGCAGACCTGCGACGGCGCGGGCGGTGTCCGCCACATAAGCGGGTTCGCAGCGTTTGCCACGGTGTGGCATCGGCGCAAGGTAGGGGGCGTCGGTTTCGAGCATGTATTTCCCGGCGGTAACAGCGCGGGCGGTGTCGGCCATGAAGCCGGGATTTTTAAAGCTGACGATGCCGGTGAAGGAGATCAAGTGGCCGCGCTCCAGCAGGGGCTGTGCCTGCTCGAGAGTGCCGGTGAAACAGTGGAAGACGCCGCGAAGGCTGCCGCTGAATGGCAGGACGAGTGCGGTGAGGTCCTCCCAGCTTTCGCGGTTGTGCAGGATCACATTAAGCTTCAGCTCTGAGGCGAGCTGGAGCTGTGCAGTGAGCACCCGGGCCTGATGCGCCTTCCAGTCGGCCAGGGCAAAGCCCTCGGGCGGAGCGTGGAAGTAATCGAGACCGATCTCGCCGATGGCGCAGACTTTGGGATGCCGGGCCAGCGTGCGCAGTTCGTCGATCCAGGAGTCGCCGCTGACTGAGTCGGCATCACAGGGATGAATGCCCACGGCCACGCGCACGTCGGGTTCGTTTTCGACCAGGGCCAGCAGCTTGCGGGCGTTTTCAAGATCCGTGGCAGGAGCCACCATGCGGGAGACACCGGCGTTGCGTGCGCGCTCCAGAATGGCGGGCAGGTCGCCGTCGAACTGTCTGCTGCCGAGGTGGGTGTGCGTGTCGAAAAACATGGTCAGCGCCTTCGCATTTTGGGGGCGGGTGTCAAGCCTCGTGAATTACTCCTTTCCCAGGAGGCTTGGTTCGTGATAAACCACATGCATGTCATTCCGCCGACTGCTTCTGGTTTTGCTCTGCCTGCCAGCCTTTCTGAGCGCCGCACCGGAGGATTATTTCGGCATCCGTGTGATCGATGAGCACACCGGGCGCGGAGTGCCGCTGATCACGCTGAAGACGACCAACCACATCGCCCTGACGACGGACAGTGCTGGGTGGATCGCCTTTAATGAGCCCGGGCTGACGAACCGCGCGGTGTTCTTCAGCATCGAGGGTCCAGGATATACGGTGCTAAAAGATGGCTTTGGCTTCACCGGCGTGAAGCTGACGCCTATGGCGGGAAAGTCGGTGGAGGTGAAGGTGCTGCGCACCAACATCGCCGAGCGCATGTGCCGGCTGACGGGGCAGGGCATCTATCGTGACAGCACCCTGCTGGGGCATGAGCCGCCGCTGCCCAGCCCCAATCTCTCGGCGGATGTGATGGGCCAGGACTCCGTGCAGGTGGTGCCATGGAAGGGGCGCTACTTTTGGATCTTTGGCGACACGCTGCGTCCCAACTACCCGCTGGGAAACTACCACTCCACAGCTGCGTGGAGTGATGCGCCGGACAAAGGCGGGCTGGAACCCGAGCACGGCATCCACTTTGAGTACATCACCGATGAAAACCGGGCGGTGGCCAAGATGATCCCGATGGAGGAGCCCGGTGCTGTGTGGCTCTTTGGCATGCACACCGTGATGGACGGTCAGGGCAAGGAGCATCTGATGTCCCACTACTCGCGCTGGCGCGATCTGGGCAAGCGGCTGGAGCATGGGCTGGCGGAGATGGATGAAGCGAGCGGGCGCTTCCGGCGCATCGCGGTGCTGGGGGATGAGTTTGAATGGCAGCACCCGCAGGGCAATGCGGTGTGGGTGAAAGGGGCGGACGGAGACTGGATCTACTTCTCCACACCCTTCTGCCGCGCGCGCGTGAAGGCGGATTATGATTCTGTACAGAACACCTCAGCCTATGAGTCGCTGGCGTGGTCTGCCGAGCGTGGTGATTACGTCTGGCAGAAGACGCTGCCGCCCACGACGCAGAAGGATGAGGAGAAGCTGATCGCTGAAAAGAAGATGCCCGCTGAAAAGGCACGAATGCAGGTGGTGGATGCGCAGACAGGAAAGCCGGTGCGCCTGCATGCCGGCAGCGTGCACTGGAACAAGCACCGCGAGCGCTGGATCATGATCGCCGTGCAGCAGGAGGGCGGAGACTCTTATCTCGGAGAAGTGTGGTATGCAGAGGCCAGGCAGATCGACGGCCCCTGGCGCAAGGCGGTCAAAATCGCCACACACCCGAAGTACAGCTTCTACAACCCAAGCCATCACGCTTTCTTTGATCAGCAGGATGGCCGCCTGATCTATTTTCAGGGCACCTATGCTGAAACCTTCTCTGGCAATCCCGTGGCCACACCGCGCTATGACTACAATCAGATCATGTATCGCCTTGATCTGGATGATGAGAGGCTGAAGGCGGCGCGGGTGGAGTAAAGAAGTGCGTGACGAAAAAGGCACACGGGTCGTCTTCTCGCCGCCTGCGGATTCGGCATTCATGCCTGCATGGAATCACGGCGTTGGGAGGAATGGCTGGTCTTCTTTGGAAGGGCTGGCATCGGCATGCTGGCATGGCTGGGGCAGCTCACGGTGCTGATGCAGGAGCTGATGATCGGGCTGCGCAGCGGTGTGTGGCGGCTGAAGCTGGTGGCGCAGCAGATCGTGGCGATTGGCTATGGATCTCAGCTGGTGGTGGTGGTCACCGGAGCCTTCACGGGTGCGGTGTTTGCGTTTCAGTCTTATGCCAAGTTCAAGGAGTTTGGCATTGAGACGACCGTCGGGGCCATTGTGTCAGTGGCGCTCTGCCGTGAGCTGGGCCCGGTGCTGGCAGGGCTGATGGTGGCCGGGCGCGTGGGTGCGGCGATGGCGGCGGACATCGGCACCATGAAAGTAACCGAGCAGATCGACGCCCTGCGAGTGATGGGCGTGCATCCGGTGGACTACCTGGTGCTGCCGCGTTTTCTGGCCATGTGCATCTCCATGCCGCTGCTGGTGGCGGAGAGCATCTCCTTTGGGCTGATGGCTGCCTATGCTCTCATCGTGTACGGCTTTGATGTGCCTGGCAGCTGGTTCTGGGGGCACGTCGTGGAGCATACCGAGGTGCTGGATGTGGGCATCGGCATGTTCAAAGGCTGGGTGTTTGGCATCATCATCACGCTCATCAGCTGCCATCAGGGATTGGGTGCGGAGAATGGCGCGGTGGGCGTGGGCCTGGGGACGACACGTGCGGTGGTGTATTCATCCCTGGCCATTCTGATCTCGAATTTCTTTCTGACGATCGCGTTGAACTACGTGTCGCCATTGGGGTCGGAGCCTTGAGGATTGCTCAATGTTTCGTGCCCGAGGCTTCTTGCGTTTTGATCCACTGAATGCCCAGCGGAATGCCTTCATTCAGCATGGAGTCGTAATGATCGCCGGTGGACACTTCGACATGCTTGACTGTCTTGCCAGCCCTTTGCATGCGCTCGGCATAAGCATGGATGCTGGCGGGTGAGATCTTGGAATCATCCAGCGCATTGAAGAGCAGGACCGGGCAGTTAATTTGCTCCGCATTCCGAAACGGTGAGTTTTCCTCCACAAACTTGCGAAACCCTGGGACGCCGGTGTTGAGTTGAGAGATGACTTTGGCGCCGTAGTGATTCTCCAGATCGGTGGCGGGTGCGTAAGCGATGCAGCCGCGCAGCGAGGGCAATTTTTGAGCGAGATTCAATGCCACGACACCTGCGGAGCTATGGCCGACGGCATAGACAGGAGAGTTGCTGAGAAAGGGATGTTTTGCTCTGGCCAGCTGCAGCGCCGCAGAGGCGTCCTTGAGGCCGCCCTGGCTTTGAATGAAAGAAGAGATGGCTTTGATGACGCCAGCATCGGTCACTGGGTCATCAGGCCATGGGCCGCTCAGACTGTAGGCCACGACGGCAAACCCAGCTTTCACATAGGGCAGGTGCTCGGGTACATCGCCATCTCCCAGATCCATTCCGTGAAACATGCGCGTTCCAGCCGCTGCGATCAGGACGCATGGAATGGAGCCCCCTTTCATGGTGGAGGAATGATAGACCCATACCTGATTGCCGTTCTCAGCGATCTTGTATTCTTTCCGAACGATGTCCGCAGGAATAACAGCACTGTTTTCGGACGCCGATGACTGGGCCGACGATGTTGATGTTGTTAGGACAAAAGCGGAAAGAGCAGACAAAATAAGTCTCATGAAATCAAAGGCTAATGGGCGTCCAGAACGGCCACAATGCAAAAATAGGAAGGATGCTTCTTTCTTGCTCTTTTTGAGGCGGCCCGGTAGCCTCGCTCGGAAATTCAACCAACCAACCCAACCATCCCATGTCTGCTAATCTTGCTGAAATGCTCGGTACGATGATTTTGGTGCTCCTGGGCGACGGTGTCGTCGCCAACGTGGTGCTCAAGCAAACCAAAGGCAACAATGCTGGCTGGATTGTGATTACTGCGGGCTGGGCATTGGCCGTGGCGATTGCAGTTTATTGTGTGAACTCCATCAGCGGTGCGCATTTGAATCCTGCCGTGACTCTCGGGCTGGCGGCCATCGGCAAATTCAGCTGGGCACTGGTTCCTGGGTACATTTTCTCGCAGCTGGCTGGTGGATTCCTCGGAGGTATTTTAGTCTGGCTGGCCTACCTGCCGCACTGGCCCGCCACGGAGTCTGCGGGGGACAAGCTGGCAGTCTTCAGCACCGGCCCGGCGATTCGGCACACGGTTGGCAATGTGGTTTGTGAAGTGATCGGCACAGCCATGTTGATGCTCGGCATTCTGGCCATCCTTTCTCCCGCCAATCTGGTGCCCAATTCAGGTTTCGACAAAGGCCTGGCCCCAGCGCTGGTCGGACTGCTGGTGGGCTCCATCGGTCTGTCACTTGGTGGTCCTACTGGATACTCACTCAATCCCGCCCGCGATCTCGGGCCACGCATAGCCCACTTTGTGCTGCCCATTCCTGGCAAAGGCGACTCCGACTGGGGCTACGCCTGGATTCCCGTGGTGGGGCCGATCATCGGTGGTGTGGTGGGCGCCTTGGTTTACTCGGCGCTGTGGGCGGCAGCGTGATAGTCTTGCAGCGTCAGCCATATCGACTATCTTCACCCCAACATGTTGGAGGATGCAAAATGACCCCGGAGCAATTCGCAGCACAGATGCGACAAGCACGCTTGAAGTCGCCCTTGAAAACACGCGACGAGGCGCTGAAGCAATTCGCCGAGGTGGAGGCTTATTTGCAGCGACACGCCTTGCAGCCGAGATCGAAGCCCTCCGGCTCTGGGCAGAAAGCAGCGGATGCTTTCGCCATTACGAGGAATTAAGCAGGCCACCTGACTCCTTTGGCTACGAGCACGAGGTGTGGTTTCCAAAATCTGGAAGCCCAAACCCGCGTGTGCTGAAAGCCACTTATGACAACTCATTTGGTGTCATGCCTGACGGCAGGGAAGCCACGCCTGTTGGCTACCTCGAACGCTTGAGACTGCAGAACCAGATTTTTGGCGATGACATCGAATTGGAAGGTGTCTTCGAACCGAGTTTTGCATTGATTCGTATCATTACCTCACAGCAGGCGATTCAAGGCAGGCCTGCCGAGATGGAGGAAATTGAGATCTTTTTCAGTCAGCGAAGCTTTCAGCGTTGTATCTGGCACGGGAAAAATGTCTGGTTTAGAGAAGCCGACAGGGTGATCTGTGCAGACACACACGGAGGAAACATCCTTGTCACCCACGAAGGAGACATGGCTGCCATTGATGTTCCAGCGATGCTGGCTCCTGACGATTTTACGCCTCAGGAGGCATGAACTGCATGATTCACTTCGGCGTATGTGGCACGAGCACGTCCGGAGACTCGTTTGTCTGACGGGCGCGCTTGGCCATCTCGCGGGCAAAGAGCTCCTGGGAACGCGCCTTCTTGGCTGCGGTGACTTGTGGCAGCTGCCAGGTGCCGTCGGCTTTGAGGACGCGGCCACGGGCGGTGTCGGCAAAGTGGACCTCAAGGATGTGCAGCAGGCGTTTGCGCGCCTCCTTGTCCTCGATGGGAGTCAGCAACTCGACGCGCTTGGAGAGGTTGCGGTTCATGAAGTCCGCGCTGGCGATGAAGACAGCGGGCTTGCCACCCTGGCGGAACCAGAAGATGCGGGCGTGCTCCAGATAGCGGTCGATGATGCTGACCACACTGATGTTTTCACTGATGCCTTTGACGCCGGGGCGCAGGCAGCAGATGCCGCGCACGTTGAGGCGGATCTTCACACCTGCCTGCGAGGCCTCATAGAGCGCCTCGATCATCTGGCGGTCTTCGAGGGCGTTCATCTTGAGCATGATTTCGGCGGCCTCTCCTTTGCGTGCGCGGGCGGTTTCGCTGCGGATCAGAGAGACCAGGCGCTCGCGCAGGCCGTAGGGGGCCATGCTGAGCTTGTTGAAATGCACGAAGCGCGAGCGGCCGGTGACGGTGTTGAAAAACGCCGAGGCATCTGCGCCGTAGTCGGCACGGCAGGTGAGCAGGCTCACATCGGTGTAGAGCTTTGAAGTGGCCTCGTTGTAGTTGCCGGTGCCGAAGTGCATGTAGCGTGTCATGTGGCCGGATTCACGGCGCATGACGAGGCAGACCTTGGCGTGTGTCTTCAGGCCAGCGACGCCATAAATGATCTGTGCACCGGCATTGATGAGGTCGGCAGCACGTTCGAGATTGCGTGCTTCGTCAAAGCGGGCCTTCAGCTCCACCAGCACGGTGACGTGCTTGCCAGCCTGTGCAGCGCGAATGAGGGCGGAGATGATGCGGCTGTTTTTGGCCGTGCGGTAGAGAATCTGCTTGATGGCGATGACGTTCGGGTCTGCCGCCGCCTCTTCCACCAGAGCCAGCACCGGATCAAAGCTCTCATAAGGATGGTGCAGCAGGATGTCGCCGCGCTTGATTGCATCGAAAATGCTCTCGCCTGGAGTGATGGACGTACTGAGGTAGCTGTCCCAGGGGTCCACCTTGAGCTCTTCAAAGCCTGAGATGCCTGCGATCTGGAAATAGGCACGCAGATCCAGTTCTCCGGGAATGTCGTAGATTTGGGCGGTGCGGGAGCCGCAGAGTTCACGGATGGTGCGTGTGTGCTCGCGTGTGGCTCCGGTTTCGATCTCGATGCGGATGGCTGGGCTCTTCAGGCGCTGCTCCAGCACCTGCTCCATCTCACTGGCGAGGTCGAAGGCGCTCTCGTCGTCCACGGTGATGTCCGTGTTGCGGCTGACGCGGAAGCGGGTCGGTGCGGAGACTTTCTCGGCAGGGAAAAACTCGCCAATGAAGAGCGTCACGACATCCTCCAGATTTACGTAGAGGTACTGGCCGCTGTCCGGGTCTGGCACAGGGACATGGCGTGGCAGATTGCCCGGCAGAGGCAGCAGCACATGGCGCTTTTCCGTTTGTCCATTGTCACCACCGGTCACAGTGCAGAGGAGAACGATGTTCAGCGCGGGAATGACCGAGCGTGCGCCGGCGTCGTCTGCCACCACCGGGGAGAGTACGGGGAAGATATGCTCGTCAAAGTACTCGCGCAGCAGTGTGCGCTGGGCCGGGGAGAGCTCTGCGGGGAGGAGGCGGCGGATGCCTTTCTCCTTCATGAGAGGAACGAGCTGCTGATGCAGAATTTCGTACTGCCGTGCTACAAAGACGGTGGCCTGCTGGTGCACCTGATCCCACTGCTGCGTGGGGGTGAGTCCGGCATTGTCACGCACGCGCAGGCCCTGCTCCCGCAGGAGCTGCAGGCCGCCGATGCGGACCATGAAAAACTCATCGAGATTCGAGGCGGTGATGGCGAGAAATTTGACGCGCTCCAGCACGGGCAGGTCCGGGCGCGCGGCCTCGTCCAGCACACGGGAGTTGAAGGCCAGCCAGCTCAGCTCGCGGTTGATGAAGTGCTCCTCGGTCAGGCGCAGCGGCGGCGGTGCGGGTGGTGCTTCAGGATTTGGCGAGGATGATGTCATAACCGTAAATTTCGCGGAAAAGGTCGCACTTCATGTCGATGGCAATCTGCTCCACCGTGGTGTCGTCCGCCCCCTGCGTGAGGACGGTGAGCCGGGTGCCTTCGGGGCGGAGCTGGATGGCCTTGATGCGCTGGGCATGGCTGCGGTCCAGTGCATCCGCCAGGCGCAGGAGCGCGGCCAGCTTGAGCACGATCATGCGCTCCTCACGGGAGAGGTCGGAGAAGTGCGGATGGTTTGGTTCCGGGTTGTAGCGGCGGTGATAGCGGGCCAGCAGGGCCACCATCACACGGTCCTGCGTACTGAGACCAAAGATCTCCGTGTGCATCAGGATGTAGAGGCTGTGCTTGTGGTGCTCGCGCGGGCTGATGAACATGCCCACCTCGTGCAGGGTGGCGGCCACACGCAGCACGAGCTCATATTTGGCATCCAGTCCGTGCAGGTGCTGCAGTTCGCGGAAGAGCTGACGGCATAGCGCGGCCACGTGGTCGGCGTGCTTGCGGTCGGTCTTGTATCGTGCGCCGATTTCACTGGCGGCCTGCATCACCTCCTCCTGGAAGATGGCGGTGCGCGATCCCGAGGTCATCAGGTCGAGGATAAGCTCCAGGTGGAAGTCGCCCTCAGGCACCCAGAGAGAGTCATCGCCAAAGCGGCGCGCCAGCGCCAGATTGGTCTGCAGGGCGGGCACGATGCCCTCGCCGCCGGTGTAGTGCACATGCAGCTCGCGCACGAGTTCGTCCGGGCTCAGGCGCGCGAGCTTGTCGGTGAGGCGCGCGAGGTCGTTTTCCAGCACGTGATGGGCTCCATGGCGCGCTTTGCCCAGGCGGGGGGCCACGCTTTGAATCTCCGCGCCGATGGCCACGTGGTGGTCGATCTTCACGTCGGAGTAATCCTGCGCCAGATGATCCACCACACCTCGGATGTGCTCCTCCAGGTGCAGCATCTGCTGGCTGGCCTCCTCGTCCGGAGTGGCGATGGCCTCGCGCGCGCGGAAGATGCCCAGGCGGTAGTTGCTGTAGGCGGCCAGACGGCCCTGCTGGAAATAGATGGCGCGGGTGTTGCCGGGGCCGATGTGGGAGACAAAGGTGTTTCCCTTGGCCAGAAGCGGGTTTTTCAGCAGCATGCGCTGCGCGATCTGGTACACCAGCCGGGTCATGTTCCCGTCATCGATCAGGCTGGGCGTCACGCCGCTGTGCACCTGCAGGCGGTTGAGGAAAATCTCATGGTTCACCGCTTCCGCAAGGATGTTGGTGGTGAAGAGGCGAAGCTGCGAGGATGGGATGCCGTACTCGCGCATGGTCTGCAGGAAGTCGCGCAGGATGGCAGCGGCCTGGTCCACGGTGTTTCGGGAGATGCTGCGGGCGCGGAAGATGTCGCGCGCCACCGGCAGCGGGCGGTCCAGGCTCTCGATGCGGATGAACTGGCCTTTTTCGTCTTTTCGGCCGATGACAATGGTGACGGAGGCTGCACCCACATAGATGACGGCATGCTCCGGCGTCGGTTGCAGTGTGGCTGGGGATGGCGCGTCGCTCATTGAAAGGGGGCGTGTGGGTTGGGACTTGCAGCGCTGATTACTTGTTGGATGAGCGCAGCCACGCCACGGCACCCACCGCCACAGCCTGACCGCCGAGCTTGGCCAGTGAGTATTTGATGCCGCGGGCCAGCTCAGGGATGGCGTAGTGCTCCACCTCCTCCTTGAGCAGGTTCAGATACAGGCCGGGCAGTTCTTCGACGAGCCCTCCACCGAGGGTGATGCGGTCCGGGGCGAGCAGGTTGACCACGGTGGCCACACCCATTCCCAGGTAGCGGATGGAATTGCGGAACATGATCATGGCCGCGTCGTCGCCGCTGCGGAAGGCATTGGCCAGCGCCTTGCTGCGGATGCTGCGCAGGGCTCCTTCGGTCTTCTTGTCCAGTTCAGGAAGCTGCCCACGGTAGCAGGCCAGACCTGCCTGGGAGGCCAGCGCGAGACGGCTGGTGAGATCCTCAAGCGTCACTGTGCCAAACACCGGGCTGCCGATGTGTGTGCCGGGGAAGAGGATGTTTCCAAGTTCCATGGCCGAGATGGCGCGGCCCATGACCAGCTGGCCATTGTAAACAAAGCCTGCGCCGACGCCCGTGCCGGGAAACACGCCGAGCAGCGAGCGCGCTCCTTTGCCTGCGCCTAGGACATACTCACCGTAGGTGCCTGCATCCACGTCATTGAGCACCGCGATGGGGCACTTGAACTTGGTTTGCAGCAGCTTGCGCAGCGCCATGTTCGTCCAGCCCAGATTTGGGGCGAAAATGAGGATGCCCTTGTCAGGATTCACCAGTCCTGGGCAGCCGATGCCGATGCCCTGGATGCCCTTGGGGTCCACGCCTGCTTCTTCGATGGCTTCTTCGATGGCTTTGATGATCTTAGCCCGGCCCTTGGCAGCGCCGTCGGAGCCGTTGGTGGATTTGCGCGCGGAGCCGAGCACGGCGTAGCTGGCATCCAGGACCGAGGCCATCATCTTGGTGCCGCCCAGGTCGAAGCCGATCCAAAAGGGCACTTTGCGGAGCTTTTTAGCCGGCTTCTTCGCTTCAGGTTTGGTTTTCGCTTTTTTGGCAGGCATGGCTTGGAAAAGAATGCCTCAAGACACACGAGGCTTTCGTGTGCGGCAAGCGACAATGTGAGCAGCAGCGCTCTTACTTTGCCCAATGACGGGAGGCAAACTTCAGGTACTGCGTCCAATCGTAGTCCGTGACGTCATGTTTGCCCGTGCGGTTGTGGTAGCCGATGAAATCTCCCACCGGAGTGTCGATGGCGGGCTGTGTTTCCACGACGACGCCTTGCTTACCAAAGAGGGCATAGACCGGGCTGGCGTATTTACCGGAGAGAAACTCACCCTTTTGATCCGCCCAGTGGTCTTCGGAGGCGCTGGCGATGTAGATGGGCCGTGGGGCAGCCAGAGCGATGAGCATGTGAGCATCCACCGGGCAGGCGGCGGCATTGCCGGCGTATTTGCTGTAGGTCGGGGTGAACCAATGGGGAAAGGCTTTGGTGATGATGGCGGTGGTTTCGCCAAAGTCGCGCCGCATCAGGGCGGCTCCGCCTTCACCGGAGTCATTCGAGATCACAATGCCGAAGCGCTCATCCTGCGCGCCGGTCCAGAGGGAGGTCTTGCCCAGCCGGGAGTGGCCGATGACGGCGAGATGTTTGCCGTCGATCTGAGAGTCGGTTTGCAGATAGTCGGCGATGCGGCTGAGGCCCCAGGCCCAGGCGCCGATGGCCCCCCACTCACCGTCTTTCCAGACCGTGTTTGCGCCATCCTTGTTCACGGCGGCACGCAGACCTTCTTTCCAGCCGTCGGCGTGGTCAGGCTCGATGTCGCCATAGTACGCGGTGGCTACTGCAAAGCCCTGCTTGAGGATCATCTCCAGCGGCCAGCGGCTGCTCTCAGTGCCGCGCGTGGCCTCGGTGGCTCGGTGATCGACGATGTGCTTCTCCTTGCTCTCGCGCATCCAGCGGGTGCTCAGCGGCACGTCGGGCTCGGTGCTCACAGCGTGGTTGCCGCCAAAGCTCAGGCCGACAAAGCAGGGAGCTGCCTTGGTGCCGTTCGGTGTGTAGAGCATCACGTCCATGCCCGGCCATGCCGGACGATCAGGCAGGGAGATGTGGATGAATTTCCGCGTGGCCAAACCGCCGAGCGCGTCCGCTTTGCTGGCGGTGACCTCAAACTTCGGCGAGCCGATGCCAGCGGGCGTTTTGCCAAACACATGGTCTTCAAAGAGCTTCAGGATCTCGGGGCGGCGCTTCTGCGTCCAGTCCTGCGCCGTGGTGAGTTTCAGGTCGGGCAGGGGATCCGTGCCGACCTTGGATTCATCATAGTTGACCCCCGGGCGCGGAGTCTGGGCCAGGGCGGAGGCGGCAAGAAGGAGAAAGAGAGAAGAGCGCATGGTTGTGGGCAAGGGAACGTGAATGCAGGGCGGAATTGTGCGTGTCATTGCTGGCCAGGCGATGTTTGATCGGGGGAATTTATGAGCACTCCCTCAGAGCCCCCGCCGCTGCCAACCCTGCCATCAGCCATGTTTCATCCTCGTTTTTCAAGGCTGGGAGCCGCACTGGCGGCGTGCGCGATCATTGCCTGCGTGGTGTTTGTGGTGCGCATGCAGCCAGTGCACCGCTCACAAAAAGCCACCGAAGTACGGCCAAACCGCATGCTTGAGTTGATGGCGAGATATGTGGTGGGAGTGCAGGGGATGATGCAGTCAGTGGCACTCGGGGGGCAGCAACCGCACCTTGAGGAGGCGCTGGTGCAGAATTTGACGCAGCTTGCCCATGGCAGGGCGGATGAACTGCGTGTGCGGATGGTGAAGGGCTGGCTGGCCCATGGCTGGCCTGCGAAGGAGGATCTGGATGCCATTGCGGCCAAAGACGCCAGTCTTCAGGCGGATGTGGCGGCACTGGAGCACCTGAAAACGAGCCAGGGAGACTTGCAGGGAGATGAGTGGAAAAAGCTGAAGGCGCGACATGGCTGGATCGCCGATCTGGCCCGTGCGCAGAGCCTGCCGCAAAAGAACGAGTCGCGACAGGTGGTGATGCAGCAGGCGATGGGGACGGCGGTGGTGCTGATCGGCGTCACCATGCTGGGGATGGCTGCTGCGGCGCTGGGGCTGGGAGTGCTGATCTGGGGCTTCATGCGCTGGCGTGGTGGCATGATGCACCTGACGCTCGCAAAAAGGAGCCGGGATGAGGGTGGTGTGATGACGGAGGGATTTGCCCTTTTCCTGGCACTGTTTCTCTTTGTGCCATGGCTGCTGAAGCAGTGTTCGCTGACATTACCACGCTGGGCGTCCTATGGCCCTGCTTTCCTGGCCTTGCTGGTGGCTGTGACATGGCCACTGCTGCGCGGCATGGGGTGTGCCGCATGGCGGGACGCGCTGGGTCTGCACCTCGGTCATGGATGGTGGCGCGAGATGAGGGCTGGCGTGCTGGGCTGGGTGGCCACGCTGCCTCTCCTGGCCGCAGGACTCGTGGCGGCATCGTGGATCATGAGGCTGACAGGGGAGTTTCCCGGTCATCCGATCGTGGATTCATTTGCGAGCGATGGATGGGCCAAACTGGGTGCCATTCTGCTGGCGGTGGTTTGGGCTCCTGTGTCTGAAGAACTGGTGTTTCGCGGCCTGCTCTTTCCCGGCCTGTCCGCATGGCTGAGATGGGTGCCGGGTGTGCTGATGAGTGCGTTTGTTTTTGCGGTGATTCATCCGCAGGGCTGGGCTGGTGTGCCTGCCATCATGGCGCTGGCCTCTTCTTTCGCCTTTCTGCGCATGTGGAGGCGCAGCCTCATTGCTCCCATGACGGCACATGCGCTAAATAATGGAATCATGTGCGTGGTGATGCTGCTGCTCTGGCGCTGAGCAGAAAGCTGCTTCTGCTTTTCTGGCCAGCGTGAGGGCATAAAAAAACCGGGCTGATTTCTCAGCCCGGTTTTGGGGGAAGCAGGATTCTGACCTGCCGCGGATTAGTGCTCGTAGCCGGACTCGCCGTGTTCGGCGAGGTCGAGGCCCTGGCTTTCCACTTCGGGCTCGGGGCGGAGGCCAACCACGATCTTCACGATGATGGTGATGACGAGGGTGGCGGCGATGCTCCAGGCGATCGTCAGGCCGGCGGCCTTCAGCTGGTTCATCAGGAGGCCGTCCTTGAGGCCGGCGACAACGGAGTTGGCCTTCTCATCAGCAAACACACCCGTGAGGATGGCACCCATCGTTCCGCCAACGCCGTGCACACCGAAGGTGTCGAGGGCGTCATCGTAGCCGAGGATGTTCTTCAGGTAAGCAACGGCAATGAAAGGAACGATGCCAGCGGCCACACCCATGATCATGGCGGAGTTGGCGGTCACGAAACCTGCAGCAGGAGTGATCACCACCAGACCTGCCACGATGCCGGAGCAGAAGCCGAGGACGGAGGGCTTGCCTTTCAGGATCCACTCAGCCACAGCCCAGACGAAACCAGCGGTGGCGGCAGCCAGCGTGGTGGTCATGAAAGCGTTGGAAGCGATACCGTCAGCACCCAGAGCGGAGCCAGCGTTGAAACCATACCAGCCGACCCAGAGCATGCCGGTGCCGACAGCGCAGAGAACCATGCTGTGGGGAGCCATGGGCTCCTTGCCAAAACCTTTGCGCTTGCCGAGCAGAAGGCAGAGCACCAGGGCGCTCCAGCCGGAGGTCATGTGAACAACCGTGCCGCCAGCGAAGTCGATGGCTTTGATCGTTGCGCCAGGGTTAAGCGGGCCGCACATGAAACCAGTCGTGCTCCACACCATGTGGGCGAAGGGGAAGTAAACGGCAAACATCCAGAGGGTCACGAACACCAGCACCGCGATGAACTTCATGCGCTCGGCGATGGCACCGATGATGAGTGCGGGGGTGATGATGGCGAAGCTCAGCTGGAACATGGCCCACATGACGTCGGAGATCCACCAGTAGCCAGCACCAGCGGCATAGGGGGAGACGCCTTCGAGCATCTTGAAGGAGAGGTCACCGATGAAGGCATTGCCTGCTCCAAAGGAGAGGCTGTAGCCGCAGGCCCACCAGAGGATGGTGACCAGACCGGCGATGCCCATGCACTGGGCGATCACTGAGAGCACGTTCTTTTTGCGGACCAGACCGCCGTAGAACAGTGCGAGGCCGGGGAGGGTCATGAAAATCACCAGCGCGGTGCTGACCATCTGCCAGGCATTGTGGCCAGGACCAGGCTGGCCAGCGATGTTGGACTTCCACGTCGTGTCACCATCCTTGCCAGCCTGTCCGTTGGTCACGTATTTTTCGAGGTCGAAAACACGTTGTTCCAAGGTGGCGGCGGCAGGCTCTGCCGGGGCCGGGGCCGGAGCGGGGGCGGCGGGGCAGGCTCTGCCGGGGCCGGGGCCGGAGCGGGGGCGGCGGCAGGAGCGGCCGGGGCGGGGGCGGCAGCGGGTGCCGGTTCTGCAGTCTGACCTCGGGCGTCGCCGGGGTTGATTGCAAATGTGGTGAGGGCAACTACCGCAGCAAGTGCCATGCTGCGCCAGGTTCGAGGGTGGTTGATTTTCAGCATAATTCAGGGTGTGGATTTTGACTCCGGAAGTATGCTGAGCATGGCGCGTGCCAACTCTGTTTTTGTTTTTTTGGCCGCCCTTTTTCTCAATCCACTCGATGTTTCATCATGGAAGGGTCTGATTTTTGCTAATAAATACAAAAAAGCGGGTGGTTTCCCACCCGCTTCACATGTTTTAAGCTGTCAGCCAGACTTATTTGGCAAATGGGCTGAGCACCATCTTTTTGAAACCTTCCGCCAGTTTGGCGATGGCGTCCTTGGGACCAGTGAGTTTGACAAAGATGTTGGACTCGCCTGCGGGAACGATCGCTGCGATGAGCGTGTAGTTTTCCCGGGGCGTTTTGGCACCCATGGGAGGACCATCGTTGTAGGTGCCCGTGGCGGTCACCAGTGTGATCTTGCTGCCGCCGGCGTCGAGTTCTTCGCGCTTGGATTCGGGCGTGCCCTGAAACTGGCCCAGCCAGCGCTTCACGTTGGCCTCGGTGTCACCACCGCCGCCAGGTCCCGGGAAGCTGTAGAAGATGGCTTCCACAGGCTTCTCGGCTCCTTCGACTGTTGCGGCCAATGTGCCGGCACGGAACATGCCCGTGCTCTGGATCTCGGCCCAGGGGGAGGCAAACTTGAAGGTGAGCCCATTGACGCTGAGAGAGCCCTCTTCGCCACGAACGACGGAAGTGAGTGACATCAGGGCGACGAGCGCGGGGATAAGGAGGGATCTCATGGCGTGCGGAGGTGGTGGTGGGTCAAAATTACTTGGTGACGTGCATCACACCGCGCATCAGCATCCAATGACCGGGGAAGGTGCACATGTAGGGATAGTCGCCTGCATCAGCAGGGGCGGTGAATTCGATGGTCTCGCTCTGATTGGGCTGAACGAGCTTGGTGTTGATCACGATGTCGGCTTTGGCTGCGTCAGGGATGTAGCTCTTGGCCATGCCCTGGGGGTCTGCCAGCATGGCGTTGGCCAGTGCGCCCACGGCGTCGAGCTTGCCGGGCTTGAGCAGGAGGAAATTATGCGGCTGCGGGGCGATGCTGCCGGTGTTGTTGAGCGTGAGCTTCACTTTCTGGCCAGCCTTCACGCTCAGTTCGGTCTTGTCATAACCCAGCGGGTTCTTGCTGTCCGGCTTGAGTTCGATGGTGGCGACACCGGCGTCCTGGGCGAACGCGGAGATGGCAAGTGAGGCGAGGGTGGTGAGGAGAAGGCTTGTGTGCTTCATGGTTTGATGGGGAACAGTGTTTGGGGGTGAACTCCTAATCGGGCCGCTTCACGCTGGAATTTCAACTACTTTGTGGCAGCCTTCCGGTGCGCCCGCTGGCACGAAAGTTTCTTCACCGCCGGGCGTAGTTAAATCATATGAACGAGTTTCGTGAAACCTCCCTAGCCGCACACTCGCTCAGCCGCCGCAAAGTTTTGCGGGGGCTGGGGACCATGCTTTCCCTGCCATTCCTTGAGTCGCTCGGCACCCGTGCCTTTGCCGCCACCAAGCCTGCGGCCAAGCCAATCCGTGCTGCGTGGATGTACATCCCCAACGGCGTGAATGTGGAGCAGTGGATGCCCACCGGAGAAGGCGCCGGCTACCAGCTGTCTCCCTCTTTGCAGCAGATCGCCAGGAACCGGGATGACTTCATGGTGGTGTCCGGCCTGATGCAGGATTTTGCACGCAGCCACGGCAACGGCGGTGGTGACCACGCACGTGCCACGGCCACTTTCCTCACCGGCTGCATGCCCAAGAAAACGGCGGGCGCGGACATTCATGTCGGCATCTCGGTGGATCAGATTGCCGCGCAGAAGATCGGCCATCTCACACGCCTGCCTTCGCTGGAGCTCAGCACGGACGGGCAGCGCAGCTCCGGCAAGTGTGACTCCGGCTACTCCTGTGCCTACCAGTTTAACCTGGCCTGGAAAAACGAAACCATGCCGATGGCTCCAGAGATGGACCCGCGCCTGGTGTTTGAGCGCATGTTTGGCCTGGGTGCCACAGCGGGCAACGGCCCTGAGGCCGCCCGTGCCAAGCGCATGCAGAAGAGCATTCTCGATGCCGTTCTCGACGAAGCCAAGAGCCTGCAGGGCAAGGTGGACGCCAGCGACCGCCGCAAGCTGGATGAGTATTACTCCTCCGTGCGCGACATCGAGCTGCGCATCGAGCGTGCGGAAAAGTTTGCAGGCCAGATGCCCGATGTGAAAATACCGGCGGGAATACCGGACACCTACGAGGAGCACATCCGCACCATGTTTGACCTGATGATCCTGGCCTTCCAGACGGACACCACACGTCTCTCCACCTTCATGCTGGCTCATGATGGCAGCAACCGCAGCTTCCCTGAGCTCGGTGTGCCGGATGCCCACCATTCTCTTTCCCACCATCAGAGCGACCCGCAGAAGCTGGCCAAGATCGCCAAGATCGACCAGTTCTACCTGCGTCAGTTTGGCTACTTCCTCGACAAAATGAAGTCGATCAAGGAAGGGGACAGCACGCTGCTGGACAATTCGATGATCGTCTTTGGCGGCGGCATCGGCGACGGCAATCGCCACAACCACGACAACCTGCCCATCTTGGTGGCAGGACGTGCGGGCGGAACCTTCACACCCGGAAAGCGCATCGTGCTGCCCGGTGAGACTCCGATGACCAATCTCTACCTCTCCATGCTCGATCGTCTGGGAGTTCCTGCTGAGAAGGTGGGTGACAGCACAGGCAGGCTGGAAGTGAGCTGATCTCAAGCTGGAGAGCGGCATTCATTGCCGCTCTCAGACTGCCTTTTCTCCTTTACCAGTGCTTCTGTCTCAGCGTCCTGCTGGAAGCGGGCGCTTGATCGTGGCTGGAAGATCGGGGGTGGATTTGCGAATGCCTGGTGGTGGTTCCGCAGGCTTGGCCTCAGATGACTTGCCACGCTTGCCGTTCTTGGTGATGCCAGGTGGAATGTCATCTTCCAAAGGGGTTGCTTTCTGCGGCGCGGGGACGGCCTTGGCAGTCGTCATGGGCAGGGAGTACCAGTGCATTTGAGGCACGGCGCTCAGCTCCACCCACTGCTGGGATCCCAGCTTTTTCCATTCCAGCTCCACCACGGCCCACACATGAGTCTCCCAGGGCAGGAGATTGCGCAGTTCCAGGGCCAGCGGGGCGTCTTTGTCCAGAAACACAGAGGCCTGGAAGGAATTCGGGGGCGCAGGGCTGATGCGGAAGACATCCTTGTGATCCAGATTCGGCACGCCGTCTTCAAAGTAGTGATGGCGGATGATGCCGACGTGGAAGCGCGCCTTGCCCTCCTGGTAGGACTGGAAAAACTTTTCCAGCATGCGGTCCTTGAACTCCACAAAGGCGATCCAGTCCACTTTGAAGCCGTCTTCTTTCTCCTCCAGCATCACAGGAACGGGAAACTCCCATGTCTTGTTTTCCAGGCTCAGGATGCAGTGCCTGCCGGTGCCCAGTTCGGGGTTGGGGTCCATGCGCACAAACTGAATGCGGTCCACCGTGATGGGGCCTTCCTGGGAGCGCGCGTAGTAGCGCTCCATCAGCGGTTTCATGAGGTCTGCTCCCAGGGTGTGCTGCAGTCTCTCGTTCAGGTTCTTGGCGGCGAGAAATTTTTTGATCGCATCCACTGCAGGCTTGGCGGCGGTGGGGATGCCTTCTTCCTCGATGGCGTGCACGTCGCCGATGCCGGCTGGTGTGGTGGTAGGATTGGCGGCGGCAGCTGCACTCGGCGTGGGAGTGGGGGGGACTTCGAGCAGCGCACCCGGCGCGGCAGGGGCGGGAGTCGCTGTGGCGGCGTTTGCCATGGCGGTGCCGGTCATGGAAGGCGGCGGGCTGACAGTGCTGGCGCTCGCCATGGTGCTTGAGCCTGCATCAGGCTGAGGAGTGGCCTTTGGCACCGCTGATTCGGGTTCACGGGGATCGAAGCCCACGGTGATCGGGCCCGGGGAAGTCTTGGGCTCCCCCGTGGAAGCAGTTGCAGGAGTTTTGTCTGCTGGCCCCTCGGATGGCTTGGCGGGGACGGAGGTGACTGGAGCGGTGGCGGAGGGAATGGAAGGCTTGAGTGTAGAGGCCGATTTTGCACCTTCTTCAGTCAGGTCATGTCCTGCCAAGTTCGGAAAATAGACGTGGATATAGTCCTTCAGCAGAAAGCCCACGAGGCCCAGAAAGCCCAGCAGAAAGAGTGCTGCAAATGCCAGTCTTATGAAATTCGTGCCGCGCGGGGCGCGCAGGCTGGCAATGCTCCGTCCCGGGGGGATCGGCGCCATTTGTGCCGCTGGCGCGGCCTCAGAGTGCATGCCTCCGCCCAGGCTCAGGGGCGGGCTGCCATTGGCCTGGAGAGGCTGCGTCATGGCTGGCAATGGGACCGCAGACACTTCTCGCCCCAGCAGCGAGCCCGCAGGAAGCGATGAGGGCATGCCTGACATGCCGCCGCCAGCACTGCTCAGCGGCATCATGTTTGGAAGCGGGGGGGATCCTGGAATCAAGCGGGATTGATTGGGCATCCCGCCGCCGGGCATTCCTGCGGGGGAGTCACCTGAGTGGACAGGAGACTGCATGCCTCCTGGCGCGTTCGGGGCGGAGGCCCATGGCATCAGATTAGCAGGGGCGTTGATCGATGTCGTGAGCGGAGGCTGTCCAGGGGCACGTCTGGGAGGCAGTCCTGTGTTTCCCTGTGGGGCGGGCATTCCCATCCCAGGAGCCTGCGGCTCTCCCGACATCGGGGAAAGAGGAGCAGGCGGCCAGGAGGGCTGAGGGCCCGGGGCCGGCGGGGGAGTCCATTGCGGCGCTGGTGCGGCTGCAGGTGAAGTGACTGTCTGACCACAGCTAGGGCAAGGTCCCGAAACACCTGCCATTTGTGCTGGCACAGTCAGAGTGGTGCGGCAGAAACCGCATTGGAACTGAATGGTATCCGGGTTCATTTCATCCAAGCGCTACATCATTATGGTCTTTTCATTAATTATCATCCAAGGATTAGTTTTGACAAATTGAAGTTGTAAAACTAGCAGGTTCCGATTCGGCCGCAGGCTGAATAACTACGCATATCGGATCATTCCGCCTCCGCCTCCTGTGAAAGCCCCACCCAGCCGTGGGACTGTTTCAGGCTCCGGCAGAACCCAGATACGGCGCAGTTTTCTCAGCCGCAGGCTGCGTCTTGTTTTGACAAAGGCCATGGCCATCAATCCGATGAGCAGAGCTCCTGCACCGCCCCAGATCAAAAGGGTGGAGTCGGAGAATGCTGTGTTTATGTGGGATGCTTTCTCCACCTGGGCAAATTCGGTGAGCGAATGCTCCTCCTGGGATGCAGCCGGCGAAGCCGCTCCCAGGGCCTTCTGGAGCCAGAAAAGCCTTGTGGACAGGTGGATGGTGTACCGTCGCAGCTGATCGTGCACATTGCTCGTCTGGAGCGCCTCCTGCAGGCATGCCTGTATGGTTTCCCCCAGGAAACTGCTTGAGACCTGGCCATGGATGGAGCTGCTGACAAACAACCGGGTGCGCCAGGGCTCGCCCTGCGGATAGATGAGCAGGCAGGCGTCTGTCTTGAGGAGGCTGCCTGAAGCGATTTTTTCAAGCTTGGCTCCCTCAGGAAGTTTCTGGTCGTGCGCCATGACCATGACGTATAGTTTGATGCGTGCGTCGTGGGCGTGGAATTCCAGCAGCCGCATCATATCGTGGTTCTGAATTTCAGGCACCAGCTGCTCAGGGTCGATGAGATACTCTCCTGGCAGATTTTGCGTGCATGCGGCCAGAAATTCTGGCGACACATCCTTGAGTGCTGAGAGCGGCGTGGGCAGCAGCGCGGCGGGGGCCTCCTCAGGCTCGGCCTGGCCGAGGATGGATTCAGGAATAAAGAGACGCATGTCCTCCGCCTGCAGCCGTGGGGACAGCTGATGGCCCTGCTGGTCGAAAAAGTGATGCGCCGGCGCATTGCCGGGCACGGGGGTGCGCAGAAGCTCGTTGATGCTGGTTTCGCTCCCCGCATCGGTGGGGGGGAGCACGCCTGGGGCGGTCGGCAGTGGCAGCCTTTCGCGGAAGGTTCTGAGCTCCTGCTCGCTCCATCTGGGCAGAGGCAGGGCATGTTCTTCTGATTTCCTGAATGACAGGGGGGGCTCGTCCGCAGGGCTGGCGCCGCTCATCAGGCACAGCAGGACCAGGCAGACTGTAAAAGCCTGCCTGAAAACAATGGCGACTGGGGGCCGGAGTTTCATGACGCGAAAGGCGAAGTCCCCAGCGGGCGAGTCGAGGACCGGTGGCCGCTGCGCAGGGGTTGCAGCCCGATGCCGGTCACAGAGTCGGCGGAAGAAGCGCTTTCCGGCTGCCACTGCATACCACGCGCGTGTTTTCTCAGCACTGCCCCAGTACTGAGGCAGGCATCTTCAATGGCCATGCCGTAGGCCCCCTTGCGCAGGTGGGTCCCCAGTGCCTGCAGCATGCGCGCGATGGTGCGCTGCTTGAAGCAGTGCTCAATGGCGTAGCCCAGGGTGAAGCACGCTGTCTTGGCCGCTGGATCGATCACCAGCACAATCCCAAAGTCATTCCGGCGACTGACGGAGTGGGTGTTGAAAGCACCTTGATTTAGCAGCCAGAAGCCAAGTTCGGCGACGTTCATGGTGTTGGGGAGAGCTCCTAAGTAAACGGCAAAAAACGCCTGTGGAAAACTGCGTTCAAAATCGTCCAGAATGATCTCTGTACGCCGGGCATCCTCAAGTCTCAAACAATGAGCTGCGTCTGTGATTCTTTCAAGCCTAACCCATTGATTACCAAGGTAATTGTGGAGCAGTGTGGCGGAAAAGCCGCACGTAGAGCAAGAGGTTTGCTCTGGCTGGACGCTCGCGAGGCAACGCGGACATTTCATCATTATAAAATATATGGCATATATGAATAATCAAGTTTTATTTCATCGCACATGACACAGAAAAAATGTTTACACCGGGAGGGCTTTGTGGTGTAACTGTCAGGTGATACTGTAAATAAAACCGAACGCACTGCTTTCGCGGCTTTCCAATTTTCGCACACAAAGCTCAATTTTCCATCATCCGATCATGAAGCTCGCCCCCACCATCATCATTCTCGGCAGTCTTTTCACTGTCGGATCTCTCCATGCAAAATGGTCGCGAATTCCGATCATCAAGGAAAAGCCGGTCAATGTGATCAACAGCCCCTCCAGCAACGCTTCTCTGGACAGCTCTTCCGGCTTCGGGCATGTGGATTCACTTCTTTCCAGCGACATCACTGCGACCTCCACAGTTTCCGCAGGAAAAAGCTTCGTGCTGTTCAATCTCGGCAAGCCGGTCCTGATCTCCTCCTCCTCTTTCGTGAATGACGGCATTGAGGGCCGCGCCACGCTCTCCGCCAGTGCTGACAAAAACGGCTGGGCGGTTCTTGAAGAGAAAGTCTTTTCCGCCGCTGATCGCACAGTCGAGTTCAAGTTTGCCGGCATCCAGGCCAAGTTCGTCAAGCTGGAACTCGCTCTCTCCAAAGGCGGCATCATCCGTTACCTGCAGTTCTTTGGTGCCTCCACCGACAAGGGATATGCCGTGAAGCAGTCTGCTGATGGCAAGGGAGGCAAGCCCATGGACCTGATCAATGGTTTGGGTGGTGCCCGAGTTGTCTATGCTGCGCCGAAGCCTGCCAATGGTTTCGACACCGCTGTGACCTACAACAAGTTCTCCTTCCCTGAGTCGGATGAGAAATACCGCACCATCATTTATGACTTCGGCCAGCTCCGAATTCTGAACGAGTTTGCCTCTGTGCATTCTCCTCGTCCGGTTCGCTTCGAAGTCTTTGCCTTCGACAACCTTCCCGAGAAGGAAGACTGGCGTGGGCGCATGGCCTTTGACCCGAAGGATTTCGGCAGCGCCTCTCCAGTGGCTGTGGCTGAAGACACCCGTGGTGAAGGCAGCCTCAAGGCCAAGCCTGCCAAGCCGGTTAAAACCCGTTACCTTGCCCTGCGCTGGGAGCCTGAATTCAATCCGCCAGACTTCCAGGCCACGGGTTCTGCAGCAGGCAACGTGGAGGGCATCGTCACGACTAACACGGTGGTCATCAACAATGCTGATGGCTCCAAAACTACTATCACCATCACTGTCGGCGATGCGTATAGTGCAGGAGCTGGGTCCAGCGACGTCAAGCCAGACAATCCGATGCAGGCGCTTGCGCAGAACGGTGGAGTTCAGAACGACAGTTCCACGGTAACCACCGTTTATGTGGCTCCGGATGGCACAACGACCACGACAGTTCAGCAGGGGACAACCAGAGTGGAGACGTCTACTGTCAACGGAGTCACCACGACAAAGTCCACCACTAACAATCAAGATGGCACTACCACAACCATCACAGAGGTGAAAAACCCTGATGGCACCACCACGACCACGGTGGAAACCAAGGGAACGGCGGCAGATGGATCTCCTACCGGGCAAGCGACGGTGACGACTTCCAGCGGCGGGGGCACGAGCAGTGACGGAAATCTTGGCGCTGGTAATACGCCGGCTCCTTCCACCGTGACCCCTGGTGCTCCTTCATCTTCTGGTGGCACTCAGGTGACTCAGAGTTCTGGATCTCCATTGTAGTTCAGGCTGCCAAAATCATTGTTCCGACGCCGCGCCAGTCCCAAGCTGGCGCGGCTTTTTGTTGCCCATTTTGTTCACCAGTGCTGGCTGGGCTGATCTGGCTGTATGGGGAGGCTCATCTAACCCGTGCACTGGGGGCACAGGCCGTAAAACTCCAGCTCGTGGTAGAGTTTTTTGAAGCCGGACTGCTGCTCGATCTGTTTCTCCAGAGCCTCCACCGGACAGGCGATGTCCAGCCTTTGAATGCGGCCGCACTGCGTGCAGATGAGGTAGTCGTCGTGGCGGCCTGGGAGCAGCAGGGTGTAGTAGGCGCTGCGGTCATGCAGTCCCAGGCGGCGGATGAGGCCCAGCTCCTCAAGCTTGACGAGCACACGATAAACGGTCGCTTTGTCGGCACCGCTGGTCAGATCGGGGGATTCAGCGATGTCTGCCAGAGCCAGCGGCTGGTGAGAGTGCACCAGGATGGAGAGGACGTTCTCCAAAGCCTTGGTGCGCCGAAGGCCCGCATCCCGGGCACGTGTAAGCATGGATGCAGCCAGCTCGCGGGCGGAGTGCTCATCATGGTGCTGGCAGGTGGCGGAATGATGGTGATGGAGCATCGCGTGTCAGGGGGGGCAGATTCTAGGGGGAAGACATCGCCTGCTTTTTCTGCTGAAACAACCATTCATGCAGGTCTGCACGCGGATAGACGAGGCCGGTGATGCCGTGGCCTGCTCCTTCCAGCTCGGTGTATTTCATGCGTTCGCCACCGGCCTGCTTCACCGCCTGCACGATGGCACGTGAGCGCTCCACGGGCACCATGTCGTCTTTGTCGCCATGAAACACCCAGAAGGGAATGGGTTTCAGAATCTCGGCGTTTTTGACATCGCCGCCGCCACAGAGCGGCACGCAGGCCGCAAAAACCTGCGGATACTTGGCGGCGATTCCGAAGGTGCCAAAGCCTCCCATGGAAGAGCCGGTGAGGTAGAGGCGGCTGGAGTCGATGGGCAGCTGCTCGGTGAGGTCGGCAATCAGCGCCAGCAGGTTGTCCGCCACCTGGTTCTTCCAGCCGATGTCGGCAGAAGGGCACTGTGGGGCCAGCAGGAAGCAGGGCTGGCTGGACTGGTTTTCCTCGGAGGTCCAGATTTTCGGCGCACCGCCGAGCTGGGATTCGTTGTCGCTGCCGCTCTGGCCGGAACCGTGCAGCCAGATGACGAGTGGGTAGCGCTGGGTGCCATCCAGCTTGGGGTTGCCCCAGAGCTGGTAGTTCAGCCCTTGCTTGGAAACACCCTTCACAAACTGACCGGTGATCTTTTCCGCATAGGCACCCTCTTTGAGTCCGGCGTCGCGCCGTTTCTCACGCAGCAGGCTGCGGATGTAGTCCTGATCCTCCCTGGAGAGCTTGTCCAGTGGCAGGCGGAACTGGTTGAAGTCGCTGCTGCGCTTGACCTTGACCTCCTTTTCGGAAAACTCGACCAAAGTGCCCATGAACTTGGATTTCCCATCGCTGGATGTCCACTGACGTGGTGGCTCCGCAGCCTGTGAGCAGGCCAGCAGCAGACTGAGGGAGGCGAGACAAAACGAGGCACGCATGACCGCATGCTAATCCGCCCGTCATGCGCGGGGCAAGCTCTTTGCACACACCGGGCCTTCAGCCGTTTCAGGGGGTGATGCGCGCACCTGCCTTCTTCATTTCATCGACAAGCTTCTTGGACGCTTCATCAATCGGGTTTCCCTCGATGAAGATCTGGCAGTAGGGGGCCCAGTCGCGCGCGCCGTCATTGTCCTTCTTCCACATGCGGTGCAGCGGGGAGAGGTCGGTGATCTGGTTTTTCTCCAGAAAGAGGAACTGCAGCTCTGTGAGCGGCTCCAGCGGCGAGATGTCCTTCACGGCATTGCCCTTGAGGGAGAGCATGGAGAGCCATTTCATGCCGCCGATTCCGGCGATGCTCGTCACCTGGTTGCCTTCGAGGTAGAGGGTCCACACCTTGGGCAGCTTGAAGAGCGGGGTGGCGTCCTTGATCTGGTTGTTGGCCAGATAGAGGGAGGTCAGCGCGGGGATGCCGCTGAGGGCGGAGATGTCAGTCACCTTGTTGCCGGTGAGCTCGATGTACTGCAGTCCCTTGCAGGTGGCCAGTGGCGAGATGTCGCTGATCTGGTTGTTGGAGATATCCAGAAACTGCAGGCGCTCCAGACCTTTGATCGGGGTCAGGTTGGATATCTGATTCTCTGGCAGTGTGAGAGAGGCGAGAGCGGTGCATTTTTCCAGGCCGGTCAGATCTTTGATGCCCGCCTTGGGGGCCTCGATGATGGAGACGGTGGCCACATCCTCGGCGGTGATCACGTCCTGGGTGTCGCGCTTGGCAAAGACCTGCTTGCGCACAGCGGCCTCCAGCGCCTTGTCAGGGAAGATGGCCACCGGCTTTGGGGGCGGGGGCTTGGCGGCGGCGGCAGGCGCTGGCGCAGGTGTGGCTTGTTTGGCGGGCGGTGCAGCAGGTTTGGCGGGTGCTGCGGTGGGTTTTTCAGGCGCCGGGGCTGGCTTGGCTGGCGGGGGAGCTGGTGGTGTGGGCTTGGCGGGTGCCGCAGCGGGCTTGGCTTCCACTTTGGCAGGTGCAGGAGTGGCTGGTGCCGGCTTGGTCTCGGCCTTTGGTGGCGTCGCTGCTGCGGGCGGTGTCGTGGCCGTCGCGGCGGGAGCCGGGGCGGCGGCAGGTTTGGCGTCTTGGGCGTGAAGACTCAGGGCAACAAACAGCGCGGGGAGGGCGAGGCGGAGTTTCATGGCTGGGGGAAGGCTAAGGGCATGATACGTAGAACGCAGGTTGCATGTTCAGCAAAAATCGCCTCTCTCTTGCGATCATGGTCAACGTTATTGTCATCCTCGAGATCGATCCACAGAAGATCGACGAATTTCTTGAAGTCATCCTCGAAAACGCCGCTGCATCGCGTCTGGAGCCTGGCTGCATCCGTTTTGAAGTCAGCCGCGACAATGATCAGTCCAATCTCTTCGCCCTGAGCGAAAGCTACGTGGACCAGGCTGCCTTTGACCTGCACTACACCACCCCGCATGTGGCCAAGTGGCGTGCCAAAGGCCCCGGTTTTGTCCTCAAACGCTGGGCTGTCAAGGGGCCAGTGTACTAACCACTGGCTGGTGGCCCTGCACATTCGGCGTCACAGATGGCATGCAGCGGGCTAGCACTGCGCGATGAAGTGCTTTGCCGTTGTTTTCTGCCTATGCCTGGGATTGTGGTCGCTGGCCGCCTGCTCTCATAAAACGGATCCCACGCATCCTGTCGAAGCCATCGCGGGGTATTCGTACTTCATGCAGTATGTAAAGCCGCTGCTGCAGACACGGTGCCTGGCATGCCACAGCGGCAGCCAGCCGCCCGCGGGGCTTTCACTGGTGCAGCGCAGCGGTCTCTATGCGCCGCGGAAGTACGGGCGCGCCTTTGTGGTGCCCGGAGATCCCTACGCCAGCCGTCTGCTCACCTCTGTGGCAGACGGCGGAAATCATCCCGGTCTGCACCACGGCCTCATGCTGGATGGCTCCGAGGTGGACATCCTTTACGAGTGGATCGAAGACGGCGCGTACTGGCCGGACAATCCCGCTGGCTTTCTGCAGCCGCAGATCATTGTGATGCGCAAGAAGGGACTGCTGGAGCGCTGAGGTGCGGCGGCGCTTCACTTGATGCCGATCACCATTGAGTCGGGGCCCACGAGGTGCTCCACGCGGCAGTTGGTGAATCCGGCCTCCTGCATCCAGCTGATGCAGTCTGCGCCGGTGTAGTCAAAGCCGCCCGGGGTCTCGATGAGCATGTTCAGGCTCATGAGCAGGCCAAAGGCGTTCTCCTTGCGTGCGTCGTCGATGATGGAGTCATACACCACCACGGCACCGCCCACGGGGAGTGCGGCGTAGGCCTTGTTGAGCAGCATGAGCTTGGTGTCCTGATTCCAGTCGTGCAGGATGTGGCCAAACAGCAGCACATCTGCCTGCGGCAGCTCATCGGTGAAGAAGCTGCCTCCGGAGAACTTCACGCGTTCGCTCAGTCCATTGGCAGCGACGTAGTCTTCAAAGATCGGGGCAACCTCCGGCAGGTCAAAGCCGATGCCTTGCAGGTGCGGATTTGCCAATGCAATCTGCGTGACGAGGTCTCCCTGCGCGGTGCCGATGTCTGCGCAGCTCTGGTATTTTGCCCAGGGGAACTTTTGAGCGATGGCCATGTTGGCACCACGGCTCACGCCGGACATGGCGCGCAGAAACTCCTTCAGCTTGGCCGGGTCTGCGTAGAGCGCGGCGAAGGGATCATGTCCGCCTTTGGATTCGTTCTGAGATTCACCGGTGCGTACGGCCTCCGTCAGGCTGCCCCAGAAGGGGTAGAGGCGGTGGTTTGCCATCTCCAGGATGCCGCCGATGTAGGAGGGCTTGGCCTTGTCGAGGAAGAGATCGGTCTCCGGGGTGTTGCGGTAGATGCCGTCGTCACTGCGCTGCAGAAACTTCAGCGCCACCAGCGCATCGAGGAAATCGCGCGCGCCACGCGGATGCAGCCCCATGCGGCCCTGCAACGTGCCGAGGTCGCCGGGGTGCTTTGCCAGCTCGGTGAAGATCTCCATCTCCACGGCGCTCAGCAGTGTCTTGGAGGCCCAGAAGGCGAGGCCGGTTTGCAGGATGTGGTCAGGTGTCAGGCTCATGGGCGGGAGTTTGTCGCAGTCACGAATGGCTGCAACTGATACACCGCTTCATTCTTGCCGCTCACTGCCCCACCGCGCGCTTCAGCGCATGCTGGGCTTTGTTGTACTCCGTCACGGCAACGACGCGGCTCTGGCGTGCGCGGGTGAGCTCTTCACGGGCGAGCAGGTACTCGAGCACCACGCCCACCTGGCTGGCTTGGCGTTCTTTGGCCAGCTTGGTCATTTCCTCGGCGGCATCCACGGCTTCGTCATTGATCTTGATCTGATCGTTGGAGGACTGCACGCGGGTGGCGGCTTCGACGACTTCACGGCCGATCGCGGCCTTGACCTGGCTGGTTTGCAGCGCGGCGCTCTCTTCGCGGGCATCTGCCAGCTTCTGGCGCTGGGTGTCAAAGAGGCCGCCGGGGCCGATCTTCCAGCCCAGGCCGAGGTAGTAGTCCTGCTGGCTGCCAAAGTTGCCCCAGCGGTTGCCCACATTGGGGCCGCCGCCAAGTCCGCCTGCGGTGTAGCCCGCCTGCACGGTGGGGATCAGCGGGGCCACGCGCGCGCGGTCTTTCTCTGCATCCATGGAGCTGTGAATGGCCGTGGCGGCCTGCACTTCCGGGCGTCTCTGCTGTGCCTGCGAGATCATGGAGGCCACGCCTTTGCCGGCCATCATCTTCACGGGCACGAGGTCGGACTTGGCAGGGCGCAGCGTGGCATCGGGAGTGAGACGGAGGATTTCGGCCAGCTTGGCCATGGCGAGATCCCGCTGCTCCTGTCCCTGGCGGATGGCCAGCTTGGCACGGCTGACCTGCGACTTCACACGCAGCAGATCAGCGCGGAAGGCGGTGCCTGCGGTCACGGCTCCTTCGAGCTGCTTGCCGTAGTCTTCGGTGATCACCAGATCCTCGGCGATGATGGTAAGCATGGCCTCGGTGGCGAGCAGGTCGTAGTAGCGTTCCACCGACTGCGTCAGGATGTCGATCCGTGCTTTCTCCGCCAGATGCTGCGCTGCAAGGGCGCGCTGCTTGGCGGCCAGTGCGGAGTAGTAGATGTCTCCCGGCGACCAGTCGATCACGACGCCCGTGCCCACATTGTAGGACTGCTTGTTCACGTTGTACACATTGCCCAGAATGTCCTGCAGGCGGCCCTCATGTCCGCGATACCCGGCACCAATGCTCAGGGCCGGCCAGAAGCGCTGCCAGGCCTGCTTTGACTCCGCCACGGCTTCATCGTGCTTCGCACGCGCGAGCTGGATCTCGTCGTTGTTCGCACCTGCGAGGCGCATGACAGTGCGCAGATCGACGAAGGAGGGAGCGGGCTCGGCGGCGTGGAGGGAGGCCGTGAAAAAGAGCAGAGCCAAATGATGAATGAAAGATGACGCGAGCCTTGAAATTTTCATGTTATGAGGAGGCTGGAGTGTGTGAATGCCGTTGGAGTCGAATCGTTCTCACAAGCTGGATGATGGAGGCGATCATCAAGGGGCTTGCGGTTGCAAACGTCCAATCAGGTTTTTCTGTCATCATGGAAATGAAAATGAAAAACCCGACTAACAGCAACAAGCATAACCAACGAAGAACAGCCGCCGCTTTGAAAGGTAGAAATGATGATGCTGGCAGCAACAAGGCTGCCCATAAGGGTTGACCGAAGGGGGAGAAAAAGACATCCGCAGGACGTTCTGCAAAAACCTGCCATACAAAAGCAATGCTATGTCCGCCGAGAAGCAGTATGCAAAACGTGCAGGCCGCGATCACAAGCATCATTATGCAATCGATCCACCAGCGGCTTTTTCTGTGATTCGTTTTTGTCATGGAATGCGCGGTGGACTAACGGCAAGAGGCTTATTTCACAGTGACTGCCTGCTTGTCCGTCAGCAGCGTGGTGCCGGGCAGGAGGATCACGTCTTCGGCTTTAAGCTCGGGGATCTCGACATTCGTGCCGTCGTTGAAGCCAGGTTTTACGGCGGTCTTGATGGCTTTGCCGTCCACGTGTTTGAAGACGAAGGCATTGGTCTTTTCCATCACCAGTCCGGCCACGGGGATGAGGGTGGCGTTGTCGTGCTTTTCCACGGCGATCTTGGCCATGGCGTACATGCCGGGGCGGAGTTTGAGTTCGGCGTTTTTCAGGTCGGCCTCGGCCAGCATGGTGCGGGTGGCAGGATCGAGCGCGTAGGCGATGCGGGAGATGCTGGCCTCCACGGGCGCGGGGCCGCTGGCATCGATCTGGGCTTTGACGGGTTTGCCCACGGCGACGAGCGAGGTCTCCATTTCAGTGACAGGAATCTGCAGGCGCAGCGTGCTGGCATCGACGATCTCGACGATCTTGCTGGTGTTGGCGGTGACGAGGGCGCCGGCATCCACATGACGTGCGGTGACGATGCCATCAAAGGGAGCTTTGATCTCGGCAAACGCGAGCAGTGTGGTGATGCGCTCCATGCCTGCCTTGGAGATCGCCAGCTTGGCCTCCAGTTCATCGATGATTTGCGGCAGCACCAGATCGGGGGATTTGGCGCGGGCCTCGTGCATGCGCTTTACCTCGATGCTGGCGGCGTTGACTTCAGCTTTCGATTTGGCGAGATCGGCCTGGAGCTCCGGCACCTCAATGCGCGCGATGACCTGACCGGATTTGACGGAGTCGCCTTTATCCACGCTGATGGCCGCGATGTAGCCGGTGACCTTGGCGTGAAGCATTACCTGCTGCCATGGGGCAAGCGTAGCGGGCAAGGAGACCCAGCGGTGGATGGTGCCGGTGGAAGGCTTCGCGGCGGGAAGGTCGAGACCGGATGCGGCGGAAGCGAGGAGAAGGAAAAGCAGGAGACGCATGGGGGATTGGATGGTGGGGCGCAAGATAGGTGATGGCTGGGCACAAAGTGGCGATGGGGCGTCGTCACTCCACCGAGCGGCGGATGAATCAGGGGCGGGAGAGGTCTGGAGCGCCGTCGCCGTTTAGCTGGCGGGACAGGCGGATGAAGCGGAGAGATTTGGAGGGAAGAATAATTTGGATGTCCTTCAGCCGGTACTGGTGGTGGATGTAGCTGATCTCGTTCTTGGTGGAGATGACGAGGGTGCTACCAAAGCGGCTGGCGGCGAAGTCCATGCCCCAAGCTGCGGCGGGTGTCTCGCGCCAGTGCGGATCTGCGGGGTGGTAGCCAGCGGCACCGCCGGCGGGACGGGCAGAAATTTTGATCACTGGGGGGGCGGTTGTGGCTTCGCTGACGGTGGCTGTGGCCTCGGCGGCTTCGCCAGCACGGAGGATTACACGTTTGATGCCTTGGGCGTCAAATTCGACGACACCTCGCGTTGGGTGTCGGGCTTCGACGGGCTGGGGTTGAGTGCATGCGCCAAGAAAGAGCGAGAGCAGCGGCAAGCTCAGGAGGATACGGCGGACAGGATGGCGGCTCATGGTAGGTTGTGGGATGCGGGTGGCTGGCTGGACCTCGGTGATTCAAGATTCGAGAGGTTCCAGCGAAGCGGGTTTGGCGGTCTGGGATGCGAGCAGTGCGTAAACGGCAGGCAGCACCAGCAGTGTGGCCACGGTGGCGAGAGCGAGGCCGCCGATGGTGGCGATGGCGAGCGGGCTGGTCTGGGAGCGTGCGAGGGCCATGGGGATCATGCCCGCGATCATGGCCAGCGTGGTCATGAGGATGGGGCGCAGGCGTGAGGTGGCTCCCTCCAGCGCGGCGTCGCGTTTGCTCATACCACCCATCTGCGCGCGATGCGCGAAGGTGACGAGCAGGATGGCATTGGCCACCGCCACTCCCACAGACATGATGGCGCCCATGAAGCTCTGCAGGTTCAGTGTGGTGCCGGTGAGCATGAGGGCCAGCACCACCCCGAGCAGCGCGGCGGGGATGGTGGTGAGCACGATGAAAGCGAGGCGCACACTTTGGAAGCTGGCCACGAGCAGCAGGAGGATGGTGATGATGGCCATGAGGAGGCCGGTCTGCAGGCCGCTTTGCAGCTCCTTCAGCGGCTGCACCTGACCGCGCAGCACTACGCTGACTCCGGCTGGTGCGGGATTGGCGGCGATGATTTTTTCCACCTCTTTCGCGATGCTGCCGAGAGGGCGGCCCTGCAGATTGGCGGTGATGGAAATGGTGCGCGCCATGTTGTAGCGGTCATACTGGCCGATGACGCTGCCTTCGGTGACTTTGGCGATGTTTCGCAGCGGCACAGGAGGGCGGTTCTGCGCGGTCACGGGTACGTTGCGCAGGTCTTCGAGGCTCTTCATCAGCGGCTGCGGCACCTGTACCTGAAGCGAGTAGCTGACGCCCGTTTTGGTGTCCGCCCAAAAGTTTGGTACAGTGAAGCGGCTGCTGGTGGTGGCGGCCACGAGGCTGCGGGTGGCATCACTCATCTTCACGCCGAGCAGTCCGGCGCGTTCGCGGTCGATCTGCACATCCACGCTGGGGTAGTCGAGTGTCTGGCTGAACTGCACATCGCGCAGGTCTTTGAGCGTGGCCAGCTTGGTCTTGAGCAGCTCGGCATGCGCGCGGCTGGCGGCGAAGTCCTTGCCACCCACCGCCACCTCGATCGGCGTGGGGGAGCCGAGCGCCATCACGCGGGAGACGATGTCCGCAGGCTCAAAGGAGAACTGCACCTGCGGGAACTCGGCAGCGAGGCGGGCGCGCAGTTTCTCGCGCAGTGGAGTCACGGCCACACCACTGCCTTCCTTGAGCTGGATTTGCAGGATGGCTTCCTCGGGGCCGCTATTCCACTGATGGATGAGATTCACAGGATAGTTCGGCGCATGCACACCTACGAGGCCCATGCTGATGGCGACTTTGTCGGGGCCGGTTTCCTCTCCAAGGATAGCCAGCGTGCGCAGGGCGATCTGCTCGGTGGTTTCCAGCCGCGTGGCCGTGGGCGCACGCAGGCGGAGCTGGAGCTGCCCGGCATCGATCTGCGGGAAGATCTCCGTGCCGAGGAATGGGAGCAGGATGCTGATGGCGAAGACCACGCCGCCGAGGTAGGCTGGCACAAGGATGTGGCGCAGGGCGATGGAGGGCTTGAAAAGCAGCGCGATCTTCCGGCTTGCGGCAGCCAAAGCCACTGGGACGGTTTCGCTACGATTCGATGCCTCACGGTGCCACCAGATGTTCAGCACCGGCACCAGCGTGCTGGAAAGCAGGTAGGAGGCGATCATGCTGAAGCCTACGGCGAGAGACAGCGGCAGGAAGAGAGCCTTGGCCGCGCCAGCCATGAAGAAGCTGGGCACAAACACCGCCAGCACGCAAAGCATGGAAAGAGAGCGCGGGCCGATGGTTTCCTCCGAGGCGTCCAGCACCAGCCGCGCCAGCGAGCGGCCACCGCCCATTTTTAGATGGCGGTGGATGTTTTCGATCTCCACGGTGGCCTCATCCACCAAGATGCCGACGGCGAGCGCCAGGCCGCCGAGGGTCATGAGATTGATGGTGTAGCCGCCGATCCACAGGGCGAGCACGGCGGCCGCGATGGCGATGGGGATGTTCAGCACGACGATGAAGGCGCTGCGCAAATCCCGCAGAAAGAGCAGCACCATCAGGCCGGTCAGCGCTGCGCCAAGGATGCCTTCTTTGACCAGGTCGCGGATGGCGCGGATGATCCAGGGGCTTTGATCAAACTCGAAGGTGACGTTGATGTCTTCAGGGCAGGCCGCTTTGAACTTGGGCAGGTTTTGCTTCACCAGCTCGACGACGCTGAGGGTGGAGGCATCGCTGCGCTTGGTCACGGGCATGTACACGGTGCGGCGGCCGTTCACAATGGCGATGCTGTACATCATGTCGCTGCCGTCGCTGACTTCGCCGAGATCGCGCACATACACGGCGCCTTGGTCGGTAACTTTCACCGGCACGGCGGCGAGATCCTGGATGTTCTTCACCACCGCGTTGGTGGGGACAATGGGGAAGCTGTTGGGCAGTGAGAGATTGCCGCTGGGGCTGATGGTGTTGGCCGCAGTCATGGCGGCAACGACGTCATCCGGAGACAGACCGTAGGCACGCAGACGGTCCGGCTTCACATTGATCAAGATGGTGCGCGCGCTGCCGCCAAAGGGTGGCGGGGCCGAGACACCCGGCAGCGTGGCAAAGAGCGGGCGCACCATGTTTAGCGCGGCGTCCTGCATCTGGCCCACGGTGCGCGCGGGGTTCTCGGTGGAGAAGACGAGGTTTCCCACCGGCACGCTGCCTGCATCAAAGCGGGTGACGAAAGCACCTGGGGTGCCCGGTGGCATGAATGAGCGTGCGCGGTTCACATACGCGATGGTTTCTGAGAGCGCGGCGGACATGTCGGTGCCGGGATGAAACTGCAGCTTCATGATGGAAGCGCCCTGGATGTTCTTGGACTCCACGTGCTCGATCCCCGCGATGTAGAGAAAGTGGTACTCGTAGTAGTAGGTGAGGTAGCCCTCCATCTGCAGCGGGTCCATGCCGCCGTAGGGCTGTGCGACGTAGATGGTGGGAATGCCCAGCGTGGGGAAGACATCGCGCGCCATCTTTTCCTTGGCCTGCCAGGCTCCCAGAAGGATCGCCACGACGATGACGATGACGGTCCACGGATGGCGTAGGGCTAGGCGGGGAAGGGACATGCGGGAGGATGGGAGAAAAAGGTCGGCTGGCGATTACGGGCACCGTAAACGAATGGCGGACAACTTTTTTCCTCAAAAAAGCACATTTTTTGCCACGGCCCGCATCGAGGATCGTGGCGCTGAGGGGAGCCCTGCTTCAGGAGGCGGCGCTCCAGCCGTCAGAGGAGGACGTTGTTTTCGGGCTGCAATTTTGGCGGCAGCTTCTCTTCTCCCAGGATCTCGCGGACATCGATCTCGATGTTGCGGCAGATGGTGGAGATGGGGGTGTCGTTGATGGCGTTGTCGAACGGGTTTTCGCTGAACTCCCCGGTCTGCTCCATGGTGTAAAAGACCCAGGAGATGAGGATGGAAAAGGGAATGGTGAGCCAGACTCCGGGGCCGCCCACGAGGGCGCTGAGGTCCTTCAGCAGGCCAAAGGGCAGCAGCAGGATGAAGATGTGCACAAAGATGCGGCTGAAGATGTTGTACTGGCGGAAGAGCGGGGTGGTCTTGATGCGCTCGCATCCGCCCTGGAGATTGTGAAATTCGGTGACTAGGCGCATGAGCTCGATGTGCTCAAAGGGATCGAGCGAGCCCTCGCGCTTCATCTTGGCGAGATGCTCTGCATGCACCTTGAGGAGCATGCAGGCGGGGTTGTTGAGGCTCTTGAGGCGGTCGTAGTAATGCATCTTTTCGTGCTCTCCGAGGATGCGCTTGAGGCCTTTCTCAAACTCCTCCAGCTCGTGGCGCTCGCCTGCGAAGGTCTTGTGCAGGTTTTCCTTGCTGGTGGCCCAGGGGATGGTGCGGCGCAGCTGCAGGCGCAGGATGTTGATGAAGGCGAGGTGGCGGTAGGCTGCCTCGCGCACATCTGCGGAACCGGCGGGCAGGCTGGCCTTCAGGTGGGCGACGAAGCTGCGGGAGGCATTGGTGATGCCACCCCACAGGCGGCGGGCCTCCCACAGGCGGTCAAAGGCCTGGTTGTTCTTGAAACCGACGAAGAATGCCACAGCGGTGCCGATGGTGCCGATGGGCAGGAAGGGAATGGCGATCCAGCGCAGCCCGGCGAAACGGTAGAGAAGCACCGCGAAGGTGCTGATGAGCAGGGACTCGATGAAGTTCCGACGTGCGAAGTGCCAGAGATGGATCAAACGGAAGTCTTTGCCGACGTACATGGTGCGCTGATGCGGTGGTGAGGGTGAAAGTGGGAGATGTCATGGAAAAGCACCCTGCATGCCATGCAGGGGCCTCTAGAAAGGAGGCGGTCTATATGGTGGCAGTTGAGTGCTGCGCGATCAGTTTTTTGCAGCACGTTTCAGGGTCAGTGTCTGCCCACTTCCACGCCCAGCTCCCGGAGCTGCTGACGCACGATCTTGAGCACGGAGCGGCCTTCCCTCGTGATGGTGTAGGCGCGCGGTGCCTTGGGGCCGCGTGCGGCGTCCGCCTTGGAGGTGAGCCAGCCGTTTTTCTCCATGCGCTTGAGCAGCGGGTAGAGCGTGCCCGGGCTGACTTCATAGCCGTGGTGGCGCAGCTCCTTGAGCATCCACTGGCCGATCACCTCGCCTTCGGCGGCATGGTGCAGCACATGCACCTTCCAGAAGGAGAGCAGGATTTCACGGTTGATGAGCTTGAGGTCCACGTTGAGGGGCCAACGTAGTCCTCAAAAGCTGCGGGTGGTCAAGCGACGACTGGCGGAATCAGAGCCTGCGGGCTTTTCGTGTTCATGGCACCAAGGTCGCCAGCGCTGTGGGTGCGGCGCTTTTTGCAGGAGAAAAGAACTGAGGGCAGGAGCTGACAGCGAGGCATTTTGCGTGAGCGCTGGCCGACGGACATGAGGGTCCATCGTACTTCTGAGCTATCTCAGATAAATGAACTCATTGCTCATCATCAGCGCCTGGCAGAGCAGGGCCCAGGCTTCCTGCTCGCGTTTGGTGGAGTCACGCTGGCTTGAGTTGAGGGAGGCGTCTGCGGCGGTGAGGTAGTTTTCGGCGCGGCGGAGGTCTTCGGCGGTGGCTTCGCGGGCAAAGGCGAGGCGGTAGGCGGCTCGGAGGCGTGCCTCTTTGTCAGCAGAGAGCTTGAAGATGCGTGCGGCAAAGTTGCGGGCGGCGTCGGTGGCGAGGTCGCTGTTCATCATGAGCAGGGCCTGCGGAGAGACGACGGAGCTGTGGCGCAGGCCGGTGCTGGTGGCAGGATCCGGGTAGTCGAACTGCTGGAAGAGATCGTAGAGGTTGTTGCGGATGATGGGCATGTACAGCGCACGGCGCGTGCTGCCGTAGGTGGTCAGATCCTTGGAGGTGTGGTTGAAGACAAACTCGCGGTTGCGGCGCGGGATGGTCTTGCCGCCCATGGTGGTGTCCAGACTGCCGGCCACTTGCAGCAGGGCATCGCGGATTTCCTCGGCCTCAAGGCGGCGTACGGGGAAGTGATGGAGGAGCAGGTTTTCAGGATCAGCCGCGTCTCCCTGCGCAGTGGAGAGGGAGCTCTGCTGATAGGTCTGCGAGCTCATGATGAGCCGGTGCATGTCCTTCATGCTCCAGCCGTTGGTGGTGAACCAGCGGGCCAGCCAGTCGAGCAGGGCAGGGTGGGTGGGCTGCTGGCCCAGCAGGCCAAAGTTGTCCGTGGTGGGCACGATGCCCTGGCGGAAATGCCAGGACCAGATGCGGTTGGCGATGACGCGGGAGGTCAGCGGATGGTCCGCGCTGGCCAGCCAGCGCGCCAGCTCCAGGCGGCCGCTCTGTGCGGCGGGAAATTGAGGCTGCGTCTTCAGAGATGCCTGCACCACCTGGATGACGCCACGCGGCACGGGCTTGCCCAGCGCGAGATGGCTGCCGCGGATGTGGATGGGCAGCTCTTTGAGAATCTTGGGGGCTTCTGACACTGCGATGGTGGTGGGCAGGTCGGGGAGATTGCTCTCCGTGGTCATCATGGTGTCCTTCAGGGAGCGGACTTTTTCGGCCACGTCTTTGGGGAAGAGGATGATGGGCTCCGGTGGCAGCGCGAGGAAGCCTGCGGGGGCATCCAGCGCGGCGCGTGCCTGATGCAGCAGGGAGTCGGCATAGGCGTCTGCTGCCTCCGCTTTTCCCTTGGCTTTTGGCTTTGCGGGCGCAGCTGGGTGGATCTTTTCAGCGGCAGTGAAGACGGCGGTGTAGTAGCCGCGCAGTGTCTCCACCGTGCCGGAATTCAGTGCATCCTGCCAGGGCTTGAAGAAGGGCAGGTTTTCATTGGCGGCGAGATACACGCGGCAGTTCAGCAGGATGTGCGGGCGCAGGCCGTGGGCCTTGGCCACGGGCTCCACCTGGCTCATGACGGGGGCTTCGGGCAGCTTGGCAGCGGCCATGAGGTAATCGACGGCACGCGCACGCACCTCCTTGCGTAGAGCGGCAATGGCATCCCCCTCGGCCTTGGAGACGGCGGCTCTTTGATTTTTAAGCACGCGCTCGGTTGAGATGACATCGGCAAAGTCTTCCAGAGATCCCATGGGGGCCTCATAGGCGGTGCTCAGCGCGCCGATGCGGTCCACGCTGAAGCTCTGCGTGCTTTTGAAGATGGCGGCCAGGGCGTAGTAGTCGGACTGAGGGATGGGGTCAAACTTGTGGTCGTGGCAGCGCACGCACCCGAGCGTGAGGCCCATGAAGGCGCGGCCCATGACGTCGATCTGCTCGTCCACCACGTCCATGGTGAGCTTCTCCTTGTCCGGCTCTGCCAGCACCTTCGCGCCGAGATTGAGGAAGGCGGTGGCGGTGGTGTGTTCCTTGCGCGTGGTCAGGTCCTTCGCTTCCAGAAGATCGCCCGCGATCTGCTCGGTGAGGAATTGGTCGAAAGGCTTGTCCGCATTGATGGACTGCACCACGTAGTCGCGGTAGCGCCAGGCGGTGCCGAGGGCGATGTTTTCATCGAGACCGTTGGAGTCGGAGTAGCGTGCCACGTCCAGCCAGTGGCGACCCCATTTTTCACCATACTGAGGCGAGCGCAGCAGGCGGTCCACCACCTTGGCAAAGGCGTCGGGGGAGGTGTCGCCAAGAAAGGCGTCCACCTCCTGTGGTGTGGGCGGCAGGCCGGTGAGATCATAGGTGGCACGTCGGATGAGCGTGCGCCTGTCCGCAGGCGGAGCCAGCTTGAGTCCTTTTTTTGCGAGCATTTCGCCGATAAAAGCGTCTATCGCATTCGCCGCGCCCACCTTGGGAACCGGCGGTGTGGCGATGGGGCGGAAGGCCCAGTGCTTGGCCCCTTCCTTGAGATCAATGATGCGCGGTGCGCTGGGTTTCCCAGAGATGACGGCCTCGCGCGGGTCTGGCGCACCCATCTTGACCCACTCCTCCAGCGCCTTCACTTCGGCGGCGGGCATGGCCCCTTTGGGCGGCATCTGCAGATCCTGGTTCTGATAGCGGACGGACTCGATGATGTGGCTCTTGTCCGGATTCCCTGCGATGATGGCCGGGCCGCTGTCGCCCCCTTTGAGAATGGCATCGCGCGAGTCGATGAGCAGGCCGCCCTTGCTCTTGCCCGCCTCCACGGAGTGGCACTCATAGCAGCGCTGGATGAGGATGGGGCGGATGGTCTTTTCGAAGAAAGCGATCTTGGCATCCTCCGCAGGCGCGGAGGCTGCGACGCCTGCTGCGTGCAGCGTCGTGACCAGGGCGATGGAAAAAGCGGCTTTCATGAGACAGCAAAACTACGGCCAGAAAACGCACCTTCTTGCTGCGGAGGTGAGTTTGACTAGGCTGTGCGAATGTCTCCCGTTCTCCAGACCCTCGCCGACCTCGTCCGAATCAACAGCATCAACAGCTCCTATGAGGGCGGTCCGGGCGAGGCGGCCGCTGCGGCGTATGTGCGCGGTTTCTTTGAGCAGCGCGGCATCGAGGTGTGGGAGCAGGAGGTGTTTCCCGGACGCAACAATGTCATCGCCCGCATCCCCGGGCGCGACTCCACGCGCCGCATCGTCTTTGAGGCGCACATGGACACCGTGTCGATCAAGGGCATGACGATTGATCCTTTTGATCCCGTGGTGCGTGATGGCAAGATGCATGGCCGTGGCTCGGTGGACGACAAGGCAGGGCTGGTGGCGATGATGCACGCTGTGGCGGACATTCACGCCAGCGGCGAGCTGCCACCCTGCGAGGTGTGGATGGCGGCCGTGGTGGATGAGGAGTACTCATTCCGTGGTGTGGTGAAGCTGTGCGAGGGACTGAAGGCCGATGCCGCCGTGGTGGCAGAGCCGACGGAGTTCCGCTGCGTGATCGCGAGCAAGGGCGTGCTGCGCTGGCGCATCAAGACGAAGGGAAAAGCAGCACACAGCTCCAAGCCGCATCTGGGTGTGAATGCCATCACGGCGATGGCGCGTGTGGTGCTGGCTTTGAATGAAGACCATGCGCGCATGCAGCCTGCGGCGCATCCGCTGCTCGGGCCGGGCACCTGCAATGTGGGCGTGATCCACGGCGGCGTGCAGGTGAACTTTGTGCCGGATGAGGCGGTGATCGAGATCGACCGCCGCCTGCTCCCCGGCGAAGAGGTGCCGCAGGTGCTGGCGCACTACCAGGTGCTGCTGGATGATCTTATGAAGCAGCACCCTGATGTGGTGGCGGAGATGGAGACCCCGATGCTGCAGGACTGGGCCTTTCAGACCGATGCTGGCGAGCCGCTGGTGCAGCTGGCGCGCACGCTGCTGGGAGAGATGCAGCGCAATGACGAAGTCTGCGGTGTGCCCTTTGGCAGTGATGCCAGCAAGTTCTCCCGCATGGGCATCCCCACGATCCTGTTCGGCCCCGGCAGCATCGATCAGGCGCACGCGGCGGTGGAGTACGTGGAGTGCGCCGAGGTGGAGAAGGTGCTGGCGTTTTACACGGCGGTGGCGCGGCGGTTTATTTGAAGCGTCTGAAGCGAAACACTCGACTCAAGCTGGCGCGAAAATAAACCATGATGCAGGCGGCAACTCCTCCTGAGTAGGTGGCTATGATGGGCTGCCAAACACGCACTTGTGGCTGGCGTTCGGGGTGCTCTGCAAAGCTGGCTGGTTCATACATGGTGCCAACGCAGTACCATGCAATGCTGCCTCCGATGATGAGCAGGATGATGGAAACGATAAATCGATGTGTCGGTGCGGCTCTCGTCCCCAGAAGGACGAAAAAGCAGGCCGCAAACGCACCGCAGATGGGAATGCTGTAAAAAGACATGAACTCTTTTCCGGGCATGTGACGGCCGCTGCTCCAAAGGATTTTGTGAATGAGGCTGTTCACGACGAATGATGGCAAAAGGGCCGCTACGATGCCCGAAAGCGCCGCCACTGGCACGAGCAGCCAGCGTGTGGTCATGATGACTTGGCGGGAGGTCATGAGCCCGAGGGTAGCTGCGCCCACTCTGTTGTAAAATGAGCAATGGTGTGCGCGTCGTGGCGGGGTGGTGCGCAAGCTCAGTGGTTGTTGTGAAAGATGACGTGTGGTAGAGATGAATGGTGTGCCATGGCAGCCAAGGGCAAGAAGTTGAAAGAAGGGTGAGCAATGATATGCGCAAGTTGATGGCGGAGCCATCATAGCCTGTAGCGAGGGGTTGAGCGAAGCGACACCCCTCGAACACGGCGCGACACCACGCATGAAGGTTCTCGCATCGCGTAGCGATGCCAGCACTCGCGGCCCATGATGTCGCGATTACGCGCACGGTGGGTGATGGTGCCACCATCTGACTCGCTGCCTTTCCTTAATCCAGATACTTTGGATCAAAGCTGACGCCCGATTTTTTGAGCATGATCTCCAGCTCCTCTCGAAAACTGCGCGTGCGATGATGTTCTTCCTGATCGCGCACGTATGAGATCACCTCGGGAAGCCCCGATGCGCTGACGGTGAAGGCTGCGTAGCCGTCCTGCCAGGCAAAGTCCGCCACACGCATTTCCTCGTGCATCCAGGTGGACGAGGCTTTCTTCAATTCCTGCAGCACCTTGGAGATCATGTGCGTGGGTTTCAATGAAACGACGAGGTGCACGTGGTCGGCCACGCCGCCGGTTTCGTGAGAATGCGCGTCCATGCCGCGCAGAGTGCCGCCGAGGTACTCAAACAAACGCGGACGCCATTCACGTGAGAGCCAGGGCGTGCGGTTCTTCGTGGAGAAGACGATGTGATAGTGCTGGCTGGTGTACGTGTTGGGCATGGTGCTGTGGGCGGGGGCGTCATACAAACGATAGAAGTGAGCACTGCTCTCACAATGACTTCTTACGCCGCGATGTAGCATTGAAGGGGCTTTGTGGACGTGAGTGCTGGCATCGCTACGCGATGCGAGTACCTGAGGGAGGCGATGGGTGCGCTTACGAGGGGTGTCGCTTCGCTCAACCCCTCGCTACAGGCTGGGATGGCTCCGCCATCTATACTTTCACCGTGCTTCGACTGTAGGGGCGAAGGAGGGCGTTGTGCTCAACTTCGCTGAGTGAGATTTCTCCCTTACGAAAACGACTTCCGCAGATGGCTTGGCAGGATGCCCAGTGCTTCGCGGTACTTCGCCACGGTGCGTCTTGCGACTTTGATGCCCTGGCCGTCGAGCATTTTGGCGAGCTTGTCGTCGCTGAGGGGCTTGTGCTTGGGCTCGTTTTTGATGAGATCGGCGATGGCGTTTTTGACGCTGGTGTTGCTGAGGTCGTCGCCGGATTCGGTCTTTACGCCGTGGGAGAAGAAGAACTTCATGTCGAACACGCCATGCGGTGTGGCGATGTACTTGCCGGCGATGGCGCGGCTCACGGTCGTCTCGTGCACGCCCACTTCATCGGCCACGGTGGCCATGTTCAGCGGGCGGAGGAAATTGGTGCCCTTTTCCAGAAACTCGCGCTGGTATTTGAGGATCTGCGTGGCGATGCGGTGGATCGTCTGCTGGCGCTGATGGATGGAGCGGATGAGGAACTTGCCGCTACGGATCTTGTCGCGCACGTAGTTGCGGACCTCGCCGTTGTTGCTGGGCTGGGAGAGGAGGTCTTTGTACGTGTTGCTGATGCGCAGGTGCGGCAGGTCGTCGTTGGTCATCACGGCGACCCATTCGCCGCCCTGGCGCTCCACCACGACGTCGGGGGTGACATAGTTGTTGGACGAAACGGCAAAGCGCTGCGCGGGGCGCGGGTCCAGCGTGCTGATGAAGTCCGCCGCACGGGAGATCTGCTCCAGCGGGACGCCCAGCTTGCGGGCGAGGATGGGGTAGCGCTTGTTGGCGAGGTCGTCGATGTACTGATCCACCAGACGCCAGGCGAGGCTCTGCTTTTTGCCGAGGCGCTCGAGCTGCACCAGCAGGCACTCGCGCAGGTCCTCGGAGCCCACGCCCACGGGGTCAAAGCTCTGCAGCAGCTTTTTGGCGGTGCGCAGGGAGTCGATGGGAATGCCGTGGTTCAGGCTGAGGTCGTCGATCGGGGTGTTGAGGAAGCCGCGGTCGTCGAGATTGCCGATGAGGAACTCCACCTGCTCCGCCACGGCGGGCTTGGCGTCGGAGGTGTGGAGCTGGGAGAGCAGGTGCTCCTGCAGCGTGGTCTGCGCCACGATGGAGTCCATGAGGAACTGCCAGCGCTCCTGGTCGTCGCTGCGGCGGGTGGCGGTCTGCTGGCGGCTCTGCTGCCAGTACTCGCGCCATTCGTCGTCCATCTGCGTCAGGGCGTCGATGTCGCTGTCGTCCGTGCTGCGGTCATCGGGATCGTCAGGAATGGCGTCCTGGATGGAGGTCTCGGGGGCTTCGAGTTCGAGCACCGGGTTCACTTCGATCTCCTGCTGGATGATCTGGCGCAGTTCCAGCGTGGGGGCCTGCAGGATCTGCAGGCTCTGTTGCATCTGCGGCCCGATGGCGAGCTTTTGTGTCTGTAACTGCTGGAGTCCGTGGTCGGCCATGAATGGTTGGTGGACAGCCAAGCGCCATCCGGGTGAATAAGCAAGCAAACATCAGGCCAGAGCTGCATTTATTTTTGGATTCCAGAAAAGACCAGAGTCTGGCATAAAAGTAGAAATCCCGGTGGATGCCGGGATTTCCAAAGGGTGGCTAAGGCGGTGGACGGGTGGAGGATGCTCAAGGCACCTCAAAGACTTTCTGTGTCGTGGGGTCCAGGGCCAGGGATCCGCTCTCCAGACCGGTGATGTCCAGCTCCTTGTAGGGCGGGTAGGGGCTGATCACACGGCCGGGCTTGGCGGTCTTTCTGCCTTTGAGGAAGGAGCCGCCGCTGCCGCTGCCGGAGGAGGAAGTGGGCGGGGGGAAGTCCTTGGCTGGGCTGGTGCTGGCGGTGGACTCGGAGCGGCGCGGCGGGGCCTCCTGCGGGGTTTCCTTTTTGGGCTTGGTTGCAGGGGTTTTGCTCGTCGTCTTTTCAGGCGGGGAGTCGGTCACCTTGGGCGGGGTGTATTTGTGCGTGGTGGTGGTCTTGCTCTGCGTGGAGGTGGCAGGCGGCGTGCTCTTGCTGGAAGTGGCAGGGGGCTGCTTCTGCGGCTGCTGGGGTGCCGTGGACTGCTGCTGCGGCGGGTAGTTGTAGCGCGGCTGTCCCTGAGGCTGCTGCTGCTGCGGGGGATACTGGTAGCCGGGCTGCTGCGGCTGCTGAGGTGCTGGCTGGTAGCCGGGGGGCGGCTGATTGTAGGCAGGCTGCTGCTGCGGGTAGGCCGGGGCGGAGGGCTGGCGCGGCGTGCCGTCCAGGCTGTAGCTGCCATTGTAGCCCTGCTGCGGGTAGTCGTAGCCGGTGGGGTCCTGCCCGTAGAAAAGACGGCGCACCATCTGGCTCATGCGCTGGCCAAATTTGGGCAGGAACTGCAGCGGGCTCTCATATTGCGTCTGCTGCTGCGGGTAGGCATAGCCTCCCTGGGGCTGCTGAGGATACGCATACCCCTGCTGAGGCTGCTGCGGCGGGTAGTAGGAGGGCGGCGGCTGATTGTAGCCCTGCTGGGGGTAACCACCCTGCTGCGGGTAATAGCGCTGCGTCTGAGCAAACGCTGTCGTGGTCATCACAGCGGCGATGCACCACCAGCCCAGTCTCATTGGACTGAGCAGCTCCCTTAGAGGGGTTCGAGATTTCATAATGGTTAATAGTTCTTAACTTCCTGGGAACTGCAAGCCACAATTTCCAAGCTGCCGTCTCAGGAATGAGTCGTTTCTGAATAGACGAACGCGGCGGGAGTTTGTTCAGCCGCATTCAAGAATGAGTGCGGATTTTTGGAGGGCAGCGGAAAAGCGGGGCAAATTTGTAGTGCGGCTGCGCAACGAGGAAAGGCCGGTCCTTCATAGATCAGAGAGCGAAGGAGGAAGTGAAGCTGCCGCTTTCGGGTGTCTCGTCGCAGGTGTGCGCGAAGTGTGCTTGAGCGTGCCAATCAGCGTCCGCCTCTCAGTGCCGGTGGTCTCCGTACATTCACCTTGCCCACGAAAGCGGTAGCTGCGGTCGTTCCTCCCTTCGCGACCGCAGTCCAAATGAATGCCGCCATACGCAGAAAGGCGGGAGGGCTGTGCGCCGCTCCCGCCTTTCGTGTGGGTGTGATATGCGTTGGCCTTTGCCGGGCTGGTTACTCGGCCAGGCGGGCGTCGATGTCCTTGTCCAGCCAGGCCCACATGGAGGCGAGACCGGCGGAGACCTTGGCCTTGGCGGCGGCGAGTTCGTCGGCGCTCAGGCTCTGACCGGCGGCGGGGACGCTGCGGCCAAACATGTAGTATTTGATCTTCGGCTCGGTGCCGGAGGGGCGCACGGCAAAGCTGCGTCCGTCTGCCAGATCCACAAAGAGCATCTTCTCCTTCTGCACCACTTCGCCTTCCTCGTCGGCGATCTCGTCCTTGCGGAAGTCGCGCACCTTGATGACGGCGGAGCCATCCACCTCCTTGGGAGGATTGCTGCCGTAGCTGTCGGCCAGCTTGGCGATCTGCGCGGCACCCGTGGCACCTTCAAAGACCTTGCTCTCATTGCGCTCCAGGAAGTAGCCCACCTCGCAGTACACCTTGTCCAGCAGGCCGGCCACGGTGAGGCCCAGGCTGGCGGCGTAGGCGGCCAGCTCGGCAAACATGACCACGGCGCCGTTGCCGTCCTTGTCGCGGCTGAAGTCATCGCCCATGTAGCCGTAGCTTTCCTCACCGCCGAAGACGAGGAAGGTGCTGTGCTTCAGGCGTGCGGCGCGGCTGTCTGCGGCATTGAGGTCGCGGTAGGTTTTCAGGATCTCGGCAGGCAGGCGGGCTTCGTATTTCGCCAGCTTGGCGCCGATCCACTTGAAGCCGGTGAGGGTGTTCACGCACTTGATGCCGTACTTGGCGGCGATGGCGTCCTGCATCGGGCTGGTGACAAAGGTCTTGAGCAGCACGGCATTGGCCTTGTTGCCGTCATTGAGAATGCCCAGGTCCAGCATGGTCTTGATGCGGTACCAGCCCATGAGGGAGCCCACCTGATTGCCAGTGAGCAGGACCATTTTGCCGCTGGAGTCGCGCACGCCCACGCCCATGCGGTCGCAGTCGGGGTCGGTGCCGATGATGATGTCCGCGCCCTCCTTGTTCGCCAGATCCACCGCCATCTGCAGGGCCGAGGCGTTTTCCGGATTCGGAGACTTCACAGTGGGGAAGCGGCCGTCGCGCACGTCCTGCTCCGGCACGGTGAGGAAGGTGAAGCCCAGCTTTTTGAGCAGCACGGGCACGAGCACGCCGCCGGTGCCGTGCAGGGCGGTGAAGACGATCTTGAGCGCCTTGGCCTTCTCCTGCTTCAGCAGCTCGGGCTGCAGCATCATGGTTTCCACGCGGGCGAGGTACTGCTGGTCCATCTCATCGCCCAGCAGGGTCAGCTTGCCTTGCTCGGCCTCGGGCAGGGCGGTGTAGCTTTCGTCCTTGATGGCGTTCACATCCTTGATGATGCCGGTGGCGTGCGGCTCCACGATGCCCGCGCCGTCGTTGAAGTTCACCTTGTAGCCGTTGTCATGCGGCGGGTTGTGGGAGGCGGTGAGCATCACGCCCGCGTCTGCGCGGAGCTGGCGCACGGCAAAGGACATCTCCGGCGTGGCGCGGCAGCCGTCAAAGAGGTACACGTCGGCGCCGCAGTCTGTGGCGATCTTGGCGCAGAACTTCGCAAACTCCGGCGAGAAGAGGCGGGTGTCGTGGGAGAAGACGATGCTGGGCTTGCCGCCGAGCTTGGCGTTTTCGCGCCAGGCCTTGATGTACGTCACCAGCCCACGGGTGGCGCGGCTGACGTTGTAAAAGTTCATCGAGTTCGTGCCCACGCAGGGGTGGTCCGGGCGCTGGTCGGCAGGGGCTGCGCCGCGCTCGGCCTTGGTGACGATCTTGCCGATGGTGCGCCCGCGCAGGCCGCCGGTGCCAAACTTCAGCGCCTGGAAAAAGCGGTCGTTCAGCTCGGCCCACTCGCCTGCGGCGGCGAGCTCCTCAATGCTGGCGCGGTAAACCGGATTGTCGCTGGCGGCGAGCAGGGCTTTGATGTTTTCGAGGCTGGCGGGGAGGAGGTGCCCGGAGGTGACGGCGGCTTGGAGTTGATCAGCAAGGGACATAAGTGAAATATCAATGTTAACCAGCCATTTAAGGAATCAATCGGCAAAGCACTGAGTTGCAGTGAGGGATGCTTTACAAAACACAGCCCGCATTTGCACTCGCCAAGCCGGAGGCGGCCCTCTAACATCGGCCTTGTTCTCAGCCAGACCAACGAAAAAAACTTACCCCCACCACACACGACCATGGGCCTGATGGATTACCTCAAAGGACAGTTTCTGGAAATCATCCAGTGGACCGACGACTCCCGCGACACGCTCTCCTGGCGCTTTCCGGACGAGGACAAGGAGATCAAACGCGGCGCGCAGCTCATCGTGCGCGAGTCGCAGGTGGCGCAGTTTGTTTACCTCGGTGAATACGGCGACACCTTTGGCCCCGGCAAGCACACGCTGACCACGGACAACATCCCCATCCTCTCCACGCTCAAGGGATGGAAATACGGCCTGGAGTCCCCCTTCAAGGCGGACGTGTACTACGTCACCACGCGCCTCTTCACCGGCAACAAATGGGGCACCAGCAACCCCATCATGATGCGGGACCCGGATTTCGGCATCGTGCGCGTGCGCGCCTTTGGCACCTTTGATTTCAAGATCACCGACCCCAAGCTCTTCCTGAAGGAGGTGGCAGGAACGGACAATCACTTCCGCCTGGATGAATTTGCCGACACCATGCGCAGCCGCATTGTCAGCGTGTTCACCGATGCGCTGGCCAGCGCCAAGGTGCCCGTGCTGGACCTGGCCACCCGCTACTCCGAGCTGGGAGAGGCGCTGCTGCCCATCATCAACCCCGTCACACAGAGCAAGTACGGGCTGGAGATCACCAGCTTCATCCTGGAAAACGCCAGCGTGCCGCCGGAGGTGGAGGCCGCCATCGACAAGCGCAGCAGCATGAGCGCCATCGGCAACCTGAACGACTACGTGAAATTTCAGATGGCCGAAGGCATGGCCAAAGGTGGCACCGGCCCGGCTGGATCCGCCGCCGAGATCGCCATGGGCTTTGGCATGGCGCAGAACATGATGGCGCAGGGAGCCTTCAACATGAATCCCGCTGCAGCCTCTGCCGCCCCGGCTCCCGCAGCCGCCGCACCTGCCGTGGAAATCCTCACCCCCGCCCAGGTGGCCCAGACCCTCGGTGTCACCGAGGCCGATGTGATCTCCAGCATCGAAGCAGGCGACATCAAGGCCAAGAAGATCGGCACGCAGTACCGCATCACCAAAGCCGCGCTGGATGAGTTTCTGGCGAAGTAAAGGAGGCATCGGATGGCTCCGCCATCGGGGCGTGGCATACAAGGGGGCGCTCTGGCTACCAGTTATGGGCTGATGGCTTCGCCTTCGGATGCTGTGCCCGAGTTGATGGGGGCGGATGTGCCTGCGGCGGTGCTGTCTCGGTGTCTGATTTCGTCCTGCCAAGTGGGATGAGGTAGGTGGAGGTGGGGTGATCTGCTTCGTGTCTCGTTTCCTTTCCAGGGGGCAGTGCTGGTGGAAACGAAGGTGGATTTTAACGAGGCTGTGGAAACGAAGCGGTTGGAGGATGGAAACGAGGCTGTTTTCACCAGGGGAAGCTGTGGCGGTGTGGAAACGAGGTGGAACTGGCTGGGAAACGAGGCTGAAAAAGTGGAAACGAAAAATGAGGTTTTTCGTTTCCATGGGTGGCGGGTGTTTGAAGCACCGGCAGGGGGGCTTCATCTTGGAGGCTGAGCTGCGTCAAACCGCCTGGGTGCAAGGGGCGGGGTGAATGCCGGGGGGATTCCACGCGCTGATGGACGGGCCCATTCTTCGCACTGCGTGCTACGAAGGGCTAACGGGCTGTCGCCACACCCATCCTACGACCGGGCGGCTGGCGCTGGGTGCGCTGTGGTGCCACATGGTGCATGGTCTGAAAAAGTTTCCATGTTTCCATCCCTAGAGGTGGAAACTTGGAAACTTTTCCAGAGGTTATGGTGGAGGGGTTGGCCAGGGGGATGATCCGTGGAAAACGGATCTGGTGGCTGAGAGAGCAGGCCCGCACTGGCTGCCATTGGATGGACAGGCTTTTTGCTGGTTGCCATAGCGGGGTAGTGTGTGGTATTTTATATGATAATATCATATACCAAGAGCTGGCGTGCATGGATGCATGGGTATCCATGGGGGTGGGGCATGTCATGATTTTTTCATGACTGGCTGACGGTATGCTTGGAGGGTGGTGGCGGGCTTGGTGTCCTGGCTCATGGCGCAGCCGCTGAGAAGGGGCTCGCTGTGGTCGAGAGCAGTGAGGCGTGATGCCCGGCTGTGGGCCATGGATGGCATGGGGTGCATGTGGGCACTCGTGGCGCTCAGTGCTCCGCCTTTCCTCGTTGCAGGGACGGCGCACCTTTTTGAGCGCCCTCGCCGCTACAGACCCGAATCTTCGGACCCGGCGCAGCGGTTCCCTACCAGCCCTGTGGAGGATGACGACTCTACAATGCCGTGCTGCTCTGGAGGGTTGGGATGCGCTGTACGCGTCCGTGGAGTCCTTTCTCCTGGCGTGGTCTGCTGCCCATTCGCATTCCCTCTTTTTAAAGTGTCCGCCTCCAGCGAATGCGTCCTGGTCTTGCAGGCTTGTTTTCAACAGACCGTGGTATCACTGGTGCGCTCAGATGCCATGCGGTGCGCTGCTGAAAAAGTTTCCAAGTTTCCACCTCTAGGGATGGAAACATGGAAACTTTTTTCCAGAGGTTATAAAGAAGCTCCGGGGCTGCTTCCTGGGGCCTCGTGGTGGAGGTGCATGGGGGGCGGGATTTCTCTGCGCCAGACACACTTCTGGCCTGTGATCGCGCTTCGTGTCTCCAAAAGTGCCCCCTAGGCGGAAACGGGAAACGAAGGGGTTTTTCAGACGCTGGTGGAAACGAAGATGGAAACGAAGGCGCAGCTGCCCAGGGACTTTGGAAACGAGACGGCAAGCGCGTGGAAATGAAGCCGGGAAACAGGAAACAAAAATGAGCGCATTTCATGTCCATGATTTCACGCTCAGGCGGGCACGGTTTCGTCATCCTCACCACGGCTGCGCCTGCTTCAGCAGGCCGGGGGCGGTGCGGATGAGGAAGTAGCCGTGGAAGGGGAAGAGGTTGGCGTCGGGGGCCGGGGCGGTCTGGGGTTTCCAGGCGGGCGGGTTGGTGGTGCCGTCGAGGTAGTAGCCGGTGTAGTCGGTGGCGCTCGGGGTGGTGTCGCCGTCCCAGATGCGGAGGCGGTCGGCGCTGTCCGGGGTGAGGCCGGAGGTCAGACCGCTGACGGGGGCCTGGGTGACGACGGGCCAGCCGGGGGCGATGAGCTGTGTGCCAGCCACGAGCGCGGTGGCGAGGCTGGTCTGGCGCACTTCGCCAGTGAACATGAGCACAGCGCCCGCGCCACGGATCTGGACCATGGCGGCCTCGTGTGCGGCAAAGGGCCGTGCGTCCATGCTGAGGATGTCGCTGATCCAGGAGCCGCTGGTGTTGGTGCAGGTGGTGTAGTTGCCTGCGGCGGGGTCAAAGAAGAGCACGCGGTCTTCGCTGCTGAAGGCGGCGGGTGGCAGGAGATCGGCCAGGGTGTGGTGCAGGCGGATGCAGATATGCGCACCGGCCAGGCCGCTGAAGTCCTGAGAGCCCTGCAGCACCACGGTGTTGCCGGAGCTGGCGGTGGCGTCGATTTCAAAGCGCTGACCGGCCAGCGGGCCGTCGAGAGCCTCCAGGTAGAGCGAGCCTGCGGGCAGGGTGATGATGGCGGGGAGCATGACCTCATTGCTGCTGACGGAGACGGCGCGTCCGGTGAAGAAGGCGGCATTGAGCAGCGGCATGCTGAAGGTGCGGGAGCCGGTGGCAAAGCTCTGGCGGCCCCAGCCATGGATGGCGGAGGTCACGGTGGCCTCGGGCACGCCATCGCGGTTGGCATCCAGATCCACGTGCAGGCGGATGTAGCCGCCATCGAGGCCCTTGAAGACGAGCAGCTTTTCCAGTGTGCCATACGCACGGGTGAGCGTGCCATCGGCATTGATGGTGGTGGTGCTGGCCATGGAGAGCTTCTTCCACGAGGTGGCTTTGCCGGACTGAGTCAGGTCGGTGAGGGTTTCGAGGCTGATGATGAGGTCATCGTGCGTGGCGGTAGGCACGGTGAGCAGGGCGGTGAGGCTGCCGGTGGAGTCGTGCGTGAGGGCAAAGCGGTTCGGCTGCAGCGGGCTGGCGGGATCGGTGCCCAGGGCGTATTCCAGCAGGTTGGAGAGGCCGTCTTCATCGGGATCGTCCGCAGGTCCGCCGATGCCGCTGTCCTGGCTCCATGTGGCGAAGGTGGAGGCACCGGGCAGCACGCTGGCGACGAAGCCGCCGGTGACGATGTAGCGGCGGATGGCTTCGCTGGCGGCAAAGCCGGTGCCCGCAGGGGCCACGATGCCGAGGTCGCGGGTGAGGTCCACACGGGCGTCGATGGCGTCGTCCGTATTGCCTTCAGCGCCGGATTCGGCAGCGCCCACCGGGCAGAAGCCGGGGCGCAGGGTGAAGGCGGCGGTGCTGGCTCCATTGACGGCGGGGTTGTTGTTGAAGATGAGATCCTGACCCACGTCATCGTCTCCAGCGACGACGGAGGACATGGGCTGCAGGCCCTGCAGCGGCATGCCGGCGGAGAATTGGGAAGCGGGGATGTGCAGGAAGTAGATGCCCGGATTGAGGCCGTCGAGGTAGTAGCGGCCTTTGCAACTGCAACCCGAGGTGCCGACGCTGACGGGGGTGTCCACGCCGGGTGTGGCACCCTGTGCGTAGAGCTCCACGTAGATGTTGCCCAGGCTTTCGCCTTCATTGCGGACGCCGTCGCCGTTGATGTCGAGGAAGATGAAGTTGCCCACGGCCACGCTGGACCAGAGGCCGAAGTCCACGGTCAGGTTGGTGTTGGGATCGGTGTCGCCATCGGTCATGGATTCGGCTGCGCCGGAGAGATTGACGATGGGGCTGAAGACAGGCGTGCCAGCGCCGCCGGGCTGCGCGCCATCGTTGTTGTTGTCCACGTTGTCATCGGCGGTGTCAGGCGTGCCGCCAGTGTAGAGGTAGTCGGCAGGCGGGGTGACTTTGACGTAGTAGTTTCCGGAGGGCAGGGAGCTGAAGAGATAGGCGCCGGTGGAGTCGGTGGTGAAGTCCGCGCCCACCTGTGTGTCTGCGGCAGTGCCGCTGCCGCCGATGGCATTGTCATCTCCCGTGGTGAAGAGCTGCACGGTGGCACCGGCCACGCCGGGCTCTCCGGTGTCTTTGACGCCGTTGTTGTTGGAGTCTTCAAAGACGAGATTGCCGATGGAGAGGGTGAGCACCTGGATGCTGAGGCTGAAGGTCTGAGAGCAGCCGTAGGCGTCTGTGACTTTCACATTCACCGGGAAGGTGCCCTTGGCCGCAGGTGTGCCGCTGACGACGCCGCTGGAGGAGATGAGCACGCCGCTGGGGAGGTCTCCGCTCTGCAGCGCGTAGGTGTAGGGGGCGGTGCCGCCGGAGGCGGTGACTGTCTGAGAGTAGGAGGTGCCGAGGTAGGCTATCGGCAGCGGGCCATTGGGCGTGATGGAGAGCGTGGGGCACGTCGGTGTGACGGTGTAGCTGGCGGTGCCGGAGCAACCGTCAGAGGCGGTGGCTTTGAGGGTGAAGGTGGCCGAGGTGGTGCTGGTGGCGGTGCCGGAGATCGTGCCGCTGCTGCTCAGCGTGAGGCCCGCTGGCAGCGCGCCGCTGGCGAGCGTGAAGGTGTAGGGCGAGACACCACCGGAGCCGCTGATGGTCTGCGACCAGGCTGTGCCGACGACCGGTGCGGCAAATGTGGCGGGTGACTGTGTGATGACGGGGCAGATCTTGATGGAGGCCACCACGCTGCCCTGGCAGCCGTTGGCATCGGTGGCGCGGAGGGTCACATTCACGCCTGCGCCATTGGAGGTGGTGGGCGTGCCGCTGATGACACCGGTGCTGGAGTTGAGAGAGAGGCCCGCAGGCAGCGTGCCGCTGGTGACTGTCCATGAGCCATACGGGGCGATGCCACCGGATGCAGTCATCGTCTGCGAGTAGGCCACACCCACGCCACCGGTGGTCAGCGTGGCGGGAGTGACGGTGATGACAGGGCAGGCCGGAGTGACGGTGTAGCTGAGCGTGCCGGTGCAGGCATTGCCATCGGTGGCGCGCACCGTGAAGGTGGCTGCAGAGGTGCTGGTGGGCGTGCCGGAGATGACGCCGGTGCTGCTATTGAGGCTGAGACCCGCAGGCAGTGCGCCGCTGCTGATGGAGTAGGTGACGGTGCCGAGGCCGCCGGTGGAGGAGACGGTCTGAGAGTAGGCGGTGTTCACCGTGGCCGCAGGCAGTGTGGAGGGGCTGACGGTGATGGTCTGGCAGGCAGGGGTCATCGTGTAGTTGCGGGTGCCGGGGCAGCCGTTGGCATCGGTGGCGCTGATGGTGAAGCTGGCGCTGGCAACGGCGGTCGGAGTGCCGGAGACCACACCGGTGCTGCTATTGAGTGTGAGGCCCGCAGGCAGCGCGCCGCTGGAAACGGCAAACACATAGGGCGTGACGCCACCCGATGCACTGATCGTCTGCGTGTAGCTGGCGCCTGCAGTGGCGGCGGCCATCGTCGTCGGGGTGAGGGAGATGACGGGGCAGATCTTCAGCGAGATGGTGGCCGTGGCCTGGCAGCCGCGTGCATCCGTGGTGCGCACGATGAAGCTGACCGCAGCGCCAGTGGAAGCCGTGGGCGTGCCGCTGATGACACCGGTGCTGGCGGTGAGCGAGAGACCCGCAGGCAGCGAGCCGCTGGTGACCGTCCATGAAGTGTATGGCCCGGTGCCGCCGCTGCCGCTCAGTGTTTGTGAATAGGCCGTGCCCACGGTGCCGGTGGCGGCCGTGGTGGGGGAGATGGTGAGCGTGGGGCACACCGGTGTGATGGTGTAGCTCTGCGTGCCGGGGCAGCCATTGGCATCGGTGGCCTTCACGGTGAAGGTGGCGCTGTTTGGGCTGTCAGGCGTGCCGCTGAGCACACCGGCAGAGCTGAGGGTGGCCCAGGTGGGCAGCGTGCCGCCGGACACGGTGTAGGTGTAGGGCGTGGCGCCGCCGCTGGCGGTGAAGGTCTGCGAGTAGGCGGTGCTGACCGTCGGAGTGGCAGGCGTGGTGGGAGAGAGTGTGATGACCGGGCACACCTGCAGCAGGATGACCTGCGAGCCCTGGCAGCCGAAGTTGTCCGTGGCGCGCACGGTGACGCTGACGCCCGTGCCGTTGGAAGTGGTGGGCGTGCCGCTGATGACACCCGTGCTGGCATTGAGCGTGAGGCCTGCAGGCAGCGTGCCGCTGGTGACCGTCCACGAAGCATACGGTGCGGTGCCGCCGCTGGCGGTGAGCGTCTGCGAATAGGCCGTGCCCACGATGCTCTGTGTAGCAGTGGCTGGCGTGATGCTGATGGCGGGGCAATTTGGCGTGAGGGTGTAGCTTTGTGTGCCAGCGCAGCCATTGGCATCGGTGGCCTTCACGGTGAAGGTGGCCGCCGTGGTGCTGCTGGGCGTGCCCGTGATGACGCCTGCGCTGCTCAGCGTGGCCCAGGCGGGCAGGCTGCCGCTGGCCAGTGAGTAGGTGTAAGAGGCCGTGCCGCCGCTGGCGGTGATCGCCTGCGAGTAAGCCGTGCCGACCACCGGAGTGGTGAGCGTGGTGGGAGCCAGTGTGACGACCGGGCAGATCTGAAGCGTGATGGATTTGGAGCCCTGACAGCCGTAGGTGTCCGTGGTGCGCACAGTGATGGTGGTGGCTGGAGAAGCGGTGGCCGTAGGCGTGCCGGAGATGACGCCCGCCGCGCTGAGTGTGAGACCCGCAGGCAGAGCGCCGCTGGTGATCGTCCAGCTGCCATAAGGGGCGGTGCCGCCTGTGGCGGTGAGAGTCGTGGAGTAGGCCGTGCCGATGGTGCCCTGCGGCAGGGCGGACTGGGTGATGCTGATGGTGGGGCAGACAGGAGTAATGGTGTAGCTCAGCGTGCCGGAGCAGCCATTGGCATCTGTGGCTTTCACGGAGAAGGTGGCGGCGGTGGTGCTGGTCGGTGTGCCGCTCAGCACACCGGAGCTGCTGAGAGTGGCCCAGGCGGGCAGCGTGCCGCTGGCCAGGGTGAAGGTGTAAGGCGTGGCCCCGCCGGAGCCTGCGAGCGTCTGCGAGTAGGCGGTGCCCACCACCGGCGCGGGCAGCGTGGAGGGAGTGAGCGTGACGACCGGGCAGATGATCAGCGTGACGGTGCGTGTGCCGACGCAGCCGTAGGTGTCAGTGGCCTTGAGGGTGAGGCTGACGCCAGCGCCGTTGCTGACGCTCGGCGTGCCGGAGATCACACCCGTGCTCGCATTCAGCGAGAGGCCCGTGGGCAGCGTGCCGCTGCTCACCGAGTATGTGTAGGAGGCCGTGCCGCCGCTGGCGGAGAGCGTCTGCGAGTAGGCCGTGCCCGCTGTGCCGCTGGGCAGCGTGCTGGGGGTGACGGTAATGGCGGGGCACGCAGGCGTGACCGTGTAGCTGGTGGCACCTGTGCAGCTGTAGATGTCCGTAGCCACCACGGTGAAGGTGGCGGCAGCACTGCTGGTGGGCGTACCGGAGATGACACCGGCGCTGCTCAGCGTGAGACCTGCAGGCAGGGCGCCGCTGCCGATGCTGTAAGTGTAAGGCGCACCCTGGCTGCCGGAGGCGGTGACGCTCTGAGTGTAGGCCGTGCCCACCGTGGGCGTGGTCAGCGTGCCGGGAGAAACCGCAATGGGCAGACAGGTCATGGTGACCATGTAGTCCTCCACCTCGCCGACGCCGCTGGCTCCGACGGGGGTGGGATTCTGCGTGCTGGTGAAGCGGAAGCGCGCACCACGCTGGCCGGGGATGGCGGTGACGGGCACGATGAAGTTCACCGTCTGCGCCACGCCATTGGTGCCGGTGGCGATGGCGGTGTTGGTGGCGATCTGCTCGCCAGAGTCGGAGAAGGAGCCGTTGTTGTTGTAATCAATCCAGGCGTTGAGGTAGCCCGTGGCTCCGCTGTTGTTGGTGACCACCACGGTGGCGCTGCCTGCGGTGCCGGGCGTCTGGCTGGGCAGTGTGACGCCGTCTTCGTCAGCCAGATTGGTGATGTCGTCTCCGGTGGCGGTGGAGTTGCGGGTGGAGACGTACTCGGTGTCCGCCAGCGCGCCCATGCGCAGGTTTGAGCTGGCGATGCTGGAGGCATCCAGCGCGCCGTTCCAGTCACCAAAGTCCGTGGTGGGCACCGCGATCACGGTCACGTAGTCTTCCACTTCACCGTTGCCGATGGTTCCAGTGGTGCCGGGGTTGGCCACATCAGTGAGGCGCACGCGCACACCCACATTGGAGCCCGTGGTGGCATTGGCCGGCACGGTGATGCTGATGTTTTGCGTGGCGCTGCTGGTGCCGGTGGGGATGCTGACATTGGTGGCGATCTGCTCTCCGCTGTCGGCAAAGGAGGCGTTGTTGTTGTAGTCGATCCACACATTGAGGTAGGCGGCGGAGCCCGTGGTGTTGGTCACGATCACCGGGATGGTGGCGGGAGCGCCTGCGGTCATGGAGGGCAGGGCCACGCCGTCTTCGTCAGCGAGGTTGGTGATGTCATCGCCAGTGGCGGTGGCATTGCGGGTGGAGACGTACTCGGTGTCGATCAGCGCACCCAGGCGCAGGCCGCTGAGCGCGGCGGAAGCCGCATCCGCCACGGTGCTGAGGTCTCCGTAGTCGAGCGGCGGAGCTGCGATGCCGGACACGTAGTCCTCCACCTCGCCGCTGCCAGCGGCACCCGTGGCGCCGGGAGTGGAGACGGAGGTGAGGCGGAAGCGCAGGCCCAGGCTGGTGCCCGTGGTGGCGCTGGCCGGCACGGTGATGCTGAGATTTTGCGTGGCGCTGCTGGTGCCGGTGGGAATGCTGACATTCGTGGCGATCTGCTCGCCGCTGTCAGCGAGAGAGCCGTTGTTGTTGTAGTCGATCCAGGCGTTGAGATAGGCGGCTGAGCCGGTGTTGTTCGTCACGACCACCGGGATGGTGGCAGGAGCGCCTGCGGTCAGTGCTGGCAGAGACACGCCGTCTTCGTCAGCCTGGTTGGTGATGTCATCTCCCGTGGCGGTGGTGTTGGTGGTGGCGGTGAATTCGGTGTCTTCCAGCGCGCCGAGGCGCAGGTTGCTGTTCAGGGTGCTGGAGGCGCTGATGAACTTGCTGAAGTCGCCAAAGTCCGTGGTGGGCACGGAGATGGTGGTCACGTAGTCCTCCACTTCGCCATTGCCGCCGCCGCTGCCGGTGGAGCCCGGAGTGCTGGCGGAGGTGAGGCGGAAGCGGGCACCCAGGGCTGAGCCGGTGACGGCGGTGGCCGGGACGGTGACATTGACGTTTTGCGTGACGCCGCTGCTGCCGGTGCTGATGCTCACATTGGATGCGATCTGCTCTCCGGGGTCGGTGAAGACGCCGTTGTTGTTGAAGTCGATCCAGGCGTTCAGATAGGCCGTGGCGCCGCTGGTGTTCGTCACGAGCACGGGGATGGTGTAGCTGCCGCCGGCCGTCATGGCGGGCAGGGCCACACCGTCTTCGTCGGCCAGATAGGTGATGTCATCTCCCGTGGCGGCGGCGTTTTTCGTGGAGCTGAATTCGGCGTCGATCAAGGAGCCGAGCTTCAGGGAGGAGACGAGCGTGTTGGAGGCGTCGGCAGCACCGCTCCAGTCGCCGAAGTCGGAGGTGGGGCTCACGATGTTGACCACATAGTCTTCGACTTCACCGGTTCCGGCAGTGCCGGTGGAGCCAGGGGAGGCCACGGAGGTGAGGCGGAATCGCACGCCCAGGTTGGTGCCGGTCGTGGCGGTGTTTGGCACGGTGATGGAGATGTTCTTGGTGGCTCCGGTGGTGCCTGTGGTGATGATCGTGTTGGTGGCGATCTGCTCGCCGCTGTCGGTGAGCACGCCGTTGTTGTTGTAGTCGATCCAGGCGTTCAGGTAGGCGGTTGCGCCGCTGGTGTTGGTGACGACGACAGGGATCGTGGCCGCCAGGCCTGCGCTGAGAGAGGGCATCGTCACGCCGTCTTCGTCATCGCTGCCGGTGTTGTCGTCCCCCGTAGCCGTCGCATTCACCGTGGGGTTGTACTCGGTGTCCACCAGCGCGCCCATGCGCAGCGCGGTGCTGGCCGTGCTGGCTGCGTTGCTGAAGCCGTTGAAGTCGCTGTAGTCCAGCGTCGGGGCGGCGATGTTGATGACGTAGTCCTCGATCTCGCCCACGGCGGCATTGGCACCCGTGGAGCCGGGAGAGGTCGGGGCCGAGAGGCGGAAGCGTGCGCCCACATTGGTGCCGGTCACCGCCGTGGTGGGCACATTCACATTGATGTTGAAGGTGGTGTTGCTGCTGCCGGTGGCGACGTTGACATTGGTGGCGATCTGCTCGCCGGAGTCTGTGAGGACGCCGTTGTTGTTGAAGTCGATCCACGCATTCAGGTAGCCGAGAGCGCCGGTGCTGTTGGTGATGACCACGGGGATCGTCACCGTCTGGCCTGCGGTCATGGAGGGAATGGTGACACCGTCTTCGTCATCGATGCCTGTGATGTCATCCCCGGTGGCGATGGCGTTGCGGGTGGAGGCGTATTCCGCGTCCACGCTGGCGCCCATCTGCAGGCTGGGGCTCACGCCCTGGGAGGCGTCTGCAAAGCCGCTGAAGTCGCCGAAGTCCGTCGTGGGTGCGGTGATGTTGACCACGTAGTCTTCGATCTCACCCGTGCCCGCATAGCCGGTGCTGCCCGGAGAGGCGGAGGAGGTCAGCATCGTGCGCACGCCGAGGTTCACCCCGGTCAGGGTGGTGGCGGGCACGGTGATGCTGAGGTTTTGCGTGCTGTTGCTGGTGCCGGTGGGCACGGTCACGTTGGTCACGATCTGCTCGCCTGAATCCGTGAGAACGCCGTTGCCGTTGAAGTCGATCCAGGCGTTGAAGTAGGCGGTGGAGCCCGAGGTGTTGGTGAACACGACGGGGATGGTGGCCGGGCCGCCTGCGATCATGGCGGGAAGGGTGACGCCGTCCTCGTCATCGCTGCCGGTGATGTCGTCGCCGGTGGCGGTGGTGTTGGTGGTGGCGTTGTATTCGGTGTCTGTCAGCGCGCCGAGGCGGAGGGTGCTGTTGGCGGTGCTGCTGGCCAGGGGGAAGACCGAATAGTCGCCGTAGTCAGTGGTCGGAACGGCGATGCTGGCCACGTAGTCCTCCACTTCGCCGACGCCGCCAGCCCCCGTGGACCCAGGGGAGATGTCCGTGGAGATGCGTGCCCGCACCCCCAGGCCGGTGCCGGTGACGGCGGTGGCGGGCACGGTGATGTTGAGGTTGTAGGTGGCGTTGCTGGCGCCGTTGGGGACGGCGGTGTTGGTGGCGATCTGTTCTCCGGTGTCGGTGAAGACGCCGTTGTTGTTGTAGTCGATCCAGACGTTGAGATAGGCGGGGGAGCCGGTGGCGTTTGTGGCCGTGATGGTGATGGTGGCCGGAGCTCCGGCGGTCATGGCAGGCAGCGTGACGCCGTCTTCGTCATCCACGCCGGTGATGTCGTCGCCGGTGGCGGTGGCGTCGGTGGTGGCGGCGTATTCGGTGTCCACCAGCGCGCCGAGGCGGAGGTTGGTGCTGGCGGTGTTGGAGACGGTGGGTGCGCCGCTGAAGTCACCAAAGTCGGTGAGTGGGGCCAGGATGGTCACGCCGTGGTCTTCCACTTCGCCTGTGCCTGCGGCTCCGGTGGGGCCGGGGCTGGTCACGCTGGTGAGGCGGAAGCGCGTGCCGATGGTGGCGGCTGCCGTCACGGCATTGGTGGGGACGGTGAAGTTGAGATTCACCGTGCTGTTGGTCAGGCCGGTGGCCACGCTCACATTGGTGCCGATCTGTTCGCCCGCATCGGTGAGCACGCCGTTGTTGTTGAAGTCGATCCACGCATTCAGGTAGGCCGTGGCCCCTGTGGTGTTGGTCACGGTCACCGGCAGGGTGATCGGCTGGCCTGCGGTCATGGAGGGGAAGGTGACGCCGTCTTCGTCGTCCTGATTGGTGATGTCGTCCCCCGTGGCGGCCGCATTCAGGGTGGAGGTGCCTTCGAGGTCCACCAGGGCGCCGATGCGCAGGCTGGTGCTGCCGGTGCTGGAGGCATCTGCAAAGAGGGAGAAGTCGCCAAAGTCCGTGGTCGGCGCAGTGATGGTGGTCACAAAGTCCTCCACTTCACCATTGCCGCTGGTGCCTGTGGCGCCCGGGCTGCTGGTGGAGGTGAGGCGCGTGCGCACGCCTGTCGTGCCCAGCGTCGCATTCACGGGCGTGAAGAAGTTGATGGTGCGCACGCTGTCCGTGGTGCCGGTGGTGATGACCGTATTGGTGGCGATCTGCTCGCCAGAGTCGGTGAGCACGCCGTTGCCATTGAAGTCGATCCACACATTGAGGTAGGCCGAGGCGCCGCTGGTGTTGGTGACGCTCACGGTCATGGAGGCCGCAGCGCCCTGCGTGATGCTGGAGGCGATGGTGACGCCGTCTTCGTCATCGATGCCCGTGATGTCGTCCCCCGTGGCGGCGGTGTTGGTGGTGGCGGAGGCTTCGGCATCGGTGGTGGCGCCGATGCGCAGAGTGGAGTTCATGCGGCTGCCCACGCTGCCAAAGAGGCTGTAGTCGCCGTAGTCCGTGTCCGGGGCAGGGGAGACGGTGTAGCTTTGAGTCACCGCGCATGCGTTGGCATCTGTGGCGGAGATGACGAAGGTGGTGGAAGCGACGGAGGTGGGCGTGCCGCTGATGACGCCGGTGCTGGTGTTGAGCGTGAGGCCGGCTGGCAGGGTTCCGCTGGAAACCGCAAAGACATACGGAGTCACGCCACCGCTGGCGGAGATCGTCTGCGAGTAGGCGGAGTTGATGGTGCCGCCGGGCAGAGTGGAGGGGCTGATGGCGATGGCCGGACAGACCTGGAAGGTGATGGATTTGGAGCCCTGGCAGCCGTAGGTGTCGCTGGCGCGGAAGGTGAGAGTGGTGGCCGGGGAGGCGGAAGCGGTGGGCGTGCCGCTGATGACACCGGTGCTGGCATTGAGCGTGAGACCTGCGGGCAGCGTGCCGCTGGTGAGCGTCCAGGAGCTGTAAGGAGCGGTGCCGCCCGTGGCGGTCAGCGTGGTGGAGTAGGCGGTGCCCACCGTGGCCTTGGGCAGCGAGGACTGGGTGATGCTGATGGTGGGGCAGACCGGGGTGAGGGTGTAGCTGATGGTGCCCTGGCAGCCATTGGCATCGGTCGATTTGACCGTGAAGGTGGCGGAGGCGGTGCTGTTGGGCGTGCCGCTGAGCACGCCAGCAGAGGTCAGCGCGGCCCAGGAGGGGAGCGCACCGCTGGAGATCGAATAGGTGAAGGGAGATGCGCCGTTGACGGAGGTGATGGTCTGAGAGTAGGCGGTGCCGACGGTGGGAGTCGTCAGCGAGGATGGCTGCACTGTGATGACCGGGCAGATCTGCAGGGTGTAGCTCCTGGTGCCGGCGCAGTTGAAGCTGTCCGTGGCGCTGATGGTGAAGTTTGAGCCCGCGCCGTTGCTGGTGGAGGGAGTGCCGCTGATGACGCCTGTGCTCGCATTGAGGGAGAGGCCTGATGGCAGCGTGCCGGTGCTGACCGAGTAAGTGTAGGAGGAGGAGCCGCCGCTGGCGCTGAGAGTCTGAGAGTAGGCCGTGCCCACCGTGCCTGAGGGCAGGGCAGCAGGTGTGACGCTGATGACCGGGCAGCTGATGGCAAAGGTGACGGCCTGGGTGCCCGCGCAGCCATTGGCATCTGTGGCGCGCAGCGTCACATTGCTGCTGATCTGCGCGGTGGGAGTGCCGCTGACCACGCCGGAGGTGGCGTTGAGGCTCAGCCCCGCAGGCAGCGTGCCGCTGGCCACGGCAAAGGTGTAGGGAGAGGTGCCGCCGCTGGCGGTGAAGGTCTGCGAATAAGCGGTGCCCACCATGCCCGTGGCGGGGGTGGTGGGTGAAATCGTGACCACCGGGCAGATCTGCAGCGTGATGGATTTGGAGCCCTGGCAGCCGTAGGTGTCATTCACGCGCACGGTCAGCGTGGTGGCCGGAGAGGCGGTGGCCGTGGGCGTGCCGCTGATGACGCCTGTGCTGGCATTCAGCGTGAGCCCGGCGGGCAGAGCGCCGCTGGTGATCGTCCAGGTGCCGTAGGGGGCGGTGCCGCCGCTGGCGCTGAGGGTGGTCGTGTAGGCGGTGCCCACCGTGCCCTGGGGCAGTGCCGACTGGGCAATCGTAATCGGGGGGCAAACGGGAGCGAGTGTGTAGCTCTGTGTGGCGGCGCAGCCGTTGGCGTCTGTGGATTTGACGGTGAAGGTGGCGGGTGTGGTGCTGTTGGGCGTGCCGCTGAGCGTGCCCGAGGATGTCAGCGTGGCCCAGGATGGCAGCGTGCCGCTGGAGACCGTGTAGGCATAGGGGCCGGAGCCACCAGTGGCCGTGATGTTCTGAATGAATGCTGTGCCCACCGTGGCCGTGGGAAGAGTGGCGGGTGAAATCGTGACCACCGGGCAGATCTGCAGGGTCATGGATTTCGTGCTCTGGCAGCCGTAGGTGTCATTCACCCGCACGGTCAGCGTGGTGGAGGGAGAAGCCGAGGCGGTGGGTGTGCCGCTGATGACGCCGGTGCCGGCATTGAGCGTGAGACCGGAAGGCAGAGTGCCGCTGGTGAGCACCCAGGTGCCGTAGGGAGAGGTGCCGCCTGTGGCGCTGAGAGTCGTCGAGTAGGCGGTGCCCACCGTGCCCTGCGGCAGCGAGGATTGACCGATGGTGATGGTGGGGCAGACCGGAGTGAGGGTGTAGCTCAGAGTGCCCGCGCAGCCATTGGCGTCCGTGGCTTTGACCGTAAACGTTGCTGCCGTGGTGCTGTTGGGTGTGCCGCTGAGCACACCCGCAGAAGTCAGCGTGGCCCAGGTGGGGAGTGTGCCGCTGGACACGGTATAGGTGTAGGGCGCGGCACCACCGCTGGCGGCGACCGTCTGCGAGTAGGCCGTGCCCACGGTGGCGGAGGGCAGGGTGGCGGGGGAAAGCGTGACCACCGGGCAGATCTGCAGCGTGACATTCTGCGTGCCAGGGCAGCCATTGGCATCCACCACACGCACGGTCAGCGTGCTGGCAGGGGAGGCTGTGGCCGTGGGCGTGCCGCTGATGACGCCAGAGGCTGGCGTCAGCGAGAGGCCGGCAGGCAGCGTGCCGCTGGTGATGCTCCATGAGCCATACGGTGCCAGGCCGCCGCCTGCAGTGAGTGTGGTGGAGTAGGCTGCGCCCATCGTGCCTTGCGGCAGCGAGCTCTGGGCTATGGTGACCGTGGAGCAGACGGGAGTGATGGTGTAGCCCACCGTGCTGGAGCAGCCTTTGGAGTCAGTGGCCTTCACAGTGAAGGTGGCCGAGGCCGTGGTGGTGGGCGTGCCGCTGAGCACGCCGGCGGACGAAAGCGTGGCCCAGGCAGGCAGCGTGCCGCCGGACACCGTATAGGTGTAGGGCGCGGTGCCGCCGCTGGCGGTGATGGTCTGCGAATAGGCGCTGCCCACTGCTGCGGCAGATGCGGTGGCCGGAGACAGAGTGATGACCGGGCAGATGCTGACCACATTGTCCTCCACTTCCCCGTTGCCTGATGTTCCGATGGAGCCGGGAGTGCTGACAGAGCTGAGGCGCACGCGTACTCCCGCAGTGCCGGTGGTGGCACCCGCAGGCACGGTGAAGCTGATGTTGCGGCTGGCGGCATTGGTGCCGTTGGCGATGATGATGTTGCTGGCCACCTGCTCTCCGGAGTCGGTGAGCACGCCGTTGCCGTTGTAGTCCACCCAGGCATTCAGGAAGGCGGTGGCGCCGCTGGTGTTGGTCACCGTCACGGTCAGTGTGCCGGAGGTGCCCTGGACGAGGGCGGCGGGCAGCGTCACACCATCTTCGTCATCCACGCCGGTGATGTCGTCTCCCGTGGCGGCGGTGTTGGTCACGGCGGAGTATTCAGCATCCGTCAGAGTTCCGATGAAAAGGTTGCTGACCAGGGCGCTGCCTGCGGTGCCAAAGCTGGAGTAGTCACCGTAGTCGTAGGCCGTCAGCAGGCCGAAGTCGATGGTGTAATCATAGTTGCCGCCACCGGTGGTGCCGGGCTCCGTGGCCTGGGCCAGAGTAACGATGGGACTGTACACCGTGGTGGCACGGCCACCGGGTTGTGAGCCGTTGTTGTCGTAGTCCGCTCCATTGTCCCCGGCCACCGTGCTGCTGACAAAGGAGTACATCGTCGGAGGTGTGACGGTGACAAAGTATTTTCCAGCGACGAGGCCCGCAAAGCTGTAGGCCCCTGTGCCGTCCGTGGTGGTGGTGGAGAGCAGAGTGTCCGCCGCACCGCCTGTGCCGCCGATGGCATTGTCCGTGCCGGGGCTCCACAGCTGCACCGTCACACTGCCGATGCCGCTTTCCCCGCTGTCGAGCAGGCCGTTGTTGTTGACGTCATTCCACACCGTGTCGCCGATGCTCAGGGTCTGCGAGAGGCCGAAGGTGGCATTGACGACCCCCGCGCTGCCGACGGTGACGGTGAGCCTGCCATCGACGGTGCCGTCGCTGCCGGCGCCGGAACCGAGGAACTCTCCCGCATTCAGCCAGCCGACGGGCAGTGCTGCGGCGGGCGCGGTGGAGCCCAGACTGCCATAGGAGGTGCTGAGCACCACCTTGTACGTGGTGTTGGCAGATGCGCCGCCGAGGATGAAGGTGCCGTCACTCTTCACCGGGAAGGAGTCCACCAGATTGCCAGATCCATCCACCAGCATGGCGTAGAGGGTGCCGCCTGCATTGGTGCCCGTGCCGTTGAGGATGCCGTCTCCCAGCCCATTGGTGTCGTTGTAAACGATCCCCTTCACCCCCAGGGAGGTGACGGAGGAGGAGATGCCTTCTGAAAGGTCGGTGTAGGTGGCTGTGGGCAGCGGGCCGACTTTGACCGACTTGGGAGAGGAGGTGTCGTAGTTGTCGATGCGGTAGATGTTGGTGCCCGCAGAGCCGAGGGCGTAGAGTCGTGACACACCGCCCACGCCCGCGATCTGCACGGAGCTATTGCTGGAGTAGGGGATCTGTGAGTCAAAGTTGACCGTGGTGGCCGCGCTGCCGGAGGCATCGGTGCCGTCGCTGATGTATTGATTGAAGAGCGTGTTGGCGTTGTTGATCACCGTGGAGGTCACCAGCAGGCCGTCCTGCGGGCGGATGACGAAGTCGCCTCCGTTGAAAGTCTGGCTGAGATGGAAGAAGGAGGTGTAGTCCGTGATGGCGGGGGAGGCCAGGGAGGTGCCGTTGGGATTCAGGTGCCAGACGGCCACGTTGTTGCTGAGCTGCCCGCCCGCGTAGTATTCACCGGCGTAGAAAGCCGCACGGGGGAAGGCGCCGGAGCTGGCGGAGGCCGAGACGGGCGTGCCCGAATTCAGGGGGATGTTGGAAAGCGTCGAGCCGGTCACCAGCTGGTAGCTCCAGGTCTTGCTCACGTTGTCATAGGCGGCCGTGTAGAGATACGCATTGTAGCCGTTGGATGCTGTGGAGGTGGCCAGCCAGTAAAAGCGGCGGTTCAGCCAGTCCAGAGCCAGGCCGTTCATCATCGCGTCCGTGGAGCTGGTGTTGAAGCCGGGGGAGGCGGTGTTGAGGTCCAGAATGCCGGGGGTGACAGAGACCGTGGGGGAGGAGGAGTTCGGGTTGTACACCGAGATCTCATCCAGGTAGAAGTGGTTGTTCGCGTTGCGGATGGTGTAGAAGTAGTCCCTGAAGTTGGACGATGGAGCCACGATGGTCGTGGTGTAGTCTTCCACTTCCCCGTAGCCGCTGGCACCGGTGGGGCCGGGAGAGGCTGTGGACGACAGGCGGAAGCGCGCGCCCACGGAGCCCAGTGAGGCGGTGCTGGGCACGTCAAAGTAGAAGGTCTGGTAGTCGCCCACGGTGCCATCATCCACAACGATGCTGGAGATCACCTGCTCGTCCGTATCCGTGAGCACGCCGTTTTTATTGAAGTCCAGCCAGCCGTTCAGATAGGCAGGCGCGCCGCTGGTGTTGGTCAGCTTGACCGTCACAGCCACACCGGCCTGCCCCTGCACCAGAATGGCCTGCAGGGTCACACCGTCCTCGTCCGCGATGTTGGTGATGTCGTCTCCTGTGGCCGCGAGATTTGTCACCGCGGTGATCTCCGTGTCTTCCAGATCCCCCATGACGAGGTCGGGAGAGTTGTAGCTGCTGGCATCTGCAAAGGATGAAAAGTCGCCGTGATCGGAGGCGGGCACCACGGTGAGCGCGTAGTCCTCCACCTCGCCGGTGCCGGAGATCCCGCTGTCGCCCGGGGAGGCGATGGAGGTGAGCCTGAAGCGCACGCCGATGGCGCCTGAGGCCGCCGAAGCAGGGACGGTGAAGGTGAAGGATCTGCTGGCGTTGCTGGTGCCGGTGGACACCACATCGTTCACCACGATCTGCTCACCTGGGTCGGTGAGGATGCCGTTGTTGTTAAAATCGATCCAGCCGTTGAGGAAGGCGTCGGCTCCGGTGGAGTTGGTGACGTTCACACTCACACTGACGCCGGACTGTCCTTGGATGACAGAGGCAGGAAGCGTAACCCCATCTTCATCATCCACTCCGCTGGTGTCATCGCCTGTGGCGGCCGCATTGGCCAGGCCGGAGGATTCACTGTCCACCTGCGAGCCCATTTTGAGAGAGGTGGAGAGCGTGCTGCCTGCGATGGCAAAGGAAGAGTCATCGCCAAAATCCGTGGCGGGAAGGATGCTGACTACGTAGTCCTCCACCTCACCGTTTCCACTGGCGCCGGTGGAGCCCGGGGAGCTGGTGGAGGTGAAGCGCACGCGCACGCCCACGGTGGCTTGTGTCGCAGTGGCCGGAACGGTGAAGGTGATGGTCCTGTTGACTCCAGAAGTGCCGGTGGCGATGGTGGTGTTGGTGGCCACCTGCTCGCCGCTGTCGGTGAGCACGCCGTTGTTGTTGTAGTCGATCCAGGCGTTCAGGTAGGCCGTTGCGCCCGTGGTGTTGGTCACGTTCACCGTCATGCTGCCTGAGGTGCCCTGCACGAAGTAGGAAGGAATGGTCACGCCGTCTTCGTCGTCTGCTCCTGTGATGTCATCCCCGGTGGCGGTGGAGTTGGTGGTCGCGGCGGACTCGGTGTCCAGCACCGCCCCGAGCCTGAGGTTGGAATTGTAGCTGCTGCTGACAGTGCCGAAGCTGGCAAAGTCCCCATAGTCCGTCGTGGGCGGGGTCAGCGTGTAGCTGCGGGTGGCCACGCAGCCGTTGGCATCCGAGGCGCTGACGGTGAATGTGGACGAATTCGTGCCGGTGACGGTGCCGTTGATGAGACCGGTGCTCGTGCTCAGCGTCAGGCCTGAGGGCAGGCTGCCACTGGCTATGGCATAGGTGTACGGGGTGGCTCCGCCTGAAGCGGACACGCTCTGGGTGTAGGGGGCGTTGACGCTGGTGGCGGGAAGGGTGGCGGGGCTGATCGCGACGGCCGGGCAGACCTGCAGGGAGTAGTTCTGCGAGCCCTTGCAGCCGTAGGCGTCGGTGGACTCGATGGTGATGCTGGTGCCGGCGCCGTTGCTGGCCGTCGGCGTGCCGCTGAGCACACCCGAGGAGCTGAGGCTGAGGCCGGTGGGAAGCGTGCCGCTGGTCACTGCATAGCTGTAGGATGAGGTGCCGCCTGAGGAGGTGAAGGTCTGGCTGAAACTGGTGCCGGCGGTCGCATTTGAAATCGTGGAGGGACTGAGGTTTATGTCGGGGCACACAGGCGTCACCGTGTAGGTCTGTGACCCCGAGCAGGAGTTTGCACCCGTGGCTGTGACGGTGAACGTGGCTGCGGAAGTGCTGGTGGCGGTGCCCGAAAGCACGCCGTTTGTGCCCAGGGAAAGTCCTGCGGGCAGTGTGCCCGAAGTGACGGCATAACTGAAGGTGGTGGAAGATCCTGAAGCTGTGATGGTTTGAGAATACGCGGTGCCCGCAGTGGGAGTGGTCAGAGTGGCGGGGCTCAGCGTGACCGCGGGGCACGCGATGGTGATGAGGTGGTCCTCCACCTCGCCGTTGCCCTTGAGTCCCGTGGAAGTCGGGCTGCTGGTGGAGGTCAGACGCACGCGGACACCCGCCGTGCCGATGGAGGCCGTGGCGGGCACCGTGAAGTTCACGGTCTTGTTGGCTGCGGATGTTCCGTTGGTGATGGTGGTGTTGGAGGCCACCTGCTCGCCTGAGTCTGTCAGCACGCCGTTGCGGTTGAAGTCAATCCAGACGTTCAGGTACACCGTGGCACCGCTGCTGTTGGTGACGTTGATGGTCAGTGAGCCGGAAGTGCCCGCCACGATGCTGGACGGCAAGGTGACGCCGTCTTCGTCATCGCTGCCCGTGGTGTCATCGCCCGTGGCCGTGGTGTTCGCCGTGATCGAGGTTTCACTGTCTGTGGTGGGCCCGATTTTGATGGAACTGACTGTGGTGCTGCTGGCGCTGGTGAAGACAGAGTAGTCGCTGAAATCCGTGGCTGCACTGGCAGTCGTGGCCGCCGCCAGCAGCACGCTGCTCATGAAAACGAGCAGACGCGCCGCTGTGAGGCGGCACGTCAGGTGGTGCAATCGTGATGCGGATTCCCTCATGGGGTGCTTTTCAAAGCAGGGTCGAGCGGTTCAGGCGGCGGGCACGGCGGATCAGGTGAGTGGCGGCGGCTGCGAAGAGCAGCAGGGCTGAGCCGGGCTCAGGCACCACGGCGGTCTGCAGACTGAAGACTCCCGGATTGGCGGAGTAAGTGCCGGGACCCTGAATATCGTTGGCCCCACCCATGATCGTGTCGTGGGCGTCACTCAGATTCCAGTTGGGAGAGACCGGGTCTGAGGGGTCGGGCACGACCCAGGGGTCTCCGCTATTGCCGGGGTCGGCCCCGTATCCGAGCAGAGCCCATTCACTGGAGGGAACGATCGACTTTGAATTGTAGGCCCACAGGTAAACGATGTCTCCTTGGGAGAAGACATCTGATGGATTGGCGTCCGGGGAGCTGGACTGCCCGCTCATGTCGAAGTCCACCGTGCCGCCGAAGAACTGCTCCGTGCTGTTCCAGCCGTTCAGGTCGGGGTCATAGGCGCGGTCAATGACGTGCCAGTTGGCCGCCCACTGGTCCACGTTCTGGTAGGTCGGGACGAACGTGCCGAAGGTGCCAATCTCGAAGCTGTAGGTGGCGTCCAACGCAACACCGTTGCTGTCGAAGAGATTGTCGTTGAAGGCGCTGCCCCAGAAAACCGAGCTGGCCTGGGTGCCTTGAGTCCATGCCAGCACCAGCGCCAGGCAGAGGAGTTTGGGGAGTTTGTAGGACGTTTTCATGCAGGTTTTTCTGGTCTGTTTCAGGAGGGGAGCAGGGGGGGGATGTGTTTTCGGTCTGGTCTGCGAGTGCGGGTATCTCCTTCAAGAACAGGGGTTCAGGTCATGTCTATGACATATCAGGTATATTATAATTATAATAACAGTAAAGCCGACTCTCAAGCCTGAATTACCATTTATTTTGGAAAACTTTACTGTTTTAAGACATTTCAGGCAGCGCGCTTATGCTAAGAAACCCGTTCTATGGAGGCTTTAGCCCGCCCAAGAGCCTAAAGGAGGTGTTTTCCGCCCTCTTAAGGACGGAGGCCGAAAATTATCATGGCGCACCGCCTTGATGCGGCTAAGGGAGCACATGAAGTTGGCACAAGGTCAGATCTGGAGGCAGGGGGAGGACTACTACCGCATCGTGAAGTGGGCGCGTCTCTCCATCGAGTACAAGGCGATGAAGGACCCCGCCACCAAGCAGGGCACGCTGCACACGGTGACCAAAAAGGAGTTTTGCCGCCTGATCAAAGGCGCCGAGCTGCTGGGCCCGGGAGGTGTGTCTCAGGCAGAGGCGGAGGCTATTCCCGCTCCAGAAGCAGAGTGAACTCGTGCCGGTTGTAGGTCAGGTGCGTCTGGGCAAACAGGCGCAGACCCGCCGCTGTGGCCATGGAGACGATGAGCCGGAAGAGCTCGTTGGGCTCCTCCACGGTGTCGATGCGCGGCACTTTGAGGGTGAAGACGACCAGCCCGCCGGGCCTCAGAAAGCGTGAGAGGCGGATGACCTGCTCGATGGATTCTTCGGGCGGGCCGTTCATGTCGCACAGAAGGGCGTCGTAGGAGGTGCCTGCTCTGGGCTGGAAGGCGGCCACGTCCTCCAGGAAGAACTTCAGGCCAGGGCGGCCGGCGAGGCGCTTGTCCAGCGGCGCGCGGTCGATGGCCGTGACGCGGAAGTTCCGGGCCAGCAGCTCGGAGGTCATGCCGCCGGGGCAGGCGCCCAGCTCGATCCAGTGGCAGCCCTCCGGCAGCGGCGGGCGGTAGAGCAGCAGGTAGTGCAGCGCCTCAGCGATCTTGGCTCCGGCGCGGCTGATGGTGTCCGGCGCGTCCTGGTCGATGTATTTGCTGCCGCCGGGGTAGAGGCCATTGCAGGCACGCGGGCTCTGCATGCCGCAGAAGAGTCCCTCTTTACCCACCAGGCAGAAAAGGGTCTCCATTTCCGGATTTTGCTCCTCCACGGTGTCTGCAGGCAGTTTGGGAAAGAGCTGCAGCACACGGCCGCGCAGGTTGGAGGCCAGACTGCGGTAGTACTTGTCCGGCGAGGTGGGGTGCAGCGTGCCGATGAAGATGCCCTGCGGGCGGCGCTGGCCAAATTTCCTGAGCAGCGTCTGCGCGGCCTTTTCAATGAAGCCCTCCATCTTCTGAGGGTTGCAGGGCCAGGTGTGCTCCATGGGCAGGTTCCAGCGGGCAAACTTGGCGGTTTCGCTCTGACGGATGGCGGCGGGAGTGGAGGTTTTGATGAGGTGATAATCCTGCCCCAGCCGGGTGCTGGATGCCGCGCCCAGGGTGCGCAAAACCTCGTCTGCAATGCCCTCGAAAATTTCGGGGACTCTCACCAGCCAGGGCTGGAGTGCAGGGGATGGATCGTGCGGGGCGCTTTCGGGCATGGGTGAGTCTGCACTCGCTCCGCATTGCCCGGACTGCAAGCACTCAGCGTGCCTGCTGGTGCGTCACCCACTCCACGGCGGCGCGCACCAGCTCGGGGGCGGTGCTGATGCCCAGCTTGGCCTTGATGTGGGAGCGGTGGGCTTCCACCGTTTTCACACTGAGGCGCAGATCATGCGCGATCATGCTGGTGCCGCGCCCTTTGCCGAGAAGCTCAAAGATTTCCAGCTCGCGGTCGCTGAGCTTTTCCACCATGCTTTTGGTGCTGTGATCCCTGCCGGAGACGAAGCTGTTCAGCATCAGGAGATTGGCGGCGGCGCTGAGGTAGAGCTCTCCGCGCAGCACCTGCCGGATGGCGGCCACCACCTGGTCCGGCGGGGCCTGCTTCATGAGGTAGCCGCGTGCACCGGCACGCAGCGCGCGCTCGGCGTAGAGGGATTCATCGTGCATGGAGAGCACCAGCACAGGCAGGTGGGGCTTGAGCGCCTTGAGTGACTTCACCAGCTCGATGCCGTTGGTCTCCTCCAGGGAGATGTCAGAGATCACGAGATCATAGTCATGGCGCTCCACCTGCCTGAGGGCATCTGCGGCAGTTTCCGCCTCCCCGTAGATCACGATGTCATCCTCGTGTTCCAGCAGCATGATGATGCCTTTGCGGAAAATGGGATGATCATCCACGATGAGGATGCGCTGCTGCTTTTCCTGCTGGGAGGTGGTGGCTTTCATCCGAGGCTGCTGCTGGAGGAGGGCTGCTGTAGCAACGGCCCTGCGGCCGTCATGTTTAGCACACAGGTCATGCGCGTGCCGTGGTTTTTACGCGGACCGATGGCAAATTCCGCGCCGATCACGTCTGCGCGGTATTTCATCAGCCGAACGCCCATTCCCTTGGTGGAAAAATCCGATCCAGGCAGCCCGCAGCCATCGTCCGCCACGCTGAGGGAGAGGAGGTTCTGCCGCAGACGCAGGCTCACGGTGATGGAGCGCGCAGACGAGTGCTTGAGGGCATTCGTCACCGCCTCCTGCGCGATGCGGTAGAGATGCAGCGCCACCGCATTGTCGGTGATGGGGACTTTTTGTTCGCAGCGCAGACGGCAGGAAATGCTGCCGCTGCTGTGCGCTGCCAGCTCGTGCAGCGCAGAGACAAGGCCTTCGGAATCCATGACCACAGGATGCAGGCCTTTGGCGATGTTGCGCGCTTCTTCCACAGTCTGGTGGATCAGCCCGGCCAGCCGTGCGGCCTCGGCGGCATGCCCGGCGAGATCCTGCGCCTCCAGCTTCTTCGTCAGGGAGCGCGCCATGAAGGCCAGCCCGGTGAGGGACTGGCACAGCCCGTCATGCAGATCCTGACCCAGACGGCGCTGCTCCTGCTCGGTGACTTCGAGAAGGGTGTTCTCCAGCCGGGCGCGCTCCTCCATCTGCGCGGTCAGGGCCTCGTTGGCGGCCACGATTTCAGCCGTGCGCTCCGTTACGCGCTGCTCCAGCTCCTTCTGCGTCTGGCGCAGCTCGGTGATGTCCGTGGCCACGCCGAGAATCTTGTCGCATATGCCAGCATCATTGAAGAGCGGCACCTTGCCGGTGCTGAACCAGTGCACCTGGCCGTCTGCCTGGGTGATCTCCTCCTCAGGAATCCGCCGTGCCCTGCCGCTGGACATGACCTCGCGGTCGATGTGCTGAAAGTGTGCCACTTGATCGGGGGTGCGGCGGAAGTCTGCGTCCGTCCTGCCGATGAGTTTTTCCACGGTGGTGCCGCAGCTGTGCGCGAGCGCGGCATTTCCCAGCAAAAAGCGTCCTTCATGGTCTTTGACGAAGATCATGCTTGGGGTGGCGTCGATCACCTGGCGCAGGAAGGCGCGCTCCCGGTGCAGCTCCTCCTCGATCATGCGGCGGTCCGTGATGTCGGTGATGGAGCCCAGCCAGCCGGTGACCCGGCCCTGGGCATTTCTTTCGGGCACATAGACCGCATGCACGGTACGCTGGCCTGAGTGCGGGTAGGGCACCAAGTCTTCGTACTCGATGCGTCGTCCGCGCAGCACCTGGTTGATTTTTGGACGTATGACCTCGAAGGCCTCGCTGCCGAGCACGTCGATGATGTGCCTGCCGGCGATCTCCTCAGGCTCCAGGCCCAGCATGCTGGCATAGGCGCGGTTTACAAAGGTGTAGCGCAGGTCACGGCTGCACTGCACCAGCATGGCGGGGGTGTTGTCGGTGATGAGCTTGAGCTGGGCCTCTTTCTGCTGGGCGGCAGCCTCGGCGTTCTTCCAGTCCGTGATGTCCGCGCAGATGCCGATGAATCCTGCAAACTGATGCGTGGTGTCATGGTAGGGGGTGCCCTTGCTGAGCAGCCAGCGGTATTCGCCATCGTGCCGGCGTCTGCGGTATGCCATGGCGTAGGGCTTGTGCTCGGCGTGGGACATCCGTCGGATGACCAGGCAGCGGTCCAGATCCTCAGGATGCACATTGTCCTCCCACCCGCAGCGCATCTCCTGCTCCATGCTGTGTCCGGTAAACTCGAGCCAGCATTTGTTAAACCAGACGCACTGCTGCTGCGTGTTGCTGACCCAGGCCAGTACAGGCGCATGATCCATGAGCATGCGGAAGGGCATCTCGCCGACGGCCGGAGCGTGGTGCTCCGGCTTCACGGGTCTGCTGGCTGGCTTTGATTGTGCCTTGGGCGTCACCGCCGAAGCGGGGGCGGTGCGTCCGTCGGAGCGGGGTGCGGTTTTTCCGCGGAGCTTCTGCGTCGCTGAGCCGGCGGATCTGGGCTGCCTGGATGGGGGGCGCGGCATGTGGGGGGAACCTACTGACTCAGCATGCCGGCTTCAAACTGAATCGCCGCATGGTGAGGACGCGTCCCGGCATCGGCCTTGTGGGGGAAGTGCTCCTCCAAAAGCCGCTGCAGCCGCGCTGTCTCGGAGTCTTCCTCCATCAGCATGCTCCAGTGCCTCTCCCAGCCCAGCCAGTGGCAGCAGATGTCCAGGCGCACGCAGGGACTGGCGCAGGGGCTGCTCTTCACACCATGTTTCAGGCTCCAGTGCAGGATCTGCCGGGCGTGCAGGGTGCCCAGGCCGGAGAGGTGCAGCCTGCCCTGCGCGCAGCTGATGCAGCGCGGCGCGGCCAGGCAGGTGAAAAGCGCCAGCCGCAGCATGGCTACGATGAACCAGCCCGAGAGCAGGCCATAGAGCCAGCGTTCCGAAGAGATGGCGGAGGCTCCTCCGGCACGCCAGCTGAGCATGATCAGCACCAGGCAGGTCACCACGGCGGCTGTCAGGTGGAATTTGCCATGCAGCGGGTGGATCAGGTGCCGGTAGCGCTGCCGGTGAAAGCGCACAGGCTCCTCGATCCAGAGGCTGGCGTCCGAGGTGTCAGGCTGGGGTGCCGTGTGCCGTGTGCGTCTGCGGTCATGTCTGGCCACCCGGTACCTGGCATCCTGAAGGGAATGCTGCGGGCGCGAGGTGCCGGAGAGTGCACGGGGGACTCTGAAAAGCTTTTTCATGCATGCCTCCTGCCTGGAGCGGTTATTCGTTGATGCCGCAGTGGTGCCAGCTGTGGGCTGCGCGTGAAACCAGCCTGACGTTTCCGGTCAGCCTCATGATCTTTCTGGCGATCTCTTCGCTCGAAGTGCGGCTGTCTGCCTCAGGCGGCTGCAGAGGGGGTGCTTCAGCGGGTGCATATGGAGCCGCCGCCGCAGCTTTGACGGTGGAAGTTTTTTCCGGGAGTGTCAGCAGCTCGCTCATACCCAGCCCCCCGTGGTGAGTGTGATCTCGCTGTCTGCGGGGCGAAAAGCGATGGACTCCATCTCGCGCTCCCAATATTCATCAAGCTGTCCGGACTCCTCGGAGGCGGAATCTGCGCCGCGGGTGGCATAGACAGCCATGAGTTCGCGCTCAGCCTTGATCCAGTGTTCCGGCCGCAGATGTGTGCAGCCCTCCTTCTTCCAATGCCTGAAGGCCAGAAGGGCAATCTCCTTGTCGGTGGGATGCGAGCCGTAGCTGAACGTCTCGCGTGATGAAGTGAACACTGTAGCATTCATGGCTTTATGGGGTTAAAACATTGATGAACTGCTGAGCAGGCGCGTTTGCTCTTCCCCGCATTCTGAACAGACGAATTTTTCCTGCAATTGTTCTTGCCCTGTTCGTGCCATCAGGGAATCCCCGAGCAAGCTGTCATGGCACAGAATTTCTATTTATTTTCATAGAATCCGCCTCCCTTGCGGACGCAGATCCAGGCCGCTTTTTTTAATCCTTTGCCAAACGCATTCCCTTTCTACTCTCCGCGCCCCGCATGTCCGTCAAACTCCGCCTCAACACCGCCACCGCCACCAAAGTCGTCCTCGCCAAGATCGGCAATCCTCTGCGTGAGGAACCGCTGCAAACCTCACGCGAGGTGTTCCAGATCGCCGAGGGGGATCAGGAGACTCTCACCGGGCTGTTTCTGAAGCCCTTCAAGGCCTGCATCGCCCATCGCTTCACCCACCATGCCTCGCTGCAGCAGCATGAGGTGAACAACTGCGCCAAGGCCATCTTTGCTGATGAGGAGCAGCTTCTGCCAAAGGGCATCGAGATAGCCCAGCGCCTCTACGCCAAGTCCAACCACCCGAACATCAAGGCCGGGGACCTCTGCATCAGCATGCTCAAGGAGGTGCACATCGAGGGAGAGCTGGTGAATGCCCTCTGCATCTTGAAAAGCGACAGCGTGGTGCCCTTCCTCACCATCACTCCGCGCAATGGCGACCTGCAGCTCAGCACCGAGCACGGCATCAATCCCGACAAGATCGACAAAGGCTGCCTCATCCTGAACTACTGGGCGGAGAAGGGCTACTACGTGCTGACCTTTGACCGCAGCGGCGGAGACACCCGCTTCTGGGTGCGCGAATTCCTCGGTGTGGAGGCCGTGCCGGACTCCGCCTTTCTGACCAATGCGTACGCCAAGATGGCCGTGTCATTCCTGGAAGAGCAGCAGCCCGCCGATGACGACACCCCGCCGTGGGAGACGGCCAATGCCGCAAAGGACGCGCTCGACTACTTTGAAGACCGCGAGAAGTTTGATCTGGAGGAGTTTGGCCAGACCGTGCTGAAATCGCCGGAGGTCATCGCCAAATTTGACGAGCACCGCGCCCGAATCGAGGAGGAGCAGGGCCAGCCGCTGGAGAAGAGCTTTGAAATTTCCAAGAAGGATCTCACCAAGGCCAAGAAGAAGATTGCGGCCGTGCTCAAGCTGGACACGGGCGTGGAGATCCACATCAAGCCTGCGGTCAGCGAAACCGACCCTCAGCTGGAGCGTGGCTACGATGACAACAAGGGCATGAAGTACGTGAAGGTGTACTACAACAAAGACCTGAGTGCATCATAGAGCGCGGGAGCTGCGGACTCACCGGTCCTTGGATTTCACAGGGACTGACGGGGTCCGCGTGAGCCTGCGCAGCTCTTCCATCAGCAGCTTGACGGATTTGCTCTGAAAACGGCTGGCATTCCAAACCATGGCCAGCGTCCGCGTGGGCTTCTCTCCGGCAAAGGAGCGGTAGATGCGTCTGTCGCTGGAGTCGATTTTGCGCGCCATTTCAGGGACGATCGAGATGCCGTGGTCCAGGGCCACGAGTTCCTGAACCGTGGCCAGCTGGCTGGTGCGCTCCACCGTCACCGGTTGCACGGACTGCTTGCGGCAGAAGGAGGCGATGTTTTCGGAGAGGCAGTGGGCCTCGTTGAGGGTGACAAAAGGAAAGCCCTCCAGCGCCTCTATCTTCACACTCCTGACGGAGGCTAGAGGATGGTCCACAGGCACCACCAGCAGCAGCTCTTCTTCAAACAAAGGCTCCACCTCCAGATGCCGTGCAATCACTGGCTGGGCGAGGATGGCGAGGTCGATCTCTCCGTGGCTGCAGCGCCGGACAAGGTTCTCCGTGGTATCCTCCTGCACGACCACGAGGACGTCCGGGTGCTTTTTCGCAAAGGCATGCAGCAGCCCGGGCAGAAAGTATGGTGCGATGGTGGGAATGGCTCCGAGCCGGATGCGCCCGCGACGGCCTGCCTCCGAAAGCTCCGAGATGGTGTCCTCCATGAGCTGGAGGATCTCCTTGGCGCGTTCCAGCAGCAGCTCTCCGAGATCGGTCAGCACCACCTCACGCGGTTTGCGCTCAAACAGAGGTGCGCCCAGCTGGTCCTCCAGCTTTTGGATGGCGCGGCTGAGCGCGGGCTGGGAGAGATGCAGCTCATCCGCAGCCCGGGTGAAGTTTTTGGTGCGAGCCAGAGCCACGAATTGCTCCAGCAGGTGCAGGTTTAGATCGCTTCGCATGGGGCCAGACTAGCTATGTGTGGAGTGCATCGCAAGCATTCAGACAATGCATTGGATGCATCCGGAGGCGGGATCCATCGTGAGGGCGTTACGACTTCCACTTGTTTGTGAAATTGAACCTGAACCCAACCATCAAACCATGAAAACACCGCAACACAAGGCCCTGATGGCCGCGCTGATGCTGACGCCTGTCATCCCAGCAACGGCCCAGGAAAAAACAACCCAACCCACACCCGATATGAACAAATGCCCCGTCATGGGAGCCGCCGCAGGCCCCAACCGCACCACCGCCGCAGGAGCCATGTCCAACGGAGACTGGTGGCCGAACCAGCTCAATCTCAAAATCCTCCACCAGAACTCGCCCCGTGGCAATCCCATGGGCGCGGGCTTCAGCTATGCGGAGGAGTTCAAGAAGCTTGATCTGGCTGCCTTGAAAAAGGAGCTCAAGGATGTGATCACCACCTCGCAGAAGTGGTGGCCGGCGGACTACGGCACCTATGGCCCGCTCTTCATACGAATGGCCTGGCACAGCGCAGGCACCTATCGCGTGAGTGACGGCCGTGGTGGCGCGGGCTATGGCACGCAGCGCTTTGCGCCGCTCAACAGCTGGCCGGACAACGCCAACCTGGACAAGGCACGCCGCCTTCTCTGGCCCATCAAACAGAAGTATGGCGAGAAAATCTCCTGGGCGGATCTCATGGTGCTGGCGGGGAACGTCTCGCTGGAATCCATGGGCTTCAAGACCTTCGGGTTTGCCGGCGGGCGTGAAGACGTGTGGGAGCCGCAGGAGGACATCTACTGGGGCCCAGAAAGCAAGTGGCTGGGAGACGCACGCTACAAGGGCGAGCGCGAACTGGAAAAGCCCCTGGCCGCGGTGCAGATGGGACTGATCTACGTCAATCCCGAAGGCCCCAACGGCAAGCCTGACCCGATCGCTGCGGCGAGAGACATCCGCGACACGTTTGCACGCATGGCCATGAATGATGAGGAAACGGTGGCGCTCATCGCTGGCGGTCACACCTTTGGCAAGGCACACGGTGCCGCAAGCGCCGACAATGTGGGTCCCGAGCCGGAGGGCGCACCTCTCGAAGAGCAGGGGCTGGGCTGGAAGAACAAGCATGGCAAAGGCAACGCCGGAGACACCATCACCAGCGGCCTGGAGGGGGCGTGGACGACCACTCCCATGGCGTGGTCTCACGGCTACTTCACCAACCTCTTTGCCTATGACTGGGAGCTGACCAAGAGCCCGGCGGGTGCTCATCAATGGAGGCCTAAAAAAGGTGCGGGCGCAGGCACTGTGCCGGATGCGCATGATCCCTCAAAACGCCATGCGCCGATGATGTTCACCACCGACATTGCTCTGCGTGAAGACCCGGCATACCACAAAATTTCCAAGCGCTTCCTAGATCATCCGGATGAGTTTGCAGATGCCTTTGCCAAGGCATGGTACAAGCTCACCCATCGTGACATGGGGCCTGTGTCGCGCCTGCTGGGCGCGGAGGTGCCGCCCCCTCAGCTCTGGCAGGACCCTGTGCCCAAAGTGGACCACGAACTCATCGGCGCGCAGGATATCGCCCGGCTCAAGGCAGACATCCTGGGCTCCGGCCTGACCACGGGCCAGCTCGTCTCCACGGCTTGGGCTTCCGCAGCCACCTTCCGCGGCAGTGACAAGCGCGGTGGTGCCAATGGCGCCCGCATCCGCCTGGCTCCGCAGAAAGACTGGGCGGTGAATCAGCCGGAGCAGCTGCAGAAGGTGCTGGCTGTGCTGGAAAAGATCCAGAGCGACTTCAACACTGCGCAGAAAGATGGCAAAAAAGTGTCTCTCGCAGACCTCATCGTGCTCGGCGGATGTGCGGCTGTGGAAGACGCGGCGAAGAAAGGCGGGCATGAGGTGCAGGTGCCCTTCACTCCAGGCCGGACCGATGCCACGCAGGAGATGACAGACGCCGCATCCTTTGCCGTGCTGGAGCCAAAACAGGACGGCTTCCGCAACTACCTCGGCCACGAGCTTGACCGTCCTGCGCCGGAGACGCTGCTGGACCGTGCGCAGCTTCTCACGCTCTCGGCTCCTGAGATGACGGTGCTGGTGGGCGGCATGCGGGTGCTCGGAACGAATGCCGGGTTTCCTGACCTCGGTGTCTTCACCAAACGCCGCGGAGTCCTCACCAATGACTTCTTTGTGAACCTGCTCGGCATGGGCACGGAGTGGAGTAAGTCCAAGATGTGCGAGCACTTTTATGAAGGACGTGATCGCGAGAGCGGAGAAGTGAAATGGACTGCCTCATCCGTGGATCTCGTCTTTGGCTCAAACTCCCAGCTCCGTGCCATCGCGGAGGTGTATGCGGGCGCAGATGCCGGAGAGAAGTTCGTCAAAGACTTCGTCGCCGCATGGACCAAGGTCATGGAGCTGGACCGCTTTGATCTCCATCGCTGAACAGCAGCTGATTTCCCACCCCAAAACCGCACCCGCCCTGGTTCATGCAGCCGGGGCGGGTATCCTTTTTTCACTTCCTTCAGCATCCCAGATGCACCCGCGTGTCATATTCAAAGCTGATCTGGCCGGACATCTGATGTTCATCAAAGATGCAGCGCAGCTCGGCGATCATTTCGTCATGGCGTGGCTGTCCTGGGGCTGGTGCATAGGAGCTGGAGAGCAGGCGGCCTTTGAGCCCCTCAAAGTCAAAGCGCTGTTCATTGGGGAAAGTGTGGGTGGCATAGGGGCCGCTGAAGAAGGAGGAGAGTGCTGCGGCATCGACGTTCTCGTGGCGTATTTGAGTGTAGTCGGTGCCAAAGGTGAGGAGCAGCTGCTCGAAGGCGTGAAGGAAGGGGGTGGAGTCGAGTTTGCGCTCGTTCCAGATGAGGGAGATGTGGCCGCCGGGCTTGAGAATGCGGGTGAATTCCGCACGCGTCGCGGGTGTGTTGAACCAATGAAACGCCTGAGCAGCCACGATGAGATCGATGCTGTGATCCGGCAGCGTGGTGGCTTGAGCGCTGGCGCTTACGCTATGGAAATTTGGATAGCGGGATAGAAGCCGCTCGGCAGCCGCACGCATGTCGCCATTGGGCTCCACGGCATGCACAGTGCATCCGGCTTTCAGAAAAAACTCCGCTGATATGCCTGTGCCGGAGCCGATGTCAGCGATGATGGACTTTGGCGTGAGCCCGGCCTCATCTTGCAGGAGGGAAATAATCTCCTGAGGGTAGCCGGGGCGGTAGCGCACGTAGTTTTCCACTCGGTCGGAGAAGCGCTGCTCGGGAGCTGGGGACGGGGCGGGCATGCCGTCAAGGTGACAGATGCCGGATGGGAAAACAAGTTGCCAGCCCCCCTGTGGCTGCTAACGCTCAGCGCACTAACTAACTATGATCGTCGCACCCAAAATCCGTGGATTCATCTGCACCACCGCCCACCCCACCGGCTGTGCCAAACATGTCGCTGAACAGATCGCCGTCGTGAAATCGCGCGGCCCCATCGCCAACGGGCCCAAGAAGGTGCTCGTGGTGGGTTCCTCGACCGGCTATGGCCTGTCCTCCCGTATTGCGGCGGCCTTTGGCTCCGGTGCGGCCACCATCGGTGTGTTTTTTGAAAAGCCCGGCGAGGCCGAGCGCTGCGGCACCGCAGGCTGGTACAACTCCGCCGCCTTTGAAACGGAAGCCAAGGCAGCCGGCCTGTATGCCCGCTCCTTCAATGGCGACGCCTTCTCGGATGCCATGAAGGCCACAGTGATCGAAGCCATCAAGGCAGATCTGGGCCAGGTGGACTGCGTTATTTACAGCCTCGCCTCCCCACGCCGCACTCACCCGAAGACCGGCGAAGTCTTCAAGTCCGTGCTCAAGCCCATCGGCTCCGCCTCCTACACCAACAAGAATCTCAACACCGGCAATGGCGTGGTCAATGAAGTGACCATCGAGCCCGCAAACGAGGATGAGATCGCGCAGACTGTGGCCGTCATGGGCGGTGAGGACTGGGAAATGTGGATCGATGCGCTGCAGAGCGCTGGTGTCCTGGCCGAAGGCGTGCAGACCGTGGCTTACAGCTACATCGGGCCGGAAGTGACCTGGCCGATCTACAAGAACGGCACCATCGGCCGTGCCAAGGAAGACCTGGAGCGCGTGCAGCGTGTGCTGGATGGCAAGCTGGCCTCTCTGAAGGGCAAGGCCTGGGTGTCCGTGAACAAGGCGCTCGTCACGCAGGCCAGCTCCGCCATTCCCGTGGTGCCGCTGTACATCTCCCTGCTCTACAAGGCCATGAAGGCCGATGGCTCCCACGAAGACTGCATCGAGCAAATGGACCGCCTTTTCCGCGAGCGCCTTTACAATGGCAACCCGCAGCCGGACGAAGCCGGACGCATCCGCGTGGACGACTGGGAAATGAAACCTGCGCTGCAGGAGCTTGTCGGCAAACGCTGGGCCGAGGTGAACACTGAGAACCTGGCGCAGTTGGGCGATTTTGAAGGCTACCAGACCAGTTTCCTGCGCCTCTTCGGCTTTGGGCTGGAAGGCGTGGACTACAATGCCGAGGTGGATGTCAGCATTGGCGTGCCTTCACTCGCCTGATCCACGATCATGGAACCGAACCGGCTTGAGGCTTTCAGCGATGGCGTGCTCGCCATCATCATTACCATCATGGTGCTGGAGCTGAAGGTGCCGCATGGCGCCGATCTGGAGGCGCTCAAGCCGCTGCTCCCGGTGTTTCTCAGCTATGTGCTGAGCTTCATCTATGTGGGCATCTACTGGAACAATCACCACCACCTGCTGAAGGCCTGCCGCAAGGTCACCGGCCCCATCATGTGGGCCAATCTGCACCTGCTCTTCTGGCTCTCCCTCTTTCCCTTTGCCACCGGCTGGATGGGGGAGAACCATCTGGCACCGCTGCCCACGGCCATCTACGGCGCGGTGCTGCTGTGTGCTGCCATCGCCTACTACATTCTGCAGGGCTGCATCCTCAAAGGGCAGGGAGATTCTAAACTGGCCGCAGCGCTGGGCAGCGATCTCAAAGGCAAGCTCTCTCCTCTGGTCTATCTCGCCGCCATGGTTGCCGCCTTTTATCAGACTTGGATTTCTGCCTTTTTCTACGTGGCGGCAGCGCTTGTATGGCTCATCCCAGACCGCCGCATTGAGCGCGTGCTGGCCGAGTGCGAGTGAAGGGAAGGGGATCAAGGCGATCCCCTTCCGTGAAGAACTTGCGGCTCACTGGCCTTTCGCCAGATCCAGAAACACGATGCTCGAAGGATTGCCCACAGCTGCGTAGTGGCCGGTGAAGGTGAGGACGCCGGTTTTCCGGTTCACACGGAAGATCGCCACGTTGTCGCCGCGCTGATTGAGGCTGTAGAAAAACTCACCGGTGGGGTCGAAGTTGAAACTGCGCGGGTAGTCGCCATGCGTCCACTCCTCGCCAACGAAGGTGAGCGTGCCGTCTTTGCCGATGGCAAAGATGCCGATGCTGTCGTGCAGGCGGTTACCCACATAGACGAAACGTCCATCTGCAGAGACGAGAATCTCCGAGCAGAAATTGCTGCCTGCAAATCCGGGCGGCAGGCTGGAGATGGTCTGGCGGGAGGTGAGGCGGCCTTTCTCGATGTCGTAGTCAAACAGCACCACCGTTGAGCCTTCCTCCTGCAGGGAGTAGAGCCAGTGGTTATTGGGATGAAACGCAAAGTGGCGCGGTCCGTCTCCGGGGGGCAGGGAGACATGGGGCGGATCATTCGGCGTGAGCGTGCCTTTTTGGTCGTCGAACTTCCATACCAGGATCTGATCCAGTCCGAGGTCCACGGTCAGCACATAGCGCCCTGAGGCGTCGGCCTGGATCATATGGGAGTGTGTTCCGTCGTGCCCGCTGAAGGCAAAGCTGCCGGGAGGCGCGTTGGTGGCCTTCTTGGGGCCGATGGTGCCTGAGTCCTGCTTGAAGTCGGTGGCTTCGCCCAGGCTGCCATCGGGCTTGACCGGCAGCACCGAGCATGAGCCGCCAAAGTAGTTTGCCACCAGCAGGAAACGCCCCGACGGATGCAGGCTGATGTAGGTGGGTCCCTTGCCGCCTGAGCTGACGGTGTTCATCAGCGTCAGCTGGCCGTCCTTGGGATTGATGGCAAAGGCGCTGACGGAGCCTGCTTCGTGGCTGCCGTTGGCATCGGTTTCGTTGGTGGAATACAGCACCGTCCGCGTGGCGTTGAAGGCAAGGCAGTTGGGACTGCTGCCTGATTTGTACAGCCCGCAAGGGGTCATGGCCCCTGTCTCGCGGTTCACTTCAAAGAGGTGGATGCCCTGGCCATTTCCGGGCGGCAGATCCACCTGCGTGGCCTTCATGTTTTGCAGTGGCGAGGTGAATGTGCCCACATAGGCGATCAGCGGCGCCTGGTCTTTGGCATGCACTGAGAGAGCTGCTCCTGCGGCGAGTGCGGTGCTGAGAAAAGAGCGGCGTGAAAGGGAAGAAGCGTGTGTTTGCATGAAGATGGGAAAAGGAGAAATCAGGGCAGCACGGGCAGGATCACCTTGGAGGCGTGCGCGGCGTCATGCCAGATGGTATTGATGGCAGGCACGCCGGGCTCGGTGATGAAATGGCTGATGGGTGCGCCGGTCTGCGGATTGGGCTCATAAAAGGGAGCACCGGTGCTGGCGATGGTGACGCGGATGCGGTGCCCTTTGTTGAAGATGATGCTGACCCAGCCGATGTCCCACGAGAGCTTGGTCACCTGTCCTGGCACGAGCAGCTTCTGATGGTCAAAGCCTTCGTGATAGCGGGCACGCAGCGGGTAGTCCACGAGCAGAATCGAGCGGCCATCGGGATACACATCGGTCACGCGCAGGAAGAAGTCGGTGTCCTTTGCAGTGGAAGAAACAAAGACCTCGCCTTTGATGCGGCCGGTGACTTCCAGAGGCTTGCTCAGCACTTCCGTAGTCCAGGTGCGCACTTCGGCCTGTTCTTCAAAGCCACGTGCGTCCTTGGCTCCTGGAAACCCAGCGTAGGGCAGGCTCATCGGGTGCGCGGGATCACTGAGGTACGAGGTGCTGGCTTTGGCGGCGGAAGGCTTGGCTGGGGCCAGCTTGCCATCGGGCTGCAGGAACCAGTCGGCGGCCTTGCTGGCTGGCGGGAAGCTCTTGGCTTCGCGCCATACATTGCCGGGTGCGCCTTCCTCGCCGGTGGCACCCATGACGTAGTATTTCACCGGCGTGTCTTTCTCGATGCCGTTGTTCTCGCCTTTGAGGTAGTGGTTGAACCACTTGGTCATGTGCGCGTAAACATCGAACATGGCGTTTTCGGGAAACACGAGCTCGCCGATCTTGTTCGACTTCGGGTAGCCCCCGTGCAGCCAGGGGCCGATGATGAGCTGCTGCTGGCCGCGTGAATTCGGGCCGCCATGCTGGTTACGACCAATGAAGCTGGCCACGCTGCCCTGGCACATGAAATCAAACCAGCTTCCGATGGTGAAGCAGGGGTAGTTCATCTTGTCAAAGTGCAGCGAGGCATCCTCATCCTTCCAGTACTCGTCATAGTCCGGGTGCTGGTCCCACTCGCGCAGCATGTCTTCGTTATCCTTCAGTTCGCGCGCCACGGCACCGCCTTTGATGAAGCGCTGCGGTTTGGTGGCTCCGCCGATGCGGTAGCCTTCTTGGTACAGACTCAGACCTGTGTCGGTCATGTACTGCGCCACGAGGTGCGGCGGCTGTGTCACGGCCAGGTAGTTCTGCGCATAGCCAGCCTGAGATCCGCCATAGGTGCCGATCTTTCCCGTGCACCAAGGCTGCGCTGCCAGCCACTCGCAGACATCGTAGCCATCCCGCAGCGGCCCCCACTGCAGGCCGCGATAGCCACGATAGACGCCCTCGCTCTCATGCGTGCCGCGGTAGTTCACCAGCGCGATGACAAAGCCGCCTTCTGCAAACTTGGCCGCTGCCTTGCGGGAGCCAGCGCTGCTGATGTCAGCATAGCGCTGCTCAAAGATGGCGGGAAACCTGCCTTCTCCTGGCGGGAAGAACACATAGGCCGAGAGACGCTTCCCGTCCCGCATCGGGATCATGAGATGCTCTTCGCGTACGGGGCCAAAGTCGAGCCTGGCTGGCGTGGCGGCGTGCAGGGAGGCGCAGGCGGTCAGGAGAATAAAAAGAGCGTGGCGCATCAAGCCACTACGGACCCTGTGCACGGCACGTTTCACACTCATGCGATGCAAAAGGAACGAATCCTGATACTCAACTCGCACCTATGCCCCGAATCACGGCAGGCAGCGTCTGCGCCAGGATCTGCAGGTCCAGCCAGAGGGACCAGTTGTCGATGTATTTGAGATCCAGCGCCACCCACTCCTCGAAGTTCTTGATACCATTGCGGCCCGTGACCTGCCACAGACAGGTGAGCCCCGGTTTCACGCTGAGGCGGCGGCGCTGCGCGTGCTTCTCGATGCGCTGGATTTCATAGACGGGGAGGGGGCGCGGTCCCACGAGGCTCATCTCTCCACGTAGCACATTGATGAGCTGCGGCAGTTCATCAATGCTGGTGCGGCGCAGCCAGCGGCCAAAGGCGAAGATGCGCGGGTCGTTGGTGATCTTGAAGACCGGGCCGTCCATCTCATTGTGCGCTTCGAGCCCGGCGCGCTGAGTCTCCGCTCCTTGGTGCATGGTGCGGAATTTCCACATGATGAAGGGCTTGCCGTAGAGTCCGGCGCGCTCCTGCTTGAAGAAGAGCGGCCCGCGAGATCCCATGCGAATGCCGATGACAGCCACCAGCCACAGCGGCAGGGAGAAAAGCAGCAAAATGAGCGCGCCGACACGGTCCACGACGCCCTTGAAAAGCAGCTCCCACGAGGCCTGAGGTGTGGAATGAAAGACCAGCATGAGGCGACCACCCAGCACATCAAAGGTGGGGCGTGCGATGGCTGTCTGGAAGAAATCTGCCGCAATCCACGCCTCGACGCCTTCCGTTTCACAGGCCTGCACGGCCTCCTCGATCTTGCTGAAATGCACATGCTGCGCGGCAAAGAGCACGCGGCTGATGCTGTGCTCGTGGAGCGCGGTCACGAGATCAGAAACCGGGCGCTGCATGATGTCGATCTGACCCAGCACCTCCACCTCGGCCCGCTGTTCGGCGGTCATTTTCGACAGAAAAGAATCAATGTCCGCCTGGGCACCGGCGATGAGCACGCGCTCACGCCCTCTGCCGGAGGCCATCTGCCTGCGGATGATGTCGCGCTGCCATGCCTCACGCAGCAGCAGGGACAGAGCCCCGAGCGCCACCGAGAAGACGACCACTGCACGGCTTTCCACCGCCCACTTGAAGAACACGATGCAGAAGGCGATGCACATGCCGATGATGGTCAGTGCCTCGATCAGCTGGCGGATGGAGCGCCCGAGGGTCTTGTTGTGAATGTTGGCGTAAAAGCCACGAGCCTCCAGCACGATGGGCGTGAAGGGGGCCACCACCGCCACCACCCAGTAAAATTTGTCCATCGTTGGGATCTCCACCGCATCCGGGAAAAACACGGGCACCACATCGGCACGCAGGAAGTGACCGAACCACAGGCAGAACGCCAGCAAGGCGCTGTCGAGCAGTTCAGTGAGCTGCAAATTGATTTCTTGCTTCCGGCCCAGCATAATGGCGCGTAGAGAGTAAAAACTCTTTACATTTCTAAAAATTATACTCTGCCTAGTCAATGGCTCAACTCGTTTCCTCTAAAAACCTGCTTTTCTCCACCAAGCCCCTCGCCGTGGGGGTGGTGTCAGATGCGGCTGCTCTGGAGCACCTGCTCTCTCTGGACAATGCCGCCCGCGCCAATCTCTGTGACCTGGCCGAGCTGCGCCTGGATCAGCTGAAAATGCCCGCAGAGGATCTGCGCGCCGCCCTGGCTGGAAACACCCTGCCGCTGCTGCTCACCGCCCGCCACCCCGCCGAAGGAGGGCAGGGGCCCGAGGATCCTCAAGGGCGGGCGGCCATGATCGAGCCGCTGCTGGATCTCGCCACGCTGATCGACCTGGAGCTGCGCAGCGCCGCGCAGATGCAGGGCACCATCCAGAAAGCACGCGCTGCAGGTGTGCCGGTGGTGGGGTCCTTCCACGATTTCCAGGCCACGCCTGCCGATGAGGTGCTGCGCGGCGCGGTGAATTTTGCCCAGCAGGCCGGTGTGGATGCCGTCAAGATTGCCACCTACCTGAACACCCAGGACGATCTGGCACGCCTCATGAAGCTGGCAGGTGAGACCCACCGGCTGAGGCTTTCCGCCATGGGCATGGGGCCATGGGGGCGTGTTTCACGTCTGGTGCTGGCTAAATGTGGCAGCCTCTTGAATTACGGCTTTATTGGTGTCTCAAATGCTCCCGGCCAGTGGCCCGTCGCCCGCCTGAAGGAACTCCTCGCTGAACTTTAAAATTTGAAATGATCTTCCGCCGTCAGTCTCCCCATCTCCACCGCGCCCTTCTGGCCGGTCTTTTCTGCGCCTCCATCACCGGCTGCGACGACCCCAAACGCGAGCAGCAGCTGCAGTGGCGTGAGGAGGAGGTGGAGGCCAAAGCGGCATCCATCTCCAAGCGGGAGAAGGAATTTTCGGCTGAGAAGCAGATGATCGCCCAGGCCAAGGCAGACATCGCCGCGCGTGAGGCGGCTGTTGAGCAGCTCAAGAAGAAGCTGGAGACACAGCTGGCCGATGAGATCGAAAAGACCAAGAAAGTCCGCCGCGAGATCGAGATCAAAAACCTGCGCGGCTCCATCCCGCAGATCAGTGCCGGACGCTGCATTGTCATTGATCCTGAGACGGATGACGTGCTTTTTGAAAAGAACCCCGACCAGCGTGGTGCCATCGCCAGCACCACCAAGATCATGACCGGCCTGCTCGTGGTGGAGGCTGGAGATCTGGACAAGATCGTGACCATTGAGCTGGCCGACACCCAGTGCGCCCCGGTGCGCATCGGCCTCAAGGTGGGGGAGCAGTACACCCGCCGCCAGCTGCTCACCGCCATGATGGTGAAAAGCTCCAACGACATCGCCCAGGCCCTGGCGCGTGACAATGCCGGCAGCTGGCCCGCCTTTGCCCAGAAGATGGATGACCGTGCGCGCAGGCTCGGGCTGCAAAACACGCACTTCATCAATCCGCACGGCCTGCCCTCGCTCACCGATGAAGATCCCTACAGCACCGCACGGGATCTGGCGGTGATCGCCAAGGAGGCGGACAAGCAGCCGGACATCCGCGCCATCGTGAAGCTGCAGAGCTACAAGTTCATGAAGCCGGACGGCAAATCCATCGATCTGGCCAATACCAACCGCGTGCTGCGCACGGCCAGCTACTGCGACGGCATGAAGACCGGCTTTACCGAGGCCGCTGGCTACTGCCTGGTGGCCACCGGAGAGCGCAACGGCCGCCGCCGCATCGTGGTCATCCTCAACGACAGCCACGATGGCGTCTGGCGTGACGCACAAGCGCTGCTGGACTGGGCGCTGAAGGCGTGAAATAAGAATCACGACTTGCCTGTTTCATGGCTCCCCGGCATCATCGCCGCCTCCGACCATGAAACTGCACACCCTCCTGCTTGCCTACCTCTGCGTTGCCGCCGCCAGCTTTGCTGACACGGCCAAGAATCTTGCCGTCGATCCCAAGCCCCGTGAAGGCGGCTGGGTGAAGCGGCACGAAAGCTTCAACGAAATCTCCAAAAAGGGCGAGGCCCAGCTGGTGTTTCTGGGAGACTCCATCACCCAGGGCTGGGAAGGCAATGGCAAGGAAGTTTGGGCCAAGACCTGGGCACCTTACAAAGCTGCCAATTTCGGCATCGGTGGCGACCGCACCGAACATGTGATCTGGCGCCTGCAGAACGGCAACTTTGACGGGCTCAATCCCAAGCTCATCGTGCTCATGATCGGCACCAACAACACCGGCCATCAGGGCCGCCCTGCCAAAGAACATGGCAACGTGGCCTATGTCAGCAGCGCCGAGCAGACCGCCGAGGGCGTGAAGATGATCCTGGACATCCTGGGCAAAAAGATGCCGCAGACCAAGGTGCTGCTGCTCGGCATCTTCCCCCGTGGCGCCACGAAGGACGATCCGCTGCGCAAGCAGAACATCGCCACCAACAACATCATCTCCGGCTTCGCAGACGGCACGCGCATCTCCTACATGGACATTGGCAACACCTTCCTGCAGCCTGACGGCACCCTGCCCAAGGAGATCATGCCCGACCTGCTCCACCTGAATCCTCATGGCTATCAGCTTTGGGCCAACGCCATTGAGGCCAAGGTCAAGGAACTCATGAAGTAACCTGATTCAAGGAAAGCGGGGACGGCCAGTCCCCGCTTTTTTTTCATTCATCCGGCGCAATTCACACGCCCGCAGACCGTTCATTTTTTCGTCCATGAAAATCGCACTTATTCCCCTGCTGCTCACTGCGGCCACATCGTTCGCGCAGATGGCCGATCAGGCCACTCCGGCGGACAAGGTCAAGATCGCCCAAGGCTTCAAAGTGGAGCTGCTCTATTCCGTGCCCAAAGAGCAGGAAGGCTCCTGGGTGTCCATGACCCAGGATGACAAAGGCCGCCTGATCTGCAGCGACCAGTATGGCGCGCTCTACCGCATCACGCCCCCTGCACTGAATGGCAGCCCCGGCGAGACGAAGGTGGAGAAGCTGGCCGTCGATTTCGGTCACTGCCAGGGCCTGCTCTACCATGCGGGCGCGCTCTACGGCGTGGTGAACGATGAAGTGTACAAGGGCCGCGGCCTCTACCGCTGCAAAGACACGAATGGTGATGACCAGTTTGACACCGTGGAGCAGCTCCGCGCTTTCCCCGGCAAGGCTGGAGAGCACGGTCCGCATGGTGTCATCGCCTCACCGGACGGAAAAAGCCTCTATGTGATGTGCGGCAACCAGACTCCTGAACCCAGCTGCGAGACCAGCCGCGTGCCGCGCCACTGGTCCGAAGATCAGCTCTACCCCATGCTGCTGGGCCGGGGCTTCATGCGCGATGTGCTGGCCCCCGGCGGCTGGATGGCCAAGACCGATCTCGATGGCAAGAAGTGGGAGCTGGTGAACACCGGCACGCGCAACACCTACGACATCGCCATGAATCACAAGGGCGACATCTTCGGCTTTGATGCGGACATGGAGTGGGACACTGGCATGCCCTGGTACCGCCCCACCCGTGTGTGCTTCATGCAGAGTGGTGGCGAGTTCGGCTGGCGCACCTGCAGCAAGAAATGGCCCGTGCGCTGGGAGGACAGCCTGCCGCCTGTGGTGGACATCGGCCCCGGCTCCCCCACTGGCGTGGCCTTTGGCTATGGCGCGAAGTTCCCGGCGAAGTATCAGGACGCGCTTTACATCTGTGACTGGAGCTATGGAAAGATGTACGCCGTGCATCTTTCCCCCAATGGCGAAGGTTACACCGGCGTAGCGGAGGAGTTTATGAGCGCCTCGCCACTGCCGCTGACAGACATTGAAGTCTCGAAGAAGGATGGCGCGATGTATGTGAGCGTGGGCGGCCGCAAGGTGCAGTCCGGACTCTACCGTGTCACTTACACAGGCGATGACTCCTTGGCACCCGCAGTGCAGCCTGAAGAAAAGCCTTTGGTCCGTACCGTTCTCGAAGCCTTTCACGCCAAGCAAGATCCCAAAGCTGTAGAGACCGCCTGGCCGTATCTTTCCTCTACAGACCGCAATCTGCGTTTCGCAGCCCGCATCGCGCTGGAGCACCAGCCTGTCGCCTCGTGGAAAGACAAGGCGCTGAGCGAAGCCAATCCGCGTGCCGCTCTGACGGCCCTCATGGCCCTGGCGCGCAGCAGTGGTGGAGACAAGGCGCTGCAGCAGCCCATTCTGGCCGCGCTGAACAAGATCGACTTCAAGGCGCTGAAGGGCCTCGACCGTGTGACGCTGATCCGCGACTACATGCTGGCCTTTACGCGCATGGGAGAGCCCGATGCAGCGACGAAGGAGGCTCTGGTCAAGCACCTGAGCCCGCTCTTCCCCACCAACGATCCGGCGCTGAACCGTGATCTGTGCGAGGTGCTCGTCTATCTCGGTGACTCCGGCATTGTGGCCAAGGCCGAACCGCTGGTCAATGGCTCCCCCACGCAGGAGGAGCAGATCGACTACGCCCGCATCCTGCGCTTTGCCAAGACTGGCTGGACGAAGGAGCTGCGCGCCGACTACTTCAGCTGGTTCCCGCGTGCTGCGAACTACAAAGGCGGTGCTTCGTTTGATCTCTTCATTGGCGAGATCAAGACCAACGCTCTCTCGACCATGACTGAGGAAGAAAAACTGGCCATCAAAGATGTGCTGGACGCCAAGCCCGAAGCCAAGGCTCCGACCTTCACGGCCAAGCCCATGCAGTTTGTCAAAGCCTGGACGCTGGAGGAACTGAGCAAGTCCCTCGGCGTGGGGCTGGAGGGCAACCGCAACTTTGCCAATGGCCGCAACATGTTTGGCGCCGCCACCTGCTTTGCCTGCCATCGCTTCAACAATGAAGGCGGTGCTGTGGGGCCAGACCTGACCAGCGTGGCGGGCAAGTACAGCCCGCGCGATCTCCTGGAGCACATCCTGAACCCCAGCAAGGAGATCAGCGACCAGTATGGCAGCACGGTCTTCACCCTGCAGGATGGCAGCACCGTGGTGGGCCGCATCGCCAACATGAAGGAAAACACCATGATGGTCTGCACCAACATGATGGACCCCAACAACTTCACCAACGTGGACGCCCGCAAGGTGGTGAAGACCGAGGAGAGCAAGATCAGCATGATGCCCATGGGGCTGCTCTTCATGCTCAAGGAGGATGATATCCTCGACCTGCTGGCCTATCTTCTTAGCAAAGGCAATCCTGAGGATCCCATGTTTGCCAAGTAAGCGGCCATGCTAATCTGAAAAACAAAGGCTCCAGTTCTTCCGAACTGGAGCCTTTTTGTTATCTACGATGAATGTCGTAGCCGGAGATTACTTGGCCTTCTTGTCAGAGGGAGCTTCGCCCTTCTGCTTGGCCCAGCGCTTGCGCTGAGCATCAGCGATCTTTTTGCGGGCGGCGGCGGACATTTCACGCTTCTTGCGGGCGGGCTTGCCTTCGGAGGAGCCGACGGAAATAGAACCGCCAAGCAGGCTGGCCAGTTCCTGCTGCATTTCTTCGATTTTTTCCTGCAGCTTGGCAGCGCGGCGCAGTTGGGTGGAGGAGAGGGTCATTTTTATTAATTGTTGGATTGCAAAGGCTTGTTTATGAAAGCTCTAGCATAAAGTCAAGTACTGAACTTAAGGCTAAATGCCTAGATGGGCGGTCAAAGCGCTTTGTTATAGATACTCTGGAAAACCTCCGGCGAGTTAGGGTCGATGATAGTGATGCCATCTTTTCCGAAGCGGGCCGTGACGGTGGCTCCTTTGCCTTCCTGCATGTATTTCCAGTTAAGATCCCGCACTCGGGCCGCTGCGTCCACGATGGCGCAGGTGATCCGGGCTTCTTCGGCCGTGGGGTAGAGCTCGGCCACGGCATCGCGCGATTCTTGGGCAAACTTGACCCGGCAGATAGCCACCAGGCCGACGGTGAGGCTGTCCACACCATAGCCGATGTAGCCTTTGCTGCCGTCCGGGCGGAGTACTTCGCGGGTAAAGTGGTTGTTGCTGGTGCGGGAGCCGCCACCTTGATTCCACCAGCGGAATCCACGGTACTGCTGGTCGCTTTCCACCTTGCCGTCAGCGCCCACGATCTCGTGGCCCTGATTGACCGGGCCTTCAAAGTCGGCGGGAGTCACCCAGTTGTTGTGGAAGTTGATGGACATGCCGTTGTCGAAGTCCACGCGCACCTGCACGGCGTCGAAGGCGTTGATGCCATCGCGTACCAGACGCTTTTTCTGGCCCACGGCGGTGAGGGAGACGGGCTTGCTCTTGTAGTAGCTCCAGATGAGGTCCGTCCAGTGCGGGCCCACATAGCTGAAAGGGTCGCTGCTTTCCACCCACTTGAAGGTGCTGGTGCTGACCTCCAGCGGCTCTTCGAGATAGGCGGTGCCGTAGAGCGGCGCGCCGATGCGGTTCTGGATGTCGTCGCGGATGCGCAGGTGATCGGGGTCGTAGCGCTTGTGCATGTCCACTGCCACGATCAGGTTTTTGGTCTTGGCAGCCTCGATGATCTCGTCGGATTCCTGAATGGAGAGGCACATGGGCTTCTCCGTCAGCACGTGCACGCCTCTGGCCAGGGCGGCGAGAATGGGCTGGGTGTGCAGGTGGTCAGGCGTGGCCACAGCCATCACATCCAGATCGGGAAAGGCGGCCAGGATGTCGTTCCAGGGCTCGTCGCCAAAGAATGCCTGAGGCTCATGACCGGTGATGTCCTTGAAGGCGGCGGCCGCTTTTTTTGCAGACTTCTCACTGCGGGTGGCCACGGCCACGAGGTCAAATTTCACCCCGGCGAGTTCGCGGGAGTATTTATCGAGTCCCACGCGGGCGAGCTGGCCGGCGATGCCGAAGCGCTGAAGGTCCGCGTAAGCACGTGCGTGCACATCTCCGCCGAACATGCCGGCGCCGACAAGGGCGATCTTGATGGTGGGTTCCATGGTTGGAGCATGGAAGGCGGAGCCGGACGGCATGCAACAGGCCATGTTGATACATCAGTGCCGGTTTCCTGTGTTTTGGTGAGGTAAGCTGGCATGCTCCCCGTTGGGCGGTCTTGAGGTTTCCAACATGGAAGGCTGTCGTTCAACATCCGCAGGTGTTGGAATTCGAGCCAATTGTGACGTTGGCGGCGGGCCAAAGGCCCGAACCTGCAGCGATGGTCAGACCGAGCTTGCCGTGTGCCAGGAGGGGGGCTGCACACGACAGCCGCGAGCTGGCGATACTCTGAGATTCCACATCGAGATGAACGGCGATAGACAACACTGGGGGCTGAGGGCCGCTCATCATAGCCCAGCATATGCAAGGGCGGTCGTTGATAACAGCCCGGCTTTCGGCTACATAATACTGCCGACGTGCCTGACTGAAGGTTCTGATAGCCTCCCTCCTCCAGCTAATACTTCAATGCCTGAATACCACAGCGATTCATTGGTGCCCCCAAAGCATGGCGTGATCTCCCCCTTCGCGATGCTGACCTGGTTTTCCATCGTCGCGGTGTTTATCGGAGTCATTTCCATGGTTGCCCTCAAGTTTGACTTCTCCCGCCTGCGCGGATCAGACCACTGGATCGGCAAAGCCCGCGAGGCCATTTCCGCCAAAGACTGGCAGGCTGCCGTCGAGGCTCTGAGACATGTGAATGCGAAGGATAGGGACAAGGTGGCGTATCTGCGTGTCCTTGCTGATTTTCTTGAAGCCTCCCGTACAGAGCCAAGCTTGTTGGACACGGTGCTGGACAAGCTAGATGCCAAAGGGCTGATGCAACCTGGGGATTTCATCTGGGCATGCAGGCTGCAGTTGGAAAGGGGGAATGTTGAGGAAGCACGCAGGGCACTGGACAGCATTCCGGAATCGGAACGACGCACGGCTGAGTTTATAAAGCTCAATATTCAAATCCTAATACAACAGGGAAGGCTTCAAGATGCCACGGCTATGGAAAACGTGCTCTTTGAAACCTTCCCGGATGATCCTGAAGCTGCTGTCCGCAAAGCAGCGCATGAATTAGACGGTGCCTTTCCTGAAACACAGCAGGCGGCTTTCAAGCGGCTGTGGGAGCTGGCGAAGCGTGAAGACGAGCATGGGAACGCAGCCATCCACGTTTTGTGTCTACGTCAGGGGCTTGCGCTGGCCGAGGCTCAACAACTGTATGAGCTGGCTGATCATCGTTCCGGAGTTCCGATGACAGACCGGCTGCAAATCGCATCCTTGCTTATGAAGCTGGATCCGGCGCGGCACGATCAGATTTTGTCGTCCGAGATCAAACGGTATGAAAACGCGGACGTTCTGGAGAAAAGCCAGATGGCCTCATGGCTAGCGAGGGAAAAAGAGTATGACAAGATACTGACCTTGGTTCCGCAGAAGATTCTGATGAAATCAGCGGAGCTGTTTCCCCAGGTGGCGCAAAGTTTGGCCGAAAAGGGAAAATGGGCCGAGCTGGCGGAACTTGTCAAAAAGGGGAAGAAACTGCCGGTATCAGAAGCACGCGCAGCCACGTGGCGGGTTCTGGCATACAAAAACCTTCACCCTGAAGACATCAAAGAGATCAGAGCCCGCCTTCTGGAAGCTATTCAAGAGAGCCATGCTGAGAGAAGCGCTCTGGCCTTGATGGGGGCGGCACGGCTGGCAGAGGAGTGGTCTATGGCAGATCTTGCATTCAAAGCTTATGATATGTTAGCCGTGCAAGGCACTCCTCAAGAAGCGGAAATGCTGGATAAATGCTGGAAAATGGCCCTTATTTTCAGAGATTCCAAAGTGCTGCTTAAACTGGCCGACAGGCGGGCTAAACTCCGGCCTGGCAATGTGCAACTAACGCAACTCCGCGACTACATGCATCTACTCTGCGGAGATCAACTTGAGACAACGTTGGCTGCGGCATCCATACACTCTGTCAATCCAGAGCTCCCTGAGCGCAGCAGTGATGCATATCTGCTAAATCTGGCGTTGAAAGCATATCGGCTGCATGATCTGGATCTTGTCAATACGACGCTGGGAAAAGTCCACAACAGTGGTGCTCTCAATGCTGGTGAGCGTGCGGTTTGTGCAGGGCTTAAAGCTCTTAGCGGCCAGACAGCTCAGGCGTTCCAATTGGCGGAGTCCGTGCGGCCAGAACTACTCCTGCCTGAAGAATTTGTATTTCTAAAGCTGGCCTTTTAATGTATGCGTTACGCTAGGAGAAATAAAAAGAGCCCGCTTTTCAGCAGGCTCTAGAGAAGAAGTGTAGTTGGGGCAGTAGTTAGCGACGGCGGCGGCGTAGGAGGGTCATGCCCAAGCCCATAGCTGCAAGAAGCGCACGATTGGGTTCTGGAACGGCACCAACTGTCAAGGTTGCATTGCCAATTGAATTGGCATTTGTTCCGGTAGCGATCTGCGCACTTTGAGTGAACATGTAAAGCTTGTAGCCGCTACTGGTGCTCGAAGGCGTCACCCAAGCACTGCTTCCATCAGCGTTACCGTTGCCGGTGTAGATGCCATATGAATCTCCTATGGACGCAGTGGTGTTAGCAGCTGTAAGCGTGGGGAACCAAAGCAAAGCGAGTGGGTTGCCTGAAGATAGTGCGGAGTAAATTCCTGAACCGGGTGTAATGCTTGAGGTGAAGGCCGCAAAAGCTCCAGCCGTCCCTGTGGTGGCTGAAATGGTGCTGGAATACAATACTAGTTCTTTATTGGCTGCATCCAGAAATGAGCCAGCCGTAAAAGATGCTCCAGTTTGAACTGCTCCGAAATTGCCAAGTCCGCTTGTGTCAGCAACAAGCATAACCACTCCATCGCCAGCAAGCGCTCCTGCGCTAGTTCTCAGAGAATCTGCCTCCAGATCAAAGGTAATAGTCGTGGCTCCAAACAAAGAAGAACTCACGAACAAAATGCTCGCAGTGATGAGATTGCCCAATTTCATGATGAATTTGCAGTTTTTGAGAACTTGTGAATGCGTGATGCTCTCTGTTAATAGCTCAAGGGGACCGTCCAAACGACAGTGGAAGGACTGTTTGTCCCCTGCTTACGTATATTATAGCCTGAACCTGGCTGGAAAACCACATCATTGTTTCGAATGGTTGTGAGTCCACCTCCTTGCAATCTCCAGCCTGCGCCACCAAATCCTGTGCCAGTGTAATAGTAGTAGGATTTGACAGCGGCTTTATCAATTGCAGCTGTGGTATCATCAAAGACCAACAGCTTATCACCGGTAGCTCCACTGATGCTGGTTGTTCCTACGAATGCACCAGACTCGAAAAGGTTAGATTGAGTCAAGGTTAGGGGAACGGGGACGTCAATGGCAATGGCATTATCCTGGTCCGTATTCGCCGCAAGTGTACCAATGACGTAACTACGCGAACTTGTAGGAACTCCTCCTGCGACAGTGATAGCTGCCGTCGTAGCCACACCATCTTGGCGAATAATCACATATGAATCTGGCGAAAGTATATCATCATTTTTTTTGTTGGTGAGGCCACCACCAGACCGTCTCCAGCCAGCTCCTCCAAAACCTGTTCCAGAGTAGTAGTAGTAACTAGTAGTGGCTGCCAGATCCACGCCAGCCGAACTAGCATCAGGAATGAAAATACGAGTCATTGAGCCTGCGCCGCTTATGGAAGTAGTGGCGGTGATTCCCACCTGGCCCGGAAATACAGTGTCCAACGTCCAATAAGGAATTACGGACAAGCTGTCACCACTGATGATGCCAGACGCGTTGTCCAAAATGTCTCCGGCTGTGTCTACTGTCAGGGTTGTTGTGTCTGTTGTACCACTGTCTGCAGAATTTGCAGTAATCGTGTAAAACATACCTTTTTTATTGCCGCTAGTAAGCGTAACATAGTATGTATTTGGTTGGGTCCCGGAAACATAAAGAAATTGATTTGAGGTCCAACCTGGAAGTCCCTGAACGGTAATGATGTTGCCAGAAACATTTTTAACCAAGCCTTGGTAAACGGAAGCACGCTGGAGGGGTATGCTGAAGCGTGTATCCGAATTGCCAAGAGCGTTTATGGTATTAAAGCCAACCGGCGTTGTTGAAACCTGAGCCTTCAGTGCGCCTGCCGTGAGTGAAAGGGCGAGTAGGGAAATTTGGAGCTTCTTCATGGCAATATTATGCATGTATAATCAAAATGCGCGTTGGGTGGTAGCAAAAAATCAGCTTTTTTGTCGGGGTCGAGGGATTCAGAAAAGGGTTTCTGGAGCCGGGCGGACGGTGCTGTGGTTCGTTTATTTATACCCGTGGGGCAGGGGAGCGTTACAGGAAATGTGTGACAAAGTTTTCCATGAGGCGTTCAGTTCTGAAAAAGAGGCTGATTTTATCACATTTGAGAGGTTTGGTGATGGGATGGTAGCTGGCGGTTGGTGCAGGCTTTCTTGCTGGCAGGGACCGGGCCAGGACGCAAAAAAGCGCGGGAGTCTTGCGACTCCCGCGCTGGGTTGATCAGGGTGTGATCTGGATCTCTGGCTGCTTATTCAGCGGCAGCTTCCTTTTTCTTGGAGGCGGCCTTCTTTTTGGCAGGGGCCTTTTTCTTGGCCGGAGCGGCAGCTTCTTCCGCAGGAGCGGGTTCGGCGGCGGCTTCAGGGGCAGGCTCGGCAGCGGCCTTGGGCACGAAGGCGTCCACCCACTCGATGTAGGCCATCGGGGCGGAGTCGGTGCGGCGCTGGCCGAGCTTGGTGATGCGGGTGTAGCCACCGACGCGGTCCTTGGAGGCCACGGCGATCTCTTCAAAGAGCGTCTTCACAGCGTCTTTGTGACGCAGGGAGGAAAGGGCGGTGCGGCGTGCATGCAGGGTGCCGCGCTTGCCGAGGGTGACGAGCTTCTCCGCGTAGGGGCGGAGGGCCTTGGCCTTGGCGAGCGTGGTGCGGATGCGGCGGTGCTCGATGAGGGAGCACGTGAGATTCATGAGGAGCGCGTCGCGGTGATCCTGCTTGCGCTGAAGTTTGACGATTTTTCTTCCGTGTTTCATGTCCTAAATCCTAACTAAAATATGTCTTCTGTGTTACCTGTGATGTGATTACTCGTCTTCGTCGTCGGCGTCAGGCAGGTGGCTGTCCACCAGCTTGCTGAAGTCGAGAGAGTCGGCTTCTTCATCGTCGTCGCTGATCATGCTGCTGCGGGCCAGGAGGGAGACACCGCCAGGGGTGGCCTCAAGCAGCGCAGGGTCGAACTTCATGCCCAGAGACAGGCCCAGCTCGGCGAGCTTTTCCTTGATCTCGGTGAGGGACTTCTTGCCGAAGTTGCGGTAGCGGAGCATTTCGCCCTCGGTCTTCATGGCCAGCTGACCCACGCTCGTGATGTTGGCGTTGTTGAGGCAGTTGGCGGCGCGGACGGAGAGTTCGATCTCGTTGACGCTCATGTTCAGGAGCTTGCGCAGCTCGCTGTTTTCCTCGCTCTGGGCTTCCGGTGCGGCTTCGAATTCGATGGCCTTGTCGTCGTAGTTGACGAACACGTCCAGGTGGTGGCGCAGGATGGCGGCAGACTGCAGGAGGGCGTCCTGCGGGGTGATGCGGCCGTCGGTCCAGATGTCGAGCACCAGCTTGTCGTAGTCGGTGTTCTGGCCCACACGGGTGTTTTCCACAGCGTACTTCACGCGGGTGACAGGGCTGTAGATGGAGTCGATCGGGATGACGCCGATGGGGGTGTCAGGGCGCTTGTTTTCTTCCCAGGTGGAGAAGCCGCGGCCGACGCGAACTTCGAATTCGCACTCAAACTTGGTCTTGCGGTCCAGCGTGCAGATCACGAGGTCCTTGTTGATGACTTCGTAGTGGTTGTCATCCTTGATGTCGCCGGCGGTCACGGGACCGTCCTTTTCCACCAGGATGGAGAGGAGGCGGGGCTCCTTGGCGTCGCTGTGGTGCTTGAAGCGGACCTTCTTGAGGTTCAGGATGATCTGGACCACGTCTTCGAGCACGCCAGGAAGCGTGGTGAATTCGTGTTCAGCACCGCGGATTTTCACGGAGGTGATAGCGGCGCCTTCCAGGGAGGAGAGGAGCACGCGACGGAGGGAGTTGCCAATCGTGTGACCATAGCCTTTGTCGAAAGGCTCGGCACTGAACTGGGCGTAGGTATCGGTTGCCGTGGCCTCGTTTTTCACCAGGCGGTTGGGCATCTCGAATCGGGCAAGACGTACTGACATGTATGTTGTTTCGGTAAGTGCCGGGTTACCTCCGGGCGAGAACCCTGCACATCTCGGAGAGAGGCAGGCGCGGAGACCAACGGCGATCTATGTGGCAGCTCGCAGGGGGCGGGCATAATGCAGGCCCGCCCCGGGAATGCAACCGGGATTTTAGGGGGGAGGGACCGCCCCGCACTCTGGTGTCAGGGGGGGCTACTGCTGCGGCAGTTTCAGCTCCAGCTGCTCCTGGCCGCGCAGCACCACGGTGGGGATTTTCTCGCCGGGGAGATGGTGCAGGAGGAGATCGCCGATGAGGGCGCTCTCGGTGAGGCGCTGCTTCAGGTCGCCCACCTGGACGAGGATGTCGCCCTTTTTAAATCCCTCCTTTTTGGCGGCGGCATGCTGGCCGAACTCGCCCACGTGGAAGATGCGCAGGGCCATCTGGGTTTTGTCCAGGCCGAGGCCGGAGCGCTCTTCATCGGTGAGGTCGTCCATTTTCATGCCGCCGAAGGCCATGGCCCGCATGGGCCAGGTGCCCACACGACTGCCGATGTCTGAGCGCAGGCGCCATCCGGCGGGGAGATCGAGTGTGAGGGCAGTCTCCTGGCCGGCGCGTTGGACCGTGGCGGGCAGGGAGCCGGAATCCGGCGCACGGTGAAGCACCCAGCTGACGTCAGCGATGGATACGAGGGGCTGCTTGTTGAAGGAGGTGAGGGTGTCGCCAGCCAGGACGCCTGCTTTGGCGGCGGGGGAGTCTGCGGCCACGGCCTCCACTTTGGCGACATCGTCAGTGGCCAGAGTGATGCCCAGCGTCTCGATGGAGGGCTGTGGGTAGATCCACTCGGCGGGGATGGGCTGGTTCTGGCTGCGGTAATAGGCGCGGAAGGCGTCTCCCACCATGTGGCAGTGCACGCAGCTGGCCACCACCTTGCCGTTCCAGTCCAGCTTGCTCTGGTACTTGCCTGCCAGAGTGGGAAACTCGATGGGGGTCTGGTAGGGGGTGGGGCCACCCTGCTTGCCACTAAGCGCGGCCCTGTTGGCTGGGTAGCCTTGGTGCAGGCGCAGGGCCGCCTGCAGCGCCTTTTGAAAACTGGCCGTGGTTTTGTTCTTCGGGTCCTTCTGGTGCAGCCAGGAGCCGTAGCGACCGTAGATGGTGCCGTCGCCGTTGAACATGATGGCCGAAAAGGAGAGGTCGTAGTCAAACTGGAAGCGGTGGAGGTCGAGTGCGTTCGCGTTGATCACCCGGACGCACACAAACTGGTCCAGCAGAGGGACGAGCGCCTGCTCCTCCAGCACGCTGGCGTCGATGCCAGCGCAGGCCGTGCACGGCAGGCAGCGCAGCACCACCAGAAGCGGCTTGCCGGTGGCCTTGGCCAGACGGAATCCGCCATCGACGTCGTTCCAGTTCCAGCGCGGGTCGTTTTCCAGCCGGGCCTTGTCTCCACGCACCGCGCCTTCACGATCTTTGACGGTTTCGGCAGCGGCGCAGGCAGCCAGTGCTAGAAACAGGAGGGCGGCTGGGAGGCGGAGCTTCATGCCCACATACTGCCAAGACCGCTGCGGGCAGGGCAAGTCAGGATTTTTTTTCGTTCTTTTTTGGAATGGACAGGTTTCGGTTTTCTCCGGTTAATCGCGCCAGCTTCCCTACCACGCGCAGCCATGCCTGAAGTCACCGCCATTTCCAAGTTTGCCTGCCCGGCCTGCGGAGCCGAGGCGGTGTGGACGCCCGCCAAGCAGGCGCTCGTATGCCCCTACTGCGGCACCGTCTCCCCCGCTGAGCTCAAGCAGGACGGCAGTCTGGTGGAGGAAAATGATCTCGTGAGCGCTCTGCGTTCCATCCCCGATGACCAGCGCGGCTGGGCGGCGGTGCGCAAGACGGTGAAATGCCAGAGCTGCCATGCCATTTCCGTCTTTGATGAAAAGCGGGTGGCGCAGAGCTGCGACTTCTGCGGTTCGCCCGCCATCATTGCCGTGGACGACGTGGGCGCCCCCATCCGGCCGGGCAGCCAGCTGCCTTTTAAGGTGGATCAGGGGCGTGTGAGGGAGGACATCCGCCGCTGGTACGGCAGCCACTTCTGGGCACCGAATGCTCTTGGGGGCAAGGCCATGACAGACACCCTGCACGGTCTCTACCTGCCGTTTTGGACCTTTGACGCCCATGCCGAGTGCCCCTGGGAAGCAGAGGCGGGGTACTACTACTATGAAACGGACAGCAAGGGGAACCGCACTCGTTACACCCGCTGGGAGTACGCCTCAGGGCATGTGAGCAGCGACTTTGACGATGTGCTCGTTCCAGCCTCCAAAGGCGTGCATCTGGCGCTGCTGGAAAAGCTGCAGCCCTTTCCCACCACCACAGATCTGCTGCCCTACGATCCCGGCTACCTCTCTGGCTGGGTGGTGGAGCAGTATCAGATCGACCTCGTGCAGGCAGCACAGGATTCGCGCCAGCGCATGGATGCCATTCTGCGCAGCCAGTGCACCTCCGAGATCCCGGGAGACACCAGCCGGAATCTGCAGATCTTCCCGGAATACAGTGGCCTGACCTTCAAGCACGTGCTGCTGCCGGTCTGGCTGCTGACCTATACCTACGGCTCCAAGACCTACCAGGTGGCCGTGAACGGAGCCACGGGCAAGATCTCCGGGGAGTATCCGTTGAGCTGGGTGAAGATCACCATCGCCATTGTGATCTTGCTGATCATCCTCGGCATCTTCATGTCTCAGCAGAACTAAGCCCGCGTGAACCTCCGCTTTCGAGAACTGCCCATCGTCATCGCACTGCTCGCGATCTGTGCGTTCTTTGCTGTTCAGGAGCCCGCCTTTCTCGGCGCGCGCAATCTCTCCATGCTGGCCACGGAGCTGTCCATCACCGCCACGCTGGCCATGGGCATGCTGCTCATTTTGCTGCCGGGCCACATCGATCTCTCTGCGGGCAGCGGCGTGGGGCTGCTGGGCGGCATCGCCAGCGTGCTGGTTTTTCATTATCACCTGCCTGCGCCTGCAGCATTGGGGCTGGGGCTGCTCTGCGGCATTCTCATCTGGATGGGCATGGGGGCTTTCATTGTGCATGAGCGCATGCCGTCCTTCATCGTCACTCTGGGGGCACTGTTGATTTTCAAGGGGCTTTTCTGGCGTGTCATCGACAACGCGACCGTGCCCGTGGCTCCCGGTGGCCAGAGCAACCTTTACTCGCTGCTCACCACCTACTACCTGCCTGTGCAACTGGGCTGGGGGCTGGCGGCGGTGCTGGTTCTGGCGCTGATCTTTACCACGCTCAGTGCACGCAGGCGCAGGCAGCAGCATGGCTTTGCGGTGGACAGTCCGGAGATGATGTTTCTGCGCCTTTTCATCACCGCGCAGGCCATTGCGCTCTTTGTGCTCGTCACCGGGCAGTTTCGCGGGATTCCGCTGCCGTCTCTCATCTTGGGGGGCGTGACACTGGTGGTGTATGCCGTCACGCAGCACACGGCCCTGGGCAGGCATCTGTATGCCATCGGCGGCAGCACGGAGGCGGCTTTTGTGTCGGGGGTGCCGATGCAGCGCACGGTGATCGCCGCTTACAGCGGCATGGGGGGCATCGTGGCCATCACGGGCTTCATGCAGACGGCTTATGCGGGATCGTCCACCACCACGGTGGGAGATCTGATGGAGCTGGATGCGGTGGCCGCGTGTGTGATCGGCGGCGTGAGTCTGCGCGGCGGGCGTGGCACCGTGCTAGGGGTGCTGCTCGGAGCACTCATCATCGCCTGCCTGCTCAATGGAATGACGCTGATGTCGGTGCCACCTGAGCGCAAATTCATCGCCCGCGGAGTGGTGCTCATCCTTGCGGTGTGGATGGACATGCGGCTCTCCCGCACGCAGAGCTGAAATGACGGATGATTTAGTCATTCGACATTCTTTCGGCATTCGCCATGCTGGTTTCGTCATTACCTCTCATGTCTGCCGCCTCCGATCTCCTCATACAGCACCTGCAGCAGCGCCAGCTTCAGGGAGCTACGCATATCGCGCTGCGGCCTGGAACGATGGAGCGGCTGCTCGGGCAGGAGCCTGCGCCCAAGCTCAGCGATGTGATGCCTGCCCCCCGCAGGAATGAAGGCGCACCCGTTTCCGCATCTGCGCCTGAAATGCGCCTTCGTTCCGACAACCTGCCCCCTGAGCCCAAGCGGGCCGCCGGACTGATCCAGGTTGAGGGAAGCACGCTGGAGGAAAAACTTGCCGCGCTGCGTGCGCTGGCGGAGGCGTGGGAGCCTGCCCGCTCAATGAAGAGCCTGCGTCAGACCATGGTCTTTGCGGTGGGAGATCCGCGTGCCTCACTCATGTTGGTGGGAGAAGCTCCGGGAGCTGAGGAGGAAAAACTGCGAGAGCCCTTCGTGGGGCCTGCAGGGCAGAAGCTCACCGCCATTCTCAAAGCCATGGGGCTGGAGCGCTCGCAGGTGTACATCAGCAACATCTGCAAATTCCGTCCCGCCATGGAAAACCAGGGCAATGGCAACCGCAAACCGGAGCCTGAGGAAATGAAAGCCTGCCTGCCGTTTGTGCTGACAGAGATCGATCTCATCCGGCCAAAAGTCATCGTGGCGCTCGGGGCCACGGCGGCAGATGGCCTCGGCATCCCTGGCAGCGTGGGCAGTCTGCGCGGACGTTTTCACAGCACCAGCGGCATTCCCACCATGGTCACCTACCATCCGTCCTACATCCTGCGGGAGGAGAAAACAGGTGATGGCATCCGTGCCAAGCGTGCCGTATGGGAGGATATGCTCAAGGTCATGGAAAAGCTGGGCCTGCCCATCAGTGAAAAGCAGCGCGGCTATTTTCAGGCCAAATAAGCCCACTCCATCCTTCCATGAACACGAATCGCATCCTGCTGCTGGTTGCCGGACTGTTCCTTGCCTTGGTGTGGTTCAACCGGCAGCCGAGCAGGCCAAAACCTGTCGCAGTGGCTGAGAAACCCACCGCATCAAAGACCGCGGCACCAGCGGTCTCTGTGGATACGACGTTGTCAGAAGAACCGCAGCCCAAACACTACCGGCCCCGGCAGGTGTCTGAAGCTGTGCGCCGCAAGGTGGATGCCTTCATCCGCCGTTACAAAGACGCAGCCCCTGAAGAAATGATCAAGAGCGAGGAAATGAGCTCCATGATGGAGCGCTTTACCCAGATGCTGGATGTGCCTGAGTTTCAGAGGGAGATGGAGAAACGCATGGATGCGATCAAGACCACCAGAGGGCAGGAGCATGGCATGCTGACCATCGGCACCGGCAAGCTGGATGAACCCGAGAGCCGCGCCTGGCTGGAGGCCATGTTTTCCGACGATGCTGATCTGCTGAAGGACTACATCCTCAACAAGCTCGACGGGGCAATCTTTGAGTTTGCCTTTGACCCCACGCTGGAAGATGCGGGCAATGGAGTGAAGGTGCAAGGCGCCCCGCCTCCTGCTCCCGCAGCCAACAAGCTGCCGGACTGAGGGCTTGTCTTTTGCCAAAGGGCTGGGTTTAAATCCCCTGTATGAAGCCCAGAGCGTTCTCCCGCCGCGATTTGTTCAAGCTCGGCACTGCAGGTGCAGCAGTGCTGTCGAATGCCGAACTGCAGGCCGCAGGCAAAAAAGCAGGCCCGGTATGTGAAGAGGGCGGCTGCTGCATCACCCCATCGGGAGATTTCTACAATGTGGAGCGCGGCAACCCGCTGCCCTACAAGCTGCCCATCGAAAAGCAGCGCGAGATCGGCATGGTGCGCGAGACCTGGCAGCTCGAAATCATCGCCGATCCGGCAAGCAACGCAAAGATCGAGCACCCCATGCTGCGCAGTGATGGCACGGCGCTGACATTTGAAAAACTCATGAAGATCGCCAAGACGAAGGCGGTCAGTTACCTGAAGGTCATCACCTGCAACAACCTCGCTGATCCGCTGGGCCATGGCCTGTGGGAGGGAGTGCCGCTGCGCGATGTGCTGTGGGAGTGCGGCCCGGTGGAAAACCTGCGCCATGTCTGGTACCACGGGCACCACAACGAAGACCCCAAGCAGATCTTCAAATGCTACCTGCCGATGAACCGCGTCTTTGAAGATCCGCCCGGCGAGCTGCCGGTGATGCTGTGCTACAAGCTCAATGGCGAATTCCTCACCGGCGAGCGCGGTGGCCCGGTGCGAATGATCGTGCCGGAGGCCTATGGCTTCAAATCGGTGAAGTGGCTGCAGCGCATCGGCTTTACCAACGCACATCAATCCGATGACACGTATGCAAATGGAAACAACGACATCAACTCGTGGCTGAAGACCTTCGCGCGCTTTGGCGACAACATGCCTGACAAGCTCCGCGCCGGAGAAGAACTCATGCTGCATGGGAATGCGCAGGTGGGCGTCTCGGGGCTCCGAAAGGTGCAGTACTGGGTGCGCGATGTGGGGGTGCCTCTACCAGCCAATGATCCGCACTTTGCAAAGGCGCCGTGGCAGGATGCGCAGATCGCACCCTTTGACGGCAGCGGCATTGCAGGCTTCAAAGGCGCGCCGCTGCATCCAGTGCAGTTTGATCCCACCACGCGTCAGCCACGCGAGTGGCCGCTGCGCCACACACTGTGCCGCTGGACGGCCGCACCTGTCAAAATGAAGCCTGGGAAGTATGAGCTGCGCTGCCGTACGATCGATGCCAACGGCAACGCCCAGCCGATGCCGCGCCCGTTTCCAAAGTCCGGCAGGAACAACATTCAGAAAGCGCTGCTTGAAGTGAGCGTTTAAGCTGCTTCTTCAAACTCCATGGTGACAACAAAGATGATTGTGACCGGCCCGGATGCTGCTGTAGTCGTCTGATATGAACTCAGCCGCTGTTCCCTGGAAAGTCCTGTCGTCCCATGTCGGGGTCGGAATTCTCACGGAGGGGTGGGTTCTCGATGTGGCATACCCCGAGTCTTTGGACGCTCGGCAGTTTATTGTGGATGTGTTGTTTGATTCCCCCTTTGCAGCACCTCCGGTGGTTCATCTCGGGCTCACGGGATTTGACGTGGACCGCCGCGAGAGCGCACGCCTCTCGGTCAAGGCGCAGAACATTACGGAGTCAGGTTTTCAGACTGTCATCAGCACCTGGGATGCCACACGGGTTTTCTCGGTGGAGTTTGACTGGCTGGCCATCGGGGCCTGATCACAGCTTGCGGAAACACCAGGAGCGGTAGGAGAGCTCGCCAGATTTCAGCGCCTCGTACACGCACGCGCCGGGCACTCCGGCAAAGTCGCGGCCCGCAGAGTGCAGCATCTGCGGAAGGCAGCGGCGGACGAGTGACTCGCTGCGAGCAGCATTGAGCTCCATGCCGCGCAGCACCTCGGCGCTGATGTCTTGGGTTTGAACGATTTCGAGTGGCGCACGGTCGATGGCCTGCTCCCACTCGGCCCACTGGTCGCTGAAGCGGAAGTCCGCATAGAGCAGGTGGCCACCAGGGCGGAGCACACGCGCCACCCCGGCCAGGAAGCCTGTGAAGTCCGGGTAGCAGTGGGAGGCCTCGACATTGATCACGGCATCAAGCGACTGGGCGGGGAAGGGGAGCGCCTGCGCATCTCCCTGAACAAAGCTGAGCCCGGCCACCAGATGGCGCTTCTGGCAGAAGGCGATGCCGGCGGGGTTGAGATCCAGCGCGGTGTAGCTGGCGGGCTGCAGCGTGCGTGTGAGCCACGATGCACCGCCACCGTGGCCGCAGCTCACCTCCAGCACCTCCTTGCCCCGCAGATCCACCTGCGTGGCCACGTGGTGGTAGAGCTGGATGCAGGCGCGGTTCGGCTCGTCCGCAGGTTCCAGTTGCAACCCCACGGGCGGGTCGGTTTCAAAGGCGTAGTTCAGAAACAGCACATCCTCAGCCATCAGCCGCCGGGTGAGGAAGGGGTACCACAGCCGCCAGATGGCTTTGCGGACAGGAGGAATGGAGAAGAGGCGTTCGAGGAGGGACATGCTGGCTGGCAGCCTGCGGGGAGATGAGGGCGGATGCAACTTGCCAGTTGGCCTTCGTTGTGCGGGAATATGCCAGCCGCCTGCGCCTCACACCGGGAACTTCATGCCATGAGAGACAGCCCGCCCATTCCCTCCAGCGAGATCACTCCCGAGGAGACATTTCGTAACCGACGCTTTTTTATGAAGTCTGCCATCTGGGCGGGCTCCACACTGGCCACGGCGGGGCTGTATCGCGCCTTCAGTCCGCATGCGGAGGTGCGGAATACGGGAGCGGTCATCGCCACGGTGGCTGAATCCGGTGTGCAGACATCCCTCGCCGCAGATGAAAAGGTGAACTCATTTGCCGACATCGCTGGTTACAACAACTTCTACGAGTTCTCCACGGACAAATCAGCCGTGGCGGACAAGGCCAGGCATTTCATCACCGACCCATGGAGCGTGCAGGTGGGCGGGCTGGTGAAGAAGCCCAGCACCTTTGATCTGGTGGAGTTGCACAAGTTTGAATCCGTGGAGCGCATCTACCGCTTTCGCTGCGTGGAGGGCTGGTCCATGGTCATCCCATGGGTGGGCTTTCCATTGTCTCAGCTTTTAAAAAAGGTGGAGCCCCTCAGCGCTGCCACCCATGTGGCCTTTGAGTCCTATCATGACATCAAGCAGATGCCCGACTCCATCTATGCGGGCATTGATCTGCCCTATGTGGAAGGCCTGCGGCTGGACGAGGCCATGCACCCGCTGACGCTCCTGGCCACCGGCCTGTATGGCAAGACACTGCCCAATCAAAACGGCGCTCCGGTGCGTCTGGTGGTGCCGTGGAAGTATGGCTTCAAGAGCATCAAATCCGTGGTGAAGATCACCCTCATGGACCGCGAGCCGCCCACCACCTGGAGCCTGGCCAATCCGGGTGAATACGGCTTTTACTCAAACGTGAACCCCACCGTGGATCATCCGCGCTGGTCGCAGGCGCATGAGCGGCGTATCGGCGAGATGGGAGCGCGGCCCACGCTCATGTTCAATGGCTACGCAGAGCAGGTGGCGCACCTGTATGCGGGCATGGATCTCAAGGAGGATTTCTGAACCATGATGAAACTCAGCGCAGACTCCCAGTTTCACCGGCAGCTGTTTCTCTTCAACGGGCTGCTGCCTGCGCTGCTCATCCTCATCGATGCCGCGCGCGGCAGGCTGGGAGTGAACCCCACAGAGTTTGTCACCCGCACCACGGGAGTGCTCACGCTGGTCTTTCTCATCCTCACGCTGATGGTCACGCCGCTGCGCAAGCTCTGCGGGTGGAACTGGCTGCTGAAGCAGCGTCGCCTGCTGGGGCTGTATGCTTTCTTCTATGGTCTGGGGCATCTGCTGACCTACCTGGCCTATGATCGCGACTGGCAGCTGCAGACGGTGGCAGGGGATGTGTACAAGCGGCCCTTCATCGCCATCGGCATGTTCAGCTTTCTGCTCATGGTGCCGCTGGCGGTTACCTCCACCAATGCCATGATCAAAAAGCTCGGCGGCCAGCGCTGGGCGCAGCTGCACCGCCTGACCTACTACATCGCCATCGGAGGTGTGCTGCACTACTGGGCCATCGTGAAGTCGGATGTGACCTGGCCGCGCTTCTTCGCGGTGCTCCTGGCTTTGCTGCTGGGGTATCGTGCGGTGGCGGGCATGAAAAAAGCGCGGAGCATGACGCCCCGCGCTTCGTGAGATTCAGTGGAAGGCCAGCTTACTTTTTCTTGGCAGGTACGGCGTTCCAGACCTTGATGTCGTCAAACCAGCCGCTCTGTCCGGCCACGCCCAGCTCGATCTTGGACTTGGTTTCATGGCCAATGCCGGGAGACTTGAGGAAGGCCACGGCCTTGCCGTCAATGCTCACGCGCATCTCATCGCCTACGGTCTCCACGGTCACGGTGTATTCTTTGTTCTGCTCCAGCTTCACGGGGAAGGTGGCGCTCTTTCCAGCCATGAGCTTGTTCACTTCATCCTTCTTGGCGGGGTCCTTGCGCAGTTCCTTGATGATCAGATTCTGGCTGCCTTCGCGCTCATCCATGATCGTCACCTTGTCCAGGCGGATCTGGGCGCGGCAGAGGTGGCCGTAATGGGCGGCGGTGTATTTGCGGTCGTCAAATTCCACATCCATCATCGTGCAGCCGTCAAAGCGCATCTTCACCTCCACCACGCTGTCCTTGGTGGGGACTTCCAGGCCATACACGGCGGCGTGTGCAGTGATGATGGACTTGCCGTCCTTGGAGGGCTCGTCCTTCACACGGGTCTGGGTGCCTTTGAGAGCATTGTTTTCAAAGGCAAAAGTGTCCACCACACGGTGCCAGCGCTTGTCGTGCTCCGTGCTGTTCATTTCATCGGAAAAGAGCAGCTCTTTCTTTTCAGCGATGGGTTTGGAAGGAATCTTGGGCGCGTCGGCTGCAAACGAGGCGGCGCTGATGAGGAGGCAGGAGGAAAGAAACAGGCTGATTTTCATGGAGCAGTGTAACGAGATTATCCTGTGAGATCATGCGCGGAAATTGCCGAAGTCAAACCGGGGCTTGAGTTCATGGCACATGGCATGTCTGCTCTACTCCTATGAGTCAACCTGCCTGCCCGATGTGTGAAATGAACGATGTGCTGGATCATGCCGACCGCTTTGAGTGCATGACCTGCGGCCACGAATGGCCAAAAGCAGCAGCAGCCGATGAGCCGGATGCCGAGCGCGTGGTGAAGGATGCCTATGGCAATGTGCTCGCAGATGGTGACATCGTGGCAATGATCAAGGATCTGAAGCTCAAAGGCTCGAGTGAGGTGCTCAAGGTGGGCACCAAGTCCAAGCCCATCCGGTTGGTGGACGGTGATCATGAAATCTCATGCAAAATGGACGGCATGGCGATTGGTCTGAAAGCCTGCTTTGTGAAAAAAGTCGTGAGCTAGCGGGGCGTTCACGCCGTATTCAAACCCACCACCATGTCCGCTCCAGACTCCGCCCCCTCTCCCCAGCTCTTTTTTGAAACGATCAACGCCTTTCAGAAATCTGCTGCGCTAAAGGCGGCGGTGGATCTGGATCTGTTTGCCGCCATCGGCGACTCCCCGGCAACGGCGACTGCCGCCGAGATCGCGGAGCGTTGCCAGTGCCCGCTGCGCGGCATCCGCATCCTGGCGGACAATCTTACAATCCTCGGTTTTCTCACGAAGGCGGACAGCCGCTATGCGCTCACACCTTCATCTGCCGTTTTTCTGCTTCCACAATCTCCCGCCTACATGGGGGCTTCAGTGAAGTTCCTGCTCGCCCCTGGACTCACCGAGGCCTTTTCAGACCTGGCTTCCACCATCCGGCTGGGGCGCCTGCACACCACGGAGCACGGCACCACTGCACCGGATCATCCGGCGTGGGTGGAGTTTGCCCGCGCGATGGGGCCCATGATGATGCCCACCTCCCAGGCTGCAGCGGCACTGCTGAATCTGGATGCCTCGCGTGATACGCGCGTGCTGGACATCTCCTCCAGCCATGGAGCCTATGGCATCGCGGTGGCGCTGAAAAACCCGCGCACGCATCTCGTTGGGCTGGACTGGGAGGGGGTGCTGGCCGTCACGGAGGAAAATGCACACGAGGCCGGCATCGCGGATCGTTTCAGCAAGATCATCGGAGACGCCTTCACCGTGGATCTCGGCAGCGGCTACGATGTCGTGCTGGTGCCCAATTTCCTGCACCACTTCACCGTGGAGGAGTGCACCCGTTTCCTGAAGCGGGTGCATGCCGCGCTGCGCCCGGGTGGCCAGGTGTTGATCGTGGAGTTTGTGCCGAACGAGGACCGCATCACGCCCCCGCCCGCAGCGGGCTTCAGCCTCGTCATGCTCGGCACTACGCCGGAGGGAGACGCCTATACCTTTGCCGAATACGAGAAGATGCTCGCAGCGGCAGGTTTCAAGCAAGTCACGCTGCATCCGCTGCCGCCCACCATGCAGAGCGCGGTGCTGGCGGTGGCGTGAGGTGCATCGCTATTTCTTCCGCGCCTTGCCTGCAGCCGGCTTTGATTTGACGGCTGCGGGTGAGGATACTTTGCGCAGGATGTCGCAGAATTTTTCGCCAGCCGGTGTCACATCGCCTTTGGCGGCGCGGACTATGCCGACCCGGTGGACTTCATCGGAATTGGAGATGCGGCGGTAAACGAGCCGCCTGCCCGCCGCACGCTGGAATACTTCACTGACCACGGCGACCCCTTTGCCCACCTCGACGTCGGCGATCAAGGAGCTCGCGCCATCGCACTCTGCGGCGATGTGCGGGCGAACCCTGTGGGGGGAGAAGATGGCGTCCAGAATGCGATAGAACTCGGAGTAGTCGAGACGGCGCAGGGCCACCAGCGGCTCTGCCGCCACCTGCTGCACGGTCACGGCCTTCTGCTTGGAGAGTGGATGGCCGGGCGCCATGGCCACATAAAACGGGTAGCGCTTCAGCTCCTCAAATTCGAGGCCTGCGGCAGACTCCGCGCTCGGCTGGATCATGACCGCAATCTCCAGTGAGCCATTGTGAAGCCCGGCGGATAGCTCATCTCCAGCGAGATCATGGAGCACCACCTTCACACCCGGCGCCGCGTAGCGGAAGGCGGCCAGCGCCGGAGGCAGCACCTCCACGCTGGGTGAGGGCGCGTAGCCTATGTGCAGCTCGCCATACTCACCACGTGCCAGGGCGCGCACCTTCTTCACAGACTCATCGACACGTTTCAGTGTCTCCAGCGTTTCCGCGAGAAAGAGCTTCCCCTCCGCCGTGAGCGTCACGCCGCGAGGGCTGCGCTTCAGCAGATCCACCCCGATCTCATCCTCCAGATCCTGCACCTGCCTGCTGAGGGAGGGTTGCGCTACGCGTAGCCGTGTGGCGGCCTTGGTGAAGTTCATCACCTCTGCCACCGCTGCGAAGTATCTGAGATGCCGCAATTCCATGGATGAAATCCATTATGCCTGAAAAGCATGGCTGCGCAAGGAACGCGGTATTGGGCGGAAAGAGCGGTGCGGATTACTACTGCCAGCAGATGAGCGACGCGTTCATCAGACACATTCAAACAAACAAAAAACAAGCAGGAGAAAAACATCATGAATACGATCAACACACTGAAACTGGCAGGCAAGACAGCGCTCATCACCGGCGGCTCACGTGGCATTGGCGCGGCCATCGCGCAGCGCCTTGCCTCAGAAGGCGCCGCTGTAGCCATCACCTACAGCTCCTCTCCGGACAAGGCAGAGGAAGTGGTGAAGTCCATCCAGGCGGCTGGCGGTCGCGCGCTGGCCATTCAGGCGGATGCGACGGATGCCGCAGCTGTGGTCCAGTCCATCGAGCAAACCGTCAAAACATTGGGCGGCATCGACATCCTGGTGAACAACGCCGGGTATCTGGCAGTCGCGCCGCTGGAGCAGTTCACTCTTGCTGACTTCGACCGCTCCGTGGCCATCAATGTGCGCTCGGTGTTTGTGGCCACGCAGGAGGCCGTCAAACACATGAAGGAAGGCGGACGCATTATCAACATCGGCAGCACCAATGCCGACCGCATGCCCTTCGCAGGAGGCGGTGTGTATGCCATGACCAAGTCCGCCCTCGTGGGTCTGGTCAAAGGACTGGCTCGTGATCTCGGTCCGCGAGGCATCACCATCAACAACGTGCAGCCAGGCCCGGTGGACACCGACATGAATCCCGCCAGTGGTCCCTTTGCCGAAACCCTCAAGGGACTCATGGCCCTGCCACGCTACGGCCATGTCGATGAAATCGCGGCCATGGTCTCCTACCTCGCCGGTTCTGAGGCCGGTTTCGTGACCGGAGCCAGCCTGACGATTGATGGTGGTTTCGCCGCATGAGCAGCACGCTTGTTGCCTCAAAAGTAAATGACACCCGGGAAGGGTGGGAGAAGAGGGATCGTTGCCTCA
>APMI01000249.1_pt1 | contig 191405 bp, 176 predicted proteins | sample 667938 | NCBI WGS metagenome assembly APMI01 (sample SAMN01084076, study PRJNA167559) | wastewater metagenome | biome: Wastewater | place: Denmark: Ejby Moelle, Odense | collected 2011-11-28
GCAACGTGGTTTGGTGCCAAATCAGGGCGAAGTTCGATTTTAACTGTGCCAGTATCAAGTTCGAATACTAATGTATTTCCGTCAGCCATTTTTATCCCTTTTGAATAATGCTTAAAAATTGCCGCGCCAAATATCACATATAGAATGATATGGAAACTATTATTGTAATTACCTTACAGCACGTTTTTTATAATTTTCGGAAAAATATAAAATTAGGGCAAAAAGTACAATCGCGGCAAATGATGCGGCATCACGCGGTAAGTTAAGTCCACCATTTTCAATCGGCTTGGTCAGAAAATCGCCAAAAGTGGCACCAAATGGTCTGGTAAAAATAAACGCCACCCAAAATAAAATGGTTTCATTGATTTTTGTAAAATAATGCAATGCCAGTACAATTAAAATAATCGCCGATGTCGCAATCGCCCCATTGATATAAGAAAGCCCTAAATCATCAACAAGATAATCACCAAATGCCGTTCCCAAGCTATTAGAAATTAATACCGCCACCCAAAAATATATTTCGGTGCGTTTATTTTTAATCGCATTAATCGAAATATTGCCTTCAATGCGATGCCAGATGAATAGCGCAATAAGCAACAGGCTTGATAATAAAATTGAGCCGCCAATATAACCCAAATGCAAGCTTCTATCCATAAAATCGGATATTTCTGTCCCTGCGGTTGTTGTCCCGATTATGGCGAGCCAAAAAAGCCAAGGAATATATTTATCAGATCGTATTTGCACCAATAATATTACAAAAAGGGCAGAAAATGTAATTAAAATCCCTGTCAAATAGCCAAGGTTTAGCGACATTGAAATAAAGTCGCCCAATGTCTCGCCCAATGTGGTTGCAATAATTTTTAAAAGCCAAAATATAAAAGTAACTTTGGCAATTTTTGTATAATTATTTGTCATTATTATCCAATAAAAAAGGGGTTCTGATGAACCCCTCTTTATCATAATAAACTATGATTTGAAATTAAATGTTATTTATCGCCGCTGAATTCTTTGCCAGCAAGCATTTCATTCGCAAATTCCCAATTTACAAGTTTTTCAAGGAAAACTTCTAGGAATTTTGGACGAAGGTTTTGATAATCAAGATAATAAGCATGTTCCCAAACATCACAAGTCAAAATTGGTTTTTCACCAGCAGTAAGTGGAGTTTCCGCATTTGGGGTTTTGGTTACTTTTAATTTGCCATCTTTGCCAAGAACCAACCATGCCCAACCCGAACCAAATTGGGTTGCGCCAGCATTTTTGAATTCAGTAACAAAGTTTTCATAAGAACCAAAATCCGCCGCAATTTTATCAGCAATTGCGCCAGTTGGTGCGCCGCCGCCATTAGGTGACATAGAATTCCAGAAGAACGTATGATTCCAAACCTGTGCCGAGTTATTGAAAACACCAGGATTTTTGCCAGCAGATGCCAAAATAATCTCAACCAAAGTTTTACCTTCAAATTCAGTATCTTTGATAAGATTGTTAAGATTCACAACATAGGCATTATGGTGTTTTTTATGGTGATAGCTGAAGGTATTTGCAGAATAATGAGGTTCAAGAGCATCATCAGCATAAGGTAAAGCGGGAAGTTCAAAAGCCATTTTTAGGTTCCTTTTCTAATTGTAGATGCGACAAAATAGCACAGAGCATAGATAGGACTGCATATATAAAAATGCAATCAGCAAATCATATAAAAACGCTAAATTATCATAATTCCATAATATATAAATGGAAATTTGATATTTATTGCGCCTTTACCAATGGCTCAAAACTACAATTGTTAAAGCTGTCGCCCTTTGCGGCAACTTCTGCGGCAAGGCGTTGTTTAAAATAGTTAGAATTTGGATCTTCATAATAGGCTTTGGGACGATTTTTATCTTTTATATCCGCCAAAACCTGCACTTTAATCATTTTGTCGGGGTCAACCACCGGCTCACCGACCTTGATTGCCTTAACAACATCAATACCAGAAACCACACGCCCCCAAACGCTATATTTTGCGTTTAAAGCCGGGGTTTCACCGCGCATTAAAAAGAATTGGCTATTACCACTATCTGGATCCATTGCGCGCGCCATTGATGCCGTACCTTCGCAATGATTGGCAAAAGCAGCTAATTGCCCACTTTTGATAATGCTTAATAATGCACTTGGCTGTGAGGTTGCGGGTAAAAAGCCAATATAGCCAATGCTTCTGCCATTAATTGTTGCCGCCTCAACAAATGGGCTATCTTTGCCACGGGCAAAAGTAAATTCAGCTTTGACATCAGGAAGCTGCGAGCCGCCAGTCCCCGTGCCGGTTGGATCACCAGTTTGATCCATAAAACCTTCAATCACGCGGTGAAAAACCACGCCATCATAAAAACCTTGTCTGGTAAGTGTTTTAATACGCTCAACATGGTTTGGCGCAATATCAGGAGCAAGGGCAACAAGAATCCGCCCTTTTGTGGTATCAATAACAATTACATTTTCTGGATCAATGGGTTTAAAAACCACTTTGGACATATCGACATTGGCGCTTGTATCTTGTGCAAATGCCGCCTGTCCTGCCACCATAAGGCTGATTGCGGCGATACCGGTTTTAATAAGAATATTTTTCATTTTATTATTTTTGTTTCTGGTCACCCAGTTTCTCCTTTAATGCCTGTTTTACACCATCGGGAACAAATTTCTCGACCTCACCACCTAAACGATATATTTCCTTAACCAGACGTGAAGCAATTGCCTGATGCTGTGGTGCAGCCATAAAAAATACAGTTTCAATGTCGGAATTTAGCTTTTGGTTCATGCCAACCATTTGGAATTCATATTCAAAGTCAGCAACCGCACGAAGCCCACGAACAATACAATTTGCCTTATGCTCAACGGCGAATTGCATCAAAAGCCCATCCATAGGAACAGCGCGTATTATTGCATCAGTGCGAATATGGCGAATCTCATTCTCCACCATCGCCACCCGTTCTTCAACGCTAAACAAAGGACCTTTATCATGGTTTATAGCAACACCGATTACCAACTCGTCAAAAAGTTTAACGGCGCGACGAATAATATCCAAATGTCCGAAAGTTATGGGATCAAAAGTTCCGGGGTAAAGCCCAACCCTTGGTTCACCTAATTTCGCCATAACATTCCCCTAAAAAGTTTGGTTTATTGTATTTCTTTGCCACTTTACCAAACCCAGATACAAAAATAAATCAGCCAAATACAATAATAAGTCAGGATTTATATGAATATAAATCAAAATTACAAGCCTTGGTGTTAAATTACCGCAATCTTGCACCAACAAAAAAGCCGCCTTTTAAGGGGCGGCTTTTGTTTATTCTTCTGATGTTGCTTCGGGATTTTCGATTTCGGTGATGTTTTCAACATCAACTGTTTCTTCGTCACCCTCTGGCTCATCTAGGCGCTCAACCGAGACAACTTTTTCATCATCTCCGACACGAATTAGACGAACGCCTTGGGTTGCACGTCCCTTGATGCCGATTTGGGAAACCTTGGTGCGAATTAACTGCCCACCATCGGTTACCATCATCAAATCATCCGCATCATTCACCGCAAATGCCGCAACAATAGACGTATCTTTGCGCACTAATTTATGGGCAACGATACCTTTACCACCACGACCAGTAACACGATATTCATATGATGAAGAACGCTTACCATAGCCATCATCAGTAACCGCAAGAATGAATTGTTCAAATTCTTTCAATTGCTGATAGCGACCATCATCAAGGCCATTATCGGAAACCATTTCGGTTTCTTCGATTTCAACTTCTGTATCCTCAAGGGCTTCACCACGTTCCGCACGAGAGCGTTTGATATATGCAGTTCGTTCCCATGCTTCGGTATCAACATTTTTGATAACCGACATTGAAATCACTTCATCGCCCGCCGCAAGGTTTATGCCGCGAACCCCCATTGAATCACGCCCTTTAAAGACGCGAACATCAGTTGCCCTAAAGCGGATACATTGCCCATTTTTAGTAGTCAAAAGCACGTCATCTTCTGGTGCACAAATCGCAACATTGATGATTGCATCATCCTCACTATCAAATTTCATCGCAATTTTACCACCGCGTGAAATGCGCTGGAAATCGAGCAATGAGTTACGGCGTACAGTTCCCTTTTTGGTGGCGAACATTAATTCAAGATTTTCCCAAGTTCCCTCATCCTCTGGCAAGGCAAGAACCGATTGAATCCGTTCCCCCTGTTCAAATGCAAGGATATTGGCAACTGAACGGCCTTTGGTTCGTGGGTCACCCTGTGGCAAGCGCCAAACTTTTTCACGGTAAACCAAGCCCTTATTGGTAAAGAATAGGATTGGCGTGTGGGTTGATGCCGCAAATAGGCCAACCACCCAATCTTCATCCTTGGTATTCATGCCGCTTCTGCCACGACCACCGCGATTTTGCGCACGATATTGTGAAAGTGCAGTACGCTTAATATAACCTTGGTGCGAAAGGGTTACGACCATATCTTCACGTTCGATAAAGTCTTCATCCTCCATATCAAGGCCAGCCTCGATAAATATTGAACGACGCGGAACCGCAAACTGATCACGCACTGAAACCAATTCATTACGAATAAGTTCAATAATACGGGCACGAGAACGAAGAATCTCAAGCAAATCAGCAATCTTTTCAGAAAGTGAATTAACCTCATTCCATAATTCCTCGCGACCAAGGCCAGTAAGGCGTTGCAAGCGTAAATCAAGAATTGCCCGCGCCTGGGTCTCTGATAAACGAACCGTATTACCATCGGTTAGGTGAGAGCGTGGGTCGGCAATAAGCGCGATTAATGGTGCCAAATCTTTTGCCGGCCAATCACGTGCCAATAGTGCCTCACGCGCGGCAGCAGGATCGGGTGCATTACGAATAAGCTGCACCACTTCATCAATATTGGCAACCGCAATCGCCAAACCAACCAAATCATGCCCCCTATCGCGCGCTTTATTAAGGCGGAAGCGGGTACGGTTGGTGATAACAGTTTCGCGGAAGCGTAAGAATGTTTGCAACATGGTGCGCACATTCATCTGAATTGGCAATCTATCGACCAATGCCAACATATTCACACCAAATGAGGTTTGAAGTTGGGTATATTTATAAAGCTGATTTAAAACCACTTCAGCAGAGGCATCACGCTTAATTTCAATAACAACGCGCATACCTTTACGATCGGATTCATCGCGAAGTGCTGAAATACCTTCAATCCGTTTTTCGCGCGCAAGTTCGGAGATTTTTTCAATCATCGATGCCTTATTCACCTGATACGGGATTTCGGTAACGATAATTGCCTCACGCTCCCCACGGATTTTTTCAACCGTAGAAGTCGCACGCATAACCACAGAGCCACGACCTTCAAGCAAGCCTTTACGCGCACCCGCACGGCCCACAATTTGCGCACCGGTTGGGAAATCAGGGCCAGGGATAATATCAAGAATTTCATTGTCTGAAATATCTGGGTTCTCTAGCATCGCCAATGCTGCGTTACAAACCTCACCCAAATTGTGGGGTGGGATATTTGTTGCCATACCAACCGCGATACCGCCCGCACCATTCACCAACAAATTCGGGTATTTAGCAGGCAAAACCGCAGGTTCACTGAATGAACCATCATAGTTTTCAACAAACTCGACGGTGTCTTCATACATCTCATCCAAAAGCGGAATTGCCGCCTTTGACAAACGTGATTCCGTATAACGCATCGCCGCAGGTGGGTCACCGTCAACCGAACCAAAGTTACCCTGACCATCAACCAGCATTAATGACATTGAAAACGGCTGTGCCATGCGCACCATGGCGTCATAAATCGCGCTGTCGCCATGCGGGTGGTATTTCGCCATAACCGCACCAACAGTTTGCGCAGATTTCACAAACTTTTTATCAGGTGTGAACCCCTCATCATACATTGCGTAAAGAATACGGCGGTGAACCGGTTTCAAGCCATCACGCGCATCAGGAAGGGCGCGCGATACAATCACGCTCATGGCGTAGTCGAGGTAAGATGACTTTAATTCATCCTCAATAGCAATCGGTTCGATTCCATCCTCACTGATAGGTGTGCGACCGCCGCCAACATTCTCACCATCACCACCTGAATTTACTTCTAATTCGTTTTCATTATCTTCGTTTGACAAAATAATACCTTTTGTTTTTCGCGCCCTTTGGCACGAATCGAATATTTTTATAATTGGTCTTTTATACTAGCAGTTTGGAAGTGGAACGACAAATCGGGCTGTGGGTAAATACCACCCCCAATATTATCAATCCTGCGATAAATGCCTTATTGACTTTTCTTCTTCCCAATTCTTGCCATTAAAGGGCGCGACAGTTTTAAAAGGCAAATCAGGATAGCCATCAATACAGCGCACATTAACCGACATTCCATCGGGATTAGAGCGCGGGACATAAAATGATTTTACGCCACAAGTCTTGCAAAATGTATGATCGGCAACGCCGGTATTAAATTTATAATGGGTAAGATTTTCTTCGCCCTTTATAATTTTAAAACGTGAATTTGGGACGATTAAATGAATAAAGCCCGTACGTTCACACATTGAACAGGTGCAGGCGCGAATTTCTTCGTCATTTCGCGCCTGAACCTCAAATTCAACCGCGCCGCAATGGCATGAACCGTGAAAGGTTTTAAAGTCTGACATTTTTGCCTCAAAATAAAATGGCTTAATTTTCACTAAGCCATTTTATAGTCATTCGTCAAATAAATACGCAAAGCGCAATATTATATGATTTAGAACGGAATATCATCATCAATGGTGTCATTAGAGAATGATTGTTTTTCACCACTGCCTTGGCGCGGTTCACCATAGCTTGAGCTACCGTAAGAATCATCGCCACCGCCATATGAATCAGAAGAGCCACCGCCGCCAGAACGACCATCAAGCATTGTTAAAGAGCCACCAAAACCACTAATAACAACTTCGGTGGTATATTTATCAACACCGTTTTGATCCTGCCATTTACGGGTATGAAGAGAGCCTTCGATATAAAGTTTTGAACCCTTTTTCACATAGTTTTCAACAACTTTTACCAAGCCTTCACCGCGCACCACGATATTGTGCCATTCAGTACGCTCTTTACGTTCACCGGTGTTACGGTCACGCCAGTTTTCAGAAGTCGCAATCGAAAAATTCGCAACACGGTCGCCAGATGGGAATGAACGAATCTCAGGGTCACGTCCCAAATTGCCAATCAAAATCACTTTATTTACCGAACCAGCCATACTACACCTTATACAACAATTTGGGCTTTACCCTTTAAAAAAACTAAGCCAACCCTTATATAGGTTTACGAAATCGTGGCAAGAGTTTTTACACTTGTCACGCTATATTTTGTTCACATTATGTTCTAAAATAAATAAAAATCAAGCTGATTCTAAATATCACCATCCAAGGATTAAGATGAGCGAAAGCAAAACTATAAGAATTCGCGGTGCGCGCGTACATAATCTTAAAAATATCAATGTTGAAATTCCACGCGGCCGTTTCGTGGTTTTAACTGGAATGTCGGGGTCTGGCAAATCGTCACTTGCCTTTGATACAATCTATGCCGAGGGGCAAAGACGCTATGTCGAAAGCCTTTCTGCCTATGCGCGCCAATTCCTTGAAATGATGCAAAAGCCCGATGTTGATGCCATTGAGGGGCTATCACCCGCAATTTCAATTGAACAAAAAACCACATCCAAAAACCCGCGCTCAACCGTGGGAACGGTAACCGAAATTCACGATTATATGCGTCTTTTATGGGCGCGGGTTGGCGTCCCCTATTCTCCCGCAACTGGTTTACCGATTGAAAGCCAATCAATTTCACAAATGGTTGATCGCGTTATGGCGCTTCCCGAAGGTTCACGCCTTTATTTGCTTGCCCCCGTTGTGCGTGACCGCAAAGGGGAATTTAAAACCGAAATCAAATCCTGGATTAAACAGGGTCTTACTCGCGCGCGCATTGATGGCGAATTTTATACGTTAGACGAAGCGCCAGAACTTGATAAAAAATTCAAACATTCCATCGAAATTGTGGTTGATAGAATTGTGGTCAAAGAAGGCCTTGAAACCCGCCTTGCCGATAGTTTTGAAACCGCTTGCAAACTTGCCGATGGCATTGCGATTATTGAATATGCAGACAAAGATAATACAAAAGAACCAATAATCTTCTCACAAAAATTCGCCTGCCCAGTCTCTGGTTTTACGATTGCCGAAATCGAACCACGGCTGTTTTCATTCAACAACCCCAATGGCGCTTGCCAAACTTGTGACGGGCTTGGGGTGCAGTTGAAATTTGACCCTGATTTAATTGTTCCAGAGACTGATAAAACCATACAAAATGGCGCGGTTGCCCCGTGGTCAAAAGGCAATTCACCACTTTATTTCCAAACCTTGCAAGCAATTTGTGAACATTTTGGCGATAAACTTACGACACCATGGAAAGAATTAAAGCCAGAAACTCGTAAAACAATTATATATGGTTCGGGCAAAGAAAAAATCCAATTTATCTATGAAGATGGCAATCGCCGTTATGAAACCACCAAGGTTTTTGAAGGGGTTTTACCAAATCTTGAACGCCGTTGGCGCGATACCGATTCTAACTGGATACGCGATGATTTGGAGAAATATCAATCGGCGCAAACCTGCCCATCTTGTGGCGGTAAACGTCTGCGCCCTGAGGCATTGGCTGTAAAAATCAATACCCTTGATATTAGTGAGGCCAGCACTTTTTCAATCCGTAATGCCCACCAATGGTTTGAAGATTTGAACAACGTCCTAAGCGATCGTCAAAAAGAAATCGGCGCAAGAATCCTCAAAGAAATTCGTGAAAGATTGCGCTTTTTGGTCAATGTTGGGCTTGATTATTTAACATTACACCGTGGATCGGCAACATTATCGGGTGGGGAAAGCCAACGTATCAGGCTGGCATCGCAAATTGGCTCTGGCCTAACTGGGGTTTTATATGTTTTGGACGAGCCATCGATTGGCCTGCATCAGCGCGATAATACTTTGCTTTTGGAATCACTAAAAGGCTTACGCGATTTGGGTAATAGCGTTTTGGTGGTTGAACATGATGAAGAGGCAATCCTAACCGCAGATCATGTGATTGATATGGGGCTTCGTGCCGGCATTCATGGCGGCGAAGTTATCGCCCAAGGCACACCAAAAGATATTGAAAACCACCCTAAAAGTATCACGGGGGCTTATTTACGCGGCGACCTAGAAGTTCCAATTCCTGCTAAACGCCGCAAACCCAATAAAAACAAGATGCTGACATTAAAGGGGGCGAGTGGGAATAACCTTAAAAACGTTACCCTTAATCTACCGCTTGGCCTTATGACTTGTATCACTGGGGTTTCAGGTGGTGGGAAATCAACACTTATTATTGAAACACTTTATAAAATTCTGGCGCGCCGCCTTAATGGTGCATCCGAACACCCTGCCCCATATGAGGATATAGAGGGGTATCACCATCTTGATAAAGTGATTGATATTGACCAATCACCAATCGGGCGCACCCCGCGCTCCAACCCCGCAACCTATACTGGAACTTTTGACCCAATACGCCAATGGTTTGCCAATTTACCGGAAGCCAAGGCACGTGGTTACGGCCCAGGACGTTTTAGTTTTAACGTTAAAGGTGGACGCTGCGAAGCATGTCAGGGCGATGGGGTTCAGAAAATTGAAATGCACTTCTTACCTGATGTTTATGTAACTTGTGACACGTGTAATGGGCATCGATATAATCGCGAAACCCTTGATGTTCGCTATCGTAACAAATCAATTGCCGATGTGCTTGAAATGACGGTTGACGAAGGCGCAGATTTCTTTGGCGCAGTTCCCGCAATTCGCGACAAATTATTGACCCTTAGCCGTGTTGGGCTTGGCTATATAAAAATTGGGCAACCAGCCACCACGCTTTCGGGTGGGGAGGCGCAACGGGTTAAACTTGCCAAAGAGCTTGCACGCCGCTCTACGGGGCGGACATTCTATATTCTCGATGAACCAACCACTGGGCTTCATTTTGAAGATACACGCAAGTTGATGGAGGTGTTACAAGAACTTACCGAAGGGGGTAATACCATCGTTATTATTGAACATAATCTTGATGTTATCAAAACCGCCGATTGGATTATTGACCTTGGGCCCGAAGGTGGTGATGGCGGCGGGCAAATCATTGCCCAAGGCACACCAGAAGACGTTGCCAAAACCGATACCCACACCGGAAAATATTTAAAACACACCTTAGAAATCCATGAACAACGACGGAAACGGCGCAATAAATAGTAAATGTCCTTGCATTGTCATTTTCCACTGTTATCATGAACTAAAATTAACATAAGGGGATTTTAATGAACGAAATCATTGAAAATTATAAGAGCGTCTTTTTAAATTGGAGTGATTTTAAAGGTCGCGCCCGCAGACGTGAATATTGGCTATTTACGCTTGCAAACATTGTGGTTGCAATTGTTTTGGCAATAGTTGATCACGTGGTTTTCAAAAGCGTAGGAACAGGCCCTTTGGGTGGTCTTTATGGCCTTGTGGCATTGGTTCCCGGTCTTGCTGTTTCATTCCGCAGATTGCATGACATTGGCAAAAGCGCTTGGTGGCTTTTGATTGCCCTTATCCCACTATTCGGCGCGATTGTTCTTATTTACTTTATGGTGAAGGATTCTGAGGCTGAAAATATTTATGGGCCAAATCCAAAACTTATCGCCTAAAACAAAAGCCTTGCCCAAAAACAAAAGCCCTGCATTGCAGGGCTTTTTTGTATCATAAATAGAATAATTTTAATGTGACCAAGGCTCTTTACGGTTCATTGAAAAATTATCGGCATAAGCGCGGATAATACGTTTAACCGGCTTTGGCTCTTCTACATCATATGGAATGTTGTTTTTGGTGGCATATTCAATTGCCGCCTCTTTTGAATGAAATGTCATCTTCAATTGTTGCAGAGTATCGGCTGACGAAGTCCAGCCCATAAGTGGGTCTTTGGTCTTTGCGCCTTGTGGTTCAAATTCAAGAACCCAAATGCCAAGTTTCCCTCGACCTGATTGTAACGGATTTTTCGCAGGTGAATAAATACGTGCGCCCATATTTCCCTCTCATTCCATTATGTGCCTACAAAATTTACAAAATTTGTAAAGGGCAAAATTCATTATAACGGCGTTTAAAACCTTACTTAAACACCTGCATCAACCAGATTACAAAAACGACTGGGCCCAAAACGTAAATCGGCACAGAAACTTTCGACAACCACATTGCTCATTTCGTCTTTGAACCAAAAGTCGTTTTCCATATCAAGGTAATCAATAGGTTTTAAATTATTTATATTTGCCTTCATTGCAATATTATAAGGAATAACAAATTCTGCGTAGTCGAGTGTCTCACTCGACTTTTGCGGATTTACGAGCCGGAAATTAAAATCAACATATTTTATATTTTTATATTCGCTGTTTTTCTGCAACTGAAGCGACTTTACAGTATCCTTTATCGCCTCTGCGATACCCAAAACATTCCTATCCGCAGTAAAGTCTTGGGAATAAATGTCGAAATTATAATAAACATACTCAAGATCAGTTTCAGGCACATTGGTAGATTTAATTTTTGGCGGCTCATTACCAATAAAGCTACAAGCAGATAAAAACGCCACCAACGGCAAAATCATCTTTTTCATTTTGATTCTTCGCACCAATTTTTCACCCGACATCTTGGCACAGAATTGTGATAAAATCAGGCGAAAACACAAATATTCTATGCAAATGGCATAAAATATTAAAAAACAGGCGTCCTGGTTAGTTAATAGCCAATAATATCTTTGGAAAAGCGGTTTTTGAAAAGAATGGCGACCTCAACAGGATTCGAACCTGTGACCGTCCGCTTAGAAGGCGGATGCTCTATCCAGCTGAGCTATGAGGCCAATTTGCCAGAACTTGCGTCTTTTACCCGAAATCATAACAAAAAAAATAGGGCAATTGCATAAACTGCCCCATATTCATCAAAAAATGCATCAAAGTACGAATTATTAATCGTCTCTATGAACTCTCTCTTGGCGCTCATGCCGCTCTTGCGCCTCTAATGAGAGTGTCGCAATCGGACGGGCAATCAAGCGGCCAAGTGAAATCGGCTCACCGGTTTCTTCACAATAGCCATATTCGCCTTCATCAATACGTTTCAACGCTTCATCAATTTTGGCGATAAGTTTACGTTGACGGTCACGGGTTCTAAGTTCAATACCTTTTTCGGTTTCAGCAGACGCGCGGTCAATTGAATCCGGCAAGTTGATTGAATCAATTTGCAGGTGAGAAATTGTATTTTGGCTATCAGCGAGAATATCAGCTTTCCATTTTTCAAGCTTAACGCGGAAAAATTGAAGCTGACGTTCATTCATGAATGGTTCGTCATCAGTTGGTATATAATTGCCCAGATCTTCGTCCATTTTACGGATCTTTTCGCTAACATCTGCGCTAAATTCATTGGATGTAATTTGCGTCATCCTCAGCCCTCCACCAGTACTAGAATCCTCAAAGTGCACTAGAATTCCCAAAGTGCCATGTATGCTTTATTTAGTTTGCGCATATAGTCGTAGTGCGGTCTTTTGACAAACTGCTTCTACTGTATTTTATGTGTAAATATGTCGCGAAGTTTGTTTTTTTAGCAGATGACGGCGCGAAGAATTACAAACTTTTCTCTAGCTTGGCTAATTCAACTTCTGCACGCAATTCGATATCATCCAGAATTGATTGCAATTTTTCGTCATCAACACCTTCGAGGCGCTCACGCAACGATGACGCAAGTTTTGAGATTTGTGAATGCATCACCCGACCAGAAAGCGTTGCAACCCGCAAATCATCAAGCTGATCCAAAAGCGAATCAGCACGAGAAATTGCGCGGCGGCGGCGTTCTTGTGGTGTGTCTTCTGCCTGAAGTGCCAAAAGTGAATCAAGAGAACTTATCGCACTTGATGGAATTGGCGTTTGCGCCGCACCGGCCTTTGGTGCTGCCTGATTAGGCACAGCAAAACCAGAAGCAGCGATTTTTTCTGCTTTCTTATTTTGTGCTGCCACAGATGATGAAACGCCTTCGATTTTCATGCTTTAAAATATAGGTTTCTATTCATAATATTTGGTTAATTTACTATAAGCATTTGATAAAATTTAATCAATTGGGCAAAAATTGCCTAATAGGTAATTTATTATCAGAAATTAATATTATTTTTCCTTTAAATACAAATAATTAGCCAAACTAACACTTGGCATGAATTTCGCATTGTAAATTCGGATAATGTTTTTATTTAACTTTAAGGCAAAATATACCGTGTTGAAATCGCTTAAACCTGTTCTCTTTGCTTTGGCTTTGTTAATTTTCGCCCCCTTTACGGTGGCGAATGCGGCAAGCGGTGGTTCAAGAATTAAGGATATGACCTCGGTTGAAGGGGTTCGCGATAACCAACTTGTTGGTGTTGGTCTTGTATTTGGTCTTCCTGGAACTGGCGATAATTTGCGCAATAGCCCGATGACCAAGCAATTGCTTGAAAATTCGCTTGAGCCAATGGGAACAAACGTTCGCGATCAAACCTCTATGCAGACTAAAAACGTTGCCGTGGTTTGGATTACCGCAACTTTGCCACCTTTTGCGACTGTTGGCACTAAGATTGACGTCAATGTTTCATCAATCGGTGATGCCAAAAGCCTTGAAGGCGGCACCCTAAGCGTTACACCTTTGCGCGGTGCGGATGGCAATGTTTATGCCGTTGCCCAAGGACAACTTACAATTGGTGGCTTCGAAGCCAGCGGTAAATCAGGGTCAAAAATTGGTCGTGGCGTTACCACCAATGGCCGCGTTGCCAATGGGGCAACCATCGAACTTGAGACCAATTTCAACCTTGCCAATATGACTGAATTACGCCTGTCACTGCGCAACCCTGATTTCACCACCGCAAAACGTATTGCGGCCGAAATCAACAAAAACCTTGGTATCGAGGCGGCAATCGTTGAAAACCCATCAAGTGTAACTTTGATGAAGCCAATTGGTTACCCTGGCAATATGGCGAATTTGATTGCCCGCATTGAAAACCTTCAAGTTATCCCTGATAGCCCTGCGAAAATTGTTGTCGATGAATCATCTGGCATTGTGGTTATGGGTGAGAATGTAAAGGTTTCAACCGTTGCCGTGGCACAGGGTAATTTGACAATCTCGGTTGGCGAAAACCCAAGCGTTTCACAACCTGCACCATTCTCACAGGGGCAAACCGCCGCCGTTCCATCATCAACCGTAAAAGTTGAAGAGGATAAAGGCGATTTGACCATGGTAAAAGGTGGCGTGCCACTTCGTGAATTGGTGGCGGGTCTTAATGCCCTTGGGGTTAATCCACGCGACCTAATCCAAATTTTGCAGGCGTTAAAAGCCGCCGGCGCGATCCAAGCAGATATTGAGGTAATGTGATGAGTAATATGAGCGCAAATATAGTCGCCCAGACACTTGGAAGCATTAATTCCAAAATCACTGGCGAAGCCCATGCCGACAAAGTGGCAAAACAATTTGAACAAATGGTTTTGTCACAACTTTTGTCATTTTCCGATACAGATAATGATATGTCGGATTCAGAGTTTGGCGGGGGCGCGGGTGAACGCGCCTTCAAACCATTTTTATACGACGAATATGCAAAGGCAATTTCACACACCAACGGGGTTGGAATTGCCACTGCTGTTAAAGGTGAAATCCTAAAAATCCAAGAGGCCGCACAAAAAACCCAAGCAATACCATTGGTGCAGGAGTAATTTATGGCTTTAATCGCAAAAGACACAAATGATTATCTTGAGCAAATGGTGCTTTTAACCAATCGCCTGTGCGAGATAACGCAAAACCAACTTGTCGCACTTGATTCAAATGAATTAACCGACGTTAAACCCCTTAATGATGAGGTTTCGCGCCTTGCCGCCGCATATACAAGTGAAACCAAACGCATCGCCCAAAACCCAGATTTACTAGAAGCTGGCAATCCGGCATTAAAGGCCGCATTGCGCGATTGCACCGAAAAATTCCGTGATTTGATGGAAAAACACGAAAACGCCTTGGAAAGAAAAATGCGCCTTACCGAAGGCCTTGTTCAGGCCATTGCCAAAGAGGCAATGAACGCGCGCCCTACCCCAATTTCATACGGCGCCGGCGGCATAAAAACCCCACCCGCCCACGCCCACACCACCGCAATCGCACTGGATAGAAAAGCGTAATTTTTCAGTATTGGAATTATGCTTAACTGCTTCCCTTGAGGGAAGCTCCTGCCACAAATTTATTTCGTGGCAGGTGAAGGGTGTTTGTGATTAGGAATTAAGAATTTTGCCGTATCGAAATTTTTTATAACATTAAAATGCGGTGTTTTATGAGCCAAGCAAAAAATGCCCCCCCTTTTTCCGCCACGATACATAGAATGAGGGTTATAGACGATGCAGATGATAAATTGACCAAAATAGCTCAAATTTATGGGTTCGGTATTAGCTCAATAGGAAGCCAATTAATAAATAAATTCAGTTAAACCACTCAAGATGCAAAGCATTAAGGTTGTTTTTACATATCAGCAAAATTCAAGTTTATTAGCACCTTTCCTAAAGGTATACTTTTTTCTTGCAGAAAATTCAAAATACACATATCATATTCAGAATCTGTAGGTGTAATGAATATTGTAATAAAGGCGCTTTCGCCTTTGTTTTCAGGTTCATCTATAATTAAAAAGCGGTTATCTTCGAGAATACGAATTTCACCCTCGCGGTCACGGTATCTTGATGCTATCCTTTCAACAATATCGTAGTTTATTTCAATGCAGTCAGTCCTCCCAAGGCGACCACGATTCGTTGAATCTTCTCGCCTTTCAACGAGGGTCGCCAAAAACTCCCTTGTAATGCGAGGAATTCTGCTAAGCCGTTTTGATAGGTCAGTGAATTTTGCAACGGTTTCCTCAATAGCTTCTTCAAGTCCATTTTCCATAAGAAAGTTATTAAAATTAGCAAAATCTGAAAGTTGTGGCGTGGGAATAGCTTCAATAATATCCGATAAATTAGTTGGGTATCTTCCTTCTGCATCAGGAATTTCCAACTCAATCTTTATGCGAATAAATTCAGACTTTACATATTCATGGATAGATTGGAGTGTATCAACTGGAAGTTCCATTAATTTCTTGCAAATCACATGAATGTCCCAGATATTTTCTACTTTGAAGTTACGCGTAGCCCATAACTCATTATTAGGCGCATATGTGTTTTGCTTTCCACCAATCATCAATATATATATATTAGGATAAAGGGCAAAATCTTCATTGCTAATTCTTGAAAGGGTATCATTTACTTTTGAGGTAGTTTTTTCGGCTGTGACTTGAAAGGCTACCCCATTAGTTTCATCAACTAAATCAATACCCGGAGCATTGGTTCTTTCGGTATTCTTATTAATTAAAGAGAATGAAAATGCCTTATTTAGAACCTCTTTAAAGAAATCCTCCGAATGTCTATGCAAATCCGTTAGGCCAAGTTTAGCTCTTGTTCTTAACTGGCCTTCAATATTGCTAAGGTCATCAATAATCTCACCGATAAAATATCCTCTCGTCAACATTAAAAAAACCTTTTCATCTAGAATTATAATAAATCAATTTTTAGATTTGCATTCCAAAATAATTGCTTCGACTAATTTTTCGACTAATTGCAAACAAGCCAAAACCTCTTCAGTTTTCACGACTATTCGCTGCCCAATCTTATATCTTTGGTCGTTTGTTTTAACTAAATAGTTTTCGTCAACAATACCTTGAGTATGTGCTAAAAGGTGACGCTGTTGAAATGCCCTTTTTAAAAGAAATAAATCGTCAGCGCTTATAAATTCGTCATATCCTTTCCCAATTACATCTTTCCAAATTTGACTTCCTTCAGCTAAGTTTTGAAAAGCGTTGCGCCTGATTTTAGTAGTTGAATCTACTTCGCAATACTTAGCCTCAACGCAGCGCTGAAAAGCCGTGACGGCATTTTGAAGGCCATTTTCAACGATTAATAGAATTGTATTTTTCAAAACATCTTTATCTGAAATTGCAGCACGTACATCATCCAGCGCATTTAAGGATTGCCTTATACCATTCAACGACAAACGAAACTGTTGTTCAGCAGAGTTATGCCCACAAGCAGGGCAAAAATAAGCCGCACCAATCACTGCGTAATGACAATCACATTTTGGACAGGTAATTTTCAAACGCATTGGGTCTATTACGGCTGGCGGCAATGAAATTTGTCTTGGGGTATTATCCACCTTAATTGTCATCGAAATAAAGCTATTCTTAGGCTGATTTCTATTCCAGTTTTCTGCATCTTTCCTTAATGCCCCAAAAATTCGTGATGATATTTGCGCCAATGCAACTTGCTTTGCATGTTCGATTTGTTCTTTTGTCCACCATTTGTCAGAGTCAGCAACATGACCACAATTTGGACAATGTACGGCTTCATCACTAACTTTGTTTTTCCAATCTTCACTAAGAATTTTAAACTGAAAAAGGCAATCTTCTGATGGGCATTCGCGATCAAAATAATCTTCTTCATCATCTTGAATTGAAACGGAAATTTTGCCAATTTTGGTTAAACCTTCAAGGGCTTTAATTGTGCCATCAAACATACCATTTTTGGTCATCTCGTTTCTCCAATGTTGGCAAAGATTTAGTATACTTAGTATTTCTCGCTTAAAGTTATAATATATGGAATGAGTTCGCTATAAATAAAATAGGTCACATAATTGAATCACGTTGAATTATACCCCAACTATACAATTGGTATCACAGCAATAATAGAGTTGCAAATGCAATGTATACAACCAAACAAAATCACTTTTATGATAATTTAACACGCCCAAACTTGCACCTTCGGGGAACCTCCTCCTTAGCAATGCGGTAAGCATTTACACCCTTCCGTCCGCTTCGCGTCCACCTTCCCTCAAGGGAAGGAGTTAAAAGATGCTATCACCCCTCTTATTTTTACCCTTATGATATAGGCATATAAGCCAAAGCAGAAACCCGATGCATATCTATCAATTGTCAGGAAATGTCAGGGTTTTGTGTGGTTTGTTTTTCGATTTTGAATTTGTTCAAAATCGAAAATGTCAACAAATGTCAACGTTTTGGGAGGGGTGAAAAATAAGGGGCAGCATTCGGCATATGGTATTGATTAATAATAGTTTTTTATGGAGAAGCAGTTGTTACAAATGGGTGAAAATGGTTGTATTATGTGAATAATGGGGACAAACTCTACCCTACCCGATGCTAAGAGGGTGGCAGGGCGTAGCCCTGACGGGTGGGGTCGTCGACGGTGATTATATGGCAAATCTTGCAGGTAATTAAACGCCGCCAACCCCCATCAGCCCATTCGGAGCAGCTTCACCGCAAGGGGGAAGCAATGCCCCCTCCGCTGCCTGCGGCAGCACCTCCCCCGTTTCTCAGGGGAGGATAAAAACCGTAATTCTTAATTCTTAATTCTTAATCCCCAAGCCTTCCCTTTATCACCTCGGCAACGCGAAGGGCGTTGGCGACAATGGTAAGGGTTGGGTTTACTGCGGAGCTGGAGACGAAAAATGACGAGTCACAGGCATAAAGATTATCAATCTCATGTGCTTTGCAATTTTCATCCAAAACCGAAGTTTTGGGATCTTTGCCAAACCTTAGAGTGCCGCATTGGTGCGCGGTTCCATAAAGCGGTAATAATTGGTCAATTTCGTAATGAGGTTCAAACAATAAATGGTCGGAAATTGTGAAACCTTTTAGCCCTTCGATAAGTTTTTTATTCAGTCTTTCATGGCTTTCAAGATTGTTTGGGGTGTAGGTCAGTTTGATTTGACCGTTTGGCGCGATGGTTACACGATTATCGGGGGTTCCCAAATCCTCACTCATGGTCAAAAATGCCACCATATGTTTGGCAACGCCATTGGTGACCAAATCAGGAACTAAAAAAGGGGGAATAATTTCTGATAATTGCCCCTCTATGGTTTTTCCGGTCATATATTCCAAAAGCTGGATTTGCCCCATTGGGTACGGGTAATTTTCCGATTTGTCGCCAAAATAAAAGTCATTAACCGCAAAAGTTTTCGGGAATGGGGAATCAAATTTTTCCGCCAAAACCGAAATCACCGCCGATGTGGTGTGGAACATATAATTGCGCCCCACCATATCAGAACCATTGGCAAGCCCGTTTGGATGCTTATCATTCGCTGATTTTAAAAGGATTGCCGCCGAATTTACCGCACCGGCAGAAAGGATAAATAAATCGGCATTATAAATCATATGCCCTTGTGGCGTATCACAAACTACGGAGATTATTTTTGTGCCACTGGCATCAGTTACCAATTTTTCCACCTTGTGTTCGGTGGCAATTGTGATGTTTTCACTTTTGCGAACTTGGTCAATAACGATTGAGCGTGCGTCACTTTTTGCCTTTAAAAGGCAAGGAAAACCGCCACATGTCTGGCAACGTATGCAGGCCGAGCCTTCGGGGTCGGTATCATCGCGATTAACCCCCAAAGGCAAAGGCGATGGATGCCAACCCTTTTGTTCAAAATGTAGTTTTAATTTTGCCACGGCAAAATCATCAATAATCGCCGGATATGGGTAATCGGGGTCGTTTGGCTCATCATTGGGGTCAATACCGCGTTTGCCATGCACCTTCCAAAGCTTTTCTGCCTTTTCATACCAAGGAGAAAAATCATCATAATTCAAACACCACGCAGGGGAGATACCATCAACATGCGGCACATCTTCAAAATCACGGCGCTTCATACGCATCAATGCCGCGCCAAAAAAGGTGGTATTGCCGCCAACCCAATAATTAGTATTGGGAACAAAGGGCTTGTCATTTTTATCGAGCCATTCTTCATTGGTGCGATAGATTTTGTTTATAAAGACCTCGGTCGCATCCCAGTTTTTGGCCTCTCTTGGCAAATGCTTACCGCGTTCTAATATAAGGATTTTTTTGCCAGTTTCCGCAAGTGCATAGGCCATTGTTCCACCACCTGCACCAGAGCCAATTATAATAATGTCGTATTGATTACCCATTCACACCACCTATACAGAATATTTTTTTGCCGCATTGCGAATTATTGGAGTCAGAATAAATTCCGGCATAAATTTCATCATTGCCACCGCGAATTTATTGGCAAACCCCGTTATTACTTGTTCTTTGCCTGCTTCATTGGCCTTTAATGCCTCTTCCACCACCTTGCTGGTTGGCATGGGTTTAAGAAAATTATCCTTGCCTATTTTGGCGGCGACACCGTTTACGGTTTGGAACTCGCTTTCGGTTGCGCCAGGGCAAAGGGCGGTTATTTTTACGCCTGTGCCTTTAATCTCTGCGGCAATTGAACGTGTCATTTTTAAAACATAGGATTTTGCCGCCGGATAAAGAGTATGCCCCGCCGCCCCATTTGAAAAGGCCACCATTGATGAAACATTTATTATCCGCCCCTCACCTGCTTTTACCATTTCTGGCAAAAAGGCATTAATCAAAGTGGTTGGGGTAATTATACAAAGCTCAAGAAAGTCGATTTGTTTTTTATATTCGGTTTGCAAAAACAGGGAAGCAATTGAAAGACCCGCATTATTTATCAAGCCATATATTTTTATATTTTTGGTTTTTATATTTGCGATAAGTTCATCAACAACTATACGATTCGCTAAATCGGCACGAAAATTAGTAACTTTGACATTGTATTTTGCGTGCAATTCTTGTCCAAGCTCATCCAATCTTTCGAGGCGGCGTGCAACCAAGACAAGGTCAAATCCTTGTGACGCAAGCTCACGTGCAAATTCAGCACCAATTCCCGAAGAAGCCCCCGTCACCAAATAGGTTTTCGCCATTTTTCACCTCTTAATTTAATATCTATATCATAATTTTTATTTTTAGCCTTAAATTTCCTTAATCAAATACTGAAGGGGTGAATGTTAAGAATTCGCTAACCAAAATAGCGCATTAAGACTTTATCAATTGATAGAATATCAGGAAACCAAAATGGCGGCTGCTGGCGCGTTTTTAAATCAAAAACCCTTAATGGTTGGAATGACCCATTTTGCAAAGGCATTTCTTGGAATTGGCGCAATTACGGTTGCGGGTGCAGGTGCAATTGAAGTAACCGGAAACCCAAAAGACGTTGGGCCGCGAATTGAACTTGATGTTCCCCACTATCAACCACCGGCACAGCTTCCCGCAAATGGGCAGGTTTCCGAAATCACCAATACCGAACAAAACCCTAATGGCGTATTGCAGGCAATGGCGTGGCGCATTCCCGATGGTTCTATGTCACCTTGGATGCAAGGTTTGCAACTTGATTCTTTGCAAGAAGAAAAAACCACACCTCATGGCACAAATGCAAATGAACCACATGCAAGAAGCGTTGCCGAGGCGGCAATTGCCCCACCTGCCCCAAATAGCGGACAGGCACGCATCCTTGCCCCACAAATGGACACCAAAACAACCTTAGTCACCAATAACGAAAATGGCGTAAATATTACCCGTGGTGCAGTTTCCTATGCCAGCGGCGCACCACTTCCGGCAGCACCAATTTCGGGTTTAACCCAAATGGCGGGAATTGGCCCATTGCCAATCGTATCATCAGATGGACGCACACCATTTGATGCCTATAAACGCCCATTTGCGGCAACTGGCGCACCAAAAATTGCACTTGTTGTTGGTGGGCTTGGTCTTAACTCAAGAATTACCGAACGTGCGATTAATCAGCTACCTTCCGAGGTGACATTATCATTCGTTCCGACCGCCGATAATCTTCAAGGCTGGATAAATAAGGCGCGCGCCAAAGGGCATGAGGTTTTAATTGAAATCCCAATGGAACCATATGATTACCCTGATAATGACCCCGGCCCACAGACTATTCTTTCTAGTGCATCGGCCGAAGAAAATCAGCATCGTCTTGAATTCTCATTGTCCCGTGCAACTGGTTATTTTGGCGTTACCAACTATTTGGGCGGAAAGCTTGCAGGTTCTGCGGGGCCTGCAACATCAATGATGAAAATGTTGAAGGCGCGCGGCCTTGGCTTTGTCTCCGATGGCACAACCAATGGCCTTGGGCAATTTGCAAAAGGTGCTGGCCTAAAGGCATCTAATGCAGATCGTTTGATTGACCAAAGACCATCAGCCAGTGATATTAATGCCCAATTAGGCGCATTAGAAGCACTTGCGGGGCAACGCGGATATTCAATTGGATTTGGTGTCGGCTATGCCGTAACCATTGATCAAATTTCATCATGGGCATCCCAAGCAAAGTCACGCGGCATTGTTTTGGCACCTGTTTCTGCGATGACTAATTAGTCAATATTGTGTAAAATTTGTCACATAACTTATGTCTGATATAGAAGTTTGATATTATTTAGTTTATGCTGAATAATTATGGAATTATTACCACCACCACCTGATTTATACCGCCCGAATGTCGGTCTTTTGGTTTTTAACCAAGAGGGTTTGGCATGGATTGGCCGCAGACGCGGCTTTCGCGGTGCGTATTGTTGGCAAACCCCGCAAGGGGGAATCGACCACGGGGAACGTGTCGTTGATGCCGCATTACGCGAACTAACGGAAGAGACAGGAATCGATTCGTCCAAGGTCGAGATATTGGCACGCACCAATGAATGGCTTTGTTATGATTTTCCTGAATCAATGCGCAAAAGCAAACTTAACCATTATAAGGGCCAGGCACAGATTTGGTATGCCATGCGCTTTAATGGGCATGATGATGATGTTAAACTTGATGGTCATAAACAAATCGAATTTGATGATTGGCGCTGGGAAAAGCCGGCACTTTTACCTGATTTGGTTGTTCCATTTAAACGTAGCGTTTATCTTCAGGTTATTGAACATTTTTCAAGGTTTGCCGCATAAATGGGTTCAGGAAATCCTAAGCCCGTTTTATTCATTCATGGTGCCTTTGCGACAAATGTAATTTGGGCAAAGTTTCTTCCGCTTTTTAAAGAGGCGGGGTATGAATGCTTTGTGCCAACTCTTTTCCCCGATTTACGCACGCATAAGCACCCGCCCAAAGCACTTTCTAAAATGTCGCTTCAAAACATGGTTGATGAAGCCAGTGAGGTTGCGCACGAAATCACCGAAGACACTGGCCAAAAACCAATCATTATCGGGCATTCTATGGGTGGTTTGATTACACAAAAACTTACTGAAATGGGGCTTTCATCTAAATCGGTATTTATAACCCCTGCCGCCCCCGGTGACTGCTTTAATGAAGGCATTCAAATGGGGTTAAGCTTTATTGGGGAATTAAAATTAAAGCGCCCTGGATTTTCCTATAAAATCGATGATTTATCACTCGACTTTTTGGCATTAAACAAAATACCCGAAAAAGACCGGATGGCAATTCATAAAACTATGGTTTATGAATCAGGGCTGGCGCTTGAGAATATTGTTAATCCTTATGCCGATGATAATAAAACCGGACTTGTTGACGAAAATAAAATCAATGTACCAACATTAACCATTGGCTCTTTTCATGATAGGACGTGCATCATCCCATTGGTGCGCAAGATTGGTGAAAAATACGCACGAATTGGCGGCGAATATATTGAATATCCCAACCATGCACATATGATAACCATAGAACCCGGTGCAGAAGATGTTGCATCCGACATTTTAAACTGGTTAAATAAAGACAATGCGACCACTTAATCAATGGGAAATAAAATTCCTTGAGCCAATTTTTGGCACACAAATCAAGTATGAAAAAGTGCGCATTATTAATGGTGGCGGAATAAATCTAATTGCCAATATTGTCCATCTTACAAATTATGATGCGATTGTTATGGGCAATAAAATCTATGTTAAAAAGTGCGAATTTCGCGATGATTATTGTGAAAATCCCGCTTATCTGGGATTCTTTGCCCACGAGATGACACATGTTTGGCAATATCAAAACGCGCTTAAAATGCGGTGGCTTTTCAAGGGAATTAGCATTGCCATAAATTCACTATTTATTACAAATCCCTATGATATTAGCGGGGTAAACGAAAAAAGCGACTTTAACCGCCTTGGTTTTGAACAACAGGCAATGGTCGTTCAAAAATATGCTGAAGCATTATACCAAGGCGATATAAAATCGCTTTCATTCTATGGCAATATTCTTAAAAAAGGCAGCCTATTGGCCTGAATTAAGTTTAGCCTAATTGAAATACCAAAAATTCGGCTTCTTCTTTGCCTTTGATGGTAACTTTGTCGGTTTCCCAGATTGCAAGACCATCGCCTTGTTTAAGCTCGGTATCATTTACAATCACGCTACCACCTTTAGCAACTTGAACCCAAACGCCTTGCCCTTTTGCAAGCGCTAGTTCTGCACTATCACCATCATTAAAAATCGCCGCATAAATATTGGCCTTTTGATGAATACTGACCGAACCATCACGCCCGTCATTTGATGCCACAAGGCGGAGATTGCCAAGCTTATCATCGCGCGTAAATTGTTTCTGCTCATAAGATGGCTCATAACCATCCTTGTCAGGTACAATCCAAATTTGCAAAAGGTGAACGCCAATTTTATCTGATGCGTTAAATTCGGAATGGCGAACTCCGGTTCCCGCGCTCATACGTTGGACATCACCGGCATTAATTGTGGTGCCGTTACCCATTGAATCCTTGTGTGCCAATGCCCCTTCAAGAACATAGGTAACAATTTCCATATTGTCGTGTGGGTGGGTTGGGAAACCGCCACCGCCAGCAATACGGTCATCATTAATTACCCGAAGCGGGCCAAAACCCATAAAATTCGGATCATAATAATTTGAAAAAGAGAAGCTATATTTGGTATTAAGCCACCCGTGGTTCGCAGCACCTCTTTCTTCAGATTTTCTGTGATAAATTGCCATTATATTGTTTCCTTATTGTGGTGTTTCCTCTAAAATAGGCATTGCAAAGCTGAATACAATTTCACGACATCGCATAAAAACCAAACATTTTCGCATAGCAGGAATATTATGGAACTACCAATAGAACAAGATAACGATTGGGCAAAGGGAAAAATTGCCTTTATAACTGGTGCTACATCTGGATTTGGGGCGGCATTAACGCGCCGCATAATTAATGCGGGTGGTAAAGTTATCGCGACCGGGCGGCGCGAAGATCGCCTTGATGAATTAGTCGAAGAATTAGGAAGCGGGCAATTATTAACCCGCACACTTGATTTAACCGACACTAAGCAAATCGAAGAATGCATTAAAAATTTACCATCGGATTTTGCCAATATTGATATATTATTTAATAATGCGGGGCTTGCGCTTGGGCTTGGTGGTGCGGATGCCGCCAATCTTTCTGATTGGGACACGATGATTGATACCAATGTCCGCGCCCTTGTTCATGTTACGCGCCATGTGCTTGAGATTATGGTCAAAAATAATCGCGGTGACATTATAAATATGGGTTCGGTTGCCGGAACTTATCCTTATTCTGGTGGCAATGTTTATGGGGCAACCAAGGCATTTGTGCATCAATTTTCATTAAATTTACGCGCCGATTTACTTGGTAAAAATATTCGCGTTACCAATATTGAACCGGGGATGTGCGAAACCGAATTTTCATTGGTGCGTTTTAAGGGCGACCAAACTGCCGCCGATAATGTTTATAAAGGCATGAAGCCACTTTCGGCTGATGATATTGCCTTGACGGTTGAAAGCGTATTAAAACTTCCGTCACATATTAATATCAACACGCTTGAAATCATGCCTGTGCAACAGGCGTTTGCGGGCTTTGCGGTGAATAGGAAATAAAAATGGAAAACAAGGCAATAATTATCAATTCATATGGCGATGAAAGCGTACTTGAATATCAAACCATCCCAACGCCCAAGCCAAAATCGGGACAGGTTTTAATAAAACAAAGTGCGGTTGGTCTAAATTTTATTGATACTTATTTCCGTTCTGGCTTCTACCCCACCCCGCCCTTTCCCGTGGTTTTGGGGGCGGAAGCCGCAGGGGTAATTGCCGAAATTGGCGAAGGTGTAACAGGTTTTGAAATCGGGCAAAGAGTTTGTTATACAGGCGGTTTGGGTTCATATTGCACCTATCGCGCAATTAATGTCGATGAAGTTATCCCAATCCCCGATGGTGTTTCCGAGGAGGTTGCGGCGGCGTGTTTGTTAAAAGGCCTAACCGCACAATATTTATTACGCCGCACATTCAAAGTCGGTTCGGAACATTCGATTTTTTACCATGCCGCCGCAGGTGGCGTTGGTCTTATATTCGGGCAATGGGCGCATCATTTGGGTGCAAAAGTGATTGGAACTGCGGGTGGCAAAGAAAAATGCGCCCTTGCCAAGGCGCATGGCTTTACAGAAGTTATTGATTACAAGGCGGGTGATTTTGTTAAACCAGCGCTTGAATTAAACGGCGGCAAAAAATATGATGTGGTTTATGATAGCGTTGGCAAAGATACTTTTGAAGGATCACTAAATATTATCAAGCCATTGGGATTATTTGTTAGTTTCGGGCAATCCTCTGGTGCGGTTCCGCCGTTTGATATTGGCTTATTAAACCGCAAGGGGTCATTATTCGTAACGCGCCCAAATTTATTTGCCTATAATCCCGACCGCGCAACCCTGCTTGAAAGTGCGGGGGAATTATTCGACTTAATCGCCAAAGGCATAATAAAAATCGAAGTTAATCAAAAATACGCACTAAAAGACGTGGCACAGGCACACAAAGATTTGGCAGGAAGGAAAACCACGGGGGCGAGTGTGTTGGTGGTTTAAGCAAAAAGGCACTTCTTTTGAAGTGCCTTTTAAACATATGCAAAGAATTTTTGGAAACCGCGTTTTCAAAAATTGCCCACTCCGTCAGCTTCGCTGACACCTCCCCCGTTTTACAGGGGAGGAGATGGTAGTGGTTTTGGCTATCCCGCTCCCCCCACTGTAAGCCCATGTATCATAACGGTTGGTTGCCCCACACCAACTGGCACGCCCTGCCCGCCTTTGCCACAGGTTCCAACACCTTCGTCTAGTTTGGAATCATTGCCAATCATGGAGATTTGGGTAAGTGCGGTTGGGCCGTCACCGATTAGGGTTACACCTTTTACCGGCGCAATGATTTTGCCATTTTCAACCAAATACGCCTCAGAAGTTTGGAATACAAATTTGCCGGAGGTAATATCAACCTGCCCGCCGCCAAGTGCCGCGCAATAAATACCCTTTTTCAAAGATGCGATAATTTCGGCGGGGTCTTTATCACCAGATTCCATAAAAGTATTGGTCATGCGTGGGATTGGCGCGTGGGCAAAGCTTTCACGGCGACCGTTTCCGGTGGATTTTTCGCCCATCAAACGAGCATTCAGGCGGTCTTGCATATAGCCAACCAAAATACCATCTTCAATTAAAACCGTGCGTTCTGTCGGTGTGCCTTCATCATCAATTGTTAAAGAGCCACGGCGATCTTGAAGCGTGCCGTCATCAACAACGGTAACCCCTTTTGCGGCGACTTGTTGCCCCATTTTTCCAGAAAATGCACTTGTCCCCTTGCGGTTAAAATCACCTTCAAGACCATGTCCCACCGCCTCATGCAGCAATACACCCGCCCAACCTGCGCCAAGCACAACATCCATTTCCCCTGCGGGTGCTGCGATGGCCTCTAGGTTAACAGCGGCGATACGAAGTGCCTCATCGGCGATTGCCTTGATTTTGCTATCTTCTATATAATTATCATACATCATGCGTGCGCCAGCACCCGATGAACCGGTTTCACGACGACCATCTTTTTCAAGGGTTACCGAAACATTCACCCGCACCAAAGGGCGGTGATCGGTGGCAATGTCGCGGTCATTACGAATGATGGCAATATCCTTTTTTGATGCCGCCATTGAAACCGAAACCTGTACCACACGTGGGTCTTTACCACGAACATAGGCATCAACTTGTGCCAAGGTTTCAATCTTACTTTCAAAGCTTGGCGCGCTTAGGGGGTCAACATCGTCATATAATTTGCGATTAGTTTTTTGCGGGGCTTCACCAAGTTTAAAACCCTTACCGCGCTTGGCAAGTTGTGCCGCCTCACTGGCGCGTCCAAACGATGCTTTAGATATTTCATTGGAATGCGCATAACCCGTTGCTTCGCCCGATACCACCCTTAAACCAAAACCTTCTTCGGAATCAAAGCCCGCAGATTTAAGGCGACCATCATCCCACATAAATGTTTCGGAGCGGGTATTTTCAAGATAAATTTCCCCATCATCCGCACCTAATAAGGCATTAGCAAGAATTTCCTGTGCGCCTTCTGATAATGCGCGGGTGGTTAGGTCTGAATCATTAATAGTGGTCGTCATTTTATTGTCCATTTTTACTAATTTTATATTTAGGGGGTGTTTGTGCAAAAATAAACGGACAAAATGTAATTATATTTTCTGAAGAAATTAACACTTTAACGCCTTAAAATTTACTTTTAATGGCTTTTTACGCGGGGATTCTAATTCACACTATCAATAAAACCCCTTAACATTCTGATTAGATATAGTTTTTAAGAAAAAACGTTGTTTTTCAATGATTTCTGAGTGAAAAATATTCATATAATCAGCAAATTAATACTCCGCGTTAAGATTCTCTTAAGCAAATTAATTGAGATTATGTTTACCAATTTATTAAGAACTAATATTCGGAGCAAACAAATGGTTTTACGCCTTAATGCACTTGCAACAACTGAACTTTCACCACGCATTGTCGTATTTGGCGTTGGCGGCGCAGGCGGTAATGCCGTTAACAACATGATTGAAGACAATCTTCAAGGCGTTGACTTTGTCGTTGCGAATACTGATTCCCAAGCACTGCACCGTTCAAAAGCTGAACGCAAAATCCAAATCGGCCTTAATACTACCCAGGGCCTTGGCGCAGGCGCAAACCCACAAATCGGCATGGCTGCTGCGGAAGAAAGCCAAGCAGAAATTATGGAGCATCTTGGCGATGCGCACATGGTTTTCATTACTGCTGGCATGGGTGGCGGTACTGGTACTGGTGCAGCACCAATCATTGCAAGAACAGCACGTGAAATGGGTATCTTAACCGTTGCAGTTGTCACCAAGCCGTTCCATTTTGAAGGCACACGCCGCATGAAGATGGCGGATGCAGGCTTGTCTGAACTTCAAAAAAATGTTGATACATTAATCGTAATTCCAAACCAAAACTTGTTCCGCGTTGCCAATGATAAAACCACTTTCCAACAAGCCTTCCAAATGGCGGATAAAGTGCTTCACTCTGGCGTTCGTGGTGTTACCGACCTTATGATTATGCCTGGTCTTATCAACCTTGACTTTGCGGATGTTAAATCTGTTATGTCTTGCATGGGTAAGGCAATGATGGGAACTGGCGAAGCCGAAGGTGATGACCGCGCACGCAAAGCGGCAAACCTTGCCATTAATAACCCACTTCTTGAAGATGTTTCATTGAAAGGCGCAAAAGCGGTTCTTATCCACGTTACTGGTGGCAATGACATGACATTGTTTGAACTAGACGAAGCGGCAAATCAGGTAAAAGATGAAGTTGATCCAGAAGCAAACATCATTGTTGGCTCAACCTTTGATGAAGCACTTGAAGGTAAAATCCGCGTTTCTGTGGTGGCATCAGGCATTGATGAAGATTCAGTTGTTCAACCAGTTCCAGAAATGCAAAGCACACGCACTGTTCAAGCATCTGCACCACAACAACCAATCCAGGTAGTTCGTGTTACTCAACGTGAAACTTATGCTTCTGCACCTGCTTCACAGCCGCAGCCACAGCAACAACACACCATTCATGAGCCTGAATTACCAATGGCTGCACGTGAACCTGTTCACCATCAGCCAGAACCTGTTCAAGCACAAATGCCGTTGCAAGAGCCTTCGCATCAAGAACGTCCACATTATGACATCAACTCACAACAACATTTGGTTCGTGAGGCACAACGTGAAATTGCCAATCAGCGCACACAAAATTATCAACCTGCACAGCCAGCGCCTAAAAAGCCGGTTGAGCCACCTCATGCACAACCACACCGTAGCAGTGGCGCAGGTCTTTTGAATATTTTTGGTCGTCCAAAACCACGCCCTACTCAAGAGGACGCCTACCAAGAAAATATTGAGCATAATGAAGAACCAATGTATAACGATGACATCAATGATGATGATTATTCAATCCCTGCATTTCTTCGCAGACAGGCAAACTAAATTTTATAAAAATTGATTGAAAAGCGCGGTTATATTAACCGCGCTTTTTAGTATCTCTTCCATAGAGATATTATAAAGCCCTGATTTATATTTTCACTATTATCAAATTTGGCACGGGAATTACTTTGGCGTAGGCCAAATTCGAGACCCAGATTATTATTAAACCGCTTTATATAGCTAATCTGAAAATTATTATTATCGTTGTAATAATCACAGCCCGCCTGAAATTTTTTTAGGATAAGTAAATCTTTTTTATAGATATGACTGCCAAATGTAATTTCTGAGGTTCTTTGATATTCGCCAAGGCATCCCTCGCGACCATATTCTAAATTAAGCCAGTTTCTACCAAAGCCATATCCCAAAAGCATATTATAGATGCTATTATTTTCACGGTAATTTATTTGCACACTATCAATCGTACTTATTCCAAATTGCGAAGATAGAATTAATCCGTGACCTTGCAGTAGCTTAAATTGTAACTTGAAATCAGTTTTAGAAATTGCCGGAAAATTTTTATATAATTTTATATTCTGCGAAAAAATCAATGCTGAATCAGCGCTTAACCCACGTGCAGCATAATATTCGAATGCGGTTCCATGGTTTTCATCATTACCAACCGTATTAATACTTGCAATTAATTCAGTTTTACCTTCGCGTGGAATCCACGCGCCGCCAAAAGCAAGATTAGGGAAAATTAACAACAGTCCCAAGCAAATTTTATGTTGCCAAATACGCCCCATTTTGCCCCCATAAGGCAGAAATATATCTATGTATGACATTGAATATTATTTCTTTACACATTTTTTATCAAAATAAGAAATAATAGCAATATGAAGAATTTATCATCCCTTATTAATTTAGCCCATGACAAATCAGATGAAAGTCGTCTAGAGCTTGTGAAACTGACATCACAGGAGTTTTTGGGGTGTAAAGACGAACTGTCAGATCAACAATTGGCGTTGTTCACGTCAATCATAAATCAATTATATAATTACCTACCCAATGGGGTTAAGGCACAATTGGTGAATGCCTTGGCAATTAATGCGGCGTCACCTGAAAATATTCTTGCCACAATTGCCGAAGATGACATTGAATACGCAGGGCCAGTTTTGAATTTTTCAAATAATCTTAGCGACGATACACTAATCGGCGTAATCAAAAGAAAAGGCTTTGACCATCAGGTTCTAATTGCAAAAAGACCAAACCTTGGCGAAACCGTTACCGATGCGCTTGCTGATACCAACAATTCTGAAATTGCCCAAGTAGTTGGTAAAAACCTTACCGCAAAAATCTCAAAAAATACTTATGATAAGTATATTAAAATATTAAAAGATAATGTGGATGCGATAGGTGTATTTGCGGTTCGCTCTGACTTACCTGAAGATTTGTCAAAACAAATAACAGAAATCTTCATCAAAGAATTCAAAGAACAAAGCAACGATAACGGCAATGCGCATACACATCAGCATGAAACCGATGACGCGGTGTATGTTGGCGAAGTTTCAATAAGCGAATGCATGAATCATTTACAAAATGGTCATATCGGCACCTTTATTAAATGTTGTGCCGCACATTTTGAAATTTCTGCCCTTAAACTCAAGGCAGCACTTGATACTGGCAATTTACAGCATTTCATAACACTTGCGCGGGCAATGGACTTGGATGTTAGCACTGTTGAAAATATGAAAAATGCATATTTAAAAGATTCAAAGCATCTAAACCAACAAGAAAATAAAGATGCGCTTGTTTTCTGGATTACCGTAACTGTTCCACGCGCAATCGGCATGTTGCACAATAAATTTGACGAATAATAGTGCGTCAAGTTGTGCAATAATAGCCCATTGACCTAAATGCTTTATAAAGCCATAAGTATGTCCTTATGGAAAACGACAATAGCCTAGATAGAATTGCCTTTATCGCCAGTGCCAAACCAGAGGCACAAAAAGCCTTGGTGCGTTTGCGCCACTTATATGGGGCAGTTCCGGAAAAAAGTGCCAATGTTATTGTTGCCTTGGGTGGTGATGGCCTTATGCTTGAAACCTTGCGACGGCATATGGATGACAATATTCCGGTTTACGGCCTTAACCAGGGGACAATTGGTTTTTTAATGAACGATTATGCCGAAGAAGGCCTAATTGAACGCATTGAAAATGCAAACCCAATTACAATCCACCCATTAAAAATGACCGCAACCGATATTAATGGCAAAGAATATTGCGAATATGCAATTAATGAAGTCTCACTTTTGCGGCAAACCCATCAGACAGCGCACCTAAACATTTACGTTGACGACAAAGAAAGAATTTCCGACATTGTTTGTGACGGCATGATTTTATCAAGCCCTGCGGGTTCTACCGCCTATAATCTTTCTGCATATGGCCCGATATTACCAATTGGCAGTGGGTTAATGGCACTAACCCCCATAAGTGTATTTCGCCCAAGAAGATGGCGCGGGGCAATATTGCGTGATAATTCCAAGGTTGAATTCCAAATAAGTGATGCTGAATTACGCCCGGTTGCGGTATCGGCAGATAATCGCGAATTCCGTAATATTACCAACATAAAAATTGAATTCGACTTTACGCATTCCATGCATATTTTATTCGATCAAGATAGGCCCCATGATGAGCGTATTTTGACCGAACAATTTGCAATTTAAAAAAATATGTAAAATTTTCAGTAATTCCAAAATTGGTAACCTTTATTTAGGGCTATTGTATTATATTGCCCCAACTAGGGAATCTGAGAAGGAAAAAATATGTCAGCCGAAGACAAACAGCCACAAGTATTTAACCCACCAAATCGCCTTAAAATGAAGCTTGGTGGTCGTTTAAAAGGCTTTGATGCAGAGGCAATTGCACGCGCTGAGGCTGCCATTGCGAATATGTCAAGCAATTTTGAAGAATGGCTGCACGATGAGTTAAACAAATTATTAGAGGCTCATAAAGTCATTCTTAACCCCGCGCATACGGATAAAGAAATGGAAGCATTTTATCGTACTGCACACGATCTAAAAGGATTGGGAACGACATATGGTTATCCAATCGTTTCGCAATTTGCCGCGTCTTTGTGCCGTCTTATCGACAGCCCTGAAGGCCGTGACAAAGCACCAATTGAGCTTCTTTCTGCCCATGTGGAAGCCATTAACGCATCGGTTCGCCAGCGTATTAAATTGGACACGCATCCAATTGGTCATGAATTGCTTAAAGAATTGACCAAACGCGTTGCCATTTACGGTGAGCCAGAATAAATTCAGCTAATTAATTTTTACAAATATAAAAATTAAAGCCGGTGCATTGCCCCGGCTTTAATTTTATCCATTATATCTTATGCCGCCGCAAATCTTGGGTTTTGCTCAACATCATCAATCGGGACATCTAGTTTATCTAAAAGATAAATAACATCTTCATCAGGGATTGATTGGAAACGGGTAAGAACACGTTCAATCATGCGCTTTCTAAAGCGAACCTTGTCGTCCATGCTACCATCAAATTCGGTTTCGTGAAGAACATCAATTGCCGCACGGAAAGCAGGATAAATATTACTTGGCATATGCGCACGGTCAAAAATGGCACGTAGCCCCAATGTTCCGCCATCATGTACCAAAAGCCAGGCTTTGGAATGTTCAATCCCCGCAAGCTCAGCAATTGCATATTCAACCAACCTCACCTCGCCTTGGCACAATGCCCGTAAAACAAACGATGGGGTAAGCTTGCCATTAAGGTTAAGCTGCTGCACATAGCGGCGTAAATCCGCCTGCATACTGGCTTGGGCAATTAAATCCAAGCTTGCACGTTCACGTGTATCATTGGCAATATCAATAGCAAGCTGCGGTGGGAGCGCGTGGCGTTCAACCAATTTATCAAATACTTGACCACTAAATTTAGTTGCAATTTTCTCGGCAATAATAAGCGGCAATATAGGCCGTTCCGCCATTGCCATTGCAATATCGCTTGCGGTTGGGAAACGTTCAATCGCTTTAGACAAGCCTCTTTCTGAAAATTCTGCTTTGATGTTATGAAGTGCATTATTAATCGCAATCGATACCCCATGTTCACATATCGCATCGGTTACTTGTGATGATAATTCAGCGCGTCTTGAAATTGCAATTTGGCGCACAGGCTCTGCAGCCTCAAGAATTTCGACCAAATCAGCATCTGTTAGGGTTGGTGAAAATTCAAGCACCGGAAGTGCGATTGCTTCAATATCCTTGGCAAGTGCAGCGGCAACATCGGATGGAAGATTTGGGGAAGATTTAAGCGTGATTGCCAAGGCGCGTCTTACACGTTCAGCGGCACCTTTAACCACAAGGCGAAGAATTTCTTCGGCAAAATGCCTTTCTTCATTAGTTATTTGAGCAGTATCAATATGACGGCACAAACGATAACAGGCAAGTGCCTTGTCTTCATCTGTATCGCCCTTAACCAAGGAACGAATATCGTTTTCAGTGAGATTAACTCGTAAAGTATTGACGCCCATTTAAATTACACCCAAATTACAAAGCCGGACACAAATCCACGTGCTGAATTTGCACCTTGATTCGACTATTTATAATCGTGCAATTTTATGGTTAATAATATCTTTACATTTACCCCAAAGAGGCGATTTTAACAGTGATTACCGGCGCAATAAAAGGCCAATCGCACCGCCACCCAAAACCGCGCAAAAACCCCAAAACATTGGATCTTGTGGCACAGTTCCAAACATGCTGATGATGGTAATTGGCAACATTGCAACAGTAATTCCGACAAGCGACAAGAACCATATTGCGCCAACGTTCCGCAAAATTTTATTTGTATAATCGATAAACATACCGCTCACTTTCCCCAAATAGTCCCATTTTGAGACTGAATTTTCTTCAATTGGGAGAGTTGCAAACCTTACGCCAGTTTTAGCGTACCAATTTATTACGCAACCATTTGCGGGATTCTTCGGCAACTTCGAATGCGGAACGGATTTGTGCTTCACCTGGCATTTGCGGATCAAATGCGGATGCAGCGTCAACAGCCTGTTTAAAAGCAATCTCTGCCGCGCCAATTTGACCAGAGCGTAAATAAGCCCAAGCCTCAATCAAAGCAGGTGACATAGGATCGCGCGCCAAAAGGGTAAAAACGGGTTCATCAGCTTCGGCTTTTGAATAAGCATCAAACTGACTTGGTTCATTTTTGTTGTTCATGAAAGTAAGCCACCATTATTATTGTTAAAAAATCGCCGTAGCGATTTTGCTCTTCGACTTATCCGAAAACCGTTTCACACTTTTCGGGTCTCATCGCGGGCAATTAATAAACTATTAAGTTTTGCAGGTTTGCACAAGAGGGTTTGGCACGGTTATGAAATAATATTTGTGAATAATATGTTTTGGTGTATCTGGAAGAAATGACTGATTTCTCTAATGAATTGTGGGTAAGTTCGGAATTTGGCGCAAATTCAATCTGTGGCATTGATGAGGCTGGTCGCGGCCCATGGGCTGGGCCGGTTGTTGCGGCGGCAGTAATACTCGACCCAAACAAAATCCCCCATGGATTAAACGATTCCAAAAAGCTAAGCGCGAAAAAGCGTGATGAACTCGCACCACAAATTAAAGAGATGGCAATCGCGTGGCATGTCGCATTTGTCGATGCCGAAACCATTGATGAAATCAACATCTTACAGGCAACCTTTAAGGCAATGCGCGAAGCAATGGGCGGCCTAAAAACCCCCGCCGATTTCGCACTTGTGGACGGCAATCGCGACCCCAAACTTGGCATCCCAACCAAAACTATAATCAAGGGTGACAGCCTTTCATTATCAATTGCCGCCGCATCTATTCTTGCCAAAACCGCACGTGATGAATTTATGCAAGAAGCCCACAAAACTTATCCACAATATGGTTTTGATAAAAATGCGGGCTATGGCGTGCCTGTGCATATTGCCGCATTAGAAGCACACGGAATTTGCCCCCTCCACCGCAAAAGCTTTAAACCAATCAGGGAATTGTTATAAAACATGTCATACCGGAAAATTTCTAAGAAATTTGTCCGGTATCTCGTTAGATAAGCAACCTTTGAACTAAATAAGAGATGCCGGACAAAATCATAGATTTTTCCGGCATGACAATTAATTTTATAAGAATATAAAACATAGGACAAATTTATACCAATCCCTTTATTTTTGCCTTTAACGCAATCGCCCGATAAACCGCATCATATTTACCAATGGATGATGCACTAATTATAATCTCTTCGAGGTCGTTAAATATCCCGACAACAGCATTTTTTTGGTCGGTCTCGTTTTCAATTCTAATTTCATTTGAAAGCTCTAAAATACGCTGTCGAATGCTATCATTTGCTATCAATCTGGCGGCATTGGCACGCGCACCATTTTCGGAATAACCCGCATAAATATAGGATTTGGTTTGTGATTTACCCTCTGCAACAGCGCGCGCAAAGGTTTCATGTCGGATGTTTGATAATTGTGGCATAAAATAATTATATTATCGCCCTACATATGGGGGATAAATATGAAAAATGCCTCAAAGAATTATTTCCCTTTCCGCTTTTTCTTTTCAGCAGCGGGCAATAACGGGGCGGTAAGTTTTTGGTATTGTTCAAAAAGATATTCAACACGCTGACGCTCTGATGTGAATGGTTCTTTGCGATAGGCTTTATCAACCGCTTTATCGAGCGCCTGATGCGCCTTTAATAATTCGGGCGGCATAGTTAGGGGGTCGTAAAGGTCGGCAAGTGTGGAATTTGGAAATTTCGCCCTCGCATCCAAAACCGCCTGCGCCTTGGTTTCAATATCTTGCTTTTGGGCATCTGTCGGGTTTTCAGGCCAAGGGAAATTGTTGTACACGATGGTGTTGGAATAACTGTAACGACTTTCAAGCCGACCACATACCTGCCGCATCCAAGCCATGTGCATGTTAGAAGTAAGAATGCCGAAGTGAAACAAAGTAGCACTGGGAACAAATTGAATCTTATTACTACAAATAATGCTTTGGTCTAAAAAAGCGATAGGTATGATCTCGCGCCGTTCTGAAGATACTTCTGGAATTGCGAGATAGTCAGAGTTTGGTTGTGAAATTTGTCGGAAAATTGTCGGCATGGCAGAATATTTTCTCGTTGATTCAGCTTTGCTTTTTAACCTTTCATCTCTGACCGCACGGACACGAGCGGCGACGAGCGGCATGGACCTTAATTCATCGGGCGAAATATCTTTAAGCCATAAACAATAACGTTCAATTCCATTTATGAAATCGCCACCACTCATGTATCTACGAATATATTTCATTGAATTTGGCTCTTTTTCAATGAAATCGTCCCGTTCTTTAGGTGACAGAATGAAATGTCCGCCGTCAGTTGGTTTGTTTCCCCATTGCATGGCCGGGACGTTGCAAATGGGTCTTGTTCGAGTTGAAATAAGCACACTCGGTGCGTCAATTAGATACGGGCTGATATTTGATGCGGCAATCATTTGTGGTTCCGAAGAGGGATTTTCGTAATCAAATATTGTATTCTTATTTAAGTTAATTGTCGAAAACCCGATTATTACGGCATGAACACCAGCAACTGTCATTCCACTCGCTTTCTTCTCGTCAATTGTCCATTTGAATGTACGATGGGCGAAATGAATTTTTATTGAATATTTATCGAGAAGTGTTTGCCAAAGCAAACTCGCCTGTTCCCCTTGTGTAATCGAATTAGTTGAAACAAATGCAACAATAATTTTCGTTTTCTGAATATATTCAGCGGCCTTAACATACCAATTACAAACAAAATCTAGAACGCCGCGTGCTGAAAAGTTTGCCATAACAAATTCTTGGTCTGCTTTCTGTTCGGCTGATTGATAATGATGCCCAATAAAAGGCGGATTTCCCAAAATGTAGCTAAGTTCTTTCGGGCTTACGACATCTTTCCAATCAATACGCAAGGCATTGTCATTGACAATCTTTGCCGATTTTTTCAACGGCAACCGAACAAACGCCTGTCCAAATTTTTCGGAAAGTTTCATATTCATTTGGTGGTCAACCAACCACATTGCAGCCTCGGCAATTTTGGCGGCAAATTCTTCGATTTCTATGCCATAAAATTGATCAACATCTATTTTTGAAAAATGCGAAATATCCAACGCCATGCTTGATTTGCTTGGTGGATATAAAACCTCCAAAACCTCGATTTCAAGCAGCCGTAATTCGCGATAGGCAAGAATTAAAAAGTTGCCGCAACCACAAGCAGGGTCAAGAAATTTTAATCTTGCCAATTTATCGTGAAATTTTTCGAGTGCTTGTTTTTTACCTGTCTTATAGGTCTTTAGATGTTCAAATTCTTCATGCAATTCATCCAAGAATAATGGGTGAATAGTTTTTAAAATATTCTTTTCAGAGGTGTAATGTGCGCCTTTTTTTCGTTGCTCTTCGGGCAACATAATTGTTTGGAATAATGAACCAAACAATGCAGGCGAAACTTTTGACCAATGAAAATAGCAACATTGCAAAAGCGCATTTCGCATTGCACTATCAAGTGATGGTATTGCAATTGCATCTTGAAACAGACCGCCATTAACATATGGAAATGCCGCCAAAGCATCATCAAGATTTTTTGGACGCTTCTCAACAGGTGTATTCAAAGTTTGGAACAAATGCACCAACATTGGCCCTAAATCAGAGCCATCAGGATTGGTCTTATTTTCAATAAAAGAGATGAAAATATCCGGTTCAAAAATACCTGTATCATCGGCAAATAGGCAAAACATTATGCGCACCAAAAGCCGCTCTAAATCCGTGCCTTCATACCCACTATCACGCAATCGATTATGCAAATTTGACATTAGATTTGCCGCATCAATATTTACGGGGTCTTGGTCTTTATAGGTTTGCGGCGCATAGCCCGCAATAAAACCGAATAATTTTACTTTTTCTGGCAATTCAGCAAGCGTGAATGAATATTCTTCACCTGTTTCACGGTTTAATAATTCAAAATTTTGAAAGTCCGACATCATTTGATATGTTGGTTTTTCTTCATCTTTTAGGGCAAGATAATAATCATTTGCTTGGTTACGTGCGGCGGCAAGGCTACGCCCCATTGACTTTTGTTCGACCAAAAGTTTACCAGGCCAAAAAAGGTCAATGAACCCCTGCTTATTGCCAAGTAATTTCACACCCTTTTCAAAATAAATATCTACGGAACCCGCGCTTTTGCCAAAAACTTCAAAAAATTGGTGATAAAATTGACCAGTTTGCCCCTTTTCGTAACCACACCCCGCCCAATCTTTTGCAAATTTGGCGGCTCTGGCACGAATTTCATTGAAACTTAGAAGCATAACTTTCCCCCGAATTTATACTTCTATCAATGATTGTATGATTCTGTAAATAGTGAGTTTTCGTTGTCCAACTGCAAAAAAGGAATCACCTGATTCTTTTTTTGAATCAGCGTGAATCTTTTGTTAACTAAAAAGGATTCTAATGCCCCTAATTGATGATGGGGCGTTACATTGACCACGAAGAGAATTGAAGAAAAACTAAGCCAGCTTGTTGAAAATCGTATTCACCTTGGGGATTGCATTGAAAATATGCGCAAACTTCCAAAAGGCTGTGCCGATATGGTTTTTGCCGACCCCCCATATAATTTGCAATTAGGTGGTGATTTATTGCGCCCCGATAATTCCAAGGTTGATGCCGTGGATGATGATTGGGATAGATTTGATAATTTCAAAGCCTATGATGATTTTACCCGTGAATGGCTAAAGGCGGCACGTGATTGCATGTCTGATAATGCCACAATTTGGGTTATTGGCTCTTATCACAATATTTTCCGCGTTGGCGCGATTATGCAGGATTTGGGCTTTTGGATTTTGAATGACGTTATTTGGCGTAAATCCAACCCAATGCCAAACTTCAAAGGCACACGTTTTACCAATGCCCATGAAACCCTTATTTGGGCAACCAAATCATCAAATCAAAAGAAATATACCTTCAATTATGATGCGCTAAAAGTCATGAATGATGATTTGCAAATGCGTTCTGATTGGTCAATTCCGATTTGTTCTGGCTCTGAACGTTTAAAAGATGATGATGGTCGCAAAGTGCACCCAACCCAAAAGCCAGAGGCACTTTTGCACCGTATTTTCACCGCCGCCACAAAACCTGGTGATTTGGTGCTTGATCCATTCTTTGGCTCTGGCACAAGTGGCGCGGTTGCCAAGGCATTAAACCGCCGCTGGATTGGCCTTGAACGCGATGAAACCTATGCCGCCGCCGCACAGGCGCGCATTGATGCGGTTATCCCTTCAAACCTTGAAGACACCACACCAATGAAATCAAAACGCGAAGAAGCCCGCATTCCATTTGGCAATTTGATTGAACAAGGTTTGTTACGCTCTGGCGATACTATATTCTCACCAAAAGGGGATATTTCGGCACGGGTTCGTAGTGATGGCTCTATCACAATGGGCAATTTGGTTGGCTCTATTCACCGCATGGGTGCGATTGCGCAAAATTCGGCGGCTTGTAATGGTTGGACCTATTGGCATTTCAAAACTGAGGATGGTTTAAAGTCTATTGACTATTTGCGCCATCAATTACGCCAAAAACTTGCGGCATAAGCCAAATCTACTTGTTAAAAACACTGTGGCTGTGTAATATTGGGTGATGAATTCCGACCCGCAAAATAGCAATAAGGCCAAGCCAAAACTTGATAAAGATTTGGAAGATATGGCGTTATCCTTTCTTGCAATGCGGCGCGGGCGAAAATTTTCAATAACCGAAAAACCGCTTAAAAACGCGCTTGGCAATATTTTACCTTTTGCCAAAGATACAAAACCCAATCGTATCAAAGAGCTTCAGGCAAATTGGCAAATGGTGGTTGGTGAAAAACTGGCCAAAATTTGCTTTCCCGAAAGCCTAAGGGGGAAGACCGTTACATTACGCGCCAATTCCTCTGCTGTGGCGCTTTTGCAAATGCGCGCCGATGAGATTTTGGGGCTTATAAGCCTTTCAACCGGAACAAATTATTCCAAGCTAAGTTTTATTGCCGCGCCACTTAAAAAAAATGTAACTTTAAACAATGACGAAAATAAAGCAAAACCGCTTAAACCTCTTGATGCCTCTGAATTGCAAAATATTGAAGGAAAACTGCAAAATATACACTCAGATGGTTTAAAACGCGCAATAATCAATCTAAGCACAATTATCAAAAATATTGACTAATATCTAACAAAGAGTCATCTTTTAAATAAGATTTAAAGGCTTTTACGGAGAAGAACAGGTGATTACAAAAAGAAATATCGGAACAATTTTCGCAGCCACCACCTTGGCTCTTAGCCTTGGTTTAACCGCATGCTCAAAAGATGCCAGCAAGACAGTTGGCAAAGGTACTTCGGAATACGAAATTGCAAGTGACATTCCAGTTGGTTCAAAAGACGCAAAAGTTGTTGTTGTTGAATATGCGTCTGTTATGTGCCCACACTGTGCAAATTTCCAAAACAATATTGTTCCAAAAATCATGCAAAACCTTGTTGAACCTGGCAAGGTTCGTTATGTTTTCCGCGAATTCCCAACCCCACCGGTTGATTTGGCTTCTGCCGGCCACCTTCTTGGTCGTTGTGTTGATCCAAGCAAGCGTGAGGCCATGATTAACGCATTAATGGCGCAACAACAGGATATTTACGTATCTGCACAGGCTGGTGGTGCCAAACAAGCACTTTTAAAAGTCGCGCAATCTGCGGGCATGAACGAAACCCAATTCGACAATTGCATGAAGGATGAGGCAAAACTTAAAACCCTTGCCGACGTTATGAAATATGGCGAAGAACATGACAAGGTTGATGCAACCCCAACCGTATTTGTAAACGGCGTTCGCGTTACACCACCTGTTGGTCGTGAATATGAATATGCAGATGTTGAAAAAGCCGTAAATGCGGCATTGGCAAAAGCAAAATAATTTTGGTTTATTATCGGGCAAAGTAAAATGAAAAAACTTGGTTTAATTGCAATTATTGCTGCAACGTTTTCTTTGCCCGTAATATCTTCGGCACAAAATACTGAATATTACCTTGGCAAACCAAATGCCCCAGTAACTATTATTGAATATGGTTCTTTAACCTGTTCACATTGTGCGCATTTTGCGACCCAAGAATTTCCAAAATTAAAGGCAAACTATATTGATACCGGAAAGGTTAAATATATTTTCCGCCCCCTTCCCACTCCGCCTGAAAATCTTTCTGCCGGGATGCAGGTAATCGCCGATTGTGAAGGTGGCGTCAAACGTTATCAATTAATTGATGCATTTTTCAAAAATCAGGCACTAATTTTCCATAGCGCGCAAAGCCCCGGTGGCGCATTGGCGTATCTAACCACGGTCGCCAATCAAACAACGGGAATTACTTCTGATAAAATCAAGGCCTGCCTTGCCGACCCATCAAAAATTACTGCCATCCAAAATAGCGAAAATGGCGCAGTAAAACTGGGTATAAACAGCACCCCAACTATTTTAATTGACGGTAAAGTTGTTAAACTAGCCCCTACCCAAGAACTAGACTATAATGCCATAAAGCCAGGGATTGATAATGCGCTTTTGGCAAAAGCCAAAAAGAGGAAATAAGGGGATAAATTGCACCTTTTGGAAGCGAAAATTTCGGGTTTTAAATCCTTTGTGGATGGCGTCACATTCACTATTAATGAGGGTTTGACCGGAATTGTTGGCCCGAATGGTTGCGGAAAATCAAATATCCTTGAATCTATTCGCTGGGTTATGGGTGCAAACTCCGCCAAGGCATTGCGCGGCACAGAAATGGATGATGTCATTTTCGCCGGCTCTGATGAACGCCCGCAGCGGGATATTGCCGAAGTCACCCTTAAAATCGATAATTCAGACCACCTTGCACCCGATCCATTTCGCTTTGAAGATATAATTGAAATATCGCGCAAAATTCGCCGTGGCATTGGCTCTACATATCGCATTAATGGCAAAGAGGTGCGCGCCAAAGATGTGCAGCTTTTATTTGCGGATGCATCATCGGGTGCAAACTCCCCTGCCCTTGTGCGTCAAGGACAAGTTAGCGAACTTATCAACGCAAAACCCGAAAATCGCCGCAAAGTTTTAGAAGAAGCATCTGGTATCTCAGGCCTTCAGGCACGGCGGCATGAGGCGGTAATCAAACTTAACGCCACTGAAACCAATTTAGAGCGTGTAAGTGAAATTATAATAACGATTGAAGAACAGGTCACCAGCCTTAAAAAACAAGCCCAAAAGGCCGAGCGTTATCGTGGTTTGGCGGGGCTTATACGCGGGCTTCAAGCATATCTTGCCGACAATCGTTATAAATCAATGGCAACCTCGGTTACGCAAACCAAACAAAGTCTGCATGAAATTGAAATGCAAATTAGTGACTGTATGGTTGAAATTAACAAGGCAAATCGCGCAATCGAACAGGCCGAGGGAAAATTACCAGAAGCACGTCAAGAAATGGCAATTGCCGAAGCAGTTATACGCCAACTTGAAATCAAAAAATTTGCTTTTGAACGTGACCTACAAGAAATCACGGAAAAAACCACAAATGCCAATGCAGCGCTTGAACGCATAAATAAAGATATTGCCCGTGAAAATGAAATCGCTATCGAGGCTGATGAAATTATCACACGCACAAATGATGAATTAAAAGACCATAATTCCGCAACCACACGCGATGCGGAAATTGCTGAGCTGAATTCAGCGGCAAATCAATTAAACGCCCAAATTCAAGAAATTGAAGGCAAATTAAATGACGCAATTGCTAGCAAGGCAAAAAATGAAAATAAACTTCTTTCATTAAAACAGGAATTAACAAGGCTTGAGGGGGAAAAACAACGCCTCGGAAATATTGTTGCCCGCCTTGAAAAAGATGTGGTTGATTTGGGTAATGCCCAACTTGATGAAACATTAATTAGCCAAGCCAAAGACAGGCTTGAACAATCTGTTAAAGAAATTGAACGCGCCGAGGCGGATTATAAATCCTATCTTGCCGACTTGCAAAAACTTGAAATTGAGGATCGTGAAAACCGCAATATTCACGACGATTTGCAAAATAAATCCAATGCACTAATGGCGCAAATAAAGGCTTTGAATGCAGTATTGGGGCGTGAAGATGGCAAACAAGCCACCCTTATCACACAAATTCAGGTTAAATCAGGGTTTGAAAAGGCATTCGCCGCCGCAATTGGCGAAGATTTGGACGCAAATCTAAAAAATGGCGATATATTTTGGAATGGTGCAGAAATTCCCAACATTGAATGGCCACAAAATGTAAAAACCACGCAAAGCCTTTCCGAAATTGTTTCAGCCCCAGATGAGCTTGCCGCACGACTTGGCACAATCAAAATTGTTGATGATGCCATTTTTAATTCAGGCATTCTGCCGCCTTTGGGCTGTCGCTTTGTGACCTTGTCAGGCGATATGAAGCGTTGGGATGGTTTTATAAAAACCCATAAAGCACCCAATGCGCAGGCAAAACGCCTTGAACAAAAAAATCACATCATTGCATTAGAAGCGGAATTAGAACCTTTAAAGGCGCAAATCCCCGATATTGCCGCAAAATTGGCGCAGGGCAAATCAACCTTGGCATCATTGCGCGATAAATCCAATAATGAACGCGCAAAGCATCCAAGCCTGATGATGAATGTGCAAAATTGCCAAAAAAACCTCAATGATTTAATCGCGGTTCAGGCACGAAACAATGACAGGATTGAAATGGCGCGCGAAAACCTTGGTCAGGCGCAGCACAATCTTAAAAAAATAGAAGAAGAGATAAAAGAAAAAAGCGATATTTTCGCCGATGAGCAATCAGAACTAGCAACACTTAGCCAAGAGCTTGAAACAATCATTTCTGAAAGTGGGGCTTTATTAAACCAAAAACGACAAAACCTTGCAGATATTCGCGCCAAGATTAACCAAATTAATTCCGAGGCCGAAAGCCACAAGGCAAAAATTGCAAGTTTAAAAGCACAACTTAATAATTGGTCAGCACGCAAAGAAAATTGCGCACTGCGCATCAAGGAATTGGAAGTTGAAAAATCCAAAACCGAATTAGTTTTAAATGAATTATCAGATAAACCCGATGCCATTGAACAAGAACGGCAAAAAGCCCTAAGTGATTTCCCACTTGCTGAAGCGCGCCGTGCCAAAGCTGCCGATATTCTTGCGGTTTCAGAAAGCGAATTACGCAATTTACAATCCGCATTACGGCAATCGGAAAATAACCGCGCCCAATTAATGACAACCCAAAGCGGGTTACAGGCCACCCATCAAAGCTGGCTTGAAAGATTGGAAGATTTAAAAAATGAAATCCTAAATCAATTTGATTGCGATCCGGTTGATTTGGATACACATGCCAAAGAGCGCCTTGGCAATATCTATAATGGGCTTGATATTGATAAAGCACAAAGCCGCCTTAACCGTGCGCTTTTAGACCGCGAAGACTTGGGCGGTGTCAACCTTAATGCCGACATTGAATTAAAAGAACAGAGCGAGCGGGCGCAAAAACTTGATACCGAACGTAATGAGCTTGTGGCGGCGGTAAAAAAATTGCGCAATGCGATTGAGGAAATCAATGCCGAAGGTCGTGAAAAACTTATAAAAGCATTTGATATTGTGAATGGGCATTTCTCACAATTATTTTCAACCCTATTTAACGGTGGACAGGCGCACTTGGCGCTTACCGAAACCGATGACCCACTTGGTGGTGGTCTTGAGGTTTATGCCTGCCCACCGGGAAAGCGCCTGCAATCTATGACCCTTATGAGTGGTGGCGAGCAGGCATTGACCGCAACCGCACTTATATTTGCGGTGTTTTTATCAAACCCGGCGCCACTTTCTGTTCTTGATGAGATTGATGCGCCATTAGATGATGCCAATGTCGAACGTTTCTGTGCATTATTAAATGAAATGCGTAACCGCACCAAAACCAGATTCATTGTTATTACCCACCATCCCATCACAATGGCACGTATGGACAGGCTTTTTGGCGTTACAATGGCACAAAAAGGGGTTTCCCAACTTGTCTCAGTAGACCTTAGTCGAGCCGAAAGCCTAATTAACGCAGCAAGCAACTAATAAAATTTTATTTTTATTATTTTATTTCAATAACTTAACCATTAAAATGCGACCTGCGGAAAAAATTACTTTCTATACACTCATTTGGCTTGACTATTTTGCACTTGCAAACTAGTTTCCGCGCCGCGTGGGGACGGGATTCTATACCTATATCTCACGTTTTTCGCGGGTTTTGAGATATGAGTCATAGAGACAATAATTCACATCACAAAACTCTTGAAGAGCTTAGCCGCAAGGTTAATGCTGCAATCAAGGCCAAAGAACCGGTTGTAAAAGAAACATACAACAATTCGGGAATGGGTCTTGGGATGCGCATGGCGTCTGAATTTGTTTCGGCAATTTTGGTGGGCGCGCTTTTGGGGCTGGGGCTGGATAATTGGTTAAAAACCACACCTTGGTTTCTTTTGTTGGGGCTTGGTATAGGTTTTGCCGCAGGTGTTGTTAACATCATTCGGGCTGGGAATGAGTATTCCAAGAATCAGCCTTTGGGTCAGGATTTACCCCCCGAACCAGATGATGAAGATAACTAAATTGCTTTAGAATTGATTGGAGTGAAAATTGTCAAACGATCCTATGCATCAATTTCATATTGAGCGAATTATCCCTATGGATTTAGGCGGGGTTGATATTTCATTCTCAAATGCCAGTGCATTTTTGCTTTTGGGTGCGGCTATTCCTGCTGCATTCTTATTGATGTCTTCTGCCAAAGCAGCAATGGTTCCAGGCCGTATGCAGCTTATTGGCGAAAGCACATATAAATTTGTTTATGATAATTTGTATGGCGCGGCGGGTTCAAAAGGCGTGAAAATGTTCTTCCCGTTGGTTATGACGCTTTTCCTTTTCATATTCACTTTGAATATGGTTGGCTTGTTTGCGTATAACTTCACGCCAACTTCACAAATCATTATCACGGCTGCAATGGCATTAATCGTTTTCGCAACAGTTATTATTGTTGGTTTTGCGAAAAACGGCCTTAAATTTTTCAAACTTTTTGTTCCTTCGGGTGTCCCACTGCCACTTTATATTATTGTGACCCCGATTGAGATTATTTCTTTCTTCTCCCGTCCTTTAAGCCATTCTGTACGTCTTTGGGCAAATATTTTTGCCGGACACATTCTGGTTAAAGTGTTTGCGGGTTTTGTTCCAACCTTACTTGGTCTTGGTGCTTTGGGTGCAATCGGTTCGGTTCTACCATTTGCCATGACTGTTGCGTTGTATGCACTTGAAACATTGGTTGCTTTCTTACAGGCGTTTGTTTTCACTTTGCTTACTTGCCTTTATCTTAATGATGCCCTACACGCCGGAGATCACTAGTATAGGGTTATTAGAGTTATAAGTTTTAATCCATTTAATTAAGGAGTATAAAATGGACGCGGAAGCCGCTAAATTTATTGGTGCAGGTCTTGCATGTTTTGGTATGATTGGTGCTGCTATTGGTGTTGGTAACATCTTCGGCAGCTTCTTAGAAGGTTCTTTGCGTAACCCTTCTGCCGCTAAAGGTCAGTTTTCTAACCTTATTTTCGGCTTTGCGGTTACAGAAGCATTGGGTATCTTCTCTTTGCTAATCGCAATTTTGTTGTTGTTCGTTGTTTAATAGTTTCGCATGAATATCTTCTAAAGAGATATTCAATGTAATGAACTATTTCCACTTGGCACGACGCTAAAGCAATACTTTAGCAATTCGGAGCATTTACAATGTCAGAAGTTGCACATGAAGTTGCAAAAGGTGCGCATGGAGCCGCAGAAGGTGCGTCTGGGGGTTTTCCTCCGTTTGATGCATCTTTGTTTCCGCATCAGCTTTTCTGGTTTTTGGTTTCGTTTGGTGCGCTTTATTTGATTTTGGCAAACGTGATTATTCCACGTATTGGTAAAACACTTGAAGCACGTAAAAACGCAATCGAAAGCGATTTGAAAAAAGCTGCTGATGAAACTGCTGCGGCTGAAGGGGCGAAAAAAGCTGCTGAATTGGCACATCATAATGCCAAAGAAGAAGCACGCGCTACTTTAGACGCTATGCGTAAAGAGCTTGAAGATGAAGCAGCAAAAGCACAGGCGAGAGCTATGGCAGATGCTGATGAAAAGATTCAGGCTGCGGTTACTATTATAAATGAACAGCAAACCAAAGCAATTGAAGAAGTTTCAGAAAGCATTTATGATATTGCAGGCGATATTTTTACAAGTATCACTGGCAAAAAACCTGCTGCTACTTTACTTAAGTCTGCAATGAAAGGGGCAAACTAATGCATTTTGATGCTACTTTAGTTGCGGCGATTGCTTTTTTCGTTTTCATCGGAATTATGCTTTATTTAAAAGTTCCTGCGTCTGTTGGTGCTAGCCTTGATGAACAATCAAAGGCAATTGCCAATGAGTTGGAAGAAGCAAAAAAACTCCGTGAGCAAGCAGAAGTACTTCGCGCCTCTTATGAAAAACAACAGTCTGAAGCGAAAGCACAGGCTGAAGAAATGATTAAGCAAGCGGCAGAAGATGCCAAAATCCTAAAAGCACAGGCTAAGAAGCAATTAGAAGCCGATATTGCCGCCAAAACACAAGCTGCTTCAGAACGTATTGCACGTGCTGAGCAGGCTGCTATTGACGAAGTTCGTTCATTTGCTTCAAATGCGGCGGTTGAGATCGCCCAGAAAATGTTGGTTGAAGACGCGTCCAAAAAAGGCGGCGCAGAGCTGCTTTCTACTTCAATCAAGACTATTTCTAAAAAGCTAGCTGAACTTAACTAGGGTTCAAAAACAAAATTTAAAAAGCCCCGCAAGACACACTTGCGGGGCTTTTTGTTTGCGCTTAAAAGAAACCAATTCGGAGTATATTATGTCACGCGATGATTTTGTTGAATTAATCCCAATTAATCAAAAACCAAAGGAAACAAACCAAAACCGACTTCCTAGAAACATTGGGCAAATTCAATTCTTGCGTGGTTTGGCGGCACTATTTGTCGCCATGGCGCATTTACATGCGGTTGAATTAAAACTTGGTGGCGAGATTTTATTTGGTAATTGGGCATTGGGCGGCTTTGGCGGGGTTGATTTATTCTTTGTCATTTCTGGCTTTGTTATGGTGTGGTCTAATTTTGCGTCCACCCCTACCCCGCAATATGTTGCAAAATTTTGGGCCTTAAGAGCCATTCGGATTTATCCATTATGGTGGCTGGTTATGGGGGCGATATTTGCGGTCTATATAATCCATCCAGATTGGGTTTATCAAAGCCATAAAGAGACCCCCGATATTTTAAAATCCTTCCTTTTAATCCCACAAGCGACATTACCACTACATGCCGTTGGCTGGACGCTTATTTACGAACTATGGTTTTATTTTGTGTTTGGTTTTATTTTATTTGCGCCAAAGAAAATGATGCCGGCGTTTCTTGTTGGCTGGGCATTATTGGTTGCCTTTGCGTCACTTGCAAATCAAAATCCAACGCCGTTTCTTGCCATTGTAATCCATCCGCTTACACTTGAATTTATTATGGGTGCTGGCGTGGCAATTATTATTAAAAATCGTAAAGACCGCCCATATGGCGACGTTGCCGCAATTTTGGGTGCAGTATTGCTTTTCTTTAGTTTTGCCCGTGTAGCAGGCTTTGCACAGGATTTCTTTGCCCTTAAATGGGAACGTGTCTTTTATTTTGGATTACCATCGGCAATTTTGCTTTATGGCATGGTTGTGCTTGAACTAGGTGGCTTCAAGGCCAAAAAGCCGCTGATTAAATTGGGTGATTGGTCCTATGCCTTATATCTTATCCATGTTCCGGTTTTTGCCGCAACCGGGCGGATTTTTGCACGCTTCTCACGCGATGGTCTAATGGATAATTTTGTATTTTGCGCGATTGCCTTTGTGGCGGCAATTATCGCTTCGGCAATTTTGCATATTATGTTTGAAAAACCAATTTTGGCTTTGGCACATAAATTATTGAAAAAATAGCCTGTCATGCCGGATAAATCTTGCAGACTTTCCGGTATGACATGGTTGGTTTATGATTATTTTTCGCCGATACGCTTAATTTCCCAGTGTAAATCAACGCCTTGGGTTTCTTTTACGGTTTTAATGACGTGCTCACCCAATGCCTCAAGATCTTTGGCGGTTGCATTGCCTTTATTTATCATGAAATTGCAATGCTTCTCGCTCATTTGGGCATCGCCAATTGAAAAACCACGCAATCCTGCGGCATCAATAACCTGCCATGATTTACGCCCGCCCGATTGCACCTGATCAGGGTTTTTAAAGGTTGAACCACCGGTTTTTTCACGAATAGGCTGGGAATTTTCGCGGCGGGCAGTAATGGCATCCATGCGCGCTAAAATTGCCTCTGGCGCATCCCCAGTACCTTCAAAAGTTGCCGAAACAAAAATCAAATCATCGGGCAATGCACAATGGCGATAAGTATAGCCCATATCCGCATTTTTAAAGGTGATTATGTCGCCATCACGATTAACCGCCTGACACTCCACCAAAACATCCTTGGTTTCTTGTTCATAGCAGCCGGCATTCATGCGCAATGCGCCGCCAATTGTACCAGGGACACCACGATAAAATTCAAGCCCCGCAATCCCCGCCTCGGCCGCCTTTTTGGCAAGCATGGAATCAAGCACCATTGTCCCCGAAGTAATGCAAAGACCATCGACACTTACGTTGCCAAAGCCCTTGGGCGTAAGGCGGATAACAACCCCTTTTACCCCACCATCGCGGATAATAAGGTTTGACCCCACGCCAATCACATAGACGGGTATATCCTTGGGCAATGCCTTTAAAAAATCCGCCAAATCCTGTGTGTCCGCAGGCTGAAACAACAGCTCCGCTGCACCGCCAACACGAAACCATGTAAAGGGCGCAAGATTAACATTCTCTTCGATTTTACCGCGAACAGACGAAACTAAGGCAGGGGGTAATTTTTCAAGTAAAGACATGGATTCGTAATAGCAAATTTATTGAATAACGGAAGAGGGGTAACAGATGATATACAATCACAATTTTATTAAAAGCACCTCGTCATCCCGCACTTGTTGCGGGATCTCATGCAGCAAGACCCCGCAATGAATGCGGGGTGACAATTGCCTATTATTCCCTAATTTTTTCCGGTCTTGTCGCCACAAAAACCATTCCAATCAAAAGCCCAACAATCATAAACCAAAATCCCCATGCATGGTGGCGCATGAAATAAAGTGAAATGCCGCCAACCAATAAAGAGCCACCAATTGCCGCAATTTTGGATTTTCTTGTAATGATGCCGTGGCGCACAAAATTTTCAACAATTTTGCCAAAAACCTTATGTTCAAAGATTTTATGTGCCATTACAGGGTCGGCCTTGAGGTAAATAATCGCCGCCACAATCCAAAACGGCACGGTTGGCAAAGCGGGCAAAAACGCCCCCACCGAGCCAAGGGCAAAGAAAAATCCGGCAATTGCTTTAAGAATTGTGTTTTCGGTCATATTGAGAATTATTCTTAATAGAAATATTGTTGCAATTCAATCTTTAAAAATTATACGAGACAGCCTATTTAATTTTTATGAATAAGGCAAACAAACCCCAAGAAGTTGATATTGGCTCATTACCTTCGGGCGGCAGTGTGCCTAATGAAAACCTTGATTTAAAAACCGGCATCGAAATCATTAAAGAGCATCATAAAACCCTGCCTAATTCCCCTGGGGTTTACCGCATGATTGGTGCCGATGGGTCGGTTTTATATGTTGGCAAGGCCAAAAGCCTTAAAAAACGGGTGGCGACCTATGCCCGTGGTGCGGCGCATACCAATCAATTAACGCGGGTTTTGGCAATGGTGCGCGGTATGGAATTTACCGTCACACACACTGAATCCGAGGCATTATTGCTCGAAGCCAATCTCATTCGCCGCCTTAAACCGCGCTATAACGTATTGATGCGCGATGACAAAAGTTTTCCATATATCGCAATCGGCCTAAACCACCCCTCCCCATTCCTTGCCAAGCATCGCGGCCCACGTGAAAAGGGCGTTGAATATTTTGGCCCATTCGCCAGTGGGCAGGCGGTGAATGATTCCATCACAATATTGCAAAAAGCCTTCATGCTACGGACGTGTTCAGATGCCGAATTTGAAAACCGCTCCCGCCCCTGTATGCTTTATCAAATAAAACGTTGTGCCGCACCATGTGTTAATCTTACCAATCAATTAGATTACCGTGAGCTTGTGGACGGGGCGCGGATGTTTCTGCGCGGTAAATCAAGCGCGTTGCAGGACGAGTTGGCGGGGCAGATGAACAACGCCGCCCAAGTCTTTGATTATGAAAAAGCCGCCATTTTGCGCGACCGTATCAAAGCCTTGGCAAGCATTCGCACCAACCAATCCATATACCCGCAAAGCTTTGCCAATGCCGATATATTTGCCATTCATTCCCAAGGCGGGATGACAATTATCGAAGTTGCATTTTTCCGCGCGACCCAACACTGGGGCAATCGCGCCTATTTCCCAAAGCATGATAAATCGCTTTCGACACAGGAAATTCTGGATAGTTTTATCGGGCAGTTTTACCAATCAAACCCACCGCCCGATTTGATAATAATGAACGAACCACCATTGCAAAAGCAATTGATGGAAGATGCGCTTTCCATGCTAGCGGGTTCAAAGGTGCGGATTTCAGTTCCAAAACAAGGCGATAAAAAAGATATACTTGAACAAGTTATCAAAAATGCACAAATCACCCTTAGTCGCCGCCTTTCTGAAACTGGTGCAATCGGCAAAATTTTGGACGAGGTACAAAAACAATTCAACCTTGAAACCCGCCCCGAACGGATCGAGGTTTATGATAACTCCCACATTCAAGGCACAAATGCGGTTGGCGCGATGATTGTTGCGGGGCCTGAAGGGTTTATGAAAAACCAATATCGCAAATGGACGATAAAGAACGCCAAAGGGGGCGATGACTTTGCCATGATGCGTGAAGTTTTCACCCGCCGTTTTAACCGCATCAAAGAAAATTTGAACGATTATGAAAGCCGCCCCGATTTAATTATCATTGATGGCGGGCAGATACAGCTTGCGGCGGTGTTGGATGTCGCGCGTGAGCTTGAGGTCGATAAAATGTTTAAAATCGTCGCCATGTCCAAAGGTGTCGATAGAAATGCCGGTCGTGAGGAGTTTCACGAAGTGGACAAAGCCCCCTACCGCCTTGAACTAAATTCACCTGTTTTATATTATTTGCAACGATTGCGCGATGAATCCCACCGCTTTGTAATTGGTGCGCATCGCCAAAAACGCGGCAAGGAATTTGTTAAAAACCCGTTGGATGAAATTGGCGGCATTGGTCCTTTGCGTAAAAAATCTCTTATGTCGCGTTTTGGTTCGGCAAAAGGTGTTGCTGGTGCAAGTGTAAAAGAGCTTGCAGAAACCCCGCATATAAGCGAAGAGATTGCAAAGCGAATCCACGCCCATTTTCAGAGTGAATGATGAAGCATCTACCGAATGTATTTACGATTTTTCGTATCGCCCTTACCCCGCTTTTGGTAATTCTGCTTATCCTGAGTTTGGGCGGAAAGCATGAATATGTGGTTTGGGCATTTGGGATATTTGTTTTTGCCTCTTTAACCGATTGGGTAGATGGTTTTTTAGCGCGTGCTTTGGATGCCAAAAGCGAACTTGGGGCAAAGCTTGATCTATTTGCCGATAAATTATTGGTAGGCCTAACCATTATTGGCATTGGCTTATATGAAATGCTTTCAGGGCAATTTGATAAAATAATCATTATGGGTGCAATTGTTTTCATGCTTTTGGCAACGACTGCACGTGATTATTTTGTTACCCAAATGCGCAGCGAGGCGGAGAAAACCGGTTTTTCAATGCCGGCAACATTTCTTGCCAAAACCAAAACAGCGGTAATCATGTTGGGCATGGCAATTTATCTTGGTGCAATGGCATTTGGTTTAAAAAGTTTAATCGCAATTGGCATATTAATCACTTTTGTTGGTGCGCTAATGTCACTTTTTACAGGCGTGCAATATTTGCAAAAATTCAATGCAAATAAAAAACATCAAACCAAACAAAGCACTGTCTAAATATATAGCAATCCCTATATAAAAACATGCAAAACACGTTATTTTGTCGCACTTTCACATTAGATTTTGTTAATAACCTGTAAACTTATACAAGGTTAATCAGCCTTAAACAGGCGCACAAACGATTGCAAGCGCCTTCGAATATGCGAGGGCAAAATGTCAGACAATACTTATAATATATCTCAACGCACCAATTTTCTTAAAATTGATGATGAAACAAAGACCGTCTTACGAGAAATGTTGCCACTAATTAGGGACGTACTTCCTGATGTTCTTGATAGGTTTTATAATCATGTGAAAATTTGGGGCGAGGTTTCAAGATTCTTTGCAAACGATGCACACATGAATGGTGCAAAAAGTGCGCAACTTAAACACTGGATCGCAATTGCAGAGGGTGAATTTTCAACTGATTACGTAAATTCAGTCCGCCGGATAGGCAAAGCACACTCCCGCATTGGGCTTGAACCACGCTGGTATATTGGTGGATATACCTTCATCATTAGCGAAATTTCACATGCAATTATTGGACAAATAGATAATTCCAAATCGATGTTTGGCAAAAGCAATATTATTGAAAAAGCACAGCAACAGGTTTCAGCATTTACCAAAGCCGCAATGTTGGACATGGATTTTGCAATTTCAATTTATCTTGAAGAAGAAACCAAAAAACGTGATTATCTGGTTCAAGATATTGCCGGAAAATTTGAAACAAGTGTATCAAAAGTGGTTGAAACCGTTGCCGCCGCATCAACTGAATTATCAGTTACCGCAAAAGCAATGTCGGAAATTGCGGAATCAAGCTCAGCAAAAGCAACTAGTGTTGCCTCTGCCGCAGAGCAGACCAATGAAAACGTTAGCATAATTGCAAACTCAGCAAAAGAAATGTCAATATCTGTGCAAGAGATTGCATCACAAGTTGCCCTAAATACCAAAGTTGCATCTGAAGCAGTTGTTATGGTTGGTCATTCATCACAGACCTTGAATGAACTCTCCGCTGCGGCAGAAAAAATTGGGGCCGTGGTTTCATTAATTGCCGATATTGCTGCACAAACCAATCTTTTGGCACTGAATGCAACCATAGAAAGCGCGCGGGCTGGTGAAGCAGGAAAAGGCTTTGCCGTTGTTGCCACAGAAGTAAAAAGTCTTGCGGGGCAAACCGCACAGGCGACCGAAGAAATATCAAAACAAATCAATCAAATGCAGGCTGCCACCAACAATGCAGTTGACGCGATTACATCGATTAAAAAAACCATTGAAGAAATAAATTCGGTATCAATGGCGATTAATACCGCAATCGAAGAGCAAACCGCAACCACCGCTGAAATTTCACGTAATACCCAAGAAGCATCAATTGGCACCGAAATGGTATCGCGTGAAATTGTGGAAATTACCGCAAGTTCTGAAGAAACAGGGTCTGCGGCACGCGAAGTTGTCTTTGCCGCCGAGGATCTAAGCAAACAAGCCGAAATATTGCGTTCCGAAGTTCATTCTTTTATGCACGATATACTTACTGCTTAAATTATGGCGTTACATTGCGGGTACAATAAATTTCAGTACCCGCAGCAGCCGCATTTTTAACCGAATTTGGCTTTTCAACCTTTACCCTAACCGCATTAATGCGTGCATCATTCAATATTGCCTGCGCCACCTCACCGGCATATGATTCAATAAGATAAAAATGTTTTTGTGAAGCAACATCTTGGGCAATTTGTGCCAATTTATCATAATCATAGGTTTGGTTAAGTTCATCAACACTAACCATATTTCCTGAAACCATATCGATTTCAATATCTATAAATAGGCTTCTATCTTTTCCAAATTCATGTGAATAAACACCGCATTGCGCGCTAATTTCCAATGACTTCACATAAATCTTTGTGGTGACATTAATTGGCGCAATATTTTCAACAACCTTTTCTTCAGCAGGCGTTTTAATTTCCTCATCAGAGGTTTTTTTAATGTTTTTCGGGCGGCGAATTTTCATTCCGGGCCGCATAATAACACCCATTTCAGTAATCGCATCTGCCTTCATATGTCACCTATTTTCCCCCACACCGTTTAGCCAATTTTACACTTTTAAGCAACAAAAAGAGACGGCAAATTTTAAAGCAAAAATTTTTTCAATTAAAATCAGCGCTCTATACAGAGTGTTAACGATATAATGTTAGCGTGCAAGAAAATAAATAAACTGGGTATCGGAATCTTACCCTGTTTTCGGCAGAAAGCAGTAAACAGAAATATGACTGATAAAGTTAAAGCTCTTAACTTAGAGTTCATTATCGAACATTCACCGCTGGCAATTGTTGTCTTTAGCGACAAGGAAATTGTATTTGCCAATAAAGCGGCTTTGCGGATGTTGGGATATAATGACATCGATTATTTAAAGTCACAGATTCACATTCTGCGCGCCCTTCAGGTTAGCCACGGCGAAAAAGTTTGCTCCATTCAAGGGCGGGATGGAAAACGCCACGAATATTTTCTAAATATAGTTCCTACGGATTCAAATCTTGAAGTTGCTTATCTAAGCCGTAGCCATAATGAAGTAACAAATCCATATGAACAAACTAATGAAGAGGATTTATCGCGCAGCCGCTTTATCGCGGCAATGTCGCATGAATTGAAAACCCCTCTTAACAGCTTAATGAATTTGTCGGCAATGCTTCGGGCCACTGGCTTGAATGATGGGCAAATTGAAATTCTTGATATGACTTCGCTTGCGGCAAGAAACCTTACCCAGCGCATCGATGACATTCTTGATTATTCAAACATCAGAACCAAACCAATTACTCCTGATTTGGCGGCATTTAACCCGAAAACACTTTTACTTTCAATTTTCAAACGCTTTAAAACCCTTGCTAAAGAAAAAAATATCGGGTTTGAGTTTGAAATCGATGAAGATTTGGACGCTGAATTCATTGGCTCTTCCCAATATGCTGATCGTATTGTTTCACATTTGTGCGATAATGCCGTGAAGTTTACGTCAAAGGGCCAGGTATCAGTTAACGTTACCTATGATGAAAATGGTATAACTTTACTTGTCACCGATACCGGCATCGGCATTGATGAAAAAATTCTTGAGCATATTTTCGACCCGTTCCGCTTTGAAAAAGACCCAACCACCCGCAATAATGGCGGCATTAATATGGGGCTAGCCTTGTCACAACGAATGGCGCGCCTTTTGGGTGGGGAGGTATTTATCAATGCCAACCCCGATGGCGGTACAATTGCAAAAGTATTCTTGCCGTTTGAACGTAGCGAAGAAAATAGCGAAGATTATGAAAATGAATGCCTTGATATTTTGGTTGCCGAAGATAACCCAACCAATCAGCGCGTTATCAACCTAATCCTTAGCCAGCTTGGACATAATGTTGTTCTTACTGAAAATGGTCAAGATTGCATCGAAAAGTTTAGCATTCAGAACTTTGACCTAATATTGATGGATTTGCATATGCCAGTCATGAATGGTTGGGATGCCGCAAAAACAATTCGCCAATTCAACCATACAATTCCTATCTTTGCGCTTACTGCCGATAATCGACCAGAAGCCCGAATTTTATGCGAAGAAGCAGGAATGGATGGTTTCTTAAGCAAGCCTCTAATGATTGAACAACTTTATGAAGCATTGATCTTAGTGCAAGAAAAACGCCACAACCTTGAAGGCTATGGCGCTAATCTAAAAAAATCTGCAATTAATTAATTCAAAAATTAATCAAGGCGTCCGTATTCGGCAAAGTTTAATGCCGCAAACAATACAACGATTGCCAAAAGACCGTAAAGTGCTGCCATTTGATTTCCCCATTAAAAACTAACACAATTCGCATAGCGGTATTGGGATAAATTATCAAGCCTTTAAACACCAAATATATGCGTGCTTTAGGACGACTTGCCCATTAAACCATTATCAATTGCGCCAGCACGAATTATTGCCGGGCGGGCGTTTATCAATTCAGCATAACGAACAAAGCTATCAAGCTGTGGCAGCATTTTAAACTGAAGATAAAAATCAATGAGAGACCCAAGATAAACATCCGCCGCCGAAAATTTATCACCCAAAACATATTGATTATTGCTTAAAAAATTGTCGAGAGTGCTAATAACATCTTCGGGTGAACCATAACCAAGTGAACCTTTCATTTCCGGCTTTATTTCAAGTCCAAGGTATTTATCGGTTAATGCTGCTTCAACAGGGCCTGAAGCAAAGAAAATCCAGCGGAAATATGTCCCTCTTTCGGTGCTACCAAGTGGTGGTGCAAGATTTTTTTCGGGAAATGCATCGGCAAGATATGTAATGATTGCGGCATTTTCGGTAATGACCACATCATTATGTACAAGTGTCGGAAATTTTCCCATTGGATTTATTGCAAGAAATTCGGGTTTACGATTTTCACCATATTCAAGGACTTTGGTTTCATACGGAACGCCCAATTCCTCAAGCATTCGTCTTGCAACGCGACCACGTGATTGGGGATTAGTGTATAAAATTAATTTATCTGGCATTTTTTGCTCCCTTTTAACCTTACATATAGAACAAATCATGAACTTGCAAGTTGATTTTTGGGTTTTTATTGTTTATCCACAAATATGTTCAAAACCATAACAAAATTTTTGGTGCAAAATTATTTCCGCTTGAAACGCCCGATGACATTGGGTGTGCGCATTGTTGCAATTAATTCGGAAAATAAGATTTGCCTTGTGAAACATACCTATACCGCCGGTTGGCATCTTCCGGGTGGGGGTGTTGAAAAAGGCGAAACCACGCTTTGTGCGGCAATGAAAGAAGCACGCGAAGAAGCCGGCCTCATTATTGCGCCTGAGGACCTAAAACTTGTTTCCATTCACGCCAATTTTGCAAATTTCAAGGGCGATCATGTTTTGGTCTATCATGCAAAGACTTGGACAAGCGAGCCGACCAATCGCGCGCACGAAATCGCCGAATGCCGCTTCTTCGCACTTAATGAGCTGCCGCAAGACACCACAAAAGGAACACTATGCCGCATTAAAGAGGCATTGGGGCAGACAATTATTTCACCCAATTGGTAATTCTATATCGCCATATAAACCCATGCCTTTTTGCCTGATTTAAGGGTGATTTCACGGCGACCATATTGTTCAACCTCATAATCATCGGCATGACGCAATTCTTGTGGGCTGACATAATATAATTTACCGGAAACCACAGAATCCTTTTTATCGGTGGCAACAAGGATTTGGTGGGTTGTTTTTCCGCTTTTTGAAATCACATCAAAATCATTGATGAGAATATCCTGAAGTTCATAGCCAATCGCGGCATCTTCTTCGCCTTCTAGGACACGGCCAAAGGTGGCAATCTGCACATTGGGGTGATTCAATGTGCCGTAAGAGAATAATAAAGCATTAAGAGACATCTATCCCTCCTTATTCTGCATCTCAGGCTGCATTTTCAGCAGGCCGCCTTTCGAGCAAGGACAAATGTTTAATAAAGTTTTTAAATTGACAAGTAAAAAATTAAAACAAAGACCATTTTGCGACCCTATGCCGCAACATTTGAGATATAATGCACGTAAAAATTGCACATTACACCATAGATGCACGAAATATATTCAAAGTTTAGAATGGATAATTATTTATTTTCGTAAATTTTTAATATTCGCATCGTCTTTTAAGGCATTATCAGGCTCCAATTGCTTCCACTCATTAAGCCACACAAAACCTTCAGTATTGCCAATATTGCCATATGTCGTATAGCGCATTTTAATCATCCAATCCCCTTTTGACTTTATCCAAACCGAAGTATGCATTCCATTTGGGACGGAATACACAGCGGCAAGTGTACCTTTTGTAACTTCCCACTCATATTTTATGTTGAATAGATTGTTCAAGTCATCCATCGGCGAATGACCGTCTTCTACTGCACCTTCAAACCTATTGATTATGGCTAGCTTTGCGTAATCGAAATATTCTTTCTGCGTACCTTTTGCCTTAAATGCATAGAATGTTCGCGTTCCAGAAATTGGTGAAACTATATCGCAACCTACATCATCTGGAACATTATTCGCATCTTTTCCAAAAACGATTAATTTAACCTCATCATTCACGCCAAACTCACAAACAAGGCCGGATGCAGTGTGAACTATTTTACCAAATCTCACATTGCCTGGATATTGTGGAAAAGAAATTGTGAAGGAATTGCGTGAAGCCTCATCAATCGCATCAAAGGCCACCTTCCCCTTTTCCATAAGAACTTTAATACCAGGGTCTTTTGCATATGAAACAGATGGCAAAGCAGCCAAAACGGGGGCAATATATAATAAAAACCTGATTACAATCGATTTAAACTTCATATCGCCCCCCATTTAATATTATTTACCGCGAACCAGCTTCTCATAAGAAGTCATAAGGTCTTCGCAAATTGCCCCTGGCTTAAACTCAATGCCTGCAATTTCACGCACTGGTGTAACTTCTGCGGCGGAGCCAGTAGTAAAACATTCGGTGAATGATGATAATTCATCAGGGAAAATCGCGCGTTCAACAACTTCATAGCCTTTTTCGCGTGCAATTTTAATCACGGTTTGGCGGGTAATACCGTTCAAGAAGCAATCAGGGGTTGGGGTATGCAAAACACCATCTTTAACAAAGAAAATATTGGCGGATGTTGCCTCTGCCACCTGCCCGCGCCAATCAAGCATAAGGGCATCGGCATAACCCTCATCTTCGGCGGCGTGCTTAGAAAGAGTGCAAATCATGTAAAGACCTGCTGCTTTTGCATTATATGGTGCGGTTTCAGGGTGTGGGCGCTTCCATTTTGCTTTGCCCATTTTGATACCGGTCATTTTATCGGAATAATAATCACCCCATTGCCATACCGCCACCGCAGTATGAATAGTGTTTTTTTGCGCTGAAACGCCCATCATTTCCGAACCGCGCCACATAAAGGCCCGAACATAGCAATTTTCAAAACCATTTTTTGCCATGGCTTCATATTTCACTTTGTCCATTTCATCAGCGGTAAAAGGTGCTTTCATGCCCAAAATATTGCCCGAATTAATTAAACGTTCGGAATGGCGATGGCATTCAAAAATTGTTCCATCATATGCGCGTTCACCTTCAAACACGGCTGAACCGTAATGAAGTGCGTGGGTCAAGACATGGACTTTTGCTTCACGCCACGGCACAAAACTTCCATCAAGCCAAATCCATCCATCGCGATCATCAAAGGGAACGAAATCCATAATTATACCTTTATTTTTAAATATATGTGATTTTACATTTAGAACATTGCTTCGCATGGCGAATGCGATATTCTGTAATAACAAAAACCTATGCACCCTTGTTTTGATTTTCGCAAGATTTTAAAAAAAATATGGCAGTTATAAACCCCTTTAACCTATCCATTCCCGATGCCGAAAGCCATTCGCGATTATTCCTTCGCGATTCCGAATTGGGTTATGGCATTGCCACAATTTTTGAAGTTGCCGCAAAATTAAAGGCAATTTGCGAAAGCGATGCGACGAATGCAAAATATAATTGGGCCGATATTCGGGCATTAATCGCAATCCACGCCCGCAATGATACGGTTTTAAACCTTGCATCACGCCTTGCCATGACAAAACAGGCATTGAATAAAATCCTACGCAAACTAATTGCCGAAGGTTTGGTTATTATCACCACTGACCGCCGTGACAAACGCCGTAAAATATTGCAATTAAGTGTTAGTGGCACAAATGAGCTGGCACGTATAACAATGCCAATGCGTGAAATAATTGCCCGCGCCTATCGCAATGCCGGTGCGGATGCGGTTTATGGTTCGGATCAGGTTTTGTGGGCGATTTTGGGCGAAAGCCATATTGCCAAAAATCTATAAAATGAATTTATGACAAGAGGAAACAAATGGGAACACAAAATGCGCATCTTTTAATCGTTGATGATGACGACCGCATCCGTCAGCTTTTGAAGCGTTTTTTAATGTCCAAAAATTATGGGGTTTCCACCGCAAAAGATGCCGCCGAAGCACGCGAATTAATTGACGCCATTGATTTTGACCTTTTGATTTTCGACATAATGATGCCTGGTGAAGATGGCATATCATTGACCAAATTTGTGCGCAACGAACGTAACACCCCTATCCTATTATTGACCGCACGCGGTGAAGCCACCGATAGGATTGAAGGATTATCGGCGGGTGCTGATGATTACCTTCCCAAACCTTTTGAACCCGAAGAATTGGCATTGCGTATCGCCAACATCTTGCGCCGCGTTAAACCTGCACCGGTGCAAACTGCCATGACATTTGGCGACACCACCTATGACCTTACGCGCGATGAATTAAAGCGTGAGGGTATGATTATCCGTCTTACCGAAACCGAAAAATCATTGATGCGCGAACTTGCGACCCGTTCGGGCGCGGTGGTTACACGCGAAGAATTGGCACGCAAAGCAGGCGTTGCCGCCGACAGATCAATTGACGTTCAAGTGGCACGCCTTAGACGGAAATTAGAACCCAATTCCGCCGAACCAATGTATCTTCAAACCATTCGCGGACAGGGTTATAGGTTAGCACCCGATATTTGAGGGATTTAAACAAGTGTAATTAAGTAAGCAATTTAATTCTTAATTCTTAATTCTTAATCATTTACACCCTCTCATCTTTCCATTATATTTCCACAAAACCAAAGGTGCGAAATGAACTAATTGCTTTGAAAAATTTGTCTAACCAAACTTTTTCGGAGGGATCATGCCGCGTATTTCTTTGTCGGGTGTTACCTATAACACCCCTAATTTCATAAAAATTTTTGATAATATTACCCTTTCGCTGTCGCCCTCTAAAATTGCGATTATTGGCGATAATGGGGTTGGGAAAACCACACTTTACGCCTGATAAATGGTGATTTATTGCCAAATGAGGGTAAAATAAAAACTGACGGCACGATTAATTTCTGCCCGCAATTTCCGCCAAGCCTAGATGCAAAATCGGGTGGGCAAATCCAAATTGCGAGATTGCGTGAGGCATTCATAGGAAATAGTGACCTCCTATTGCTTGATGAGCCGTCAAACAATCTTGATGCAGATGCCGTAAAATGGCTATCGCGTGAAATTATGACATATCCAAATGGCATAATTTTCATTAGCCATGATGAGCGGATTTTAAACCTTGCCGACACAATAATTGAAATCACAAAATTGGGTATTCAGGTTTTTAGTGGCAATTATCATGAGTTTAAATCAGTAAAACAACGCCAAATTGCCAAAGCCGCACAAGAATTAAAATCCGCCCAAGGCAATGAAAAACGCATCAAATCTGAAAACCAAAAACGCCTTGAAAAACAGCAAAAACATGATGCGATGGGCAATAAAAAGCGTGCCAAAAATGATGCACCCAAAATCCTGTTGGATGCGAATAAGAACCGCGCCGAACAAAGTGCGGGGCGTAATATTGGGCTTAATGCGCGGCAAAGTGAAATGGCAAAAGAGGCATTAAATAGTGCCAAGGCTCAGCTTGAAATCATTACCCCGCTTCATTTTGATTTGCCAGAAATCAATGTTCCAAAAAGCAAAATTATGCTTGATATTCAAGGTGTTACATTCGGTTATGAATCCAATATTTTAAATGATTTTTCAATGCAAATTATCGGCAATGAACGGGTTTGGCTGCGTGGTAAAAATGGGGCGGGCAAAACCACATTATTGCGCCTGATAATGGGGGATTTAATTCCACAATCGGGGCAAATAAAAATAAATACGCCATATGCCTATATTGATCAAAATCTGGGTATTGTTAAAAATGAATTGTCGATTTTTGAAAATGTACGCCATTATCACCCCGAACTGAACGATAATCAAATTTACGCGAAATTGGCACGTTTTAAATTCAGAAATAAAGACGCGCTAAAAATCGCGGGGACATTATCGGGTGGTGAAAAATTGCGCGCCGCATTTGCAATTGCCTTTTGCGCACCAAATTTGCCACAAATATTATTGCTTGATGAACCAACCAATAATCTTGATTTAAATTCGCGGGAAATATTAATCCATGCCCTGCAAGGATTTGGCGGTGCAATCTTACTTATCAGCCATGATGAAGGTTTTGCCATGCAAATTGGCGAAATTATTCGACAATTGTCCCTTGATGATAGTGGGCAATAAAACCGTTTTCGGTTTCTTCCCAAATTGTGGAGCGACTAGAAGTGCGCCCGCCCTTATCAAGAATATAGGTGAATAAATATAGATTTGGCTTTAATGGTTGCACCTTGGCATCCGAAATTTTCCATTCATCTTCAAATGGTTTTGAATATCTTTCTTCAAGGACATCGAGAATATATTCACGATCATAACGCTTGCCGCTTGCGCCGGTTTCCCAATAATCATCGCCCATCACACGTGCAAAATCTGCCCGTTTTGTGCCAAATTCAGGATGGTGGAAAATAGGCTCGAAAGCCAAAATTTTGTTTTTTATATCGTCAAGACTCATGGATTATAATGTCCCATAGCTTGGCACTTGGTGCAAGTGTTTTTAGTCTTTTGATAGCTTTTGTCTGTGGAAGTTAAATTATTGACCATAAGAATGGTAATTTGCGTTTGCCAATGCCAATTAATCTTCCCTCCCCCGTTTTACGGGGGAGGAAAAAAGTATTGCTAATCAGCCATTTTTAGGATTGGCTTGCGGGCCGCCAATGTTTCATCCAACCTCTTGCTTGGGGCAAGATGTGGGGCATGATCAAAACGTGATTTATCATTGCTTTTTGCCGCCTCTGCCAAGCCGCGCATAGATTTGATGAAATCATCCAAAGTATGCTTGCTTTCGGTTTCAGTTGGCTCAATAAGCATTGCGCCGTGAACGACCAATGGGAAATACATGGTCATTGGGTGGAAGCCTTCGTCAATCATTGCCTTGGCGAAATCAAGCGTGGTTACGCCAGTTCCTTCTAGGAATTCGTCATCAAACAAAGCTTCGTGCATACAATAGCCATCAAATGCCGGTGTCATTACATCTTTTAAGGATGCAAGGATATAATTGGCATTTAATACCGCATCTTCGGATACTTGTTTCAAGCCGTCCGCACCGTGCGACATCATATAAGACAAGGCGCGAACATACATTCCCATTTGCCCTTGGAATGCGACCATACGCCCAAATGCTTGTGATGCTTCACCTTCTTTGTGTTCAATAAGTTTAAAGCCGTCACCATCATTAACAACCCAAGGAACAGGTGCAAAGGGTGCAAGTGCCGCCGATAATACAACTGGGCCAGAACCAGGGCCACCGCCGCCATGCGGGGTTGAGAAGGTTTTATGAAGGTTGATATGCATGGCATCAACGCCCAAATCCGCAACCCGTACCTTGCCAACAATGGCGTTAAAATTTGCACCGTCACAATAAAAATAACCGCCCGCCGCATGGATAAGGTCGGCAATTTCTTTAATCTGATGCTCAAATAGACCACAAGTATTGGGGTTTGTAATCATGCAGGCGGCTGTATCTTCGGTGATTTTGGCTTTAAAATCGTCAACATCAACGCGACCGTCCGCAGTTTGCGCAACCTCAACCACTTCAAAACCCGCTTGGGCAGCAGTGGCAGGATTGGTTCCATGCGCTGATTTTGGCACAAGAACTTTTTTGCGTGCCTGTAAACCACGGGCATCAAGTGCCGCACGGATTGCCAACATGCCGCATAATTCCCCGTGCGCCCCCGCCTTTGGTGACATTGCAACCGCCTTCATACCAGTTAGTTTTAACAACCAATCAGATAATGAATTAATAAGCTCCAACGCACCTTGTACGGTTGATTGCGGTTGAAGTGGGTGAATATCACTAAAGCCAGGCAATCTTGCCATTGCCTCGTTTAAACGTGGATTATGCTTCATGGTGCAGCTTCCTAGTGGGAACATACCTAAATCAATCGCATAGTTTCTTTGTGACAGGCGGATATAGTGGCGCATTGCCTCTGGCTCTGTCAAAGCAGGAAGTTTGGGTTTTGCTTTACGTTTCAAGCCGCCAAGACTATCCGCCAAACCTTCTGGCTTTGCGGTATCAATACCGGTTTTATCAACGCTACCATATTCAAATAAAAGCTCGGTTTTTTGCAAAAGTGCCTTTGCACCAGTGAAAGTTTCAATTGTCATTAGATTGCACCTTTCAAAGCATTAGTTAGCGCTGTTACAAGCTCTGCAATATCGTCATCGGTGGTTACTTCGGTTGCCGCAATTAACAACACATTTTCAAAACCTTGTGCGTCTTTGTTAAGGCGGCTGAATGGTACGCCGCCCAAAACGCCCGCATCCGCCATTTTTTGCACCACTTCGGTAGCATTTACAGGTAATTTAACCGCAATTTCATTGAAGAAATTTTTAGTCAAAACCTCAACACCCACGATTGCCCCCAATGCTTTGGCGGTTTTAATTGCCGCCTCATGATTTAGGATTGCAGTTTGTTCAAGCCCTTTTTCACCCAACAAAGTCATATGAATGGTAAAGGCAAGCGCACAGAGACCAGAGTTTGTACAAATGTTCGATGTCGCTTTTTCGCGGCGAATATGTTGTTCGCGGGTTGAAAGTGTCAATACAAAGCCACGATTACCATCCAAATCAACCGTTTGCCCCGCAAGACGACCCGGCATTTGGCGAATAAATTTTTCGCGGGTTGCAAAAAGGCCGACATAAGGCCCACCAAAGTTGAGGGCATTGCCAATTGACTGCCCCTCACCGACCACAATATCAATGCCCATTGCGCCCAAAGGCTCTATAAGGCCGAATGCCATCACCTCGGTGAAAACGCCGATTGATAATGCACCCTTTTCAGTTGCCGCAGCCGCAATTTCAGATAAATCTGTGATAGTGCCAAACACATTCGGGCATGAAACCACAACTGCGGCGGTTTCATTATCAATGTGTTGGGTAACCGCTTTTTCGCCGTCAATTGCAGGGTCTAACGCCACAATTTCAATGCCAATATTATCAGCAAGAATATGCGCCGCCGCAAAATAATGCGGGTGAATACCGCCAGAGAAAATGACCTTTTTACGCTTGGTAACCCTTGCCGCCATAACCACCGCCTCGGCACAAGCGGTTGAGCCATCATACATTGAGGCATTGGCAACATCGCAATCCAAAAGTCGCGCCACCTGGGTTTGAAATTCAAACAGGCTTTGCAATGTCCCTTGTGCGATTTCTGGCTGATAGGGGGTATAAGATGTCAAAAATTCCGAACGTTGAATAATATGGTCAACGGTTGCCGGAACATGGTGCTTATACGCACCCGCCCCGCAGAAAAACGGAACATTTGCAGCAGGTATGTTTTTACCCGCCATTTTCCCCAAAGCACGGGCAACCGCCATTTCACTTTGCACCAATGGCAAATCGCGAACTGGGCCATCAAGGCGCGCACTTTCGGGAATATCTTTAAATAATTCATCAATATTTGAAACCCCAATGGTCTCAAGCATTGATTTGCGATCATCATCATTAAGCGGCAAATAACGCATTTTTATTCCTTATAGGCTTTCAAGGAAGGCTTTGTAGGCGGCCTCATCCATAAGACCATCAAGTTCAGACGCATCAGAAAGTTTGATTTTTGCAAACCAACCTGCACCTTCGGCATCTTCGGAAACTTTTTCTGGGCTTGCTGAAAGCTCGTCATTGGCTTCAACAACTTCGCCTGAAACTGGTGCATAAACGTCTGATGCCGCTTTCACGCTTTCAACCACCGCAACCGCATCGCCGGTTTTGATGGTTTTGCCAACTTCTGGCAATTCAACATAAACAACATCGCCCAATTGCTCTGCGGCATAGGCAGTAATACCGAATGACGCCACATCGCCTTCGATTTTAATCCATTCGTGTTCTTGGGTAAATTTTACAGTCATCTCAACTCTCCGGAAGTTTATGCAGGTTTATAATAATTATGCGGCACATAAGGTAATGCACCAATTTTTGCAGGGCGCGGCGTACCACGCACAATAAGGTCGATTTCAGTGCCAATGGCGGCAAATTCGGTTTCAACATAGCCCATCGCAATCGGCGCACCCAGTGATGGGCCAAAACCGCCCGAAGTAATCACCCCGATTTTGCGACCATCTTTGGAATGAATTTCAACGCCTTCACGCGCTGGTGCTTTATCCAAAAACTCAATGCCAACACGCAAACGTTTTGGCTTATTGGCAAGCTCATTAAGAATACGCGCAGAGCCATTAAAATCACCACGTTCGCGGCGGCATTTTTGGATGGTCCATTTCAAATCGGCTTCGATTGGTGAGATTGTCTGGTCAAGGTCATGGCCATATAAACAAAGCCCTGCCTCTAGTCGTAAACTATCACGCGCGCCAAGGCCGATTGGTTTTACATCTGAATTTGCAAGCAGAAATTCGCATAATTTTACGCCATTATCCGCCAATACAAGGATTTCAAAACCATCCTCACCAGTATAACCAGAGCGGGCAATTATAAGCGCGCCAAAATCACTTTCAAAATGGGCAAAGTTCATGAAATTAAGATTGGCTGCATCGGCGGTAACGGTTTTAATAACCTCTTTCGCCTTTGGCCCTTGCAGGGCAATCAAACCATTCATATCAAGGCGTTCGACCACAAGTTCGCCCGCGCCAACACTATCAAAAATCGCGAAATCTTCTTCTTTACCGCCCGCATTTACAACGACATAAAGGCTTCCCGATGCGTCACGTGCAACCATCAAATCATCGATTACGCCACCATCGTCATTCAATAAAGTTGTATAACGAATTTGCCCGATTTTCAGCCCTTGAATATCGCATGGCAAAACTTGTTCCAAGATTTTGGCAATTTTAATGTGCGATTCTTCGGGGGATAAATCACCCTTGTCTTTAAGGTGAATATAACAAGGCCCCATGTGGGAAACATCAAACAGACCAGCATTTTCACGCGTCCAAAGATGTTCTTTGACAACGCCTTCTTTGAACTGAACCGGCATATTATAGCCCGCAAAGCCGACCATTTTGCCGCCCATTTCAGCCCATAAATTTGATAAAATTGTTGCTTTTAGATTTTCTGTCATACCGCCCATTCCAAAACATTGAGTCAATTGCGCAAGCGGTTTTACCCGCCAATTTGCGCCCCTGCTGTTTTGGACCTGAGAGTTTTAGCCGGAATATCCCAATTGAATATCCGATTTGCTCCTTCGGCGGTGGTTGCCCACGCTCTCCAGCGATGTATGTATCAAGCGGTCCATTTGCCTGAGAGTTTCCGGGGCGGTTGCTCCTTCGGCGGTTTTTAAAACACTCTCCCGCTTAATATTTCGCTCTTGCCAGTTTAATTTAAAACGGTCAAGCGTTAATTTGCTTTATCATTTAGGGGAAATATATTACCCCCTTATTTTATTGAATTTTGCCTGTCTTTAGCTCATCAATCAGCCAATTCATATTATAAACTTTGCCCAATGCCTCTGAAATGGCGGCATTGGAAACAGAGATTGTCCGCATTTTATCACTAAAGAAATACATATTTCCGGCTGATTCCTGATTGCCATCAAATACCGAGCCAATCATCACCAAATCTTTGTTAAAAATCGGCGAGCCTGAATTTCCGCCAACAACATCATTGGTTGAAACAAAGTCCAACGGGGTTTCGCGATTTAATTTTGCTTTTGCATCTTTCCATCTTTTTGGCAAAATTCGGTCAGAATCTTTAGTTTCTTGCCCATAAAAATCACCAAGTCTGGTGTTTATTACGTTGGAGTTTTCTTCTGGTAGAATTTGCCCGTATGAAAAGCGCAATTCATTGTTTGCATCATCATAATCAAAACGTTCAGGATCAGCCTTTGCCTTTAATTCCTTTATTCGTTCTATTAATTCAGGGGAATTAGCCTCGCTTGCTACGTTCCCATAAATAATGCCATATTTCATTCCGGCAAAATTTATCATGCGGGCTAATTGTTTGACCGATGGTTGCTTTTCACAAGATTTTGATTTCTGTGCCACCGGGTTTTTTGCGTCAAAAAACTCTGGGCATTCGGCAATTAATTTATCGGCAAATTCATCAGGTGTATTTTTTTGCAAAAATAATGGGACATCATCCTTATCCAGTGTTTTTATAATTGCATCACCCCAACTTGCGATTTTTATTTTCTCACTTGCCGCATCAAAACTTGCTGGTTGCTTTAGGGCATCATGGCCTTCATTTACTAGCATTTCTTCCGGCATTGCAATTTTCATGGCATAGGGAGAAACCTCCAAAATTGCCAATTTCATAAATAGACCTTGTAATGTTCTTATGGTTTTTGCATCGCCAATATCTTTTGATTTCATCCAAGGATCATTGCTTATATCCAATTGATTATGCTTTTTTAAAAGATAATTTCTAACAATCTTCTCTTCATCATCTTTTGCTTTTTTGATTGCGCCATTATTGATGCTATCTTCAACCGCATTAAAGGCGTCATAAGAATTTTTAAGCTCAAAAATTTCGCCCTTATTTGGCGCTTTATTATTTTTTATGATTTTGTTTATTGCCGCACCATTTAATTCCATCAAAACTTTATGGGTGGTGTTAAAATCAAATAATACTTGATTATAAGTTCGGTTGCGGAATGAATACCCTGGATAACCAGATGTAAACATCACATTGCCCTTTTGTGGGCTTTGTGTTCCCCATTTAAAATAATCATTTGTATTTAAAGGCTTGCCATCTTTGTCATAGGCACGAATATATGCAACATCGACTGAATAATGTGGAAAGCGGAAATTATCCTTCATAAAACCGAATAGCCCAATATTCATTTCCGGTAAAAATACCATACGAACATCTTTTATGGTTTTATAATTATCGACCCGTAACTTGCCTGATTGATTTTCAATAAACACTTTGCATTCTGATACTTCTTTATTGCCGCAATATTTAACGCGATATGTTGCAAGCTCTTCAGAATTTGCCTTTTCTGTACCCATATCAGGGTAAATTGAGCCATCAAAAAATTGTATTGAAAAATCTTGTAACTTCAGCTCATTTTTGGGTGTTTGGGCGATGAAACCACCATCTGTGCTTTGTTTGCCAAAATCATCATTTTCGGCATAAATATTAAAAAGACAATGGCTATTGGTCTGGATTAAGCCATTGGGTGAAACAAAAGCGCCCGAGCAAATTTCATTAACCCGCACGCTAGCGCGCTTGATTTTATCTATCTCTTGCGGTGTGAATTTGATGCCATATTTGTCCGAAATCTGTTCTGTTGGTAATTTGTCATATGACCACATCCCTTCTTCGGCAAAAGCAACAGAACCAACAAATAAAACAGCAACCGAAAGCAATATAGGGGCAAATTTATAATTCATAATAGGCAATCTAAAAACACATACATAAGAACGAAAATTGAATCGTCTTTGCTTCTTTATTGAATAATTTTAGATTGTGCAAAGGGAATAAAGTATGATGCCATAAAAGCCCATTTTAAAAAGAACTTGGGGCAATAGATTAGGCCAAAAAAATTAGGCCCCCAAATAAATTAGGCCCAAAAAATTAGGGATGTCGCGAATGTTCAAAAACACCCATGACATCCCTCGCCATCCCTCGTGATAGGGAATAAGGGAGCAAAGTAATAATAAAAGTAATCATATGTAATGATTAAGTATCACTCAAGTAAAAAGCGATATTTCCAAACACACCCACCGATTGCGTCATAGATATTGCGCATGCAATACATAAATACGCGCTAATCTGCTTTTGGTATTGGCAAATTATTACTTTGCTCTTGAAAAAAGTGTATTACAAAAAGCGAAAATTGCAAGAAAAAAGTGAACAATATTGGAAAACATAAAAATAAAGCGAATCAGCAAGTTACAAATTATCACCACAACTTATCCACAGAAACTTTAGAGAAATGGAAAAATATTTTGGCAGGTGGAAAATGCGATTTCGCTTGCAAAGCGTTATAGAAATTGCAAAATTAAAAACTCTTAATAGAGGGTGTTATAAATAGCTATGTTGTATATTATTGCGTCATATGGCCTTGCATTATTTGGTGCCGGAATTTTTTCTTTGGTATTTCTCGTTTTGGCGATTGCCTTGGTTTCCTCAACCGTAAAGATTGTACCACAAGGTTATCAATTCACTGTTGAACAATTCGGGCGTTATACAAGAACCCTTCACCCTGGTATTAGCTTTTTATTGCCATTTGTTGAGGCCGTTGGGCATAAAATCTCAATAATGGAATCTGTATTTGACGTGCCGCGCCAAGAAGTTATCACCCGTGATAACGCAATGGTTTCATGCGATGCCGTGGTTTTCACCCAAGTATATGATGCCGCCAAGGCCGCCTATGAAGTTGAAAACCTGCGTATGGCGATTTCAAACCTTGTGCTTACTAATTTGCGTACGGTTATCGGCTCGATGGAGCTTGATGAGGTTTTATCCCAACGTGATACTATTAACGGTAAATTGCTGCACACAATTGATGCCGCAACTACACCATGGGGTGTGAAAGTTGTGCGGATTGAAATTAAAGATATTACCCCACCTGCAAATCTATCTGACGCAATGGCACGCCAAATGAAGGCGGAACGTGACAAACGCGCCGACATCACCGAGGCGGAGGGGTCAAGAGCTGCCGCCATTCTTCGTGCCGAAGGTTTAAAACAAGCAACCATCCTTGAGGCAGAAGCACGCAAAGAAGCCGCCTTCCGCGATGCCGAAGCCCGCGAACGTTCCGCAGAGGCCGAAGCCAACGCCACCAAAGCCGTATCAGAAGCAATTTCAAGCGGTGACGTACAAGCAATTAATTATTTCCTTGCCCAAAAATATATTGAAGCATTTGGAAAACTTGCATCTTCGCCACAGCAAAGAACTGTTATCGTCCCTGCGGATATGGCATCACTTGCCGGCGCGGTAGAAGGCATAAAAACACTAATTGATAGCTCAAAAGTAAGTGTCGATAATTCATCGACTTCCGTACCATCGGTTAAAAAATAAATGGAAAATTCCATGCTTGATACTTTTTTACAAAGTGGGGTTTGGGTCTGGGCAACAATTGGGGTTTTCCTTTTGGTGGCAGAGCTTTTTACCGGAACCATGTATCTTCTTTGGATTGCGGTGGCGGCATTTATCACGACATTAATTGTCGCCATTTTTCCCAATCTTGGCATGCCTTTTGAGGCAATTATATTCTCAATCATTGCCGTAATAACGGTTGTTTTTGGGCGTAAATTATTCCCACCGCCGCCAAAACAAGTGAATGAAGACATCAACAATCCCAATGTCCGACTTATTGGGCAAATTGTTATAGTAAGTGATGATTTTGTTGGTGGCACTGGCGCGGTAAAACATGGCGACACACGTTGGCGCGCAACCGCAAAAACCAACCCAAAAGCGGGGGAAAGCCTGAAAGTTATCGCGGTTGATGGCGCAACCTTGATTATTGAGCCAGTAACATAAGCTGCTTGCCATACTGGGTTTTAGGCATTAATTACTAATATCCAGTGGGAAAATAAATGTCAGGAACAGTAATCTTTATCGTTGCGGCGCTTTATGCAATGGCGCTTTTTGGCCTTGCTTTTTGGGCCAAAAGCCCGCGCATGCAAAACAATGGCGCACCAAGATATTCAAACCGCTTACGCTTCATTGCATATAATCTTGCGCTTGCGGTTTTTTGTACTTCTTGGACATTTTATGGCGCGGTTGGTACTGCGGTTGCCGAAGGTTGGAACTATTTACCAATTTATTTAGGGCCAATTTTATTATTCGGCTTTGCCACGCCATTTCTTGAACGTTTAATCGAAGCCGTAAAGTTTGAAAACGCAACCTCTATTTCGCACTTCATTGGCTCACGCTTTTCTAATTCACGCGGCATTGCCGCACTTGTGACTATATTGGCGCTTTTGGGAATTGTGCCATATTTGGCGTTACAGTTACGCTCTGTTGGTACATCTTATGCCCGCCTTTCTGGGGCAGAAGATATTGTTGGCCCAATGGCAATTACCGCCGTAACATTAACACTATTTGCAACAGTTTTTGGTACGCGAACTTATGATTCCGCAAGCCGTAATGACGGGGTTTTATTCGCGATTTCGGTTGAATCAATTGTAAAACTTGCCGCCTTTATCTCAATTGGTGTTTTTGCAATTTTTGTATTTTTAAAAGCCCCCGCCTCGTCACAAAATTTTGCGATTGGGCAAATGGTAAATAATTTTTCGCCCGCCAATCTGTCGATTGATTTCTTTGTTTTCGGGGCATTGGCGGCGGTTGCAATTATTTGTTTACCGCGCCAATTTTATATTGGGATTATCCAGTCAAATGCTTCATCTGATATTTCAAATGCGCGGGCGGGCTTTGTTACGTATCTTTTGCTTACCACATTGATTGTTTTGCCGATTGCACTTGCCAGTTTTGCAATAATGCCGGGTGGGAAAAGTGCGGATATGCTGGTTATTGATATGCCATTGCATCAAGGGTTTAATTCACTGGCATTATTTGTGTTTGTTGGTGGTTTCTCTGCGGCAACAGGTATGGTTATGGTCGAAACCATTGCGCTTTCGACCATGGTTTCCAACGATTTGATTGCCCCAATCCTATTGCAAAACCCACGTTGGTCAAAAAACGCCAATTTCGGCGATACTATGTTGCTTATTCGCCGCCTGACAATTTTTGCGCTTATGGCGATTGCATTCATATACGCAAGCTTAATTCCAGACTCATCATCACTCGCAACAATTGGTTTGATTGGCTTTGCCGCTGTGGCACAATTCGCACCCGTTTTGATAATGGCGGTTTATTCCCCAAACCGTGATCCGATTGCCGCAAAATCGGCACTTATAACTGGTCTTGTGGTTTGGGCATATACATTATTATTGCCAACCATCCTGCCGCAGGTGATTTTGCACCCACTCGAAGGAACACTTTTTAACCCCTATGGTCTATTTGGTTTCAACGGCCTTAGCCCGATTACACACGGAACATTATGGTCAATTGGCGCAAATTTATTTGTACATTTCCTAATCAGTGCGCGCAAATTACAAGTTCCACGGATTTTGATTGAGTTTGGGTCAAAAGTTCGGGTTGGCAAAGTAACCACTAAAAATGACCTGCTTGAATTGGTGCGCCGTTTCGTGGGCGAAGAACAAACGAATGATCATTTCGCCAGTATCAAAGATATTCACGCCCCCATAGACCGCGCCACCGCCCGCGAGGCAGAGCGTTTGATTGCATCGGTAATTGGTGCGCCATCGGCACGGGCGTTAATGTCATCGGCATTATCGGGTTCAAGCCTTACCATTTCCGACGTTGCACAAATGCTTGACTATTCGGGGCAATCTTTGCGCTTTTCCAAGGATATTCTTGCCGCAACCCTTGAACACATTGACCCAGGTGTAAGCGTTATCGACCGCCACCAAAGGCTTGTGGCATGGAATAGTCGCTATCTTGATTTATTTAACTATCCCCCTGGAATGGTGCGGGTTGGCGCGCCGGTGGCCGACCTTATAAGATATAATGCCATGCATGGTGAATGCGGCCCAGGTGAGGTTGAAAACCATGTTGAACGCCGCCTAAACCACATGCGCCGCCGCCAACGCCATGCTTTTGAACGGGTACGCGAAGATGGGCGGGTTTTCAAAACTGTTGGTGGCCCGATGCCTGGCGGTGGCTATGTTAGCTGCTTTACCGACATCACCGCAGAAGCCCGCGCCCGCCAAGCACTTGAAAAAGCGCGTGGCGAACTTGAACGCCGTGTTGATGCCCGCACCAAAGAATTAAAAGTTGCCAACAAGGCACTATCACAAGCCGCAACGGATAAAACCCGCTTCTTGGCGGCGGCAAGCCATGATTTGCTGCAACCACTTCATGCCGCACGTCTATTTACTTCGGCACTTGATAGAAAGATCGAGGCGCAAAACAAACAATTATTAAATAATATCGACCAATCAATTGAAGGCGCAGAGAAGCTATTACGCCGCCTACTTGATATTTCTAAACTTGACGCGGGTGGGATTGTGCCACAACCGCGTGATATGTCGGTAAAAGATAAATGCCAAGAGATTGTCAATCTTTTGACCCCCGTGGCGCTTGAAAAAGGTTTGAAATTAAAATTCATTGCCGATGATTTATGGGTTAATACCGACCCCACCCTCTTCCGCTCTATTGTGCAAAACCTTGTATCTAATGCGATTAAATACACAAAAGACGGTGGCGTCTTGCTTGGGGTGCGCAAGCGTGGAAAAACTGTTTCGATAGAGGTTTACGATACGGGTGAAGGCATTCCACAAAGTTTTCAAGAAAAAATCTTCCGCGAATTTGAACGCCTCCCACGGGAAGTTGAACCGGGAATGGGGCTTGGGCTTTCGATTGTGGAACGCACCGCGCGCCTTATTGGTGGCAAAATCGACCTTAAAAGTATTGAAGATCAAGGAAGCCGTTTTTCTTTATCATTGCCATTAATTAAAAAGCCCGAAGAAGGCGAAAAATTAAAAGAAGATGATATTCGTATTATAAAGCCAACCGCAACAAAAGCAGCATCCGATAAAAAGAAATTCCTTATTGTTGATGATGATGCCCGTGTGCGTAATGGTATGAATGAATTAATCTCGGCACTTGGCTATGATTTTGATATTGCGGGGTCTTATGATGAGGCAATCGCAAAAAATGACGGCACATATAATGCCATGTTGCTTGATTATGAATTGGGCGGCGATAAAAACGGGCTTGATTTGGCGCAAGAATTATTAAAAACCAACCCAAATGCCAAGGCCGCAATCATTACCGCCAAACCAATTGAGGTGGCACAAGCCCAAGCATTAGAACTTGGAATAGACATCTTCCGCAAACCCCTAAAAGCCAAATTCCTTACCAATTGGATTAATGATAATTTGTAGGGCAACCCTCACCACATTGTGGCGTAGTACAAGTGCGACTGATTATTTTAAGTTTATATTTCTATAATCTTGAATGATATGTAATTTCATGTATCTTCTTTTCATGTTCACTTCCTTTTTTAGCAAGCCATTCCCTTTTATAAACGCTATATCGCTGTCCATGGTGTGTATAATTTTAGGTGCGTGTGCGGCCACCACTAAGTCAGAAACTGTTCAAGTACATGGCGATACGGCATTTGCAATACAGCTTGAGCAAGATGAACTAAGAGATATAAAAGCCAAGCAAAATATTGCCTCAACAATTAAGCATGTAGTTATAGATAAAAATACTACTGGAACAGAATGCCTTACAATTTTCAAAAAAGAATATATGGAATATAGGCATTGGCTTAATCTTAGCAAGCAGGAGATGTGGGCATATGTTAACTCTCCGGCAAGAGGTCCTTATCGCTTTGTATTTGATCGCTTTGAAAAGGATTTATTTACGCCTGATGAAACCCTGCTAAAATGTGCCGCCGATAATGGTGATCAATTGGCAAACTATATGTTGGGAATTCGTCTTATAAAAGGTTCCAATAAAATCGGTGATTTTGGCAGGGGGTTGATATATATTGAAAAAGCCAGCGAACCCAAAAACAGTGCGCCTAAAATATGTAAAAACATTGATGAACTTAATGATTACGAATGTCGCGATGGGCTTCCTGAAGCAAATTATATAATTGGGCTAATATATGGCGACTGCAGGGCGGAATATTTTAAACCAGATATTGCAGAAAAGTATTTATTTTCTGCGGGGCCGAATGGGTTACCTGCGGCGGGAGATGCTTATAGTGATGTTTTGAAAACATCCACTTATAAAGTTTCTTGTTATCACTATTAATATTACTTCGGGGGAATGCCCACCTTAATCATTAATGCCTGTGCAGCAATGGCATACTATACCCAATATTTTCGGATTTATCCTCATACTAATAAATACCATTAATATTCATAGTGAGTTAGTTTGGTTGGGCGGATTAATGCGGCTGGTATATGTCAGGAAATGTCAGGGTTTTTGGCGGTTTATTTTTCTCTTTTGGCTTTGTTTAAGCTTAGGAATGTCAACAAATGTCAACATTTTTGAGGGAACAGGAAATTAGTGCCAAGAATCGACATATACAATTGATTAATAATAGTTTTTCGTGAAAAATCGTTGTTACAAATGGGTAAAAATGGTTAAAAATAGGGAGATTTTATAAGAATGAGATACCGGACATTTTGCGTGGCAAAATTCCGGCATGACAAAATTCGTAATTCGTAATTCGTAATTCGTAATTACTAATTCCCAATCCCCAATGCCTGTGCGGCAAGGGCGGCTTGGGTGCGGTTGCCGACATCAAGTTTTTTGAAGATGGCGGTTAAATGCGCCTTTACGGTTGCTTCTGAAATACCCAAATCATAGGCGATTTGTTTATTAAGGCGGCCGTTTAAAACCCCCAAAAGCACGCGCAATTGCATTGGCGTTAATGACGCAACCTTTTGCGCCATTGCGTCAAGTTCGCTATCGCCAGCGCTTGCGGTATCGTCAACCTTACCGTCTTTAAGTGCGGTTCCGATGGCTTCCTCAATTTTGCCGAGGTCGTTGTCTTTACCAATGAAACCAATTGCACCGAATCGTTTTGCTTCTTGTGCCGCTTTTTGCGCATCGGCACCGGAAATTACAAGGATTGGCGTGTTTGGCACTTCGGCATGGATAAGGGCAACGCCAGAATAACCATTCGCCCCAGGAATCTTTAAATCAAGCAATACAAGTTTAAGATTTTTTGCATTCCCTGCAGCAGTTAATGCCTCATCAAGGGTTCCAGCTTCTAAAATATTTGCGTTTGTATCAATATTAGATGCCGCAATCACCAAAGCCTGACGAAAGAGAGGGTGATCGTCAACAATCAAAATTTCGTTTTTCATGCCTTATCCTAGCATATATAATAAGTATTTCGGTTTGCATAACACGGGCATATTAAAACCCCATTAACCCCGACATACTTTATGTTTCAATTGCTGTTATAAATATTTCACAATATTTATCAATACATTCGCACTTGCGAATTTGCGCTTTATCAGTCTTTTGGATGATAGACCATTGTCTATCTATCGGAAAATGTTTCTCAACGCAATTATTATACAAATCCGTAATACAAATTATAAACGTATGCAAAAGAATATTTGCCGGATTCCTTAGGGGAGCGAAACATGAAACTTAGAAATAAAATGATTCTATTGGCTACTACCGCGATGGTTGCTCTTTCTGCGCCTGCTGCGGCATTTGCACAATCTGCAAAAGAAGTAGAATTAGAAGCTAGGCTTAAACAATTAGAAGCAACAGTATCTGTTCTTCAAACCGAACTTGCAAAGGCAAAATATCAACCTGATATGTTGCCTGTTGCTGCGGCGCCTGCACCTGCTGCCGCGCCTGCACCATCTGGCCCAACCGTGAAATTTGGTGGTTTTGTTAAAACCGTGGGTTCTTTCACCGAATATTCTGCCGGCAAACCAACAAGTGACACATTACGCGATTTTTACCTTGGTCAGGGTATCGCGGTTGGCAATGGCAAAAGCTATAATGCATTTACTGCAAACGCAAAACAAACCCGTATGACGGCAACCGTTAATTCAAACCTTGCTGGTCACACACTTACTGCATATGTTGAAGGTGACTTTCAAGCAAGCCCTGGTGCAGGTACACAAAACGCAACCAATGCTTATGCCCCTGCCCTTCGTCGTGCATTTGTAACTCTTGATAACATTACTGTTGGTCAAGATTGGTCAACTTTCCAAAACCCTGCGGTTCTTCCTGAATCAACTGATTATGCAGGCACATTGGACGGTACAGTGTTCGTTCGTCAAACACTTGTCCGTTATACCAAAAAGATTTCAAACAATGCGAATTTCATGGTTTCGCTTGAAAACCCACAAACCCTTACATCTGCTATCAACTCGGCTTCTGTAACTTCTAATGATGACGATAAAGTTCCAGATATTGCGGCACGTTTGAACTTTAAAAACTCTATTGGTGAGTTTTCGATTGCCGCAGTTGGTCGTCAATTGCGTGTAGTTAATGCCAGTGGCACTTTTGATGAAACCGCAACCGGTGCCGGTGTTTCTGCGGCGGGCGCAATTCCATTCGGCGCAAAAAAACAACATAAGGCGACCTTTATGGTTACCTATGGTGAAGGTATTGGTCGTTATATGGCTGCTGCTGCTACACCGGATGCAATCACAACTGCAAACAGCTTGGAAACCATTGCAACCACAAACGCATTTGCATCAGTTAAATTTGCGGTTTCACCAACTTCACGTATTAACATTATGGCAGGTCTTCATCAGGCTGATTTACCAAATGTGGTTACCAACCCATCATCAATCACCAAACGCCTTGATAGCGTTGCCATCAACTATTTCTATTCACCAGTTCCAAAAGTTGATTTCGGTGTTGAATATCGCCATGCCGAAAGAGAATTGTTTGGTGGCGTTAATGGCACAATTGATAGAGTTGAGTTTGCTGCAAAATACGCATTCTAATTGCTATCAAACCAATTTGTTTCAGGCTGAATTTCAGCCTGAACCCCCTCCCCACATAATAATTTAAATAGAGGCATAAATAATATGCCCAAAGAGGCTTCTGCCATACGGCGCCAACGCCATTGGTGTGACTATACCTATAAATACAAGGGAGTATTTTAATGATTACAGATAAAGAATATGAGGGCATTCCGAAGCACCATAAGGCGCTACAAGATGAAAAGCTTGTTATCGGGGCCTCCTCATTAGGTACAGTTTTTGAATGGTATGATTTCTATCTTTATGGTCTTCTTGCTTCTCAAATCTCAAAACATTTCTTCTCAAACGTTGACGAAACCACTGGCTTTATCTTTGCACTAGCTGCATTTGCGGCAGGCTTTGCGGTTCGTCCTTTTGGTGCAATCGTTTTCGGTCGTATCGGCGACCTTGTTGGTCGTAAAAACACCTTCTTGGTAACAATGGGTTTAATGGGTCTATCAACCTTTGGCGTTGGTGTCCTTCCTGGCTTTGATGTTCTTAATATTGGTGCACCAATCCTATTGCTTGTAATGCGCCTTATCCAAGGTCTTGCTTTGGGTGGTGAATATGGCGGTGCGGCAACCTATGTTGCGGAACATGCGCCAAACGACAAACGTGGCCTTTACACCTCTTGGATTCAAACAACCGCAACATTTGGTTTGTTTGCAGCACTTTTGGTGGTTATGGCATGTAAAGTTGGTATGCCAAAAGAAACTTTTGAAAACTGGGGCTGGCGTGTTCCGTTCCTTGTTTCCATTTTCTTGCTTGCGGTTTCTATGATTATACGCATGAAATTAAGCGAGTCACCTGTTTACCAAAAAATGAAAGACGAAGGCACACGTTCAAAAGCACCTCTTACTGAAGCATTTGGTAAATGGGGCAATTTGAAATACGTTCTAATTTGCTTGTTTGGTGCAGTAGCAGGTCAGGCAGTTGTTTGGTATTCTGGTCAATTCTATGCGTTATTCTTCCTTGAGAAAACACTTAAAATCGACTCTCTTGAAGCCAACATCCTAATCGCTGTTGCATTGGCACTTGGTACGCCATTCTTCGTAATCTTTGGTTGGTTATCTGATAAAATTGGCCGTAAACCAATCATTATGGTTGGCTTGCTCCTTGCTACTGTGACTTATTTCCCAGTATTTAAGGCGTTAACAGCGGCGGGTAACCCTGCTTATGCAAAAGCGGTTTCTTCAGCACCAGTTACAGTTGTCGTAAACAAAGCAGATTGCTCTATTCAGTTTGACCCAGTTGGCAAACAAAAATTTGATAGCAAATCTTGCGACGTTGCGAAAAACTTCCTCGCTAAACAAGCGGTAAGCTATCATCAGCAAGAAGCGGCACCTGGTACGACTGCTGTTGTTAAAATTGGCGACAAAACTTTCGAAGCACCAAAAGTGGAAACTTTGACTGGTGATGCGAAAAAAGACGCAATCAAAAAGTTCCAAGATGCTGTTAAAGCTGATCTTAAAACTGCAGGCTATCCTGAAAAAGCAGATCCAAAAACCATGAATAAGCCAATGGTTGTTGCAATTCTGTTCTATCTTGTTCTGCTTGTAACTATGGTTTACGGGCCAATCGCGGCAATGCTTGTCGAATTGTTCCCTACCAATATTCGCTACACCTCTATGTCATTGCCATATCATATTGGTAACGGCTGGTTTGGCGGATTCTTGCCTACCATCTCATTTGCGATGGTGGCGGCCAAAGGTGATATTTATCATGGCCTTTGGTATCCGGTCATTATTGCGGCTGCGACTTTTGTTATCGGTATGCTATTCCTACCAGAAACATATAAGCGCAATATTGACTAATATCATTAGTCCCTCTTTTTAGCGGCGGTGTCACAACCGCCGCTTTTTTTTGACATTAAACAGGCATCTATCTGCAACGGCACACCAAAAAGCTGCGATTAGGGCTTGCAAGGTTTTTGCCTTATCTATATGTCGTTCCAACCGCTTTATAGGCAAGGACAGGTGGCCGAGCGGTTTAAGGCAGCGGTCTTGAAAACCGCCGTAGGTGGAAGTCTACCGTGGGTTCGAATCCCACCCTGTCCGCCATAAATGAAACAGCCCCCGCAAGGGGGCTTTTTTTGTTTTGAAATTTATTTTTAGGATTAATATATGTGCTGTTACAATTTTTGAAACAGACTTACCACCATAACGCGCAGAATACGGCCCATAAACAATATCAAATTGCTTAACTTCATTAGGGCCAACAACATTCCATTTCGGCGGAAATGAATAAAGATTTCCCAAGAAATTTGAAACTAAAAAGCCATCAACCATTACAATAACGCGCGCAGATTGGGTGGTATTTGCCCCCCTTAAGGCGACAACCGCATTATCATCACCAGCAAAGCGTTTGCGAACGTAAAAATTGGGGGCATACTTCATCAAATCTTCAACATTGATGGCGTTTACCGCCTCAAAGTCTGCTTTATTTAAAGAAACTGACAGGCCACGTGGCACAACGGTGATTGGCGTATTTCGTTGCCCAACAACTATTACGGTATCTTTTTCTTTGCCTTCATCATTTGTTGGCGCATCTTCCGCCCGTGCACTTGCACAAATAAGAGATATTGCGGAACATGATAGAATTAATAGATTTCGATACGCTTTGCTATTTACTAATTTTGACTTCACTTCAATAAACCCCGAATTGAAAATTTATATTTATAACAACCTATTTTCAGGGGTTTTTGGGCAAAGTTTCATCGTTCAGATTCTTGATTAAAAAGAACCTGTTATTAATGCCATAATCCAAGCATTTAAGATTAAACTATTGCTGATAAATGGCTAAATGCCACAAACCACCCCTAAAGAAACTGTATTTAGCAAAGTTTTCAAAATATGAGATATGCCAAATTGTCCAAGACAAATTAGATTGTTTGAATGTATAAATGCGGTATATTTAGCCTCAAAATTCTGCCACAAATTTGCACTAGACAAAGTTTCGAAGCATACTAAATTCACAAAAAATTTTCTCTTAAATTAATATAAGAAAGACTGGTTCTGATGTTTAAAATGTCAAAGATTGGGCTATTTACTGCTTTGGGTTTTGGTGTATCTCTTTGTGCCTTGATGTTTGCAACCCCATCTTTCGCAAGCTCTGAAGATTGTTCAACAAAATGGAATCTTGAGCGCTCGGACAACGAACGTTGCAATAATCTCGTAATCCTTAGCCCAGGGAATGACACACGCATCAATCTGGTTTTATTATTGGGTGATTTGCACGCATCAGAAGTACCGCCACCAATCCAATTAAAACTTCCTGGCGAACCTGGTGTCGCACCATTTGAATGGTATAGTTACACCTATATCCCAACTAAAAAAAATGAAAAAGGTGAGGAAGATGCCCAAGAATCAGTTTCAATTTTTCAACTTGGCGAAGGATCTCGTTGCGTAAGTTCGGATCAAGGACAAGCCGATTTTGAGCTTGCACTAATTGCCAATAAATCTATCCCCGATGATGAGCGTGAGTTGCTTAAAAAATATCGTGCGCAATTAAACCCGACATGTGACGAAACCTCAAAAATATTCCCTAGTTTGAATGATTTACCACTACAAATTAAATCAAAAGCTGGTCAAGAATTTTCGGCCTATCTTTTGTCGGCGGCGGCATTTTATGATGGGAATTTTGACTTTGCCCAAAGTGGTTTCGCAACATTATTAAAAAGCAAAGATAAATGGCTTGCCGAAGCATCATTATATATGCAGTCACGGGTTGCCTTGAACCGTGCGCAAGTGGATGCCTTTGATGAATGGGGCAATTTAACCAAAGAAAAACTTAATGTCGCGTCACTTGATGAAACTGAAAAATACTTAAACCAATATATTTCCACATATCCACAGGGGCAATATGTTTCATCGGCGCGCGGGCTTTTGCGCCGCGTCTATTGGCTTAAAGGTGATAATGAAAAACTATTAAACGCCTATGCTTGGCAATTTAGAAACGCCAAACCAAATGAGCGTAACCTTAATGATATTGACCTTGCAACAGAGATTGATGCCAAAATTTTGCGTGATACAAATGGCGTAAAAATTACCGATCCGATAATTCTTGCGGCGGTTGATTTATACAGAATGCGCAATGCGAATGATAAAAACAATAAAAATCTTTTATCACTCCAAGAGCTTGAGGCACAACGCGATATCTTTAGCAAAGACAAAGACTTATTTGACTTTCTTCTGGCCAACCACGCATATTATGTTCAAAATAATCCGGCGCTTGTGACCAAATTAATCCCTGATGGCACAAATGTGAAAAGCTTTAATTCATTAAATTATAGCCGCCAAATTTTACGCGGTCAGGCACTTGAAAAACTGAATGATGTCAATGCACGTGGCTTTTGGATAAGTATGTTCAAGGCCGCCAACGCCCCCGCACAACGCGACGAATTGGAAATTGCATTGGCACTCCATGATGAAAACCACAATGGTATTGATAAGGTTTTTGCAAGCGATTCACTTATCAAAGATACCTATATTCGTGAAACCTTGCTTACCAATGTTGCCGATGCAAAATTATTGCGCCAAGTAACCAATAATCAGGCCCTTAAAAAGCATGAGCGGGACGTTGCCCTTTTCACATTGCTATACAAAGACCTTACCACAGGAAAATATAGCGACTTTTTAACCGACTATAAAATGGTGCCAAGTGATGCCCATCTTGCCGAAGGTTCTTATTGGTATTTGGGTGATGAGGTTTCATTAGGGGTTTTTAATTGGAAAGGTGTTGACGATCAATATTCATGCCCATCATTGAATATTATTGCCACCAATTTGAATAAAAACCCTAATAGCACACGATACAACATTTGCCTTGGGGAATTTTTGCGTATCAATGGCTTTGACGATTATGGATTTTATGGCACTGAAAAAGATGAAATCGGCGGCTCAGAATCGCAATTTAAAGGCAAAACTTTCTCGCGCTTAGAAGCATATAAAGCCGCCATTGCCGACCCCAAAGCCGATGTTAATGACAAGGCATATTCATTATACCGTGCCGTCAATTGCTATGCCCCAACTGGAAGCAATACTTGTGGCGGCACAGAAGTGCCAAAATCGCAACGCAAAGCATGGTTCAATACACTGAAAACCCAATATAAAAATACGCCATGGGCAAAGGATTTACGTTATTATTGGTAAAATTCGCAAAATTATAGCTATATCTGCGGCACTATTGGCATTGCCAAATATGGCAATTGCCGCCCCAGCTGATGCCAATAATTACGATAGTTTTTGGCTTTGGTCGGGGGTTAAAACCCAAAAGGTTTTGCAACAAGCAAAAACCGTCTATCTTTTGAATGGGCAGATTGAAAACGGGCGCAATGTGGTTTTGACCGCACAACGACCGGCAACGCCGCATGTAAAAAATGCCAAGGTCTGGATTGTTTACCGCGCCGCAACCCTTGTTTGGACGCCAAAAATCTATGACCAAATCAATGCACATATTAAAAAATGGCGCGCAGCGGGCAATGATGTGGTGGGAATACAAATTGATTTTGATGCCAAAACCGCCCGCCTTGGAGAATATGCAAAGTTTTTGAAAGGTTTGCGCACCCACCTTCCCGCTGATTGCAAACTTGGGGTAACCGGCCTTATGGATTGGGGCGCAAATGCCAATGCCGAAGATTTAATAATGCTTTCGGGTGTGGTTGATGAATTAATCATCCAAACCTATCAAGGGCGGCACACAATACCCAATTATCAAAGATATTTTGAAAATATAAACCGCATAAAAATTCCGTTTCATATCGGCATCATACAAGGTGGCGAGTGGGAAGAGCCATTAGGCCTTTCCCAAAACCCGAATTTCAAAGGCTATGTAGTGTTTTTGCTGAATGGTGCGAACTAAGCCGCCGCCGCTTCCCTAATATCCGCCACCAATTCATCAACCCGTTTTGGGTCACTATCCCATGCAAACATGAAACGTGCGCCACCGCCGATGAATGTATAAAAATGCCATCCCTTTGCACGCAATGCCGCAAATACCGCATCAGGCGCCTGAAGAAATAAGGCATTGGCATCAACTGGAAACATTGGTTTTATGTCTTTAAGACCCTTTATCCCCGCCTCTAATCTTTTTGCGCATTCATTGGCATGGCGGGCATTTGAAAGCCAAGCACCACTTTCCAACATTCCCACCCAAGGCGCGGCAAGAAAACGCATTTTGGATGCCAATTGCCCCGCCTGTTTACAGCGGTAATCAAAATCTTCCGCAAGTTTATGATCAAAGAAAATCACCGCTTCGCCTACTGCCATGCCATTCTTTGTGCCACCAAAGCATAGGACATCAACCCCCGCTTTCCAGCTTATATCCGCAGGTGTACAGCCAAGTGCCGCACAAGCATTGGCAAAGCGCGCACCATCCATATGAAGTTTTAGACCCAATTCTTTGCATACTTCTGAAATCGCTTTGATTTCATCAATTGAATACACTTCACCGGTTTCGGTGGGCTGGGTAATGGTTACAACGCGGGGCTTGGGGAAGTGAATATCGACACGCGAATTGGCAATTGTGCGCACATCATCTGGTGTCAATTTGCCATTTTCGGTTTGCGTCACCAATAATTTTGAGCCATTGGAGAAAAATTCCGGCGCGCCACATTCATCGGTCGCAATATGGGCAAAAGATGTACAAATCACACCATGATAAGATTGGCATAATGATGCCAGTGCCAATGAGTTTGCCGAAGTGCCATTAAACACAAAGAACATTTCACCATCGGTTTCAAATAATTTGCGAAAGCCATTTGCCGCCCGTTCGGTCCAAATATCTTGCCCATATGCGGCACAAGAACCCGCATTGGCCTCAACCATTGCCTGTAATGCTTCTGGGCAAATGCCAGAATAATTATCGGATGCAAATTGTTGACCCGTAAATTTTGGTGCGAAAGATTTAATATCCTGTGCTGTCACGTCTAATTCCTTTAAATTTATATGATTTGACGTGAAAGTGACCCCTTTTTGTCGGTACGACCACATCCCCCAAACGGGGCACCACCTTGCGGGAAAGCAGGTTGGTGTCAGGCGTCAAATCATTGTGCCTAACTCTTGATGAAATTAAGCAACTATCACACCTTAATTTCAAATTCAATTGGGGTTTCTATACTTAGGCTGTCATTCACAATATTGTATGGAAATTTTTCAAATGGTGCAGCACTTTTCACCGCATTTAATGCTGCATCATCAAGCATTTGAATGTTTGATGATTTTACAATTCTTACACTCGATAAAACCCCATTTTGAGATATTTTCATGCTGATTATCACAACCCCTTCCATCTTTAGTTCACGCGCCCTTAATGGATAGGCCTTTTTACGCTCTATTCGGGCAATGATTTTTTCAATATATTGGGACTTTGCGACATCAATTTCATCTTTAATATTGTTGTTTTCTTTTACACTGTGCGGCTTCTCAATCGATTGTGAATTTGCATTGGCACTAATCTTATTTACGGCAATATTATCAAATGCTTGGTTTGCTGTTTGCAATTCATTTGGAAAGTTTAAAGATGCCAAAATTGCAACTGGCTGCGGCGATGGGATAAAATCATCTGCCATATTTGGCATGTTTTTAACATCCCTAACAAGCGTTGATTTTGTAGGATAAACATCATTACCAATCGGCTTTAGCAACGGTTTTTTATTTGCATTGTCTTCTTTAACATACTCGTTTAATTCATTGTTATTGCTTATCATTTCGGATGATGCAAATAATATAGTTCCGCTTTCTTTAAGCTCGATTACTGCGGCCTTAACGTTAAATATGAAAACAAATAGCAAAAGGTAACACAGGGCGGCGATTAAAAAATTCGCCACCCTTTGCTTTGCTATTTTTGTAGGTTCAATTTGTGAAATCGACATCATAGTGTTTTTAAATATGCCAATAATTGTTGTTTCTCATCATCTGATAAATTTAGCTTGATCAACATTTCATCCGTCATAGGGAATAATGGGTCATTCACTTGTTTATCGGTCGGCTGCGGATGAAAAGCGCCAGCATTATAGATATTTATCACCCCCTCAAGGCTTGGGAAAAGGCCATTGTGCATATAAGGGCCAGTTCGCGAAACACTTCGTAATGATGGGGTTTTAAAACGCCCCAAATCTTCTTTTTGTGAAGTTACGTTAAAGCGCCCCTTATCTTCAAGCTTGCGACCATAATAAGTTAAACCAAGGTTGTGAAATTTATCATCGGTGAACAAAGGGCCATTATGACAAGACATGCAGCGCGCCTTGGTACGGAACAAATGCAACCCTTTTAGTTCATCGTCATTAAGTGCGTCGATACCCTGTTTTTCAAAAACCAAATCCCACTTATTGCGGCGTGGTTTTAATGTGCGTTCATAATTAGCAAGCGCGCGGGCAACATCTTCAAGACGAATTTCATCAATTCCATATGCAGTTTTAAATCCCGCCTTCCATTCCGCACTTTGATTAAGGCGGGTTTCAATGGTTTTACGATTTGCCGCCATTTCAATTGGATTTTGAATTGGCCCCATTGCCTGTTCTTCAAGGATTTTGGCACGGCCATCCCAAAAGAAGCTGTCTTGCCAGGCAACAGAATAAAGATGTGGGCTATTGCGGTTTCCACGTTGTCTATCATGCCCAAATGCGGTTTTTATGCCATCCCCAAAACCCAATTCGGGATTATGGCATGATGAACAGGCAAATTGACCAGATTCAGATAAAATCGGGCTATCAAATAATTTCTGCCCTAAATCCGCCCGTTCTTTCGATGGTTGATTATCTACGGGATATTTGACTTCTGGCAAAGGGCCAAGTTCGCGGTATTTCGCCCCTTTTTCAAGCCAAGGCTTGGGCCAAGTTTCGGGTTTACCAGAATAAATTTTGCGCAATTCGGCAATTGACGGCATTGAAAAAAGTTGCTCATCAGCGGCATAAGAAACCGCTGCCACCGTCAAGCCACTTGCAACGAAAATTGCAAACAATAACTTAAACCTATGTTTTAGTATTTTACTCTTAACCCAAGCCATATTGTACGTCCTTTTTGATAGGGTTCGCTCGCGGAGAGAACTTCATCCTTTTGCACTGTGCTGAATAGATTTGTTACGCTACCTTCAACCATAACATTGATGCCAGACTGATTTATAAAACGATACGAGCCATTGATATCGAATTGGGTTATGGCGCTATATTTCACTTTGCCATAAGTTAAATATCTAGTTGTAACATTGCCCACGGCAACTGGGGTATAAAAACCAAGTGAATCAATGGTTTTATATGCATCACTCCAACGTGAATATGCACCAAGTTTTAGATTATCATTAAAGAATTTGCCAACCAACCCAACATTAATCTTTAAAGGTGTTGCAAAATTTTCAGCCTGTGTAATCAAATCAAGGTCATAAAGCGACATGACAGAACCATTATAATAAATCATTGTGGTTGCCGCCGCACTATCTTCAAATGAAGTCATATAATTAACAACATTATGGCGTGTTTCAGACCATGCCGCATTTGCAATCAATGCCAAATTGTTTGAAACGCGCTTATTTAATTCAAGACTTATGCCTTCATAATGCGATTGACCATCATTATTGGGGACATAAGTTGAATAAGTTGCATTAACGCCCAGCGCATTCACATAAGATACTTTTACGCCATTTTGATACGCAAATTCATCCTTTCCATCGCGGTAAATAAATTTAATTTGGGTATCAATATCATAAGGCAAACGGAAGTTAAGTGCGGCGGTTAATTCATCAGAATATGGGGTTTTTAAATCAATCCCCGTAAATTTTGCCTGCCTTGTTTCGTTATAAACAATCCAGTTTGAGTTTGAATATTGCCGCTTTCCATTTGCAATTATTGGATTGCGATAATAAATAATAGTTCCGGTTTTTTGCTCATTTAATGCATAGCCAAGGTAATCATCTTCATAATAACGGTTTGCCCCGACTGTAAGCTTTAAGTAACCAAAATCATAAGATAGTGATAAACGCGGCGAAAAATCAGTATTTTTCAAGAATGATGAATAATCAACACGCCCGCCAACACGGGTTTCTAGTTTACCAAAATCTGCTTTCCACTCGGCAAATGCACTTATATTATCAAGCCCTACTTCAGCCTTGTATGGTGTATAGCTAAGACGATATTCAAGCGCACCAAAACCATCAAGACATGCGACATCTGCTTTATCCAAGCAGACAGTTGAACTTGAAATAACTGTTGGGCGCGACCCAAGTGCCTTAATAGTTGTTCCTATTGCACGATACGCATCATTTTCTTGATACCGTTGTGCCAGCGCATCAATATGACCGTACTCAATGCCCAAACGCAATTTACCAACCGGAAGACGCCACAATGCCGATGCATTAAGCTTATAATCAGTTTCTTCTTGCGCCAAACTACCAAAGCCGCCAGATGTACAAGTATCATTGCCACAGGTATATATGAGAGGTGTCGAAGGCCAAACCAGATTGGTTGGGGGTGCGTCGCGTCCGCCATCATTTTTATTGTAAGTAAAACCAATATTCCATTCCTCAGAACCAAAGATTTTACTATTTATGCTTCTAAGATTTATTGCCGCCCTGTCACCACTACCATGCGTTACAATGGTATTTTGATAGGCATTAGTTCCAGAATAAGTAGTGGTATACGGCGCATAAGTATATTGAAAATCCAATGTTGCAAAATCACCCAAATCTCTTTGAATCTTAAGCAGAGTAGATTTAGAAGTGGACTTTTCATTATATGCACCGCCACCATATTTTACATCACGATAATCGACATCAATCGCATTCTGATATGTTTGTGAAATCATGGTGTTAAACCCATAAATTTCTGGCAAATCAACGGTTAAACTATGATTACAACGTGAATAATCAGGTTCATCGGCAAGCGTCTGCCCCGCAGTATTGGCACGAGTCTTTTTATTTATTTCATAAGAAATTAAGTCACTATTGGTGCATGTAGTATAAAATTCAGCACCAAAAACACCCTTTGGCGTGCGGGTTTTTATGTTCAAAACCCCACCAGTAAAGCCACCATATTGTGCAGAAATATTGCTATCATGAAGCTCAACATTATCAATAAGCGCTGAATCGACCCATTGAAATTGCGCTTTTCCTGACGCTACTTTATCATAATGCGTCGCTGGACTTTCAGTTGTATCCAAGTGCGAAACCACACCAATGCCATCTATCATGATATTATTTTGAAATGCTAAACCGCCTGAAATTGAAATATCAAGTGGCCTCAAATCTAACATGTCGGCTTTGTCTGTACTATAAGCATTTTTATCAAACTCAACATGCGGTAAAACCCGCAAAATCTCGTTTACATCGCCAGTACCACTTGTAAGGGCATCAATCCCAATTTTATTAAACGCCGATTTACCGGCATCTATGCCAGTACCACCTTGATAAACTTCCGCGTCTTTTGAATCACCATCAACTTTAATTACACGAGTTGTTATTACTGCATCATCGTTTTGTGTCTTGCCTTCTTGGGCAAAAGCTTCATTTGCCACCCCCGTAAGAACGAATATGCAAGTCGAAACCATAAATTTTGCTTTATTTCCCAGCTTTGCCTTACTCTCCAATGCCCTCTCCTATCGGTTATACCGCCCTTCTTTATTGCTATTGCTAATAATTTGCAATAGTGACAAGCTGTCGCAAGCTGATTTTTTTGTAACCGATATAAAGTTAGATATTTGTTGGATTGTGAATAAATTGCAGCTAATTTTTCCCCAACATAATAGATAAAATATAATAAAAACATCAAGTTATTCATATTTTTCAAGAACCGTAACATTTAGAAACAGTGTTTGTTTTGATGTTTAATGAATATTCAGGCAGTGGCTATTATATTGAATTATGCCTGCGATGTGCGGGCATTAACTGTCCATTATATGGCAGGGGAAATAAAGTGAAACACGAAAATATTTGCCAGTTGCAAAAAACATTAAAGAAAAGCGCATCATGCATTGGGGTTGGTGTTCACACTGGCGTACGTGCTACGCTTACTTTGCTTCCTGCGCCTGTAAATACTGGCTTCGTTTTCATTCGTACCGACGTTTTACCGCGTGAGGCGCGCATCTCTGCCCTTGGTTCAAATGTAACTGGAACCCAACTTGGCACATCAATTGCCAATGAATTTGGGCATTCTGTCGCCACCATCGAGCATGTGCTTTCTGCACTTACTGGTATGGGCGTTGATAATGCTTTTATTGAAATTGACGGCCCTGAAGTTCCAATTCTTGATGGTTCGGCCGAACCCTTTATCGATCTTATCCAAAGCGTTGGTTTAGCTTCACAAGACGAGCCGCGCCATTTCATCGAAATTCTTGAACCCATCGAAGTTAAAGATGGTGCAAAAATCGCACGCCTTGAGCCTTCTGAAGGTTTCACACTTGATGTAAGCATTGATTTTGATAGCGAAGCAATTGGCCTGCAACGTGCTGTTTTTGATGGCACTAAAAATGGCTTTGTTCGTGATATTGCCCCTGCCCGTACTTTTGGCTTCTTGCATCAGGTTGAGGCTTTGCGCGCAATGGGTCTAAGCCGTGGTGGTTCGCTTGATAATGCCGTGGTTATTGATGGCGATAAAATCATGAATGAAGGCGGCCTGCGCTTTGATGATGAATTTGTGCGCCATAAGGCACTTGATGCAGTTGGCGATTTGGCACTGGCTGGCTATCCGATTCTTGGTAAATATATTGCAAGTCAGTCTGGTCACGCCATGAATGTGGCACTTGTTAAGGCGTTGATGACAAATCAAAAAGCGTTCCGCGTTGTCACCCAACCGGTTAGCACACGCTTGTTTGCGGCCGCAGGTCTTTAATTATCATTAAAAATCCGCCATTTTACGTAAAATGATGAGTTTGTGACTTTTTTAATTGCAAAATCTTATGTAAACCGTTTCAAGTTTAAAAAGATTTGGTTCAAATTGCGCGATTTAATAATGAAAAACAAAGCTACCCTTTTAATTACAGCTATTTTGATTGCTTCAACCGCCCTTACAGGTTGTCAGTCTATCGGTTCAAAAAAGAATCGTGCCCCCGTTTATGTTGAGCGTCCGGTTGAAAACCTTTATAATAATGCCCGCGATCAGCTTGATAAGAGAAATTATGAAGACGCCATCCAAGGCTTTGAAGAGGTTGACCGCCAGCACCCATATTCGGAATGGGCGCGCCGCGCGATTTTGATGTCGGCCTATACTTATTACAAACAAAATAAGTATGAGGATGCAATTGCCGCCGCCAACCGCTTTATTTCAATGTATCAATCAAATCAGGATAATTCGGCATATGCTTATTATCTGATTGCAATTTGTTATTTTGAACAAATCACTGACGTTGGTCGCGATCAGCGCATGACCGAACTTGCACTTGCCTCTTTAAATGAAGTTGCACAACGTTATCCTAACACCGCATACGCCAAGGATGCTCGTATGAAAATGGATATGACGCGTGACCAGCTTGCAGGTAAAGAAATGGAAATTGGTCGTTATTATCTTGAAAATGATGATAACCCAATTGCCGCAATTGGTCGCTTCCGCCGCGTGGTTGATTTGTATCAAACCACCACCCACGTGCCAGAAGCACTGCACCGCCTCGTTGAATCATATCTTGCAATGGGTCTTGTTGATGAGGCAACCAAAGCCGGTGCAGTTCTTGGTTATAACTATCCTGGTTCTGAATGGTATGAACGCTCTTACAAGCTTTTGACCTCAAAAGGTCATGCACCAAAAGTTAAACCAACCAAAAAAGGTTTATTTGGCGATAAGCATGAGAAAAAGCAAAAAATAAAAGACGTTAAAGGTAAAGCTTTAAAACCGGAATAACCGCCTTTAATTGCCTTTAATATGGGCTCTTATGCCGCCAAAGCCATCTTTTCTTAAACTTGGTTTTAATTGCATGTCTGGTATTGTGTAATCGCCAAAGTTTTGTTTGCAGTATGCAATTGGCTTTTGCGTAAAAAGCCCCGCCATGCGCAGCCGTAACTCTGACGCGGTTTTTTCAAAAGTTTCATCATCCATTCTATCGGCACGGTGTATGGCGAAGTGCGGCAACACATCAAAACCAGGATAGAACAAAATGCCATGATTAATTGGAAACAATAAATCATCAATCTGCCCATTTATTCCAAATTCTGAATAATGTTCAGCCCAACCACCAATAGTTAGCAACAGCATAGCACGCTTACCAGCCATCACACCTTCTCCATAACGATTGCCCCATTTTTTGTCACTATGCTCACCAACACCATAGGCAAAGCCAAAAGAAAAAACCCGTTCAACCCAACCTTTTAAAATTGCTGGCATTGAAAACCACCAAAGAGGAAATTGTAAGATCACGGCATCGGCCCATAATAATTTTTCTTGCTCCGATAAAACGTCTTCTGTAAGCGCATTTTCTTGAAATGCCTTGCTTGAGGCAGATGGGATTTTCAAACGACATTCAGTATGGTTTTTGAAATCGTCCCTATCAATTATGGGTTTAAAGTTCTGCTTATAAAGGTTACTTACCTTTACCTCATGCCCATCTATTTCTAACTGATTGATGGCAATATCTCTTAGAGATGCGTTAAGCGATAATTCTTCTGGATGCGCAAAAACGATTAATACTTTCATTATCTTCTCCTTAAATTTGGAGATTGCTATTTAATGCGAGTTTGATTACTTTATAATATCAACATAATGGATATTATTATTTCATAAAATGGATAAATTAAATCTAGCACCAGATGTTACAATCGATAAAATGAAAACCTATGTTCGCATAGTCGAGCGAGGGAATTTAAGCGCGGTTGCCCGTGAATTCAAAACTGGACAGGCAACCATAAGCAGGCATTTGCAAGACATTGAAAAAGCACTTGGAGTTTCATTATTAAGCCGTAACACAAGAAATCTGAAAATCACCAACGAAGGCATGATATATTATCATAGATGCCTGCAAATCCTAAAACTACTGGAACAAGCCAACGAAGAAGTTGGTCTGAAAAAGAATGCAAATTCTGGCAAAATAAGGTTTTCATGCAGTGTCGCAATTGGTGTTACCCACATAATGGAAATAATTCTAAGATTTCAAGAAATATATCCCGAAATTGAAATCGACATTAATTTGACCGATGAAAAAATAAATCTAATCGAAGAAGGTGTTGATTTCTCCATCAGAATTGGTGGCATAGTTGACAGTAGCCTAAAACTAAAACCAATTGGTAAAAGTCAGCGCCTATTAGTAGCGTCACCTGAATATATTAATAAATTTGGACTGCCTAGAACCATTAAAGACCTTCAAAATCATCAGTTTGCAAGCATGTCAAATTTGCTTAATTGTAATATATTACAATTAACTACCCCCGAAGGTAAGACTCATGAAATAGGTATAAAGGGCAATGTTTCTGTTGATAATGGTTTAGCGGCGCGGAAAATAATTGAAAATGGGCGCGGTATAGGAATATCGCATATTTGGCTAATCGACGATTTATTAAAGCAAAACAAGCTAATCCAAATCTTACCCGAATATAAAGTTTCGCCAGTTGAAATTAATATGCTAATTGTCCCTGAGAGAAATAATTTAAAGCGAGTGCGGGCATTGATTGATTTTTTATATTCCGAAATTTTGAAATTGCCTGGAATATATAGAAAGTAAAAATCCTGATTTATCGCTTAATCATGTATTGTGGCAGTTTCAATATTTTTTAAATTTATAAATTAGGCTAATTAACACAAATGCTGCGTGAAATATCGATTCGTGATGTGGTTTTGATTGATGTGCTTGACCTTGAAATCGGGTCGGGCTTTACTGCGCTTACTGGTGAAACCGGCGCGGGTAAGTCAATATTGCTTGATGGTCTTGGGCTTGCACTGGGTGAACGTGCCGAAAAAGGCTTGGTGCGGGCGGGCGCTGATAAATCTGTCATAAGTGCCGAATTTAGCATTGCCGCAAATCATACAGTCAACGAAATATTGCGTGAGGCCGATATTGCGGTAGATGGCGAAATAATATTGCGCCGCACCTTAAACACCGATGGCAAGAGCAAGGCATTTATCAATGATGTCCCCGTCTCAGCAGCACTTCTAAAATGGGTTGGTAATGCCCTTTTAGAAGTTCATGGGCAGCATTCGGCAATTGGTTTAATGGATGAAGGCAAGCATCTTGAGATGCTTGATGCCTTTTTATTGCACGAATTGGGTGATGATTTCACACAAACCATATCGGCGGTAAATAATGCCTTCAAAACCTTTGAAACCGCCCGCCAAAATCTAAAAGCCGCCCAAGAGCGCATGGGGCAATCGGGGGCGGAGCGTGAATATCTTGCGCATATCCTAAAAGAATTAAATGATTTAAACCCACAAATTGGCGAAGAAGAAGAATTAGATAGCGCACGCCGTTTTTTAATGGGTTCTGAACGCATCACCGAAACCATCAAAGAAGCTCTTGAGGCCATTGAAGGCGGCAAGGTTGAAAATTATCTGGGTATTGCTTCACGCGCCATGTCAAAGATTGGCGCAATTGAAGGGGAAAATGGCAAAAAGCTAAATGGCCTTGTTGAGGCGGCGATTAATTCCCTTGAACATGCACAAAATAACATTGCTGATGCCTTGGGCAATTTGCAAAGTCTCGGCTATTCAATTGACCTTGACCCCAAAGAGCTTGAGCGCATCGAAGAACGCCTATTTGCCATTCGTGGTGCGGCACGTAAACACGGCGTTATTGCCAATGATTTACCGCGCAAAAGAGAAGAAATTGCCGAGAAATTATCGCTAATCGATAATTGTGATGAGGAATTATTAAAGGCCGAAAAAGCCTTTAAAGTCGCCAAAGATGAATATGATAATTCGGCATTATCATTATCACAAAAACGCAAATCGGGCGCAAAAATTTTCGATGAAAAAGTTATTGGCGAGCTGCCCCCACTAAAACTTGAAAAAATGCGGTTTAATACGGCATTTGAAAGTGATGCATCGCGAATTGCGGCAAAGGGTATTGATAAAGTTCGTTTTGAAATCGCACCCAACCCTGGCGCAGGCTTTGGGCCATTAAGCCAGATTGCATCGGGCGGTGAATTATCGCGGCTTTCTCTTGCTTTGAAGGTAATTTTATCGGCAACAAGCGGCACATTGGCACTGGTTTTTGATGAGGTTGACCAAGGTATCGGGGGGGCAACCGCCGATGCGGTTGGTAAACGCCTAAAAGAGCTTGCCAAAAATGCGCAGGTTTTGTGTGTCACCCACTCCCCCCAAGTTGCGGCGCGGGCAAACCATCATTTGCGTATTGAAAAGCGGGTGGAAAATGGCATGACGCGCACCACTGTTGTTCGCCTTTCCGATTCCGAACGGGTGGAAGAAGTCGCACGAATGCTTGCTGGTGAAATCATAACCGAAGAAGCGCGCAAGGCGGCAAAATCACTAATGGAAAACCAATGAGCGAATATCGCAACACCCCCGTTGAAAACCTAACCCATGATATGGCGCGTGAAGAGCTTGCGGCATTGGCAGGCGAAATTCGGATGCACCGCGATGCCTATTATGTTGATGATGCGCCACATATTTCTGATGCCGAATTTGATGCACTAGAACGCCGCAACGCACTGATTGAGCAAAAATTTCCAAAATTGGTTCGTGATGATAGCCCTTCAAAATATGTTGGTGCCAAAGCATCAACAAAATTCAAAAAACATACGCATCATGTGCCGATGTTATCGCTTGATAATGCGTTTTCAAAAGATGATGTCACCGCCTTTGTTGATCGGGCGCGGAAGTTTTTGGGGCTTGAAGCCGCCACTGCCCTTCCCTTCACTGCCGAGCCGAAAATTGACGGGCTTTCATTATCAATTACCTATGTGAATGGGGTTTTAAAAACCGCATCAACGCGCGGCGATGGTAAAGAGGGTGAAGACGTAACGGCAAATGTTCTGCAAATCCCTGAAATCCCGCGCACTTTAAATACCGATAGCCCGCCCGAAGAAATTGAAATTCGTGGTGAAGTCTATATGGATGATGCCGGCTTTAATGAATTAAATCAAAACCAAATTGCCAAGGGTGCGCAAATTTATGCCAATGCCCGCAATGCGGCGGCCGGGTCTTTGCGGCAAATTGATGCCCAAGTGACGGCAACCCGCCCGCTAAAATTCTTTGCCTATGCCACAGGGTTTGAAAGCGCTTCATTCGCCAAAACCCAAATGGAATTGATTGAAACCCTTAAAAATTGGGGTTTTAAAACCAACCCATTGACAATAATCTGTGATAATGCCGATGAATTAATTGCCCATTATAATCATATTGGCGAATTACGCGACAATTTGGGCTATGAAATTGACGGCGTGGTTTACAAGGTCAATGATTTGGCACTTCAAGACAGGCTTGGGATTGTTACCCGCTTTCCGCGTTGGGCGATTGCGCATAAATTCCCCGCCAAGCCATCCAAAACCAAATTATTGGATATTGATATTCAAATTGGGCGCACCGGGGTTTTGACCCCTGTGGCACGGCTTGAACCAGTTGCGGTTGGTGGGGTTATGGTTTCAAATGCCACCCTTCACAATGAGGATTATATTCACGAACTTGATATTCGCATTGGCGATACGGTTTTTGTGCAACGTGCGGGCGATGTTATCCCGCAAATTATCGGCATTGATAAGGATTTGCGCTCCAATGATGCGGTTGAGTTCCATTTCCCGCATATCTGCCCCTGCCCGCTTAAAACCGTGGTTTCACGGATTACCGACAAAGAAAGCGGTGAGACCGAGGTGGCGGCAAGGTGTTCAGGCGAATATGATTGCCCGCATCAAAAGAAACGCCATTTGGAACATTTTGTTTCGCGCACTGCCTATGATATTGATGGGCTTGGTCCGCGCCAAATTGAAATTTTCCTTGAAAAAGGATTAATTTCTTCCCCCGCCGATATTTTCCGCCTTAAAGATAAACGCGAGCAACTTGAGGGACTTGAAGGTTTTGGCGAAACCTCCATCAATAACCTCATTACTGCCATTGAGGCACGGCGTAATATTGGGCTTGATAGGTTTATTTACGCCCTTGGGATACGCCATATCGGACAAACCACATCGGGGCTTTTGGCGCGAAACTTTGGCTCTTGGGACAGGTTTAAACAGGCGGTGATTGATGCTTCAGGCGCCCGCCCAGGTGATGATTTCCAAAGGCTTTCGGTAATAGATGGTCTTGGTCCCGTTATGCGTGATAAATTACTTGAGGCGGCGGAAAAAATATCGCCACCAAATAATCTATTTAATAGCGACTTACTTGAAACACTTCGCCCCGTAACTGGTCTTAATACCAAGGCAAAACAGGCATTATTGGCGCACTTCCATGATGCAAATGAATTTGTAAAAATCGTAAAATCCGCCGCAAACGGCAAACCAAAACAAGCCTATATCGACTTTTATTCCCAAGATGGCATGGGCGAAGTTGCCACCGATGCATTAATCGAATTTTTCACAAGTGATCGTGCATTGGCGGGTCTGAATGACTTATTATCACAGGTCACAATCACCGAAATTGCCGCCGCCAAACAAGATACCGCAGTCGCCGGAAAAACCGTGGTTTTCACCGGCACATTACAAACCCTATCGCGCGAAGAAGCCAAACAACAGGCAATTAATTTGGGTGCAAAGGTATCGGGTTCGGTTTCCGCCAAAACCGATTATGTGGTGGCGGGTGCTGAGGCCGGATCAAAACTAACCAAAGCCCAAAGCCTTGGAGTAAAAGTTTTAACCGAGGCCGAATGGGTGGAGATGATTAAGGGCTAAAGTTTTTATAACCTTTTGTCACCCCGCATAAACGCAGTACATTGCGGGGTCTTTTGATTTTGCTCTTAAAATTCACGAGATGCCGCAACAAGTGCGGCATGACAAAATTCGTAATTCGTAATTCTTAATCCGTAATTATTTAACCCCTGCCCATTTGCGGGCATCTTGTTGGCAGGCGTTGGCCATTTGTAATTTGCTTTGCATAAAGGCATCGGGGTTGGGTGCTGTAAAGAATTGGTTTTGTGCCTTGGTTGAAACCGCACTATAATCGGCGCGGAACTTTGCCTCCGACTTTACGGTTGATGCCGCCAAAACAAATGGCTGCATACCTTTTTTGAGACCGTCAAGCTGTCCGGCAAGTGCTTTTAATTGTGGTGCAGCACCAGGTTTTGAAGCACGAACCTGCATAAAGGCGGATGTGAAATCAAGCGTGCCATAACATTGCACCAAACGGTTATAATCCTTGGCAACATCAAAGTTTGGCGCGATTTCTTTGGCAATTTCATCAGGTGTTAAAGGGCGCGTTGGTGCAGGTGGTGCTTGTGGCTCTGCAACTGGTTGCGGTGTCGCACTTTGCAATAATGGATCGTCAACCGGTGGCAATACGGTATCAGTTGAAACCCGACCCGCATTAAAGTTGATTTTTCCACCTACGCTTGGCGCTGTGGAATTGGTTTCAGCAGGCATTGATTCAGCAGGTTTTGTTGCAGTAGTTGGGGTGGTGGTTTGGCTTGTTACAGGTGGTGTAGTCGCCGCAGTTTGCGCCACAGAATTATTGCTGGTTGCGCAGGCGCCAAGCACAGCACCAGTTAAAATCAAACCCGAAAAATATTTTAATTCAAACTTTTTCATCTTTACCCCGAAAATCGCATATGGAAACAATATCCATAATGCCTTTTAGCAAAACAAACCTTTCAATAACATGAATAAGGCTTTAATGAGAAATTATGAAGCTCTTACCTGTAAAAACTGCAAATGAATTTGTTTTAATACGCCCATTTGAAGTGGGCGATATTGATGGCCTTGCACAGGCGGGGGCAGAACCCGCAATTTGGACGCATTATGTCGATGCCATTGATGGCGAAATTGCATCGGTTAAAAAATACCTTGAAAGCGTTATGGAGCGCCACCAAAGTGGCAATTGGATTGCCCACACCATAATGACACCAAATGGTGAATATGTGGGGCAAAGCTGTTACATGGCCATCCGCCCTTCTCATTTAGGCTGTGAAATCGGCGGCACATGGTATGCACCAAAATTTCATGGCACAAAAATCAACCCCGCTGCAAAGCTTGCATTATTGCAAAATGCCTTTGATAGTGGCGCAATGCGGGTTGAATTAAAAACCGATGAGAATAATTTACATTCACGCACCGCAATTCTAAAACTTGGTGCAAAGTTTGAGGGGATATTCCGCAAACATATGCTGCGCTCAAACGGGATTATCCGCAATACCGCCTATTATTCAATCATTGATGATGAATGGCATGATGTAAAGGCGGGATTATTGGCAAGGCTTGCGAAATAAATCACACGCCCAATAATTCGGCTTTGGTTATTTCAAACCCGCTTTTGACCCATTTTTTCTCAAGCTCTTTAAGTTTTTTGCCAATTTCGGGGCCATCATTAAAGCCGGCGCGCTTTAAATCATCGCCATTTACCGGAAATTTCGGGGCGGTAAATGTTTTTGCGATATTTAATAAATCGCCAACTACGCCACCACCTGCGATATATTGGCAAATAAGGCCATCATAAACCGTCTGATTACCGTAATAATATATATTGGTATGGATATTTTCGGAATTTATTAAAACGTCAAATTTTGCCCATTCGGAAAAGCGTTTTTTTTCGGCATTGGAAAAGCGTAAGCTTGTGGCAAGTTCATCGATAATACTAATGCTTTTGGGCAATATCGCCATTAAGCGCAGGGTGAAATCCGGCATTTCTTCAATTTCACCTAAACGCGTTAAATTTTCCAATTGATATGCAAACGGCAAAACCATTTGCAAACAATTATATTCATTCATCAAATTCAATGTGGCAAGTGGGGATGGCGCACCCAATATTTTCTTTAATTCCATCCAAACCCGTTCACGCGAAAGGTCTTTGATACCTTCACACAATTCTTGGCAGGCACACAAACCATCCAAATCAATCGTGAAATTGCCCAATTGCGCATAAAAGCGGAAAAACCGTAAAATACGCAAATAATCTTCGGCAATCCTTTCATGCGGTACGCCAACAAAGCGCAGCAGATGGGCATTAATATCATCGCATCCCTGCCCCAATGGATCATAAACATTGCCATTTTCATCGCAATATAGCGCATTTATTGTAAAATCGCGGCGCATTGCGTCAAGGGTGAAGTCATTCGTAAATTCAACCACCGCGCGCCGCCCGTCGGTGGCAACATCTTTGCGTAATGTTGTAATTTCAAACGCACGCCCGCCAAGAATCGCACTTATTGTGCCATGTTCAAGGCCAGTTGGCACAAAGCGGATTTTATTTTCACCAAGCAATTTTGCAACCATTTCAGGGTGAATTTTGGTTGCAATATCAATATCTTTTATTGCCCGCCCCAATATTGCATCACGCACACAACCACCAACAAAACGCGTTGAATCTTGCTCAAATCCATTTAAAATTCGGAATATTATTTGTGCGCTTTCATCATGCAGGAATTGCGTTGCGGCAGGGATTTTCATTTTAATTCCCCCAAAATTCTTGCCCCCAACATCCGTATAATTGCCGCCGTAACCCCCCAAACATAATGTCGTCCATATTCAATCACAAAATAGCTGCGACGAGTGCCACCACGTTCAAAAAATTCCTCACGATGGTTGTTTTTATTCAAAAGGAAGGAAAGCGGGATTTCAAAAATCTCTTCCACTTCATAATCGTTTTTTTGTAATGTAACCTCTGGCGCAACCAGCCCCAAAACCGGCCGCACCAAAAAGCCCGTATTGGTCTGATAGGTATCACCAGAACCCAAGATTTTAACAAATTCACTTTTAAGACCGATTTCCTCATCTGCCTCACGTAGCGCAGTATGCTTTAAATCAATATCTTCCTTATCCATGCGCCCACCAGGGAAGGCAATTTGCCCAGCATGATTGGTAAGGTGCGCAGTACGCATGGTCAAAATCGCATTTAAATCCCCACGCCGCCATACAAGCGGGATTAAAACCGCCGCCGGCTTCAACTCATCATGCTTGAAATCAACATAGATTGGCAGATTAAATTGCGTATTCTTTTGCGTATCAGGGGTAAAATCCTGCAAGAGATTGGCTTGTAATAGGTTTTTCCATTCTTCTAGCCGCATTAAATATCACCTAATTCAAATTTATGCCCGTTTGAAGTGATGGACAATTTATCATTTTCATTATCCGCCCAATCGACAAGCTCATAAAACACATTGCGGTTTATAAGTGCGAAAAGACCACCCCTTACCATAACATATGGTCGCGGTTCATTGGTTTCATGATTAATTTCAACCCAAAGCGGATGCTCTTTATCAAGTTCAAAAACTTCGCCTAAATTGGTGGTGAAAATGATTTTATCATACATCTTATCGGCACGAATTATTATGAAATGGGCCTCTTCAACCCGAACAACTACTTTTTCATGCGGGGTAACAAGATAGGTATTACCATCATCATCTTTGCGCAAGATTCGTGAAAATAAAATCACCAGTTTTTCACGGCTTATACGAACACCATCATGCCACCAAGAACCATCTTTGCGGATTTCCATGCCAATATCGCCACAATGTTCAGGGTGCCATAAATGCACCGGCGGCAATGGCTTTTGCCCATTATCAAAGCCATAATTATCAGCAATTTCTTTTAAAAGATATGATAAGTGATTATTCATGTTCCAAACATTGTAATTGCAAAAATTTCGGCTTATTGATAGCAATATACATAAGTCTCTTAATATTAAAGGTGAAAAATGGCAATCGATGCCGCTTTGGAAAATAAAAACATCGCCGCCACAAAACAAAGCGTCGATAGCGCCATTGCCTCAATAGAAAAACTTAAAACCTCTGTCCAAGGCGTTATTTTTGGACAAGAAAATGTAATTGACCTTTGTCTTTGTGCGCTTTTGGGTGGGAATCATGCGCTTTTGGTTGGCATGCCCGGTCTTGCAAAAACACTATTGGTGGAAACCATTGCCAAATCCTGCGGTCTTGGGTTTAACCGCGTCCAATTCACCCCCGATTTAATGCCAAGCGATATTTTGGGATCCGAAGTTCTTGAAACAGATGAAAAAGGCGGGCGTAATTTCCGCTTTATTAATGGTCCTGTATTCACGCAAATTTTAATGGCCGATGAAATTAACCGTGCCTCCCCCAAAACGCAGGCGGCATTGTTACAAGCGATGCAAGAAAGAAAAGTCGCCATAAATGGTGTCAACCATGATTTGCCAAAGCCATTCCACGTTCTTGCCACCCAAAACCCAATCGAACATGAGGGGGCATACCCATTACCAGAGGCACAACTCGATAGATTTTTGCTAGAAATAAATGTCCCCTACCCTGATGAAGATGCCGAAAAACAGGTTTTAATAAATACCACCGGCACACAATTTGATAATGACTTCACCCCATTAGCAAATGACGAATTATTGGGGCTTCAGGCATTGGTGCGTTCAATGCCAACGAGTGAAAAGATTATCGACAAAGTTTTAGAGATTGTCCGCAATTTGCGCCCACAAACCACAAAATTTGAAAAAGTTAAAAATAGCCTTGAATGGGGGCCATCACCGCGCGCGGGGCAAGCAATCATCCTTGCCGCCAAGGCACATGCTTTATTGCGTGGTCACCTTACCCCAACGTTGGAAGATGTGAATTTTGTTGCCAAATCGGCACTTAATCACCGTATGTCGCTTAATTGGAATGGACGTTCATCAGGGACTAGCAAATCTGAACTAATTGATATGGTATTTGACGATTAGGGGGCAAGGTTTGCAAGAAAGCCTTTATAATCAGGCGAATATTATTGCCGACACAATCGCGGGCGAAATCCCGATATTGGTTAAGTCTGCGCAAAATATTGCATCCCAATTAATTGGCTTTCATGCGAAAAAACAGGCGGGAAATTCGGATGAATTTTTCCAATTTCGCCCCTATTCAAATGGTGAAAGTGTCGCCAATATTGACTGGCGCCAATCGGCAAAATCGGACAAGGCATATGTTAAACAAAAAGAACAACAAAGCCCGCGCCGGTTTCAAATCTTTTGCTTACAAGCACCACGAATAAATTGGCAATATTCGCCCGAAAGCCCAAATAAACGCAATATCGCCAATATTTATGCCCTATCAATTGGCTTTGCACTACTTGATATTGGGGAAAGTGTTTTGGTGGCGGGGCAAAAAAAAACCACCAAATCGAAAACTACAATCACCCAAAGCCTTTTGTCCATGAGGGATGAATTACCAAAAGATTTTCCCAAAGGGGTTTCAATAATTTTCCATGATGGACTTTGCGATTTAGCAATCTTTGAAAACATATTCAAAAGGGCAAATTCGGCGGGGAATAAAATAATCCTTGGCCTTATTAAGGATGAAAACGAGGCAGGATTTAATTTCAAAGGCCGTATCGAATTTCAAAATATTGATAGCGATGAGAAAATTCTAATTGAAAATTGTGATGAAATCCGCGCCCAATATATTGCCAAATACCAAGAACATTTTTCAAAACTTGAAGAATTAGCAAATAGAAATAACGTCTTGATACATAATATTTATTGTGGTCAGGAGATTTTAAATCAAATCATGCCAATTTGGCAAAACGCACTATTGCTTGAGGAGGTGAAGTTATGAACTTACTTTACCCATTGGCATTGGCGGCATTGGTTTCATTGCCAATAATTTTTATAATTTCAAAAATAATCCCCCCATCGCCAAAACAACAAAACCTTCCAGCATTTGAATTTTTGCGTGGGCTTGATGCACAAAAAAGTGTGGTCAATGACGCGCCTTTTTGGCTTAAAATTTTGCGTGCATTGGGTATATTGCTTTTGGTTTTGGGCTTGGCGGCACCATATTTCAGCACACAACAAGGCAATAAAACCCAAACACCCCAAGCGAAAAACTATTTAATTGTGGTTGAAGACGGCTTTAGCAATGCCAATGATTTTAATAATGCCAAACAAAAACTTGCAAATTTCATAAAGTCAGAAGCGGCAAAAACTGGTACATCCGCGCAATTTACGCTTATAAAAACCTCATTAGGGGCGGCACAGGATTTTTCGGTTAAAAGTGACATCGCTTTATTAACCGAACTTGATAATATAAACCCTGCACCAGTATTTAATAATTATATCGCCGTTAATCAGGCACTTACCCGCTTTTCTGGCAATGCAATAGTAATTTGTCTTTGCGATAATAGCTATCATGAAGGGCAAGAAGAATTTATCAAACGCCTTAAAGACATTGCAAATGGCACGTTAATTCTTATCCCTCCAGAGCGAAATTTGATTATTATCAAAAATATCAAAGAAGATGATAATGGCTATAATATAAATCTTTCTGGTTTGGGCGCGATGCCAAAAGCAATATTGGATTTTTATGATAAGGATGGGAAGATTGTTACCACCCAAAATGTTGGTGCAAACTCTATAATCCAAGTTCCGGCATTCATGCGGCGTGAAATTTATTTTGCGCGTATCCGTGGGCAAGAAAATGCCGGGGCAACCCGAATAATAAATATTTTCAATAGCCGCCCCTTGATTGGTTTTGAAAAACATTCATTCGATAGCCCGCTTTTGGCAGATGAAACCTATATTGCCACCGCCGCCAATATAAAGGGTGAAGTATTTTCCGATAATTTGGACAAGATAATTTCAAAAAACCCCTCTGCCATTGTTTTTGCCGATCGCGGTAAATTCACGGATAATGAATATGATGAATTGCAAAAATATATTCAAAACGGCGGCATGATTATTCGCTTTTCTGGCCCATTATTATTGGAAAGTGGGGAAAGACGGCTTTTGCCACAATATATCCGCCCAGAAGCCAAAATATTATCGGGTAATTTTACTTGGAATGACAAAGGCATTGGCACATTTGATACCAATAGCCCATTTTACGGTCTTGAACTTGGTAATGACGCGCAAATAAGCCGCCTTGCGGTATTTGAAACCGGCGGTGAACCGCCAGAAATTTGGGCGCAAATGAAGGATAAAAGCCCACTTGTAAGCGCAAAGAAAATTGGCAATGGCTATGTGGTTTTGGTGCATACGGGTTTAATGGGTGGCTGGTCCAATCTTGGCTTAACCAAATATCTTTATGAAATTTTGGAACGGGTTTTATTGCGCGCGCAAAATATCGGGCTTCCAGCAACCAGTCTGCCACCGACCCAAGCCATGCAGCCAATCGCAACAATTGATGGCAATGGCAAAATCAACCAAAACCCAATGGGGCAAAAATCCATCCTTCCCGATGAGTGGCAAAATATCAAAGCCGATATTAACCACCCCCCAGGTATTTATTCGGGGGGTGGTTCGACTTTAATCCTTAATATGATTGGTGATGATTTCATCCTAAAACCCTATAAATTTGATAATAGCTTTGGGGCATTGCCCGAAAAAAATGCCAAACAAGCGTTGTTAAAGCCATTATTGCTTTTGGGTGGAATATTGCTTTTGCTTATTGAAATGCTTTTAACCTTTATTATTGGGCGCGGTAGGTTTTGGGGCAAGGCATTGGCAATTATAATATTTGCTTTTGGCGTTCCATTATCACCACATGACGCAAAGGCGCAGCCTCTTAAAACCGATGATATGATTATGGGCTATATTGCCACCCCTGATGCGGCAACCAATCAAAAAGCAAAAGCGGGTTTAGAGGGGTTAAAATCCGCCCTTACCCGCCGCACCAATGTTGAGCCGGCGGGCGTAAAGGCAATAGACCCCGAAAAGGATGATTTGGCACTTTACCCTGTTTTATATTGGTTATTACCCGATAAGCCACAACCGCTTTCACCAATTGCCAAGCAAAAATTGAATATCTTCATGGAAAATGGGGGGATGCTTTTCATTGATACGCGCGGCGGTGGGCGTGACGCTAAAACAGCACAAAACATAACGCAAATTGCCCTTGGTGGATTAAAAATCCCACCGCTTGAAAAAGTTCCACAAGAGCATGTTTTAAACAAAACTTTTTATTTATTGCGCTTTTACCCTGCCCGCTTTGGCAATGCCAATATTTGGGTCGAGGCGCGTTCGGCAACCGATTTAACCGCCAATGATGGGGTGTCGCCGATAATTATTACCGATGGTGACTTTGCCTATGTTTGGGCAAGTGGTGCAAATCAATCACCAATTGGCGCGATTAATGGAGACGAGTTGCAAAAGGAACTCGCGTTTCGGGTTGGAATAAATATCTATCTTTACGCCCTTACGGGGCAATATAAAAACGATCAGGTTCACATTCCATTATTGCTTGAACGCCTGCGTGGTCGGGGGCGCTAATGAATAATTTGCACCAAATCGCCTTTGACCCAATTTTAAAACTTCCATATGTAATTGGGATAATAATTATCCTTGTATTTGGGCTTGGGTTTTATATTTTTAAAAATGGCAAAGCCAAAATTGCACGTGGGATGTTATTTGCACTTCTGGCAATCATTCTTTTAAATCCCCAAATCATCAAAAATCAGTCCTTTTCACTACCTAATTATGTGATTGTGGTTACGGATAATTCCCCATCAATGCGCGCCACAAATCGCATTGATGGCGCAGATATTGCGCACAAAAGGCTAATGGATGAATTGGGGAAAATTTCCAATCTGAAAATCATTGAAACCGCGATTAACAAAAGTGATGGTGCAAATCTAATCCGCGCAATAGAGCAAGCAAAATCAAATATAAACCCCAAACAAATCGCGGGCGCAATTATCATCACCGATGGTTTGATAAAAAATGCGGTTCGCATGAATTATGATTTCCCATTGCATCAGCTTTTGGTTGGCGCAAATGATGAAAAAGATATCTATTTAAAAATCACCCAAAACCCCGTCGCGACCGAGGTTGGGCAAATGGCCCATCTAAAGCTAAAGATAATTGAAAATGGGTTTGGGTTGCAACACACTGAATTGATTGTGAATATTGGCAATCAACCACCACAAAAATTAATGGCGGCGGTTAATAAAGAAATTGATTTAAATTTCCCGGTGCTAAAGCGGGGCAAAACCCCAATCGCCATAAGCGTAACCCCGATTAATGGCGAAATAAGTAATAATAATAATTATATCACCACAGATATTGAAGGGGTTCGTGAAAGATTGCGGGTATTACTTGTAAGTGGTGATCCATACGAGGGTTTGCGGGCATGGCGCAACCTTTTAAAATCCGACCCCAATGTTGATTTGGTGCATTTCACCATCATGCGCTCTTTTGATAAGGATTTGAATGCCAGCGATGATGAATTATCCCTCATCCCCTTTCCAACCTATGAATTATTCAATGAACGTCTTGCTGATTTCGACCTAATTGTTTTTGATAAATTCACCCGCATCGAAGCATTGCCCGATGAATATTTGCAAAATATTGTGGATTGGGTTGATAATGGCGGTGCGTTTTTAATGCTTGCTGGCTCATCAGAGGCGGAGAATGAGGGGCTTTTATCAACACCATTGTCACAAGTGCTTCCATTCACTGGTAAGACCAAAGTGGTCGATAAGGAGTATAGCCCACAAATAACCCAACAAGGCTTGGCAAACCCCATTACTGCGCCATTAAAAGATGACCAAAGCAAATGGGGAAATTGGACCCGAATTATAGAGGCAACACCAAAAGGCAACGTCCTTATGAGTGGTGATGGCGCGCCATTATTAATAACGTCATATTTTGGCAAAGGTCGGGTTGCGGCACTCTTATCAGATAAATCTTGGCTATGGCAGCGCGGGTTTGAAGGTGGTGGCCCATTCCGCGAGCTATTCCGCAATACAACAGGCTGGCTTTTGGGTGAGCCGGCATTGGAAAACAACCTTCTTTCAATGCAGAGCGATTTTTCACAAATCACCATTAATTTGCAAAGCGATAAAGATGATGTTTTGAATTTTGATGGCGGCACGCAAAAGCAAAGTTTCAAACCTGATTTTGACGAAAATCGCAGCTTTACAATGGGAATTTCCAATATTGCCGATGGGCTGTATCACGCATCATATGGTGATTTAAGTGCCTTTAATATTAAAGGCGGCGGCGATGAAATTACCGAAAATGATTTGCGCGCCAATCGCGATTATTTGAACAATAAAATCCTAAAAACCGCATCATCTGCATTCTTTATTGGGCGCGCGGCCAATGGCACAATGCCAAAAATTTCCCTTAAACCGCGCAACACACCAACATTTGATAACGGGCTGTATTTGATTGATAATAAAATATTATCCACCAATGCCATTGAAAAAAGGCCGATTATAAACCCTGCTATAATTGCATTCTTACTTGCAATGGCGGCATTATTTATGTGGTGGCGGGAAGGGAAAAATCCGCCCCTTTAGGGTCACATCATTCTCTGTTTTACGCCACAAAACCCGCCCATCCATAACTGGAAGCGGAAATACAAGATTATTGGGCGCATGTTCAAAGTCAAATTGCGCAAAATATGAATAATCGCCAACTAAAAGCACGATTTTAACACCCATTGCGTCACAGGCATTAAGGCATAGTTTCATCAATTCATGCCCAATTCGCAAATGCCGATATTGGCGTTCAACCGCAATTGGGCCAAGAAAAACGGCCGTGTTGCCAAACTCATCCTTTATGTGCCACATACGACAAGCGGCGATGATTTTACCATCAATTTTGGCAACATAAGAAAGGTCATAATCACAAACATTTCCCAAGCGCAAAAAATGCGCCGCCTTTACAAAACGCGCCGGACCAAATGCGCGCGCGTATAAAGCGCCCACAATAACATCATTGTCAGCATTATCTTGAAAATAATATGGCGTTTGGTCTGTAATGATAGCCTCCAAAATTACTGCGCCGCTTTGGTATAAAATTGTTGGTTTTAAAAGCAACTTATGCAGAAAAGCTGTATTTTTCGGCTATCAATACTTGCCAAAATGTCGCAGCAGGCGGATAGAAATCTTGTGAGTAATATTAAAGCCCCCCGCCTCCCCCCGCTTGGTGTCTTTAGACACCGCGCCTATGCCCAATTCTGGTTCATGCGTGTAATTGCGTCCATGGGTCTGCAAATGCAGGCTGTTGCAATTGGCTGGCAAATATATAACCTTGCCCGCGATAGCATGAATATTGAAAAAAGTGCTTTCCTTTTGGGTATGGTTGGTTTGGCACAATTTGTGCCATTGTTTTTCCTATCATTAATTGGTGGTCAAGCGGTCGATAAATATAATCGCAAAATTATAATCATTCTTGCCCTATTGCTTGAGGTTATTTTATCGGCGACCTTGATGTTATCGACAAAATCTCCAACGCATTTGGCATTTATCATGATTTTTTCGGTGGCGGCTGGTTTTGGGGTAATTCGTGCCTTTTTACCCCCCGCCATGAGCGCACTTGGCCCCAATCTTGTCCCGCGTGAAGAATTGCCACAAGCAATCGCATGGAATTCATTGGGTTTTCAGGGTGCAAGCATTATTGGGCCATCAATTGCCGGATTTTTATATATTAGTGGCGCAGTAAATGTTTATCTAACCTGTTTGATATTACAAATCATTGCGGTCTTGGTAATATTTTTAACCAAAACCCCACCACAAGATTATTCAAAAACCCAAGAAAAATTCATCGTCCTTATCAAAGAAGGGCTTGGCTTTGTTTGGAATAATAAAATCGTTTTGGGTGCAATTTCATTAGACTTGGCGGTCGTCTTGCTTGCTGGTGCAACCGCGTTGATGCCGGTTTTTGCACGCGATATTTTGCATGAAAATGCCCAAGCATTAGGGATTTTACGTGCCGCACCATCGGTTGGCGCCGCAATTGTTGCACTAATGCTTGCAATAAATCCAATTCGTGAAAAAGTTGGGCTTTGGATGTTTGGCGCAGTTGGTATTTTTGGGCTTGCCACAATTGGCTTTGGTGCCTCTCGCATGCTTTATTTATCGGCGTTCTTTTTGGCGATTGCCGGTGCGGCGGATATGATTTCAGTCTATGTTCGTCAAAGCCTGATGCAGCTTGCAACACCTGATAATATGCGTGGGCGTGTGGGCGCGGTTTCAACCCTTTTCATATCCGCATCCAACGAATTAGGTGAGTTTCAATCAGGGCTTGCGGCGCGCTTCTTGGGTCCTGTAATGGCGGTTATTTTGGGTGGCTTTGGCGCAATTGCGGTTGCGGGTGCATGGATGAAATTATTCAAACCACTAAAAGAAGCCAACCGTTTCTCTGATGCGCAAATAAAAGATTAGCTTTCAAATTTGGTATCAATTGCATGACCCATTTTTTGCAGGCTTATTTTCAATAATGGGCCAGTAATTAATGTGGTTACAATTGCCATAATAGTAAGCATTGTAAAAATATTCTGTGGCAAAATACCCAAATCATAGCCAACATTAAGTACGATTAATTCCATTAGTGCGCGTGTGTTCATCAAAATCGCGACAATTTTTGCCTGCTCATCCTTATAACCATATGCCCGCGCAACAAAATAAACCGGAACAATTTTCGACACTATTGATGCCAAAAGTATAATCACAAGCCATATTATTTCAGTTGGCGCACCAAGACCCAAAACATTGGTTCTTAGACCCGTAAAAGTAAAGAAAATTGGCAATAAAAATACCATGATAAAATTGGTTACATTTTTACGCCAAGCAATTGAAAATTGGTGGTTATAATGGAAAAACAAGCCCGTCATAAAGCCGCCAAAAATGGTGAAAATCCCTAATTTTTGGGTATATAAACCAAATGCCAAAATCATTATAATTATTATTGCCATCGTATTTGGCGTTATATCATGATTATTTTCATCGATTGTTTTTGTAAGATTATTGGCAAAAGGTATCAAAACAAATTTGGCAAGCGGGATTAAAATTAATAAGCCAAAAATTTGTAGCGCCAAATGACCAATGGCAAATTCATTTATGCTTATTGCCGAAATTGTCGCCAATATAATCCAACCGGCAACATCATTTGCCGCCGCAGATGAAATGGCAACCAATCCCATATCAGTTTTTTCAAGTTTAAACTGCTTTAGAATGCGCCCCATAATTGGAACTGCGGTAATTGAAACTGCGGTTCCGATAAATAAAATATATGGAATTAGCGGAATATTTGGCGCAAAATATGAATGTGAAAAATAACCAATTAATGCGCCAGATATAAAGGGAACAATCACAGAAACCAAGGAAATAGTCGTTACCAGATTTCGGTTTTTTCTATCTTTTAAATTTTTATATTCAAAATCCAAACCAATTTGGAACATTAAAAACAAAAGCCCAATTTGGCTTAGAACACTAATGGCGGGGTGTGGCTTGACACCAAATATTGCAATTGAAACATCTGGAAAAAAATGCCCAAATAGTGATGGCCCAAGCAATAATCCCGCAACAATTTCACCGATTACACCTGGCTGTTTCATCTTACGGAAAACATTATTCATAAGGCGTGCCGCACAAATCATAATGATGATTTGTACAAGAACCGAAAATAATAGATTTTCTGCCTGATGGATTGTATTCATCTAGTTATTAATTTTTAAATCGGCTTTTAAAGATTGGTCAAGCAATTTCAAATCAATATCAAGCGCTTTATTATCATCATCCTTAAGCTCTAGTTCGGTGCTTTCAAACAATAATACCAGTTTTTGTAAAACCGATTGCGTGCTTAGGATACGGGCGACATCGGGCTTGGTGTCGTTTTCCATTTTGCCAAGGCTGGCGGCAACGGCAACTGCCTCTTTGGAATAATAGGTAAAGACACGCTGGGCAATATTAAATTTATCGGGATCATCGGCAACCTTGCCCATAATCCTTTTACCCGTAGTAACAAGCTGCGTAACAATATTGATTGAATCAGGGTGCTTGAAGGTTACAATTGTATCATCAATTTTTTGAAGATTGGTTGCGGCCTCTAATAAAACCTTCTGCACAAGCTCATTACGCGATTGTGGCAAGTCATTGGATACAATTGTCGGCGCGGTTACGGCCTCACGCTTGGGGACAACGGTATAATTATCATTTTTCGATTGTTTTACAATGAAGTTATTAATTACCGCACCAATCCAGCCAACAAAAGCCCCTGCCAAGATACCAAGACCAATACCACCAACATGCAATGTATCAATGGTCACACCACCAAGGAATAGGCCAGTGCCAACACTTATAAGTTTCCACGCGCCATCAATTCGGTTGAATTTACGTTTTTTTTCGCGCTCTTGCTCGCGGATTGCGCCAACCTCTTTTTCAAAGCGAATCCGCGCAAGGTTTAATTTGGGGTCAACTTTGGGGTCAAAATTAAAATTATTCTTTGCCATAAAAAATTCTTCCAATGCCTGCTCTCTGCTTTTGGTTTTTAACAGGGGCTTCTTTGCATTTTTTTGATTAATTGCATTAGTTAGTAAAACTATCAATCCAAGCACGAGCTTTAATAGCAGAGCCAAAGCCTGCCCCACACTTGCAACAAAGGTAACGCCGCCACCAAGCGATGCTTTTGACAAACGTGAGAGAAACTTATTTTTCATCAATTGAATATAGGTGGATTATTCGTCCAATTCAATGTCCCAATAAAGCCAATCAAGCCAGGTTTCGTGCAGATAGTTTGGCGGAAACCTTCGACCAGTTTCTTGGATTGCATAAAGTGATGGTCTTTGTGGCCTGTATGGAATTGGCATATTTGCCTGTTCTGGCGTTCTGCCGCCCTTTTTGGCATTACATTTTGAACAGGCGGTTACGATATTTTCCCAATTGGTTTTTCCACCCATTGAACGGGGAATAACGTGGTCAAAGGTCAAATCTTTTTTAGAGCCACAATAAACACAGCTAAAACCATCGCGCAAAAAGAGGTTAAAGCGCGTGAAGGCAAGGCTTCGGTCCTGTTTCACATATTCCTTTAATGAAATCACGCTGGGAATACGCATTTCCATATTTGGGCTATGGACATATTCGTCATAGGTTGAAAGCACGACAACGCGCTGAAGATAGACCGCCTTTATCGCATCTTGCCACGACCATAGGGACAATGGAAAATAAGATAATGGCATATAATCGGCATTAAGCACCAATACGGGATAATCGTTTTTACGAAAATTAGTTTTGAATTGTGCGTGATTAAACGGGTCGAACACCCCACTGGGGTTAGATGACATCACAGCCCCCATCTATTTTGATTATTTGTCTCGTGAATAAATTATTGAAGACAAATCTCCTTTGAATGAATATAAGTTAATCGATTCTCTTGAAACAAAAATGACAAAAGCAGTTTTAACGCCAATAATTACCCGTTTTGCCCCTTCCCCCACCGGTGAATTGCACCTTGGGCACGCATATTCGGCATTATTGGCACATGATTTTGCACGGGCGAATGATGGTAAATTCATCCTGCGCTTTGAGGATATTGATCAAACCCGCGTGCGCCCGCAATTTTATCGTGATATTGAAATTGACCTTGAATGGCTTGGGATAAAATGGGACGACAAGCCAATCAGGCAATCCCTGCATTTTAATGATTATGCGCGCGATTTAGAAAGATTGAAAGCGCTTGGGCTGTTATACCCATGTTTTAAGACCCGCACCGAAATTGCCTATGACGCCATGAATGCACCGCATGGCCCCGATAATTTCCTTGTATTGCGCGATAGTGACAAAGAAATTGACGCTGAAACCATTGCAAAAATTGGTGGTAACATTCCCTTTGCATGGCGATTTTGGGCGCGCCGTGCCAAGGAATTATTGGGTGATGAAGAATTATTTTTCACCGAAACAAATGGCAATAATACAAAAATTGATCCATTATTACTTGGTGACGTAATTCTGGCGCGTAAAGATACGCCTGCATCCTATCATCTTTGCGTGGTTCATGATGATGCCCGCCAAAATACCACCCACATTATTCGCGGTGAAGATTTACGCCAAAGCACGCATATTCATAGGGTTTTGCAACATTTCCTTTCCCTGCCTGTCCCACTTTATCAATTCCATAAATTATTATTGGGCGCAGATGACAAACGCCTCGCCAAACGCGACAAGGCTCAGAGTTTGAAATATTTGCGAAATTCTGGTGTTACCCCTGAACAAGTGCGAACAATGATTGAGCAAGCAAGAAAAATGTAAGGTAAACCTAACTTTTTACAGCATGTCATGTTGACCTTACATATCGCCCAATGTAAGGTATGCCTAACATCAGGAGAGAACAATGAAAAGCTATAAAGACGCAAAAAGTGCCTATAATATTGAATTTGGCATCAGCATGACAATATATGTTATTTCAATAATCGGCGGGACATTTTTGATTGGCAATCTTAATCCCCCACTATTTATAAAATATATAATTGCAATTATCCCAAGCCTTGCAATTGGTGGGCAAATTATCGCTTATCTACGCTTCATCAATCATTGTGATGAATTTTTAAAGGCCGCAATGGCAAAAATATTTATCATTTCAACAGGCATAACCCTTTTCCTGTGCAGCTTTTGGGGTTTCTTGGAAAATTTCAATCTAGTTAGCCATATCGAATTATGGATTGTGTATGTGATTTTCTGGTTTTCTTATGGTGTTGTTACACTTTTGGGAAAATTTGTATTCAAAAGCCTTGATACCGGTCTTTGCGGCTAGTGAGTTCATATTATGAAACAAATTCTGAAAGAATTACGCACAGAACATGGTTTCACCCAAGCCGAATTGGGCGATAAATTGGGGGTTTCCCGGCAAGCAATTATCGCGCTTGAAACCTCCAAACACATACCATCTTTGGATCTTGCCTATAAAATCGCGGCACTATTTAACAAACCGATTGAAGAAATTTGGGAAAATCCTTATCGGAAGTAAAATGCCATTATCTAATGATACCTACACCTGTCACCCCGCATAACGATGAGCCCGGAAAAGTGTGAAGCGGTTTTCGTACAAGGCGAAGAGCACAAAAATATCGCGGGGTCTTACCATTAGATCCCGCAACAAGTGCGGGATGACAATGGTGAAGTGCGGGGCGACAAACAAAGTTAATCAAATAAAAATGACGCTATCGCTTAATTCGTTTTCGTCATTTTCTTTTTGTGGGAAATGTTTTGAGAGTGCATTTCCAACCTCGGTGATGCCATCTTTAAGACCACCTGCTAAATCATCCTGTTTGATTTTTTCAAGGATGATATTTACCGATTTATCCCAAAAATCGCTGCCGACCTTGTCATGAATGCCACTATCGGCAATGATTTCGACAATATGTTCTTTCAGGCTGATATAAATTAAAACCCCGGTGCGGTCTGCGGTTTGTTGAATACCATGCGCAAGGAATTGCTCCATCGCACGTTTATGAACACTTTGATGCTTGAAAAATTTTGGCACAATCGCGGTATAAAAATTTGCCTTCGCAACCAATGCCGTAATTATAAAAATGGCTAATTGTAAACCTAAAATCCAATAAATATTGGTGCTGTTGACATTATCAATTTGCGCCGATTGCCAACCACCCAATAATGATGAAACCATTCGCCCCAAATCAATATCGAAAACAGCAAGCAAAAGCGGAATAATAATCGCCCAGAAAACCGCAAAAACAACTGCAAACACGCTATAATCATCTGATTTACGGGCAACCACGCAGTAAATCTCACCCGAAGTGTTGGCTTCGGCGGCCTTTATAGCCTGTGAAATCTCGTGCTTTTTTTCGTGCGATAAACCAACAGTCATAATATCCTACCAGCTTCCTGACGAGCCGCCGCCGCCAAAACTTCCACCGCCGCCGGAAAAACCACCACCGCCACCGCCACCAAAGCCGCCACCGCCGCCGCGACCCGAGCTGCTAAGTATAATGAAAAGTAAATCAAGTGGGCTAATTTTAAATACCGTCCAGATGAAAAGCAGGATGATTATGAATATTATAATCCCGATTGCATCGGCGGGGCCGGCTTTTGCCTGTTCATTTTGGGCGGTTATGCCTGCCTGTGCCGCGCGTGCCTTTTGCTCTTCGGGGCTAAGTTTTAATATTTCATCAATGCCGTTTACGCCATCAACTATCCCTTGCTCCATATTGCCGGCTTTGAATTGCGGCAATATTTTTTCGGTGATTATTTGATGTGATACTGCATCGGTTAAAACCCCTTCAAGGCCATAACCAACCTCGATACGGACTTTGCGTTCGTTGGGGGCAACAATAAGCAAGACCCCATTATTTAGTTTTGCCTGCCCTATTCCCCATGCGCGCCCCAATTGATAGCCGTATTCCTCAATCTCATAGCCCTGAAGCGATGGCAGTGTAACAACAACCAATTGATCGGATGATGTGGCCTCAATTTGCGCTAATTGTTGATCCAATGCCGCCGCAGTTTGCGGCTGCAAAAGATGTGCATCATCCACCACCCGCCCGCTTAATGGCGGGAATGTTGGGGCAGCGTGCGCAAAGCCCGCAGTTAATAGCACCAAAAGGGAAAATAGTGCGGCAAAATAAGTTCTTACCGCACCTTGTGCAGTGGCCATGTTTTAAAACTTAACTTCGGGTGCTTTTTCTGCGCCCGCAGTAGCAGTAAACATCTGCATTGGCTTTGAACCAGATTGGAAAGTTGATGCCCAAATGATTGATGGGAATGTTTTCAAAGTGGTATTATAATCTTGAACCGCAGAATTATAATCACGGCGTGCGATTGCAATACGGTTTTCAGTGCCTTCAAGCTGGCTTTGCAATGTATTAAAGCTATCGAGAGATTTTAATTGCGGATAATTTTCCGTTACCATCATCAAGCGACCCAATGCACCAGATAATTTATCTTGTGACGCCTGAAACTCTTTAAACTTTGCCTCATCAGTAATGGTGGAAGCATCAAATTTTGGTGATGTCGCGCTTGCACGCGCCTCAACCACCGCAGTCAAAACATCTTTTTCCTGTTTTGCAGCACCTTGAACGGTGGCAACAAGATTCGGAACCAAGTCTGCACGGCGTTGATATTGGTTTTGCACCTCGGCCCATGCGGCTTTTGCCGCCTCTTCCTTGGTTGGAATTGTATTATAGCCACAGCCACCCAAAGATGTCGTTGCAATAGCAAGCGCACCAATCGCCAAAAAACGTCTCGAAATATTCATTTATCCACCCTCTCAAGAGAAATAGTTCATTACATATTTGCATTAAATGCGGGTTTTTCAAGATATTTAATGTTTATTTTAAAAAAAGTGCATTTTACCGCTTGACTTCATTAGTGTGTTACGTTACTAACACACCATAGCACAAACAAATGGAGTTAAAAATGAAAAATCTAGTAAACAATAAAATCTTTACCCGCCTTTCTGGTACAATGGTCGCATTAATATTGGTAAGCGCATATATGTTGCAATTTGCCGATATGGCATCAAAAATGGTGGCATAAATATTAATCGCCGCCCTCTTTCTTAACCTCTGGCGTAATCCGAAGTGCAAGCACTTGGTTACGCTGGCGGCGAAGCACCAAAAAGCGGAAGCCATGAAATGAGAATGACTGCCCAACATTTGGGATTGTCTGTGCCTCGTGAATTACAAGCCCCGCCACAGTAACCGCATCCTCATCCGGTAATTCCCAATCCATTGCGCGGTTTACATCGCGGATTGGAACCCAACCATCAACATTAATAGAGCCATCAGGCTGTGGACGTACGCCTTGTTTGGCGATGTCATGCTCATCAGAGATTTCGCCAACAATTTCTTCCAACACATCTTCCAAGGTTACAAGACCTTGCAACATGCCATATTCATCAACCACAATTGCAAAGTGGTTACGCTTTTTTTGAAATGCCTCTAGCTGTTCTTGAAGTGGTGTTGTATCTGGCACGAACCAAGGGGTTGTCATAATGCCCTTGATATCAACCCCGTCAAGATTGCCATTATTTTCGGCGACCGCCTTTAAAACGTCTTTGGTGTGCAATACGCCAACGATATTTTCAGGCTCGTCACGATAAAGTGGAATACGCGAATGCACGGTGCCGATTATTTGATTAATAATTTCACGCGACGGCAAATCAATATCAAGGGTTTTAAGGCTTTTACGGTGAACCATAACATCGGAAACATCCAAATCTTTAAGATCAAGCACGCCACCCAATCTATCTTGATCCGATTTTTCCAAATGCCCCGATTGGCGCCCCAATTCCACAACACCGCGAATTTCTGCAAGGGCTTGTTCAGTTGTGTAAACCTCACCCTGTATGCCCATAAGCTTCATCAAAAGTGCGACAAATCCAGTTAAAAGATACATGATTGGTGAAAGTAATTTCACCATTATTTTAACTGGGAAAGAAACACTTCGTGAAATTTCATCCGCATCATTAATTGCCATTGATTTTGGCAAAACCTCACCAAAAATCAAAAGTAATGGCGTTAGAACAATTGTTGAAATCGCCGCACCTGCAGGGCCATATTCTTTGGTTAAAATTGTTGTCGCAATCGCCGATGCCGCAATGGTAACAAGATTTGAACCAAGCAAAATCGCACCAATCATTGATGCCCGCTCTTCAAGGAGCTTGTTTACACGTGCCGCCTTTTTATCACCGTCCTTTTCAAGACTTGTCATTTTTGCTTTGGACGCGGCAGTCAATGCGGTTTCAGCCAATGAGAAAAAGGCATTAAGACCAATCAAAACCAAAACAATGGCAATGGTTGTGAAAAGCGCGTTTAATTGCGGGTCCATAATTTTAAGAACATTCCTCTTTTAAAAATTCCAATAAATCTGCCACATCGGCATTTTTATGAATATAGGCATTTCCAATGTCTTTTAAAAGCACCAGATTGATTTTTCCGCCAGAATTCTTTTTGTCATGCGACATTACTTTTAGCATGGCTTGTGGGTTAAAAATTGAAATACCAGCAGTGTCATGCCGCACTGGTTGCGGCATCTCATCGGCATAGTCCCCGCAACCAGTGCGGGGTGACAATTTATATTGATACCCACAATCGCGAATAAACTTCTCAATCCGGTCGCATTTTTCGGGGGCTAATGCGCCAATTCGTTTTGAATAACGCGCCGCCATTGCAATGCCACATGCCACTGCCTCACCGTGGCGCCAGATGGTTTCGTCATATTCTACTGCCGCCTCAATAGCATGACCAAAAGTATGCCCAAGGTTTAAAAGGGCGCGAACCCCCGCTTCACGTTCGTCTTCGGCAACAACTTTGGCTTTGGCAGCAATAGATTTTTCAATCGCATATTGACGCTCTGGGCCATTTTCGCCTAAAATCTTTATCGCGTTTTCTTCAACATAATCAAAAAATTGCGGATAAAGAATAAGACCGATTTTAAATATCTCGGCAAAGCCCGCCATTATGTCGCGTTTATCAAGCGTATCTAAAACATTGGTATCCGCAAGCACCAATTTTGGCTGCCAAAAAATGCCAACAAGGTTTTTCCCCGCCCGCGCATTGATTGCGGTTTTGCCGCCCACGGATGAATCAACCTGCGATAAAAGCGTGGTCGGGATTTGCACAAAATCAACACCGCGATTTATAACCCCCGCCACAAACCCGGTTAAGTCGCCAACGACACCACCACCAAAAGCGATAATTATATCCGACCGCTCAATACCAAATTCGAGCAATACCTCGACGACATGTTCAAAACTTGAAAAGCTTTTGGTTGCTTCGCCTGATTTTGTGATGATTATTTTGGTTTCAACACCATGACTTTCAAGTGAAGAAATCAAGCTATCACCATGAAACTTATAGGCATTTTCATCGGCAATAATTGCAATTCTTTTACGCTTTAAAAGCGGCAATATTTTTTCTGCCGCAGAAGATAAAACCCCGCCGCCAACAAAGATATCATACTGACGCTCTGCAAGATCGACGTTTATTTTATTAATGCTCATGACTATTCCCATGGTTTAAAACCAAATCTTTGGGTAGGATTGATCTTTCCTGTAATGCCGCAATAATTTTATCAACAGTTACCGAATGCGGGCCATCCACACTCTCGACCATTATGTCGGCACTGGCATAAATTGGATAGCGCTGCTCCATCAAATTTTCCATGGTGGCGCGTGGATTGCCATTTTGCAAAAGGGGGCGATCATTCCTACGCAGAACGCGGTTCATTAATGTATCAAGATCCGCCTTTAGCCAAATTGTAATCGCCTTTTCACGCATCAATTCACGGGTTAATTCATTCATAAACGCCCCGCCGCCTGTTGCAAGAATATGTGGCGGACGTTGCAAGAGGCGGGCAATTACGCGGCGCTCACCGGCACGAAACTCCACCTCGCCATGTTCCTTGAAAATATCGGCAATGGGGCGACCGGCGGCAACCTCTATCTCATCATCGGCATCACAAAATGCGACCCCCAAATTATGTGCGAGACGTTTCCCAACAGTTGACTTCCCCGCCCCCATAAGCCCGACAAGCGCAATTGTGCGTGGCAGAATTCCACCCGCATAAACATCACCGCCTATATTTGCGGCATTCATTTCATTTTCAAAACTGTCTGGCATTAAAATACTTCTTAAATAAGTAATTAATTTTTTCGGTGCATTTAGTCTATATAGTTTGAAAAGATAAAGCAGTAAGTAATATTATACGCCATATCATTGCCGCAAAATTGTATAAAATTGCTATAAATTGCAACTTGAACCTAAAAGGAAACAACTTGAAGCCAAGAAATACAATGAAGAAGACACTAATCTATTCTTTGGGTTTAAATATTGCATTTACCGCAATTGCATTTGCGCAAACAACACCGCAAACAACGCCCGAAGTTGATAATATGCCTGCGGCAGTGCAATATGTTGCCGCACCAATATCTGTCGAAGGTTCAAGCCTTAAAGACGTTGGCCTTTGGGGCTATTATGAAAGCGTTGATGGCTATGACAATTTACCATCAAATCTTTGGCTAAATAGTGATGTTCCGGCATTGGGCGCAATTTTTTCAAAACTTTCGGAAAATCAAAAATTCACGCCACTTCAATTTCTAACCCGCCGCGTAATTTTATCGGGCGGTCTTGCCCCCAATTCCGACACCAAGGTTGCCACCGAAAGATTCAGGCTTGCGGCAAAACTTGGCCCACTTCCGGCGGCAAACTTATTGAATAATTACCCAAATATCATTGCCAACCAGGATTTATTGATAATTGCCGCCGATGTTTGGTTTTATCAAAACCGAAATGAAGACGCCTGCAATGTTGTTGAAGCCACCAAACCACAAGTTCCACAACGTGAATTATTGGAATTACGGGCAACTTGTTACGCATTGAATAATGAGGTGGATGCCGCGCAATTATCGCTTGATCTTGCAATGGGGCAAAACCCAAACCCTAGCGAGTATGATGTGTGGTTTTCCCGCGCAATTGCGGCGCTTGGCAACGGCCTAAAAGGTGATGCAGCCAAAATACCATTCCGCGCCGATAATGGACGCACCTATGCGCTTTCACGTAAATTGGGGCTTTTCCCCAATGCCGCACAATTGCCAAAACTATCGGCAATGACCCTAAGCGCATTATCGCTTGAAGATAGCAATTTAAAAGACGAAATCTATCTTAATGCCGCAATAAAGGGGGCAATTTCACCCGCCGAATATGCGAAATATAAAAACGATGTCACAAGCATTACGCCAGTTCCGCCAATTGAAAAACAAAGTTTTGATACCACCGGAAATGTAATAGTTACCCCGGTTGAACAACCCCCGATAAAGGGTGAAAACTATTATGATGAATTAAGTGAAGCGCATGACATTCAATCATTTGCCGCAATTGCCAAACGCATCGCGCCAAAGTTCAATGAAATTGATAATATCACACCCGCACAGGCAGAGGTTTTTGCCAATGCCGCAATTTTGGCTTCTGATGTCAAATCGGCAAAACGATTTGCCACGCTTGCACCAAATCTTGGGGCATCATCAAAACTTGCGCTTGGGATTTTGGCAAATGATGCAACAGCGGTTTCAGCACGCATCCAAAGCGGCATTGACCATGCGCAAGCACCACAAAATTATTATAGCGATGCAATAATCGCCAATGCAACCGGCCTTAAGGCACGTTCTACTGATTATTTGGTGGCGGGTAACCTAAATTCTGGTGTGGTTAGTAATGAGAATATTTTATACGCCATGGATTTATCGGCAAACCGCAACGCAATGGCGGAAACCGCATTATTGGCGGCACTTTCATTGCAAGGTCAGGATCCAAAAGCGGTCGATGCGGTTGTTATGGCGCGCATCATTGGCAATCTGAAGAAAGCGGGCCTGCCACAAGATGCCAAAGACCTTGCGGTTTATACAATTATGGCCAAGTCGCTTGTCTTCAAACCTGTACCAGCCGCAAATAAAACTGCGGCACCCGTTGCAAAAAACGCTTCATCGACAACAAAAAGTGAGAATGTGAAACCTGCGGCAACAAAAACTAATACAGAAACAAAACCAGCGGCACAAAAAACAACTGCAACCACCCCCGTGCCAAAAGCTGCGGTGTCGAAACCCGCAACCTCATCATTGGCAAAATCAAGTAAAAATATAGAAAAAAAGCCAGCTACGCAAACAAAAACAGAAGAGCAAAAAAAAGTTGATAAAAAGCTGCCTGATTGGGGGAAATAGTGCTTAGATGATTGAGGAAACCTCAACTTTTCTAGAAATGTTAAGCGCCGAACGCGGCGCAAGTAAGAATACAATTGCCGCCTATGAACGCGACTTGAACGATTTTTTTGAATTTTTAAGCGGAAATAATTACCCCACCTCCCCTAAAGAAATTGACCACAAAATAATTGAAAAATATTCAATTGATTTGGATAATCGCGGGCTTAAAAGTGCCACGCTTTTACGCCGTCGCGCGGCTTTGCGGCAGTTTTTTTCATTTCTCTTGCTTGAAAAAATGATTGATATTGACCCAACTTCAAGATGGGAAGGCGCAAAAACCACCCGCCCCTTGCCGAAAATTATTGAAGTTGGCGAAATCGATAAATTAATTGCGGCGTGTAACAAATTAAAACCAATTGAAAAAACGCGCGCCATCTGCATGATTGAGTTGATGTATGGCTCTGGCCTGCGGGTGTCTGAATTGGTTGAATTACCCTATTCCGCAATTCCGCTTTCGGCATTACAAAACCACGATATTCAGGCAATTATTATTCGCGGCAAGGGTTCAAAAGAGCGCCTAGTCCCCCTAAGCCCCGCCACATTGAATGCAATCAAAGACTGGTTAGCGGTGCGTGAAGTAACTTTGCCCAAAGAATTAAATATAAAAGAAAAGGCGCAAAAATATATGTTCCCTGCGACCACGGCAGAAGGGCATTTCGGGCGGCGGCAATATGCAAGACTTTTGGATAAATTGGGTTTAATAGCCGGTGTAGATATTGCAAAATTATCGCCGCATACATTGCGCCACGCCTTTGCCACGCATTTACTTGAAGGCGGGGCAGATTTGCGGGCGGTACAAGTAATGCTTGGGCATTCGGATATTTCCACCACCCAAATTTACACCCATGTCGCCTATGAAAAACTAAAAACCATGCTTGAAGACAAGCATCCATTGGGTCGCAATAAATAACCAAAAGCATCTCGCAAAGATATTTATTTAGCAGTTGCAGCAATAAAATTAAACTTAAGTCGCGTAATTTCGCACTTGCAAAATAAAATTTACAGGCATATTTTCTTGCCCACAATACGGTTAAAAAATTGGGGAAGAAAATGAAAACACCACGCAGCTTTTATAAACCTTTGGCAATTGGCGCACCTATGCCATACCGCGAACTTCCGGTTCGGGTTGAGCGCATGATCCATTTCGTGCCGCCACATCTTGAAAAAGTAATTGCCAAAGTGCCAGAAATTGCCAAAACCGTGGATGTTATTTTGGGTAATCTTGAAGATGCCATTCCCGCCACCGAAAAAGAAAATGCCCGTGCTGGCTTCATCAAAATGGCAAAAGCAACCGATTTTGCGGCCCTTGGCACCGGCCTTTGGACACGGGTTAATTGCCTTAACTCCCCATGGTTACTTGATGATTTAACCGAAATCGTAACCCAAATCGGCGATAAAATTGACGTTGTAATGATACCAAAAGTCGAAGGCGTTTGGGACATTCATTATGTTGACCAACTCCTTGCACAGCTTGAGGCCAAAGCAGGCGTTAAAAAACCAATCCTAATTCACGCAATTTTGGAAACCGCCGAAGGGGTGGCCAATGTTGAACAAATCGCCCTTGCCAGCCCGCGTATGCAGGGTATTTCACTTGGCCCCGCCGATTTGGCGGCATCACGTGCCATGAAAACCACCCGCGTTGGCGGCGGACACCCTGGCTACCGCGTATTGGGCGATGTAAATGGTGATGCGGCGCGTGAAAGTGTGCAACAAGATTTATGGCATTATACAATCGCCAAAATGGTTGATGCCTGCCAAAGTGCGGGTATCAAGGCATTTTACGGCCCATTTGGTGATATTGCCGATTTGGATGCCTGTGAACAACAATTCCGCAACGCCTTCCTTTTGGGCTGTGCCGGTGCATGGTCACTCCACCCCAACCAAGTCGCAATTGCCAAAAAAGTCTTTAGCCCCGATGCGGGCGAAGTATTATTCGCCAAAAAAATCCTTGAAGCCATGCCCGATGGTTCGGGCGTCGCCATGATTGATGGCAAAATGCAGGATGATGCAACCTGGAAACAAGCCAAAGTAATGGTCGATACCGCAAAACTTGTTGCCACCAAAGACCCCGATTTAAAGGCGGTTTATGGGTTTTAATTTTATTTTTTAAATTAACAAAATATTTGACCAATACTGATAAAACCAAAGGATGAATATATTTGAAAATCTCCTAGGTTCAGTTTTAGATACTTCAGAAAGTGTTGCAGCGGGCGAAGTATATAGAAGAAATATAGATTACTTTATACCGCCAATAATAATTATTGTTGTTGGCGGTTTTGCCTATATGTTTGATTATTATAATAATTTTGCGCCAACAACTGCCGAAATTAATAGTTCGGCTTTAAGCTGTGCATTGGAAAATCGTGTAGAGGCTAATTTCTTTGAAAAAGTGACTTTGCGCAATGATTACAAAACCATTGTAACAAAACATATGGATTGCAAAACCGCAAATAATTTGCGTAATAGCAATGAGAAATGGCGCAATGCCAAAATAAATATATATAGCACCATAAGCTTTAAATACACCTCACCGATTGATGGCAAAAGCTATGATAAAACCCGTGAAATAAGTGGCGAAGCCTATCCGGGGCAGATGTTAAATATCGAGGTTTGGAAATATAACTCCAAACGCATCCATATAAAAAAACTTGTCACCAAAAATTACAATCTTCCTGCGTAATTATGATCTTGCATGAAATAATTTTGGCGCGACAAATTTGCCGCGCCAATTATTTGTAATAAAAGTCCTAGAGCACAAAACTAATATTTTGCGATAAAGGTCAATTGTATATTACGACCCGTTGTATAGTTATAAGTTGTCAACAAAGGGTTTTTCGTATTTATTTTATATGAACTTAAAGATTGCGTTCCCGCGATATTATTAACCTGCAACTTCACACGATAATTGTCGCCGAATTTGTAATTCATGCTTAAATCCAAAGTGCCATATGCGTCCAAAGGTTGGGTTTCGGAATTATCCATATATTGGCTGCCAGTGGCTTTATAAATCAATGAGCCATTGAATGGGCCTTTTTCATACATGAACCCCATTCCCAAGGTGCTTTTTGGTGCGCCAGAAATAGTCAACCCAGTCAAGACATTGGTATATTCATTAACAGACCCATTAATGAAAACCGATACCCCATCACCCACAGAATAAGCAACTTGGCCTTCAATACCTTGGTTTTTCGCTTTACCAAAATTCTCATAAATTTGATTATCTGGTGATGCAACCAATAGATTGGTCAAATCGATTTTATAAATATCGACATCAACTGACCAATGGCGATTTTGGAACACGGTGCCCAATTGATAATTAGTTGACAATGAAGGTTCAGCCGTATTTGCAGAAGGGTTAATCACATATAGCGAACTAATATCAGGCATATACATACCTTGTGCATATTCGGCATAAACCGACCAATTTGGTTTTAATTTATAATTGATGTTCAAATTGCCCAATGCTTTTTCATTTGTATCAGTCGCATATTGCGCTTGGCGTGGTGATTTAATTACTGCTGCCGTAACTTTGCGCTTCATCCAAACGTATTTTACCCCTGGGGTAATTGTAAGTTTGTCGCCAATTTTAAGCGCGAAATCAGCCGCACCTTGCCATTGTAACCAATTTGACTGCTCCTCATAGCTTTTATACGCCAATGAAGTATCACTTGAATATGTTTTGCATTTATTTGGTTGCAATGGATCATACGCAATACAAACCGGCTTCTCCCTATAATCCCAAACATTGCGGCCTAAATCGGCGGCGTAATCATAGGTGTGGCGATTGGTTTTCGAGCTTTCATACCATGCAGAAAGGTGCAATGTGCCAATTTCAAATTCACGGTCAAGGCGCAAAATATCGCCCCAATTCATATAGTGATTTAATTTATTATAGCCTTGAATATGGCTATTATCGACCTTGCCACCCGGGGTTAAATATACACCCATTGTAGACGGATCATTTGAAATACCATCAGCAGATGCCAGTGATTTTGCGGTGTCGGTTTTATTGTCATAATATGAATTATAGCTGGTATTCTGCAAAGTGAAGCCAAATGGTAATTTGCCCTCTTCACGCAAATAAGAGAAGGTAGTATTTTTATTATACTCATTATACCCGTAATATGTTGCTTTGGTCGGGTCATTAGAAAGCAAGAAATCTTTGCCATACATTGCAATTTGCGCTTCTGTACCACCAGGGTTATCAGTATTGCGCCAATGATTTTTATTCGTCATTGCGAATAAAGAAACATTCCAATCATCATTAATAGGCAAGCGCCATTTGGTTGTAAAATTGGTTGAATGCATTGATGAATAACTTAATGCGCCATCCGAACCATTCATTTGGAAGTTTACAAAGCCCGCCAAATTATGAAGCGGTTCAATGTTGCCAGTTTGCATAACAGCAACCGATTGCCAAGAGTTCCAAGTTCCAAAAGTTTGGCGCAAAGTAACCCCAAATTTATCATCAACTTTGTTGGAAAACATTTTGATATTGCCGCCATAATTGGCCTGACCAAAATCACCAACAGCGCCCGGCCCACGGTCAACAACGATTGCCCCAATTGTTGAAGCCGGAAAAAATGAATTCGAGTGGTGGGTTGGGTTATTTGTATCACCCCAAGGAATGCCTTCGAATGTTACGTTATAATTGCCGTCTTTAAAGCCGCGTAAAGTTACTTTTGATTCGCCAAAACCTGGCCCATTGGACGAGCCAGAAGACGCGGCAGATGGTGTTATTGATGCAATGCCCGTGAAATCGTCGGTTTCAACACCCGAATTTTCAATATATGGGCGGGAGATAATTGATTGTGGTTCACCTTGATCAAGCGCCGCCTTGGACGGTGCTTTGGCCGTTGCCAAAGAACGCTCGGCGCGTACAATAACCGTATGGAGAGAACTTTTATCAATATCGGTCGTATCTTCTTGATTAACGTCATTTTGAACGTGTGAAGTTTGCACGGTTTCTTGCGCAAACACATTCGTGCCAACCATGCTTGTTATAATTGTGCTTGTAATTAAAAATAATCGATAATTTTTTGGAAGTCGTTTTTTCATAATTGCCCCGTCTCATTACGCCAGATTTTTATTTTCATTGGCGTATTCAGGGCTTTAGACAAAGATACATGCAAAAATTAAGTCAAATCCATGACATTTTTATTAAAGAACGAACATTACACATATTATATTTTAAAAATTGCAACTCTACTTATCAAGGGAAGCAAAAAGACTATTACCACCCATATTTCTATCCTTATAATATAGCCTATCTAACATAAGCGAACCTGATGCTTGGCTGATATATGTCAGGGTTATGCGAGTTGCGTTTTTTTGTTTTTGAATTTGCTATGGCTTTGGAATGTCAACAAATGTCAACATTTTGTGGAAGATAATAAATTAGTGCCAATATTCGGCATAAGCAATTGATTAATAATGATTTTATAGGAGGGAAATATTGTTACAAATAAGTAAAAATAGTTACATTATGTGGAACAATGATTGGATATTGGATTAATTAAACGAGATACCGGACATTTTGCAAAGCAAAATTCCGGTATGACAAATCCCGTAATTCGTGATTATTTTGCCCACACCGGCTTGCTTCGCAATCCACCTCCCCCGCTGCCGCAAGGGAGGACATAATCCTTAATCAATGAAACAACATCCAGCCGCCAAATACGGCATATAATAACCCAATGCCTGCCAACATTCGGCTATCAACCTTGCCGCGTTTGAACATGAAATATAGCAATATCATTGCGGCAAATGTAACGCCGGCGGCAACAACCAATGTTGTATCAAACATCCATTTGGTCGCCATAATACCAATTGCCGAAGGAATGGTCGCCTGTATCATCATTGAACCAGAGATATTGGCAAGTGCGAGGCGTTCTTTACCCTGCCTGACCCAAATAATCGCATTCATGGTTTCGGGTAATTCGGTGGCAACAGGACTTAGAAGGAGGGCAATAATATGTGGCGGAAGACCCGCAAATTCACCGATACTTTCAAGCTGATGGACAAAGGTTTGGGAGGCAATCGCAATAACCACAAGTGCCGCCACGGTTTGCAAACCAGACCAAAAAAGCGTGGGGTTATGTGGGCGGATTTTTAAATCTTCTAATTCTTCGCCCTCGTCTTCTTCTTCGGAATTTATTTCACGCCAAACATAAAAGCCATATGCCATAAGGAATAAAAGCCCAAGCCACGGCTTTATTGTAAATGCAATCAGACCCAAACCAACTTTAAATACGAAAATAGTAAGGAATGATAATTGATCTTTGGCAAGGTGTTTATAATCACCTTGAATTAAATAATCGGGGCTTTTTTCACGATATCTTTTATACCATAATGAAAAGCCAACAATACCATAGGCAATTGTCGCCAAAACCAATGGCCCACCCATTGCCGCGCCAATGCCAATATCTTTTTGATGGGCATCTTTTCCGAATACTGCGGCAAAAAATGTTACCGCACTTTCGGGCAAGGCAGTTCCGAATGCCGCCAAAACCGTTCCCACCGCCGTTTGCCCAAAATTAAGTCTTTTACCAACCCATTCAACGCCATTAACGAAGAACTCACATGCCAAATAGATTGCAATTGCCGATGCGAAAAATAAAATTAAAGTTACAAGCATTATTTCATTTGGACCGGGCGGGCAAAAAATCCAAAGGCAAAGAAAACAGCCCACCCGGTCAAGGTGTGCATTCTTTACCAATGGTCTTGCCTGTTCAGACTTGCTGATGATTATGCCATGTGCGTGCCGCACAAGTATGTTGACATAATCCTCACCTAATGGTGACGGCTACTCCCCAATGATGGTTTGCTAATAGTTTAGCAAAACTCGAATGTAAAGGCTTTTGATTATTGTCATGCTGCAATTAATGAAGCCCAATATGCCCGTTAATTCATTAATTTAATTAGATAGTTTTTGCAGCCAATTAGCTGTTTTCACTAGAAAAACCCATAATAACCGTATAAATAGTATGGTTAATGGAAGGATGGTTAAGAATGAATATAATATTTCAATTATTAAATAAAGTTTTTGGCAAATTTACGCCAATTGTGGTTGGAATCGTTGTAATCGGTGGCATTGGCTTTGGTTATTATCAACAAATGGGCTGGAAACAGGTGCAAGGCGAAGTAATCGCGGCAAATAATTATTGCACCATCATCAAAGAGGTTGATTCAAAAAGCTTTTGGGGCGTTGTAAAAAACTTTTTACCCCGCAAATATCGTAATCGTAATAGCCATGTTGAATCTATGAAAATGGAATGCACAAAAGCCGAACAAACCCTTCAAACCGATGCAAAATGGGTTGGTGGAAATGTTGCGCATAAATCGGAAGTGACTTTTAAATATATCTCACCATTCAATGGTAAACCCGTAACTGGAAAACATGAATATGACCGTGCGGCAAAAGCTGGCGATAAAATTTTGATTCGCGCTTCTGGTCTTAATCCTTCTGGCTCATACCCAATCTAGCGGATGAACCAGTGATTTTGAATTATTTTTGAGCTGGCGGCGGTTTTACTGCCGCTTTTCAAATTTATAATCATAACTTCGGGTGGCACATTAAAGCGCGCAGGCAAGCCAACCATTCCAAGACCAGAACTTACGACCAATACTCTATCACCCGCGACCATATATCCCTTAATTGTTTCTTCAGTATATGGGCCAGAAGTTCTTGGCGCGCCAATTATCGGAAAACGAATTTGCCCGCCATGTAAATGCCCCGAAAATTGGATTTTTGCTTGCCCTATATACGGAATAAAATATGCCGGATTATGAACAAATGTCAGGAGGTCAACACCAGAGGGGGCGGTTTCACAAACTTGCGGTTCTTCGTTACGCCAATTATTTCTATCGCCCACACCACAAATCCAAAAATCATATTTGTCATTTTTGATATGTAATAATTTATCCTCAAGAAAAGTTGCTTTGGTTTGGGCAAAGGCTTTGCGGGTTTGCGCCGCCGACCACCACCGATCATGATTGCCCATAATCGCCACCGCACCCAATGGGGCATATTTATTATAATCACCCAAGGCATGCATTGCGGCAATTTCAAGATTGTTTTCATCCTTGCTGCGGTTTTCAAATGCCGCCTTTGGCATGCGTGTTTTCAATAAATAGCCGCCCGCATAATCGCCGCCAATAAATATTATATCTGGTGAAAGGCTTTGAATTAATTTGCCGGTTTTCTCGATTCTGGAAACTGGTACTTGCAAATTATCGACATGCACATCGGATATAAGGGCGATTTTAATTGGCGCACCATGCCAATATGGGCTTTCAACATCAACCTCTCTTACAATTGTTCTTGAAGGTTCGATGATAAACGCAAATACCGCCGCAATCATGGCAATTGCGACGGTTATTAAAAACAAATTCTTTAGCAATCTTTGCTTTTTAAAGGTTCGATTCTGCATATTGGAATTAAATCACAAGTCCCTTTATAATTTTATCGGGTTTTGCAGCCGCAAATAAATTTATTGCCACTTTTTCGGGGGCGATGCCATAGGTTTCACCCAAAACCCCTGATAATAATCCATACATCTGTGCAGTCGGCATTACATCGCGGTTTTGATAAAGATTGGCTTGTGAAAGGCCAGACCAATCGGCAATAACCCTACCCCCCTTTACCTTGCCGCCGAGAACCATGGCGCAAGACGCCGTGCCGTGATCAGTGCCTTGTGTGCCATTGGCGGCAGCAGTACGCCCAAATTCGGTGGCGATAACCACAACGGTATTGGACCAATTATCGCCCAAACCCTCTTTGATTTGCGCCACAAGCGCATCAAGCTGTTTCAAATTGTTTTTGAGCCGTGTGGTTTGGGCGGTGTGCGTATCCCAACCATTTGTCTCAAGCATAGCAATACGTGGGCCGCTTGCTGCATTCAAAAGCTTGGCGGTGATTTTACCAATCTCTTTGGCATTTTCCATGTCATCGCCATTTGCCAACTTGCTTGTTTGCTGCGCCTGAAGCCAGAGATTATACAAAAGCGGGTCATTTTCATAAAGGCTTGCGACCCGTACCATTAAATCATCCGAAGGTGCTTTAATATTTGATGGATAAAAGCTTGAGACCTTATTATTGCCGCGCAGTGCCGCAGGAATTGTTTCAGAAATTGCAATTGCTTCGGTGGGTTTGTTTTGCGGCAAAAGCCCCATCAAACGGTTCATCCAACCTGCATTAAATTCATAAGCACGCGATGAACCAAGCTCCAAAATATTTTGGGCATCAAAATGCGATCTTTCCCGGTATGGGGTCGAAATTGCGTGAATGAAAGTGGCTTGTTTATCTTTGTATAATTGCCCGATTGTGGTCAAAGAATTATGAATTGCAAAACCATTATCAAGCATGGTTACTTCGTCATCTTTTAACGCCATATCACCGCGCAAAGTGAAATAATCTTTGTCAAATCGTGGGTTGATTATATCAAGCCCATCCGCAGCACCGCGCTGGATAATGAATATAAAGCGGGTTTCGGTTGCGGCATTGGCAAAACTAATGGATGGAATAAAGCCAGACAGCCCAAGGCCGCCAACATATTTTATGAAATCGCGTCTTTGAATTTTCATTGTTTAGCGCCTCATATTTTCTGGAGAAATTAATAATAATGAGAGTGCGGATTGTTTACTTTCGGCGCGCGAAACAATTTTAAGCGTATTTTCGCTTAAAGTGTCGCCAAAAATTTCATTTGCAATATCAATAGGTGCAGCCTGGGGCATAAATTTAGCCACCATTAATGACGAAATCTCTGCGCGTTTTTCAATGGCATCGGGTGCGGCCCACGCACTTTGAATATCATCATAACCTTTAGGGGCTTCGGGTTTTAAAATTTCCTGCCCCAAGGTTTTCATGGCGCGGTTTATTAATCTGGCATCCATATCCGCAACGCCAATCACCCGCAGGCTAGAGATAAACCAATCCCAAGGCGTTTTAAATTTAGTATTTTTTGCATCCAGACATTCCGGTGAGTTTAACAAAACCTCATATAATTGGTTTAAATCACCATTTGATGCCAAAAATGCACTCTTTAATCTTTCGACCAGTGCAGGCGGTGGATCATCGGCGCAAAAGTGGCGGGCAAGTTTAGTGGCAATATGTTTTGCGGTTGCCGGATGGGTTGATATATATTTTATAATAGCATCGGGCTGGGAATAACCATTTTGCGAATATTCACGCCCCATAAAAACCACACTGCCCTTTTGATGCCATTGCGGAATAAAAATAAAATTTCCAACATTTGAAAAATCAAGCGTATCTTGTTTTGGTTTTATATAAGCAAAACCAGTCAAGGCCTTGGCAAATTCGGTTACATCTTTTTGGCTATAACCGCCGTCAACCCCCAATGTATGAAGTTCGAGAATTTCGCGCGCCAAATTTTCATTAAGACCGATTTTCTTACCCTTTTGTGCCGCGCGCCCCGCAGCAATAGAATCTGGTCCGATTGATTTCTCTTGATCAAGATATTCAAGCATTGCCGGATGGGTAATTGCCGCCATTAATAATTGATGGAAGTTACTATTAATATTGGGACGGATAGCCGAAAACTCATAATCGCCAGCCAAAAGGGTAACAATCCTTTTATCGACCGATATGGCAAAATGATTTGACCAGAAATGCACCAAACGCTCATGAAAACCAATTGGCGCGTTAAGGGCAAGGTTAACCCTTTTGGAGATAAAATTGCCAAAAGAGGTTTTTACAATCTCACCAATCATATCCTTATCTTTGGATTTTTGTGCCGCTAGATAATCGGCAATCATATTTGGTAAGCCTGATGAATAGCTTTCATCAATTTCCGGCATATATGGTTTTGTAATATTGCCGACATTAAGATTATTCAGGCTTTTGCCATAGCCAAACCGTTTTATAAAACTGATGCCCTGTGTGTTTATACTCATATAATCCACCTTATTATGGTGATGCCACCTTCTGTTGCCCGTCCACCCTGACCATTTAATTCTACGCTATAATTTTCGGTTTCCGTCGTGAAAAATATGTAATTTAAATTTGCAGTTAATTCATGCCATGATTGTGACGGAATTAAGATTCTTTTCCGTATAAGGTTTAAAATAATAAACAGAGGCCTACCACATTATGAAAAATGCGAACTTAAAAACCAAAAATAGTATATCTATTTTGGTTCTTGCAGCAGTATTGGCATTACCGACCCTTTCTTTTGCACAAGATGCAAAGCCAGATGAAAAACCAACTACCGAAAAAGCAAAAAAAACTGATGCACCCGCAACTGATAGTAATATAGTCGTTGTAACCGGTACCAAACCGCAAAACCAAATCGACCGTCAGTCATATAATTTAAAAGATAATATTGCCGCACAAAATGGAAACGCCGCCGACGCACTTAATCAAGTGCCATCTGTTAATGTTGACTCCCAAGGTAATCTAACCCTTCGTGGCCAATCGAACGTAAAAGTTCTTATGAATGGTCGTGATTCAGCAATGTTAAAGGGCGATAATCGCGCTGCAACATTATTATCGCTTCAGGGTGGTGATATTGATTCCATCGAAGTAATGAATAATCCTGGTGCTGGTTTCTCCTCAGAAGGAAGTGCCGGCATTATCAATATTGTCATGAAAAAGAACCGCAAACCTGGCAAATTTGGAACAATAATGGCCTCTGCTGGCGACAATGGCCGCATTAATGGCAATATGACCGGCAGTTTAACAACCAATAAATTTAGCCTTAATGGTGGACTTAATTACCGTTATGACGGCCGCAGCTTCAACACAGTTTCCAAACGCGATAATAACAACCCACTTGCTGGCGCGCTTGCCCATACCGATCAACTTAGCAATATTGACGGAACACGTAAAAGCATTGGCGGCAATATTGGCCTTGATTATTTCTTAAATGATAAAGACACAATTGGTTTTCAGGCGAACTACTCAACCCGTGACCAAAACAGCGTAACCGATAGAAGCTATGTTGGAACTGATAGTAATGGCAACCAACTTACAAATTACGTTCTAAACTCTGCGCGGAAAACAAGCCGTGATGATTATGGTATTTCATTAAATTGGGATCATAATTATGCTGGCGGTAGCAAGTTAAAAAATAATTTGAGCTATTCTGCATCAAACGGCACAACAGACGGCGATGATTATTATAAATACACCATCCCAACCATTAATAATTATAATGATTTGCTGACCACAAAGACCGATGCAAAAAGTTATACCTATGCGCTTGATTACGAACATCCGATGGATAATGCGAAAATAACCTCGGGTTTATTAGTTGATGTCGATGATAATTCGAGCCAAACCACCGCTTTTACCGTTAATGATGCCGATAATATTGTTGTTCCAAATCCGCATCGCTCAAATACTTTTGATTCATATCAAATCGTAAATGCTGCATACTTTACATATCAGCAATATCTGGGCGATAAATGGGCGGGACAAATTGGTGTAAGGGTCGAAAATACTGACATTAACACCTTTAATGCGACATCCAATATCGCATCAAGTTCAATTTATACCAATGTAAACCCTTCGGCATTTTTAACTTATGATATTAATGATAAGACCAAATTGCGCTTTGCTTATTCAAGAAGGATTCAAAGACCAAATGCACAGGATTTAAACCCAACTCCGGTTTATAATGATGCAGAAAACATAAGTATCGGTAACCCAAATCTTCGCCCACAAACTACGGATGCGTTTGAAGTAGGCTATGAATTTGCCGATGGCCCTGTTTCTTATCAAATACGTGGTTATTACAAATATAATGATGATGTTATCACTTCTTATAGCCAATATCTAACTGGAAACATTTTGCAGACAACAAAAATCAATGGTGGTTCTGGTCAAAATGCTGGCCTTGAAGTCAATATGGATAAGAAATTCTTTGATAACAAGCTTAGTGTGAACCTCAATTCCAACCTTTATTATGTTGAAATGGATGCCATTAATAGCAACAAAAACAAAATTACTGGCACAACACTAATGGGGCGCACCCGCATTAGTTATGACGTCACCAAACAAGACAAATTGCAATTCATGATGGGCACTTCTGGTAAACAATATAATGCACAAGGCTATAATGGCGCCCGCACCATGAGCATGATTTCATATAGCCACCAGATAAATCCTGCCATTAGCTTGATGGCAAATGTAACAAATCCGTTTGCACTTGAAAAATCAAAAAGCGTTGTTGAATCGGATAGCTTCACAAGCATAAGTACAAGCAAAACCCAACCGCGCGTGTTTTATGTCGGCTTTAGAATGCTAATCGGCGCACGCCCTAAAGGGCAATCTGATGAAATGTTCCCACGTCCACCACATGGCCCTGGTGGCGGTGGCGGCGGGCATCCTCCTGGAATGTAATATTGTGTGATACAAAGGGGCGGAAAATTCCGCCCCTTTTCATTCTTCACAGCTTTAATTTTGCATAATATTATTTTTATCACCAAAATATCTTTTGTTTTAGAATAAATGCCTTATTGTCATAACAATTATTTTTTAACTCGGGGCAAGAATGAATAAAAAATTTGCTTATTTTATCACCGCGGCCATGGTTCTTGGGGTAATTGTCGGACTTGTTTGCAACAGCTTTTTTGAACCTGACCAAATCAAGGGGGCAATCACATTTTTTGGCTTGTTGCCAAAAATCTTCATCATGTTGATTAAAATGATTATCGCGCCATTGGTGTTATTCACACTAATTGCCGGCATTGGTCACATGGAAGATGCGGCACAGGTTGGCCGTGTCGGCGTAAAGGCGATGATTTGGTTTATTTCGGCATCCATAATATCGCTTACCCTTGGTATGGTATTGGTGGAATTTTTCAAACCCGGCGTTGGTATGGACTTGCACCTTTTAGCAGGCGAAGCCGCCAAAGCACCTTCAACCGATGGATTTACCTTTGAAAAATTCATTGAACACGTAATCCCAACTTCGGTTGTAAAAGCGATGGCCGAAAATGAAATCCTGCAAATCGTTGTATTCTCGGTTTTTGTTGGTACTGCGATTGCGGCACTTGATGACAAATCACCAAAAGTTATGGAGCTTGCAGAAGAAGCCGCAAGCATCATGCTAAAAGTTACTGAAATGGTTATGAAGTTTGCGCCATTCGCAATTTTTGGCGCATTGGCAAAGGTGGTTTCCCAACAGGGCGCGCCAATTTTGATTAAATACGGCGAATTCATGCTGGAATTCTATTTGGCAATGGTGATTTTGTGGGTGATCATTCTTTTTGCGGGCTTTCTTTTCCTTGGCAAAGATATGATTAAAAAGCTTTTGAAAGTTATTGCCGACCCGCTTTTACTTTCATTCTCTACCGCTTCATCAGAGGCCGCATATCCAAAACTATTGGCAGGTCTTCCAACCATTGGCATTTCGCGCAAAATCACATCTTTTGTTCTGCCACTTGGCTATTCATTTAACCTTGATGGTTCGATGCTTTATTGCACCTTTGCCACCCTTTTCATCGCCCAAGCATATGGCGTTGAATTTACATTGATGCAAAAGGTAATGATGCTATTCCTACTATTGATTACTTCAAAAGGGATTGCGGGCGTGCCGCGTGCATCATTGGTGGTTATTATGGCAACTTTGGCCTATTTTGGCCTTCCAACCGAGTGGATTGCGCTTGTAATCGGGGTTGATCAATTGCTTGATATGGGGCGTTCGGCAACCAATGTTGTCGGCAACAGTGTTGCCAGTGCGGTTATTGCCAAACTGGAAGGACAGCTTGACGAAGAAACCAATGAAAAAATTGAAAAGTTTAATGAAACCACATCATGAAGTTTTTAGAACTTAAGATACCGCCGCCTGTGGTGCTTTTAATCTGCGCGATTGCGATTTTCCTTTTGCGCGGGTTTGAACCACGCCTTCCCCTTAATTACACATTCAAGGCGTTAATTGGCGGCGGATTTATTTTTATTGGGCTTTCACTTGATTTAATGGGGCTTTTGGCATTTCAAAAACACCATACGACTATTAACCCACTTGCGCCCAAAAACTCATCGGCGATTGTTACGGATGGGGTTTATAAATTCACGCGCAATCCGCAATATCTTGGGCTATGCTTAAACCTGATTGGCTGGTGTGTAATAAACCTATCTTGCTATGGTTTTATTCTTGTGCCAGCTTTTATAAAATATATTGAAACCTTTCAAATCAAACCCGAAGAAGAAATATTGCGGGCAAAATTTGGCACGGTTTATGAGGAATATTTGAACAAGGTTTCGAGGTGGATATGAAAATAACGGGAGGTTGCGATTGCGGTCATGTGCGTTACGAATTGCTTGATAAGCCAATGTTTGTTAATGCCTGCCATTGCCGTTGGTGCCAACGTGAAACCGGCTCTGCCTTCGTTATTAATGGTGTCATAGAAGCCACCAACATCAAATTGCTTAATAATGAGCCTGTCACGATAAACACCCCATCAGAGAGCGGCAAAGGGCAATTAATTTCACGTTGTCCGAAATGTCAGATTGCCTTGTGGTCATCATATGGCGGCTCGGGTCCATGTATAAAGTTTGTGCGAATTGGCACATTGGACAACCCCGACCAATTCCCGCCCAATGCCCAAATTTTCACCGCATCAAAGCAGCCGTGGGTAACATTAAACCCCGACATTCCGTCATTTGAAATCTATTATGACATGAATGAGCTTTACCCGCCCGAAAGCCTTAAACGCCGCGAAGCTTTAAAAGGCGAAATCGAAAAATGGCGGGCAAGACAAGATTAATTTGAAAAATCTATTTTCTCCGATTTAAAAATGGAAAAAATCTTTCAACAATTCCAGAAATAAGAACCAATAATATTATCTCTGAATATGTTATAAAATCAAAAGCAAAGGCAAATACCGCATCGAGTGCAAATGCCCCAGTTACAGACATACCCGACACAATCAAAAGTGCCAGAAAAACCGCGATAATTTTAAGAAGGCTTAGCCCTCCAAACCATGAACCAGGCATTTCAACCAGAATTTGATAGCTCGCACTTTTAAGATTGCTGTCAGGCAATATATGAACAATTAATATTGCAAATACATAGGCATAAAGGAATTTAAGAAACAACCGCGCCCCCATTCACAACTATATGCTTATTGCGTGAATGGGGTTCAAGGTTTAGCTATAATTATTTTCCCCGAATGACCTCATATGCCGCGATTGCCGCCGCATTAGAGACATTAAGGCTTTCCATATTACCTGGCATTGGGATGTGGGCGATGGTGTCGCAACGTTCGGAAACAAGTGAACGTATTCCTTTACCTTCTGCACCCAAAACAATTGCCACAGGGCGGGTTTCACCCTCTAGAACTTTGGATAATGGCCCTGCCGAACCTTCCATATCAAGACCAACACATAGCCAGCCTTGTTCAGATAATTCAACAAGTGTTTGTGAAATATTGACCACACGCAAATCAGGAACAATTTCCACGCCACCCTGTGCCGCTTTGGCAAGTGCGCCGGTGATGGTTGGCGCTTTACGGTCCTGTTGGATAATCGCACTTGCGCCAAATGCCGCCGCAGTACGGAATATCGAGCCGATATTTTGCGGGTCAGTTAATTGGTCAAGAATGAATACAAGCTTGCCGTCTTTTAAAACTGCATCATAATCAGGGTCAGGCAATGGTTTAACCCGCGCCGCAAGCCCCTGATGCACACTATTTGGTGGCAAAGCATAGGTTAGTTCTTCTGGCTCAACAACGCGAACCTTTACACCTTCGGGAAGGTGAGAAGCCGAATTTTTGGTTGCAATAACCTCATAAATCTCACGATTTGGGTTTTTAATTGCCGCCTCAACCGCATGAATACCCCAAAGCCACATTGAATTGCCATCAGGGCGGGTTGTGTTTTTCTCACTATGGCGTTTTTCACCGCGATTGAAAGGCTTTTTGCCAAAAGATCTGTCAGAACCGGAATCTCTGTCTCTGTCTCTGTCAAACGGGCGGGAATTGCCGCGACCTTCGGGTCTTGAATTAAATCTACCTTCTGAGCGCGCATCACTTCTGCCTTCTGGACGCGGTGAATATCTGCCTTCTGAGCGTCCTTCGCTTCTACCTTCTGAACGTGGCGCGAATCTGCCTTCTGAGCGTCCTTCACTTCTGCCTTCTGAACGTGGCGCGAATCTGCCTTCTGATCTTTCGTCATTTAGACCTTCAGAACGCGGGGAATATTGCCCTTCTGCTCTATTTTGATCTCTAGGTGGATATTGATTTTCAGGTTTTGGAACGTATCTTCTTTCACCCTTTGGTGCATATTTTCTTTCAGGTCTAGCTTCGCTGCGACCTTCGCCACGATTTTCAGCGCGTGGTGAGAATCTTCCTTCCGGTTTTTCAGAGGGTTTGCCAGAAAACTTTCTTTCTGGTTTTCCCTCAGGTTTGCCTTCAGACTTGCCAAAAGAGCGGTTAAATGATTTTGCGTTTGGTTTACCGGCAGTTTTGGCGGCGTTAAACTCGGATTTTTTAGTATTTCTAGGTTTTGTGATTTTCATACGCCCTCATAGACCAATATTAGCACATTGTCGCTAATTATTTTTCAGTTCCTTGTGCAATTGGTTGCTCTTGGCATATTGCCAATTTGCAAAATGGGATTTAAAGGATGCGCCCTCGGATAAAATTACTTCGTGTAATTTACTGAAATCTCAGTGGTGAGGTGGCCGAGTGGTTAATGGCAGCAGACTGTAAATCTGCCCGCGAGAGCGTACGCTGGTTCGAATCCAGCCCTCACCACCACTTTTATTTCAAGTTGCCACCCTCGCCCCGGCGGGGCTCACTCAGCAACTTGGATATAAAGACAAAAAATTTTGAAAAGCGCGGTTTCCAAAATTTTTTGACATATAGTTATACTTATTATCGCGCGGGTATAGCACAATGGTAGTGCAGCAGCCTTCCAAGCTGAGGATGTCGGTTCGATCCCGTCTACCCGCTCCAAACCTCCGTTTAAATTCCCACCCTCCTCACTTCGTTCGTCACTCAGGAATTTAGATTCCATTTCGACAATAAAAATCGAAAAGCGTGGTTTCCGATTTTTATTGACTTGGTAAAATTTTATTTTAAATTTTGCGAATAATGAATTTTCGTGAATTATTTTCCGGTTCTGATATGCGCTCACCCAAGGGGGCGGCAGAGGCAGCGGATTTTGTTTTAAAAAACCCACCTTCTATCATAGACTTAATTAGATTAGTTGAATCAGAAGACAAAGTTTTTCGAATGAGGTCTAGCGATGCGCTTGAAAAAATATCTGCCACCGCACCCGAACTTTTAAAGCCATACACTAATAATTTTATTGAAATCACCAAAAGAGCAACCCAAAAGGAAGTTCGCTGGCATATGGTTCAAATCCTTCCACGATTACAATTAAACATAAAACAAATTGAAGAAATTGTTCCTATTTTGGGGCTTTATTTCGATGATAAAAGCAAAATTGTGGTGACATTTACAATTGATGCCTTGTATCAATTTTCAAAAAACAACGACAAGGCAAAAGATTTGTTCAATCATATGGCGCAAACTTTATCTGAAACCGGAAGCCCCGCAGTAAAGGCACGATTACGGAAATTACAAACCTAATCTATTCCCAATTCGTCCACCTTAACAACACCACCCATAAACACGTGACATAAGCCTTAATTTTATCCCCGCTTTAATAAACTGCATTAATATTCATAGTGTTTTTTGGATGATTTAGTTTTGGATGGATTGATTAGTGCGGCTTTGGCATGTCAGGAAATGTCAGGGTTTTGGCGCGATGCGTTTTTTACCGTAAAGGCTTCTTGCACTTTCATAATGTCAACAAATGTCAACATTTTGAGATAAACAACAAAATAAACGCCATAAATCGTCTTAACTAATTGATTATCAATTGTTTATTGCAAAAGTATCGCTGTTACACATTGTAAATAATGGTTACAAACAAAGGGTAATGGTTACATTATGTGAATATTTGTTTGGTTTTTGGCTTATTCAACGAGATACCGGACATTTTTCTTGCAGAAAAATTCCGGTATGACAAAATTCTTAATTCTTAATTCTTAATTCTTAATTCTTAATTCTTAATTCTTAATCCCTACTCCCCGCTTCCGCGTACGTTCATTGCCATGGCGTGGATGACCTTCATTTCCTCGGCGATTACATCAAGAACCATTCTTTGGCGGTTAAGGCGGGAAACACCGTTGAATCTATCGGATTGGATAAAAAGCCGGAAATGGCTTTCGTCTGTATTATTCGCGGTTTCGGGATTTGCCGCATCCATTTCTTTAAAGCCCTTATGCTTGGCGTGTTTATGGCTTTCATTAATTATTTCAAGCGCAGATGGGGCAAAGGCTTGCGTCAATTTGTCGTGCAGTTTTTGTTCAATTGGGCGCATTTTTTATTATCTTTCTAAATCTATTTGGATAATAAGCACTCACTCCCCCAAGTTCAATGCCTGTTTAAAACGGTAACAAATAAATGTGTAATAAAAAATATAAAATCTATCTTGCTGGCCCTGATGTTTTTCGCACTGATGCGATTCAATATGGCAAAAAACTTTCGGAAATGGTGTCTGCGGCGGGGCATATACCGCTTTTTCCATCGGACAATAAGTTTCCAGAAAACGCCCCTGATTTATCAAAACAAATTTTTGATGCCAATGTCGCAATGATAAAAGATTGCGATGTCGTTATTGCCAATCTTGACGATTTTCGTGGGGCAGAACCTGATTCAGGAACCGCATGGGAAGTTGGCTTTGCCCACGCATTAGGCAAAAAGATAGTTGGCTATCGCAATGATGGTAAATCAATGCTTGAAAAAATCACTGACGGAAAAAATACAAATCTTGATGAAAGTGGCATGATTATCGAAGATTTTGGTCATCCGCTTAACTTAATGCTTGTACATTCAATGAACTATCTTGTCATCGGCGATTTTAAAGCAGCCCTTGAACAGCTTGATAAGTAACAGCTTTAAAGAATTGAATACAAATACTTGTTAAATTTTGGATAGTTTTTTCATATTCCGCTTTGATTTTTTCCAAAATAATATTATTTAGTGCCGAATGACCGATAATTATAATTACCGCCCAAAATTTACCGACATTCGTATTCGTAAACCAATGTCAATTTCTGCCGCAAAAGAAGAACCAAAAATCTGTGAGGCAGAAGGTTGCACCGAAGAAGGTAAATGCAAGGCGCCAAAATCGCCGCATACACCCAATGAATTCTGGTGGTTTTGCCAAAAACATGCCGCAGAATACAACAAGAATTGGGACTTTTTTGGTAATATGACCGCCGCCGAATATGCCGCATTCCAACTTGCTGAAAAGCATGGGCATCGCCCAACTTGGAATTTTGGCGCAAAAGGCGGCTCTCGCGAGTCTGCGACTTTCCGCAACAAAGAAAAAGTTGGGCAAAGTTTCAAAACCCGCACCGGTCGTACCCGCCGCGTTGGCCCAATGGAAGTTCCATCAAACTCCAACCACCCAATTCGCCGCGCCTATGAGGATTTGGGGCTTGACCATACCGCAAGCCCAGCAGAAGTGCGCAAAGCATATGCCGAACTTGTCAGACGTTATCACCCAGACAGTAATGATGGGGATCGCTCTGCGGAGGCAAGGTTACAAGCCGTGGTCAAGGCATACAAAGTCCTTAAAACCGGCAAACGCGCATAAAACAAAGCCCACTTTATGTGGGCTTTTTATTGGGGTAAATGATGTCTGATATTTATTTGTTTTCATATGGCACTTTACAATTTGATGATGTGCAAATGGCATCATTCGGTCGCCTGTTGGATGGTGAAGAAGATTGGCTTGTCGGCTTCAAAAACGACAAGATTGAAATCACCGACCCCGACGTACTCGCCAAAAGTGGAGAAAGGTTTCACCCCATTGTAACCCAATCAGGTGATATTTCAGATGTGGTCAAGGGTATGATTTTTAAAATAACCCACCAAGAATTACTTGCCGCCGATAAATACGAAGTATCCGATTACAAACGTGTGGAAACCACGCTTAAATCCGGCAAAAAAGCATGGGTATATATTCGGGCATAAGGTTTATTCACCCCTATCCACCAATCCCTGCACTTGCTTGTAAAATTCTTCACGGGCTTTGGGTTGTTCCCCAATGCTCGCGCGGGGCCACGATGAATTGCTGGCAATAATCAATTTACGTTTGGGATCGATAAAAATACCCTGCCCGAAAATGCCCTTGGCGGCAAATGAACCGTCATCATATGTCCACCATTGAAAGCCGTAACCATGCCCCGCTTTGCCAATATCCATTTGCTTGGTGGTGGCTTGTTTAAACCAATCTTCGGGGACGACTTGTTTACCACCTGCCATGCCATTGCCCATAACAAATTGCCCAAAGCGGGCAAAATCACGGGTCGATGCCTGAATACAACAGCCCGCAATTTCGCGCCCCGTTGCACCCAATAGCCATGTTCCATCGGCCTCCATACCATAAGGTTGCCAGATTTTTTCGTGTAAATACTCGGCAAGGTTTTTATGGGTTGCAGACGCCACCAAAACCCCGATTAAATTGGTTTCACCCGTGTTATAATTCCAAACCGTCCCTGGTTTATGCGAGCGTTTTAAATTCCTAAGATAGCTTATGGTTGCATCCATACCCTTTTGGGGTTTGGCATTATTGAATTTGTTTACATCGGAATTTTTATCTTCATAATCTTCATTCCATGCCGCACCAGATGACATGGTCAATAATTGCCGCACACTTACACCATCATAGGCCGACCCCTTTAAATCAGGCATATAATTGGTAATATTATCATCAAGGCTTTTGATATAGCCATCCTTAATTGCCGCCCCGACAAGGGTGGAGGTAAAGGATTTTGCAACCGAAAAACTGGTCCAACGCCCTTTTGCATCAAAGCCAAGGCCATATTTTTCAAATCTTATTTTGCCATCTTGGATAATTACAATCCCTGCCGTACGCTGTTCCTTCATATATTCGTCAATATTGGGGATATTAAGCGGCTTGCCGACAGGCAATGGCATTGGTGTGGTTGATGCCGCCAATGTATGATGATCGGCAAGAATGGTAAGACGGTCAAACGCGCGAAAGGTTGCGTCCCGCTGCGGCAACGACCATAATAAAACGTCTTTATTGGTGGGAAGAGTTTTTAAAACCCCACGGGTTTCTTTATCAAGCCCAAACCAAAATGCCCCCGCACCAATAATTGCAACACCAGCCAAAACAAATGCGATTGTCCGTTTTTTCATTTCCATCCCTCTTAATTATTCTTATTAGGGATACATCACTTTTTTATTACAAGATATCAATAGTGTATATTATACTCAAATTATTTCTTTGGTTGTTCAGTTTTGTTTGGAAAAATCAAAAATTGCATATTTGATGTTAAGTCAAGAGCAATGGTTTTATCAAAAAATGGCTGGTTACCAAACAGACCATGTTGTTCAACCTCATAAAAGTCCATCGATGGGACAAAATAAACAAACTCATTCATAAGACTTATTTTCCCAATTTTAACATCACCTTTAATTGGCGCACCATAAATTGAAACTTCATTACCCCATGAATTTCCTTTTATTATTTTTGTAGCATCTTCAACTTTTTGCAACCCCGTTAGTTGTTGCCAAAGCGGCATATATACCAACAATGGTAAAAGGCTTGAGCCACTATCATAGAACATATGTTGTTCTATTTGCCCGTTTATGTTTACCGGAACATAGAATTTGTTATTAAGCATATTTCCGCTAATACGATTTGAACCTTTACCAAAATTTTCCGGTGCTTCGCTTGGTTTAAAGGCGCAAAATTTAGTTTGCACAAAATCAATCACCAATATATTTCCAAGAAACGGATCAAGCCCGATCGTCCCGCCTTCATCGCCATTTTTATCGTGGAGCTGTGCCTGAAATTTGTCAATTTTTATGCCGCCAATCTCAACATTTACAATAGCTTCTTTTTTATCGTGCGGCTTTGTGGAATATAGATATACCGACGGTGCAGCGGTATCGAGCTGAAACATTTCCTGTTTTCCGTTTATTTTTACGGGAACTAACATTCCCGCTTTTTCTTCACCACCCGGCCCTTTTGCCCATTTGAAATCCACACAGCCAGGTAAATCACCCGCGCCGGTTTTGGTTAGGACACCAGTCCTTGCAAATGTAGTATTTGGATTAAGAAAAGATACCAACAAAAAAATATGAATTAGTAATTTAAGTTTCATTTGCGCCCTATAGTGTTCCCAAACCTAGATTACCATAAATTGTATATATTCATACAACCCTAATCATTTTTGTGTGCGTTTTGAGGTAGTCTGTCATTCAAGCCCTTTTGCCTTTTCAACCTCCGCACGAATTACGCACCCTTGCGAATGGTCATTTATAAGCCCCATCGCCTGCATAAAGGCATAAATTGTGGTGGGACCAACGAATTTCCAACCTTTTTTCTTAAGTATCTTTGAAATTTTCACTGAAATTTCAGATGTTGAACGGGTTTGCGGCTTGGCAGTTTCATTTTTGGGTTCATATTGCCAGAAAAATTCGGCAAGTGAGCCATGTTCTGTGACCATTTCCATCACACACTTGGCATTATTTATCACCGCTTCGATTTTGCCACGGTGGCGCACAATTCCGGCATCATTTACAAGCCGCTCTATGTCGCTTTCATCAAATTGGGCAACTTTTTCAAAATCAAAGCCCGCAAAAGCCGCACGGAAATTTTCACGTTTGTTCAAAATTATCCGCCAACTAAGCCCTGATTGAAAACCCTCTAAACAAAGTTTTTCAAATAGTCTTATGTCATCACGCACAGGAAAGCCCCATTCCTTGTCATGATAATCCAAAAACTCGGGCGCAAACCCACACCATTTACAACGCGACTTACCATCTGGGGCGATATAATGTTCGGTCATAAGATTCCAATCATTTTAAAAGGAATTGCAATTCACTACTAGCTTTATTGGGCGAAATTTCAATAATTTCTGGTTTTACAACATTTTCTATAACAAAAGGGTCACTTTTAATAAGCACATCAATTTCTTCGCGGCTTATATTAGACGCAATAATCGCGCCGCCTTGATTTGGAACTATGCTGCCAACAAGTTGAAAAATGCCTTTATTAACCCCATCCGTAACCCATTCATTATGCGCCGAAATTAAATTTTTAGCATTGGAAAAATTTTCTGAAAACTTTAGAAAAATTATAAACATATGTCTCTCTCCTCAATTATATTATCAAGCCATTCGGTCATTGTTTTAACCTCATGATTTATAAACACTTCATCATGAAAAGCGTTCGCCAAAACCGCCACCCCTTGGGAACGCATCAAAAGGTGCATTGCATATTCATTTGCCTTATCTTTAAATCCCAATTCAACAAATTGACGCGCCAAATAATCGCTAAATAGATTGAATAATTTATTGGCCTCTGGCTTTGAGGCATGGTCAAGCTTTGAAAGCTCTAGAACCAGTGTCCCGACAGGGCAGCCATATAGTTTAATATTTGCCTGATTGGTGATGAGTATATGAACAAAGCTTATAATACGCGAACTTGGGTTTTCGCCATTCGCCTGCCACATATCAAGCATTTTTCGGGTTTTGATAATTCTGTGTTCAATTACCGCGTTAAGAATTTCGTCTTTGGTTTTGAAATGATGATAAAAATTCCCGCGTGAAATTTTAACCACCGCCGCAATATCGGCAAAGGATGTATTTTCATAGCCATTTTCGTAAAAAAGCTGGTCGGCAATATAGATGATTTCTTCGCGCGTTTTGTTCATAAAATATAAATTAGGACATTTGTCCTAATTTGTAAATATCTACATGAATATAATGATTTCAGTATTGCGCTTTTTAGATTATGGATTAAACTTAAATGGGGTGCTTATATGGAAAACTCTTTAAAATGGAAAATGCTTTATAATGCAACAAGATTAATAAGCATTATTACAAACCTTTGCGTTTCAATCATGTTACTTTATCTTATTTTTCTTGAGATAAAATCAGCCATAAACCATCCAGAATTAATAAAAGAAATAACTAACACAAAACCATTTTTAGTAATGCTGTTTTTAAATATTATTTTTATTGGCGTTTTGTATTTTGAATTCAACTTAACGCAGTGTTTATTGTCAAAAAAACGCTTATACAAAGAAATTTACAAAAAACACAGCATTATAAAGAGTATAATAAAAGGCATGCCTATTTTTGCAATATTCTCTTTAATACGATTTGATAATGGAATAATCCCGCATATAATTATGAATAAATATACATTTTTTATCACGATAAATTTTCTATCAACCTTTGCTTTCATAAAACTTAGCATAATAAAACTTGGAATTGATAACAAACTGCAACCCGCATTCGAAAATGATTGACGTTTTCTCCCCTCGCTAATAGTAGGTATTTACGGGCTTATTGCGCCGCAAAATTATAGAAAACGAAAATGACCGATTTATCAGAACAATTATTATCCGCCGCCCCAGATAAAGAAATCTCTGTTGAGGAAACTTTTGGCTTTGCATCTAAACGCAAAGTAAAGGCGTTTTCACAAGCAAATTCCTATGTGCCAGAGATTGATAGCACTTATAAATTTGACCCACTTACCACGCGCGCCGTGCTTGCGGGTTTTGAATTTAATCGCCGCGTTATCGTGCAGGGTTATCATGGTACTGGTAAATCAACACACATTGAACAGATTGCGGCACGCCTTAATTACCCGCTTATACGCGTAAACCTTGATGGTCATATTTCGCGGATTGATTTAGTCGGCAAAGACGCGATTGTTTTAAAAGACGGCAAACAAATCACCGAATTCCGTGAAGGCATTTTGCCGTGGGCGTTGCAACGCTCTGTGGCGCTTTTGTTTGATGAATATGACGCGGGTCGCCCTGATGTTATGTTCGTTATTCAACGTGTGCTTGAGGCATCGGGTAATTTAACCTTGCTTGACCAAAACCGTGTTATCAAGCCGCATGATTATTTCCGCCTGTTTGCAACCACCAACACAATCGGTCTTGGTGATACCACCGGTCTTTATCACGGGACACAGCAAATCAACCAAGGTCAGATGGACAGATGGTCAATCGTTACGACTCTTAATTATCTTGACCATGATGTTGAAACCGACATTGTTGCGGCAAAAATGGGTGTATTAGCACCAGAAGAAAAACAAGTTCTTGCAAAAATGGTACGCGTTGCCGATATGACGCGTAATGCCTTTATCAATGGCGATATTTCAACCGTCATGTCACCAAGAACTGTTATTTCGTGGGCGCAAAATGCCGAAATTTTTGAAGATGTTGGCCTTGCATTCCGTCTTTCATTCCTGAACAAATGCGATGAATTGGAGCGTCCAACAATTGCTGAATTCTATCAACGTTGCTTTGGTGAAGATTTACCCGAAGCGGCACATTTGTTGAAAGTAACATAAAACAATCACATTGCCACCTTCGCCCTTCGGGCTCACTCAGCAATGTGGACAATAAGGAAAAAGAAAATCTTGAAGCGGTTCGGCGATTTTCTTTTACATTTTAGTTTTTTGCTTTGCAAAATATTGGTAAAATAAATTGACACAAAAAGCGACACAGGCGGATATTTTCAAACGGGCGATTTCCAATGCCACCCGTGCCTTTGCGCGTGAAGAAGGGGTTGAGGTTAATTTCACCGCCAACGACCCGTCAGTTGATGGAAAAAATGTCAACCTACCGCATCCGGCACGGCTTTTGAATTTTGAAGAAGTTTCAAAAGTTCGCGGGCAATCCGATTTTGCGGGCTTAAAACTTGCCCACCATGATGAAATTTCCCACCAAAAACATAGACCCATAGGTCCAAATGCACAGGCAATTTACGACATTGCAGAAGATGCCCGCGTTGCCGCAATTGGTGCGCGCAATATGGACGGGGTTGGTAAAAACCTTGAACACCTTTTAATCGAAAACGCTGCCCGCAAGGGTTATAACCGCATGCTTTCCAAAGAAACCACGCCAATGGTGGAGGGGCTTGGTTTGGTATTGCGTGAAATTTTACAGGACAAACCAGCACCAGAAGGAACGAAACATGTTGCCGATTTCTGGCGCGGTGAAATTATTACCAAGGCGGGCAAAGATATTGACGCACTTGTTCAAAACCTTGACAATCAGGATGCTTTTGCAAAAAAAATCCGCGATGTAATCCGCGACCTTGATTATGCCGATGAATTGGGTGACGACCCCGAAGACCAAGAAAACGGCAACGAAAATCAAGAGGCTCCGCCCGAAGGCGATAATGAGCAACAGGATAATCAGGAACAAGAAGAGCAAGAACCTGATAAATCTGAAACCCCAGAAGGCGAAGATTCATCCGAAGAAACCACACAAGGCGAAACCGATTACGACCCGAATGAGGTTTCTGATGATGAGCTTGAAAATGCCGAAAGCCCGTTTTCACAACCACCTGTTCCGCAAGCTGGTAAAGCCAATGAATATAAAATCTTTACCCGTGAATTTGACGAAATAATCGGCGCCGAAGAATTATGCGAGCACGATGAACTTGAACGCCTTCGGATGTATCTTGATCAGCAACTATCACGGCTTCAAGGCGCGGTTGGAAAACTTGCCAACCGTCTGCAACGTAAATTAATGGCGCAGCAAAGCCGTTCATGGATGTTTGACCTTGAAGAAGGTATGCTTGATGCTGCGAAACTTTCACGTGTTGTTACCGACCCATCCGCCCCGCTTTCATTCAAGATGGAAAGTGACATTGAATTTCGCGATACCGTGGTCACGATTTTGATTGATAATTCTGGCTCAATGCGGGGTCGCCCAATTATGATTGCCGCCACTTGCGGTGATATTTTGGCGCGCACATTAGAACGTTGCGCGGTTAAAACCGAAATTTTGGGCTTTACCACAAAGGCATGGAAAGGCGGGCAATCGCGCGAAAAATGGCTTGCCGAAAATAAACCACCACAGCCTGGTCGTTTAAATGACCTTCGCCACATCATCTACAAGGCCGCCGATGCACCTTGGCGCAGGGCAAAACGTAATCTTGGCCTTATGATGCGTGAAGGCTTGTTAAAAGAGAATATCGATGGTGAGGCGTTGGAATGGGCATATACACGCCTTAGACATCGTCCCGAACAACGCCGTATTTTAATGGTAATTTCCGATGGTGCGCCGGTTGATGATTCAACCCTTTCCATCAATTCTGGCCCATATCTTGAAAATCACCTAAAAGAAGTGATTGCCGTGATTGAAAAGCGTAAAGATGTCGAACTTATTGCCATCGGTATCGGTCATGATGTGACCCGCTATTACAAACGCGCCGTAACCATCACTGATGCCGAGCAATTGGGCGGCGCAATGGTTGACCAGCTTGCCGATTTGTTTGACGAGAAACCAGTGCCGACAAAGGCAAAAAAACAAAATAGTTAAAATAGATATTTATTCTTTTAATTTCATCAAAAACAGAATGCTATTCTGTTTTATAACTTTACAACAGTAATAATATTCTGTTACGTTACCGCTCAATGATTTGGTTGGCACAATGAACAGAATACATGAACATCATATAAATTCGGCACAGGATTTGATCTATAAATTCATGCCCCCTACCCCACAATATTCATGGTCACTTTTGAATGAAGCTGCGGGTAATGAAATTTGGGTAAAGCATGAAAACCATACCCCAACTGGTGCATTTAAAATTCGTGGTGGGATTGTATATCTTAATAACCGCCTCGGTGAATGTTGTGATATCAATGATTTCATCTCTGCAACGCGCGGCAATCATGGGCAGTCTATCGCATTTGCTAGCCGTATTTTTGGTAAAAAGGCGCATATTTTCGTTCCCGAATGTAATTGCCCCGATAAAAACGCCGCTATGGAGGCCTTTGGCGCAGATGTTTTTAAATCCGGCAAGAGTTTTGATGAAGCCAAGGCAAATTGTGCGCGCCATTCACGCGAACATAATTATCACTTTGTGCCTTCATACCATGATGATTTGGTGATTGGCGTTGCCACCTATGCCTATGAATTTATGAAATCAGTTGAAAATCTTGACGTTATTTATGTGCCAATTGGCTTGGGCAGTGGAATTTGCGCCAATATTTTGGTGCGCGATATGCTTGGGCTTAAAACCAAAATCATTGGCGTAGTTGCGGAAAAAGCCAATGCCTATGAACAAAGTTATAAATCAGGCAAAATAATCCCAACAAAAACCACCGATACATTTGCCGATGGCTTGGCTGTTGGCACGCCGCATGATGAAGCATTCGAAATTATTAAAAACGGCGCCGATGATGTGATTGCGGTTTCAGAAAATGAAATTGCAGACGCAATCCGCCTTTATTTTTCTACCACTCATAATATTGCCGAAGGTGCGGGTGCTGCACCACTTGCAGCAGCGATAAAACATAAAAACCAAAACAAGGGTAAAAAGTGTGGCGTTATTCTATCAGGTGGAAATATTAACAAAGATATTTATACAAATATCTTAAACCATAATTTTCATTAGACGCATATTTTATCTTTTTGTTTTCTGGTGACCAGTATTATACAAACGTCTTAAATCCGATAAAACCATAAGTTTTTCAGCAAATATTACGATTTTTACACATCTGTTTCACCCATTATTAAGTTATACAGGCATAATCATTTTGTCCAAATTTTGTACAAGGGCAGAATTATGAATTTCACGATAAAGAAAACACTTTTCACCATCATGTCGGCGTTATTGCTGGTGATTATCATCACTGGTGCAGTTGGCCTTTATTTGGTTAATAACACAAATAATAATGTTAAAAATATCTCCAATAATTGGCTACCATCTATTCAGCTTACTGAAGAAATAAATACCGCAACCTCCGACCTTAGAATTGCGGAAAGCACCCATATCATGAGCACAACAGCAGAAGATATGAAACGTGCTGAAAGTGACATAAGTGCCAGAAAATCTGATATCAAAGCATTAATGGATAAGTATGAAACGCTTATTTCATCTGCCAAAGAACGTGAATTATATAATTCATTCAAAAAAGAATATTCACAATATATTGCAACCGAAAAACAAGTGATTGGCCTTTCGCGCCAGAATTTGAATGAACAAGCGGCGGCACAATATAAAACCCAGCTTCGCAATCAATTCGATAGCTATTCTGCAATATTGATGCAGCTTGTGAATTTGAATAAAGCTGGTGCAGCAGATGATTATAAAACCGCGCAAAAATCATTCATTACAGCAATTATTACTGTCTTGGCGGTATCAATTGTCGGCATAATTCTAACATTTATTTCCATCATATTTGTCAATAAACAAGTTATCAACGCATTGGACATTACCAAAAACTCAATGCAAAAGATTTCTGCTGGTGAACTTGATACAAAAGTTGAATATACTGAAAATAATAATGAAATTGGCGATATGGCAAAAACATTATTGGTTTTCCGCGACAATCTAAAAGAAGCGGAACAACTTCGTAAAGATGCGGCACGGCAGGAAGAGTTAAACGCCCAAAAAATAATTCAAGAACGTCATGCAATTGCCGATCAATTCCAAGCAAAAATGGGAAGAATTACCGAAGCGTTTGTTAAATCTTCTGCTGACCTTACCGAAGCATCCAATAATTTATCTGCCACCGCAGAAGAGACTGCAAGACAATCAATGGCGGTATCTTCTGCAGCAGAAGAATCATCGCAAAATGTTCAGAATGTTGCCTCTGCTACTGAAGAATTATCAATTTCAGTAAGAGAAATCTCTGAACAGATGCGACTTGCGGCAAAAGTATCTGACGAGGCTTCGTTAGAAGCCGATATATCAGAACGTGAAATCACCGAACTTGCAAAACTTGCAACTAAGATTGGTGATGTGATTAGCTTGATTAATCAAATCGCAGAACAAACCAATCTTCTAGCCCTTAACGCTACAATAGAAGCAGCGCGTGCGGGCGAGGCAGGCAAAGGTTTCGCAGTTGTTGCCCAAGAGGTTAAAACACTTGCAGGACAAACCACCAAGGCAACAGAAGAAATTAGTTCAGCAATCACAAGCATTCAAAGTGCAACCAATCGTTCTGTGGCATCTATTGAGAAAATTGTTAGAACCATTGGCGAGATTAGAAGCGTTTCTTCAAGCGTTGCAGCATCGGTTGAACAACAAGGCACAGCAACCAGCGAAATTGCAAGCAATACCTCAATGGCAGCAAACGGAACCCAGGAAGTTACTGAAAATATTTCTGGGGTTGGTCGTGCAGCAGAGCTTACTGGTGCCGCTTCAGCAGATATGATGCAACTTGCGGATCATTTGGCAAAACAAACCGATGAATTGAATAAAGAGGTTGTAAACTTCACCCAATTCTTGCGGGCTTCATAATTAACTCAAAATACATTGTGAAGGCCAAAGGTAAATCACCTTTGGCCTTTTTTATTACTGGTTAAATTTAATAAAAGGCTGCAAATAAAAGCTTTTCATATTTTTTTAATTTAAGAATATAAATAGCAATATGTTCAACACCAACGAATGAGCACACTTATTGCCCTGCAAAACATGCGCATAACAAAACCAATATTTGCTCGATTGAGGCACTAAAATAACAGAACATCGCGTTCGGTTTTGGTTGCATTAATAAACCACAATCTATATTAATTCTTTGGCTATCTTAATTATATTCATACCAAAGAGATATTATGCCCTTACAAAAAATACGTAACTTTTTTGAATTAGAAGCCGCCGCCGGTATTACACTTGGCATAAGTGCGCTGATTTCAATTATTATTGCCAACTCCCCGCTTGCTGGTGCATTTGATAGCTGGCTTCATTATCAAATCCCTGTTCAATTAGGAACTTGGGCGCATACTGCCGATGTTAAGCATTGGGTTAAAGATGGCCTGATGGCGATTTTCTTTTTTCATGTTGGTTTAGAAATTAAAAAAGAAATTATGGAAGGCGAATTATCAGATTCCAAAAAACTTGCATTACCGGTTTTTGGTGCTTTGGGTGGTATGATTATGCCGGCACTTATTTTTATTGCCGTTATAATGCTTGAGGGTCATAATGATTTAATAAAAGGTTGGACTATACCCGTTGCCACCGATATCGCATTTGCCGTTGCGGCAATAGCCGTGGTTGCAAAAAACATTCCTTCAAGTTTGAAAATATTCCTCCTGACCCTTGCTGTTGTTGATGATTTAGGGGCCGTAGTTTTAATTGCCGCATTATATAGTGGTAATATTGATTATGTTGCGCTTTCATGGTCGCTGGCAATCTTTGTTGCTTTGCTTGCGCTACCGCGTCTTGGCATTCGTCGTCCTTGGGTATTTGTAATGGGTGGACTTGTGATGTGGGCATTCATGCTGCAAAGTGGTTTTCACCCTACTCTTGCAGGGGTTATGACCGCAATTACCGTCCCTCTAAAATCAAACAGCGATGATTTTGAAAGCCCATTAGAAGACCTTCACGATGATTTTTCAGCATGGGTAAAATATGCAATTATGCCGTTATTTGCACTAACCCATGCGGGCTTTTCTTTTAACGGGATGGGATTTTCAACAATTCTAAGCCCATTAGTGGTTGCCATTGTTTGCGGCCTTTGTATTGGAAAACCGCTCGGTGTCCTTAGCATGGTTTATTTTTCGAAAATTATCGGGCTTGCACGCATTCCTGAAAATATCACTACGCGTCAATTGTTGGGCGTGGGGGCATTGTGTGGTATTGGCTTTACCATGAGTTTGTTTTTAGGCGGCCTTAGCTATGCTGATAAAGGCGAAATAATAAGTAATGAATTGAAAATGGGTGTATTCTTAGGCTCAATCATTTCAGGTATTATGGGAATTGCATTATTAGCAAAAAGTAATGAAAAAGCATAATGAATTTTTAATCTTATCGTTTATGTAGAATTATTTTATAGATTGATTTGGGTTTTACTTGTGGGCTGCTGTAAATCACGTTTGGAAGGTATCGGAATGAAGAAGTTTATTGGTTTAGTTTTAACAGTATCTGTTGCGGCACTTACAGGCTGTAACGAAAGTGCAGCACCTACCCCGCCGCCAAAAGTGGTCGAAAAACCAAGTGTTATTCCTGCTAATATGCCTGAAACATCATCTTCAACAAGCCTTATTAATATTGCTGGTTACTTGCCAAAATTTGCCAATGCGGCAACCACCTCAGCGACTACGCCAAATCTTTCAACTGCTGTAAATATTGGCAATTCAATTGATAATGCGCCGCTTCTAGGACGTACCGAAACAATTGATGGCGCAAAAGCATATGCAATTCTTGCCGCCGCCAATTCACAAGCATTCCGTAATGGCATCGAACAAATTGGTGCGTCTTATGGTCGTGATGGTATGATTACCAAAATTACCGCCAACCCTTCAATGGTTCGCTCAATTCCTGGCTATTCTGAGGCAAAAACTTATGCTGGTACAGCTGTTGGTGAGCAGTTTGCAAAAATTGACAGTGCTTCAGTAATTGTAAAAAAGGCTGCATATGATTTACAGCTTACTTCTTGGGCAAAAGTTCCACAAGACAAACAAATTCACCTTGCTAAAATGGCGTCAAATTGGGAAGTTCCACTTGCTCAGTCTGATTTTGATCCTAAAACCATAAATTATACACCCGTGCAAACTGCAACCACGGGAAGCGATGTTGTCGCGACAACTCCAATTGCCGAAGTAAACGATGATATTATGGCGGCGGCAGCTTTGCGTATTTTGCGTGCAGACCGCGAAGTGCTTTCAACCATGAAAATTGGCTCTGGGCAATCATGTGCATATCGCGCATATTTGAATGCGAGAATGTGTATGGCGGCAACCAAATTCCCATTTGAACATGCCTTCTGTATTTCTGAGCATGGTCAGAATGAGATGAAAAACTGCTTTGCCGAAGCTGTGGGTTATCCAAAACCGCTTGTCAAAAAGGAAAAAAGCGAAACTTCGATTACTATCCCTATTAAGTTCAAGGATGCAAAACCGGCAGCACCTGTCAAAAAGACAACACCGAAAAAGAAATAGATTTTAAAGGCGGCTTTTAAGCCGCCTTTTTCATTCCCATACTTTTATTGTTTGGGCGATAAATCCACCACCAAGAACGCGTTCACCTAATTCACCAATTGAGCTATCAGGTTCGTATAGAACACATGCCTGCCCTGGGGCAACGCCGGTTTCGGGTTTTTCAAAAATAATTTTCCAGCCCTCTTTTGTTGAAAGCCTTGCAGGAATTGGCGGGCGCGTTGAGCGCACACGGGCAAGAACTTTTAAACCGTCAAGCGCATCTTCTGTCACTGGCTTTTCGCCCAACCAATTCACTTCTTTTAAGGTCAAGGACTTAACTGCCAAGGCTTCTGGCGGGCCAACAATTACCCGCGCGTTTTGGGCATCAAGGGCAACAACATAAATTGGCTCGCCGGTTGCAATGCCAAGGCCACGCCTTTGCCCAACCGTGTAATTAATTATGCCATTATGTTTCCCAAGCACGCGTCCATCAATATGAACCACATCCCCACCACGACCAGCTTGTGGACGAAGTCCAAGCACGATATTTTGATACTTCCCTTCAGGGACAAAACAAATATCTTGGGAATCGGGCTTATTTGCCACGTCAAGGCCAATGATGTTTGCAATGCGGCGCACTTCATCTTTATCAATATCCATTAATGGAAAACGTAAATAATCAAGCTGATCTTGGGTGGTTGCAAAAAGGAAATAAGATTGGTCGCGCCCCCTGTCTTTGGCACGATACATTTTTGCACTATTAATACCGCCAACCCGCGCCACATAATGCCCGGTAACCATACAATCAGCACCAAGCGCTTTGGCTGTCTTTAACAAATCATGGAATTTAACCGATTGATTACAACGAACACACGGAATTGGCGTTGCACCAGAAACATAGGTATCGGCAAAATCCTCAATTACTGACTGTTTAAAGCGGCTTTCATAGTCAAGTGTATAATGGGGAAAACCCATTTTATCGGCAATTATTTTTGCGTCATAAATATCTTGACCAGCACAGCAGGCATTTTTCTTCTTAATAGCAGCGCCATGGTCATATAATTGCAAAGTTATGCCAATGGTCTCATATCCCGCAAGCTTTACCAATGCGGCACAAACCGAGGAATCAACACCGCCAGACATTGCCACAACAACGCGGGTTTCATTCCTTGGCTTATCAAAGCCCAAATCAATATTAGGAATAGAGGTTACATCCCCCGAAACAATGGGGTCATTAAAACTAGAAAGCATTTTATTCTCCAGTGGAGTCAAGGTCCACAGCAAAATTTAAAAATGCTCTTTAGCTTAAATATGGTAATAAGTTAAGTGATTTTACCTGTGAAAAGATTGATGCCATTGCTTGATACTGGGTTTGTGCGGCAACAAGCTTTGCAGCCACCTCGGCCAAATTGACATCAACAACATTACCAATGGCGGTTTTAACAACGGTTTGCTGGTTAGTGTTTTCAGTAATTTTATTTTCAATTTGCTTTTGCACTAAACCCGCACCGGATTGATAATTAATAGCATCACTTTGAATAGTTTTGATATTTGTCAAAAGACTGGAAATATATGCCGAAGACGTATCATCAAGTTTACCATCAAGAGAAGTATTAGAGTTTTCCCAAGACCTAATCCCACGAAGAAAATCAACAAATGGCCGGAAAACTTCCTCGGCATTTTTGCTAAGCTCGATTGTATTGCCATCACTTAGGGTAATTTTTCGTGTATCACCGGTCGCTGTCCAATTTGCATCTGTATTAGGTTGGGCAGCAAGTGCGTCAAGTGTTGCAGTTGTTACTGGCTGCGTATCACCACGAACGCCTCCAAAAATATATTGTCCATCAAATTGTGTATTTGCCGATGACATGGCATCTGCTAATGCACCTTCAATCACACTTGATAAGCCCGCGCCATTTTTATTTGCAAGAGCATTAGTCAACGCGTCGCGAACTGATGAAATCGCATCGGTAAAACCTTCATACGCAATAGATTCAATATCGGAACGTGAAGAAAGTGTTTTTAGGTTATTGTTACGCACATCTAATTTTTGTAAAAATGATTGTGAGTCAACCAAAACCCCCGCTGAATTACCGTAGCCTTTTAAATCGGTAGCAACTTTTTCAGTTGATTGCTGTGTCTGCGCTTCATAAACAGCGTTTTGCGCATTAATAAGCCCACGAGTATTGCTGTTTAGCATGGTTAAAGTAGAAATTCTTGTCATTTTTTAATCCCCCTACCCTGCTGCATCTAATAAAGTTTGGAACATTTCATCGGCTGCTTTTAACATTCTTGCCGATGCCGAATATGCCTGTTGGAATTGTGTCATTTTCACCAATTCTTCATCAAGATTTACGCCAACAGTATTTGCAAGACGAGTTTTGGCATCGGTTTTGAAACTTGCCGCAGCAGTAGCAGCAGTTTCGGCATTTGCTGCTCTCGTGCCAATGTCACCCGCAACCGATGACATATAATCAGATAATGTCATTGTGCTTTTTGAACTGGAAAGCGGTGAAGATGAAAAATTTAATTTAACCGCACTTGCATTAAATAACGCTTGCGCACCACTTGAATCGCTCTTACCCAATGCGATTGAACCAACATTAGTTGCGGTCAAATCAGTCGTAGCAAGAGCCAGTGATGATGGGTTAGTAGAAACTTTGGAATTAACACTAAGGCTTTGTGCAATTGAATTTCTTGCTTCATCAGAAAAGCCTAGCATTTCCCCCAACGAAACAGAAGTAGTGCCACGATTTTCACTGTCATCAATCATATTAAAGTTATAATCAGCCCCACCGTTTGACTGGGTAAATTGTAATGAACCATCGGAATTTAGTGAAAAAGACCCGTAAATACCAAAACCAGTGGAATTATCATTCATCGCACTAATTATATCGTCAAAAGTGCCAGAAGGTATCGATATGGTTTTGGTTGAAAGTGGTTTTCCATTGCCGTCACTTAAAGCAAGTGTAAAAGTATCACCGGCAGTAAAGCCATGAGTATCAGTTCCTTTTATACCACTCGCAGGAGAGGTAGGGGTTGTTGAACTAATAAGATTGTTCAAGCCAAAGAAATGGGCAAAAGCCTTGTCACCACGCAGTGATCCACCACTTGCTGGTTCGTCAAAAACCAAACCATTACCGCTAGTAGATGCAGTTAAGCTAAGCTTACCATTTGCAAAACTTGCGGTTCCATTTGCACCTAGCGCAGTATTAAGAGCGGAAGTAAAACCACCAACAGTATTTGCAAACGAAGTTGCAGCACCACCATCAACTGAAATAGTAAGGTTGTCAAAATCAATGGCTATTTTTGAAACCAATGTACCGATTGAATCAACGATACCTATTGAAGTATTTCCGGTAAAACCAAGTGAGTCTGTTGCCAATAACCCAGTATCGCTTCCAGTTGTTGATGATAGTGCAGGCAAAGTCGCATTAAGGTTATAAATACTATTAACCGCATCGGCATATTTACCGGCAAATTGATTTACCGCCTCGGAAATTTTTGGCAAATCTATATTTCGTAAATCAAGCAAACCACGCAACGACCCACTTTGTATAGAGCTTTCAATATTCATTGGGCTTGAATTTGGCGTAATCTTTACATTAATGCTTGGGTCTGAATTTCCATCAAGTGATGAATAGTCTAGTGTTGAAGCAGTAGTTCCGGCAAGGAACATGCCGTTGGTTGTATAAACTTTTGCAGAACCATCATTGGCATAATCAACATTAATATCAACAAGATCAGAAAGTTGGTTAATATATTTTGATAAGGTTTCCTGTGCACCTGTTGCATCACCAGTAATTGACGCACTAATAACCTTTGAGTTGGCCTCAACGATGTTTTTCAAAAGACCGTTGACGGTATCAACTTTGTTTGAAATATCCTTATCAACCTGGTTCTGTGTATTTTTAATTTGTTGTGAAGCCTGCCCTAATTGGCTTAAAGCACTTTGCAAATTTGCAATAATTTGGCTTTTAATAATTGTAGAGGTCGGGTTCGATGCAGCAGTCTCAAAACTTGCAAGCGCATTATTAAGGGTCGAGAAGATAGAAGTATCTTCAGACGGATCCCCAAAAATTGATTGCAATGAATCAAGATATTGCGACTTTACGCTCGCCCCTGCCTCAGCAGAGTTTGCATTTAATGCGGTCGCTTCAAGAAATGTATTTGTGGCGCGTCTAATTGCATCAACAGTAACGCCGCCGTTAATCCCACCATAGTTAAGGTTTGATTGTTGTTGTTCTAAACGCACATAGCCATCTGTATTCGCGTTTGCGACATTCTTCGAAACGACGTTAAGACCGGATTGCGCAGTGTACAACCCAGAAGTGGCAATATTTATAATCGAACTTAAAGAGGACATATTCTTATACCGTTCTTTTTACACCATATCCAATTAGGCAATATTTACCGATTAAACGGAAAGAATTGCCTTATTTTTTACTTTACAATTTGCGCAACTAGCGCCTTATATTATTAACAATCTGATTTTATTACATTTATTCAGACATCGTTTTCTTGTTTTACTTTACACACAAATATCTATGCAAAGCGCTTGCCAGCTTTCAAACAACAAAATTATGAGAAGTGGAAATGCAGCCAAGCGGTTAATGTTTAGAGAATTTTATACTGCAATCTTTACCTTGTTGATGGGCAATCGATTCCTATCGGCAGAGGTTGCACAGTTTAATAATTTATTTTTTTCCATAATTTCAAATAGTTAGCCATATACAAATTGCGGCATGATTATTGCTCAAACAAATGGCAAACCTTGTATTGCATTCGGGAAAAAACAATAAACATGGAAATCAACAACAATTATACAACAAAAAATATCCAAAATGTGGATAATGCCACAAGTGGCAGTGCCGCAAAGGTGGATAATTTTGCCGATTTGCTTTCCAATGTAGTTGATAAAACCCCAAATAAGAGCGATTCATCTATTAAAGATGCTTCATCTGGCAAAACCGATGCACCAGATAAAAACAGCGCAAAAAATAATTCTAGTGCAGATAATAGCGCCACTAAAGACGTTAAAAACCCAAAAGATATACAAAACGCTGATACCCAAAGCGATGCAGACACCAAAATCGTTGCCTCTAAAGAGGTAGCACCAACTGATGTGGCACCAAAAAAAGCCGTGAACGATAACGCTAATGCCAATGCTGATAATAATAATGAACCTAAATCTGATGGTGAAAAAAAGCCATTGATTGACGCCCAACAAGCTGTTCTGGCATTGATATTAAACCAGGGGCAGCAACCAGTTGAAAATGCAGCACCTATTCTAGCGTCAAATACCACTGCAGAGAACGTAATTAATTCATCAGATGTTCCTGAAATTACCGCTGATGGTATCCAAGATAAAAATAATTCTGTCCAAAATAATCCAGTTTTGGTTGCGGCACTTACAAAAGATGGCGATAAAACTGCGGCTGAATTAAAAATCGCTATGTCGAACAAAGAAAATGGCAAAGCCAGCGATGCAAAAGGCGAAAAAGCTGATTTATCGGTTAAAAATGCTGATGCAAAAACTGTTTCTAACGATGGGTTACAAAATACTAATCCGGCTAGTAACATTCGGAGTGCAAATCAGGATAAAAATCCAAATAATTTACCCAATAATACATTTGTAAAAAACAATGTAGCGCATCAACAATCGCCAACCACAGATGCTGGCTTAAAAACGCAAGATTTATCGTCACAAAATGCGAACACACTTATCGCAACAGATAATAACGCAACAACAAGCAGTGCATCAACCGCAGACATTAATAAAAGCGCTGCCGATCAAAGCAATGGCATTCGTATAAATCTTGATAATATTCAATCGTTAGCAGCGATCATGGTGCGGAAGCATTTTAATGGCGAAAAAACCTTTACCATTCGCCTTGATCCCCCTGAATTGGGCGAAATCAAAGTCGAACTAAAGATTGACAAAGATAAAAAAGCCAAGGCCATAATTTCCGCATCTAACCATGAGGCATTGGGCGACCTTACCAAATCAGTAAAAGAACTTGCGCAATCATTAAAAGATGGCGGTGTTGATATTAATGAAGAGGATTTTGAGTTTAATCTCAACAATCAATCCGATGATAATGAGTTTGCACAAAATGCAAAATCACAAAGCAATGACAAACCTTTAGAGAAAAAAGTATCCGAAGATATTAAACCAGAAATTATTAATCAAATTAATCGTGGCATAAACCGAACCCAAGTCTGGCATAATGTCCGAGTGTCTTTAATAGCGTGAGAATGACATGACAACAGTAAACTCATCGGCATCCGCAAACACAAATTCTGGAGCTACTTCTAGCTCTTATAATACGCTGACCGCGAATTTTGAAACTTTTATGACGCTTTTAACGGCGCAATTAAAGAACCAAGACCCGCTTTCACCAATGGATTCAACTGAATTCACCAATCAATTGGTGCAATATTCAGAAGTTGAGCAAAGCATGAAAACCAATAGCTTGCTTGAAGGTCTAAATAAATTGGTTACTGCAAGCAGTGGTTCTTATGCGGTTTCATATTTAGGTAAAACTGCAACTACAACAGACCCAACCGCTGCGCTAACTGATGGAAGTGCAAAATGGAATTATAAACTTCCTGCTGGCGCAAGCAGCGTTACCCTTAAAATCTATGACGAAAACGACAATATCGTGCAAACACTTGATGGCACCAAAACCACAGGCACACACGAATTGAGCTGGGACGGCACAAAGTCAAATGGCGTTAAACTAACCAGCGGTAATTATAAACTTGAGGTCGAAGCAAAAAATTCTAGTGGCACCGACCTTGCTGCAACAGTTACCAGAACCGGAACCATATCAGCAGTTGATATGTCTGGTTCTGAACCAAAAGTCCTCATCGGAGGCACATACGTCTCTTTGTCTGATATTACGTATCTTGCGCAATCTTCAGGCAGTTGAGACCAAGGATAGAATAATTATCCAATAATTACCTTTCGAAGAAGGGTGTGGTGTCAGGCAGAATGCTTCAACAAAAATACAAATAATTAGGAGCTTAAAATGTCAATATATAGCGCAATGCTGGCGGGGGTTTCTGGCTTAAATGCAAATTCATCAGCCATGGCGGTGATTTCTGATAACATCGCCAATGTTAATACAACTGCTTATAAAGCTGATAGATCTGATTTCGAAGATTTGGTGAACTCACAAAGTTCAAGAACCACCTATAATGCGGGCGGCACTAGGGCGGTAACACGACAGCTTATTAGTTCACAGGGCAATATTGCAAGCACAACTGCAACTACTGACTTGGCAATTCAGGGCGATGGCTTTTTTGTGGTTTCACCAATTTCAAACATTGATTCAACCACTCCAGAAATTGCATATACTCGGAATGGAACTTTTTATCCTGATGAAGAAGGCTATCTTGTTAATAGTGCAAGAAACGTTTTGCGCGGCTGGCCACTTGATGCGAATGGTGCCATTTCTGGGCCTACCGCAAGTATTCCTGCATTAGTTCCTGTAAACATTAACGGTATCTCAGATAGCGTTACCGCAAGTACCAATGTTGCATTAACAGGCAACCTTAATTCTGACACACCAATTTCTGCTGCGGCATCGTCTGGCACATATACTGCTGGCAATATGGCTGCGGGAACTGTTACTGCTGATGCAACCTGGCCAGTTCAAATTGTCGATTCATTAGGCGGCACAAAAACCCTTAACATTGCGTTGCTTAAATCAGCAACCGCAAATCAATGGAATGTTGAGGTATATTCATCACCTGCATCAAATGTAACCGGTGCAAACGGCCTTGTTACATCTGGCACTTTGGCATTCACCACAAGTGGCGACATTGATATTACCAACACAACTGCTGGCCTGTTGTCTGCTATTAACATTCCTTGGGCGGCATCAACTGGCCTTGCAACACAATCAATTCAGCTTGAATTAGGGCAAACCACAACTAGCACAGGTGCAGTTACCCAACACGCCGATAACACCACATTAACCTCGACCACAACCGATGGCACAACCGCAAGCAAGCTTGATACATTGTCAATCGATGAGGAAGGTTTTGTGACCGCAACCTTTAAATCAGGTGCGAAAAAGAAAATTTTCCAAATTCCATTAGTAACATTTACCAACCCAGATGGTCTAAAAAAATATTCTGGTGGGGTTTATAAAACCACACAACAATCTGGTGACCCAACCTTGCAGCAGGCAGGTTCGGGACGTGCAGGGACTTTGACATCCTCAGCTCTTGAGGCGTCAACAGTCGATTTGGCACGTGAATTTTCAAACATGATAATTACCCAACGTGCTTATAGCGCGTCTTCAAAAATTATCACCACTGCTGACCAGATGCTCGATGAGCTAATCAGCATGAAACGTTAAGGGGGCTAAATTCTAATAGTTTATGTACAAATTAGCTTCATTCTTTCCAATGTTACTAATGAGTTATTAAACATAAAATTTAGCGTGAGTTTAAAGTGTTTCTATTATCCTTGCATGAGGATATGGAGAATGGGAAAAATGGTACAACCACTAATCAAAGAACCATCAGTAATCGGACCGGAAGGAATTCCATTAACATTGGCAACCCTCCCCCCTCCTGAAACTGAACGCTGGGTCGCAAGACGTAAAGCGGAGTTAGTAGCAGCCGTACGGGGCGGTCTATTAAGTCTTGAAGACGTTTGCAACCGCTATAAACTTACGATGGAAGAGTTTCTTTCGTGGCAGCGTCAGGTTGATAAACACGGACTTCGCGGTCTAAGAGTCACTCGACTGCAATCATATAGGTAATTTTTGCACACTTAGGGCAAAAATTAAAAGAAAGTTTACGCTTTACTGGGAAAAATCTGCCTAGCGGGGATGAATCACATGTGATTTGTTTCCGGTAGGGAGATTTTTTGTTTTGGATCGCTTTTTACAAACTTTAGCTCAAGCAGGCCCAGGAAGGCTTATTGCCGCATTGGGCGTAACGGGGCTTGTTGCTGCAACCTTGTTTGCAATCATGTTCCGTGTTGGCACGGAAGATAAAGCGTTGCTCTATTCGGGACTATCACCAAAAGATGCGTCATCCATTACGCAACAACTTGAAAAATCCAAAGTAAAATATGAAGTTTCATCAGATGGCAGCTCGGTTTTTGTACCGCGCTCCAAAGTTGCCGAAGCACGCATGCAGCTTGCTTCTGAAGGCTTGCCAGGACAAGGCTCTATTGGTTATGAAATCTTTGATAAACAAGATGCTATGGGGCAAACCAGCTTTGTTCAAAATATCAACAAATTACGCGCTTTAGAAGGCGAACTTGCACGCTCTATCGACAGTCTTGATACTGTTAAAAACACCCGCGTGCATTTGGTTATGCCTGAAAAGCAATTATTTGAAACCGATAATGACCCGCCAACTGCATCAATCGTTGTAGGTCTTGAAAAAGGTTCGCTTTCCGACAAAGAAGTAAACGCAATCCGCAATCTTGTGGCATCTGCCGTAAAAGGGCTTAGCCCCGATAAAATCACTATTCTTGATGAACGTGGTGAATTATTGGCAAGTGCGCAAAATTCTGCTGATGCTTCTGCAAGCGCTGCTGATGATCGCAAGGCGCAATATGAAGAGCGTTTACGTAAAAGAATTCAAGACATCGTTGAAGGTGTAACTGGCCCAGGTGCAGTTCGAGTTCAGGTTTCTGCTGATATGGATTTTTCGCAAACCAACACCACCACCGAAGACTTTGATCCTGATAAGGTTGTTCCACGCTCAACCCAAACCGTTGAAGAAAGTGGAAACGAAAAGTCATCTGACGGCGGCGCAGTTACCCAAGGACAAAATGTTCCAGACGGAACCAATTCACAAACCAATGCAAACGGTTCGTCAAATGCAACTAGCCGCACTGAAGAAACCGTTAATAATGAAATTTCAAAAACTACTAAAGTTCAGGTTTCATCACCCGGCACAGTGACAAAATTATCAGTCGCTGTTGCAGTTGATGGCATTACTACACCTGCTGCAAAAGCTGGTGAACAACCGAAATGGGCTCCGCGCTCACAAGAAGATATTGATAAAATCACAACTCTTGTTCGTTCGGCGGCTGGTATCGACGATACACGTGGTGACAAACTTGAGGTTGCCAATGTTAAATTCGCGCGCTCTGCCACCGATGCGGGTTCAAAAGCGCCTAGCAAATTTGATTTTGGTAAAAATGAAATTATGCGCGGCGTTGAAATCCTCGCCATGAGTTTGATTGCAATTGCCATGATTTTCTTTGTTGCTCGTCCACTTATTACCGGCATCTTCTCAGAAGGTATGCCAACACCCGGTGGCAGAAAACCTGCACTTGCTGGCGGTGGCTCTATGCCGCCAATGGTTGCAGGCATGCCATCTGGTGAAAATATGGTTGCAGGTCTGCCGACATCGGGTGAACAATCTCATGCCTCATCCGTCGAAACTGTCGATATTGCGCGTATTTCAGGGTCAGTGAACGCAAACGCCATGAAACAAGTATCCGATGTAGTAAATGACCACCCCGAACAAACCGTAAGCGTAATCAGAAATTGGCTTCAGGAGAAGAAATAACAAATGCCTGCTTCGCTAAATGAATTAAATGGTGCAGAAAAAGCCGCAATTTTCCTTCTCGCTTTGGGGGAAGATCATGCCAATATTTGGGAGCACCTAGACGAAGAAGAAATCAAAGAGATTTCTGCCGCGATGTCCACCCTTGGCACCGTTAATGCGTCTATGGTGGAAGAATTAGTGGTTGAGTTTATTGGAAAAATGTCAACTACTGGCGCGGTTATGGGTTCATATGAACAAACCCAAAGACTATTGTCATCAATACTTCCGCCCGACAAAGTTAATTCCATCATGGAAGAAATTCGTGGTCCGGCTGGTCGTACTATGTGGGACAAATTGGGCAATGTTTCTGAACAAACATTGGCAAACTATCTTAAAAACGAATACCCACAAACTGTCGCGGTTGTTCTTACCAAAATCAAGGCCGACCACGCATCACGGGTTTTATCAACCTTGCCTGAAGAATTCGCGCTTGAATGTATTAACCGCATGTTGAATATGGAGCCAATTCAGCGCGAGATTTTGGAAAAAATCGAAGATACTTTGCGCGTCGAATTTATGTCAAACCTTGCAAGAACTTCAAAACGCGACAGCCACGAATTAATGGCAGATATTTTCAACAACTTTGACCGTGCAACTGAAAACCGCTTCTTGTCGTCTTTGGAAGAAAGAAATCGCGAATCTGCTGAACGGATTCGCGCATTGATGTTTGTGTTTGAAGACCTCAAAAAACTTGATCCAGGCGGCGTGCAAACCTTGCTACGTGCAATTGATAAAGATCAGCTTGGCTTGGCTCTTAAAGGTGCGTCTGATGAATTACGCAACCTATTCTTCTCTAATATGTCCGAACGTGCTTCTAAAATCCTTAAAGAGGATATGGCAGCAATGGGGCCCGTGCGTCTTAAAGACGTTGATACAGCGCAAATGTCTATGGTGCAGGTTGCCAAAGACCTTGCCCAAAGCGGTGAAATCGTCCTTGCTTCTGGAAGCTCTGACGATGAACTAATTTACTAGGGGCAGCATCATGAGCGCATATCAGAAATTTGACTTTAGCCCTATTCAAGACCCGAATGGTGATTTCACGCCAATAAAACGCAAAAAAGTTTTAAATGAACAAGATTTAGAAATCTCCCGCAATGAAGGCTTCAAAGAAGGCGAAGTTTCACAAATAGCGATTGCCCAAAAACAAGCCGCAGAAAGCCTGAGAGCAATTGCGTCAATGATGCAAATGATTTTGGGTAAATTAAATACTGAATCAAAACAATTGCGTGAAGATGCCGTGGAAGTTTCAATGACTGCCGCCAAGGCAATTGCCGGTGCTGCGCTTGAAAAATGCGGCAAAGAAACCATTCTTGATTATATCAAAGAAGCCACTGCAAACCTACGCAATGTGCCGCGCATCATTATTAAAGTTCCACAAGACCTAATAAGTGTCGTTGAAGAACCAATATACAACACCGCACGTGATACCGGATTTGATGGCCAAATTGAAGTTCGTGGCGATGATAATGCCCGCCTTGGCGATTGTTCAATCGAATGGCAAGACGGATCAATAAGCTACAACCGCGACGAAACCATAGAAAAAATTGAAGAAGCCGCGAATAGTTGGCTAAAAAGCGCCGAACAAACTGAAGTACAATTAAATTTGTTCGACACAATTTAAAAAATTAAACCAAATTGGATAAACCCAGATTGGACAAAAGCATGACAGACGAAAATGACAATTTAGATCTTCCTGACCTAACCAATGAACAAAGTGTCAATAACGAACTTACCCTTGGTGATGTTTCAGGCATAGAACGTTCCGCAAGCGAACTTGCACCGGTTTTCGATGTTCCGGTTCACGTCAAGGCAGTTTTGGGTCGCGCCTCTATGAATGTTAGTTCGATTTTGGAACTTAATGCCGGTTCGGTAATCGAGTTAGATCGCAAGGTCGGTGAGGCAATCGACATATATATTAATAACCGCCTTGTTGCGCGGGGCGAATTGGTGGTGGTTGAAGATCATCTAGGTGTAACCATGACTGAAATCATCAAAGACGGCGATGCGGGAAATTAGGAGAATAATATGCGTTTAATGATTGTTGGATCTATTACCGGTCCCTTGGCTATGGCATCTAAAATTGCCATGGATCGCGGCGCAAAGGTTATGCAGGTCGATAATATCGATGCCGCAACCAATGCCTTGCGCTCTGGACGCGGTGCAGATTTGCTTATGGTTGAAGTCAGCCATGACATTGAAGCACTTATTCGCCAAAATGAGGTTGAGCATATTTTTGTTCCCGTAGTTGCTTGTGGGATTTCAACCGATGCCCGCACTGCTGCTATGGCAATTCGCGCAGGCGCAAAAGAATTTATTCCATTGCCTCCTGATCCTGAATTAATTGCCGCTGTTATCGCCGCCGTATCCGATGACAGCAAGCCAATGATTGCCAAAGATCCCGCAATGATTGCCGCATTAAAACTTGCTGAACAGGTTGCCCCGTCAGATGCCTCTATCATGATTTCAGGTGAATCTGGTGTTGGTAAAGAAGTAATGGCACGCTTTCTTCATTCCAAATCACGCCGTGCCGATAAACCATTCATTTCGGTAAACTGTGCCGCTATCCCTGACAATTTGCTAGAAAGCGAATTATTTGGTCATGAAAAAGGTGCATTCACTGGCGCAATTGCCCGCCGAATTGGTAAATTTGAAGAGGCCAATGGCGGAACCCTGCTTTTGGACGAGATTTCAGAAATGGATCTTAAACTTCAAGCAAAATTATTGCGTGCAATCCAAGAGCGTGTGATCGACCGTGTGGGCGGTTCAAAGCCAGTTCCAGTTGATATTCGTATCATTGCCACAACCAACCGCGAATTAATCAAAGAAGTTAATGAAGGCAATTTCCGCGAAGACTTGTATTACCGTCTTAATGTTATCAATCTTGAAATTCCGCCACTTCGGACCAGACAATCTGATATTGTTCCATTAGCAGAATTTTTTGCCAAAAAATTTGCGGTTGCCAATGGACAAACACAAAAAGCATTCTCACAAGCTGCCAAAGACGCATTATTGCAAAACGGATGGCGCGGCAATGTTCGTGAACTTGAAAATATCGTTCACCGTGCTGTGCTTTTGTCACGCGAAAATCAAATCGAGGCTGTGGATTTAGGTTCACAGGTGGTCAATACCGCAACCCCAGTTGTTGGTGGCAGCATTTCACAAGATGCCCTTACCAATGCGCAAATCGCGGTTTCCAATGCATCGGTTTCATTGGTTGGTCGCACTATTGAAAATGTTGAACAAGAAATGATTTTGGAAACCCTTAAACATTGCCTTGGCAACCGTACCCATGCCGCAGTTATTTTAGGGATTTCAATCCGCACATTACGCAACAAATTAAAACAGTATCAGGATGCCGGCATCGACATCCCCGCCCCCCATGCTTCAGAAGGCAAATTTGCTTTAGGTTAAATAAATGACAGAACAAGTGGCACAGAATGTGCCTGTATTAAAACTGAATGACGTTTTAAAAGGCATGATGCGCGGCGATGTTGCCGTTGGTATCGGCGTGGTATTACTTATTGTATTGCTTATCGTGCCATTGCCACCTTTTATGCTCGATTTCTTTTTGGCAATTTCGGTTACTTCAGCAGTTTTAATTTTGATGACGGCACTTTTCATCAAAAAACCACTTGAGTTTTCTGCATTCCCATCCATTCTATTGGTGGCAACCCTTTTCCGCCTTGGTTTGAACATTGCCTCAACCCGTTTGATTTTAGGTCATGGGCATGAAGGTCTGAATGCCGCCGGTGAAATTATCCAGGCCTTTGGTAATTTCATCATGCAGGGTAATTTTGTAATCGGTTTGATTGTTTTCATCATTCTGATTATCGTAAACTTTGTCGTTATCACCAAAGGTTCAACCCGTATCGCCGAAGTTGCCGCCCGTTTCAGCTTGGATGCGATGCCTGGCAAACAAATGGCTATTGATGCCGATTTGTCATCTGGCCTAATCAACGAAGACCAAGCCCGCGCAAAACGAAAAGAATTAGAAGGCGAAAGCAATTTTTACGGCGCAATGGACGGTGCATCTAAATTCGTACGCGGTGACGCGATTGCCGGGCTTTTGATTACCGCAATTAACGTTATTGGTGGCATCATCATCGGGGTTGCACAAAACCATTTATCACTTGGCGAAGCAGGTGCATCATATACACAATTAACCGTTGGTGACGGCCTGGTATCGCAAATCCCTGCACTTATCATTTCTGTTGCCGCAGGTTTATTGGTTTCCAAAGCAGGCGTTGATGAACCAGTCGAAGATGCACTTGTTCGTCAAATGGCAGGTTCACCACAAGCATTGGGAATGGTTGCCGCAACCGCAATAATTGCAGGTATGCTACCGGGAATGCCACTCTTTGCATTTTGGGCAATTGGCGGAGGTGCCGGTTGGCTTGCCTATGTGTCATGGCGCAAAACACAACAAAAACTTATTGATGCCGCCGATAAAGCGCACATGGCAGAAGTTGCCGCAGATGCCCAAGAAGTTGAAGAGCCAATCAACGAAACCCTTGCCATTGATGAGCTTAAGATTGAGCTTGGCTACGGCCTTCTAAGTATGGTTAATGATGTTCACGGCAAACGTGTAACCGACCAAATTAAAGCACTTCGTCGCCAAATGGCACAGGAATTGGGCTTTATCATGCCAAGTGTGCGTATTCTTGATAATATGGCATTACCAAATAACGGCTATGCAATTCGTGTAAAAGAAATGGATGCTGGCGAAGGTGAACTACGCTTAAGCCATTTATTGGTAATGGACCCAACTGGCAACACGCCATCAATTCATGGTGAAAATACAACCGAACCAGCATTTGGTCTAGTGGCAAAATGGATTACCGAAGACTTGCGCGAAGAAGCATTATTCAAAGGCTTTACCGTGGTTGATCCAGCAACTGTCCTTACCACACATCTTACCGAAGTTATCAAAGACAATATGGCAGAACTATTGTCGATTTCTGAGGTTCAAAAACTGGTTAAACAATTATCACCTGAAAACCAAAAATTGGTTGAAGAAATGGTTCCATCACAAGTGTCTTGGGCATTGTTCCAACGCGTATTGCAATCGCTTCTTAAAGAACGTGTCTCAATTCGTGACCTTGCAACAATTGTTGAAGCCATTATGGAAGGCGCAGGACTTGATGCAATTTCATTAGTTGAACATGTTCGCGCCCGCCTTGCCCGCCAATTATGTTGGCAAAATCGTGGAAGCGATGGTTCATTACCACTTGTTGCGCTTTCACCGCGTTGGGAAACTGCATTTGCTGAGGCAATTATCGGCGAAAAAGGTGACAAACAACTTGCGCTTGCGCCGTCTCAAGTGCATGAATTTGTAAATGATATAAGGGTTGCCTTGGATAAAGCGGCACAATTGGGCGAAGTTCCAGTTGTTCTAACTTCGGGCGGCATCAGACCGTTTGTGCGTTCATTGGTTGAAAGATTCCGTGCGCAAACCGTTGTTATGAGCCAAAATGAAATCCACCCCAAAGCAAAACTTAAAACATTAGGCACAGTATAATTGGGAATTGTATAAAGAAAGTATTATTTAGACTGAATGGAAAACGTCCGCATTATCGCCCCAAATCTTCAGGATGCTATGGCCAAAGTAAAGGCCGAGCTTGGGGAAAATGCGACTATTATTTCATGGAACAATCTCGGTGATGCTATCGAAGTTATCGCCCATGCCGGAAAGCCTCAAAATCAACAACCAGCGCAGCCACTTGGTGAATTTCAAACCAAAGGCGGAACGGCGCCGCGCTATGATGTTTTTGAACATGAAGAGGCTTTGCGTCAAAAAGAACTTGCCGAGCGGCAACGTGCCTTACGCGCTTATGGCGGTAAAGCCACAAAAGAAACCAAGGCCGATAAAGGCGGGGTTGGCGTTTTGGTTGGCGCAAAATCCAAAACTGCAAAACCGCAAAACGTCAAAACTGAACCCGATGAAACGGTAACGCCACCGCCAACAGAACAGGTTGAAGAAAAGAAAAAGCCAACACTTCATCCACTTGTGCCGTTATTGGTTAAGGCTGGTCTTAATCTTAAAGAAATAAAGCCATTTGCAACCTTTCTTGAATATGGTCTTGAAAGCAGCCCACATGAAATTTTGGTCAAAATCTTGGAAGAAAAATATGATTTTGAACCATTGGAAGCCGCGCCAGATCACGCAATTGCACTTATTGGCCCTGCTGGTTGCGGTAAAACCATTACCGCCGCAAAACTTGCCGCCCGCGCCCTTAGTGCAGGGGTCGAAGTATTATTAATTTCAACCGACACTGAAAGACAAGGTGGGGTTGAACAATTAAAAGGTTTTGCCAAAAAACTTGGGGCAACATTTAATTTTGCCGATAATGTCACCGAAGCCGCACACTTAGTTCGTGGTGGTCTTGATGCCGGAAAAGTAGTAATTATTGACTGTGCCGCAGCATCACATATTGAACCCGCATCATTACGGGTCACAGAACGAATAATCGAAGAAACCCAAGCTGAACCCGTTTTATGCCTACCATGTGACATGAGAAGTGATGATATAGAAGATATGATTGGCGAATATAAATCGCTTGATGTTTTGCGTATTATCTTAACCCGTTCAGACATTACCAACCGTCGTGCCGGCCCATTGGTTGGGCTTTTAAGCCACGGAATGAAAATCTCTTTAATTTCAGCTAGCCCATTTATTGCGGGTGGCATTGTTATGGCGTCGCCACAACGCCTTGCAAACTTAATTTTAGAGCCATTTGAAAATTTATAGCTTTTTTATTTTTATAAAGCGTAGTCTTTTTTATTTTTAACAGAAATGTTTATAGGTTTATTTTCATGAGCAATTTTATCTCTTCAATTTTAAAACCCAAAGCATTCGTTTCAATAATCCTGATAATTGCAATTATGGGTGGGCTTTTTTATTTTTCTGCCACGCCATATTATGCTGATTTCAAAAAAATTCTAACCTCGCCGCCTTTCATTCTTGAAATGGGCAAAAGCAAGATAACCCTTTATTTAATCCTTAAATCACTGGTTATTTTGGTGGTTTTCTTTTGGCTTGCGGGGTTAATTTCTGATTATGGCTCAGCAAAAATTGAAAGTTTAAATCATTTAAAAGTTGCAAATAAAGCACTTACCGTCAAATTATATCGTATTGCAGTTTATGCCATTGGCTTTTTGATTGGTATTGAAATACTTGGGATTGATTTGACGTCATTTGCAATATTTTCTGGTGCCATTGGTATTGGTCTTGGTTTTGGTCTTCAAAAAGTCACATCAAATTTCATCTCTGGCTTGATTTTAGTTTTTGAAAAATCACTCGAAACCAATGATTTAATAGAGCTTAGTGATGGCACATTCGGTTATGTTCGCAAAATGGGTGCAAGGTATATTCTTATTGAAGCACTTAATGGCAAGAAAATCATGGTTCCTAATGAGAATTTCATTACAAACCCCGTGATAAATTGGACATTTAATACCAAGAATGCCCGCATAGATATTTTAGTTGGCGTTGGATATGAAGATGATGTTGAAAAAGCCATCGAACTTTTAAAAGAGGCGGCACTAGAAAATGATAAATGCCTAAAAACACCACACCCAACTGCACATGTCCGTGCCTTTGCTGACAATGCTATAAATCTAAATCTAAGTTTTTGGGTTGAAGACATAACCGAAGGCAGGTATGCCCCGCAAAGTGACGTCATGATACGAATTTTGAATAAATTCAGGACGAATAATATAAATATTCCTTACCCTCAATCTGAAATAAGGGTGGTTAATGTTACGCCAAAAGATGAATAAACAAAAAACCCGCAATTGCGGGTTTTTTAGTTGCTATTAGTTGAATAATATTATGCCCGTTTAGAACGAATAATAGCAAATTCATCCATTGCTTTTTGTTCGCGTGCCTTTTTTTGTTCGGCAGCGTGGGCTTGGCGGCGTTCTTCTAAGGTTTCAAATTTCTTTTGCTCTTCAAAGGCAATGCGTAATTCTTCGCCTAGGGTGCGGATTTCTTCTTCAACGCCCACCAATGATGCCAAAAGATTGGCCTGCTGACCATCCATAGAAATTTTATATTGCGCAAAATCAGACGCCATCGCAGGATTATTTTCCGCAATCACACGTTCACGATCGAGGTTATTTTTCAAATCCTCTTGCTTTTTAATCAAATCAGCGTGAATTTTGCGTGCAGCAGCAAGTAATTTTTGCACGCTGTCAACTTTGTGCTTCGCCAATTTTATAAGTGTTTCACCTGAGCGCATTAAACCATTCCCGTTAATTTCGGATATGATAACAAGTGAAAGTTAAGAAACTTTACAATTTTGTGTACAAATTTTAATTAGTTAGAATATTTTCTAATTTTTCAAAGGTTTCCGCATAAGTTGAACGTTCATGTTTACCTTGCGAAAGGAATGCCTCAAGTGGCTCACTAAGGGCAATTGCCCGGTCTGTCTTGGCATCTGCACCCAAGCGATATGCCCCAAGCCTGATTAATTCTTCCATATCCGAATAATTTGCCATCGCGTTTTTGGCTTCTTTAATTAAAACCTGTTCTTCTGGTGAATGACATTCCGGCATAAGACGAGAAACAGATTTCAAAATATTAATTGCCGGATAACGCCCCCTATCGGCAATGGCACGTTCCAAAACCAAGTGACCATCCAAAATACCGCGTACGGCATCGGCAACCGGCTCGTCATGATCACCACCATCAACAAGAACTGTAAACAGGCCAGTTATTGCCCCCGCAGTACCATCTTCAAGCGGCGCACCAGGGCCAGAACGTTCAAGTAATTTCGGCAATTCGGCAAATACGGTTGGGGTATAACCTTTTGTGGTTGGTGGTTCCCCCGCCGCCAAGCCAATTTCGCGTTGCGCCATCGCAAAGCGGGTCACACTATCCATAAGGCAGAAAACTTGTTTCCCTTGGTCACGGAAATATTCGGCAACCGCCATTGTGGTATATGCCGCTTGCCGCCGTTTTAGTGAAGATTCATCCGATGTTGCCACCACAAGGACGGAACGTTTCAACCCCTCTTCACCCAAAGAATCTTCGATAAATTCGCGCACTTCGCGACCACGCTCACCAATTAGACCAATAACAATCACATCAGATTCCGCACCGCGCGCCAACATCGACATCAAAACCGACTTACCAACGCCCGAGCCTGCAAAAATACCCATCCTTTGCCCGCGACATATCGCGCAAAATGCGTCTAAAGCGCGCACCCCGGTTTCAATCCTATCCCCCACCCTTACACGATCCTGTGCAGGTGGTGGGGTATTTTTAACAAATACTGGATCCGTACCCTCTATCAATGAGCCTTTATTATCAATGGGTTCGGCGAATGAATTAATAATTCGTCCCAACCATGAATTAGATGGATTTATTACCGGCTGCGAGGGTTTGAAAATTAATTTAGTTCCGGCGCGAAGCCCTTCCACACTATCAAAAGGCATTAAAAGTGCGCGACCATCGCGGTATCCAACCACTTCCAACCGTGTATTTTGTTGGTTTTCAACATAGGCACGCGCGCCAAGTGACATCGCCTGCGGCGGACCAAATGCTTCTATAATCAAACCGTTAACGGCCGCGACCCGTCCTTCATATTCGACAAGCTCCAAATTATTAATTTTTTTAGCAAGAATATTAAGACGCATTCGTAATTTCGCCGTTTCAAATGGGGCAAAACCCCCTGATTCTTATATAATAAGCCACGAATCTTAATAAAATTCATGATTCTTAAAAAAATAACATTTTTTTGTCACTTAAGCCGAAAAAATTAACCTTTCTTAAACCGATTAAGTTAAAAAGTAAAAAAATCTGGTTAACTGCAAAATGTTGTTAACCTTTTATTAGCAAATCAGTTTAGACTGCAAGTTGGGATGATTTGTTTTCGTTTTATGTACCTAGGGGGTTATAAATGCGTGTTCTTTTAATTGAAGATGATCGTGCGACATCGCAGGCTATTGAGCTTATGCTTAAGTCAGAAGGTTTTAACGTCTATACCACCGATTTGGGTGAAGAAGGCGTTGATTTAGGCAAGTTATTTGATTATGACATTATTCTTCTTGACCTTAACCTTCCTGATATGAACGGCTTTGACGTTCTTCGTACACTTCGTAATTCACGTGTTGGTACGCCTATTCTTATTCTTTCCGGCTCTGCTGATATTGATACCAAAGTTCGTGGCTTTGGCGTTGGCGCCGATGATTATGTTACCAAACCTTTCCATAAAGACGAACTTGTTGCCCGTATTAACGCTGTGGTTCGCCGTTCAAAAGGTCACTCTCAAGCAACTATCCAAACTGGCGATGTTATTGTTAACCTTGACCAAAAAACTGTTGAAGTTAACCAAGTTCGCGTTCACCTTACCGGTAAAGAATACCAAATGCTTGAGCTTCTTTCTTTGCGCAAAGGTACAACCCTTACCAAAGAAATGTTCCTTAACCACCTTTATGGCGGCCTTGATGAGCCTGAACTTAAAATCATTGACGTATTCATCTGTAAATTGCGCAAAAAACTTGCTGCTGCTGCGGGTGGTGCGAATTATATCGAAACTGTTTGGGGACGGGGATATGTTCTTCGCGATCCAACACAGGACGTAAAAGCAGCGTAATCACACCTTTTAAAATTTATCATAAAACAAGCGGTGAACCCCCTCACCGCTTTTTTATTGCCTACTCCCTAAATTCATTTTTTTCGGGAACGCGGTTAAAGGCGATTTTTGCGCCAACAAAATTATGAATTTTGGTTTTGGGGCCAATGGTTATTGTATCCTTGCCATAACGTTGGTTTAATTTATCAAGCGATTTCAAAAGACCGATTTGCACCTCGTCATCAAGCTGATTAATTGACCACCCGAATAAATCCTCCTCACTATTTTCTTTTATCAATGCCATACAAACCACCGAAACTTTTTTAATTCTTATGCGTTTACCGCGCAGGCGGGAAATGGATTTTTGCCATAATTCATCGGTGGTGCGCATTAATTTAAAACTGTCCGAAGTGGCGGGGAAATGTGCCTCCGCACCCGCATTTTGCCTGTCATCGGTGCGCACCGAAAGCATAAGACGCGGGGTTTTATATTCCATCCGCCTGAGCCGCGACCCGCATTTGGCAACAAGTCGGCGCGCCACACCATGTGCGGCCTCTGGCGGTCGAAGTTCGGGCGCCAAAATATGCGAATGACTTATGGATGAGCGCGTGGTCACAAGCTCAGGCGGGTCTTTACCATGCAGGGCATACCAAAAATTCTCCCCCATTATTCCACCCCATAATGTGCGCATCCTCCTTGGGCTTAAATCCCATAATTGTTTAACATTTTGAATACCCGCAAAGCGAAGGCGCATTCCCATTGCCTTGCCAACCCCTGCAAAATCCTCAATTTCAAGATCAAGCAACCGCCCTGGCAATTCATCGGCACGCAAAACCGTAAGCCCCAATGGCTTTATGATATCGGCCGCCGTTTTGGCCAAAAGTTTTGACGGCGCAATCCCAACCGATGCGGTTAAATATTCCCCCACCTCGGTAAGGATAATTCGTTGTAAATTCATGCCGATTTGCCGTGCATTTTCCTCAAACCTTTGTGGGCCCATTAGAAGACAGGCAAATTCATCAACCGAACAAATACTGTCAATCGGGATGACCTTATCAACCGCCGCAATAATTTGGTGGTGCAGTTCGACATAACGATTTGGTCGTGCCTCGACGATTATCACATCGGGGTATTTTTGCTTGGCCTCAATCACCGAAGTTCCGGTTTTGATGCCGTATAATTTCGCTTCGCGTGAGGCGGCAATTGCCCCCGTATAATTTGTCATGGTCGGCACAACGATTAACGGGCGATAACGATACGCTTTATTATCCTGCTGCTCACAGGAGGCAAAAAACGAATTCATATCGGCATAAAGCCACAAAAGCCCACCGCCATCTTCCCAACGTTTATCGGCAAGAATTTGGTTAATAAGGCTCGTTTTATCGGCACTATCGCCGTGCATAAATTTATTGGCATAGCTCATAATAGCCAGAACATATCATGAACATTTGCAGCGTGCAATTGCGGCAATAAATTATGCTGGGGATAAATATATGCCCCCTATAATACTCAAATTCATGTCATGCCGGAATTTTTCTAAAAGAAAAATGTCCGGTATCTCGTGCATTTACTACCAGTTCCCGGACATTTTGTTTCACAAAATTCCGGGATGACAAACCTATAACCAAAATCAAGTATTAATCCACAAAATGTAACCATTTCACCACCTTTTTAACCATTTGTAACCGCACATATTTTTAATAAAATGCTTGTTAATCAATTACTTATGCCGATTTTTGGCACTTATTCCGCGCATTCCCGCAAAACGTTGACATTTGTTGACATTCCAAAATTTGAACAACTTCAAAAGCAAAAAATACCCCCACACAAAACCCTGACATTTCCTGACATTTGGTGTGGAGGCATCAGGCATAAGATTTTGAAATTATAAGTGAAAAATCTTTGGGGGTGATAGCGAGATTTTCTTCCCCCTTGCCAGTTAGCGCATCTTTTGTCCTCCCCTGTGAGCTTGCTCACGGGGGAGGTGCCGCCAAAGGCGGCGGAGGGGGCTTGACGCCATATCAAAGCCTAATAATCTAAAGATTATGCGCAACCCCAAAACACAAGAATTTGCAAAAGAAAATCGCCAAAACCTTACTAAAGCAGAGGCGATAATCTGGAAACACATTAAAGGCGCAAATATTGAAGGCGTGAAGTTTCGCCGCCAACATCCAATACCGCCATTTATCGTTGACTTTGCCGCCATTGAAATAGGTTTGATAATTGAAATTGATGGCGCAACACATATAAGCGAAGATGAATTGAAAAGTGACTTATCACGCGAAAACTATCTTAAAGCCAAAGGTTTTGAGATTATAAGAATAAAAAATCTTGATATTTATAATAATCTTGTCGGAATATTAGAGTTTCTTGGGAAAAGGGTTTGGGAATTAAAGACCTTTAAGGGGCTTTGAAATGTTTTGCCCCCTCCGTCTTGCTACGCAATCCACCTCCCCCGCTCCCGTTGGTCGCAGGGGAGGACAAAAACAGGGACTGATATAAATTAAACCATTCCAATACCCCATAATTTCAATTGCTATCACAACATTAAAACGGTTGCAAAGGCAATAATTTCAATCAATTGTATAGTTTTATGTAAAAAGATGCCGCAACAAGTGCGGCATGACAAATCTGGTAAGTGGCAGGGCAAACCGGGTAAGTTGCACGACAAAAGCCGTAATCCGTAATTCGTAATTCGTAATTCGTAATTCGTAATTCGCAATTCGTAATTCGTAATTTTAATTACCGCCCCCCTTCCGGTGCGTTTATTTTGTTCTTCGCCTTATCCGAAAACCGCTACACACTTTTCGGGGCTCATCACTGGCGCACCGCCTTCCCTAAAGGGAAGGAGTTAACGGAAGTAGCGAACCCCCTATTTCAATACCGCCAAATCTCTGCGGTCGAAGGGGTGAAGTTCGTTTGTGCGGCCTTCTTTAATTTTTAATACCCATTCAGGATCGCTTAGGATGGCGCGGCCAACGGCAATCATGTCGAATTCATCATTTTCCATGCGTTTAGTTAGGCCGTCAATCGGTGCAACCTCTGAACCTTGGCCACGGAATGCACCCAAAAATTCACCATCAAGCCCAACCGAGCCAACCGAAATTGTTGGTACACCAACAAGTTTTTTCGCCCATCCAGCAAAGTTTAAATCAGAGCCTTCAAATTCTGGAAGCCAAAAACGACGTTGCGAACAATGCAAAATATCCGCACCTGCATCGACCAAACCGCCAAGCCATTCGGTCATTTCATCGGGGGTTGTCGCAATGCGCGCATCATAATCTTGTTGTTTCCATTGGCTGATGCGAATGATGATGGCAAAATCATCACCCACCGCCGCACGACATGCCTTGATTACTTCTTCGGCAAAGGCATTGCGTTCTTTAATGGTTGCGCCACCCCATTTGTCGGCGCGTTTATTCAATTCTTTCCAGAAGAATTGATCAATCAAATAGCCATGTGCGCCGTGCAATTCGATACCGTCAAAACCAATGTCTTTGGCGGCTTTGGCAGATTGGGCAAATTTTGCGATGGTGTCGGCAATGTCTTCTTCGGTCATGGGTTCGGTATTTTGTTTGTCGGGCATGATATAGCCTGATGGGCTATCAATTTTTGCGGGTTCCCAACCATTTGCCATGCCAACATTGCCAACGTGCCAAATTTGCGGAACAATTTGCCCGCCCGCAGCGTGAACTTTGGAAACAACATTTTTCCAACCATCCAAAGCCTCGCCGTAAAAATTCGGAATATTAGGGTAATTTTTTGAACCTGGGCGATCAATAACTGTGCCTTCGGTAATGATAAGGCCAACCTCGCCCTTGGCACGGCGTTCGTAATAGGCGGCAACATCATCACCAGGGATGCCATTTGGCGACATGGTGCGTGTCATTGGGGCCATGGCGATACGATTTCTTGATTTGATTGATTTAAGCTCAAACGGTTTGAAAAGTGTGCTGATAGGCATAAAACTTCCTTTGGGATTATTAGAGTGATTAGGAACAATGAAAATATAGGTTTGGAAATGAAATTCACAAGCCACCACCACCCAAAACCAACTGTAATTTAGTGTATTTATTGCCATACTTCATGCGCTTTGCGGTTTTACGGGCGCAATTGAGATGTTAATAATATTTCCGCAGGCATTAAGGGGGAATGATGAAGCGCTTTATTACTTTGGATTTGTTTCGTGGAATTGCGGCTTTAATCATTCTTATGCGCCATTCTGTGCCGCTTGCGGGCTTTGACCCCTATGTTTCTTATTTGGCGGTTGATTTGTTTTTCCTTATAAGTGGCTTTGTTTTTGTACCTTCTGCTGGCGATAAACTTGTAAGTGGGAAAATGGATGCCAAGGGCGCAATTATAAACCGCTTTATTCGCCTTTATCCGCTTTACTTTTTGTCGGTATTGTTGGCGGGTTTGTGCTTTTTCACGGGTGCTTACACCTCGTTTGGCATAACTTATCAACCATTCTGGCAGGCGTGGCTTATAAGTTTGACAATGGGTCCAAACCTTACCGCGCCGATGTTTTGGTTTCAAATCAACGGTTTGGCATGGTATTTATTCGTTGATATTGCGGGCGTAATCATTCTTTCGTTTGTTTATAAATATTTGAACAATATAGCTTTGGCGGTCATAAGCATCCTTAGTGCGATTGTGCTTATATGGGCGGCATATCATATGAATTCTGACGGTGGTCTTGATTTGGGATATGCCAATTTTAATTGGCAATTTGGTTTCTGCCGCTTTGGTTTTTCATTCACTTTGGGGATGTTGCTTTATCGGGTCATGCGGAATGGCTTTTTTGAAAAGCAATATAACAAGCCCTTAATTGGTTTTGCCCTAAGCCTGATTTTGGCGATTTGTTTGTGCATTCAAGATATAGACCATGACACCAATGCCCTAATTTCATTGATTTTGACCATTGTGGTTTTCCCAATATTGGTAATTGCGGCAACAAAAATTGATTTTGGTGGCTATTTAGGCAAAGTTTCGGAGTTTTTATCCAACCTTTCTTATACGATTTATGTTTTGCAATATGCGATTATCGCCCTCTTTATGCATCAGCTTAAGGTCATGCATATTGTTCCACACGCCATTGCACCATGGGCGCAAATCGGTTTGCAAATTTTCATGATTATTTTGTCATATATTGCCAATAAATATTATGATGCACCGGTTCGCAAATGGCTAAATGCCAAGTTAAAACCCAAAAAAACCTAATTAGTGCTTTTTTGCTTGTGGGATGGTTTACTTAGGTTTCTAAAATCCGCTAAAAGCGCGCCATGTTAGAAATCACCGAACTATCCCACGCCTTTGGCAAACGAATCCTATTTGATAATGCCAGTGCATTTATTGCCGACGGCTGGAAAGTTGGTGTCATTGGCAAAAATGGCACGGGCAAATCAACGCTTTTAAAGCTAATCCGTGAAGAAGTTGGCAAACCCAATTCACCAATTAAATTAAAACGTGGCGCGCGCATGGGCTTTGTTGCCCAAGAAGTCCCCGCCAATGAAACCCCAATGATGGAAATGGTTCTTGAACAAGATTTAGAGCGCCACGCATTAATGACCGAGGCCGAAACCGCCACCGACCCCGACCGTATTGGCTATATCCACTCCCGCCTACTTGATATTGATGCATATAGTGCCGAGGCACGCGCCGCCGAAATCATGGTTGGTCTTGGCTTTAAGCAAGATGATTTATACAAACCCGCCGGTGAGTTTTCGGGCGGTTGGCGGATGCGCGCCGCACTTGCGGGGGTTTTGGTTTCACAACCTGATTTACTAATCCTCGATGAGCCGACCAACTATCTTGATCTCGAGGGGGCGGCATGGCTTGAAAGCTATTTGGTGAAATATCCACACACGGTTTTGGTGGTTTCCCACGACCGTGAGGTTTTGAACCGCTCTGTCACCCATGTATTGGCGCTTGAAAACCAAAAACTTGAGATTTCGACCGGTGGCTATGACATTTATTTGAAACGCCGCGCCGAACGCATGGCGAATTTAACTGGGCAAAAGGCAAAACAAGACGCCGCCAAAGCCCACCTTCAGGCATTTGTGGATCGTTTCCGTGCCAAAGCGTCAAAGGCACGCCAAGCCCAAGCCCGCATCAAAATGATGGAAAAGATGCAGGATATTCAAGTGCCGATTGAAGACCGCGCAATTCCATTCCATTTCTACGAAGCCCCTGAACTCGCCTCCCCGCTTATTCAGCTTGAAGATGCTGATTTGGGTTATATCAAGGGGCAACCGGTTCTTAAAAACGTGAACTTTAGGCTTGATAATGAAGATCGCATCGTAATTATCGGACCAAATGGTCAGGGTAAAACCACGCTTGTGAAATCTATTGGTGAACGTTTGAAACTATTAAATGGCGAAAGACGCGCCAGTAATAAAATCAAAATCGGCTACTTCTCCCAAGATTCAATGGATGAATTACGCGAAGGTGATACGGTTTTACAACATATCAAAGACCTTGAACCCGAAGCGGGCGAATCCAAACACCGCGCCATTGCCGCCAATATTGGCTTTGGGCAGGATAAAATCGCAACCAAGGTTGAAAAACTTTCGGGTGGTGAAAAAGTGCGGTTGCTTCTTGGCATTACTGCCTATGCCCGCCCGCACATCCTAATACTCGATGAGCCGACATCCCACTTGGATATCGATAGCCGTGAGGCATTAATCCACGCCCTAAATGATTTTAGTGGTGCAATATTGCTTATTACCCACGATGTTTATTTGGCTGAAGCCTGTGCCGATAGTTTGTGGTTGGTATTTAATGGCCGTGCGAGCCAATATGACGGTGACTTATCCGATTATCGCCAAATGGTTTTAACCGCCGATCGCCCGGATGCAAAACCTGCAAAAGACGGCAAAGAAAAATGGGGCAAGCCAAAAGCGGGTAATAACCAAATCCAAACCCTAAAACGCAAAATTGCTGCGTGTGAAAAAGATATTGCGATTGAGCAAGACAAAATCGCGCAAATCGAAAACCAGCTCGCCGACCCCGGCAGCTATAATAAAGACCACAAGGCGGCAATGGATTTAACCAAAACGCAAGCTTGGCACCAAAAACGCCTTGAGAAGTTAGAGGCGGAATATTTAGAGGCTTTAGAAAAATTGGAAGCGTTGGAAGGTTAAACTAAAACCCATTTGACTTTAAGTAAAACTTAAATTATTTTACTTTTGGCTTGCATATTGCATATTGCATATTGCACTTGGGCAAATTCCATAAAGCCTACAAAGCAAATTTACAAAAACAAGCTGTTGTGTAGGAAAATTAAAGTCAAAATGTTAGATTCATATATAAAAAAACATGGCATCCGAAGATTTGCAAAATTTGTAAAATACTTTTCGATTTTTGCAGGAATATATTTCATTATCTGCGCCATAATGGGAAGAGCATATGGGTTTGGTTTAATTGACAGACATTTCAAATTAACTCTTAATTACAATGACACAATATCTTCAGTTCTAAATCCAAACTTTTGGGTTCCGCTAATTTCACAGGCATTTTTCGCAATCGCGATTTTCAATTGTGCAAAATTGTTTAAAAAAATTTCAGATGGTGAAAAATTTACCAATTCGGTAATAACCCAACTAAATGTGGTTGGTTCAAATTTATTTTTTGGTTTTATCACCGCAGCATTCATAGAACCATTTTTAATTGACCTATTTCGCGGCACTTTTCATTGCTGTCGAATTGGAATTGATAATCAAAATCTTCTGGCAGGCATTGTGGGTGTATTATTGTTCGCTGTTGCAAAGATTGGTCAAAAACTTAGAGCTGAATTGGATGAAATAGTCTAATGCCAATCAATGTTACCCTTGATGTCATGCTTGCCAAACGCAAAGTGCGGGCAAAGGATTTAGCGCAAACAATCGGGCTTTCTGAAACCCAAATGTCGCAATTGCGCAATGGTAAGATAAAAGGTGTGCGTTTTTCGACCATTTGCAAAATTTGTTATCATCTTGATTGCCAACCATCTGATTTATTCGAATATATCAAAGATGATATTGATTTGTTGGAAGACTGAATTAAAGTGAGATGGATTTTTCAGGAGATGGCATTGCAAAGACGTGGTTTAATAAAAATTTCTGGCGCTTTGATTATTTCATCTTTAATGCCAAAACTATCTTTTGCCGCCACAAAATTGGATGGTGACTGGGCTGGTGAAATCATTACTAGCAAGATGAAATACCCAATTAAACTTGTCATCGGTCAAGAGACTGCAAGCCTATATTCAACTTCACAGGCAAATCGCGCCATTGTTTCCGATGAATTACAAATCCATAATAATGAAATTATGCTCCGTTTTGACGAAATCAACGCGACTTTTGTTGGTAAATTAAAGGGCGGAAAAATAATCGGCATATTTTCCCAAAGTTCTGCCAAAGCCGCTGATTTTAAAATAATTATGCACCGCGCATAATTTTGTCTTTTTCATATAATATTGACCAAATTGATAAGTGCTTTTAGAGTAAGCAACATCTTATGGAGACAGCAATGAAACGGCGTGATTTTTCAAAATATGCGGGTATTTTTGTTGCCTCTTGCCTCGTGCCACTTCCAACCTATGCCCAAGATACCATTATGGGTGATTGGTATGGCAATCTTGATGTTGGCGTTACCACTTTAAAATTACGGCTTGAAATTTTGGGGGTGGATAGCGCCAATCTTTATTCAATTTCACAAAATAATGCCAAAATTCCGGCATCGGATTTTAAGATTAAGGGCGAAAATATTTATGCCGAATTTGCCGCTGTAAATGCAAAATATGAAGGCAAATTTCAAAATGGCAAAATAATCGGAACTTTTACCCAAGGCGCACAATTCAACCTAATCTTTAGCCGTAATGCCAATGAAGCAGCACCACTTGCGCCCCCATTAACACAAAATATGCTTGATGAAATGGTGGTAAAATCGGGTGCGCCGGCCATAATCGCCATAAGTGCGGCTGGCAATGCCGCGCCAAAAGCAATGGTTTCCGGTATTCGTTCGGTCAATAATGATATAAAAGCGGAGCTTGATGATAAATGGCATTTGGGGTCAATGACCAAATCCTTTACCGCGCTTTTGATTGCCATATTGGTTGAAAAAAATATCCTAAAGTGGGATGAGCCGATTTCAAAAACCTTTGGCAATTATATTGATGTTCCCGATGGTTATAAAAACATCACCCTTTTACATCTTTTATCCCATCGCGCAGGATTACAGGCCAATTTAGATGTTGATAAATTGCTTGAATATAAAGAAAACAAATCCCCCATCATGAGCCAGCGCAAGGATTATGTGACAAATGTTTTTGCGCAACCCCCTGCGGGTGAATTGGGTAAAACTTTTCTATATTCCAATAGTGGCTTTGTAATTGCGGGGGCTATTGCCGAATATAAAATGGGGCGCTCGTGGGAAACCCTTTTAAAAGAATTTATTTTTAGACCGCTAAATATTACTTCTGCGGATTTTGGCGCGCCGCGCGGTCGTGATGTCACCGAACAACCAATGGGGCATTATTTCGATGACAGTGTGAATAAGCGTGTCGCCGTCGAGCCACAGGATATAATTTCTGATAACCCACCGGTTCTTGGCCCTGCCGGAACATTGAATATGAATGCCCAGGATATGATAAAATATCTAAAGGCACGTATGGGGCGAAATAATATCCTTGCTGCGCAAGGTTGGGACAGGCTTGAGACCCCGCCATTTGGTGGCAATTACGCCCTTGGTGTCATCAGGCGTGACGATGGTGGCATTTGGCATAATGGTTCAAATACTTTATGGTATGGTGAATTTATTTATTACTCCAAAGCCCAAAAATGCGCCTTTGTGGATTGTAATTACGGCAATCTTTCAAGGGTGCAGCCAAAAATAAATGAAACATTGTTAAGCGCGATTGCCGCAGTTTAAAATGCATTTATGCTTGAAAAACCTCCACCCCTGCCCCATATCCCCGCAAAAGGATACTTTAATGACCAATCTTGTAACTTTATGGAAAAATGCGAAATCAGAGCTTGAAGCAGCAGGTGTCGATAGCCCGACAATTGATGCGCGCATCCTTTTGCTTGATGCGCTTAAAATCTCACGTACTGATTTGTTAAATGATCCATATCGCGAAGTTGCAAAAGCGGATGAAGATAAATTAAACGCCTTTCTTGCGCGCCGCAAAACCCGTGAACCTGTGGCTCATATAATTGGTAAAAAGGCATTCTGGAAACTTGAATTTGCATCCGATGCCCGCGCCCTTGTACCGCGCCCAGAAACCGAGGTTATTGTTGATTATGTCATTAAAACCAATGGTGAGGATGAAAAGCGTATCCTTGATATTGGTACAGGAACCGGCGTAATAATCCTTTCATTACTTGCCGAGCGGCATCAATGGCATGGTGTCGCCACCGACATTTCCAAAGATGCACTTGAGCTGGCACAAATAAATGCCAATATGCATGGGCTTGAAAACCGTGTTGAGTTTTTAAATACGAATTGGCTCGACGGTGTTTCTGGTCAATTTGACATTGTGGTGTCCAACCCACCCTATATCCCAAGCCACGTAATTCCAACACTTGATAAAGATGTTAAAGATTATGACCCCCATTTGGCATTAGATGGCGGGCATGATGGGCTTGAGCCATACCGTATCATTTTTGCCGCATTACCAAATTTACTTAAACCTGATGGTGTATTTGCATTTGAATTTGGCATTGGTCAGGCAAAAGAAATCCTTGAAATTGCACAAAATAGCGGTTATTTTACCGAATTAGCGATTATTAAAGATTTATCTGATATTGAACGCGTAATAATTGGTAAAAAACAATAAAAGCAGTAAGCCTCTTTATTGTTTAACTTCTTCATTGTAGAAAACTCTAATGAAACTGATGGATATGATTCTTATTGGGGGCTTGATGCTAATCGGTTTCGCTTTGCTCGGGGCGGCTGTCTTCTTCAATATTAATTTTAATTGAGAACGCCGTTTTACGTGGGCTGATTTCGTAATAAGAAATCAGAATATGGGCCACAACCCCGAATTTGGGTGAATAAGGCAAAATGCACACCCATTTTTTCGAGCAATATGTGGTTTAAATCTCGCAATTTATAATGTTTGAGACGGACATAAACAAAGGCAAGTAAACAAAGTGAACATCAAACGTCAACGTGGTCGCGGGCGCAACAAACCCACGAATAACAACCCTAATCGTGCTTATGAATCTACTGG